>Ga0302196_10000009_pt1 | contig 201869 bp, 167 predicted proteins | sample II_Bog_N1_3_FD_198794 | JGI IMG/M metagenome (GOLD analysis project Ga0302196, IMG submission 198794) | Peat permafrost microbial communities from Stordalen Mire near Abisko, Sweden - II_Bog_N1_3 | ecosystem: Environmental > Terrestrial > Soil > Wetlands > Peat | place: Sweden: Abisko... | reverse complement strand
CCTTTTGCGAAGAAGGCGGGTGGAGGGCACGCGCATCGCGGCGCGGTGGAGCCGAGATCTCGCTGAGGGATCCGCGCGGGCGACATCTCCGAAGTCGCAAACCGCGGCCGATCTGTTACAACCAGCCCCTCTCTTTTCGAGGTCAGCTCAAAGATGGCGATGCTCCAGGAAGTCTCCGCCCCCGCAGGCGCGCAGAAGCCGGACCAGCTCAATGCCCTTCTCGGCAAGGGCTCCTCGTTCGAAGGCAAGCTGCTCTTCGAGGGGAACGTCCGCATCGACGGCAAGTTCACCGGCGAGATCATCTCGACCGACACGCTGATCATCGGCGAAGGGGCCGACGTGAAGGGCGAGATCCAGGTCGGTACGCTGGTGATCGTCGGCGACTACAACGGCAACGCGAAGGCCATCAAGTCGATCGAGTTGCGCTCGCCGGCCAAGGTGCGCGGCGCGCTGACCACCGCGTCGATCGTCATCGAGCGCGGCGTCTTCTTCGACGGCACGTGCAAGATGGACACGGGTTCGGCGCCCAGCGCCCCGCCCGCCTCCAACAAGAAGTAAAAAAATTCGCGGCGCGCGAGGTTCCCTCCCGCGCCGCGATCCCAGGCGGTCCGGACACGCGCAGCGCGCGCGGGCCGCCTGGTGCTCGGGCTCGACTACTGCTTGGTGGCGTTGGCGCCGACCACCGGCGAGCCGCTCGTCGCCTGCACCTTGATCTGGCGCGGCTTGGTCTCGGCCCGCTTCGGCAGCGTCACCCGCAGCACGCCCTCGCGCGTCTCGGCGGTGATGTGCTCGAGGTCGATGGTCGACGGCAGCGTGAAGCTGCGGCTGAACGAGCCATACGAGCGCTCGACCCGCGTGTAGCCATCGCGCTGATCGCTCTTCTCCAGCTTGCGCTCGCCGCGGAGGGTCAGCGTGTTGCCCTCGCACTGGATCTCGACGTCCTTGGCGTCCACCTCGGGCAGCTCGACCTTGAGGAGGATGCCCTCCTTGTCCTCGTAGATGTCGACGGCGGGAGTCCAGGTCGACATCGCCAGGCGCTCGCCCCGCTCGAGCTCAGCGCCGGTGTCGCCGCGGTAGGCCGGGTGCTCGAAGCCGGCGAAGCGGAGCAGATCGCGGAAGGGATCGTGACGGATGATGGCCATAATATGTACCTCTCCAAGAGATGGTTGGAGCAAGGCGCGGCCCGGCGATATCGCATCGCGTTCGTCGTGCTTGCCCGGGATGTTTCGCTGCGGATCCACCGGCTCCCGCGCCTCTCGCGGGCCGTCCGTCAGCGCGCGTAACGTAAGCAGCGCGCTCGACCCGTCAAGAGCCCGGCAAGCGGGACAATGCGCCGCTTCCCGATATCCAAAGGCCGCTCGCGCGGCGTACTCTGCAACCCTTGAGTTGAACGGCCGCGAGGGCACGGATGCAAGCACGGATGGAAGCGCTGCAGAACGCGCTCCTCTTCGACGAGGTGCCGACCTCCGAGCTGCGCGCGCTGGCGGCGCTCTTGCGCGAGCAGCGGCTGGCGTCCGGGGAAGAGGCAGCGCAGCGCGGGCAGCCGCTCGCCGGGATGATCCTGGTCGAGGAGGGCGCGCTGGAGGTCCTCTTCGACTCCTCGCCCATCTGCACGCTCTCGCCAGGCAGCGTCTTCTGCGAGGACGCGCTCGTCTCCGAGGCGCCCGCGCCCGCCTCGCTGCGCGCGCTCGTCCCCTCGCGCGTGGCGGTGCTGGAGCGGGTCCAGCTGCTGGCGGCGCTGCCGGGTCTGCCGCTGCTGCGGAGCGCGCTCGAGCAGGCCTACCGCCGCCGGGTGCTGGGGGCCGCGCTCTACCGCATCGATCTCTTCCAGGCACTCTCCGACGAGGCCCGGCAGATCCTGCTCGACCGCTTCGAGCCGGTGGAGTTCCCCGCCGGTGCGCTGCTCGCGAAAGAAGGGGAGCGGGGCCACGCCTTTCTCTTCATCCGCAGCGGCGAGGCCCGGCTGCACCTCGATTCGATCGAGGGCGGCGCTCCCCCCGCGGCGCTCGATGACGAGCCGAAGCCGCCGGGCGAGTTCGACATCGACATCGACCTCTCCGGCAGCGACGACGACGTGGAGATCGAGAGCGAAGAGTCACCGCACTTCGCCCCGCTGCGGCCGGGCGACTACTTGGGCGACACCGCGCTGGTCGACGGCGCGCCCCACAGCGCCACGGTCACCGCCGCGACGCCGCTGGCCGTCCTGCAGCTGACCCGCGCCGCCTTCGAGGAGGCGCTGCGGCCGCTGCCCGCGCAGCTCGAGGCGGTCCGCGATGCCTGGCGCCGGCGCAGCGAATCGATGTTCGACTAGAGGCGCCGGGGTCTGAGCCCGGTCCAAACCAATGCGCAGAAAAGGGCCCGTCCATCTCTCTGCGGCAAAAGCCCGCGGCGGCTCGTCCCCTCTCTTGCCGCGCCGCGTGCAGCGTGCTAGGGAGGGCCGCTTTTTGAACAGGAACGAATGACCGACGGAGCCCAGGGGAAGGACCCGCGCACGAGCATCGCCTCGGCGTACCAGAAGGCGGGTCCCTACCTCTCGGCGAGCTGGCAGCTGACCGGATCGGTCGGCCTCTGGACGGCGGTCGGGTACTTCCTGGATCGCAAGCTGCACACGAGCCCCTGGTGCCTGTTGGCCGGCTCGCTGTTGGGTCTGAGTCTCGGTTTCTACCTCTTCATCCGCGCCGTGCTGGCGCTGGGCAGCAAGGAAAAGGCGGACGCAAGTGGCGGCGGCGATGGCTCCCTCAAGCGATAGCGCAAAGCCGCTCTGGGGCTGGCTCCTGGCCGAGCTCGGCGTCGGCGCCGCGGCGCTGTTTGCCACCGGCCTGCTCTCGACCGAGGTGCAGCACGTCGCCCGCATCGCCTCTGCGTGCGCGGTGCTGGCCGGACTCGTCTCGTTCGCCGCGGTGTTCGCTGGATTTGCCCGCGGCACCAACGGTCTGTTCGCCGGCATCGGCGCCGGTTTCTTCGCCCGCATGCTGCTCTTGGCGGCGGGCCTCGTCGGCTCGCACGCCCGCGGCGAGGCCGCGCTCGCCTACGCCTTCACGTTCTTCGCGGTGTTTCTCGTCACGCAGTCGATCGAGATCGCCTTCGTCCTGTCCCGCGCCCGCCGCAGCCACTCTGCGGACGCGTCTTAAAGCCTCGCCTCGAGGAGCCAAGCTCATGCTCGCATCTCTCGCACTCTCCCTCGGCATCCTCCTCGCGCAGGCCGCGCCGTCGCCCGCCGATCTGCCGCCCGAGCAGGTCCGCGAGATGCGCGCAGGCGCCGCCGAGGGGACGGGCGTGCACGCCGAAGTGGGCGAGGCCGCCGAAGAGGCCGCCTCTCCTGCCGAGCACATCTTCCACCACGTCCGCGACGAGCCGGGCTGGATCAAGATCGCGCTGCCCGCGCCGTTTCCGTCGACCTGGATGGGCATGCCGCTCAACCTGAACATCGGCAAGCACACCGTCTCGATGTGGATCGCCTCGGCGCTGCTCCTCCTCACGCTCGCGGTCGGCATGCGCAAGAAGGCGCTCGTTCCCAAGGGTCTCTACTCGGCGCTCGAGAGCTTCGTCGTCTTCATCCGCGACGACATCGCGGTGCAGAACATCGGGCACGACGGCGTCCGCTACACGCCGTTCCTTTGCACCGCCTTCTTCTTCATCCTCTTCATCAACCTGCTCGGCCTGATCCCGATTCCGGGCGTCGGCACCGCCACCGGCAACCTCTCGGTCACCGTGGTGCTCGCGCTCTTCACCTTCGTGATGACCCAGATCGCCGGCATGCGCGCGCAGGGCGTGGTCGGCTACTGGACCCATCTGGTCCCGGCGGGCGTTCCGAAGTGGCTCTACCCGATCATGCTTCCGGTGGAGCTCCTCGGCCTCTTCACCAAGCCGTTCGCGCTCACCGTCCGTCTCTTCGCGAACATGCTGGCCGGCCACATCGTCATCTACTTCCTCATCGCGCTGACGGTGCTCCTCTCTGTCTACGTCTGGCCGGTCTCGGTCGGCTTCTCGCTCGGCATCTACATGCTGGAGCTGTTCGTCGCGCTGGTGCAGGCCTACGTGTTCACCATGCTCTCGGCCGTCTTCATCGGCCTCGCGTCGCACTCGCACTAGCCGTTGGCTGATTTGGAATTTTATCGATTTCGATAACGTAAGTTATCGAAAAGCGCGCTCCTCACCTCAGATAGGCGGCCTTAGACCCCAAGGCTGGAGCGCGCCACAACCCGATCTGACGACCCCGCCGCCGGGGCTCCGGACGAGATCACAGAGCAGTCGAAAGGAAGCACACCATGAACGGATTTGGACTCGGGTACTTCGGCGCAGGAATCGGTGCGGGCCTCGCGGTTCTCGGCGCGGGCCTCGGCATCGGCAAGATCGGCGCCTCGGCGATGGAAGGCACCGCCCGCCAGCCGGCCGCCGGCGGCGACATCCGCACCTCGATGATCATCGCGGCCGCGCTCATCGAAGGCGTCGCGCTCTTCGCCGAAGTCATCTGCATCATCCTCGCGACCCAGAAGTAGTCGCGCTGGATGGCCGAAAGCCCGCTCGCACGCCGCGCGGGCTTTCGGTGCAGCACCCGCAGCAGTGGTCGCTCGTTGGAGCACAACCGATTCTGAAGGAGAGCAGAATGCTCGTCGCCGCCAGCTTCACCGACATCAACTTCGCCCTCACGTTCTGGACCATCGTCACCTTCACGCTCCTGCTGGTCGTGCTCGGCAAGTTCGCTTGGGGCCCGATGCTGGCGATGGTCGATCAGCGCGAGAAGACCATCTCCGACGCGATCGAGGCGGCGAAGAAGGAGCGCGCGGACGCCGAGAAGGTGGCGGCCGAGACCAAGGCGCAGCTCGAGAAGGCGCGCGCCGAGATGGCCGAGCAGGTCCGCAAGAGCCAGGCGGACGTGGCCGCGGCGAAGACCGAGCTGATGGCGCAGGCGAAGAAGGAGAGCGAGGAGCTGCTCGTCCAGGCGCGCAAGACCATCGCCGAGGAGCAGCGCACGGCCGTCGCGCAGCTGCGCGCCCAGGTCGCCGATCTCGCCATCGCGGCGGCGTCCAAGCTGGTCGGCGCGCAGATGGACGCGGGCAAGCAGAAGCAGCTGGTCGAGGAGTATTTGAAGTCGCTGCCGCAGGCTTGAATAGCGGCCGCAGGGCAGGGCGCGCGCCGGGTCCCCTCCGGCGCGCGGCAGAGGGCCATCGATCGCGCGGTGGACGAAAGCGCGGCGGTCTGGCATCTGCAGCTCCCTACCAACTTTTTTTAAGCGCGCGAGCGTTCGCGCACGAGGGGAACCCCAGATGGCGATGGAGACGACGCGCGGCTCTTTCGAAGCGGCCCGGTCGATGGGCTGGCGCGGCGAGCAGCTCTACCGGCTGCTGGCGACCGACGAGCGGCTCGCCTGCCTGCGCACGGGCGGGATGGTCTCGGCGTCGGGCGGATCGGTCTGGGCCCACTTCGGCCTGCTCGGCGCGCTGATCGGCTACTTCGTCGAGAAGCGCGCGGCGAAGAAGCGCGCCGCCGAGCTGCCCACGCTGGAGCAGACGCCGATCGACGAGCTGCTCGCGCGCGACGCGAAGAACAACTTCGAGCTGCGGTTGGCGGCGATCGACCGCGCCGCGCTCGGCAAGCCGGGCTTCTTCAAGGGGGCGTACGCGGCCAAGCTGGTGCTCGGCGTCGGGGCGGTCGAGCACCTCTTCTTCATCAAGAGCCGGCCCGATGCGCAGCGCTGCCGCGCGCTGCTCGAGGGAAAGCTCTCGGCGCCGCTCGCGGTCGATCCGGGCCTGAAGTGGCTCGGCCCGATCGGATAGCGGGCGCCAGGCGGCGCCGAGCCGGCGCGCCCTCTTACGATTCGCGGATCTGCTGGGCCAGGTAGTTCGCCTCGCCGAGCTGGGCGATCAGCTCCAGCTGCTCCTCCAGCCAGTCGGCGTGCTCCTCCTCCGAGACCAGCATCTCCGCGAGCAGCTCGCGCGTGCCGTTGTCGCCCACGCTCACGCAGAGCGCGATGGCCGCGTTGAAGCGCGGGATGGCGTCGCGCTCGACGCCCAGATCGAGCGTCAGCTGCTCCTTCACCGTCTGCCCGATGTTGATCTTGTTGTAGCGCTGCACGTTGGGCAGCCCGTCGAGGAAGAGGATGCGGTGGATGATCTTGTCCGCGTGCTTCATCTCGTCGATCGACTCTTCGCGGACCTTCTTCCACAGCCGCTGGTAGCCCCAGTTCTCGCAGAGGCGCGCGTGGATGAAGTACTGGTTGATGGCCGTCAGCTCGGCCGTGAGGATGTCGTTGAGCGCGGCGATGACCTGCGGGTTGCCCTGCATCGAAGATCTCCTGACTGCGAAAAACCGATCGAGCCGCTGGCGCTCAATTCGATGCAGCGGCGCGAGCGAAACGATCGGCGCGAAGAACGAGGGTGGGACAGAAGCGAGGCAAGCTAGCGCGGGCTGGTCTGTCCTGCAATCGCGGGCGCGCGCGACGGCGTGCGTGCGAGCGTCCGCGGCGCGCTCGCCGAGCAGGAGATGCGCCCTTCGATCGCTTCGCAGCACGCGCCGCAGTCGCCGCCCGCGCCGCACATCTGCGTGACAGCGTCGACGCTGCTGGCTCCCCGGCGGATCACGTCGTCGACTTCTCGATCGGTCACCGCGTTGCAGACGCAGAGGATCATCTCAGTCGCTCCTGGAATTGATAACGATGTTGATAATCATTATCATTACCAAGAGGGAACATAGCGGCGCCGCGGGCGGAGATCAAGTCCCCCGCGCAAAAAAATAGAAAAGCATTGTAGCTACTCGGCCTTGGGGCCGTTCGGTGCCAGCCGGAGCACGTCGTGGGCGAGCGCCTGGGCCCCCTGCGCCGCCCCCAGGCGGCCGGTCAGCTGCCGCAGCGCTTCGCGCAGCTCGAGGGCGCTGGTGAAGCGCTGGGCGGAGTCCTTGGCGAGCGCGCGCACGAGGATCCGCTCGAGCGCCGTGGGGGCTTCCGGCCAGACCGCGCGCAGCGGCGGCGCGGGGGACTCGATCACGCGGCGGAGCGTCTCGAACTCGCTCTCGGCGGCGAAGAGCGGCCGGTTCGCGAACAGCTCCCAGAGCACCACCCCGGCGGAGAAGAGATCGGAGCGGCAGGAGAGGGGGCGCGACTTGACCTGCTCGGGAGACATGTACGCGGGGGTGCCGCGCAGCGCGCCGTCGGGGCTGGTCACCGTGCCGTTCGCGCGCAGCGTCTGGGCGAGGCCGAGATCGATGAGCTTCACCCCGCCCGCGAAGGTGGCCAGCACGTTGTCCGGGTTCACGTCGCCGTGGATGACCCGCACCGGCGCGTCGCGCTCGTCGCCGTGGAGGAACGCGAGCGCGGTGAGCAGGCCATCGGCGGCGTGCAGCAGCGCCGGCACCGAGAGGCGCTCGCCCCGCTTGCGCGCGGCCGCCGCGAGCAGCCCCAGCGTCTCGCCGCCGAGCAGCTCCTGGACGAGGAACATCTCCTGCCCGCGCGTGTGCAGGCCGTGCGTGCGCGCGAGGTTGTCATGCTCGAGCGCAGCGCCGAGCAGCGCCTCGGCGCGAAACCGCTCGACCGCGCCCGGGTCGACGCGCAGCGCGGGCAGCAGCCGCTTGACCACCACCGTGCGCCCGGCGAGCGGGCCGTGCAGCGCATCGGCGAGCCAGACCTCGGACATGCCGCCCACCGCGAGCCTCGCGACCAGGCGGAACTCGCCCGAGTCAAACGGCGGCTTCCCGCCGCGCGCGGGCGAGCGCGCCGTCCGGCTGCGCTGGGCGTGCGCGCCCTCTTGCGCCGCCGGCTGCGCCAGCGCCGCCTCCCACGCGGCGTCGTTCCACAGCTCGCTCTCCGCCTCCTCGATGAGGAACGGCAGCTCGGGCCGCGGCTTGTTGGGGCGGTCGCGTTTCATTGTAGGGAACCTCCGCGGATCCCCTCCGCGGACGAGAGCCGGCCGAGCTCTTCTTGAATCGGTGCGCCAGCGAGCAGCGCGCGGATGATCGGTGCCCCCCGCGCGGCTGTGGTCACTTCAGCTCGCCGTAGAGCGCCTCGTACTCGGAGGCGGCGCGGTTCCAGGAGTAGTCGAGCGCCATCGCGCGGGCCTGCGTCGCCGCCCAGGCGGCCGGGTCGGCGTAGAGCGCGATCGCGCGCTCGACCGCGCCCAGCAAGGCCTCGGCGCTCTCCTCGTCGAAGCGAAAGCCCCAGCCTTGCGCGGGCCGGGCCGGGGTCGCAAGCTCGGCTTCGCGGATCGAGTCGTTGAGGCCGCCCACCGCGCGCACCACCGGCAGCGTGCCGTAGCGCAGCGAGTAGAGCTGGTTGAGCCCGCACGGCTCGAAGCGGCTGGGCATGAGGAAGAGATCGGCGCCGCCCTCGATGCGGTGGGCGAGCCCCTCGTCGAAGCGCAGCGAGAGGGAGACCTTGCCGGGGTAGCGGTGCGCGAGCTCTTCGAAGGCCTGCTCGAGCTGGTTGTCGCCGGTGCCGAGCAGCGCGAACTGCGCGCCCCGCTCGATCAGGCCGGGGACCGCGGCGGCGAGCAGATCGTAGCCCTTCTGGTGCGCGAGCCGGCCGATGGCGGCGGCAAGCGGCGCGCGCGGGCTCTCCTCGAGGCCGAGCTCCTTCTGCAGCGCCGCCTTGCAGATCGCCTTGCCGGAGAGATCGCTCGCGGAGAACTTCGCCGGCAGCGCCGCGTCGATCTCCGGGTTCCACAGCGCGTAGTCGGCGCCGTTCAAGATGCCGGTCAGGTCGGCCTTGCGATGCTGCAGGAGGCCCTCGAGGCCCGCGCCCGTCTCCGGGCTCGCCAGGATCTCGCGCGCGTAGGTCGGGCTCACCGTGGTCAGCTTGTCGCCGAAGACGAGGCCCGCCTTGATCAGCGAGACCTTGCCGTAGAACTCGAGCGCGTCCGGGTTGAACAGATCGGCCGGCAGCAGCAGCTCCTGCATGATCTCGCGCGGGAACAGACCCTGGTAGGCGAGGTTGTGGATGGTGAAGAGCGAGCGGGCCTTGAACGGCGCGGGGCGCCCGGCCCAGCCACGCTTCAGGATGAGCGGCGCGAGCGCGGCCTGCCAGTCGTGCGCGTGGACCACGTCGGGCTGGAAGCCCAGCTGCTTGGCCGCCTCCAGCGCGCCGCCCGCGAGCAGCGCGAAGCGCTTGTGGTTGTCGCGGTAGTCGTGGCCGCCCTCGCCGTAGAGCTCGCGCCGCTCGTACCAGGGGTTGCCAAGAAAGAGGTAGCGCAGCCGCTCGGCGGGCGCGGTGACGAAGACAGTGGCGCTCGCGTTGGCGCCCCCGATGGCCACCTCGACGCGCCGGCCGGTGTCGCGCAGGCCGAACTTCTGCGCGTCGATCGAGCCGTACTTGGGGAGCACCACCAGCACTTCGTGGCCGCGCGCCGCGAGCGCGCGGGGGAGCGCGGAGATGACGTCGCCGAGCCCGCCAGTCTTGGCAAAGGGGGCGGCTTCCGAGGCGACGAAGAGGATCTTCATGGCTTTGTCTCTAGCCTTCGGTCTGCCGCAGGAACTGTGCGGCCTCTTCGGGCGCAGTGGGGTTGATGCAGAAGCCGGTGCCCCACTCGAACCCGCCGGGCTGGGTCAGCGTGGGCTTGATCACCAGCCGCAAGTGGTACCAGGGATGGGCCGGCTCGCGCAGCGGCAACGTCATGAGGAACAGGTTGAGCGCGGGCTCTTCCAGCGCCGTCTCGAGCTTGCGCAGCACCGCGCGCAGGCTCTCGGCGAGCGAGCTCAGCTCGCCGGGCGCGAGCTTCTCGAAGCTCGGCCGGTGCGCCTTGGGGTGCAGGTGCACCTCGAACGGGCTCTGCGACGCGTAGGGCGCGAACGCAAGCCACGCCTCGTTCTCGTGGACGATGCGGACCTTCTCCGCACGCTCCTGCGCGACCAGATCGCAGAGCAGGCAGCGCGACTTGCGCGAGAAGTGCTCGCGCGCGATCGACATCTCCTCGGCGAGATCGCGCGGGACCAGCGGCAGCGCGATGAGCTGCGAGTGGGGATGCGCGAGCGTGGCGCCGGCGGGCGCGCCGACGTTCTGGAAGATCTGCGCGCAGACCAGGCGCTCGTCGCGCGAGAGATCGATCATCCGCACCTGCCAGGCGCGCAGCACCTGCGCCACCTGGCCTGCGTCCATCTTGGCGAGCCCGCCGTGGTGATCGGGCGTCTCGATGATCACCTCGTGCGCGCCGGTGCCGCTCATCTCGTCGAACAGGCCGCTGCCCGAGCGCGCGACCGGCACCTCGGTGCGCAGCGCGGGGAAGCGGTTGGGGATGGCGCGCAGGCTCCAGCCGGGCGAGTTGATCGCGCTGTTGGCCGGCCGCACCGCGTAGAGCTCGCTGGTGGTGAGCGACTCGTTGCCCGGGCAGAACGGGCAGGCCGCGCCCCCTTCGGAGCGATCGCGCGCGCGCAGGAACGAGTTGGGACGCGCGGCCCGCTCGGGCGCGATGATCACCCAGCGGTCGAGGAGAGGATCTTTGCGCAGCTCGGACATGGCCCGGAAAGCTCACTTGCCGGCGATGCGGTTTCGTCCCGCCCGCTTCGCTTCGTAGAGGCGCCCGTCGGCGACCTGGATGAACGCGAGCGGCCCGTCGTCCTCGGGCTGCATGTCGGCGACGCCGGCGGAGAAGGTGACCTTGATCTGCTTGCCCTCGAAGACGAAGCGGTGCGCCTCGATCATCTTGCGCAGCTTCTCCGCGAGGTAGACCGAGTTGTCGTGGCCCGTCTCGGGAAGCACCAGCACGAACTCCTCGCCGCCGTAGCGCGCGAAGCACTCCTCGCGGCGGATGCGCGTCTTGATCTGGCTGGCCAGCTCGCGCAGCACGTAGTCGCCGGCGAGGTGGCCGTAGGTGTCGTTGATCTGCTTGAAGTGATCGACGTCGATCATCACCACCGAGAGGGGCCGGCCATGGCGGCCGCAGCGGGCCATCTCGCGGTCGACGAACTCGAGCAGGTAGCGCTTGTTGTAGACCTGGGTGAGGCCGTCGACGATGGTCAGGCGGTAGATCTCTTCGTGGTACTGCGCCTCGATCGAGCCGAGCTCGCCGCCGAAGAGGAACTTGAAGATCGCCGAGCCGATCTTGATCAGATCGCCCGAGCGCAGCGCCGTCTCGCCGCGCACCTCGATGTTGTTCAAGTACGTGCCGTTGGTGGAGCCGTCGTCGCGCAGGTAGACGCCGTCGTCGCGGGCCATGAACGAGCAGTGGCGGCGCGAGACGTTGTCGAGCTCGAGGACGATCGACGCCTCCTCGTCGCGGCCGACGGTGATCTCGACGCCTTTTTCGAGCACGTACTTCTTGCCCAGGTCGGGGCCGTAGATCTGCACCAGGCATGCGTCCGCGGCTCCGCCGATGGGCGCGATGTCGGTGACGCGGGTGATCTTGGTGTCCATGCTCAAACCTGCCAGTGGGCCGCTTCGAATCCATGCCCCGGAACGGCGAGAGCGATCTCTCCGTAGCGAGGCAGCCGCTCGAACTCCACCTCGCCCCGCATCGCGCGGACCCGGAGGCCGAACCGATCCTGTGGGACGAGCCCCAGAGCCCGCAACTGCACGGCGATTTCAACGATAGCACCGCTGCGCCCGTGTCCGCACGGCCGCCCCGCGGCGTCGAGCACCGGCTGCTGCGGGCCCCTCTGCGCGACGGCGAAGGAGAGCTCGCGGATCTCCTGGCCGGCCTCGTCGCTCGGGGTCCAGTCCGGCGACGGCTCGCTCGCCTTGCGCGCGCGGGAGAGGCGCAGCCGCAGCGAGGTCGCGCCGATCTCGGCCTCGCGCGGATCGAGGCGCAGGAAGAGCTCGTCGCTCGCCTCGCCGCCGTCGCGCTCGCGGCTGCCGAAGCCGAACCAGAGCACGCCGAAGCCGCTCTGGCCCTGGTGCATCGAGCCGCCCACGGCGCGGCCGGGCCGATAGCTGCCGGCGCCGGTCCACTCGAAGTAGCCGGGCGTGGCGCCGTCGATGGCGGGCGCGATCAGGCTGCGCGGCGCCTGGTGCTCGTCGAGCGCCGCGGCCGCGTCCTTGGCGGGCGAGATGATCGGCCGGCCGAGCGCCTCGGGCGGCGTCGCGCCCAGCGCGCGGAAGGCGGCCCCGACGTGGCGGCGGAAGAGCGCGTCGAACTCGGCGGCGTTGTCGGTGTGGAAGTCGTCGCCGTACCACCAGAACCAGTCGCTGCCCTCGGCGGGCAGCAGTGCATCGCGGGCCTGGTCGAGCTGCGCGCGCGAAAGTCTTCCCTCGGCCTCGGCGCGCGCGATCGCCCCCCGCGCTTGGCCCAGCAGCGTCCAGCCGGCGTTGTCCTCGGGGTGGCCGATCCAGATCCGGTAGTTCGAATCGATCCAGCTGCCGCTGTGCAGCCGGGTGACCCGATCGCGCAAGGCCGCGCCAGGCGCGGCTCCGCGCGCGAGCCCCAGCTCCTCGCCGGGCAGGACTGTGCGCACCCGCGCCTCGCTTGCGAGCTTCTCGTAGAGCGCGCGCAGGAACGCCTCGCCCGAGCCCGGGTAGTGCTCCCAGGCGTTCTCGCCGTCGAGCGCGATGGTCATCAGCGCGCCCTCCGGTTGATTGGCGATGCGCCCGATCAAATCGTTCGCGCCGTCCTCCGCGCTCGCCCGCGCGTAGCGGAAGCCGACGGCGTCGGAGGTGTCGCGGTCGCGAAAAAAAATCGCAAAGCGGTCGCCCAAGCCAGCCGCCCAGGGACGCAGGTGCAGGGGCCCGCGCGCAGCAGGGTCGGCGGCGCGCTCGCTGCGCTCGAGGATCCCCTGATCGGTCGCGCACCAGCGCAAGCCTTCTTGCGCAAGCAGCTCGATCACCTCGGGCGAGACCGAGCCCTCGCTCGGCCACATCCCGATCGGCCGCGCCCCGAAGGTCCTCTCTGCGACGTCGAGCCCGCGCGACACTTGCAGCCGCGCGTCGTCGGGGAAGGCGAAGCGGGGCGGGAGCGGCAGCTGCGGCTGGGCTCTTCGCGCGACGTCGCTGTCGATGAGCAGCGGCAGGATCGGGTGGAACAGCGGCGAGCAGGTGATCTCGATCTGCCCGCGCTCGCGCAGCGCCTTCCAGCGCGGCACCACCCGGCGCGCGATCGCCCGTTGCAGATCGAGCAGCGCGATCTTCTCTGCCTCGGTGAAGCCGCGCTCCTTGGCCAGCAGTTGCTGCACCAGCGGCTCTTCATTGCGGGCGGTGAAGCCCATCCAGGCGAGCGCGAAGTGGACTTGCAGATCGGTCAGCTCTTCGCTGGAGAAGTCCGCCTGGATCTTGCGCAGGTCGAGCTGCTTGAGCTCGAGGCCGCGCTTGTCGAGGAGTTCGCGGTAGCGCGCCACCGGCTTGACCCAGAGATCCCAGTCGACCGAGAACGACTGCGAGAGCACCTGCGCCCGCTCGTCGGGCGAGAGCGCGCCCGCCTCCTTGCGCGCCAGCTCCTCGTCGCGGTCGACCGCCTCGCCCGCGACATAGTCTTCCAGCTGCAGGAGCAGGCAGGGCGCCCAGTTCACCACCGCGCGCACGCTGGGGAAGCGCTCCAGCATCGCCGCCATGTCGGTGTACGCGCGGCACGCGTGCAGCCGCACCCAGGGCAGGAGCGGCCGGCCGGACTCCGGGTCGCGGTAGTCCGGCTGGTGCATGTGCCAGAGGAAGAGCGCGCGGCTCGTCACAAGCGGGTGCCCTTGGGGACCACCACGGTGCCCTTGGGGCTGATGAAGAAGCGCCGCTGGTCCTCTACCGCGTCGAAGCCGATGGTGGTGCCGGGCGGGATGTCGACGTTCTTGTCGATGATCGCGTTCTTGATCTTCGCGTGCCGGCCGACGTTGACCCCCTCGAAGAGCAGCGAGTCGGTGACGTCGGAGTAGCTGTTGATGCGCACGTTGGGCGAGAGCACGCAGTGGTGGATGCGCCCGCCGGAGACGATGCAGCCCTCGGAGACGAGCGAGTCGGTGGCGGAGCCGACTCGGTTGCCGTCGAGGTCGTTGAAGACGAACTTGGCCGGCGCGCTCTGCGCGAGCGGCGCGGTGAAGATCGGCCACTTCGAGTTGTAGAGCGAGAAGCGCGGGTTGATCGAGATCAGGTCCATATTAGCATCGTAATATGTGTCCAGATCGCCGACGTCGCGCCAGTAGCCGGCCTCGGTGGGGCCCTGTCCGGGGACGCGGTTCTGCGCCAGATCGTAGACGCAGACCTTCGCGCGCTTGTGCATCTCGGTCATGATCGAGCGGCCGAAGTCGTGCGCCGACTCGCTGCCGGCGTCGCGGACGATCTCGCGCACCAGCGACTCGGTGGAGAAGAGGTAGTTGCCCATCGACGCGAGCACGTGCGTCGGGTTGCCCGGCATCGGCGTCGGCTGCTGCGGCTTCTCCTGGAAGTCGATCATCCGGCCGCTCTCGTCGGCGGTGATCACGCCGAAGGAGCTGGCCTCCTCGATGGGCACCGGGATGGCGGCGACGGTGCAGTCGGCTTTTTGAGCGGTGTGGAAGTCGAGCATCTGCCGCACGTCCATCCGGTAGATGTGGTCGGCGCCGAAGACGAAGACGTGCTCGGGCGCCTCGTCGGTGACTAGGTTCAGGTTCTGGTAGATGGCGTCGGCCGAGCCCCGGTACCACTCGGGACCGGTGCGCTGCTGCGCTGGCACCGCCTCGACGAACTGGCCCATCATCGAGGAGAGCCGCCAGCCGCGCGAGATGTGCGTGTTGAGCGAGTCGGACTTGTACTGCGTGAGCACCTTCATCCGCAGCACGCCGCTGTTGGCGAAGTTGCTCAGCACGATGTCGATGATGCGGAAGCGCCCGCCGAACGGCACGGCCGGCTTGGCGCGCTGGTTGGTGAGCGGGGCGAGCCTGCGGCCCTCGCCGCCGGCGAGGATCATCGCGAGGGTGCGTTCGGTGCCTGCCATGCGCAAGCAGTAGCTCGCGCCGCTGCCAGCAGCCACTTTTTGATCGGCGTCGCCCTCAGACGGCGGCGCGCCCGTTCGGCGCGGCAGGCGCGTGCGCGCCCTTCTTCTGGTCGCGCGCCTTGTCGGTGAAGCGCGCGATCACCTCGTCGATCTCGCGCTGCGTGCGGCGGATGAGCTGCGCGCGATCGTGGAAGGTGAGGAACGCGCTCTTGAAGCCGGCGATCAGCACGTTCTTCACGTCGCTGAGGTTGAGGTCGAACTGCTTGGCGAGCAGCCCCAGCTCCTGCGTGACGGTGGTGTTGGTGATGAGCCGGTTGTCGGTGTTCACCGTCACGCGGATGCCGAAGTCCAAGTAGAACTTGAACGGGTGCGCGGCGAACTCCTCGACCGCGCCGGTCTGCACGTTCGACGAGGGGCAGCACTCGATCGGGATGCGGTGGTCGTTGACGTAGTTGAGCAGATCGCCGTCTTCGCGCAGCCGCACTCCATGGCCGATGCGGTGCGCGCCGCAGTAGTGCAGCGCCTGGGCGATCGACTCCGGCCCATAGGCCTCGCCCGCGTGCACGGTGCAGTTGACGTTGTTGTTGAGGATGAGCTGGAACGCCTCTTTGTGATCCTTGGCCGGGTTGCCGTGCTCGGCGCCCGCGAGATCGAACCCGAGCACGCCCTTGTTCTTGTAGGCGACCGACAGCTCCGCCAGCCGCAGCGAGGTCTCCGGGCTCATGTTGCGGATGCCGCAGACGAGCACTCCGGCGATGATGCCAGTCTCCCGCTCCGCCTTGCGCAGCCCCTCGAGCACCGCCTCGACCACCACCGTGGGCTTCAAGCCCTTCTGCAAGTGGAGCACCGGCGCGTAGCGCACCTCGAGCAGCCGGCAGTTCTCCGCGGCGGCGTCGATGGCCAGCTCGTAGGCGGCGCGAAAGAGCGACTCCTCGGTCTGCAGCACCGAGAGCGTGATGTCGAACCCCTTGAGGTACTCCTCGAGGTTTCCGTGCCGCTCGCCGATCTTCATCGCCTTGGCGAGCCCGTCGACCGAGTCGGCCGGGAGCTTCACCTTCTGCTGCTCGGCCAGCTCGAGCATGGTCGAGAGGCGCAGGCTGCCGTCGAGGTGGCAGTGCAGGTCGCTCTTGGGCAGCGCGTGGAGCAGCTCGTTCGTGATCGGGATCGAGGGCATCGTCATGCCGCACGGTCTATCCGATCGCGCGCGGTTGGGCACCTTTCTCGCCCGCTTGATGATCGCCTTTCGCGCCGTGGTAGAAACCGCGGATGACAGCGATGGCAGCGCGAGCGGCGGCCGGCACCTATGTGCTGATCGACGCGGAAAATATCGATTGGGCCGTCTCGCACATCGTCGGGCGCAAGCCGGAGCAACAAGATCGCGTCCAGTTCGACAAGCTGGTCGCCTACTGCGAGCAGCGCTTCGCCGGGCCGGTGCGTTGCCTGGTCGCGCTCAACGTCAAGGGCGAGATCATCCCCGACTCGATGCTCGGCTTCATCAAGGCGCTGCGCGCCTCGGGCTGCGACGTGCTCCCGCTCTACGGCCGCAGCGATCAGAAAGTCGTCGACATCGCCATCTTGAAGCTGCTCGCCGCCATCCTCGAGCGCAACGCGGGCGTGGTGCTGGCGAGCCACGACGGCGGCGACTTCGCGGGCGCGCTGCGGCCCTTGCTGGACGCGGGCCGCACCGTCGCGGTCCTGGGCTTCCGCGAATACTTCAGCCAGAAGTTTCGCGAGATGAGCGGGCTCGGCCTGCAGATGATCGATCTCGAGCTCGACGCGAAGGTGTTCGCGCGCCGGTTGCCGCGGCTCAATCCGATCAAGATCGACGACTTCGATCCGAATAGCTTTCTTTAAGGATCGGCGCGGCGGGATCGAAGTTCGATCCGTGCTCGCGTTTCCCGCGAGGGGAAATGCTGCGTCTGCGCGCGGCATCGAACTTTGACTCCCGCCGCGCCCATGTTCGCCGGTCCCGCACAAAAAAGCGTCACATCGATGGGGTACCTGGTCTATCCGGCTCTCTCTTTTCGAAAGGTGGCGCATGCGTCTCTTCGGCTCGCTCGTCCTCGGTGCGGCGGTTCTCTTCGGTGGTGCGGTGCGCGCGGATGAACTGGCGGTGATCGATCGCCCGATCACGCTGCCAGCGGGCGCGGTCGAGGCGATGATCCGCAGCGACATCTCGAACTGGGACTTCGACAACACCGACGCGCTCACCGGCGCGACGCTGGGAGCCTCGGTCGACTTCGGCATCACCAGCGGCGTGCAGCTCGGCCTCGCGGTGGTCGCGCCGATCGCGCCGGGCGCGGGCTTCGGCTCGATCTACGCGAGCGCCGCCTTCGCGCTCGGCCGCGCCGCCGCGCTCCGCCTCGACGCCGGCTACGAGCGATTCGGCTTCAACGGCACCGGCGCGGACCAGGCCGGCGCCAACTCCAACACCGTGTTCGGGGGCGTCGGCGTCCCGATCAAGGTCCCCATCACCTCGACGCTCGCGTTCGTCAGCGGCAGCACCGGCGCGATGAACTTCGCCCACTTCACCAACGTCGGCAGCAACGGCACCGGCCTCTACCTGGGCGCGAACACCATCGGCAGCGAAGGGGCCGATCTCATCTCGGTCGAGAGCGGCAACGGGGTCAACGGCGGCAACGACAACAGCGGCGTCGCCATCAGCGTGAACCTTCCGGTGGGGCTGATGTTCCAGCCCGATCCGCACTTCGCGATCACGCTGCGCACCGGATACAGCGCGGCGATCTCGCTCCCTTCAGACAGCAGCGGCAACGAGGCCTACCACTTCATCCCGGTCGGGCTCGACGTGGTGGTGAGCCCGGTCAAGCTGCTCGACATCGGAGCCTCCTTCGCGCTGGCCGGCTACGTGGGGAACACCGGCGGCAGCGCTGATCCCGGGATCAACTACGCCGACATCCGCGCCTTCTCGGTCTGGGCGCGCGCGCGCTTTTAGAAGAGCGCGCCGCGGGGTGACGGTGGGGCCGGCCGGGCTTCGGACAGGTCCTCGCTCTGGCGCAGAAAGTGGATCAGGAGCACGTCGGAGGAGTCCGCTGGGGAACTCGCACGGCCGCGCGGCCGCTCGCCGCGGCGGATTGGAGCGGTGCGCGCTAGATCCGCTCGAGGAAGCGGGCGAGCACCTTCTTGAGTCCCACGCCGGGCGGGAAGCGCACGGTGAGCTTCAAGTTGGTGCCGGTCCCTTCGAGCTCTTCGACCGCGCCGACGCCGAAGCTCGGGTGGCGCACGCGGGTGCCGCGCGAGAAGCCGTCGATCGATTTCGCTGCGCTCGTCGCGGAGGCGCTGTTCGCGGCGCTTGCGTTTCCCGAACTCGAAAACGCGCCGGACCGCGCTGGTGGCGGCCTGGACGCGCTGCTGCTGGATCCCGATGCGCCGGCGTTGAACGGCCGGCGCGCCGGCGGCGCGAAGCGCGGGCCGTTGTCGTCGCTGTGCGGCCGTTGATCGAACTCGTCGCGCAAGCGCCCGCCGCCCTGGCCGTAGCCGCCGCGGCCGCCTTGGCCCCCCGAGAATCCGCCGCCGGCGCCGCCTTGCCAGCCGCCCGCGCTGCGATATCCGCCGCCACCGCGGAAGCCGCCGCCGTCGCTGCCGGGCTCGCTGAGATCGAGCGCGGCGAGGCCGGTGGCGAGCGCGGGCGGGATCTCGCGCAGGAAGCGCGACGGCGGGTTGAAGCGCAGCTCGCCGAAGAGCGCGCGGCAGCGGGCGAGCGTGAGGTTGAGCCGCTTGCGCGCGCGGGTCATGCCCACGTAGCAGAGGCGCCGCTCCTCGGCGAGCTCGTCGGGGTTTTCGATGCCGGTGGCCTCGGGGCCCGACTGGCCGAGCGCGCGCGCGCCGGGGAAGACGCGCTCCTCCATGCCAGTGAGCCAGACCGCGTCGAACTCGAGGCCCTTGGCCGCGTGCAGCGTCATCAGCGAGACCTTCTCGCCTTCGTCGCCCGCGTCGGCGTCGCCCACCAGAGAGAGCTGCTCGAGGAAACCGAGCAGCGGCGTGTCTGCAGAGGCGCCGGCGTCGTCGAGATCGGGCGCGGCCGCCGCCAGCGCGGCTCGCAGGTCGGGCAGCTCTCGGCCGTCGGGCACCGCGGGGTCGTGCGGCGCGCTCTGCGCTTGCGCCTGCGGCCACTGCGCGACCGCGCTCTTCCCCTCATCGTCGAGCGCGAAGAGCCGCTCCGCCTCGCGCTGGTCGCGCTGCTCGGAGGCGGTGGCAAGATCGTTGGGGTTCAACAAATCGTCTGGCGCCGCGGTGCGCGCAGCACTTTGCGGCGCGAGCGCCGCGGCCTCGCCGCTCGCCGCCAGCGCTTGCGTCTCTTCCCAGGCGCGATCGAAGTCGCGGGCCGCGCCGAGGAGCTCGCGCAGGTTGTCGATCCGGTCGGCCCCTTCGTCGCCCTCGAGCTGGAAGCGCGCTTCCATCCCGCTCTCGTCGAGGACCCGCTCGATGTTGCCGGCGGCGCTCGGGTCGGCCGCCGCCTGGCGCTGTAGATGGGTAAGCAGGTTACGAAAAGGAACCAGCTTGGCCTTCGCCGCGCCCGGCAGCTCGCCGTCGTGCTCGAGAGAGAGCAGCGCCTCCCAGAGGGAACCGCCGGCGCGCTGTGCCGATGCGCGCAGGCGCTCGACCGTGGTCTCGCCGATGCCGCGCGCGGGCGTGTTGATGATGCGGAGGATGTCGCCGTCGCTGCGCGGGTTGATGCAGAGGCGCAAGTAGGCCGCGACGTCTTTGACTTCCGCCCGGTCGTAGAATGAGCGGCCGCGCACCACGCGGTAGGGCACGCGGGCCGCGCGCAGCGCATCTTCCAAGACGCGCGACTGCGCGTTCTGCCGGTAGAAGACCGCCATCTCGGAGAACGAAGTGCCGAGTCCGCTCTCCTGGTGGATGCCGCGCGCGATCTGGCTCGCCTCGTCGCGCTCGTCCTCGGCGGCGAGGACGCGAAGCGGCTCGCCCGCGCTCGCCTGCGTCCAGAGCTTCTTGTCGGCCCGGCGCTCGTTCTTCGCGATCACCGCGTGGGCGGCGGCGAGGATGTTCGCGCTCGAGCGGTAGTTCTGCTCGAGCTTCACCACCCGGCAGGCGGGGAACTGCTTGGGGAAGTCGATGATGTTCGACACCTCGGCGCCGCGCCAGCGGTAGATCGACTGGTCGTCGTCGCCGACCACGCAGAGATTGCCGTGCGTCTTCGCGAGCGCGAGCAGGAGCTGGTACTGCGCGGGGTTGGTGTCCTGGAACTCGTCGACCAGGATGTAGCGGAAGCGCTGCGAGTATTTTTCGCCCAGGTCCGCGTGCTTGGTTAAGAGCTCGAGCGAGCGGACGATCAGGTCGCCGAAATCCACCGCCTGCGAGCTCTGCAGCTCCTGTTGATAGCGCGCATAGACGCGCGCGGCGGTCTTCGCCGGCACGTCGAACGGCTCGGGCTGGACGTCGGGCGGGAGCAGCCCCGCGTTCTTCCAGCGATCGATGCGGCCGAGGATCTGCTTGGCCTTGTCGAGATCGACATCGCTCGCCTGGCAGGCCCGCTTGAGCGCCGCGAGCTGGTCGGCGTCGTCGTAGATGGCGAAGGCGCGATCGAGCCCCAGCGCGTCGCTCTCGCGCCGCAACAGCCGCGCGCCGAAGGCGTGGAACGTGGAGACCCAGAGCTTCTCCGCGCCCGGCCCGACCAGGTGCAGCACGCGCTCGCGCAGCTCGCCCGCGGCCTTGTTGGTGAAGGTGACCGCGAGGATCTCGCCCGGCCGCGCCAGGCCCGCGTGCAAGAGGTGCGCGATGCGGTGGGTGAGCACGCGCGTCTTGCCCGAGCCCGCGCCGGCGAGGATGAGCAGCGGCCCCTCGCCGTGGCGCACGGCCGCGAGCTGCTCGGGGTTGAGCGTGCGGGCAAGCGGATCCACGGCCCCGTGTAACACGGCTGCGCCGCGGATCACCGGGCGGGAGAGAGCTTGAAGACCTCGGTGCCGATGGCGTAGCCGACGAGGCCGTCGGGCGTGCGCAGCAGGCGGATCTTGTTGACCGCCTTGCCCATGGCGACGCGGGTGAAGCTCTGGCCGCCGTCGCGGGTGAAGTACGCGCCGCTCATCGCGCCGACCCAGCCCAGCTCGGGCGTGTCGAAGGCGATGCCGAACTCCTGCTCTTTTGCGTCGGAGACGAGCGGGATCTCCTTCCAGGTCAGGCCGCCGTCGACCGTCTTGGCGACCACCCGCTGCGCGACCCGCTCGTCGTAGTTCTGCACGGTGGCGTAGCCGACCTCGCGGCTGGGGAAGCTGCACTTCCAGGTCGTCTCGAACGGGCGCGTCGACTCGTACTGCTTGCTCCAGCTCTTGCCGCCGTCGAGCGTCATCAGCACCAGCGCGTGCGAGTTGTCGACGTCGGCCGCGGTGCCGGCGCAGAGGAAGCCCTTCTGCGAATCGAGGAACTTCACGTCGAGGATCATCGATGCCTGCGCGGAGAGATCCTGCACCTCCCACGTCTTGCCCTGGTCGAGCGAAGTGAGCAGCACGGCGGGCCCGCCGACGCGGCCGGCGGCGTGGATGATCGCGCGCTGATCGAGGTGGCCGGCGTTGATGAAGTCGACGTGCAGCACGTCGATGGCGCAGAGGCCGTGGATCGATTTGTCCTGCAGCGCCGCCACCGCGCTCCAGGTCTCGCCGCCGTCGTGCGTCTGGTAGAGGGGCGTTTTGTCGGTCACGCCCGGGAAGTAGTCGGTGCCGATGTTGCCGGCGAACCCGTTCTGCGCGTCGAGGAAGCCGATGGTGCGAAAGTAGGTGCCCGGCTGATCGAGCACCTTGCGCCAGCTCTCGCCGCCGTCGGTGGTCTTGTAGATGCGGCCGGCGCCGTTCACGTAGAAGCCGAGCTGCGGGTCGACGAAGAAGATGTCGTCCTGCTTGCCCTTGTAGGGTTCCGTCGCGAGCTTCTTCCAGACGGCGGGCGGCTCGGCGGGGGCTGCGCGCGGGACGGCCGCGCAGCCGAGGCCAAGCGGCGCGAGCGCTCCCAGCAAGGCGAGCGTGAACTTGGCGCAGAGCGAGCGGAGGCGAGGCGAGGCGACCGGAGGCGCGATCGAGCGAAGGTCCATGATTCGAGTTGAAGCACAGCGCGCGAGAGAAAACAGCTGGGCGCCAGGCGCGGCCGCGCACGGTTCGTCCACCCGCCAGCGCCAGCTGGGTTAAAAACGTCCGCGGTCGGCTGGAAGATCTCTTGCCTGCCTCAAGGAGCCTCTTTGCCGCCCATCGCCTCGCCGGTGCGAATCGTCCCGCTCGGCGGCCTGGGCGAAGTGGGCATGAACTGTCTCGCCATCGAGGACGGCCGGGGCGGCGATCGGGTGGTGATCGACTGCGGCCTGCTCTTTCCCAGCACCGAGGCGCAGCTGGGCGTCGAGGTGATCGCGCCCGACTTGAGCTTCCTGCGCGCGGGCCCCGAGCCGAAGGCGGTGCTGCTCACGCACGCGCACGAGGATCACGTCGGCGCGCTGCCGTGGTTGCTCCGCGCTTTTCCCGAAGTTCCGATCTTCGGAACTCGCTACACGCTCGCGGTGGTCAAGGAGAAGCTGGCCGAGCACGGCCGCTCGGCGAACCTGCGCGAGATCGGGCCGCGCACCGCCAGCCTCGCCGGCAGCATCCAGTTCGAGCCGCTGCAAGTTCCCCACTCGATCCCCGATGCGGTCGGCTACGCGGTGCGCACGCGCGCGGGCACGCTGGTGCACACCGGCGACTTCAAGATCGACTGGTCGCCCATCGACGGCCGGCTGCTCGACGTGCGCCGCTTCGCCGAGCTGGGCGAAGAGGGGGTCGCGTGCTTGATGAGCGACTCGACCAACGCCGAGCGCGAAGGCACCTCCACCTCGGAGCGCGAGGTGGGCGAGTCGCTCGCGCGCATCTTCGCCGGGCCGCTCGCGCGCGGGCGCATCGCGGTGGCGATGTTCGGCTCGAACATCCACCGCGTGCAGAGCGTGATGCGCGCCGCGCTCGCGGTGGGCCGCAAGATCTGCCTGCTCGGCCGCTCGATCACCCAGTCGGTGCGGCTCGCGCTCTCGATGGGCTTCTTGAAGTGCCCGCCCGATCTCTTCATCGATCCCGAGACGGCCGATCACTTCGCGCCGCGCGAGCTCTGCATCCTCTGCACCGGCGCGCAGGGCGAGGTGCGCGCGGGCCTGACCAAGCTCGCGCTCGGCGAGCACTCCACGGTGGTGCTCGAGAAGGGCGACCTGGTCATCTTGTCGGCGCGCAACATCCCGGGCAGCGAGCGCAACGTCGGCACGCTCATCGACCACCTCGTGCGCCGCGGCTGCCGCGTGCTCGCGCCGGGCACCGCGGGCGAGCTGGTCCACACCAGCGGCCACGCCTACCAGGGCGAGCTGCGGATGATGATCGACCTGCTCCGCCCGCAGAGCTTCGTGCCCATCCACGGCGAGTACCGGATGCTCTCGGCCCACGCGCGGCTGGCCGAGGGCGCGGGCGTCGCGGCGCGCGCCTGCCACGTGATCGAAGACGGCGAGGTGGTCGAGCTGCGGGCGGGCGAGCTCGCCACCCGCAGCGGCGAGAAGGTCCCGTCGGGCCGCCTCTACCTCGACGGGCGCGGCGCCGAGAGCGGCGTGGGCGAGCTGCTGCTGCGCGACCGCCAGCAGCTCGCCGACACCGGCGTGGTCATCTGCCTCTGCGTGCTCGATCGAAAAAACGGCGAGCTGATCCGCCCGCCCGAGGTGTTCGGCAAGGGAGTCGCCGGCCTCGACGAGGGGCGCAGCGCGCAGGCGAGCGCGGCCGCCAACGAAGCGTTCGCCGAGCTGAGCTACAAGGAGCGGACCGACCTCGCCTCGGTGGAAGAGGCGCTGCGCCGGGGCGTGCGCTCCTGCTGGAAGAAGGGCAGCGAAAAGAAGCCGATGGTGATGCCGGTGGTGGTCGAGCTCTGAATGAAACGGCCCTTTCCGCGAACCAACGCAGCTGGGATGATCCCACGAGCGATGCCATGACTCCGACGCAGACCCTCCTCGAGAAGCTCTCGCAGCGAAATGCCCGCGTCGGCGTGGTCGGCCTCGGCTATGTCGGCCTGCCGCTCGCGCTCGCGTTCGCGCGCGGCGGGCTGCACGTCACCGGGCTCGACATCGATCCAGAGAAGCCGCGCCGGCTGCTCGCGGGCGAGACGTACCTGAAGCACATCGGCGCTGAAGAGATCCAGGCGGGCCTCGCCACCGGGCGCCTCACCGCGACGACGCAGATGTCGGCCGCGCGCGACTGCGACGCGCTGGTCATCTGCGTGCCGACGCCGCTCAACAAGCAGCGCGAGCCGGACCTCTCGTTCATCGTGCAGACCTGCGAGGCGCTTAGCGCCCATCTCGCGCCGGGCAAGCTGGTCGTGCTCGAGAGCACCACCTGGCCGGGCACCACCGACGAGATCGTGCGGCCCATCTTCGAGCGCGCGGGCCTGCGCGTGCCGCAGGACGTGCTGCTCGCCTTCTCGCCCGAGCGCGAAGATCCCGGCAACGCGCACTTCGTCACCAGCACCATCCCCAAGGTGGTCGGCGCCGACGATCTCGAGAGCCGGCAGGCGAGCGAGGCGCTCTACCGCGCCGCCGTGCAGCGGGTGGTGCCGGTCTCGTCGAGCCGCGCCGCCGAGCTCACCAAGCTGCTGGAGAACATCTTCCGCGCGGTGAACATCGCTCTGGTCAACGAGCTCAAGCTGCTCTGCGAGAAGATGAACATCGACGTCTGGGAAGTGATCGACGCGGCGGCGACCAAGCCGTTCGGCTTCATGCCGTTCCGCCCCGGGCCGGGCCTGGGCGGCCACTGCATCCCGATCGACCCGTTCTACCTGACCTGGAAGGCGCGCGAGTTCGGCTTCACCACGCGGTTCATCGAGCTGGCGGGCGAGATCAACACCGCCATGCCCAGGCACGTGGTCGAGCGGATGATGCACGCGCTCAACGATCCGCCGCTGAACGACGGCGCGCCCATCTTCCCGGCGCGCGCGCTGCGCGGGGCGCGCGTGCTGCTCCTCGGCGTCGCCTACAAGGCCGACATCGACGACGTGCGCGAGAGCCCGGCGCTGGAGATCCTCGAGCTGCTCGAGGAGAAGGGCGCCGTCGTCCGCTACCACGACCCGTACATCGCGCGCTTGCCGCGCACGCGCCGCCACGGCGATCTGCAGATGGCGAGCGTGCCGCTCAGCGAAGAGGAGCTGCGCTCGAGCGACGTCGCGCTCATCGTCACCGCGCACAGCTCGATCGACTACGCGCGGGTGGTGAAGAACTCGCGGCTGGTCATCGACACGCGCAACGCCTGCGGCAAGATCCTCGACGCCCGAATCGTCAAAGCATAAGGAGCAGCCATGCCCTCGTTCGACATCGTCTCGTCCGTGAACATGCAAGAGGTCGACAACGCCTTCCAGCAGGCGAAGAAGGAGATCGACCAGCGCTACGACTTCAAAGGCACCGACACCGGCGCCGAGCGGATCCAGACCGAGAAGGAGAACGGCATCCGCTTGAAGAGCAGCGAGCAGGCCCGGCTCGACGCGGCCCGCGAGATCCTCGTCACCAAGCTGGCCAAGCGCGGCATCAGCCTGCGCTCGGTGCGGTACGGGAAGGTCGAGCAGAGCGGCAAGCACCAGCTGCAGCTGATCACCTTCCAGAGCGGCCTCGAGGTGGAGAAGGCCAAGGCGATCGTCAAGCTGATCAAGGATTCGAAGACCAAGGTGCAGGGCGCGATCCAGGGCGACAGCGTGCGCGTCTCGGGGAAGAACCGCGACGATCTGCAGGCGGCGATGGCGCTCATCCGCGCGAACAGCGAGCAGCTCGACGTCGACGTGGGGTTCGAGAACTTCCGCGACTAGCGAAGGCCCCGCTGGTCCGGCCGGCCGCGCCTGGCGCGGGTTTGCCTGGCCGGCCGCGCGGATCGTAAAATCATCGCGCTGCCCGTCTGGACCTGGCGGCGAGGAGAAGATCATGGGCGACGCGAAGGCCGCAGCCAGCTCGCAGCGGTACCGCTTTCGGGTGCGCACCGCCGACGGCCAGGAGGTCGTCAGCTCGGTGATCGAGCTGCTTTCGCGCAACGCCAAGTTGAAGAACCCGCGCTGGGCCGACGGGTCGAAGGCGGTGACCACCGCGCACCAGGGCAAGCTGTCGATGCAGGTCGACGCGCCAGGCATGGACGGCCGCACCGTCCGCTTCAACGTCGAGCGGCTCGACGGCAACGCCTGGGTCGCGCATGCGACGGCGCTGGGCGTGGTCAAGGGCGGCGTCGTCGCCACCCAGATCGAGGCGCTGCACCCCGCCGCGGGCGATGCGACCGCCTCGCGCGCGCCGGTCCCGCTGCGCTTCAAGGCGGAGCTGGCGTAAACTGGCGGGACCGATGTCTTCAGAAAATACCGAGATCCCCACGGGGGCTGCCCTGCCCAAGCCGCAGCTCTCCGCGCGGCCGTCGCTCTATCTGCTCTCGCTCGGCTGCCCGAAGAACCGGGTCGACAGCGAGGTCATGCTCGGCACGCTGCTCGACCAGGGCTACCAGCTGGTGCAGGAGCCGGACGGCGCCGAGGTCATCCTGATCAACTCCTGCGCCTTCATCGGCGAGGCGAAGCAGGAGTCGATCGACGCGATCCTGGAGCACGCGCAGTTCAAGGAGAGCGGCAGCTGCAAAGCGCTGGTGGTCGCCGGCTGCCTCACGCAGCGCTACGCCGACGTGCTGCAGGCCGAGATGCCGGAGGTCGACTACTTCGTCGGCACCTCGGGCTATCCGCAGATCGCCGAGATCATCCGCGGCGCGCGCGACCGGGCGGTGCTGCCCGACCCGCACTACATCGCCGACAGCCAGACGCCGCGGCGCAACTCGATGCCGCGCTACACCGCCTACGTGAAGATCAGCGAGGGCTGCGACAACGCCTGCACGTTCTGCATCATCCCCACGCTGCGCGGGGCGCAGCGAAGCCGCACCATCCAAGACATCGTCGTCGAGTGCGAGCGGCTCGCGGCGGCGGGCGCGCAGGAGCTCAATCTCGTCGCGCAGGATCTCACCGCCTACGGCCACGATCTCCCCGGCCGGCCCAAGCTGCACGATCTCTTGCAAGCGCTGCAGGGCATCCCGGTCCGCTGGATCCGGCTGCACTACGCCTATCCGCGCGACTTCCCCGACGCGCTCATCGACGCGCTGGCGAAGCAGCCGAACATGGCCCGCTACCTCGACATGCCGCTGCAGCACATCGCCGATCCGGTGCTGCGCCGGATGAAGCGCGGCCGCGACGCGGCCTGGGTGCGCAAGCTGGTGAAGAAGATCCGCGACCGCGTGCCGGATCTCACCTTCCGCTCGAGCTTCATCGTCGGCTTTCCCGGCGAGACCGAAGAGGACTTCCAACAGCTCTGCGACTTCGTCGAGGAGACCCGCTTCGACAAGGTCGGCGTCTTCGCCTTCTCGCGCGAGGAGGGCACGCCCTCCTACGAACTCGACGGCCAGCTGCCGCAGCGGCTGAAGGCCTCGCGGCAGAAGAAGCTGATGAACATCCAGCGCAAGATCTCTCGCGCGCACCAGCAGCGGCTGGTCGGCAAGACGCTCGACGTGCTCATCGAGGGCGTCTCGAGCGAGAGCGAGCTGCTCCTCGAGGGCCGCTGGATGGGCCAGGCGCCGGAGATCGACGGCAAGGTCTACGTCAACCGCGGCAGCGCGCGGCCGGGCGAGATGGTGCGCGTCACCGTCGAGCAGGCGGGCGACTACGATCTGGTCGGCGGCATCGTCGGCGCGGACGGGCCGGTGCAGATGATCGGCTCGCGGCTCGACGGCGGCGCGCAGCTGCTGGCGCCTGAAGTGCGTGAGCCGATGGAGTCGGCCGCTTCGCACCCCAAGCGGTCGCGACTGCCCATCCTGTCCCACTGAGAGCCGCTGCACGACTTTCCAAACCGCTTCTCGCCATGAGCGTGGCTTGCAGCTCCGCGCCCTCGCGCAAGCTACGGCGCGGCCGGCAGCAGCTCGAGCAGCGCGAAGCGGCGCGGCGTGCCCGGGTCGCTCCAGGCCACGCGCAGCGCGGGCAGCGCCGCGATCGAATCTCTCTCGGGTGCGATCGGCAGCGAGCCGTCGGGCAGAAGCGGCAGCTCCCGGGCGAAGAACCAGCGCGGCAGCTCGCCCTTGCGCGAGGTCCCGTCGATCACCACCCAGCGCACGCCGCGCGCGCGCAGCCCGGCCAGCTGCGCATCCGCGGAGAGCAGCTCGCCGCCCCAGCTGGTCGAGAGGATCTCCATCCGCACGCGCGGGTCCATCGCCCAGTAAGGCTGCAGGTGGCTGCGCGCGTCGACCGCGAACGCCTCGCCGGGCGCGACGCGCGCGCGGATCGCGGTGAAGGCCGCTTCGAAGCCGGGCGGCGCCTGGTGCTCGCGCGGATCGAGCGCGACCGCCAGCAGCACCGCCAGCGCGATCGCCGCCGCCGCGCGGCCGGGCCAGCTCTGCATCTTCGCTCGCCAGCGCCCCTCCAGCGGCGCGCTTGCGAGCGCTTCGGCGAGAGGAAACAGGAGCGTCAGCGCGAGCGGCAGCAGATATCGCGAGGAGCCGCTCACCGCGTTGTAGAAGACGAAGAAGCTGAACATCAGCGCCGCGTGCGCGAAGAAGAAGCGGCGGCGAAAGCCGCGCGGCCAGCGGGCCGCGAGCCGCACAGAGAGGGCCGCGGCGACCAGCCCCAGCGCGATCCAGCCGATGTGCACCGGCCCGAACGGCCGCGGCGAGACGAGGCTGAGCGAGTCGCCCACGTGCACCAGCGTCTCGCCCAGGCCGCGCCCCGCGCGCAGGAGCGCCTTCTGCGGCGTGAGCGCGCGCAGGTACGCGAGCGGCCCGCGGTCGAGCCGCGCCATCGCGCCGGGCGCGAACACCTCGGAGAAGTCGTCGAGCGGATCGATCCAGAGAAAGCGATCGTTGTAGTTGTGCAGCGGCGAGTGGAAGCGCAGCTGGTTGCGCACGAAGAGCGGCAGGCCCCCGGCGAGCAGTCCGCCGACGACGCAGGCGAGATCGAAGCCCGCCGCTCGCAGCCGCGCAAGCGGCGAACCCGGCCTCGGCCCGCCGCGCGAGGATCGCTGCGGGCCGCTCCCAGCCTGATCTGGCGCACCCGCAAAGCCCTCGCGCGCGAATCGCTCCCAGGCGATCGCCGCGCAGGCCGCGAAGGCGATGAAGATCCCGGTGCCCTTGGCGAGCTGCGCGAACCCGGCGAAGAGGCCGCCCAGCGCGAGCGCGGCACGGCTCGGTGAGTCGCGCATCAACCGCTCGAAGGCGAGCGCGGCGAAGAGGAGCAGCAGCGGCTCGCACGCCTCGCGCGAGCTCCAGGCGACCAGCGTCTCGCTCGATGCGAGCAGGAGCGCGACCCAGAGCGCCGCCCGCGCGCCGAAGAGCCGCCGCGCAGAGAACCAGGACGCGATCAGCGCGGCCGCTCCCAGCGCGATCCCGAGCACCTGCGCGCGCAGGTGGAACCCCAGGTCGCGGCCCGCCACCAGCGAGAGCAGCGCGAGGTAGAGCGGGTTGCGATTGTCCTCGGCCCACGCGCCGTGGAACATCGCGGAGACGAGCGCGAGCAGGCCGCCCGACTCGCGGATGCGCGCCGCCGCGTCGAGGTAGGCGACGTCGTCGTAGAACGGCACCGGGTGGTCCCACGCGCGCAGCGCCGCCAGCGCGACGAAGAGCAGCAGCGCGCCCGCGAGGCCGAGCGACTCCGCGCGCGCGGTCAGCGGCGGGCCAGCAACGGCGCGGGTCGGGTGGAGCGCGGGCATTCGAGGCAGAGGGGTCGGTCAGAACCGGTCCGCGCGCAAGAAAAGTGTGCGGCGCCTGCACCGCGCGCAGCGGCTGACTAGGAGTTGACCGCGTCGTCCGCGGCCGCCTCGCTGCCGAACAGCTCGCGCACCTTGGCGAAGAAGCCCTTCTGCTGCGGGTGCGCGTCCTCGCCGCTGATGGCCGCGAACTGCTCGAGCAGCTCGCGCTGCTTCTTGCTCAGGTTCGCCGGCACCTCGACGGTGACGCGCACGTGCTGATCGCCGCGCTGCGCGCTGCCGCCCAGCGCCGGAAAGCCCTTGCCGCGCAGCCGGAAGACCTTGCCGCTCTGAGAGCCGGCCGGCACCTTCATCTTCACCTTGCCGTCGAGCGTGGGGACCTCGATGGTCGCGCCCAGCGCGGCCTGCGTGAAGCTGACCGGCACTTCGCAGATCACCTCGGTGTCTTCGCGCACGAAGATCGGGTGCTCCTCGACCTGCACCACGACGTAGAGATCGCCCGCGGGGCCGCCGCGGTCGCCCGGCTCGCCCTCGCCGGTGAGCTTGAGCCGCGTGCCGGTGTCGACGCCGGGCGGGATCTTCACCGTCAGCGTGCTCTCGCTCGCCACCTTGCCCTGGCCGCGGCAGGTCTGGCACGGGTCGGTGATCACCTTGCCGGAGCCGCTGCATTGCGCGCAGGTGCGGCTGATCTGGAAGAAGCCCTGGGTCATGCGCAGCTCGCCCGCGCCGTGGCAGGTCGGGCAGGTCTTGGCGGTGGTGCCCGGCCGCGCGCCCAGGCCCTTGCAGGCCTCGCAGTTGCGGTGGCGCGGGATCTTGATCTTCGCCTCGGTGCCGAAGGCCGCGTCGGTGAAGCTGATCGACAGGTTGTAGCGAAGGTCCGAGCCGCGCTGGCGGCCGTTGCCGCCGCCGCGCTGCCGGCCGCGCCCACCGCCGCCGCCGAAGATCTCGCCGAAGATGTCGCCGAAGATGTCGTTGATGTTCCCGAAGCCCTCGCCCCCGGAGAAGCCGCCGCCGAACCCGCCCGGCGCCTGGTGGCCGAATCGATCGTAGCGGGCCCGCTTCTCCGCGTCGGAGAGCACCTCGTAGGCCTCGGTGCACTCCTTGAACTTCTCCTCCGCCGTCGCGTCGCCCGGGTTCTTGTCGGGGTGGAACTGCAGCGCCAGCTTGCGATACGCGCTCTTGAGCTCCTGGGGTGTGGCGGTCCGGGCAGCTCCGAGGACCTCGTAGTAGTCGCGCTTCACGGCGGGCACCTCATGCGGCAGCGCCTGCGGGCGCAGCGGGAAACTCCGGGCAACGTAATGCAGATGGCCCAGCTGTCAAATGGTACCTCGCACGATTCCGCGGGGTGCTGCGGGCCGCTCCTGGCGCGGTCGCGCGCGATCCCTGAATCTAGCGGCCGCGCTTGCTTGGTGTGCGCGCGGCAGGCTCGCGATGGGCGGGCAGCTGGCGCACCTCGCGCCGGGGCGGGAGCGCCAGCCGTGGCCCTTCATCGGAGAAGCTCGAGGGCAGGAGATTGAACGGCAGCAGCTTGATCAGGATGGGCAGGAGCAGCGCGCCCATCGGCGCGGCGAACACGGCGAGCGCGGGAATGGTCTTGGCCAGGTCGATGAGCTGCTCGCGGACCTTGCCCTTCTCCTCGTCGGAGAGCGAGGCGCCGCCCGCGGCCTTGGCGAGCAGCTCGGCCAGCTCGCCCGTCTCGCGGATCTCCTGCATCAGCCGATCGAGGTTGTCGACCACCGCGGCCTGGAAGCGGCTGCTGAACGCGCGCGGGAGCCGCTCGGGGATCTCCGCGCGTCGCAGCGCCGCGAGCGCGTCGGTGCTGCGCCGGTAGAAGTCGTCGACGGCGATCTCGAGCATCGCCAGCTCCTCGGCGTCGATGTCGAGCGCGGCGGCGAGCCGCTCAATGAAGGCCAGCTCGCCCGCGTCGAAGCGGCGGTCGGCCAGCGCGGCCAGCAGCGAGTGGGTCAGTGCGAACGTCCGCAAGGCGCGGCTGCCGAGCGCCGCGCCCACCTGTTCGGGCGGCCGCGGATCGGACAGCGCGCGGCGCAACAGCCTCGCCTCGCGCGCGGGCAGCCGCTGCGCGCGCAGCACCTGATCGAACCCGCGCAGCGACTCCTGCCCGTGCTCTTGCGCGTGCGCGAGGCCGGCGAGCAGCTCGACCAGCACCGCGCGCCAAGCGAGCGCCGCCTGGGACGCGAGATGGCAGCCCGCGGGCGAGAGCCTCTCGCGATCGAACGCGGCGAGCGCGAGCGTCGCGCAGGTGCGCGCCTCGATGGCGCAGAGGCCGCTGTGCAGCGGCAGGCCGGCGAACGGCCCGCCCTCGGCGAGGTAGCGCCGCCCGAGCCGCGCGGCCACCTTGCTGGCGAGCCGCTGGACTTGCACCGGCGTCGCCTCGAGCGGCCGGTTGAACATCGCCGAGCCAGCCTTGCCTTCGTCGCCCGCGGCCGCGAGCAGCGCCAGCAGCTGGACCCGGCGAATCTGCAAGCTGTGCGCGCGCGGCGCGCCGCTGACAAACGCGCGCGCCCCCGAGAGCACCGCCGCCTTCACGCAGGTGCGCAAGAGGCCCGCGACCAGCGCCGCGAAGGTCCGCACGCCCGGGCTCGCGTCCGAGGCGAGATGGATGGCGGGATCGATCGCGCCCGTTCCATAAGCGAGGCCGCGCTCGCGCAGGAAGGCCTCGATCGCCTCGCGGCGCTCGGCTCTCGAGAGAGCGGGTTCAGGGGCCGCGTCGGGCAGTTCGGCCGCGACGGCGCCGATCACCGCGAGGAGCCAATCGCGCTCGCCCACCGGCAGCCCGGCCTGCTGGCTCTGGTAGAGGAGGCTTTCGATGCGAACGGCTCCTGTAGGTGCGCCTGCCGCGCGATTGTAGCAGGCGCACCCGGGCGGAGACGATGCGGGACCATTTCCGCCGCCTCACGCTGCAAACAAACAGCGGTGCTACTTGACCGCCTTGACCCGCTGCTGCCTCTTGTCGTCGGTCTCTGGCGCGGGCAGCTGCGTCACCTGCGCTCCAGCGGCCGGCGCGCGCGCCTTGACCCCGAACTTCTCGAACAGCTTGCCCTCGACCTCGGCCAGCATCGGGCCGTGGGTCTTGAGGAAGTCGCGCGAGTTCTCGCGGCCCTGACCGATGCGCTCGCCGCCGTAGCTGAACCAGGCGCCGCTCTTCTCGACGATGTTGTTCTCGACCGCGAGATCGAGCACGTCGCCTTCGCGCGAGATGCCCTGGCCGTAGAGGATGTCGAACTCGACCTCGCGGAACGGCGGCGCGACCTTGTTCTTCACCACCTTCACGCGCGTGCGCGAGCCGATCACCGTGTCGCCGTCCTTGAGCGCGCCGATGCGGCGGATGTCGAGCCGCTGGCTCGCGTAGAACTTGAGCGCGTTGCCGCCGGTGGTGGTCTCCGGGTTGCCGAACATCACGCCGATCTTCATGCGGATCTGGTTGATGAAGATGACGGTGGTGTTCGACTTGGAGATGGTCGCGGTCAGCTTGCGCAGCGCCTGGGACATCAGGCGGGCCTGCAGGCCCATGTGCTGATCGCCCATCTCGCCCTCGAGCTCGGCGCGGGGGACGAGCGCCGCGACCGAGTCGATGACGATCACGTCGACCGCGCCCGAGCGGACCAGCATCTCGCAGATGTCGAGCGCCTGCTCGCCGGTGTCGGGCTGCGAGATGAGGAGGTCCTCGGTGCGCACGCCCAGCTTGCGCGCGTAGCCGACGTCGAGCGCGTGCTCGGCGTCGATGAAGGCCGCAATTCCCCCCGCCTTCTGCGCCTCGGCGACGACGTGCAAGGTCAACGTGGTCTTGCCCGACGACTCCGGTCCGTAGATCTCGATGATGCGGCCGCGGGGAACGCCGCCGACGCCGAGCGCGAGATCGAGCGAGATCGAGCCGGTCGAGATGGCGGCGACGTCTTGCGAGATGCCCGCGCCCTCCGCGAGCCGCATGACCGAGCCCTTGCCGAACTGCTTCTCGATGGCTGAGACCGCCAGTTCGAGCGCTTTCTCTTTCTCTGCGTTGGCCAAGCTGTTCTCCGTCTTTCTGGCGGGCTCCAGAGAGCGCCGCGGGGTGGGAATCAATGACTGAACCCTTGTACAGCACCGGTCCGACATTGACAACGGAAAGAGGGAGTTTGGGCTTTCCGCTTTGCGCGGGGGGCACTACATCCAAGGCCCCGCTTCGCGGCTCTCTCTTTCAATTTCCAACCGAGGAAACCACATGACCCCGACATTCCGTTTTGCCGCGCTCGCCGCGCTCGCCCTCTGCGCCGCGAGCCCCGCGCGCGCAGACTGGACCGGCACGATGAAGCTCCACATCGAGCCGGCCGAGCCCCACGCGCCCGGCGATCAGCAGGGAGTCATTTCGGGCAAGGGAGCCCGGCTGCGCTTCGAGATGGATCAGACGGCGATGGGCAAGGTCGCGGCGATCGTCGATCTCAAGGCGCAGAAGTCGACGATGGTCATGGTCGATCGCCGCGTCTACATGACCATGGATCTGAGCCAGAACCCCTCGGGCCGCGCAGCGCCGGTTCACATCAAGTGCGAGGTCGACGATGGCGCCACCTGCCTGCTGAAGAATGGGTTCGCCAAGACCGGCGTCGAGACGGTCAACGGCAAGAAGAGCGACAAGTGGGAGAAGGATTCCGTGCAGGAGTCCGGGAAGAAGGTCCACGAGACGCTCTGGATCCCGCAGGGCGTGAAGGGCTTCGCGCTGGTGCGCCAGGTGACGCAGATGCCCGAGCGGACGGCGACGCTCGATGTGCTCGACTTGAAGGAGACGAGCCTCGCCGATTCGCTCTTCACGCCGCCGGCCGACTACACCGATGTGTCCGGCAAGATGGGGCCCGGCGGCCCCGGCGGCCGGCCGCAGTAGAGCGTCGCCCGCGCTGCAAAAACAAAGAGCGAGCGGCCCGCGCTGGGTCGCTCGCTCTTTTGTTTTCCGGCCAGCTGCGCGGACTACTGATCGATCGACAGCAGCTCGACGGTGAACACCAGCGTCGCGCCGCCCGGGATGGTCGGCGGGTGGCCGCGGTCGCCGTAGCCGATCGACGAGGGGCAGATGAGCTGCGCCTTCTCGCCGATCTTCATCTTCTGCACGCCCTCGGTCCAGCAGGGGATGACGCCGTTGAGTGGGAAGCTGGTCGGCTCGTTGCGCGCGTAGGAGCTGTCGAAGACGGAGCCGTCGACCAGCTTGCCCTCGTAGTGGACGGTGACCTTGCTGGTCGGGCCAGGCGAGGTGCCGCTGCCTTCGCGCAGTTTCTTGTAGATGAGGCCCGAGGGGAAGCTCTGCGCGCCCTCCTCCTTGGCCGCCTTGTCGAGGAAGCCCTTGGCCGCCTCCTTCTGCTTCACCGAGACCTTGGCGGTCTCGTCGTCCTGGCGCTTCTTGGCGAAGGCGGCGACCTTGGGGCCGAAGCTCTGCATGTCGACCTGCGCCTTCTTGCCGAGGGCGGCGTCCTCGAATCCGGCGCGCACCTTGGTGAACTCCTCCTTGGTGAGGCCGAGCGCCTTGACGTTGCCGCCGAGGATCTCGCCGAGCGCGTAGAGGACCTTGTCGTCGTCGGTCTTGAGCGACTGGGCGCGGGCCGCCGCGGGGGTGAGCAGGGCGGCGGCGAGCAGGGTGGATGCGAACGCGAGGCGCAGGGTCATGTCGGTCTTCGTCCTTGTGCGAAGGGGTGCAGAGAGCGCGGCCGCTGGAGGGCCGCGAAAACGAGGCGGCGCACTCTGGCACGGTTCGCGCCCAAACGTCGCGAGGGAGAAACAGCGAGCGCCTCGCAGGCGCGGCGGCGACTAGTCGCCCTGCGTGATGGCGATGAGCAGCGTGCCCCGCTCGGGCGCGGTCGGGTCGATGCGGTAGCCGCCGATGAGCATCGTGCGGCCGCGGGGGATGCTGTAGTCGGTGCGCATCCGGGGTGCGTGGGCCGGGTGCTGGCCGAGCAGCTCGAGGTGCACCTGCACGCGGCCATCGGGGCTGAGCTGGAGCGGCTCGACCGTGAGCGCGCGGCTGCCGGGCAGCTCGACCTGCGCGATGGAGCGGAAGTCGAGATCGAAGGTCTGCACGTCGAGCAGCCGGTAGTTGCGGAAGCTGAACTGATCGGCGAACGAGCGCAGGTCGCGATCGATGGGCGCGAGCCGGCCGTCGATCTCGAGCTCGCCCGCGGCCCGCGCGGCCGAGATGGCGCGGATGGTGATGCGCACGGTGCGCGCGAGCGCCGCGTCGCCGAGCGGCTGGGCCGGCGCGGGGACCAGCATCGGCGGCCCGCTCTGGTAGAGCGGCGCCTCGGGCGGCGCGCCCTGCGGACCGGCCAGCACCGTCGCGCCAGCGGCGGCTCCCGCATACGGTCCCGCGTTGGGGAGCGCCGCGCCCTGCAGCTCGCCCGAGGCGCGCGCGGGGACCACCAGCGCGTTCGCGCTGCCGACGTGCTCCACCGCCTCGTGCACACCCGCGCTGCCCGCGGCGGGCGCGGGAGCGGTGCGCTGCGAGGCCGCGCCAGGCGGTCGGAAGTGCGAGTGCATCGGCGGCGGCAAAACCGGCCGCGCGACGCCGCGCTGCTGGGCGAGCAGCGGCGCCGGCGCGCCGGCGAGCGCGAGCCCGAGCGCCAGCGGCGAGAGCCGCGCGTGCATCGGCCGGCGCATCATTCGACCGCCTCGTCGCTCAGCCAGATCACCGTGGTCTGCCCGGGCGCCTCGAAGACTGCGCCGGTGGTGCCGGTCATCAGCTCGAGCGCGTCGATGGAGGCCTGCGTCTGCACGCCCTGCACCGCGAGCAGCCCGTCGTCGAGCGGCCCGTGCGCGGGGACGCGCGCGGCGAGCACCAGCGCGAGCGCGGCGCAGCCCGCCGCCGCCACGCCCAGCGCGCCCGAGAGCGCGAGCCGCTGGTGCTGCCAGCGCTCTCGCAGCGCGATCTTCCACTGCTCCCATCGCGAGGGCCAGCGCGATGGCTGGTCCGCGTCGCGCTCGGCCGCGCGCATCACTTGCGCGGAGAAGCCGGTCAGATCGATCGCGCCGCTCGCCTCGAGCGACTCGAGCCGCCGGGCCGCCGCGGCCCGCAGCACCTCACCCTGCGCGAGCAGCGAGAGCTCGCGTGCCCGGCAAGCCGCGCAGCCGGCGAGGTGCTCCTCGAGCTGTCCCAGCTGCGCGCGCGCCAGCGCACCGTCGAGCCGCAGCGAGAGCATCCGCACGAACGCACTGCACGAAGTCGCCGTCATGGGGCCTCTCCTTTCAGCGGCGCTGCGGCAGCCGGCGCCTCGTCGCCCAGATAGTCGCGCAAGATCGCCTGCAGGCGAACCCGGGCGTGGAAGAGCCGGCTCATCACGGTGCCCTTGGGGATGCCGAGCACCTCGGAGAGCTCCTCATAGGAAAGTCCGTCGACCTCGCGCAAGAGAACGATGGCGCGGTGGTTCTCCGAGAGCTGCTCGAGCGCGCAAGCGAGCTTCTCTTGCAGCTCGCGGTTCTCGGCCGCGCGCTGGGGGCCGACCAGCGCCGACGAGAGCGGATCCATCCCGGCGGCGATCTCCGCCTCGAGCTCGCCCCCGCCTTCGTCGGGCGCCGCCGGCAGGCCGACCCGCCCGCCGCGCGCCTTCTTGCGGGCCGCGTCGAAGCAGAGGTTGGTGGCGATGCGCCAGGTCCAGGTGAAGAACGACGAGTCCCCCTTGAAGGCAGGCAGGTAGCGGTGGACCCGTACGAAGGTTTCCTGCGCGATGTCCATGGCCTCGTCCGGGTCCTTCACCATCGAGAGCGCGAGCTGCACGATCCGCCGCTGGTAGCGCTCGATCAGCTGCCGAAATGCGGTTGCGTCGCCCTTCTGCGCCAGCCGCACCAGCGCCATGTCGTCCGCCAACGGCTCGGCCTGCGGCGATGGAGGCTTGGGCTTCATGGATGCTTGAGACTGGCGGAGCGCTCCTCTTGTGACGGACAGACGCGTCGGGGCGCGCAGATATTCACGCAACCCCAACGCCGCCCGCGCAGGCAGCTTCAGGCCTTGGGCGCGTCCTTGTCGGTCGAGTAGAGCGCGTCGGCGATGCGGTAGGCCGAGCCCTCCAGCCGCTGCACGCCCGCCTTGATGGCCGGCAGATCGGTCCCGCCGACGATGGCCTGCAGGGCCTCCAAGTCGCTCTTGATCTCGGCCATGTCCTTCGCCGGCAGCAGCGTCGCGTACTCCTCGAGCGCCTTCTCGGTGGTGTAGATGAGCCCCTCGGCGTTGTTCTTCACGTCCGCGAGCTCCTTCTTGTTCTTGTCCGAGCCGCGGTTCGCCTCGGCGTCGGCGATCATCTGCTGGATCTCTTTTTCCGTCAGGCCCGAGCTGGCGACGATGCGCATGCTCTGCTGCTTGCCGGTGCCGAGGTCCTTCGCCGAGACGTGGACGATGCCGTTGGCGTCGATGTCGAAGGCGACCTCGATCTGCGGCACGCCGCGCGGCGCGGGCGGGATGCCGACCAGCTCGAACCGCGCCAGCGTCTTGTTGTCCTGCGCCATCTCGCGCTCGCCCTGCAGCACGTGCACGTTGACGATCGGCTGGTTGTCCACCGCCGTCGAGAAGACCTGCGCCTTGCGGCAGGGGATGGTGGTGTTCTTCTCGATGATCTTGGTGAAGACGCCGCCCGCGGTCTCGACGCCCAAGGAGAGCGGCGAGACGTCGAGCAGCAGCACGTCCTTGACCTCGCCCTTGAGCACGCCGCCCTGGATGGCCGCGCCGACCGCGACGACCTCGTCGGGGTTCACCCCTTTGTGCGGCTCCTTGCCGAAGAACTGCTGCACCACCTGCTGCACCTTCGGCATGCGGGTCATTCCGCCGACCAGGATGACCCGGTCGATCTCCTTCGCGGTGACGCCGGCGTCCTTGAGCGCGAGCTTGCACGGCTCGATGCTCTTGGTGACGAGATCGCCGACCAGCTCCTCCAGCTGCGCCCGCGTCATCGCCTCGGTCAGGTGCTTGGGGCCGGTGGCGTCGGCGGCGATGAACGGCAGGTTGATGTCGGTCTCGGTCGCCGAGGAGAGCTCGTGCTTGGCGCGCTCGGCCGCTTCCTTCAAGCGCTGCAGCGCCATCCGGTCCTTGCGCAGATCGATGCCGTTCGCCTTGCGGAACTTCTCCGCCAGCGCGTCGACGATGCGCTGGTCGAAGTCCTCGCCGCCGAGGAACGTGTCGCCGTTGGTCGCGCGCACCTCGAAGACGCCCGCGTTGAGCTCGAGGACCGAGATATCGAAGGTGCCGCCGCCCAGGTCGTAGACCGCGATCTTCTCGGCGGCCGCGGTGCGCATCGAGGCGCCCTTCTGCGCGCCGGCCGAGGCGGCCTTGTCGAGCCCGTAGGCGAGCGCCGCCGCGGTCGGCTCGTTGATGATGCGCAGCACGTTGAGGCCCGCGATGCGGCCGGCGTCCTTGGTCGCCTGGCGCTGGCCGTCGTTGAAGTAGGCGGGCACGGTGACCACCGCCTCGGTGACCGGCTCGCCGAGGTAGTCCTCGGCGGTCTGCTTCATCTTGCCCAGCACCATCGCGGAGATCTCGGAGGGGCTGTACTTCTTGCCGCGCAGCTCGACCCAGGCATCGCCGTTTTCGGCCGCGACGATGCGGTAGGCGGAGAGGGAGACGCTCTTCTTCACCTCGGGCGAGTCGAACTTGCGGCCGATGAGCCGCTTGACCGCGAAGACGGTGGCCTCCGGGTTGGTGATGGCCTGGCGCTTGGCGATCTGGCCGACCAGCTGCTCGCCGCCCTCGGTGAAGCCGACCATCGAGGGCGTCGTCCGGCTCCCCTCCGAGTTGGGGATCACCACCGGCTCGCCACCCTCCATCACCGCCACGCAGCTGTTGGTGGTGCCGAGATCGATGCCGATCACCTTGCCCATGCACGCTCCCTGCTGCCGGGGGCGCGCAGAAGGCGGCCCGCGGAAAATCAAAGCTGCCGCGGCGGATCTAGTTCAGCGGCTCTGCGCTGCTGTCGTCGGCGGCGGCCGGCGCTTCCTTCGCGCGGGCGACCACCACCGCGGCCGGGCGCACCAGCCGCTCGTGCAGCTTGTAGCCGCGCGCCATCTCCTGGATGACCTTGCCGGCCGGCTCTTCGCTCTCGGCCTGCATCAGCGCCTCGTGCATCGACGGATCGAACATCTGGCCGAGCGCCGAGAAGGGGTTGATGCCGTGCTTGCCGAGCGCGCTCTCGAACATTTTCTGCACCAGCCGCACGCCCTCGATGACCTGCTTCGGATCGTGCTGCTCGGCGTGATCGAGCGCGCGCTCCAGGTTGTCCGCCACCGGCAGGAAGTCCTTGAGCATCGACTCCGCGCCATACTTGCGGACGTCGTCCTTCTCCTTGAGCGCCCGCTTCTTGAAGTTGTCGAACTCGGCGGCGGTGCGCAAGAGACGCTCGTGCTCCTCTTTCAAGCGGGCCTGCGTCTCGCGGGCGCGGCTGGTCGAATCCTCGAGCTGGGCGAGCGCCGCCGTCAGCTTGGCGATGAGCGTCTCGCGATCGTCCTGGTCATAGTTGGGCGCCGGCTGCGCGGTCTGGGAGGAAGCGGCGTCGGCGGGCGTCGGGCTGTCGTTCATCTCGGGCACGGCACATCTCCAATACAGACGATGAAGAAACAGGCTGGAAGGGAAGGCAGCACTGTTTAGGGCGCGCGCGCGGCTCCTGCAAGCGCTCTTCGCGAGCGCTACTCGCCGATGGCCGCGCCCAGGCTGCGCGCGGTCAGCTCGACCAGCGGGATGACGCGCGCGTAGTCCATCCGCGCCGGGCCGATCACGCCGACGGTGCCGAGGATGCCCTCGGCGGCGCGGTAGGGCGCGGCGACCACCGCGAGGTCGCGCGGGGCGAGCCCGCTCTCCGCGCCGATGAAGATGCACAGCTCGCGCGCTTGCGCCGCGCGGTCGAGCACGCCGAGCACGCGCTCCTTCTCGTCGAGCGCGCGGAAGAGATCGCGCACCTTCGCCACGTCCTGCGCCCAGATCGGCTCCTCGAGGAACGAGCTCTGCCCCTCGATGAGCAGGTCGGCGAGCGGCCCGCCGCCGGGCGAGAGCGCCATCGCCTGCGCGCCCATCGCCAGCGCGCGGGCGCGGGTCTCTTCGATGAGCGCGCGGTCGCGCTCCATCTCGCCCGCGAGCTTCGCGCGCGCCTCTTCGAGCGTGAGATCGGTGAGCAGCGCGTTGAGGTAGTTCGCGCTCTGCTCGAGCTGCGCCGGCGTCAGCGGCCGCTCGCCCGATGGGGTGGTCAAGAGCCGGTTCTGCACCGTGCCCGCGCGGGTGAGGAGCACTGCCAGCACCCGGCCGTCGCGCAGCGGGATGAGCTCGATGCGCTGCAGCCGCTGCACGTCCATCCGGCCCGCGCGCGGCGCCGCCACCACCGCGGCGTGGTGGGTCAGCCCGCGCAAGAGGCGCGAGGTGCCGGCGAGCAGGCCATCGACGTCGACCGCCGCCTCCTGCGTGCTGCGCTCGATCAGCTGCCGCTCCTCGAGCGAAGGGATCTGCACGCGCAGGAGCGCATCGACGTAGTAGCGATAGCCGAGCGCGGTGGGGATGCGGCCGGCCGAGGTGTGCGGCTTCTCCAGGTAGCCGAGCGCTTCCAGATCGGCCATCACCGAGCGCACGGTGGCCGCGCTCACCTCGAGATCGGCCCGCCGCTGCACCGCCAGCGAGCCGACCGGCTCGCCGCCCTCGATGTGATCGGTCACCACCGCCGCGAGCACGCGCCGTGCCCGCTCGTCGAGCGCGAGGCTCTGCGGCAGCCTGGTTCCGGGGGTCGACATCGCGAGCGGACATTGTCTGCGAGGCGGAGCGGCTGCGCAATCGACCGCTTGCGGCGCGGCCGTGCGCGCGGGCGGCATTCTTGCTGGAATCGCCCGGCAGGCTAGAGTGGCTGGTCCGATGGCGCCTCCTGCGAATGAGCTGGTTCCGAGCGACGCGCCAGCGCATGCGCCGGAGAGCAGCGCGCTGCGCGAGCCGTACCGGTCGGCGGTGCGCCCGACGGGCGGCGCGACCCAGTCCGCGCCCGGCGTGCCCCGCGCCCGCGGCGGCACCGGACCCATCCCCCGCTCGCTCGAGAAGCGCTTCGGCCTGTTCCGCAAGATCCTCGCGGGCGACCTGATCCTCTGGACGGTGCTCACCGGCGTGCTCGCCTACGAAGTCGTGCGCGAGCGGATGATCGGCAACCACGCGATGGGCGGCGCGCTGGTCGGCCTCTTGCTCGCGGTCGGCATCGCGCTGGTGCTCAAGCAGGTGGCCAACCGCATCGAGCGGCTCAACCGCAGCGCCGAGGAGATCAGCCGCGGCGATCTCTCAAAGAAGCTCTCCACCGAGCGCAACGCGATGCTCGGGCTGGACGAGGTCGACGAGCTGACGCGCGCCATCGCGCACATGCAGGACAACCTGCGCGAGCTGGTGCGGCACATCCAGCGCACCTCGAGCGAAGTGGGCGATCGGGCCGACAGGATGCAGGACTCAACCGCCAACGTCGCGGCTGGCAGCGCCAACATCACGCGCAGCATGGCCCCCATCCGCCGCGGCGCCGAGCTGCAGCTGCAGCTGGTCGAGCAGGCGAGCGGGCGGATGGCGCAGATCGCCTCGTCGATCGAGCGTTCGGCCGGCACCGCGCAGGCGGCGGCGGAGACGGCGACCGCGACCTCCAGCGCGGCGCAGGCGGGCGGCGCGGCGGCGCAGCTCGCGGCCGAGAAGATCAAGAAGGTCTTTGCCGAGATCGAAGCGGCGAGCGAGACCGTGTTCGCCTTCGGCGAGAAGACGCAGGAGATCTCCAAGATCGTCGTCGCCATCACCGGGGTCGCGCAGCAGACGAATCTGCTCGCGCTCAACGCGGCCATCGAGGCCGCTCGCGCTGGCGAGTACGGGCGCGGCTTCGCGGTGGTCGCCGATGAGGTGCGCAAGCTCGCCGACTCGGCCGGGCGCAGCGCGGAGCAGATCAGCCGGCTCGCGCAGGAGATCAGCCAGCGCAGCCAGCACGCGGTCGCGGCGATGAAGGAGGGCATCGACGAGCTCGGCCAGGGCCGCGAGGATCTGGCGCAGATCACCGTCTCGCTCGACGAGATCGTCCAGGCCACCCAGACCGGCAGCGAGCGGGTGCAGGCCATCTCGGTGGCCGCGCGCGAGCAGCTGGCCTCGTCGGCGGCGATGGTGCAGGGCATCCAGGAGATCAGCGGCGTCGCGCGGGGCAACGCGCGCAGCACCGAGGAGATCGAGCACGCGGTCCGCGAGCAGACCGAGATCACCGCGCAGATGACCTCGCTCTCGCAGGAGCTCGGCCACCTCTCGGTCGAGCTGCGCAGCATCGTCTCCCGCTTCAAACTCGAGTGAGCGCGATGGCCCGCCACGTCATCTGCGTCCACGGAGGCCAGCGGTTCGCGCTCCCGCTCTCGGCGGTGCGCCAGGTCACCGAGGTGAGCCCCTTCTCGCGCGTGCCGCGCGCGCCGCCGGGGATGCTGGGCGTGATGAACCACGCCGGCCGCGTCGCCTGCATCGTCGATCTGGGGCCGCTGGTGGGCCAGCGCGCGCGCCCGGCTCGCTCGAGCGGACGGATCGTGATGCTCCAGCGGGCCGCGGGTGATCTAGGATTGTACGTGACCGACGTGCAGGGCATCGAGCAGCTGCCAGACGACATGCCGATGCTGGCGGTGCGCGAGGGCGCTGTGGTCTCGCAGCTCGATCTTCCCGAGGGACCAGTAAAGCTGATCGATCCCGAGCTGCTCTCGCGGGCGATCGACCACCTGGTGGAGGCATGAAACCGATGTCCGGCAAGCGCGTGCTCATCGTCGACGACGCACTCTTCATGCGCAACACGTTGCGCGACATCTTCACCTCCGCGGGCTTCAGCGTGGTGGGCGAGGCGGACGACGGCGTGCAGGCGGTCTCGCTCTTCCGCGAGCTCAAGCCGGACCTGGTCACCATGGACATCGTCATGCCCTACAAGAGCGGCATCGACGCCACCCGCGAGATCGTCCAGATCGATCCCTCGGGCGTGGTGGTGATGTGCTCGGCGCTCGGCCAGGAGTCGCTGGTCATGGAGGCGATCGAGGCGGGCGCGACCGACTTCATCGTCAAGCCGTTCCGCGGCGAGGACGTGCTGGCGGTGGTGCGCAAGGTCCTCGGCGAGCCGTCCTGACGGGAAGGCCGCGCCCATGGCCGACCGCAACTACCTCGCGCTGTTTGTCGCCGAGTCCGCCGAGCAGCTCGAGCGGCTGGGCAGCGAGCTGGTGGCGCTCGAGGCGGTGCGCGAGAAGGTCCCCGCCGAGCTGTGGGATTCGATCTTCCGCCGGGTCCATTCGATCAAAGGCAGCGCGGCGACGCTCGAGCTGCGCGGGCTGGTCTCGGTCGCGCACGCGTCGGAAGAGCTGATCGCGCGGCTGCGGATCCGGCCGCACGCGCCCGCGCGCGAGGCGATCGATCTGCTGCTCGAGGCGAGCGACGCGCTCTCGCGGCTGCTCAAGCAGGCCCGCCGCGCGCTCGAGGAGCGCGAGGCCGCTGGCGCCGCGACCACCGCGCCGCTCGAGCCGGCAGAAGCGCCCGAGCCCGACGTGGCTTCGCTGGTGATCCGGCTCGAGCTGCTCTCCGGCTCGCTGCCCGCGTCGCTGCCGGGCCCGCTCCCCGCGAAGGAGAGCGCACCGGCCGCGCCCGCGCCCGCCCTCTCCGATTCGATCCCGCGCTACACGCTGCGCATCCGCCTCTCGCCCCGCTGCGCCGCGCCGGGGGCGCGCGCGATGATCGTGCAGCGCAAGCTCAAGAGCCTCTCCGCGCAGCTGGTGCTCGAGCCTCTCCCGGCGCAGCTGGCGCAGTCGGCGACGCCGCATCTGTTCCTCGCGCACGCCGCCAGCGAGGCCGCGCCGCTCGCTCTGCAGCGGGCCTGCCTGGGGCTGCCCGAGGTCGAGGGCGTGGAGATCCTGGGCGCCGACGGCGCGCCGCTGCTGGAAGAAAAAAATCGCGACCCCAAGGCGGAAGATCGGGCCGCTTCCTCCGGTGCCGCCGCTTCCGCCGGTGCCGATCGAGCGGCGAGCGACGCGCTCCACGGCGCACCCCGCGCCATTGCGCCGACTGCCGCCGCACCCCCCGCCTCGCCCGCCGCTGCGGCAGATGTGCTCCCGGCCGCGCCAGGCGCGGCTGCGCGGGCTTCGGCCGAGCTGCTGCGCGACGCCTCGGTGCGCGTGCGCGCCGACGCGCTCGACCAGCTGCTCGACGCGGCGGGTGAGGTGCTGGGCGGCGTCGCCCGCCTGCGCGAGTCGGCGCGGCTGCTGCCCGAGTCTCTGGCGCCCGCCTTCGAGGCGGAGGTCGATCGCCTGCGCCGCCTGGTGCGCGAGCTGCACGGCAAGGTGGTGAGCGCGCGGCTGACGCCGTTCTCCACGCTGACCGAGCGGCTCCCGCGCGCGGTGCGCGATCTCTCGCGGCGGCTCGGCAAGGAGGTCGAGCTGGAGGTGCAGGGGGCCGAGGTCGAGCTCGACCGCGCGGTGATCGACGCGATGGGAAACCCGCTCAGCCACCTGGTGCGCAACGCGATCGATCATGGGCTGGAGAGGCCGGAAGAGCGCATCGCCGCCGGCAAACCCGCGCGGGGCAAGCTCTCGCTGCGCGCGCGCCGTGAGCGCGACCGGGTGCTCGTCGAGGTGGCCGACGACGGGCGCGGCATCGACGTCGCCGAGGTGAAGCGCAAGGCGGTCGAGTCGGGCGCGGTCTCCGCCGAGCTGGCCTCAGGCCTCAGCGACGCGCAGGCGCTCGAGCTGGCGTTCCTGCCAGGCGTCTCCACCCGCGCGGCAGCCACCGAGGTGTCGGGGCGCGGCGTCGGCCTCGACGCGGTCCTGCGCGCGGTCGAGGCGCTCGGCGGCAGCTTGTCGGCGAGCAGCTCGCCCGCGCGGGGCGCGGTCTTCACGCTCGAGCTGCCCCGCTCGGTGGCGATGGCAAATCTCTTGCTCATCATGGTGGGCGGCGAGATCTTCGGCCTGCCGATCGCGCGGGTGCTGGTCACCATCGAGTCCGATCTCTCGGCGCGCGGCGGCGAGGGGTTCGAGTCGCGCTCGGTGATCGTCGCCGGCGCCTGGGTCCGCGCGTTTCCGCTCGCGCAGCTGTTCGGCCTGCCCTCGCTGGCGCCGCCGGGACCGCGCCCGTTCGTGGTGCTCGAGGTCGACGGGGTGACGTTCGCGCTGGCGGTCGATCGGCTGGTGGGCCAGGAAGAGGCGGTGGTGCGGCCGCTCTTTCCGCCGCTCGATCGGATGCGCGGGCTGGCCGGCACTTGCGTGCTCGCGAGCGGCCGGCCGCTCTTGGTGCTCGACCCGCGCGGACTCGCCGAGCTGGCCGAGGTGCCCGGCGTCGCCCGGAGCGCGGTGCCCAAGAGCGGCTTCGTCAACGCCGGCGCCTCGGCGCCGCCTCCCGCCAAGGGGGCCGCGTGAACCCGCCGCGCACGCTCCAGCTGCGGCCGGGCGCGCTCACTGGCGAGCAGATCGACGCGCTGCGCACGCTCGGCGCGCACGGCACGCACGATGCGCTGCGGGCCCTGGGCGCGCTGCTCGCCGCGCCGGTCGAGGGGACGCACCCGCGCGCGCACGTGGCGCCGCGCGGGCTCATCGACAAGGTGCTCGCCGCCGGCCCCGAAGAGACCTTCGCCATCCACTTCACCATCGAGGGGGCGGCGCGGATGCGGCAGCTCATCCACTTCACGCCGGTGGGCGCGATGCTGATGGCGGGCCTGCTCCTCGGCGCGCCGGTGAACGCGCCGCTCGACCGGCGCAGCGCCGTCTACCAGAGCTCGCTCGCCGAGGCGGGCAACATCATCGTCTCCAGCTACTTGAACGGCGTCGGCGCGGCGGTCGGCTTGACGCTGCTGCCCTCGGTGCCGCACGTCATCGAGGGGCCGCTCGATCGGGCGGCGCGGACGGCGTTCGCGGAGATGGACGAGGTGATCTTGCTGGTGACCGATCTGCGCCTGCCCGGCGTCCGCATCGCCGGGCGCATCGTGACGGCGATCGAAGAGGACGGCGTGGGACGGCTGCTTTCGCTGGTGAGAGGCCGCTGACATGGACGCGCACGGTTTGGCCGAGCTGCTCGCGCAGGTGCAGGCGGGCACGGTGTCGCCAGAGAGCGCCGCCCAGCGGATCCAGTCGCTGCCGCTGCAGGCGGTGGGCGCGTTCGCGCAGCTCGACGGCGAGCGGGCGCTGCGCGCGGGCGCCTCCGAAGTGATCTTCGGCGAACGCAAGACGCCCGAGCAGGTGGGCCAGCTGGTCGCGCGGCTGGTGCAGCTGGGGCAGGCGGTGCTGGTCACCCGCATCGCGCCCGAGGCAGCGGCGCGCGCGCTCGAGAGCGCGCCTCACGGCGAGCACGATCCCATCTCGCGCACCTTCTCCGCGCCCGCGCCTGGCGCAGAGCGTCCGGCGCGCGGCAAGGTCGCGGTCGTCTGCGCCGGCACCACCGACATCCCGGTCGCCGAGGAGGCCTGCCGCGCCGCCGCGTTCGTCGGCGCCGAGGTGCTGCGCGTCTACGACGTGGGGGTCTCCGGCCTGCACCGGCTCCTGCGCCGCGCCGAGGAGCTGCGCGGCTGCGACGCGGTGGTGGTCTGCGCCGGCATGGAGGGCGCGCTGCCCTCGGTGGTGGCCGGTCTGCTGCCGCGACCGGTGCTCGCGGTGCCCACCAGCGTCGGCTACGGCGCGAGCTTCGGCGGACTGGCCGCGCTGCTGACCATGCTCAACTCCTGCGCCGCCAACGTCTCGGTGGTGAACATCGACAACGGCTTCTCCGCCGGCTACACGGCGGCGCTGATCGCGCGCCAGAGCGCCAGCGGCCGCAGCCCGGAGTGATCGTTGGCCAGCCAATCCTTGGGACACAACCTATCTTCTGGACGCGTGCTCGCGCTCGAGCCGATCGGCGGCATCGCTGGCGACATGTGCCTGGCGGCGCTGCTCCACCTGGGCGATCGGCTGGAGCGCGGGGCTGCGCTGCGGGCCGCGCTGGGCGCGGGTCTGCGCGCGCTGGCGGAGGCCGCCGATGCCCACGGATCGGGCGGGATCGATCTGGCTCAAGTGCAGCTGCGCGAGACCGCGGTCGAGGTCAACGGGATCCGCGCGCTGCACATCGATGTCGAGCTGCCCCCGGCGCGGCTCGCGCGCGAGCCGCACCACCGCGCCTACGCCGACATCCGCGCGCTGCTCGCTCGAGCCCGCCTGCCCGAAGGAGCGCGCGACCGCGCCCAGCGCACGTTTGCGGCGCTCGCTGAAGCGGAGGGGCGCATCCACGGCGTGCCGCCGGAGACGATCGAGTTCCACGAAGTGGGCGCGCTCGACGCCATCGTCGACGTGGTCGGCAGCGCGATTCTCCTCGACCAGCTCGAGCAGATGTCCGGCGCGCTGCGGGTGGTCTGCCTGCCGCTGCCGGCCGGGAGCGGGACGGTGCAGAGCGCGCACGGGACCCTTCCGCTGCCGGCGCCCGCGACGCTCGAGCTCTTGCGCGGGCGCGCGCTGCGCAGCTCGGGGCCCGGCGAGCGGACCACCCCGACCGGCGCGGCGCTGGCGGCGACGCAGAGCGCGCCGGCCGAACAGCTGCCCGACCTCACCGTGCTTGCGATCGGATACGGCGCAGGAAGCAAGCGCTGGAGCGACGCACCGAATCTGCTGCGCGCGGTGCTGGGCGAGGCGGTGCGCGGCGGCGCGCAGCCCGGCGAGCCGGAGCCGCTCTGGCAGCTCGAGGCGAACCTCGACGACCTCTCGCCGCAGCTGCTCGCCCACGCGCTCGAGTCGCTGCTCGCGGCCGGCGCGAAGGATGCGTGGATCGCGCCGCTGGTGATGAAGAAGGGCCGCCCCGGACACCTGCTCGCCGCGCTCTGCGCCGAGGGGGCGCGCGAGGCGTGCGAGCGGATCTTCTTCCGCGAGACCAGCTCGCTCGGCGTGCGTGCCTTCCGCGTCGAGCGGCGCGCGCTGGAGCGCGAGATCGTCGAGGTGCAGACGCCGTTCGGCGCGGTGCGCGTGAAGCTCGGACGGCAGGCGGGCGAGGTGGTGCAGGCGGCGCCCGAGTTCGACGACTGCCTCGCCGCCGCGCGGGCGCACGGCGCGCCGGTGAAAGAGGTCCAGGCGGCCGCGCTCGCCGCCTGGTCGAATCGCGCTGGGCCGCGCTGAGCAAAGGCCGCGCGCGATCCGCTGCCCTACCAGGCGTAGCCGAGCGCGAGCCGGCCGGTGAAGCTGAAGCCCGTCTGCGAGTAGGTCGCCGTGTCGTTGTTCGAGTCGGTGACGCTGACGCCGGCGAAGCGGTAGCCCGCCCCCACGCCCAGCGAGACGGCGAAGTGCCGGGTGGGCAGGAAGGTGTAGCCGACGATGCCGTACGCCCCCGCGCCCAGGCCGCTGCCGCTCGCGTCGTTGAACGAGACCGAGGCCCAGTCGAGGTCGACCTCGGGCCCCAGCCAGAAGCCGTGCAGCGCGTTGCCGAGCGGGAAGAAGTGGGCGGCCAGCGTGAGGCCGGCGCCGTGCTCGGTGATGCCGCTGGTGCTGCCGAGGCCGGGGAAGAGCAGCACTTGCGGGCCGACCAAGATTGTCGCGTAGGGGCTGACCGCGCGCTCGTACTCGACCGAGAGATCGCCGCCGATCAGCGCGAGCGGGTTGATGTCGACCAGGTTCTGCGGCGTCTCGGCGCCGGCGGTCTGTGCCTGCGCGCCGCGCGCGGAGAGAGCGAGGGCGAGCAGGGCGGCGAGCGCGATCTTGCAGTTCGAGTTCATGGATCCCCAATCGAGCGCGGGCGAGATTGCCGGCGCGACGCCGGCTGCGCGCAGAGTGCGTGGCCGCGGTCGCCAGCAAAGACGGCGCGGGCGCGGGAGATATTCTGTAGAAATGAAATGATCGCGCGCGGCCGTGCCAGGAGCGGGTTTGCGCGATCGCGGCGCGAGCTAGCGGGGCACCGAGAGCAGCGCGGAGACGTTCACCGCCGGCAGCACCGTGCTCACCGAGAAGCCGCTCGGATTGAGCGCGATCCGCTCGCCCTCTTTCCCGCCGCGCTCGTGCGCGAACCAGAAGCCGGTGCGGCCCGCGCCCGCGGCGGCGCCGGCGATCTGTAGAAGGACGCCCTGCGCCGGGACGAATCCGCCCTCGCGCCGATCGAGGTTGACCAGGTGCACGTCGAGCTTGCGCTCCGGGTCGAGGTAGGCGCGCGTCCAGAGCTGGCCGCGGCCGGACAGCGCGAGCGTGCGGGGCGCGCGGGCGAGCAGCTCCTTGAGCGCGCGCTGGAGGGCGCCGTCGAGCTGGGTCCAGTCGGTGGCCGACGCGTTCTCGGGAGGGGACCCGACGGTGAGGACGCGGCCGTCGCCGACCCGCTCGAGGCCCGGCTTCGCCTCGGGGAAGAGCGGCCCCAGCGGGCGGCCTTCGTCGTCGATGCGCTCGCAGCGGCCGACCAGCAGCAGATCGCCGCCGCCCTCGACGTGGCGGCGCAGCGCGGGCGCGAGCGCATCGGGGAGCGACTCGGCGCCGGCGAGCAGCAGGAGGCGCGCGCCGTCGCGACCCGCCGAGGGCGCGTCGAGGCGGACTCCGAGCTGAAGCTGGGCGCGGGCGAGCGCTGCCACCGCCGCGCGCGAGATGCGCAGGTGGCTGCCGCCGCTGAAATGATCGGCGCGCGGCGCGATGATCACGTCGATCTCCGAGAGCGGCGCGGCCGGCCGGTAGCGCTCGCGCAGGAGCGCCGCGAACTGCCGGTGCGCGGCCAGCGCGGCCTGCGCCTCCGCCGAGGCGCCTGGCGCGAGCAGCACGTCGGCGTCGCAGGCGGTGGCGAGCGCGGCCAGCTGGCGCACCTCGTCCGGCCGCGCGCCCGCGGGCAGCTCGGCGATGGCGGCCCGCTCGCCCATCGCGGCGCGCGCGCAGAGCAGCGGCAGGAGCGCGTCGTACGGGTCGGTCGAGGGGAGCGCGAAGATGAGCCCGTCGAGGTGGCGCGCGGCGAGCAGCGACAGCGCCGAGAGCGCGCCCGCGCGCGCGAGCACCGAGATCTCCGCGCCGCGCGACTTGCGGGCCGCGTCCCGCGCGGCGAGCACGCTGGCCCGCAGCGACGCGAGCGGCTCGCTGAGCAGCAGCGCCTGGCGCATCCCCGCGAACGGCCGCTCGCCGAGCGGCACGTGCACCGCAGGCGCCGCCGCCACCGGCGTGAAGGGCGCGAACGGCTGCAGCTGATCGCCGTAGCTCTGCCGCAGCGCCGCCACCAGCGCGCGCTCGCAGTGCAGGCAGAAGCCGGCCTGGTGCGGACCCTTTGCGTACCAGCGATCGATCCCCGAGAAGACGATCGCGTCGGTGCGCGAGGCCGCCTCGGCCGCGGCGCGCTGCAGATCGAGCCGGCCGCGCGGGGCGTTCGGGCAGAGCAGCGGCTCGGCGCCGCCCGCCCGCTCGCCGTCTTCGTCGAGGCAGATCTCGGCGCCGTCGCGCGCGTGCCAGACCTCGATCTCGCCCGCGCGGGGCAAGGCGGTCGCGCTCGTTGCCAATGTTGCGGAGGGCACCGGCGCGCCGGGCGCGGGCTTGCCGGCGGGGAGGGCCGCCTTTCCCGGCGCGGCTGCAGCGGCGGGCGCGGGCAGCTTCGCCGCGTCGATCAACACCGCTTGCGCGCCCTGGGCGCGGCCCAGCGCATCGCTGGCCTCCGCCGAATCCGCAGCGGATCCAGTCGCAAAAGCCAGCTCGATGTGCCGCGCGCGGGGGAACGGCGTCGTCATGGGGTGGGCAAAGTATCGCAGTTTCGTTGACGCGCGCGAGCGGCTTGGTCCACAGTGCCGCCCCTTCGAGAGGCCAGATCGGCCTCGGGTCGGACGATCTGTGGATGGTCCCGCTCGACGACACCGATCTAGCTTCCATCGGTTCATCACCCCAAACGAGGTCCATCATGGGCGAGTTTCTCGAGCAGGTTTCGCTTCACTGGCACGGCGGCGGCAAGGGCATGTACCCGATCGCCATCTGCCTGGTCTTCGCGATCGCCATCATGGCCGACCGCATCTACGTCCTCTTCTTCAAGGCGGCGATCGACAAGGACGAGTTCGTCCGCGGTCTCAAGTCGCACATCTTCAACGGCGACCTCGACAAGGCGATCAGCTACACCGCCGGTCAGAAGCCGACGCCGTTGACCGCCATCGTCAAGGCGGGGCTCATCAACGTCCCCAAGGGCGAGGATGAAGTGCAGGCGGCGATGGACGAGGCCTCGCTCCGCGAGCTGCCCCGCATCGAGAAGCGCACCGGTTACCTCGCGATGATCGGCAACGTCGCGACGCTGGTCGGACTCCTCGGCACCATCGGCGGTCTGATCCAGTGCTTCGCGGCCGTCGCCGGCGTCGACGCTTCCGAGAAGTCGCGCGTCCTCTCCGACGGCATCGCCGAAGCGATGAACTGCACCGCCTTCGGTCTGATCGTCGCCATCCCGGCGCTGGTCGCCTTCTCGCTCCTTCAGGGCCGCACGCAGCACATGGTCGACGACATCAACGAGACGTCGGTCGGCGTGCTCAACCTGATCGTCGCGAACAAGGAAAAGATGAAGATGCCGGCCGGGCAGTAGCTCACTCCCTCTTCAAGTCGATCGCTTTGTAGAGAGAGGAGCACCTCATGGCCGGAGCAGCACCCCAAGAAACAGGCGGCAAAGGGAAGAAGAAGGCGCTCGACGCGTCTCTGAACCTCGTGCCGTTCATCGATCTGCTCTCCTGCTGCATCAGCTTCCTGCTGATCTCGGCGGTGTGGACGCAGATCTCGGGCTTGCAGGTGGCGTCGAGCGGCGGTCCGCCCGACGAGCAGAAGAAGGAGCAGACGATCGACGTCAAGCTGCTCCTCACCGACAAGGGCTACTCGCTGAACGTGGCGGGCACCTCGATCGACATCCCGAAGATCCAGGACAAGGAAGCGGGCATGACGTTCGATCGCAAGACGCTCGACGACAAGCTCAAGACCTTGAAGTCGACGCTGCCCGACCAGCAGGCGATCACCGTGCAGCCCGAGGACGCGGTCGCGTACGACGACCTCGTCAACGCGGTCGACGCCTGCCTCGGCGAGCAGCTGCACGCCGTCACCGTCGCGCCGCTCAACTAGGAACCACCATGGCCATCGTCAATCCAGGGAAGCGGCCGGGCGATCGCATCGCCAAGAGCAAGGTGTTCGGCAAGAAGTTCGCCCGCGGCAAGAAGGGCGGCTACGCCGAGCTGATGCTCACCTCGCTCGTCGACATGTTCACCATTCTGGTCATCTTCCTCATCCAGAACTACTCGGCGAACGGCGAAGTCCTCTACATGTCGAAGGACATCAAGCTGCCCTTCGCGGTGCACGGGGCGCAGCTCGAGCGCGCGCCGGTCGTCTCGATCTCGGCCGACGCCGTCACGCTCGACGGCAAGCAGGTCGCGCAGACCGACGACCTCAGCAAGGGCGACGTGCTGAACGTCCCCGAGCTCGAGGACGCGCTGCGCGAGCAGAAGCGCATCTACGACCAGATCCACGCCAACGATCCGGAGCACCCGTTCCGCGGGCTGGTGAACGTGCAGGCGGACAAGAAGATCCAGTTCAAGGTCGTCAAGAAGGTGATGTTCGCCTGCAACCAGAGCGGGTTCGGCAACATCAACTTCGCGGCGATGGCGAAGGGTGCGGACAAGACCGCCGCTCCCGCCGCGCCGGTGAACTAAGCGCCGCGCGCCGGGCGGCGCGGCTTGTGAAGCATCCAGCGGGCGCGCTCCTTCGGGGGCGCGCCCGCTTTCTTGGGTTCGCGGGGAACCGCTGCCCGAGGTGAGCTCGCCCGAGCCGCGCCAGCGGTTGGGCCCGAGCGAGACGCTGCGCGGCGAGAGAGCAAAAAACAAAGAGCGCAGCGCACCCGACCGGTGGCTGCGCTCCGACGGGGTACCGCCCTTGCCGCGCAGCGCGCGCGGGCCCGCTCGCGTGCGCGCTATGCCGTCTGCGCCCGGCGCGAGCGGCGCGCGAAGACGAGGAGCGCCAGCAGCGCGAGCGGCAGCGCCTCGGCCGCCGCGCCGAACGACGCGCAGCCGCCCGGCGGCGCGGTCACCGTCAGGGGCAGCGCCGTCGAGACCAGCGCCACCGGCCCGGTCCCGACGATGGTGATGCTCACCGGCGCGACGGCCTGGGTGGCGGACACGGTGATGGTCGCGGTCGAGGTCTGCCCCGAGGTGACCGTCGCGGGCGAGAACGTCGCGGTGGCGCCGGTCGGCAAGTGCGTCGCCGAGAGCGTCAGCTGCTGCGCGTTCCCCGACTGGGTGGCGGTGGTGACCGGGAACGAGACCGTGCCGCCCTGCGCGACGGTCACGTTCGTCGGCACCGAGATCGTCGCGTCGTCGCCGTGGACCGTGAGCGGCAGCGAGGTGGTGTGCGTGACGCCGCTGGAGAGCACCGCGACCGACGCGCTGCTGGTCGATGAGGGGCTGCCCGCCTCCGCCGAGAGCTGCAGGGTGACGGGCGTGCCGAGCTGGCCGCTGGCCGGCGTGGCGGTGACGCCGGGGACGCCGCTCACCTTGACGGTGAAGCTGCGCGCCGGGCCCGAGAGCAGCTGCGTGCTGAGCGTGACCGGCACGGAGGCGCCGCCCGCGGTGAGCTCGAGCCCGGTCAGCGGCGAGAGGCTCGCGCTGAAGTTCGCCGAGCCGACCGTGATCGCCGTCTGCGCCTGCGACGAGCCGCTCTCCGCGGTGATTCCGAACGTGAACGTCGTCGCCGGGGCCGCCGCGGTGAGCGCGAGCGAGAGCGTGGCCGGCTGCCCGGCCTGGATGCTCGCCGGGCTGAACGTCGCGCTCGCGTACGAGGGGAGCCCGTGCGCCTTGAGGGTCAGGTTGAGCGGCGTGCCGGCGTCGAAAGGCTGGCTGGTGGTGAGCGGGATGTCGGTCGAGCCGCCCGGTGAGCCGGTGACGCCGCCGTCCGGCCCCTCGAGGGTGAAGGCGTCGTCGACGGTGCCCAGGCACGACGAGTAGAAGTTCGACCACTCGCGCTGCACCGTGTACGTGTAGCTCGAGCCGCCGTCGACGTCGGTGAACGAGACCTCGGTGATCTGCGCGGAGACGCCGGTGTCCTCCAGCCCTTCGCAGATGTCGCCGATCTCGCCGTGCGGGCTCATTCCGTCCGCGTTGAGCGTGTCCAGCCATGCGGTCGGGGGCGCGCAGCTTCCGCCCGGGAACGGATCGGTGATCGCCTCGGTGGTCTCGTGCGAGATCGATCCGCCCAGGTTGGCGAACCAGTCGCTGCGCTCTCCGCACTGGGCGCAGTCGCGCTTTCCCCCCTGGTAGCCGGGCGGCATCCCCGACGGCATGATGGCGAGGATTCCGTTGGTACCCAAAATATTGGACTGCCAACTATCGTGGTAGGCGCAGAAGTCCAAGCAGGCCTGGAAGTTCGGGTCCGAGGGGTCGACGCTGAGCGGGAAGAAGACCTCGTAGATGGTCTCGTCGTCGGCGTCCGGCGCGGGCAGGTTGCCGGCCTGGATCTGCGAGACGAGCTCCGTCTCGACGTCGCTCTCGCCCACCACCGCCGCGGTGTTGGCCGGGGTGATCTGCACCACGCCGAGGAAGATCGGCGCCTGGATGTGCTGGTTGGTGCCGGCCCCGCCGCTCACCGAGGGGATGGTGGTCTGGTACTCGTCGAGCCAGTTGAACTCCGGGCTCTGGATGAAGGCCGGGTACCAGGCCTCCAGGCAGCTCTTGAAGTCGCCGGTGCAGGAGGCGCTCGCGTTCGCTCCGGTCGGCAGCGGGTCGGGCGGGCCCCAGAGGATGGCGATCACCTTTGCCTGCGAGAGGACCTTGCCGCCGCAGTAGTCGAGGTGGGGCGCGGTCACGCCCGTGCTGGCGGCGCGCGCCTCGCGGGTCTGATGGCCTGGGCCGCGGCGAGGGCCGTGCATCGCGGCGGGCACCGCCAGCGCGGGAGCCGCGGCGACGAGGGTGAGCAGCGAGGCGATCAGCGGCTGGCGCAGAGTTCGCAGAGGCAAGCGGGTTCTCCAAGCGTGAACCGCCGACGCTAGGAGCGCCCTGCAACAAACGCAACCCGCCGCTTGACGGGGGTCAGGCGATCGAATCGATCGTCCGCGGGCTCTTGCCATGCACGGTCGATCTCTCTATGGTGCGCCGCCCCAAAATCCGGGGAGCATCAACACCTAGCGGAGAACCATCTTCCATGCTGATCAAGTCCTTCAAGTCGCGCGTCTTTGCCGCCGCGATCGCGCTCTGTTCGCTCGCGGTCGCCCCTGCCGCTCTCGCGGATGAATCGAAGCTGATTCTCCCCGACCTCGGCTCGGTCCAATTCCTCGGCATGACCGGTCGGATGCTGCTGATGCTGGGCCTCATCGTCTGCGTCGCGGGCCTCGCGTTCGGCATGGTCATCTACAAGCAGCTGCAGAAGATGGAAGTCCACTCGAGCATGCTCGAGGTGAGCGAGCTCATCTACGAGACCTGCAAGACGTACCTGGTCACGCAGGGCAAGTTCATCCTCCTGCTCGAGCTGTTCATCGGCGCGATCATGGTGGTGTACTTCGGCTTCCTGCGGCACTTCGAGCCGATCAAGGTCGCGGTCATCATCGGCTTCAGCCTGGTCGGCATCGCCGGCAGCTACGGCGTCGCCTGGTTCGGCATCCGCGTGAACACGTTCGCGAACTCGCGCACCGCCTTCGCCTCCCTGCGCGGCAAGCCGTTCCCGACCTACGCGATCCCGCTCAAGGCCGGCATGAGCATCGGCACGATGCTCATCTCGACCGAGCTCTTGCTCATGCTGCTCATCCTCTTGTTCGTGCCGTCCACCTACGCCGGCCCCTGCTTCATCGGCTTCGCCATCGGCGAGTCGCTGGGCGCCTCGGCGCTGCGCATCGCGGGCGGCATCTTCACCAAGATCGCCGACATCGGCAGCGACCTGATGAAGATCGTCTTCAACATCAAGGAAGACGACGCGCGCAACCCGGGCGTCATCGCCGACTGCACCGGCGACAACGCGGGCGACTCGGTCGGTCCGTCCGCCGACGGCTTCGAGACCTACGGCGTCACCGGCGTCGCGCTGATCAGCTTCATCCTGCTCGCCGTCTCCAGCCAGGAGACCCAGGTCAAGCTGCTCGTCTGGATCTTCGCGATGCGCATCATGATGGTCATCGCCTCGGTCGTCTCCTACTTCATCAACGACGCGATCGCGAAGGCCCGCTACGCCAAGGCCGACCACATGGACTTCGAGGCGCCGCTCACCTTCCTGGTGTGGCTGACCTCGATCGTCTCGGTGGTGATGACGTACATCGTCAGCTACCTGCTCATCCCGGATCTGGCGGGCGACCCGACGCTCTGGTGGAAGCTCTCGACGATCATCACCTGCGGCACGCTCGCCGGCGCGATCATCCCCGAAGTGGTCAAGGTGTTCACCTCGACCAAGTCGGCCCACGTGCAGGAAGTCGTGACCGCCTCGCGTGAAGGCGGCGCGTCGCTCAACGTCCTCGCCGGCCTCACCGCGGGCAACTTCTCGGCCTACTGGCTCGGCATGATCTTCGTCGTGCTGATGGGCATCGCGTACCTGGTCGCCAACATGGGCCTCGAGCACCTGATGCTCGCGCCGGCCGTGTTCGCCTTCGGCCTGGTCGCCTTCGGCTTCCTCGGCATGGGCCCGGTCACCATCGCGGTCGACTCGTACGGCCCGGTCACCGACAATGCGCAGTCGGTCTACGAACTCTCCGTCATCGAGACGCTGCCGAACATCGAGGCCGAGGTGAAGAAGCAGTTCGGGTTCGACCTGAACTTCGAGAAGGGCAAGCACTTCCTCGAGGAGAACGACGGCGCGGGCAACACCTTCAAGGCGACCGCCAAGCCGGTGCTCATCGGAACGGCCGTCGTCGGCGCGACCACGATGATCTTCTCGATCATCATGGTGCTGACCGAGGGCTTGAAGCCCGAGTACGTGAACCTGCTCTCGATCATGAACCCTCCGTTCGTCCTCGGCCTCATCGCCGGCGGCGCGATCATCTACTGGTTCACCGGCGCGTCGACGCAGGCGGTCTCCACCGGCGCCTACCGCGCGGTCGAGTTCATCAAGGCGAACATCAAGCTCGACACCGGCGCCACCAAGGCGTCGATCAGCGACTCGAAGAAGGTCGTCGAGATCTGCACGCAGTACGCGCAGAAGGGCATGTTCAACATCTTCCTCACGGTGTTCTTCTCGACCCTCGCGTTCGCCTGCCTCGATAGCTACTTCTTCATCGGCTACCTGATCTCGATCGCGGTGTTCGGCCTCTACCAGGCCATCTTCATGGCCAACGCGGGCGGCGCCTGGGACAACGCGAAGAAGGTCGTCGAGGTCGAGCTCAAGCAGAAGGGCACGCCGCTGCACGCGGCCGCCGTCGTCGGCGACACCGTCGGCGACCCCTTCAAGGACACCTCGTCGGTGGCGATGAACCCGATCATCAAGTTCACCACGCTCTTCGGCCTGCTCGCCGTCGAGCTGGCGACCGAGATGCCGACCTCCACCCGCCTGGTCCTGGCCGGCGTCTTCTTCGCCGTCTCGGTCGTGTTCGTCTGGCGCTCGTTCTACGCGATGCGCATCCAGTCGGGCATCAAGAGCGGCGCGGCGGCAGCGGCGAAGGCCGCCTAGAGCGCGCTTCGCGCTGCACGCTCGAGACAACAACGGCGCCGCGATCCGAGAGGGTCGCGGCGCTTTTGTTTTTTGCGCAGAGCGATTGCCATGTGTCGCTTTGCGTTCGCGCTTGTCACGACGGCCCGCGGGCCAGTCTGTCGAATAGAACCTCGCCGGCCGATTCGGAGACGAACAGATGCGCCTCGCAAACCACGCCGCTGCCTCGATGCTGTTCGCCTGCGCGCTCGCCGGCTGCTCCGGCTCGCGCCACCTCGAGAAGCCGAGCTCGGCCGCGGGATATTCGAAGCTCGAGATCCGCGACATCGCCGCGCTGGGCACGGCGGACGTCAACGCCGAGGTGACCGCAGAGATCGGCCCGCTCACCTCGTACGACGACTGCGGGCTGATCGTGTTTCCCATCGGCGCCGCGAGCAACGATGTCGCGCTGAAGATCAGCGCGCAGAGCAGCGCCGAGGATCTCGCCGCTGCCGCGCAGCGCATGCAGGCCGCCTTCGCGGAGGCGGGCGCGCTCACGCTCTCGATCTCGATCTCCCGTGAGCGCTACGCCGAGGTGCGCGACCTGCACCCCGGAGATCGCGTCCGCGTGCGCGGCTACCTGAGCAAATGGATGGCCGACGGCTGCAGCTGGTTCCAGGAGGGGCCGGCGCGCGTGCTCTGGATCGACAGCATCGAGCGGTTGCCTCCCTCGCCTTGAGCGGTGCGCGCCTGAGCGGATTCGGCTGGCGCAATCGTCGCGTCCGCAGCATCTTTGCCGCATGAGCCACGACGCCAGCGACGATGCGAGCGACGACGTGAAGGACGCCCTGGACAACCTCGACGATCTCTCTCGCTTGGCGATCTTCCCGCTCCCCGACGCGGTGCTCCTGCCGGGCGAGCTGGTCCCGTTGCACATCTTCGAGCCGCGCTACCGGGCGATGGTCGCGCGCTGCCTGGAGAAGAAGGAGCCGCTCGCGCTCGCGCAGATCCATCCGGCCGCGCTGCTCGGCGGCGCGCCGCTGGTCGAGCCGGTCCGCGTCTTTCCCACGATTGGCGTCGGGATCATCGAGGAGTCAGAGACGCTCGAGGACGGCCGCTCGAACATCGTGGTGCGCGGGGTGCTGCGCGCGCGAATCCTCGAGGAGCTTGGCTCCGACGAGCCGTACCGCCGCGTCGACGCGATCGAGCTGCTCGACGAGGACGAGGACAGCGACGAGGCCGAGGCGCGCGCGGGCCAGCTCGGGCAGCTGCTCCTCTCGTTCTGCAGCGCGCTGCCGGGCCGCGGACCGCAGGCGCTGCTCGAGCACGCGGCCGAGGCGAACGGGCCGGGTGAGATGGCGGACCTGGTGGGCGCGGCGATCCTGCACACCACCCGCGAGCGGCAGCAGCTGCTCGAGGAGCTCTCGGTGCCGCGCCGGCTCAAGCTGGTCTACGACGCGGCGGCCGCGATCCTCGCCAAGGCGATGCCGCGGCCGGAGCAGATGAACTGAAACGGCCGGCGCGCCGTCGCCGCACGGGCGCAATACGCCTGGCGCCCACTCTTGCTAAGGTGCGCGGCCTCGTGACCCATCGATCAACCATCCTCGCGCTCGCGGCTCTCTGCGGTTCGCTCCTGGCCTGCGGCAGCGGCGACGCTCCGCTCCCTCCGGCGGCCGCCGCGCAGCCTCCGCTCGCCCGTCTCTGGCTGCCCCGGTTCGGCGCGCCGGGCGACCCGCTCTTCTTCGACGCGAGCGACTCGCAAAGCCCGGGCGGCGCGATCGCGCACTACGTGTTCGACTTCGGCGACGGCTCGCCCGCGCTCGACCAGGGCGCGCCGCTGGCGACGCACGTCTTCGCGGCCGAGGGAGTCTACGCGGTGCAGCTGACCGTCACCGACCTGGCCAACCAGAGCGCGACTGTGCAGGGCACCTTCACCGTGCGCGACGCGCCGCCCGGCTGCAGCGCCGACGCCGACTGCGATGCGGGCGAGAAGTGCGGCGAGCTGAGCGGCTGCTGCAACAGCAGCGCGGACGCGGGCTGCGACGATGGCGGCGCGGCCTGCGTCCAGCCTTCGCTCTGCTACGAAGAGATCGGGACGCACGGGTCATGAGCATTCACGCAAAGAGATCACCGCTGCGCACGTTCGCGCCCCTGGCCGCGCTGGTGGCGCTCGCGCTCGTCTCGGCCGCCTGCCCCGACTCGCTCGCGCAGCTCTGCCCGACCGGCAGCGTGCAGGCGGGTGTCTTCAACACTACGCTCGTCTACGCGCCGCCCGCCGGCGACGACAGCCAGTGCCTGATCACCCGCGACGTCAACGACGGCGGCGCGCTCGACGCCTCGCTCGCCTCGGGCGCGCAGACCTTCACCTCGGTGATCTGCAGCGGCATCGACCCCGACGCCGGCCCCACCGTCTATCTCGCGCTGCCCACCATCGTGCGGGCGAGCACGCTCGGCGACGGCGGCACCTTCAGCTTCAGCTCCAACTCGCTGGTCTCCGGCACCGCCTGCGGCTGCAACATCTTCGTCAGCGAGACCATCAGCGGCCAGCTCATCCCGACCACCCCGGACGCCTCGGTGGTGATCAACGCCGACGGCGGGCTGCCCTCGCTGGCGAGCTTCATCGGTACGGTGGTCGACGAGGTCGACGCGGGCGACGACGCGGGCGTGCAGTGCGACTGCAACCTGCCCTGCGACCTGCAGTACGCGCTCACCGGCAGCGCTTACTAAACCATTCAGTTATATATCCAACTGGATATGTCTCAACAGCCCAAAGCGGTGGTGCTCTTCTCCGGCGGGCTCGATTCGAGCACCTGCCTCGCGATCGCGCGGGCCGAGGGGTTCGCGCCGCATGCGCTGGCGGTGCGCTACGGGCAGCGGCACGCCTTCGAGCTGGAGGCGGCGAAACGCGTCGCGGCCGCGCTGGGCGTGCCTTTGCGCACCGTAGACATCGACCTGCGCGCCATCGGCGGCTCGGCGCTGACGGCCGACATCGAGGTGCCCAAGGACGGCCCCCTCGGCGCCGGCGCGGGCATCCCGGTCACCTACGTGCCCGCGCGAAACACGGTGATGCTCTCGCTCGCGCTCGGCTTCGCCGAGGTGCTGCAGGCGCGCGACATCTACATCGGGGTCAACTCGCTCGACTACTCCGGCTATCCCGACTGCCGGCCGCAGTTCGTCGAGGCCTTCGAGCGGCTGGCGAACCTCGCCACCGCCGCGGCCACCGACGGCGGCCAGCGCCTGCGCATCCACGCGCCGCTGCAGACGCTGACCAAGGCGGAGATCATCGCGCGCGGGACCGCGCTGGGCGTGCCGTACGCGCTGACGCACAGCTGCTACGACCCGGCGCCCGACGGCGGCGCCTGCGGACACTGCGATTCGTGCCGCTTGCGCGCGCAGGGATTTGCGGCGGCGAACGTCCCCGACCCCACCGTCTACGCGCGCTGAAGGCGGCGATGAGATCGGCCCGCCGGCGGAGCGCCTTCGCACTGATCTCGGCGGCGCTGGCCTTCGCGCCGGCACCCAGGGAGCGAGCGCTTGCGCGCGCTGGAGCTGGAGCAGGCACGACCAGCACTTCCACGTGGACTTCGAGCCGCGCTGAACGCGCGCGGCCACAAAACCCCATCGCCTCGGAGTGATCTCTTGACGAAGACGAAGACTGGCCTGACTGCCCTCGCCGCTGCCGCGCTGCTCTCGTTCGCCGCTCGCGCGGACGGCGCCGCGCAGAGGGACGCTGCGAGCGACCAGGACTCGGCGATCCCCGCGCACCAGAAGCACCCGTACGACGCTGCGATGCCCACGCCCGCGGGCAAGGCGGTCGAGCTGAAGATCGGCGGGCAGAGCGCGATCGCCTACCAGGCGCGCCCGGCCGGCGAGCCGAGGGGCGCGGTGCTGGTCATCCACGAGTACTGGGGCCTCAACGACTGGATCCGCCACGAGGCCGACGAGCTGGCGCAGCTGGGCTACCTCGCGCTCGCGGTCGATCTCTACAAAGGCCAGGTCACCACCGATCCCGAGACGGCGAACAAGTTGATGGCCGGCCTCGACCCGGCGTGGGCCGCGCAGGTCGAGCGCGCGGGCATCAAGTGGCTCAAGGCGCAGGCTCCCAAGCACGGCATCGCGACGATCGGCTGGTGCATGGGCGGCGGGCAGTCGCTGCAGGCTTCGCTGGCGAGCGCACAGGACATCTCCGCCACGGTCATCTACTACGGCATGCCGGTGCTGGACCCGTCGCAGCTGGCCCGGCTCAAGGGCGCTGCTCTCCTCGGCATCTTCGCGAAGAGGGACGGCTGGATCACGCCGGACAAGGTGCAGGCGTTCGATCGCGCGCTCACGCGGGCGGGCGTGGCGCACCAGATCGAATCGTATGACGCCGATCATGCGTTCGCGAACCCGAGCGGCGGCAAGCACAACCCGGCGGCCGCGAAGGACGCCTGGGCGAAGACGCGCGCGTTTCTCGCCGCGCATTTGCAGTAGAGGACCGCGAGGCGCCGGAGGGGGCGGCCGCGCTCAGACAGGTCCTCGCTCTGACGCAGAAAGTGGATCAAAAGCACGTCGGAGGAGACGACTGCGGAACTCGCGCGGCCGCCCCCTCCGGCGCCCCGCGGGTGCGGACCGGTCGCAAGCGATGGCGTGAGGACTCGCGCGATCCCTCCCCAATAAATAGTTGGGATAGCAACTAAAATAGTTTGTGTACCAACGATCGAACTCAAGGCGCGCGTCGGCGGGGGAGCTGGCGGATGGTGCCGTAGAAGCGGGCCGCCGCGTCTCCCGCGCGCTGGATGTCGCGGTTGTTCAAGTGGGCCGCCAGCGGCGCGGCGAAGAGCGGCACCGAGCGTCCGAGCGTCTCGAACCCGCCCTTGGCGAAGAGCCGGCGCGCCACCTGCGCGGCCAGCTTGGGCGCCGCGCGCACCGAGGCGTGCACGGTGTCGCCGCCGTTCGAGTAGCCGAGCACCTCCAGCACCTCGCTGCGCGCCCGCTCGCTCTTGAGATTCACTTTGTGCAGCGTCGCGATCTCCATGATCAGCGACAGCTGCAGCGCGAGCACGAAGGCGAGATCGGCCGGCAGGGTCAACCAGCCGAACAGCCCGCTGAGCGCGCCGCCTGCGGTGGCCCAGTTCTTCTTCGAGTCGATGAGCCGCTGCGCCAGCTCCTGCGCCGTCTCGCCCGGATATTTTGCGCGCAGCTCATCGACGCGACGGCGCGCCCGCCCGATCTCGTCGAGATAGAGCGCCTGCAATTTGTCCTGCGCGGACGGCGGGAGCATCGCACGCGAAGAATAGCGCTCGCGGGAAGGGGAAGCGAGGCGCGAGCAGGCGGCGCTGGCGCGGCATCGATCTCGAGGCCGGCCCACCCGTGCAGCTTCAGGAGAAGCACTCGGTTGAAGGAGTAGAGAGCGATCGAGAAAACGATGCAGCTCCGGAGCCGGGTCAGCAGCGAAGGCCTTCCGCGCCCAGCTCGACCGCGCCGGAGGCCAGCGCCAATTTGCGGGCGCGCTGCAGAATCGACCCGCCGATGAACACGAGCGCGCCGACGCAGCTGCAGGCGAGCGTCAGCAGGTAGCGGAGATCGAGGAGGTTTCGCGGCGCCAGCCCGTAGAAGAGCAGCGCCGCGACTGCAGCGCCGCCCATGAGCTGAGGCGGATTGTGCGGTGCGAGACGAGATAGCCGAAGCGAGCGGGCAACGAGATCGTTGCTTCGGCAACCATTCTTTCGGAGCGCTCTACGCGGGCGAGCAGACCTGGCGCAGGATATCGAGCTCTTCGAGCGCCTTGCCCGCACCGATGACGACGGAGCTGAGCGGATCTTCGGCGAGGAACACGGGAAGTCCCGTCTCTTCGCGCAGGAGCGCATCGAGATTTTTCAGCAGCGCGCCGCCGCCCGCGAGGACGATGCCGCGATCCGCGATGTCGCCCGCGAGCTCAGGCGGGGTGCGCTCGAGCGTGACCTTGACCGCCTCGACGATCGCGTTGACCGGCTCGGCGAGCGCGTCGCGGATCTCGTCCGATGAGACGGTGAGCGTGCGCGGGACGCCGGCGACCAGATCGCGCCCCTTGATGTCCATCGTCAGCACTTCGTCGGTCGGGTACGCGTTGCCGATGCCCATCTTGATGAGCTCTGCAGTTCGTTCGCCGATCAGTAAGTTATACTTGCGCTTGACGTGCTGGATGACGGCCTCGTCCATCTTGTCGCCGCCGACGCGCACGGATTTCGCGAAGACGATGCCGGAGAGCGAGATCACCGCGACGTCGGTGGTGCCGCCGCCGATGTCGACGATCATGTTGCCCGACGGCTCGGTGATGGGCAGGCCCGCGCCGATCGCCGCGGCCATCGGCTGCTCGATCAAGTAGACCTCGCGCGCGCCCGCGCTCTCGGCCGCCTCGCGCACCGCGCGCCGCTCGACCTCGGTGATGCCCGAGGGGATACCGATGATGATGCGCGGCTTGACCAGCGTGTTGCGGTTGTGCGCGGCGCGGATGAAGTAGCGCAGCATCGCCGCGGTGATCTCGAAGTCGGCGATGACGCCGTCCTTCATCGGCCGGATGGCGACGATGTTGCCCGGCGTGCGCCCGAGCATCTCCTTCGCTTCCTTGCCCACCGCGAGCACGCGCTTGCCGCCGCGCGCGTCCTGCTGCACGGCGACCACGCTGGGCTCGTTCGAGACGATGCCCATGCCGCGAATGTAGATGAGGGTGTTGGCGGTCCCGAGATCGATGGCGAGATCGCGCGAAAAAAACTTGTAGATGCCGTTGAACACGGAGGACGTCTCGAGGGTGCGGTGGCTGCGATGGGCTGCGCGCGCTGCGGAAATGCGTGCGGGACGCTAACAAAGTCCCTCTGCGCGAGCAATGCAGCTTTGCACGGGATTTGACGCATGCGCCGCCGAGTTGTGCCGTGCGGTGCTCGCGGTGCGGCTAGCGCACCGTGCGCGTGCCGAGCGATGCGTCGCCGCCCGGGGAGAGCGCGCTGCCCTCGAGCCGATCGATCGCGCCGCCGCCGGTGCCGGGGCTCCCTGCGTCGGGCCGCCCGGCGCGGCTCTCCTGGGCGAGCGTCGCTGCGGGCCGCTCTGGGCGCGGGCGAGCGCGCGCGGGGGCGAGCGCCAAGGTACGGCGCGCCGGCTGCGAGGCGCTTGCGGCGGCGGCGTGCCAGGCGCGCGGGTCGAGCTGCGCGAGCGGCGTCGCGCGCGGGACGACCTCGCACGCGTCGCCCGGCGCGCGTGCGCTGGCGCGCAGGAAGGCCGGCGCGGGAGCCAGCGCTTGCGCCGCCGCCTGGGCCGGCGGTGGGGCGAAGTGGCTGGCGGAGAGCGGATCCGCGCTGGCGGCGCTCCAGAGCGCGTGCGAGCCAGCGCCTCCGGCGAAGAGCGCGAGCGAGAGCAGCACCAGGCGCGCCGACGCGAGCGAGAGCGCCGGCTCGGCCGCCGCCTCGAGCTCCGCGAGCAGCGCGCGCAGGCTGGGGTGGCGCTCGCGCGGATCCGAGCGCAGGCCGCGCTCGAGCGCCCGCCGCAGCCGGGCTGGCACCCCGCGCAGCGGGCGCGAGGGGCCGCGCGCCACCTCCTCGAGCAGCGCCGCGCCGCGCTCGGCCGCGAACGGCCGCTCGCCCGCGAGGCACTCCCAGAGCGAGACGCAGAAGCTGAACTGATCCGAGCGCGCGTCGGCCCGCTCGCCCCGCCAGAGCTCGGGCGCGAGATAGCCCGGCGTGCCGGCGACCTGCAGCGCGCCGCCGCGGTCGGCCAGGCCGAAGTCGGTCACGCAGGCGCGGCCGTCGCTCGCGAGCAGCACGTTGTCCGGCTTGAAGTCGCGGTGGACGAGCCCCGCCTCGTGCGCCGCCGCGAGCCCGCGCCCCGCCTCGACGAATCGGGCGAGCAGCGCCGCGCGCCCCGGACGCGTCTCGCTCAGCTCGCGCAGGCTGGGCCCGGCGATCAGCTCCATGGCGAGGTAGATCGCGTCGCCGTGCGGCTGCGCTTCAAAGAGCGTGACCACGTTCGGGTGGGCGAGCCGCGCCAGCGCCTGCGCCTCGGTGAGCAGGCGCACCGACAAGCTCTGCGCCGCGCCCCCCTCGAGCGGCCGCAGCAGCTTGAGCGCGACCTTCCGATCGAGCGTGGGATCGAACGCCGCGTAGACGGTGCCCATCCCGCCGCGGCCGAGCTCCTCGAGGAGAAGAAAGCGGCCGACCTGCGCGCCCGGCTCCGGCTCGCGTGCCTCTTGCGACGCCCCGCCGCTCTCCTTCGCCAGCTGCGCGACGATGTGCCGGCAGGCCGGGCAAACATCGAGGTGCGCGAGCAGCATCTCGTGCGCGCCCTCGGTCTCGCCGCGCGCGAGATCGACCAGCGCCGACTCGTCCGGGCAGCCGCGCTCCTCGGGCGCGGGCGTCCACGCCAGATGCGCCGCCCCGCTCACAGCACCTGCCCCAGGCTCACGTGCAGCTGGCTGCCCAGCGCTTGCAAGAGGCTGTCGACCTCCGCGTGCCCCAGGCCCAGCCGGTTCTGCAGCCGCGCGCGCACATCCTCGAGGAGGGCGGCGCGCGAGCGGGCCAGCCAGCGCGAGACCGTCGACTTGTGCGCGCCCTCCATGCGGCCGATCTCCTCGACCGTGAGCCCCTGCGCAAAATAGAGGCGCAGGAGCGCCCGCTCGCGCGCCGGCAGGCCGGCCAGCGCCGCCTCGAGCGCCTCGCGAAACTCGGGCGCGTAGCGCCGCTTGAGCAGCGAGAGCTCCGGGTCGGGACCGCTCGCGTGCAGCCGCGCGACCGGCCCCTCGTCGAGCGCCGCCGCGCGCGCCCCCTGCTGCGCTTCGAGCAGGTTGAGCGCGACCCGCATCGCCGACGCGCGCAGCCACTGCGCCAGCGGTCCGCGGCCTTGGTAGTCGAGGATCTTCGGCCTCTTCCCCTCGGGCGCGACGAACAGCTTCTGCCGCAAGAGCTGCGTCACCTCGTCGATGAACGCGTTGCTCGCCTTGAGCCGTGCGGCCGCGCGCGGGACCGCCTCGCGCAGCACCCGATCGAGCTGCTCGAGCGCCGCGCGATCGCCCGACGCGCAGGCGGCCGCCAGCGCCAGATCGGCGGCGTGCAACGGGGCTTGCGGCAGGTCGGACAGGCGAGGCTCCAGGCGTGGGCCTGCATGCAACGCGCGGGCGCCGCGAATATTTCGCCGCGCGCGGACCGCGCCAGCCCGGCTCGCAGATCAGCCGCTCGATCGAGCTGGTTCCCGAGCAGAGATTCGCGGCGAACGGGCCGCTCAAGGTCCCGCCATCGTCGAAGGTGGTCGAGCGACCCCGTCAGCTTGAAGGCTGGCAGCCAACGAGCCCTTTGCGCGGCGTGCCTTGTTCTCTTTTCCTCGCAGCGCTAGGTTGCGCCGCTTTTCGAGAGCCCGAGAGACCCCGGAGTCACCATGGCCATCCAGATCCCGCAAGGCGACGAGCGTCGGCACAACCTGATCAACGGCGCATGGGTTCCCCCCTCCAGCGGCCAGTACGAGCCGTGCATCAACCCGGCCGACACGCGCGAGCAGGTCGGGCAGTTCCCGCGCAGCAACAAGGCCGACGCGACCGCGGCCATCGACGCCGCGCACGCCGCGTTCCCCAGCTGGGCGGCGACGCCGGGCCCCGAGCGCGGCCGCGTGATCGGGCGCGCCTGGAGCATCTTGAAGGGCAAGGTCGACGTGCTCGCCGAGGCGCTCTGCCGCGAGGAGGGCAAGACGCTCTCCGAGGCCAAGGGCGAGGTGATGAAGGGCATCAACCTGCTCGAGTTCTACTCGGGCGAGGGCTTCCGCACGCACGGCAAGACGCTGCCCAGCGAGTCGCGGCAGACGATGAGCTTCACGCTGCGCCAGCCGATCGGCCCGGTGGCGCTGATCACGCCGTGGAACTTTCCCTTCGCCATCCCGGTGTGGAAGCTCGCGCCCGCGCTGGTGGCGGGCTGCAGCGTCGTCTTCAAGCCGGCGTCGCTGACGCCGATCTGCACGCACCTGCTCGCCGAGGCGTTCCAGGAGGCGGGTCTGCCGCCGGGCGTGCTCAACGTGGTCACCGGCCCCGGCTCGCAGGTGGGCGACGTGATCGTCGACGATCCGCGCATCCGCGCCATCAGCTTCACCGGCTCGAATGAGATCGGCATCCGCCTCTACCAGCGGGCCGCCGCGCGCGGCGTGAAGGTCACCGCGGAGATGGGCGGCAAGAACCCGGTGGTCGTCCTCGACGACGCCGATCTCGACCTCGCGGTCGAAGGGATCATCCAGGGCGCCTACGGCTCGACCGGCCAGCGCTGCACCGCCACCTCGCGCGTGGTCGCGACGCCCGCCATCCTCGAGAAGCTGACCGAGGCGCTCACCGCCCGCGTCCGCGCGATCAAGGTCGGCGACGGGCGCAAGGCCGGCATCCAGATGGGCCCCGCCGTCGACGCCTCGCAGATGAAGGTCGACCTCGACGCCATCGCGGCCGCCAGGCGCGAAGGCGCGCGGCTGCTCGCGGGCGGCGAGCGGCTCTCCTCGGGCGAGCACGAGCACGGCTTCTTCGTCGCGCCCACGCTCTTCGATCGGGTCGAGCCGGGCACCAGCCTCGCGCGCCAGGAAGTGTTCGGGCCGGTGCTGGCCATCCAGGCGGCCAAGGACACCGCCCACGCGCTGCACCTGGCCAACGACGTCGAGTTCGGCCTCTCCGCCTCGCTCTACACGCGCGACTACTTCGAGGCGATGCGCTTCGTCGAGCGCGCCGAGGTGGGCATGGTGCACATCAACCAGCCGACCGTGGGCGGCGAGGCGCAGCTGCCGTTCGGCGGGATCAAGTCGACCGGCGTGGGCGATCGCGAGATGGCGGAAGAGGGCGCGAACTTCTTCACGTACATCAAGACCGTCTGGCTCGACTACACCGCGGCCAAGCGCACCTCGAGCATCTACTAGCCGGAGACCGCCGTGCGGCGCGGGTGCAAAAAGAGTTGGCCGCGCTCTTGACGAGCGCGGGAGCGCCTGCGACCTTACGCTCCTTTACGCTCGTCTCCGGAGAGCCCTTGGCCACGCCGCGCGCATCCCGACTGATCGCCACGCTCGTCGCTGCCAGCGCGGGCTTTGCGTTCGGCGTGCTCGGCACGGAGGCCACGTTCGGCCGCCTGCGCGCGCCGGCCCCGGGGCCGCTGCTCTACTCGCTCGAGCTGCGCGACAAGGCGGGGGCGCTCCTGGCCAACCCGCTGCTGGTCGGCGAGCAAGGCGCGGGCGTGCACCTCTCGCTCGCGCAAGGCCCGCAGGCTGCCAATGAAGCGGTGCCGCAAGACGCGCTGCCTCAGCTGCAGATGTCGCTCGACCTCACGCCGGAGCCGGTGCGGGAAGGCGCGCTCTGCGTCGGGTATCGCCTCTCCATCGACGACGGCGCGGCGCACCAGGGGGCGCTCCACGCCGGCAGCATCTCGCTCCCGCTCGGCGAGACCCGCTCGGTGGAGCTCTCCGAGGGCGGCGAGCAGCTGCACCTGGAACTGACCGTGGCCCGTGCCGGGTCGAAGGCCTTCGACGCGCTCCTGCGCAAGCGCCGAATCCGCCCGCTGACTTAAGCGCTGGAAGCCTAGATGCCTCTGCCTCCGCTGGCCACCAACGAGCGGCGCCTCGCTCGATTCGCCGCTGCCTTCTGCTGGCTCACCCTGGCGGCGGGGCTCTTCATCGCGCTCGCGCCGCGCCTGCTCTTGCGCGCGATGCACCTGGGCGGCTACGCGCCCGCCTCGTTGGGCGAGCGGCTCTGCGCGGCGCTGGCGGGCGCGGGCCTCGTCGGCCTGGCGATGTCGCTGCGGCGCACCGCGAAGTCGCCGCGCGAGGAGCGCCGCTCGTTCGCGCCGGTGCTCTGGACGCTCGCGGCCGGCGCGATCTTCGTCGGCATCGCCTGGCGGCGCGGCCAGGTGCTCGGCATCTCCGCGGCCCCGCTCGGCTGGGCGGCGCTGGTCTGCCTTTCGCTCTACGTGCTGCTCGCCACCGTCTACATCCGGGCCGCGCCCGGAGTGAACCTCGGCCCCTCGACGGCCCCCGCGCCGGAGACCGCCGCGGCCAAGCCGGTCGCGCTCGGCGTGCGCGCGCAGCCCGCGCCGCTGCCGGCCGCCGCCGCTGCCCTGGCCGCACCGGCGCCCGCAGCTGATGTCCCCGCCGCCCTCTCCCCCGAAGCGCCTGCTCCTGCCACGGCATCTCGCGGATAGCCGCCGGCCGCGCGCCGGTTAGGATCGGCCCATGATCGGCGTCATCGTCGCCACGCACGGAAAGCTCGCCCAGGAGCTGGTGCGCACGGCCGAGGGAGTGATCGGGCCGCTGCCGCAGACGCGGGCCCTCGATGTGCCGTTCGGCTCCGACATCCACGACGTGCTGCGCGCAGCGGTGGCGCAGATCGACTCGGGCACTGGCGTGGTGCTGCTCACCGATCTGCTCGGCGGCTCGACCACCAACGTCTGCCTCTCGCTGCTGGCCGAGCGCAACGTCGAGGTGGTCACCGGCGTGAATCTGCCGATGATGCTCAAGCTCAATGCGCTGCGCGAGGGCAGCGGCGGCGCGATCGAGCTGGCGCGCGCGCTGGCCGCGGTCGGGCAGCGCTCCATCGTCGACGCCAGCGACCTGATGCGCGAGAAGAAAGCGTGACCGCGCCGCTGCTCGTGCGCGTCGACAACCGCCTGGTGCACGGGCAGGTTCTCGAAGCATGGGTGCCGGCGCTCAAGATCAGCTCGCTCTGGATCGCCGATGACGAAGCGGCCTCGGACGCGCTGACCCGCATGGCGATGGAGCTGGCGCTGCCGCCGAGGGTGGGCCTCTCCATCTTCTCGCTCGCGCAGGCGGCCGAGCGGCTGCGCAGCGCAGAGGGCGCGCCGGAGAAGACGCTCCTGCTCTTGCGCGAGGTGCAGAGCGCGGTCGCGCTGGTGGCGGCCGGCGTGCCGATCGCGCGGCTCAACCTGGGCAACGTGCACTTTCGCGCGGGGCGCAAGCAGGCCGCGCCGACGCTCTATCTCGACGCGTCCGAGCTGGAGGCGCTCGAGGCGCTCGCTCGCGGCGGGACCGAGATCGAGTGGCGCGCGGTGCCTGCCGACACCGCCATCCCGCTCGCCGCGCTGCGCGCCAGGCACGACCAGCTCTAACGGCCCGGCCGGCGCTCGCGAGGTGCGGACGCAAACTCGCGGGCCCCTCTGCGCGCGCGCTACGATGCGCGCGTGCTCCCTCTGCCGCAGGGCGGTCTCGCCCACCTCGCCGGGATGGCCCTCGCCGCCGGCGTGCTCGGCGGGCTCGCGTCGATCGAGCGCAAGGGGGCCTTCCAGATGATGTTCAGCCGGCCGCTGGTGCTCGCGCCGCTGATGGGGCTCCTGCTCGGCGATCTCACTGGCGGCCTCTTTCTCGGCGTGCCGCTCGAGCTGCTCTTCTTGGGCGGCGTGAGCCTGGGCGGCGCGATGCCGGAGAACGAGACGCTGCTCTGCGCGGCGCTCGCTTCGGCGGTGCTGCCGGCGGGGATGGCGACCGCGACGGGCGCGGATCCGGCGCTCTGCGCGCTCGCGCTGGTGCTGCTGGCGCCGTTGGCGCTCCTCGGCCGCTGGCTCGAGCGGCGCGGCGAGGCGAGCGCGGTCTCGCTGGTGGCGCGCGCGCGCGTCGCGGCGGCGATGGGCGACCCCGATCCGGCGCGCGTCCAGCTGCGCGGCCTGCTCTTCCCGTTCTTCACCACCGGCGCGATCTGCGCGCTCGCCGTCTTCTCTTCGCCGCTGCTCGCCGCCTCGCGCCTCCACTGCCACGGCCGCGCGCTCGTCGGCCTGATCGGCAGCTGGCACGCGGCCCAGGCGCTCTCGGTGGCGGCGGCCGTGCGCGCCATCCGCGACCCGCGCGCGGTCTGGCTCGCCGGCGTGGCCGCGCTCGCCGTCTTCGCGGCCGCCGCGCTGATCCGGGGGATCGGTTGAGCCCGATCAGCAACAGCGCGCCTCCTCCTGCGTCGAGCGCGTGGAAGACGCCCAGCGCGCCGGGCGCGCCGCGCCGCCCGCCCGGCAAGCCGACCTTCTTCACGCTGCTGCGCGTCTTCTACCGCTCGCTCTTCCTGCAGGCGGGCTGGAATCCGGAGGGCATGCAGAACCTCGGCTTCTGCTTCGCCATCGGGCCGGCGCTCAACGCGATCTACCTCGACGAATCGCCGCGCCGCCGCGCCATCGAGCGGCACCTCGAGTTCTTCAACTGCCACCCGTATCTGGCGGCGGCCATCCTCGGCGCGGCGATCCACCAGGAGCAGGCGGTGGCGCGCGGCGAGCTTGCGCCCGAGGCCCCCTCGCAGCTCAAGCGCGCGCTGGGGCCCCCCTTCGCGGCGCTCGGCGACGGCTTCTTCTGGCTGGCGCTGCGGCCGGCCTGCGCGCTGGTGGCCGCGCTCACCGTGCCCGCGCTCGGCCTGGGGAGCATCCTCGTCTTCCTCGGGCTCTACAACAGCGTGCACCTGAGCGCGCGGGCGCTGCTCTTCGTGAGCGGCCTGCGCCGCGGGCCGGGCGTCATCGAGGTGGTCGCGCGCGCGCAGGTCCCCACGGGCACCGGCCTGCTCAAGGCGGCCGCCGCGGTGATGGCCGGCGCGCTGGCGGGGCATGCGGTGCTGGCCGCCGCGCTGCCCTGGCGCCCGCTGCACGCAGCGCTCGTCGGCGCTGGAATCATTGTCGCCACGCTCTTGTTGCCCAGAGCGCGGCCGCTGATCGTGCTCTATCTCGCTTTGGTTCTCGGCCTTGCGGTCGGGGGCGGCTTCTTCTAGCTACTTGGGGTGCGCGCTCCACCGGGCGCGAAAGGAACGTCTCTTGTCCGACGATACGATCGAGAAGGAGTGCATCGTCCGCAACAAGATGGGCCTGCACGCGCGCCCGGCGGCGCAGGTGGTGCAGACGGCCAACCGCTACGGGTGCGACGTGACGCTCTCGAAGGACGGCCAGGACGTCAACGGCAAGAGCATCATGGGCGTGCTCATGCTCGCCGCCTCGCAAGGGACCAGCATCCAGGTGCGCGCCGAAGGCGACGACGCGCAGGCCTGCGTGGACGCGATCTACGCGCTCTTCGAAAAGGGCTTCAACGAGCAGATGTAGCGCGCGGCTGTGCCCACCGCTGCGCGGCGGCGGTCTCCTGGCTGAACCAAAGCCAAGGAGACTTCCATGCTGTGGACCATCGCGGTGGTGCTGTTGATCTTGTGGGCGCTGGGCCTGGTGACCTCGTACACGCTGGGAGGCTTCATCCACATCCTCCTGGTGGTCGCGATCGTCATCGTGCTCATTCGGGTGATCCAGGGGCGCCGGGTCGTCTGATCGCGCGGGCGCGGGCCGCACAGATCTGCAAGAGGTTCCGTGTGCGGTCGATGGGCGGGAGATCTTTTTCCGCAGCGACGATCTCTCCCGATCGCCACCAGAGCTGGCCGCAGCGATTTCGAGACCGGCGGAACTAGTCGCCCAGCCGGGCTTTGAACAGCTTGTTGAGCTCGCCAGGGTTGCCTTTGCCCTTGAGCTCCTTCATCGCGCCGCCGACGAAGAACGCGAGCAGGTTCTTCTTGCCCGCCTTGTACTTCTCGACCTCGCCCGGGCTGCGCGCGAGCACGGCGTCCACCACCGCCTCGAGCGCACCGGTGTCGCTGATCTGCGCGAGGCCCTTGGCGGCGACGATCGCGTCGGGCTCCTGACCGGTCGCGAACAGCCCGGCGAGCACGGTGCGCGCGGCGGTCGAAGAGATCGTCTGCGACGCCTGCAGCGCGTGCACGCGCGCCACCTGCGCGGGAGAGAACTTGAGCGCCGCCAGATCGGCCGCGCCGTCGTTGAGAGAGCGCGCCAGCTCGCCGCAGAGCGTGTTCGCCGTCCACTTGCGCGCCTCGTCGCTCGAGGCGGGAAGCTCCGAGAGCACCGCGAAGTAGAGCGAGACCAGCCGCGCGTCCGAAACGATCGTGCGCGCGTCGGCCGCGGGAACGCCGCTCGTCACCAGCTCTGCGAAGGCCTGGTGCGGCAGCCGCGGCGGCAGCGTGACCGACTCGATCCACTCCTGCGTGACCAAGAGCGGCGGCAGGTCCGGCTCGGGGAAGTAGCGATAGTCGTTCGCTTCCTCCTTGCTGCGCATCGAGCGGGTCACGCCCTTGTCGTGATCGAACAGGCGCGTCTCCATGCGGACCGCGCCGCCCGACTCGATCAGCTCGACCTGCCGCTGGATCTCGTAGTCGATCGCCTGGCGGATGAAGCGATAGGAGTTGATGTTCTTGAGCTCGACGCGGGTGCCGAGCTTCTCGGTCCCCTTGCGGCGCACCGAGACGTTGGCGTCGCAGCGGAAGCTGCCCTCCTCGAGGTTGCCGTCGTTGATGCCGAGATAGACCAGCGTCAGCCGCAGCGCCTTCAAGTACTCGGTCGCGTCGTCGGCCGAGCGCAGCTCCGGCTCGCCGACGATCTCGATGAGCGGCGTGCCGGCCCGGTTGAGATCGACCTCGCTCGCCTGCTCGCCGTGGACGTTCTTGCCGGCGTCCTCTTCGAGGTGGATGCGGGTCAGCGCGAACGCGCGCAGCGTGCCGTCGGGCTGCGGCACCTGCACCGCACCTCCGATGCAGATGGGCTGCTCGTACTGGCTGATCTGATAGCCCTTGGGCAGATCCGGGTAGAAGTAGTTCTTCCGCGCGAAGACGGAGCGCTCGGCGATGCGCGAGCCGAGCGCCTTGCCCGCCTTGATGGCCATCTCGACCACCTGCCGGTTGAGCGCGGGCAGGCTCCCCGGCAGCGCCAGGCAGACCGGGCAGACCTGCGTGTTCGGCGGCGCGCCGAAGGCGGTGGAGCAGCCGCAGAAGATCTTGCTCTCGCAGAGCAGCTGCGCGTGGACTTCCAGTCCGATGACCGGCTCGAAATCGGCGACGGGCATGGCGTCAGGCCTTCCCTGGCGCGGCCGGAAGCGCGGGCGCGCGCGTGTGCAGATCGGTCGCGCGCTCGTGCGCGGACGCGAGCGCAAAGAGCGTCTCCTCGTCCCATGGCCGGCCGACCAGTTGATAACCGATCGGTAATGTACCGGTCGTGAAGCCGGCCGGCGCGGAGAGGCCGGGCAGGCCGGCCAGGTTCGCCGGCACCGTGTAGATGTCGTTGAGATACATCGCGAGCGGATCGTCGAGCTTCTCGCCCAGCTTGAACGCCGCGGTGGGCGAGGTGGGCGAGAGCACCGCGTCGACCTGCTCGAAGGCGCGCAGGAAGTCGCGCCGGATCAGCGCGCGGACCTTCTGCGCGCGGAGGTAATAGGCGTCGTAGTAGCCGGCCGAGAGCGCGTAGGTGCCGAGCATGATCCGGCGCTTCACCTCGTCGCCGAAGCCTTCCGCGCGCGAGCGGCCATACATCTCCGCGAGCGAGCCGAGCTCCTTCGTGCGATGGCCGAAGCGCACGCCGTCGTAGCGGGCGAGGTTCGACGAGGCTTCGGCCGTTGCGACGATGTAGTAGGTCGCGATCGCGTGCGGCGCCGACGGCAGCGAGATGGGCTTCACCGTGCAGCCGAGCGTCTCGAAGCGGGCGAGCACAGCGCGCACGGCCGCCTCGACCTCCGGGTCGAGACCTTCGCCGAAGAACTCTTGCGGCACGCCGATCCGCAGGCCGCGCACGTCGCGCGCGCAGGCGGCGGTGAAGTCGGGCACCGCGCGCGGCGAGGAGGTCTGGTCGCGCTCGTCCCGCCCGGAGATGGCCTGCAAGAGCATCGCGCAGCCGCGCACGTCCTGGGCGAACGGCCCGACCTGATCGAGCGAGCTGGCGAACGCGATGACGCCGTAGCGCGAGACGCGGCCATAGGTGGGCTTCATCCCCACGCAGCCGACCAGCGCGGCCGGCTGGCGGATCGAGCCGCCGGTGTCGGTGCCGAGCGTGCCGGGGACGAGCCGCGCCGCCACCGCTGCGGCCGAGCCGCCCGACGAGCCGCCCGGCGTGCGAGAGAGATCCCACGGGTTGCGGGTGGGGCCGAACGCGCTGTTCTCCGTCGAGGAGCCCATCGCGAACTCGTCCATGTTCAGCTTGCCGACCAGCACCGCGCCCGCGCTCTCCAGCCGCTCGACCACCGTGGCGGAGTAGGGGGCCTTCCAGCCGGCGAGGATCTTCGAGCCGCAGGTGGTCTCGATGCCGCGCTGGCAGAAGATGTCCTTCAGGCCGACCGGTACGCCGTCGAGCGGCGAGAGCGGGGCCTTCTTCGCGCGCCGCTCGTCCGAGGCCTGGGCCGCGGCGCGCGCGCCCGCCTCGTCGAGGCGCAAGAAAGCGCGCACGTCGCCGTCGTGCGCGCGGATGCGGGCGAGCGAGGCGTCGAGGGCGCTCGCCGCGCTCGTCTCGCCGCGCGCGAGCGCGTCGGAGAGCTCACCCAAGGTCAGGCGGGTCGGGTCCATCGCGGTCACTCGAGGATGCGGGGAACAAGGAAGGCCTGCGCGTCGCGCTGGGGCGCGGCGGCGAGCGCCTCCTCGCGGGTGAGGCCGCTGCGCGCGCGGTCGTCGCGCAGCGCCGCCTTGGCCGAGGCCGGATCGACATCGCCCGCGAACGCGAGCGGCTCGACGCCGCTCACGTCGACGCTCTCCAGCTTCTCGATGTAGCCGAGCACCTGCGAGAGCTGCGCAGTGAACTTCTCCTCCTCGGCAGCGGAGAGCGAAAGCCGCGCGAGGTGCGCCACGTGCCGCACCTGTGAACGATCGATGGCCATCTCTAGACTCCGATCAACCAACCAACCGGTTCGGGTGCACAGCGCGGCGGGCGTCTACTGCGGCGCGGCCTCGGGCGCGGGAGCGGCCGGCGCTGGCGCCGCGGCGCTCGCGAGCGACTCGAGCAACAGCTTCGCCCGCTCGTGCGTGGGCGAGAGCTTGAGCGTCGCCTCGAGCGCCTTCTTCTCCTCGGCGTCGTTCTTGAGCAGCGCGTAGGCCTGCGCGATCCGGTACTGGATGCGGGCGTTCTGCGGATCGGCCGCCAGCGCGATCTTGAACTTCGCGATCGCCTTCTCCGCCCCGTCGTCCTCGCCGAGGAGCTTGGACCCCTCGACCGCGGCCAGCTCGCCCGCGTCGATCTTGCCGGCCTGGGCCTTCTTCAGCTCGCGGTCGTAGTTCTGGCTCTTGGCGGCCCGGTAGTAGTCGGCGAGCGCGAGGTGCAGCTCTGCCGAGCCCGGCGCGCTCTTGGCGCCGAGCGTGGCGGCGGCGAGCGCGGCCTTGTAGTGGGCCTTCGACTCGGCGGCGGCCTTCGTCGAGGCGGCGTCCGCGTCGGCCTTCTTCTTCTCGTCGTCGAGCTTGCTCGACTTGTCGGCGAGCAGCGCCGACTCGTCCGCCAGCGCGTCGCTCCAGGCCAGCTCGATCTCGGCGCGCAGCGCGTGGGCCTCGCCGAACTCGCTGTGCGGCGCGGCCGCGCGGGCCGCCTCCTCGGTCTCGAGCGCCTGCGCGAAGAGCGCGAGAGAGTCCTTGGCGAGCAGCTTCTTGCTCTCGCGGAGCGCCTCGAGCGCCGCGGGCGGGGGCGGCCGCTTGCCGAATTTCATCACGTAGACGCCGCCGGCGAGGCCGAGCACGGCGACCAGCGCGACGCCTGCGATCGCGCCCTTCATGCCGCTCGACATCGGCGCCTTCGGCGCGGGTGGGAGGTCGGATCCGCCGTCTGGAGACTCGCCGGTCATCGCGTGCGCGTCGACCTCGTCGTCGCCGACCGGCTCGCCCGGGCGCGCCTGCTCCGGCTCCTCGGCGGCCGGTTCGCTCGACTCGCCCTCGAGGCCGAGCCCTTCCATCGCTTCGGCGCCGGTGGCGGTCTCGACTTCCGCGGCGTTCGAAGCGGAAAGGCGCGGGTGCTGCGCATCGGTGGGGATCTGATCGGAGCTGTCGTTCTGCGTCGGCTCGTCGTCCGTCTCCTGCGACTCCGGCTCAGGTTCCGGCGCGGGAGCGGGAGCGGGAGCAGGCCTGGCGGCCGGCTTGGGCGGCGGCGCGGCGGCCGGCGCCGGCTTGGAGGCCGCGACCGGCGCGGTCCCGAACATCATCGTCGAGCCGCTGTCCTCGCCGGGCGCGGAGATCTTCGCCGCCGGCGCGACCGCGGGAGGCGGCTTCGGCGCAGGCTTGGGCGGGATCTTCGGCGCCTGGAACATCATCGTCGAGCCGGGGTTCTCCGCGGGCGCGGCCGGCGGCGGCGCGGGGGGCGCCGAGGGAGCGGGCGCGGGCTTGGGCGGGATCTTCGGCGCCTGGAACATCATCGTCGAGCCGGGTTTCTCTGCGGGCGCAGCAGGCGCGGGCGGCGGCTTCGAGGCTGCGGGTGCGGCGGAGGCGTCCTTCGAGACCTTGAAGGTGTTGCCGCACTTTCCGCAGCGCATGGTGAGGCCGTTGGGCCCAACGCGCGCGTCGTCGATGCGGTAGCGGGCCTGGCACTTGTCGCAGCGGACGTCCATGGATGCTCCCCGTTCGGCGCGGCTTTCGCGCTCGTGCAACGTCTGGAAATTGGGCGCGGAACAATAGGTCGCGCGCGCGGGTGTGTAAAGGAAACCGCGCGCGCTTTTCGCTCTGCGCGGCGGCGCCGGCGGGCGAGCACCCGAGCGGCCGCGAGCGCGCCCGCGCAGGCGCCGCGCGCACCGGCGGAAAAATTGACCGGCCCGGGGCCGGCCCTACAGTCGAGCCTCCGAGAGCGAAACGACAGGCTTGTCTGCGGTCTTGCAGTGAGCGCCCTCGCGAAAGAGATGACGATGGCCAAGGCGCGCGCGAAGTCCAAGAGCAAAGGTGCAGGCAAGCCGGACGCGGGCGACAAGCGCCCGAGCTCGAAACCGTCCAAGGGCGCGAAGGGCGCCTCCGGCGAGCCCGGGCTGCTGCGGCCGGTCTCTGGAATTCTCCTCGGCGGCGCGGCGCTCCTGGTCCTCGCGGGCCTGGTCAGCTACCGGCCGCACGCGGCGGGCGGCAACTGGGCGGGCCCGGTCGGGCACGGCCTCTCCGCCACGCTGCTCGAGGCGCTCGGCGTGGGCGCCTACGCGATGGCCGGCTTTCTCTTGCTCTGCTCGGCGGCGCTGGTGGCGCAGCGGCCGCGGCTCTCCATCTTCAAGACGATCGCGTGGGGCACGGTCGCCTTCGGCGTGATGTCGCTGGCGGCGCTGCTCCTGCGCGTGCAGCTGCAAGGGCATCTGCCCGGCGGCGTGGTCGGCGCGCTGCTCGCGGGCAGCCTGCGCAGCTCGCTCTCCACGGTGGGCGCGGCGCTCCTGCTCTTCTCTGCGACGGCGGCGGCGCTGGTGGTCGCGACCGATCTCTGGGCGCTGCGGGCGGCGGCGGTGGCCGGCCGGATGTCGCTCGCGGGCGGCGCGCTGGCGATGCGCGGCGCGGTGGGCGCGGTCAACCTCGCCCGCGAGCGGGCGGCGGCGCGCGCGGCGCAAGAGGCCGAGAACGCCGCGAACGACGATGAAGAAGCATCGGACGGCGAGTCAGACGAGGGGGATTCCGACGGCGATGAATCGGACGGCCAATCGCGCGCGGCCGCGCCCGGCGCGCCCGAGGTCGATGGCAGGAAGAAGAAGCTCTCCGCAAAGGAGTCCGCCGAGATCGCCGAGAAGGCCGCGATCCTCCAGCGGGCTGCCACCGCCGAGGCGCCGCAGGATCCGCGGCTGCACGCCCCGACCATCGTCGAGCCGATCCTCGCCGCGGGGGGCAAGAAGAAGAAGCCTGCCGCGAACGCGAACGGAGCCGACGCCGCCGGCCTCGCGCTCGCCGCGGTTGCAGGCGCGGCTGCGGCAGACGGAGCGAAGTCTGCCGCGACGGCCGCGGCCGCCACCGGCGCGGCCAAGAGCGACGATTCGAAAAAAAATTCGAGCAAGAGCCCGCTCGTCAAAGAGGCGGCCGCCGCGACCACGGCCCCCGACGCCGCGGCCGATCTCCTCGGCGCGGAAGCGAGCGCTCCCACGATCATCGAGCCGCGCCCGCCGCCGAAGCCCGCCCCCGCCGCGGCCATCAGCATCACCACCGCGGATCTTCCGATGCGCCCCAAGCCTGTGCCGGGCGCGCCGAAGGTCGAGGCGAAAGAAGAGAAGCGCGAGTTCACCCTCTTCGGCGGCCGCTCCGCCTTCACCGCGCCGCCCATCGACATCCTCACCGGCGAGGCGCAGGGGCCGATCCAGATCGATCGCGAGAAGCTGACCGCCACCGCGGAGAAGCTGCGCGCGACGCTCGCCTCGCACGGCATCCAGGGCCAGGTGACGCAGATCCGCCCCGGCCCGGTCGTCACCATGTTCGAGTTCTTGCCGGCCGCGGGCGTGAAGGTCTCGCGCATCTCTTCGCTCTCCGACGACCTCGCGATGGGCATGAAGGCGCTGCGCGTGCGCATCATCGCGCCCATTCCCGGCAAGGGCGTGGTCGGCATCGAGATCCCCAACGAGAACCGCCAGACGGTGGTGCTCAAGGAGCTGGTCGAGCAGGAGGCGTTCCAGAAGTCGCCGAGCAAGCTCGCCATGTGCCTGGGCAAGGACGTCGAGGGGATGCCGTACATCGTCGATCTCGCGAAGATGCCGCACGCGCTGATCGCCGGAACGACCGGCTCGGGAAAGTCGGTCGCGGTCAACTCGATGATCGTCTCGATGCTGCTGCGCGCGACGCCCGAGGAGGTCCGCTTCCTCATGATCGACCCGAAGATGCTCGAGCTCTCGGTCTACGAGGGGATCCCGCATCTGCTCCTGCCGGTGGTCACCGACTCGAAGAAGGCGGCGATGGCGCTGCGCTGGGCGGTCGAGGAGATGGAGCGGCGCTACCAGCTGCTCGCCGAGTGCGGCGTGCGCAACATCACCAGCTACAACAAGAAGGTCGAGAAGGAAGGAGACGACGCGCGCAAAGCGGTGAAGCCGCCCAAGGAGAAGCGCGTGATCGACCTGACCGATCCGCAGCTCGATCTGCACGACCTGCAGGCGGCGATCGCCAACGGCGAGGTCGAGGCGCAGGACCCGTCGATCGGGCTCAAGCCGACCACCGCGAGCGCGAGCGCAAGGGCGGCGTTCCTCGCCGACGGGCCTGGCGCGATCCACGGCGGGCGAGAGTCGCGCGGCGCGCTGGCCAACGGCGCGGGCGCGATGGCGCAGACGACCGCGGAGTGGCTGCGCAACGAGATGGAAGCGCAGGGAACCGGCGGCGGCCGCGACATCGGCGCGCCCATCGTGGCCGAACCGCTGCGCAAGCTGCCCTATCTGGTCATCATCATCGACGAGCTGGCGGACTTGATGATGGTCGCCTCGCGCGAGGTCGAGACGTACATCGCGCGGCTCGCGCAGATGGCGCGTGCGGCCGGCATCCACCTGATGGTCGCGACGCAGCGGCCCTCGACCGACGTGGTCACCGGCGTGATCAAGGCGAACTTCCCCACGCGCATCTCGTTCCAGGTGGCGAGCCGGCACGACTCGGCGACCATCATCAACACGCCCGGCGCGGAGAACCTGCTCGGCATGGGCGACATGCTGATCGTGCCGCCTGGCACCTCGTCGCTGACGCGCGTGCACGGCCCCTACGTCGACGAGAAGGAGATCCACGCCGTCGTCGAGCACTGGAAGGCGCAGGGCGCGCCCGTCTACGACCCGAACATCTTGAAGCCGCGCGCCGAGGACGGCGAAGGCGCCGACGGCGCGATGGACGACGAGGCGCCCGACGAGCTCTACGACCAGGCGCTGGCGGCGCTCGGCGACATGCGCTTCATCTCCATCTCGCTGCTGCAGCGAAAGCTGCGCGTCGGCTACAACCGCGCGGCCCGCATGATCGAGCGGATGGAGCGCGACGGCGTGGTCGGGCCCGCCGACGGCGCCAAGCCGCGCGAGGTGCTCATCCGCCCGGTCGGCGAGATGCCCGGCATCGGCGCCTGAAAAAAAAAGCCAAAGCTCCGAGAGGGAGCCTTGGCTTCTTGAGGCCGCTCGCGAAAGCCGCTTAAGCGACCTTGCGAACGTTCGCCGCGGACAGACCCTTGGGGCCCTTGGTCACGTCGAACTCGACCTTCTGTCCCTCGGCGAGGGAGCGGAAGCCATCGGCCTGGATCGCGGAGTGGTGGCAGAAGACATCCTCGCCGCCGCCGTCCTGCGTGATGAAGCCGAACCCCTTTGCGTCGTTGAACCACTTCACAGTGCCAGTTGCCATGTCTTGCTTCTTTCTTCGTGTTCGGGCGGCCCCCAAACAGCCGCACGGCTCCGACCCCTCGGATGCGGAAGCGCTGACCCGTGTAGAGAAGCGAAATTAAGTTGTCAATAAGGAGACACCCTTGCTCCGAATCGCATTTCTCGGAACTCCTGAGTTCACCCTGCCGCTGCTCGAGATCTGCGCGCGCAAGGGGCAGCTGGTCTGCGTGGTGGCCCAGCCCGATCGACCGGTCGGCCGCTCGAGCGCGCTGCAGGCGCCGCCCAGCAAAGAGTGGGCGCTCGCCCGCGGCATCCCGGTGCTGCAGCCGCTCAAAGTAAAGAACGGCGCGCTCGCCGCGGCGCTCGCGGAGCACCGGCCCGACGTGGCGATCGTCGCGGCCTACGGGCGCATCCTCCCCCGGGACGCGCTCGACACGCCTCGGCTCGGTTGCCTCAATGTGCACGCCTCGCTCTTGCCCAAGCTGCGCGGCGCCGCTCCCGCGCAGTGGTCGATCGCGCGCGGCGACCGCGAGACCGGCGTCACGCTGATGCAGATGGATGAGGGGCTCGACACCGGCGACATCCTGCTGCAGCGCGCGCTCCCCATCGCGAGCGACGAGACGGGAGAGACGCTCTTGGTCAAGCTGGGCGCGCTCGGGGCGCAGATCCTCGAGGAGGGGCTGCCGCGGCTCGAGGCGGGGCAGCTCCAGCGCACGCCGCAAGATCACGCGGCGATGACGCTCGCGCCGATCCTCACCCGCGACGACGGTCGCATCGACTGGTCGAAGAGCGCGCGGGAGATCGATGCGCGCCGGCGCGGCTTCACGCCGTGGCCGGGCGCCTTCACGCTGCTCGAGGGCAAGCAGCTCAAGGTGCACGCGAGCCTGCCGCTGCCGGCCGGATCGCGCGCGGCGGCGCCAGGCGAGGGCGAGATCGTCGCTGCTGGCAAGCAGGGCCTCGACGTCGCCTGCGGCGGCGGCACCCTCCTGCGCATCACCGAGCTGCAGCCCGAGGGCAAGAAGCGCATGCCGGCCGCCGCGTTTCTCGCCGGTCGCCCGCTCGCGGCGGGCACAAAGCTCGGCTAGCGGCCGCTTTCCGAATCGTTGGTATGCAAAGCATCTGTGCTGGTCGATAGAACGACGGGCATGCACAGTCGCCGCGCCTCCCCAAGCGGAAGCCCGACGCCCAGAGCCTCCGCTCCGCTTCTCTGAGATAATGGCCGGTCCGGGCGGCGCCCAACCGCCGCTCGAAAGGAAACACAAATGCTGATCGTGATGCAGCCCGATGTCTCGACCCAAGCGCAGGAGCGCGTGCTCGCGCGCATCCGCGAGCTCGGTTTCACGCCGCACGCGATCGAGGGCGCCGGCCGCACCGCCATTGGCATCACCGGCAACAAGGGCGCGATCGACCCGGGCAACTTCCGCCTGCTCGAGGGGGTCGCCGACTGCATCCCGGTCACCGTCCCGTACAAGCTGGTTTCGCGCGAGGTGAAGCGCGAGGACACCGTCGTCGACGTGGCCGGAGTCCACGTGGGCGGGCGCGAGCTGATCGTGATGGCCGGCCCCTGCGCGGTGGAGAGCGAATCGCAGATCCTCACCTGCGCCAAGGGCGTGGCCGCCAGCGGCGCGAACATCTTGCGAGGCGGCGCGTTCAAGCCGCGCACCTCGCCGTACGACTTCCAGGGCCTGAAAGAAAAAGGGCTCGAGCTGCTCGCCCGCGCGCGCACCGAGACCGGCCTGCGCGTGGTCACCGAGGTGAAGGACACCGAGACGCTGGCGGCGGTGGCGGAGAGCGCGGATCTCATCCAGATCGGCGCGCGCAACATGCAGAACTTCTCGCTGCTCGAGGCGGTCGGCGACCTGCGCAAGCCGGTGCTGCTCAAGCGCGGGATGAGCGCGACCATCAAGGAGCTCTTGATGGCCGCCGAGTACATCGCGTCTCGAGGGAACAAGCAGATCATCCTCTGCGAGCGCGGCATCCGCACCTTCGAGACGATGACGCGCAACACGCTCGACCTGAACGCGATCCCGATGCTCAAGGCCCACTCGCATCTCCCGGTCGTCGTCGATCCGTCGCACGGCATCGGCATCCGCTCGGGCGTGCTGCCGATGGCGCGCGCGGCGATCGCGGCGGGCGCGGACGGGCTGATCATCGAGGTGCACCCGGACCCGGATCGCGCGCTCTCCGACGGCATGCAGTCGCTCACGCTCCCGATGTTCCACGAGCTGATGAACGAGGTCTCGAAGATCGCGGCGGCGATGGGCCGCTCGATGCTGCCGGGGCCGCAGCAGAAGTAGCGGCAAAGCCCAGGAGGGAACCATGCGCGTCCGCATCCATCCGCTCGAAAGGCCGCTGCAGAAGCTGCCCGCGCTGCGCGTGCCGGGGGACAAGAGCATCTCGCACCGGGCGCTCATCTTCGCCGCGCTGGGCGAGGGCGAGAGCCGCATCGCGGGGCTGGCGCGCGGGCACGACGTGCGCTCGACGACGAGCTGCCTCGCGCAGCTGGGCGTGCCGCTCTTGCGCGGCGATGGGACGCCCTGGATGCCGCCGCCGTCGTCGAGCAGCGGCGGCGCGCTCGAGGCGATCGACGTGCTCGACACCTTCTCGGGCCCCACGCGTCCACGCGGCGCGCGCGAGCTGCCGCCGCGCGACTTCGACATGGGGCCCGACGACGCGATCGTCCTGGGCGGCGGGCTGCGCGGGCTGCTGGCGCCCGACGGCCCGCTCGACTGCGGCAACTCCGGCACCACCATGCGGCTCTTCGCCGGCCTGCTGGCGGGCGCCGGAATTCCCGCCACGCTGATCGGCGACGCGTCGCTCTCGCGGCGGCCGATGGAGCGAGTGGCGCGGCCGCTGCGCGAGCTAGGCGCGCAGATCGACACCGGCGAGAAGGGCCGGCCGCCGGTGATGGTGCGCGCGCGCGCCGAGGGCCAGCAGATGCGCGCGGCGGCGGTGAAGTCGGAGATCGCCAGCGCGCAGGTGAAGAGCGCGGTGCTGCTCGCCGGCCTGTTTCTCGAGGGAGAGACGTCGTTCACCGAGCCGGAGAAGAGCCGCGATCACACCGAGCGGATGCTGCGCTCGTGCGGCGTGCCGGTGCGGCAGAGTGGCACCACGGTGTCGGTGCGCGGGCCGGCCCGGCTCGAGCGGTTCGCGCTCGACATTCCCGGCGATCTCTCCACCGCGGCCTTCCTGCTCGCGGCCGCGCTGGTGGCGCCCCAGGGCAGCGCCATCGCGCTCGAGCATGTCGGCGTGAACCCGACGCGCGCGGGCTTTCTCGACGCGCTCGGCTGCTTCGGCGCCCGCGTCACGCTCGGCAGCAACGATGGCAAGACCCCGATCGCCGCTCCCGGCATCGGCATGTTCGGCGACGCGCGCGAGCCTACCGCGCGATTGTCGATCACCTCGCAGCGGCTGCGCGGCGCCGAGCTCGACGCCTCGCTGGTGCTGCGCGGCATCGACGAGGTGCCCATCCTCTCCGTGCTGGGCGCGCTCGCCGAGGGGACCACGACCATCCGCGGCGCGCAGGAGCTGCGGGTGAAGGAGTCGGACCGGCTCGCGCAGATGGCCCAGGGCCTGCGCGCGATGGGCGCGGAAGTCACCGAGCTGCCCGACGGACTGATCCTCGCGGGGCTCAAGCCGGGGCAGAAGCTGCACGGCGCGGAGATCGACTCGGCGCACGACCACCGCATCGCGCTCGCCTTCTCGGTGGCCGCGCTCGCCGCCGACAGCCCGACCGTCATCTCCGGCGCCGAGTGGGCCGACGTGAGCTTCCCCGGCTTCTTCGACCTGCTCGGCCAGCTCGGCGCGCAGGTCGAGATCCTCCCGTGAGGCAGCTCTACTGCGTGCTCGGCGATCCGATCGAACACTCGCGCTCGCCGGCGATCCACGCGCGCGCCTTCGAGCTGCTCGCGGTCGACGCGGTCTACGCGCCTTGCCGCGTCGCCTCCACGCGCTTGAGCGAAGCGATCGCAGGACTGCGCGCGCTCGGCGCCGCCGGCTTCAACGTGACGGTGCCGCACAAGGGAGCGGCGCTCGCGCTCTGCGATCGCCTCTCGCGCGAGGCGGAGCTGGCCGGCGCGGTCAACTGCGTGGTGCGCCGAGACGAGCAGCTGATCGGGCACAACACCGACGGCAGCGGCCTGCTCGCGGCGCTGCGCGGCGCCGGCATCTCGCTCGACGGCGTGCGCGCGGTGGTGCTGGGCGCGGGCGGCTCGGCGCGCGCGGCCGCGATGGCGCTCGCTTCCCGCGCGGCCGAGGTGCACGTTGTCAACCGCGACACGCAGAAGGCGCGCACGCTCAGCCTGCAGCTGCGCGCGGCCGGTGCCCGCTCGCGCGCGGCCGCGCTCGACTCTCCCGAGGCGCGCGAGCTGCTCGCCGCAGCGCAGCTGGCCGTCCACTGCACCAGCGTGGGGATGAACAGCGGCGCCTGCCTCATCGAGGTTGCGCACCTCGAGCCCACCTGCGCGCTGGTCGACCTGGTCTACGCGGGCGCACCCGGAAGCAGGCCGGGCGAGACCGCGCTGGTGCTGGCCGCGCGAGCCCGCGGCCTGCGCGCGGTCGACGGCGTCGACGTCCTGGTGCACCAGGCGATCGGCAGCCTCGAGCTCTGGCTCGGCCGCTCGCCGCTCGACTCCCTCTTTCCAGAACTGCGCGCGGCCGCGCTGGGCGCGGGTGCGCGCGATCGGGCTCGCGACGAGGAGGTTGCATGAGCGGCTTGCGTTTCCTCACCGCTGGCGAGTCGCACGGGCCGGCGCTGGTCGGCATCCTCGACGGCCTGCCCGCGGGCCTCGCCCTCATCGTCGAGGAGATCGCGCGCGATCTGCAGCGGCGCAAGCAGGGCTACGGACGCGGCGGGCGGATGGCGATCGAGCCGGAGGAGCCGCGCGTGCTCTCCGGCCTGCGCCACGGCAAGACGTTGGGCAGCCCGCTGTCGATCCTGATCGAGAACGTCGATCACGCGCGCGCCTGGAGCACGCGGATGGCGGCCGCGCCCGTCGACGACGCGGCGCTGCGCGGAAAAGAAGTCGCGCTGCCGCGGCCGGGCCACGCCGATCTCTCCGGCGCGATCAAGTTCGGCCACCGCGATCTGCGCAACTCGCTGGAGCGAGCCTCGGCGCGCGAGACGGCGATGCGGGTCGCGCTGGGCGCGGTCGCGCGGCGCTTGCTCGACGCGCTCGACATCCGCGTCGGCTCGCATGTGCTCTCCATTGGAAGCGCGCGCGCGCGGCCGATCGAGGAGCTCGCCCAGTCGCTCGATCCCGCGCTGGCCGCGCTCGCCGTCGCCGCCCGCGAAGACGCGCAGGCGCTCGCCGAGCGGGCCGATCAGAGCGAGATCCGCTGCCTCGACACGCAGGCGGAGAGCGAGCTGATCGGCCAGATCGACGAAGCGCGCGCGCATCGCGACACGGTGGGGGGCGTCTTCGAAGTGCGCGCCACCGGCGTCCCGCCAGGCCTGGGCAGCTACGCGCAAGGAGATCTGCGCCTGGATGGAATGCTCGCCCGCGCGCTCGCCTCGATCCCGGCGATCAAGGCGGTCGAGCTGGGCGACGGCTGGGAGGCGGCGGCGCGCTTCGGTTCGCAGGTGCACGACGAGATCGGCCGCGCTGGGGGCGGCTTTGCGCGCCCGACCAACCGGGCGGGCGGGCTCGAGGGCGGCGTCTCCAACGGCGAGCCGCTGGTGGTGCGCGCGGCGATGAAGCCGATCGCCACGGTGCCGGCCGCGCTCGGATCGATCGATCTGCAGACGGGCGAGGCCGACCGCGCGCACGTCGAGCGCAGCGACACCTGCGCGGTGCCGGCGGCGGCGGTGGTGGGCGAGGCGGTGGTCGCGCTCGCGCTCGCCGACGCGCTGCTCTCCAAGCTGGGCGGCGACTCGATGGACGAGCTGCACGCCTCGCTGCGCCGCGCGTGGCGGCGGGCGCGGCTCTTGCCCGGGCACGTCTTTCTCTGCGGCTTGCCCGGCGCGGGGAAGTCGACGCTCGGGCCGCGCCTCGCCGCTGGCCTCGGCCTGCCGTTCGCCGATGTCGACGCGGAGATCGAGCGGGCCGCGGGCGCGAGCGTCGCGGAGATCTTTTCGCGCGAAGGGGAGGAGGGGTTTCGCGCGCGCGAGGCGCAGGCGGTGCGCGCGCTCGCGTGCGGGACACGCCGCGTGATCGCGCTGGGAGGCGGGGCGCTCGGCAGCCGCGGCGTGCGGCTCGCGGTGCGGCGCACCGGGCACCTGCTCTGGCTGCAGGCGGCCAGCGATCTCTGCGCCGCGCGGCTCGGCGGTGATCGCACGCGTCCGCTGCTGGCGGGCGATCCCGGAAAAAAATTGCGCTCGCTCGCTGACGCTCGCGACCCGCTCTACGAGCGGGTGGCCGATGCCCGCGTCGACGCCGCTGCCGCGCCCGAGGTGGTCGCATCGCAAGCGCTCGCGGCGATCACCGCGCTGGAGGCTGAGCGTGTCCACCGCTGATCTTGCGCGCGCGGCCGGCGTCACCGAGCTGCCCGCGCGCGCCGACGGCCTGCGCGGTTTCGACGTGCAGTTCGCCTCCGGTGCGCAGACCCGCTGCCTGACCGGTCCGGGCGCGCTCGCCCGGCTGCCCGCGCTCGCCGCCGAGGTCGGCCTCTCCGGCACCAGCGGATTTCTCTGCGACGCGAAGCTCGTGTTCGCGCAGAAGCCGCTCGTCGACGCGCTCGGCCAGGCGCTCGGCGGCGCGCTCGCCCGCCCGGTGCGCGAAGATCGCAAATCGCTCGCCGAGGTGGAGGCGATGGCCGAGGTGCTCTCCGCGCGCGGCCTGGGACGCGACGGATTCGTCGTCGCGCTCGGCGGCGGCGTGCTCACCGATCTCGCGGGCCTCGCGGCGGCGCTCTACCAGCGCGGCGTACCGTGGGTCTGCGCGCCCAGCACGCTGCTCGCGCAGGTCGACGCGGGCCTGGGGGGAAAGACCGGCGCCAACTTGCGCGCAGGGAAAAATCTGGTGGGCGCGTTCCACCAGCCCCGGCTGGTGATCTGCGATCCGGCGGTGCTCTCCACGCTGCCGGCGCGCGAGCGCTGGAGCGGCCTCGGGGAGATCGTCAAGTGCGCGCTGCTCGAGCCGGAGCGCGACGCGGGCGGCGAGCCGCTGCTCGAGCGCTGCGAGCGCACGCTCGAGGCGGCGGCCGCGGGAGACGCGGCGGCGCTCGCCCCGCTGGTGGCCGCGGCGCTGCGGATCAAGGCGGAGATCGTCGCGGCCGATGAGAGAGAAGGGGAGCGCGGAGGAGAACGAGACAGCGCGCACTCCGCCGCCCAACCCGATGCGAGCAGCGCCGCAACCCCGCACCCCGCGCGGCTGCGCGCGTTTCTCAACCTGGGGCACACCGTCGGGCATGCCATCGAATCGGCAACGCGCTACGCCCGCTTCACGCACGGCGAGGCGGTGGCGCTCGGCCTGCGCGGCGCGATCGCGCTCTCGAGATCGCGCAACTTGCTCGATGAAGCGCAGGCGACGCGCGCGCTGGCGCTGATCTCGCGGCTTCAGATCGCCGCGCCCACCGGACTCTCGCTGGAGGAGCGCGCGGCCGCGCTGGACGCGCTCGCGCGCGACAAGAAGGCCCGCGCAGGCCAGGTGCGGTTCGTGCTGCTCGCGGGGCTGGGGCAGCCGCGGCTGATCGCGGTCACGCCCGCGGAAGCGGCCGGCGCGCTCGCCGCCGCCACGCGCTGACGCCGCTTTGCGGGTACGCTGCCGCGCATGATCGAAGACCGCATCGTCGCGCTCGAGATGCACGCCGCGCAGCAGGAGGCGCTGCTCGAAGATCTCTCCGGCGTCCTGCATGAACAGCAGCGCGAGCTGCACGCGCTGCGCGAGGAGCTGCGCCGGCTCACCGGCCGGCTCGAGCAGACCGAATCGCGCCAGCCCGCACCCCGCGCGGACAAGCCGCCGCACTACTGATCGCGAGTCGCCATGAACATCCTGCTGCTCAACGGCCCGAATCTGAACCTGCTCGGCGAGCGCGAGCCGTCGGTCTACGGCACCACCACGCTGGCGCAGCTGGAGCTGCTGGTGAAGAAGCACGCCGACGCGCTGGGGCAGACGGTGCGCGCGTACCAGTCCAACCACGAAGGCGCGCTCATCGACCGGCTGCACGAGTGGCGCAAGTGGGCGCATGGCTGCGTCTTCAACCCGGGCGCGTACACGCACACCAGCTACGCGCTGCGCGACGCGATCGCGGCGATGCCGCAGGTGCGTGTCGTCGAGGTGCACCTGAGCGATCTTTCCAAGCGCGAGCCGTGGCGGCAGGTGAGTGTGCTCGCCGACGTCGTCGCGCACCGCATCCAGGGCAAGGGTGTCGCCGGCTACCTCGAGGCGGTCGAGTGGCTGGCGAGCCCGAAGAGCGCCTGAGTCGTCTAGAGCGCGGCGCGCAGCGAGGCCACCAGCGCGGCCGCGGCGCCAGCGCCTCCGCGGTGGTGCGCGTCGACCAGCGCCGAGCCGACCACCACGCCGTCGGCGAGCCGGGACATCGCGGCGGCCTGCTCGGGGCGAGAGATGCCGAACCCGACCGCCACCGGCACCGGCGAGGCAGCGCGCAGCGCGGTCAGGTACGCGGTCAGCTCGGGCGGCAGCTCGGCGCGCGCGCCGGTCACCCCGGTCACGCTCACCGCGTAGACGAAGCCGCGCGAGGCCTGCGCGATCGCGCGCAGCCGCGCGGCGCCCGTGGTCGGCGCGCAGAGCAGCACCAGATCGAGTCCGTGCGCCGCCAGCGGATCGCGCAGCACGTGCGCCTCCTCGAGCGGTAGATCGGGGACGATGGCGCCGCTGATCCCGCTCGCCGCCGCGTCCTGCGCGAAGCGCTCCAGGCCGTAGCGGAAGAACGGGTTCGCGTAGCCCATCAGCACGATCGGCGCGCGGATCTTTCCGGCAAGACGACCGGTCATCTTGAGCAGCGCGGTGAGCGAGGCGCGGCTCTCCAGCGCGCGCAGCGCGGCCGCCTGCAGCACCGGCCCGTCGGCGATCGGATCGGAGAAGGGAACGCCCAGCTCGATCACGTCGGCGCCGCAAGCGTCGAGCGCGAGCAGGAGCTGCTCGGTGGCCGCGATCGACGGGTCGCCGCCCATCGCGTAGCAGATGAGCGCGGCCCGCTCCTCTGCCTTCGCGCGCGCGAACGCCGCCGCCAGCGCGCCGCTCACTTCGCACCTCCATCCAGCGCCGACAGGAGCGTGCCGAGATCCTTGTCGCCGCGGCCGCTCAAGTTCACCACCACCAGCGCGCGCTCGTCCGCGCCCAGAGCGGGCGGCAGCTTCGTCAGCGCCGCCACCGCGTGCGCCGATTCGAGCGCGCAGAGGATCCCCTCGCTGCGCGAAAGCCTCGTCACCGCCGCCAGCGCCTCCGCGTCTGTCGCCGCGAGCGTCTGCAGCCGGCCCGTCTTGCACAGGTGCGAGAGCTCCGGTCCGACCCCCGGATAGTCGAGCCCCGCGCTGATCGAGTGGGCCTCGGCGACCTGGCCGTCGTCGTCTTGGAGCAGATAGGAGAGCGAGCCGTGCAGCACGCCCGGCTGACCGCGCGCCATCGAGGCGCCGTGCTGGCCGCTGTCGAGCCCGTGGCCTGCGGCCTCGACGCCGAACAGCTGCACGCCCGCCTCGCCGATGAAGCGGTGGAACGCGCCGATCGCGTTCGAGCCGCCGCCGACGCAGGCGAGCACCGCGTCGGGCAGGCGCCCTTCTTTCTCCAGCGACTGCAGCGCGATCTCCTCGCCGATGATCTTCTGCAGCTCGCGCACCAGGAACGGATAGGGGTGCGGGCCGGCGGCGCTGCCGATGCAGTAGTAGGTGCCGCGCACGTTCGTGACCCAGTCGCGCAGCGCCTCGTTCATCGCGTCCTTGAGCGTCTTCGCGCCCGCCTCGACGGGCCGCACCTCGGCGCCGAGCAGCTTCATCCGCGCCACGTTGGGGGCCTGCCGCCGCACGTCCTCGGCGCCCATGTAGACCACGCAGTCGAGGCCGAGCAGCGCCGCCACCGTCGCCGAGGCGACGCCGTGCTGGCCCGCGCCGGTCTCGGCGATGAAGCGCTTCTTTCCCATTCGCTGCGCGAGCAACCCCTGGCCGAGCGTGTTGTTGAGCTTGTGCGCGCCGGTGTGGAGCAGGTCTTCGCGCTTCAAGTAGACGCGCGCGCGCAGGCCCAGCGCGGCCCGCAGGCGATCGGCGCGAAAGAGCGGCGTGGGGCGGCCCGCGTAGTCGCACAGCAGCGTGGCGAGCGCGCTGCGGTATCCGGGATCGCTGCGCGCGGCGCGGAAGGCGGCCTCGAGCTCCTCGAGTGCGGGGATGAGCGTCTCGGGGACGAAGCGGCCGCCGAACTCTCCGAAGCGGCCGTGCGCGTCGGGCAGCGGGCCTGGGTCCGAGGTGAACAGCTGGGGAAGCTCTCGCAGCGGCATCGGTGCTCCTTCAGGAACGGCGCAGATCGGGATCAAGGTTCTTTCGCGGAGAGCGCGGCGGCCGCGCCCCGCGCGGCCTGGATGAAATCGCGGACGCGAGCTGCGTCCTTCGCGCCGTCCGCGCCTTCGATGCCGGAAGAGACATCGACGCCGTCGGGGGACGCCGCCGCGATCGCCTCCGCGACGTTGTCGGGAGTCAACCCGCCGGCGACGAAGAGCTCGCCGAAAAAAATCGCGCGCGCTCCGCGCGCGAAGGACCAGGGAAACGTAAGCCCCGAGCCGCCGCGAGGACCGTCGAGAAGAGCGCGCGCGCTGCTCGCGACGTCGCGCAGACGCTCGAGCGAGGCGGGGCCGGCGACCGGCAGCGCGGCGAAGATCGGCAGCGGCGGCGCCGCGAGCAGCGCGGGCGGGATCGCGCCGTGCAACTGCAGCGCGGCGAGGCCGATCTCCTTCGCGGCGCGCTCCAGCTCTTCGCGCGACGCGTCTTGAAAAACGCCGACGAGCGGCAGCGCTCGCGGCAGCGCGGCGCGGATGAGGCGCGCCTCTTCGAACGAGACGCGGCGCTTGCTGCCCGGCGCGAAGACGACGCCGATCTCGTCGGCGCCCGCGTCGGCGCAGAGGAGCGCATCGCGCACCGTCCGCACGCCGCACAGCTTGATCCGCAGCCGCCGCGCGCTCACGGCGCGGAGACCAGGCGCACCGACGGCGGCACCGCTTCGACCAGCGCCCGGGTGGCGGCGGCCGGATCGCGCGCGGTCGCCAGCGCTTCGCCGACGAGAAATCCTGACGCGCCCGCGCTCGCCAGCTGCCGCACGTCTTCGGTCGAGCGCACGCCGCTCTCGGCGATGAGTGGCGCGACGCCGCGCGCGTAGGGCGCGAGCCGCGCGAAGGTGTTCGTGTCGACCTCCAGCGTCTTCAAGCTGCGCGCGTTGATGCCGAGCAGATCGGGCGCGCTGGCCGCGGCCGCCTCCAGCTCGCTCTCGTCGTGGATCTCGATCAGCACGGTGAGTCCGAGCGCGCGGGCGAGCGCGCGCAGCTCGAGCAGCCGCGCCGGCTTGAGGGCGGCGGCGATGAGCAGCACCGCGTCGGCGCCGAACGCGCGCGCCTCGTAGAGCTGGTACGGCGTGACCAGGAAGTCCTTGCGCAGCACCGGCAGCTCGCAGGCGGCGCGGGCCGCGACCAGGTCGACCAGCGAGCCGCCGAAGTGGGTGCGATCGGTCAGCACCGAGAGGCAGGCAGCGCCGCCGCGCGCGTAGTCGGCGGCGATCAAGGCGGGATCGAGATCGGGCGCGAGCGAGCCCTTGCTGGGCGAGGCCCGCTTGATCTCCGCGATCAGCGCCGCGCCGCGCTCTCTGGCGCGCAGCAGCGCCGCCTTGAAGTCGCGCGGCATCGCCGCCGCCTCGGCCCGCGCGCGCATCTCCGGCAGCGGGACTTCGGTGGCGCGCACCGAGAGCATCTGCAGCGCAGCGGAGACCAGCTCATCGAGTCGCGATCGGCTCATGGTGCGCCCTCTTTCGTTGCGCGCGCGGCCTGCTCGCGCGAGACGCGGACAAGCCGCGCCAGCCGCTCCGCCGCGGCCCCGGAGTCGATCGCCTCGGCGGCGCGGGCGACCCCTTCGGCGATCTCTTCGGCGATCCCGGCCGCGGCCAGCGCGGCTCCGGCGTTGAGCAGCACCGCGCTTCTCCGCGCCGAGCGCTCGCCCGCGAGCACCGCGCGCAGGAGCTGCGCGTTCTCCTCGGCGTCGCCGCCGGCCAGCTCGGAGAGGGGCGCGCGCAGAAGGCCCAGCTGCTCGGGCGCGATGTGGAACTCGCGCACCGCGCCCGCGCGCACCTCGGCGACGCGGGTCGGCCCCTCGGTGGAGATCTCGTCGAGGCCCCCCTCACCGTGGACGACGAAGGCCCGCTCGCAGCCCAGCTCCGCGAGCGCGCGCGCGATCACCGGCACCAGCGCGCTCGAGTAGACGCCGACGAGCTGCCGCCGCGCGCCGGCCGGGTTCGCCAGCGGGCCGAGCAGGTTGAAGAGCGTGCGCAGGCCGAGCTCCTTGCGCACGGGCGCGACGTGGCGCATCGCCGCGTGGTGGCCGGGCGCGAAGAGAAAGCCGATGCCGCACTGTTCGATGCAGACCGAGACCGACGGGGCCGAGAGCGAGAGCTCGACGCCGAGCGCAGAGAGCACGTCGGCGCTGCCGCACTTCGAGGAGACGGCGCGGTTGCCGTGCTTGGCCACCGTCGCGCCGCCGGCCGCCGCGACGAAGGCGGCCGCGGTCGAGATGTTGAACGTGTGCGCGCCGTCGCCGCCGGTGCCGCAGGTGTCGACGAGGTTCGCGCGCAGGGCGTCCGCGACCGGCACGGCCAGCGCGCGCCGGCGCAAGGCCAGCGCGGCTCCCACGATCTCGTCGCTCGTCTCGCCCTTGATCCGCAGCGCGGTGAGGAGCGCCGCCATCTGCGCCAGCGACGCCTCGCCCGAGAGCATCGCCTCGAGCGCCTGCCCGGACTCCTCGCGGGTGAGGTGCTCGCCCGCCACCGCCTTGTGCAGCGCCGCGCGCAGCATCAGCGGCCCATCGCCGCGCGCGCGCGCGGCACCGCGAGGAAGTTGCGCAAGAGCGTCTGCCCGTCGGGCGTGAGGATCGACTCGGGGTGGAACTGCACGCCGAACAGCGGCAAGCGCTGGTGGCGCAGCGCCATCACGATTCCTTCGCGGTTGCGCGCGACCGCGCGCAGAGCGGGCGGGAGCGACTTCTCTTCCACGAGGAGCGAGTGATAGCGCGCCGCCTGCAGCGGCTGGGGCGCGCCGGCGAAGAGCCCGCGGCCGTCGTGAATCACCTCGTCGGCCTTGCCGTGCACCGGCGCCGGCGCGCGGATCACCCGGGCGCCAAAGGCCGCGCCCAAGGCCTGGTGGCCGAGGCAGACGCCGAGCAGCGGGATCCGGCCGAGCGCGCCCGGCCGCGCCCCGCGCGACTTTGCGCGCTCGGGCCGCCCCGCCTCATCGAGCCCGGCGAGCCTTCGCAAGAGCGGCACGCAGACGCCCGCCTCGGCGGGCGTGCACGGCCCGGGCGAGAGGACGATCCGCTCGGGCTCTTTGCGGAGCAGCTCGTCGACCGAGAGCGCGTCGTTGCGCACCACCTCGACCTGCGCGCCCAGCTCGCCCAGCCGCTGCACCAGGTTGAAGGTGAACGAGTCGTAGTTGTCGATGAGCAACACCTGCGCGCGCTTCATCGCAGCGCCCCTTCGTCGGGCCGCTCGAACGCGCGCGCGCCGCTCGCGGCCAGCACCGAGGCGCGCACCTTGGCCTGGATCTCGCGCCACTCGGAGAGCGGGTCGCTGTCGGCGACGATGCCGGCGCCCGCCTGCGCGAAGAGCCGGCCCTGCGATCGCAAGAGCGTGCGGATGGCGATGGCCAGCTGCGCGTCGCCGGTGCCGGAGAACCAGCCGACCGCACCGCCGTAGGGCCCGCGCGAGACGCCCTCGAGCTCGTCGATGATCTCGAGCGCGCGGATCTTCGGCGCGCCCGAGAGCGTGCCGGCGGGGAACGCGGCGGCGAACGCGTCGACCGCGCAGAGCCCGGGCCGCAGCAGGCCGGTCACTTCGGAGACCAGGTGCATCACGTGGCTGAACCGCTCGATCTCGAGCAGCCGCGGCACTCGCACCGAGCCGATCTTCGCCACCCGGCCGATGTCGTTGCGGCCGAGGTCGACGAGCATCACGTGCTCGGCCTTCTCCTTGGGGTCGGCGCGCAGTTCGGCCTCGAGCGCCTGGTCCTCGGCGAAGGTCGCGCCTCTTCGCCGCGTGCCGGCGATGGGCCGCACCGCCACCGCGCCCTCCTCGACCTGCACCAGGAGCTCGGGCGACGCGCCGAACAGCTCGCGGCCGCCCAGCCGCAGATAGAAGTGGTACGGCGCGGGCGAGGCGGCGCGCAGCGTGCGGTAGAGCGAAAATCCGTCGCAGTCGGGCAGCTCGAAGCGCTGCGAGAGCACGGTCTGGAAGACGTCGCCGGCGCGGATGTAGTCGAGCGCGCGGCGCGCCTTGGCGAGGAACTCTTTTTGTCCGCCGCCGAGCGGGGCGAGCAGCGCGTCGAGCCGCTGGCCGTCGGCGCGCATCGGGGGCGCGGCGGCCTTGAGCAGCGCGGGGGGAAACCCGGCGCGGCGCGATTTTCCGGCGAGCTGCGGCGAGGAGAAGACACGCAAGACCCGCTCGGCGAGACGCTCGGCGCGCGCTTGCGGCGCGTCGTCGCCGCTCCCGCCGCCGCTCGCGACCGCCCAGGCGCGGCCCGCGCGGTGATCGAACGAGACCAGCTCGCGCACGTGGAGCAGATCGGCGTCGGGAAAGAGCGGGTCGGGGCCCAGCCGCTGCGGGAGCGCCTCGCTCCAGCGAGCCGCGGCCCAGCCGAGGTAGCCGGCGAGCCCGCCGCAGAAGGGCGGCAGGCCGGGCGCGCGGGGATGCGCGATGGCGGCCAGCGCGTGCCGCAGCGCTTCGAGCGGATGTCCCGTGGGCGGAACTCCTTCCGGGACCGCCCTGGCCACCGAACGCCGCCCGGCCTCGCCAGGAGCGGGTTTGCGGAGATGGTTGGCATGCAAACCATCCTCCACGACCTGCCCGCCGCGGACGATGAAACGCCCGGCCTCCGGGCCGCCGACGCCCACGTAGCTGTAGCGGCCGAGCGCTCCCTCGAAGAGGAAGGCGTCGCCGGGCGGGCCGGACTGCGGTTGCTGATCGAGCAGACAGAAGACGCCGAACGGCGTCAGGAGGTCGCCGGGGAGCTCAACCGCGTGGACGCGGGCCCCAAAGACCACTCCGGGCAAGGGATGCATGGCGCATGTAGAGCACGCTAATCGAGATCGCGCCGGGCGCAAACGATCGTCTCGCCGGCCCGCTGTCGAGCCGCTCTCTGGCGCGCGTTGCGTGGTAGGAGCGGGGCGTGCCCTCGACCGCGCGACGACTTGCCATCGAAGTGATCCAGCGCGTCGAGCAGGGCGGCGCCTTCCTGAACCTCGCGCTCGACAGCGCGCTGCGCTCGGCGGGTGCGATCGAGCCGCGCGAAGCGGCGCTCACCACCGCGCTCTCCTACGGCACCGTGCGCTGGCAGCAGGAGCTGGACCGGGCCATCGAGGCGCACAGCGCGCGGCCGCTCCAGGACATGGACGGGCCGGTGCGGGCGGTGCTGCGGCTGGGCGCGTTCGAGCTGCTCCACCACAAGACGGTGCCGGCGCGCGCGGTGGTGCACCAGGCGGTCGAGCTGTGCAAGGAGCTGCGCGCGCCTAACGCCGCAGGCTTCGTCAACGCCATCCTGCGCCGGCTCTCCGAAGTCCGGGCCGCGCCCGCGCTCCCCTCGCAGGCGGCCGATCCGATCGGGCGCATCGCCGCGCTCTCCTCGCACCCGCGCTGGCTGGTCGAGCGCTGGGCGAGGGCGCTCGGCCTCGAGGAGGCGGAGGCGCTCTGCTGCGCCAACCAGATCCAGGCGCGCGCGACGGTGCGGCGCAATCGCACGCGGGCGACGTTGGAGGACGCGCGCGAGGCGCTGCGCGCCGATGGGCTCGAGTCGGAGCCGGGCCGCTACTCGCCCGACGCGCTGGTCTTGCAAGAGGGCGCGCCGCCCGCGCTCGATCTCGAGGGCCACGCGCAGGGGCTCTTCCAGGCGCAGGACGAAGCCGCGCAACTGGTCGCGCTCTACACCGCGCCCAGCGCGGGCGCGCGCGTCCTCGATGCCTGCGCCGCGCCCGGCGGCAAGGCCTGCCACCTCGCCGAGTTGGTCGGCCCCGAAGGCCGGGTGGTCGCGGTCGATCTGCACGCGCGCAAAGCGAAGATCATCGCCGAGGCCGCGCAGCGCCTGGGCCACACCAACCTGGAAGCGCGCGCCGCCGACGCGACGTTGCCGCTCCCCGGCGAGGCGCCCGAGTCGTTCGACGTGGTGCTGCTCGACGCTCCCTGCTCCGGCCTGGGCACGCTGCGCCGCCACCCGGAGCTCAAGCTACGCCGCACGCCCGAGGACATCGATCGGCTGGCGGCGCTGCAGCAGCGGCTTCTCGAGGCGGTCCACACGCTGGTGAAGGAGGGCGGCCTGCTGGTGTTCGCGCTCTGCACCTTCACGCCCGAGGAGTGCGACGAGACCCTCGCCCGCTTCCGCGCCGCGCACCCGGAGTTCGTGCCGGAGCCGCCGCCGGCGGGCTGGGCGCTGCCGGCCGCGCAGGCGCTGGTGCGCGCGGACGGTTCGCTGCTGGCGCTCCCCAACCGCAGCGGCACCGACGGCTTCTTCGCCATCCGCCTGCGGCGGAGCGCGATATAATAGACGTTCTAAAATTAGAACGATCGTTCTAATTCGTTGCAACTGCGAGGAGCGAAAGCCATGAGCCGATCGGACAGCGCGCAGCCCCTGGTCATCGCGCCCTCGATGCTCTCCTGCGATCTCTCGCGGATCGGCGAGGAGATCCGCGCGGTCGAGGCGGCCGGCGCCGACTGGATCCACGTCGATGTGATGGACGGCCGCTTCGTGCCCAACCTGACCTGGGGCCCGCCGGTGGTGGCGGCGATGAAGAAGGTCGCCACCCGGCCGCTCGATTGCCACCTGATGATCGTCGAGCCGGAGAAGTACGTGGAGGCCTTCGCCAAGGCGGGCGCGGCCAGCATCACCGTGCACGCCGAGGCCTCGCCGCACCTGCACCGCACGCTGCAGCACATCCGCGCGCTCGGCTGCCGCGCGGGCGTCGCGCTCAACCCGGGCACGCACGAGGACACCATCGAATATGTGCTCGAGTCGCTCGACCTGGTCCTGGTGATGACGGTCAGCCCCGGCTTTGGCGGACAGAGCTTCATCGAGAGCTGCCTGCCCAAGATCGAGAAGATCGCGAGCCGCATCGCGCAGAAAAATCTGAGCGCGCGCGTCGAAGTCGACGGCGGGATCACGCCGCAGACCGCGCCCCGCGTGGTCGCCGCCGGCGCGAGCGCGCTGGTCGCCGGCACCGCCGTGTTCGGGGAAAAGAGCTACGCAGAAGCCATCGCGGCGCTGCGCGCGGCGGGCAGCGCCACGCAAAGGAAGTAGCCGGGCGCGCTGCGAAGCGTGATCCAGCCGCGCCCGCGGCGCACTCGCCTAATGCAGCGTGCGTGCGGGCTTGGTCGCGACCAGCGCCCAGAACTGCTTGGGCTGCAGCCCCATCGTCCGCTCGCCGAGCGGCGCCCACTGCAGGCCGCGCACCTCGGCGAGGTCGAGCTTGCCGGCCGCGAGCGCCTCGATCTCCGTGCGCAGCCAGGCCCGCTTGGTCAGCTTGAGCCCGGCGTCGCGGAAGAGCGCGCGCAGCGCCGCGAACGAAGCGCGGGTGGTCGAGAGCGCCTGCGGCGCGCCGTCGAGGAGCAAGAGCTCGGGCAGCGGCACCACCCGCGCGCCCAGGCCGGCGGCGGTGGCGGCCGCCTGCAGGTCGCTGAAGCGGATCGACCACTCGTCGTGGTCGAGGTGGGTCGAGCAGAGCGGGTTCGCGGTGGGGTCGCCGAACTCGCTGACGTAGAGCATCCCGCCGGGCGCGAGCAGCGCGGCCGCCTCGCGCACGAAGGCGATGGCGCCGTCGTTGATCATCCGCGGGCCCTCGTCGCGCGGCGCCTCTTGCGGCGGCGCGGGCGGGGCGCTGGGAGACCCTTCCGGTTCGCTGTCTGGATCGATCTCGCCCGCGCTGGGCGCGGTCGGGAGCGACGCTGCCTCGGCGGGCGCGGGCGGGTTCGCATCGACGCTGGTGCCCAGGTCGCCGACCATCTCGTTCGAGATGATCAGGTCGAACGACTCGGCGCGCGCGGGCAGATGGAGCGCGTCGGCGAGCGCGACAGCGAGGCCCTGCTTCTTCTGGGCCGCGGCCAGCGCGGGCGAGAGATCGATGTTGATGCCCGCGACGCCGCCCGCTCCCTCGGGCGCGGCGGCGAGCGCGTCGCGCAGCGCCTGGCCGACGAAGCCGAGGCCGCCGCCCACCTCGAGCAGCTGCGCCTTGCGGCCCTTCGCGTGGCGGAGCGCGCCGCGCAGGAGCAGCCCCTGCGCGAGCGCGGCGCCGAACGTCTTCCCCTTGAGCGCCGGATGCGGCTCGCGGAAGAGGTGCGCCAGCGTCGTCTCGGTCTCCTCGAACTGCGCGGCCGCGTCGCCGATCTGGTGGTGGTACGCGCGCAGATCGTGCGCAGACGCGCCCGGGGCCGGCCCTCCCGCGGCATAAGCGCGCGCGTCGGGCAGCTCCGGGTAGGGCATCGTCGACTCGGCCGCCGGGTTGAGCACCACGCCGCCCTCGCTCACCTTCTTGGCGAGGATCTTCAGCGCGGCCACGTCGGCGCGGGCGAGGCGCAGGAGCGGCTCGAGCGCGGCGGGCCCTGCGTCGCCGAGCACCTGCCCGAGCGTGTGCTCGCCGTCGCAGCGATCGAACAGCCGCGCGGTCACCTCGTCGAGGCGGAGCGCTTCGCCATCGCGCGTGTAGACGGTGATCTCGAGCGGCTTTCCCTCGGGCGCGCGGCGCAGGTAGACCGCGCCGCGCGGGATGCGCGGGACGCCCGCGAGCAGCGGAGAGAGCTCGTCGATCTTCGGCCCGCCCTGGCCGGCCAGCTTCTGCCCGCCCGAGGGCGCGAGCACCAGCATGCGCCGCGCGCGCAGGATGGGCACGAACTCCTCGACCTGCGATTTGCTCAAGCCGGCCGGCGGCGCCTGGGCGACCGCGCTCTCCTCGGCCGCAGGCGAGAACGCCAGCAGCAGCGCCAGCACGTCGCGGCTCATCTCGGCGACGTCGCCGGTCAGCCCGTGCCAGGCGAAGGCCGCGTCGCCGCGCGCGTGGAACGTGACGTATCGGGACAGTGCGAGCAGGGCCAAGCAGGCAGCCTTTCGAAGCGCTCGTGCGGGCGTCTCACCAGCGGGCCCGAGAGGCTATCACCGGCCCGTTTGCGTGGGCACCGGTTGCGCCGCGATCGCCGCCGGGCCGCTCTCCGCCTGCGCCAGCGCATCGCCGCTGAGCGCCTGCGCCGCCTTCTTGCCCAGGTCGTCCTCGCGCGGCACCAGCCCGGTGACGGCCGAGATCCACTTCTCCAGCACCCGGTAGTAGCCGATGCGGTGGAGCGGCTCGTTCAGCCATCCGTGGGTGATGCAGTAGTACTTGGTGAAGGGCGCCATGTGGTGGATCTGGTGGTGCCCGCGCGGCAGGATCACGCGCCAGCGCTGCAGCGCCGCCACCCACGCGGGCGGCGCGTCTTCGTGCGCCCACTTGTGGAACTGGTTGGTGAGGAAGCCGATCAGCATCGTCCAGAAGGCGAGGCTCGCCGCCACCAGCTGCCAGGTCTTGCCCGGGCCCTGCGAGAGGAACGACGCGCCGAAGACGAAGAAGAAGGCGATGAAGCAGCTCGCCCCGTTGGTCTCGATGAAGTCGTGGCGGGTGATCTCTTTCTGATCGATGTGATGCTCGCGGAACGGCCGGATGAGCCCCTGGCCGACGATGGGCCACTCGACGGTGCCCCAGGTGTCGGCGGCCCAGTGGAACATGCCGGTGAGGAAGTCGGCCGCGAGATAGCCGATGAGCATCAGGGTCAGCGAGAGCCAGGGCGCGTGGAAGTTCGCCGGCGCGATGCGCACCGCGAGGAAGGCGGTGGTCGAGAGGAACGCGATGATGCTGACGATCTCGAACGTCCGGATCTTCCAGTTGTAGCCCGCCGCCAGGGCCTGCTTGTCGCGCTGCTCGATGTTGAACGGCTTTTCCAGTTCCACGGCGCGCCTTTCGATAGAGCGACAGGGCAGTTTAACAGGCTCATCCCAGGGTGCCTACGCGGCGGGGCGCCGCGCCGGATTCGCGCGTTGCGCCTGCGGGCGACCGCTGTTAGGGAACCCCGCGACCATCTGTACCCACGGTCGCCATCACCGACACCACGGGAGAGCAACTCCATGTCCGAATCGAACGAGCCCGTCGCGCCCGCAGCGACAGCGGAAAAGAAAGAGCTCCTCATCGTCCAGTCCAAGGTGCGCGAGCTGATCCGCGCCAAGGAAAAGCGGGTCTCCGACGAGTTCATCCAGGCGCTCTCCGCGCACGTGGAGCACTCGGTCGAGAAGGCCATCGCCCGCTGCACGGCGAACGGCCGCTCGACGCTGCGCCCCGAAGACATCTAGAGACCTTTTGGGCCTCTCGGGAAACATCCGGCAGCGCGGGCAGGCTCCCTCGGAGCCGCTCGCGCTGTCGTTGCTTCGCAAGCTGGCGGAGGCGGGCGGCGAGGTGCGCACGCTCGACACGCCGGCCGGCCTGGTGCGGATGTCGATCCGCGGGCCGCGCGGCAAGCCGCCGCTGATGATCCTGCACGGCCTGGGCGACTCGATCGCCGGCTGGGCGCAGGCCTCGCTGCCGCTGCTCGCCGCGTATCGGGTGCACATCGTCGACCTGCCCGGGCACGGGCTGTCCGAGGCGCCGCCCGACTGGAAGCTCTCGACGATGCTCGAGGGCGCGCGGGCCGCGGTGCAGTCGGTGCCGCACGCGCGGCTGGTCGGCCACTCGCTGGGCGGCTGGCTCGCGCTCAAGCTGATCCTCGACGGCTCGGTGACGCCGCCCGGGCTGGTGCTGATCAACCCCGGCGGCGCGCAGCTCTCGCCCGACGCGTGGGCTCCTTTCACGCAGCTGGTGCTCGCCCACGACGCGCCCGGCGCGCGCCGCTATCTGCGCTCGGCGTTCCACAGCGCGCCGCGCGCGCTCGAGCTGTTCCCCGGCGAAGTGATCAAGCAGATGCGCGCGCCGCCCATCGAGGGCGTGCTCACCGCGCTCGGCGAGCACGACTTCATCGCTCCCGGCGCGCTCGCCAACCTGCGCGTGCCGACCCGGCTCATCTGGGGCCAGAGCGACCGGCTGCTGCCGCGCGAGACGCTCGCGTTCTGGCGCGAGGAGCTGGGCCGCTCGCCGCACGCCCGCGCGCACATCGTGACGATGGACAAGGCGGGCCACTGCCCGCACCTCGAGCGGCCGATCGCGCTGGCGCGGGCGATCGCGCTCAAGCTCTAGGCAAGCGCGCCGGGGCGCGCCTGGCGCGGGCCGCGTTTTGCTCTCGAATCGAGTTCGGGCGCGAGCACCGCGCTCCTGTTACGATCGCGCGATGCCCATCCAGCTGCCGTCGGGTCTCACCGTTCATGTCGAGGAGAACCACGTCGCTCCGGTGGCGGCCATCCAGATCTGGGTGAAGGTCGGCTCGGCCGACGAGACGCCAGACGAAGCGGGCATCGCCCACCTGCACGAGCACATGCTCTTCAAGGGAACGCGCACGCGCGGACCGGGCGAGGTGGCCCGCGCGATCGAGGCGGCCGGCGGCGAGATCAACGCCTGGACCTCATTCGATCAGACCGTCTACCACGTGACGATCGCCAGCCGCTTCTGGCAGACCGGCCTGGAAGTGCTCGCCGACGCCGTCAGCGCAGCGGCGTTCGATCCCGAGGAGATGGCGCGCGAGATCGAGGTGGTCTGCGAGGAGATCAAGCGCGGCAACGACTCGCCCGGCCGAGTGGTCTCGCAGGCGCTCTTCTCCAGCGCCTACTCGGTGCACCCGTACGGGCTGCCGGTCATCGGCACCGATGCGAGCGTGCGCAGCCACACCCGCGAGCGGATCATGAACTTCTACCGGCGCTGGTACCGGCCGGAGAACATGACGGTCGCGGTGGTCGGCGATGTGAACGAGGCCGAGGTGATCGCGGCCGCGCAGAAGTTCTTCCACTTCGAGGAGCGCGAGGCGGCGCTGGCGGGCAAAGGCGCGCCCGCCCAGGACCAGCGCGGCCCGGCGGCGTCGGCGACGTTCGCGCCCGCGGCGGCGCGGCCCGAGGAGCCGGTCCACGACCAGCCGCGCGCGAACCTCTTGCGCCAGGGCGTGCGCGAGGCGCAGCTGACGCTCGCCTGGCCGGCGCCGCCGATCGATCACGACGACGTGGCCGCGCTCGACGCGATGTCGATCGTGCTCGGGCACGGAGAGGCGTCGCGGCTGTTCCGCTCGATGAAGCGCGATCGCCTGCTGGTGACCGAGCTGCATGCCAGCTGCTACACGCCGCAGGATCGCGGGCTGACCATGCTCTCGTTCACGCTGCCGGCGGAGAACCTGCGCGAGACGGTGCGCGAGGCCGCGCGCCAGCTGCACCGCATGCGCACCGAGGAGATCTCGGCCGGCGAGCTCGAGCGCGCCTGCCGCCTGCTCGAGAGCGACGCCATCTACCAGCGCGAGACGGTGCAGGGGCAGGCGCGCAAGCTCGGCTTCTACATCACCGCGAAGGGCGGGCTTGCGCTCGAGGAGAAGTACTTCGCGCGCATCGCCGCGATGACGCCGCAGCTGGTGCTCGAGGCGGCGCAGCGCTGGCTCGATCCGCGCGCGCTGGTGGCGGCCGCGCTCCTGCCCACCGAGGCCGACGCGTCGCTCGACAGCGCGGCGCTCGAGGCGATGCTCGACGAGGCGGCCAAGGACGCGCTCGCAAAGCCCCTGCCCGCCGCCGCGCCGCCGCTCTCCCGCCCGCCGCCGGTGCGCCGCGCGCTGCGCGCAGGAAGCGGCGCGCCCGGCGAGCTGCACCGCGAGAAGCTCCCCGGCGGGGGCACGCTGCTCATCCGCGAGGAGCGCGCGGTTCCGCTGGTGGCGATGCGCGCGGTCTGGAACGGCGGCCTGCGCGCGGAGACGCCGGCCGAAGGCGGCTGGCAGCTGCTCCTCTCGCGGCTCGCCTCGAAGGGCACGCAGTCGCGCGGCCCCGAGCAGATCGCCAAAGAGATGGAAGAGATGGGCGGCTCGCTCGGCGGCAACAGCGGGCGCAACTCGTTCGGCCTGCGCGCCGAGGCGCTCTCGCGCCACTTCGCGCCGACCTGGGATCTCTTCGCCGAGGCGCTGCAGAGCCCGGCGTTCCGGCCTTCGGAGGTCGAGCGCGAAGTCTCGCTGCAGAAGGAAGAGCTGCGCTCGCGCGACGACAACCCCGCGGGCGCGGCGTTCCAGCTCTTCGCGGAGACGCTCTTTCGCGAGCACCCGTACCGGCTCGATCTGCTGGGCAACCCGGCCAGCCTCGCCAGCGTCGACGGGCGCGCGCTCGCCGAGCTGCGCGCGCGGCTCTACCCGCCGGGCGCGGCGGTGATCGCGGTGGTCGGCGACGTCGATCCGGCCGAGGTGCGCGCGCGGGTGCTGGCGAGCCTGGGCCAGGGCCGCGCCGAGACGCCGCCGCTTTCGCCCGCGCGCGAATCGCTGCAGACCGCGCCCAGAGCGGCCGTGCGCGCGCTCGAGAAGGCGCAGGCCCACCTGGTGCTCGGCTACCCGGGCCTCTCGCTCTCCTCGCCCGATCGCGAGACGCTCGAGGTGCTCTCGGCGATCTTGTCGGGCCAGGGCGGCCGGCTCTTCCTCGAGCTGCGCGACAAGAAGAGCCTCGCCTACAGCGTCTCGAGCTTCTCGATGGAAGGGGTCGACCCGGGCTGGTTCGCGACCTACATCGGCTGCGGCCCGGCCAAGGTCTCGGAGGCGCTCGCCGGCATGCGCGAGCAGCTGGCGAAGATGCGCGAGACCGCGCCCAGTGCGGCCGAGCTCGATCGGGCCCGCACGCACCTCATCGGGAGCCAGGCGATCGGCCTGCAGCGAAACTCGGCGCGCGCGGCGGTGATCGCCTTCGACGAGTGCTACGGCCTGGGGGCAAGCTGGTCGCGCGGCTACGCCGAGCGGGTCTCGGCCGTCACCGCGGAGAAAGTGCGCGCGCTGGCCGAGGCGCTGCTCGACCCGCGTCGGGAGACCATCGCGCTGGTCGCGCCCGAATCTTCGATCCCTCCTGAGCTGCGCGGCGCGGCGGCAAAATAGTTTGCATACCAATGATTGCGGTTCAACCGATCTGCCCGTTCTTCCGCTGAGGTCTTTCGCATGAGCTTCGCCCTCGTCCTGCTCGCCCCGGAAGCTGAGCTCGAGCTCGCCGCCGCCCTCTGCTTCGACGAGGGCGCGCTCGGCGTCGAGACGCAGGAGCCGGGCATGATGCTGATGCCGGGCACACCGCCCTTGCCAGAGGGGCGCGGCCGCTGCATCGCCCACTTCGCCAGCGAGGGCGAGGCGCTGGAGGCCGCGCGCATCCTCGCCGGCGAGCTGCCCACGCTCGAGGTGCCCACGCCGATCGAGATCGTCGAGGAGAACTGGGCCATCTCCTGGCGCGCGCACCACCAGGCGCTGCGGGTGGGGCCGCGCTCCTGGGTGCATCCGCCCTGGGACGTGCCCACGCTGGCGGCGGGCGAGGTGGCGATCGCCATCGATCCCGGGATGGCCTTCGGCACCGGCGCGCACGCCACCACCGCGCTCTGCCTCGAGCGCACCGACGAACTCCTGCAAGAGTTCCCCGGCGCCGACCTGCTCGACGTGGGCACCGGCAGCGGCGTCATCGCGATGCTCGCGGTCAAGCTGGGCGCGGGCGCGCGCGTCTGCGGCACCGAGAACGATCCGGTCGCGATCGACGCGGCGAAGGAGGGCGCGGCGCTCAACGGCCTTGCGGCCGAGCGCATCTCCTGGCAGCTGCGCGACTGCGAGGCGCTGCCCAAGCCGTTCGATCGGCCGTTCCAGATCGTCATCGCCAACATCCTGCTCAACACGCTCATCGAGCTGGCGCCGCAGATCGCCGACAAGGTCGCGCGCGGAGGCCGGCTGGTGCTCTCGGGGCTGCTCGCGCCGCAGGGCGACGAGGCGGAGGCGGCCTACGTCGCGCAAGGGCTGCAGGCGCTCGCGCGCCGCGAGCGCGACGGCTGGCTGCGCGTCGAGCTGACCCGGCCGTAAGCCACGAGATCGATCGCGTGCCGCCGCTCCGCCGACTCCTCGTCCCTCCCGCGCAGCTCGCCACCGCGGCCGATTCGCGCGTGGCGCTCACGCCCGAGCAGAGCCGTTACCTCGTCTCGGTGCTGCGCCTCTCGCCCGGCGATCCGCTCGAGCTGTTCGACGGGCAGGGCGCGCGCCGGCCGGCGCGGCTCGGGCTCGGCGGCTCGGGCGCGCCGGTGCTGGAGCTGCTCGAGCCGATCGCGCCTGTCGCTGGCGACCCAGCCGGGCGCGGCTCTGCGCTCGATGAGGGGCTCGACATCGCGCTCGCCCGGGGGCTCGACATCGCGCTCGCGCAGGCGCTCGTGAAAGCCGACAAGCTCGAGCTGGTGATCCAGAAGGCGACCGAGCTGGGCGCGCGGCGGGTCGCCCCGTTCGCCGCCGAGCGGAGCGTGGTGAAGCTCGACAAGCTCGATGACGATCGCGGAAGCGCCAAGGTCTCGCGCTGGAGGAAGATCGCCGAGGAGGCCTCGCGCCAGTGCGGCCGCGCCGATGTGCCGCAGATCGATCCGCCGATGCGCTGGGACGATCTCTTCGCGTGGCTTGCGGCCGAGCCCGACCGGCGCGGCATCGCGCTCGACCCGTTGGCTACGATGCGGCTGGGCGAGGCGGCGCGCGGCGCGGAGCAGCTGCTGCTCGCGGTCGGCCCCGAGGGCGGCTTCTCGGACACCGAGCTGGCGCGCGCCGAGCAGCAGGGTTTCTTGCGCGCCTCGCTGGGTCCGCTGGTGTTGCGCACGGAGACCGCGGGGCTCGCGGCCCTCGCGGTGGTGCAGCACCTCGCCGGTCAGCTCGGCTAGGAGCGGTTTCAAGAGCCGCTTCGCGGGCCGATGATCCGCCACGAGATGAACACGCACCAGCAGCAGGCCCAGGAGCAGCACCTGCGCTGCGTGGAGAGCTACCGCGATCCCGACTCGGGCGAGCAGGTCGAGCTGGACAACCGCTGCGGCCACGCCTGGAGCAACGGCAGCGGCGAGCAGATCCTCTCCGAGCCGCCGTCGTTCCATCCCAACGCGGCGCTCGACGGCAGCTGGACCCCAGCCGGTCCTCGCCCGTCAGAGCGGCGCTACAGCGCGGTCTCGCCGCGCTCGCCGGTGCGGATGCGCACCACCTCTTCGACCGGGCTGACGAAGATCTTGCCGTCGCCGATCTTGCCGGTCTTGGCGGCCCGCTCGATCGCTTCGAGCGCCTTGGGGACCATCTCGTCAGACATCACGATCTCGAGCTTTACCTTGGGGAGGAAGTCGACCTGGTACTCGGCGCCCCGGTAGAGCTCGGTGTGGCCCTTCTGCCGGCCGAACCCCTTCACCTCGGTGACGGTGAGGCCGAGCACGCCCACGTCGGCGAGCGCCTCCTTCACTTCGTCGAGCTTGAACGGCTTGATGATCGCTTCGATCTTCTTCATCGCTGCTCCGGGCCGCGCCGCTTCCAGATCCACGGGCGCGGCGAAAGGGCGGCGAGATTAGCGCTCGCGCAGCGAAGGCTGCAAATGCCGGCCGGCCGCGCGCGCGGCAGGCGGGCGCGGCACAAAAGTGCGGCCGCGAACTGGCGCCGGGGGTGGAGGCGCGCGGTAGAGTGCCCGCGTGGGTTACGCGTCAGAGAGGCTCGCGCTGTGGCCGCGGTTGCGACGCGCGGCCGACGGCCGGTCGCTGACCGAGCTGCTGCGCCCCGACGCCCGCGCGCTGCGCTTCCACCTCGGCACCTCGCTCGCCGACCTGACCGTGCCGGTGGCGGTGGACGGCGCGCTCACCGCGCTCTTCGCGCGGGCGGCGCTCGATCTCTTCTACCTGCTCTGCATGCGCCACCGCGGCGCGCTGCGGCCGGCCGAGTACGACCAGCTGCTGCTGCGAGACGGGTTCGATCCGCAAGTGCTCCGGCCGATCGCCTACAGCGCGCCCGCGTCGGTGACCCGCGAAGGGATCCGGCAGACTTTCGCCGAGGCGGCCGAGCTGCACCCGGCGCTCGACGGCGGGCTCGTCGCCAGCTGGATCGCGCAGGGGCGGCCCGGGCGCACGCTCCTGGGCGCGCTCAACACGCTCTTCTCCCGCGCGCGCGAAGAGGGCGCCGCGAGCGAGCCGCGCGAGCCGACCGACTACCTCGCGCTGCTCGCACTGCGGGCCCACGCCGACGGCGCGATCGAGCCGCTGCGCGCCGTGCCCATCGCGCCCGCGCGCCAGCTCTGCGGCGCGGTGGCCGCGGGCCTGTTGCTGGCGATGCGGCTGGCGGCCCGCGAGGCCGGCTTGTCGCTCGACGATCCACGCATCGAGGCCTGCCTGTCGCCGCTGCCCTGGCTCGCGGGCGGGCGCCAGCTGTGGGGCAGCGGCTTTGCGGGCTACGGCGCGGCGTTCGCGGAGGCGCCGGTCCAGCTCGAGCCGAAGATCGCGCGGCTGCTCGCGGGAGCTGCGCCCGAGCAGATCGCGCGCGAAGCGCTCGCGGAGCTGACCGGCAGCGGCCGCGAGATCGCGCTGCGGGCCGAGCGCGCGTGCGCGCTGGGGGCCTTGCGCGCCGAGCTCTTCGCTTCGCTCAAGCTGGTCGAGGCGGGCCGCTCGCCGCTCTTGCAGTTCGACGGCATGGGACTCGCGCAGCTGTTCGGCCAGCCTGGCGCGCTCGAGCGGGCGATGGGCGCGGCCGACAAGCGCAAGGAGCTGCAGGCGCGCGCCGAGCAGAAGGCGCAGAGCTGCCAGCACCCGCAGGCGCGCACGCGCATGGACCGCATCGCGCAGGCCGCCGCCGAGTGGACCGACGAGCACCCTGGCCAAGGCTGGCTCTCGCCCGGCGATGCGCACAAGAGGGTGTCGCAGGCGATCGCGGCGCTGGCGGTCGACCTCGCGAGCGACCGGCTGGTCGAGCAGGCCGAGAGCGCGCTCGCGCACCGCTCGGGCGCCGAGAGCGAAGACGGCCTCGCCGCCGAGTATGATCGCGGCCGCCTCTACTGGTTCGGCTTCGGAGGCGACCCCGTGCTCGCACGCCGGGCGGGCCCGATGCAGATGGGCCATCTCTTCTGCGACGTGAAGGACTTCACGAAGAGAACGGCGATGCTCAAGGAGGCGGTGGTCGCCGACTTCCTCCAGCGCGAATTCTACCAGCCGATCCTCACCGCGGCCGCGCGCCACCACCACGGCGCCGCGCACCTGGGCGACAAGGGCGGGCTCTACCTCAACAACCTGCTCGGCGACGCGGTCAGCTTCTCCGGCGACATCTCCGCGCTGGTCGAGCTGGCCTCGGACATCCGGGCCGCGCTGCAGGCCTACGCGCGCCGTCTCGACGGCGACGCGCACCGCGACGTGGTGGCCCGCTCCGCGCGCGACATCGAGGCCCGCGTCGCCGGCCGGCGCGCGCTGCTCGAGCGGCAAGCCGGCCTCGCCTCGCAGGCGCTCGCGCGCGGCACGGTCGACCCCGAGTCGGGCGAGGAGCCGCGCACCCGGCTGCGCGCGCTGCACCAGGAGCTCGCGCGCCTCGAAGAAGAGCGCGAGCAGGAGCTGGCGCTGGTGCGCGGCGAGAAGCTCGACGCCGGCATCTTCATCTCCTACGGCGCCGCGCCCGAGGTGGCCACGTTCGAAGATCACGTCTTCGGCTCGATCAAGGTGGCCATCGCCGAGAAGATCAACGAGAGCGCCCGCGGCACCGCGCGCAACGGCGGCGTGCGCGCGCGCGTCGAGTCGGCGCTGGCGGCGGCGCGGCTGCAGAAGCAGGCCCCCGACCTGCCTTGTCCGCTGCAGGTCTTCCTCGCGCAGCCGCTCTCCATCCCCATCTCGTCGGAGCAAGAGTCGCGCGTGCACTCTGCGCTCGATCACGGCGACCTCGACGCCGCGGAGATGGCCCTGCGCGAGAGCGTGCACGCGTTCGTGCAGCGGCTCTCCAACGACGGACCGAACGCGGGCGGCGGCGACATCTACAACGGCGGCGCGGCGCTCTCCGAAGAGGCGCTCGCCGCCTACCTCGCCGCGCGCGCCAACGAGGAGCTCGTCGTCCTCCACCGCGAGCTGACCGTCTTCGCCATGCACCCGGAGCTGACCGACCGGCTGGTCTTCCCGCAGCAGCAGCTGTCGCTGGTGATGCTGATCGATCGCGAGAGCGGCGGCCTGGTCGAGCTGTTCGTCTACTCCGGGCGCGCGCTCTTTCGCGGCCTGGAGAAGAGCGGCGGCATGGGCGTCTACGAGATGGTCCCGCGCGGCTCGCTCTTCTTCACGCTGCTCGCGCAGCACCACTTGCCGGCGTGGCTTGCGGAGAGCATGAGCGCCGCCAGCCGCAGCAGCGGCTCTTAGGCCTCTTCGACCAGGCGCCGGTGGGCCGCGATCAGCGCGCGGACCAGCACCACGAAGATGCGATCGCCCGAGGCGCCGCTGGCGAGCGAAGGGTCGCTGCCGATGCGCCCGTCGGGATGGCGCGCGCGGAAATCCTGCGGCGACCAGCGCGGGGGCGAGGAGACCGGCTCGAACTTCTCCAGCTGCGGCAGGTCGAGCACGCCGCGCGGATAGAACTTGCGCACCAGCGACAGCTCGCCCGGCGTCGCGTGCAGGCCTTCGCGCGCGCCGAACAGCTCGAGCAGCGTCGACTTCACCTCGGGCGCTTCCCACCAGTTGAAGAGCAGGCAGCGCACGTCGGGCAGATCGCTCTGGCACTGCTGCACCGCCGCCTCGAGCACGCCCGCGCTGGCCGGGTGCGCGTTGACCAGGAGGAAGCGGCGGAAGCCCTGCCGGTGCAGGCTGGCCACCGTGTCGCGCACCAGCGCGATCAGCGTCATCGGCCGCAGCGAGATGGTTCCAGGAAACGCGCTGTGCAGCTGGCTGGTACCGAAGGGGATGGCCGGGGCCACCGCGCAGAGGCGCTCTTCGCCCAGCTCGGCGGCGGCCTCTTCGGCGACGATCAGATCGGTGCCGAGCGGACCCGAAGGCCCGTGCTGCTCGGCGCTCCCGATGGGGATGACCACGTCGTTGCGGCGCGCCAGGTACTCTTCGACGTCGCGCCAGATGGCGAGCTTGAGGATCACGGGAAGCGCAGCTTAGCCGATCGGCGCGGGAAAGCGCGGGCGCGCGCGGGGTGCGGCCCGGCGCCGCGATCCGCCAAGCTCCTTTTCGCTGCGCTGCGCATCGAACCGGCCGTGGCGATCCCGGTGGCGAAGATGTTTCCCTTTCCCGCGCAGGTGAACGAGCGCGCGGCCCGGCTGGTCGCGGGCGCGGTGGTGTTGCTGCTCGCGGCGGCGTTCCTCTCGCAGCAGCGCTTCATCGTCGCGCTGCTCGCGGCCGGTTTTCTCCTCCGCCTCGCCTGGGGCCCGCGCATCAGCCCGCTCGCGCGCGCGGCCGTGTTCGTCTCGGGGAGGCTCTGGCCGGCGCGGCCGGTGGCGGGCGCGCCCAAGCGGTTCGCGCAAGGGATCGGCGCGCTCTGCACGCTCGCGGCATGCGCGCTCTTCGCGTCGGGCCACGCGGGCGCGGCCTGGATGCTCTGCGGGCTGGTTGCGCTCTTCGCGCTGCTCGAGGCGTCGATCGCCTTCTGCATGGGCTGCTGGATCTACGCGCGCCTGCAAGCGCGCGGCTGGATGCCGGCCGACGCGTGCGTCGACTGCGCGCCGCCGCGAAGCTAGGCCCTTCGCACCTGCTCGACGAACGCGCGGAGGACGAGCCCGCTCTGGGTCTCGCGCACGCCGCGCGCGAGGGCCGCCGCGTCGAGCCCCTCGCTGGCCATCGGCGCGGTCCTCGAGGCGATCAGCGCGCGCAGCGCGGCGGGGTCGATCTCGGGATGGAACTGCGTGGAAGCGACGGTCTCCGAGTATCGCAGCGCCTGCATCGGCGTGCTCTCGTTGCTCGCGAGCAGCACCGCGCCCTCGGGCAGCGAGGAGACCGCGTCGACGTGGGTCGCCTGCACCGCGATGCGGCCGTGCTCGCAATCCCGCGCCCAGCTTGGGTCTGCGCCGCCGGTGCGGGTCCAGGCGAAGAGCGGGTCGCGCGCGCCGTCCTCGGTGAGCTGCACCTCGACGGTGCCGATCTCGCGGCCGCGCGGGTTCTTCACCACCGGCGTCCCCGCGCCGTGCGCGAGCAGCTGGTGGCCGAAGCAGATGCCGAGCACGGGAACGCCGCGCTTGCCGGCCCGGTGCAGCTCGCCCGCGAGATCTTCCATCCAAGGCGCAGGCTGCGTCATCGAGAGCGGCGAGCCGGTGACGAGGATGCCGCTGGCGCCGTGCGAGAAGAGCGCGTTCGCGTCGAGCCGCTCGCCCTCGTGCGCGAGCAGGACCGGCGTCGTCTGGGCGTCGGCCTCCAGGCTGCGGCGAAACCAGGCCGGGTAGTCGCCGTGCGCCTCGGCGAGCGGGCCGACGGTGCCGGTCTGGACGATGAGGATCTTCGGCAGGCTCTTCGGGATGGTCGACATCGGCGCGCCTCGCGGGAAGGTGCGCCGATAGTACTGCGCGGGCCGGCGGCGTTCGCGTCGGGCAGACGGACGAGGCGCGCTGGCGGCCGCTCATGGGGCCCGCGGTGCAAAGCTACTCCGACTTTGCGCCCGCCTTGCCGGAGACGCGCAGCCGCTCGACCGGCGCGCCGCCCGCGAGGTGCTCGACGATCTCCGGCACGTCCGCCTCGGTGACGTGGCCGTACCAGACCCCCTCGGGATAGACGACGATCGAGCAGCCCTGTTCGCAGTTGTCGAGGCAGCCCGACTTCTGCACGCGCACCGTGCGCCCCAGCCCTCGCGCGTTCGCGGCGGCCTTCAGCGCCTTGAGCAGCGGCTCGGCTCCCTTGGGCAGGCAGGAGCCGCGCGGGTTGTCGGCGGGCCGCTCGTGGAGGCAGACGAAGGCGTGCTTGGTGTACGGGATGGGCATGCGCGAAGTGTAACCGCGGCCGCGCCGGCGTCAGACCAAACGATCGAGCTGCGCGCGGATCTCCGCGCGCGCCTTCGGATCGGGCGCCGAGGCGAAGGCCCGCTCGAGCGCCTCGGAGGCCTTCTTGCGAAAGCCCTTCTCCAAGTAGAGCGCGGCCAGGTTCTTGAGCGCGGCGAACAGCTTGGGGCGCAGCTCGACCGCGCGCTCGTAGGCGGAGATGGCGCGGTAGACATCGCCCTGCGCGACCAGCGCCTGCGCCAGCGCGAACTGCACGCGCGGCGAGAAGGGATCGATGCGCGCGGCCGCCTCCAGCGCGGTCCGGCTCGCCGCCGCGTCTCCCGCGCCCAGCGCCTCGACGCCGGCGCGATAGAGCTTCTCGGTCGCCTGCTGCGGCGGCGGCTGGCTCTTGCCCTCAGCGAGCCGCTCGTCGACGCGGCGGAGCAGATCGGCCAAATGGAACGGCTTCTCGACGAAGTCGTCGGCGCCGTAGCTCTCCTTCACGTCCTGGGCAAAGCGCCAGCCGCGGTAGACCGCGCTCATCATGATCACCTGCACCGCTCTCAGCGACTTGTTCGCCTTGATGCGCTGGCAGATCTCGAAGCCGTGCACGTGCGGCAGCATCGCGTCGAGCAGCACCAGGTCCGGCGCGGGCGCCTTCGCGAGCCGCGCCTCGGCCTGCGCGCCGTCGCCCGCGCTCTCGACCAGGTAGCCCTTGATCTGCAGCGCGCGCGTGCAGAGGCGGATGATGTCCGGCTCGTCGTCGACGACGAGGATCCGCTTGGGGCCGGTGCGCACCGAGCCGATCAGCTCCTCGGGCTCGGTCTCGCTGGTGTCGCCGATCTCGATCTCGATGCCCGGCCGCGAGAGGGTCGCGCCCGGCGCGCGCGCGGGCTTGCCAGCGAGCGGCTCGACCACCAGCTCGATCGGCGTGGACTCGATGGTGTCGTTGGCGACGTCGTGCGCCGGCAGATCGAACGGCGGCGGCTCGACCGGCGGCGTGGACGAGAGGATCGACAAGCGCGCCGGCGCGTCGGGCGCGACCGCGGGGCCGCGCCAGACCGGCTCGCCCCGCTCGCGCGCGTCGAAAGCGGCGAGGATGCTCCGCTCGAGCGGGCCGGGCAGCGCCACGTAGAGCGAGATCTCCATGCCGGTGATGAAGCGGACCTCGTCGAGGCTCTCGTTGGCGGCGCTCGGCGCGCTCACCGCCAGGTGCAGCCGGCCGCCCTCGGCGGAGAGCGGGAGGATCTGATCGCCCTCGGCCACCGGCCGCGGGATGAGATCGAGCGGCGCGAGCAGGAACGCGCTCTGCGAGAGATCGACGCCGGGGAAGCCGCTGCGCTCGGCGAGGAACGCGACCAGCGCGCCCTCGCTCGCGTCGCCGCTGTCGATGAGCTGCTCGAAGAAACGGCTCTCGGGTACCGGCGGCTGCGCCAGCGCGCGCGCGAGCGCCTCCTCCGAGAGCGCGCCGCGCTCGACCAGGAGCTTCCCCACCTCGGCTCGCGTGTCGGTCTCGAGCTCGCTCATGCGCGCGCGGACGCTACCACGCAGCTCGCGGATGTCAGGCGGCAAACAGGAACTGCTCGCCCTCGAGGTACCCGAGCGGCAGGAGCGCCGCGCGGATGGTCTCGCGCGCGCCCGCGGCGCCGACCGCGCAGAGCACCAGCGCGCCGTCGGGCGGGCCCAGCTCGCCTGCTTGCACCACTCGTTTTCCGCGCGCCATCTGCTTGCGCGGATCGATGTCGATGAATCGCCGCGGCGCAAGCCCGTGCGCCTCGAGCGCGCGCGCGAGCTGCTTGCCGGTGGGCCCGGCGCCCCAGAGGTCGAACGGCCGTCCGCGCAGCGGGCCGCTGGCGAGGTGGAACGCGCGCAGGCGCACCATCTGCTCGGTCCGGTAGACCGCGCCGGTGCGGGTGAGCCGCTCGGGCGAGTCGCGCCACTCGAGCAACACCTCGTCCACTTTGCCCAGCGAGAAGCCGGCCGCTTCGATGCGCAAGAGCAGGTCCCAGTCCTCGGCCCAGCCGCGGTCGAGGTAGCCGCCGACCGCGTCCAGCGCGGCCTTGCGAAAGACGATGCTCGGGTGCACCAGCGGCGACTCGATGAAGCGCGCGTCGCGGCACTCGTCTTCGCTGACCACGCTGTCGAGCCAGCTCTCCAGCCGCTGCAGGCCGGGTGTGAGCGGCCGCGGCGTCAGGCGCACCCGGCTCCCCACCGCGCCCGCGCGCGGGTGCGCGCCGAGCCATTCGCACTGGCGCCGCAGGCGGGAAGGGTGCGCGCGATCGTCGGCGTCCATCCGCGCGATCAGCGGCGCGCGGCAGGCGGCGAGTCCGAGGTTGAGCGCGTCGACCAGCCCCGTGCCGGCGCCGCGCAACACGCGCACCCGCGGGTCCTCCGCGGCGAGCGCGGTGCAGAGCGCGGGCGTCGCGTCGGTCGAGCCGTCGTCGACCAGGATCAACTCGAGCGGCGGGGCGCCCTCTTGATCGAGCAGATCCTGCGCCGCTTCGCGCAGCGTCCCCGCCGCGTTGCGCGCGGGCAGGAGCACGCTGATGGCAGGCGCGATCACCGAAGCACGCCGGGGCGCCTAGCGGCGATGCTCGCCGAAGACTTCGCGCAGCGCATTGGCGACCTCGCCCAGCGTCGCCTTCGCCTTCACCGCCGAGACGATGAGCGGCATCAGATTCTCCGTCCCCTGCGCGCCGCGGCGGAGCGCGTCCAGCGTGCGCGTGGTGGCCGCCGGGTCGCGCGCGGCGCGGAAGGCGCGCAGCCGCAGCACCTGCTCTTGCTCGAGCGCGGGGTCGACCTTCATCACGTCGAAGGGCGGGTCGTTCTTCGCGGCGAACTCATTCACGCCGACGATGATCCGCTCCTTCGCTTCGATCTCTTTTTGCACGCGATAGGCCGCGTCCTCGATCTCGCGCTGCGGATATCCCTGCGCGATCGCCTCGACCATCCCGCCGAGGGAATCGATGTGCGCGATATAGGCGCCCGCCTTCGCCTCGAGATCGTCGGTGAGCGCCTCCAGCGCATAAGCGCCGCCGAGCGGATCGATCAGATCGCAGACGCCGCTCTCGTACGCGATGATCTGCTGCGTGCGCAGCGCGATGCGCGCCGACGCCTCGGTGGGCAAGGAGAGCGCCTCGTCGCGGCCGTTGGTGTGCAAGCTCTGGCAGCCGCCCAGCACCGCCGCGAATGCTTGCAGCGCCACGCGCACCACGTTGTTGTCCGGCTGCTGCGCGGTCAGCGTCGAGCCGGCCGTCTGCGCGTGGAAGCGCAGCATCCAGCTCTTCGGATCCTTGGCGCGGAAGCGCTCGCGCAGGATCCTCGCCCAGAGGCGGCGGGCGGCGCGGAACTTGGCCACCTCCTCGAGGAAGTTGTTGTGCACGTTGAAGAAGAACGACAGCCGCCCGGCGAAGGCGTCGACGTCGAGGCCGCGCTGCTGCGCCGCCTCGATATAGGCGATGCCATCGGCGAGCGTGAACGCGATCTCCTGGGCCGCCGTCGAGCCGGCCTCGCGGATGTGATAGCCGCTGATGGAAATGGGATTCCACTTGGGAATCACCTTCGCGCAGTAATCGAAGGTATCGACGATGAGCCGCATCGAAGGCGCAGGCGGATAGATATAGGTCCCGCGCGCGATATATTCCTTCAATACATCGTTTTGAATGGTCCCCGAGAGCTCGCCCGGCGCGACTCCTTGCGCTTCGCCGACCGCCTGGTAGAGCGCGAGCAGCGTCGCGCCGGTGGCGTTGATGGTCATCGACGTCGAGACTTTTCCGAGGGGAATGCCTTGAAAGAGCCGGGTGAGGTCGTCGATGGAATCGATCGCCACGCCGACGCGGCCGACCTCGCCCTTCGCGCGCGGTGAGTCGGAGTCGTGGCCCATCTGCGTGGGCAGATCGAACGCCGTCGATAGTCCGGTCTGGCCGCTCTTCAATAGGTAATGAAAGCGCTCATTGGTCTGCTCGGGCGTGCCGAATCCAGCATATTGCCGCATCGTCCAGAAGCGGCCGCGATACATGGTCGGCTGCACGCCGCGGGTGAATGGATATGCGCCGGGATATCCCTGTTTGTCGTCATAGGATTCGACCGGGGAACTATCGGGACCATACAAGGCCGCGAGGTCGGTGCCGCTCGAGGTGACGAACGCGCTCGCCCGCAGCGCGCCCGGCTTTGCCGCGGCCTTGCCGTAGACTTCGCGGGACCATTTCTCGAGAGCAGAGGCGACGCGTTCGGTGCTGTTGGCCATGGGGCAACTGTTCTAACGCAACGGGGCGCTCGATCCAGCTATCGTCGCGGGCATGAACGACACATCGGCCGAGCTGGCGCGCGGCGGACCTGCGCCGAAGGCATTCCTGGTGGAGAACATCTGGCTCGTCTGGGCGGGCATCCACCTCGTCTGCAAGGCGAGCCAGTTCCTGCTCGTCCGCGCGGTCGGACATTCCGCCGCGGGGGGCGGTGGGGTCAGCGGCGCGCTCTCGCGATCGAGCGCGCTGATGATCACCTCGTCGCTCATGCTCGGTGTGCTGCAGTGGCTCGCGCTGCGGCCCAGCGGCGTGCGCGCCTTCTGGGTGCTCGCGACGGTGGTGGGCGGCTGGCTCACCAGCTTGCTCGCGCTCGTCTTCTCGTTCAGCGGCGCGCCCGATCGATTCATCCGCTCGCACGGAATGTGGCCGGTCTTCGCGGTGCTCTTGGTCGCCATCGGACAGTGGCTCTCTTTCCCGCGCGCGATGCGGCAGCGCTGGCTGTGGCTCATCGCGCTGCCGCTCGGCTCGGTGGGCGCGACGATCTGCGCGGCGGAGCTGGCCCGGCGCGCGCCGCAGATCCCGCAGCCGCTGTCGGTGATCTGCGGCAGCACGCTGGGCGGGCTGGTCGCTGGGATCTTCCTGCGCGAGATCCTCCGCTCGCGCCGAGAGCCGCTCCCCGCGCCAACTGGTGACGCCGCCCTCGACGGCTAGCGCGGAGTTCGCTTTTCAGAGGATGTGCAGAGCCGCATTCATCGGCTCGAGGTCGCGCAGCTCCCGTTGTTGCCGACACCAGCGATGCCGCAATCGCCGGGGCTGGGAGAGAGCTTCACGCACTCCTGGCCGACGCTGTTTTTGCCGTCGGCAAGCGAACTCCCACCGGATCAAGTCACGACGACGAGCTTCGCGCCGTTCTCCACCGCGGCGCCCTCGACGGCGAACAGCTCGCTGACGACGCCCGCCTTCGGGCTCTTGAGCTCGTTCTCCATCTTCATCGCCTCGACGATGACGAGGCCCTGGCCCTCGGCGACGGTGTCGCCCTTCTTGACCAGCACGCGCACCACCTTGCCCGGCATCGGCGCGTCGATGCGCTGCGGTCCGTCGAGCGAGAACTTGCCGCCCGCCTTGCGCATGCGCAGCTTGCGCTCGTCGAGCATCTCCAGCGGGTGCACGCGGTCGTTGACCAGCACCGCCAGCTTGCCCTCGGCGCCCGCCTCGATGTCGCAGGCGTAGCTCTTGCCCTGCGCGAGGATGGAGACGGCCGTTCCGTGCAGGTGGACCGCGTCGACATCGAGCCGCTGCGGCTCCTGGCCCTCCACCGCTTCGGGGCCGTCGTGGATGGCGATGGCGAACCGCGAGCCGCGCGCGGTCACTTCGACGAGCCGCTCCTGGCCCTGGATGATCGCGTGGTATCTCACGTCGTCCTCCGCAGCGGCTGCATGCGCGCGGCCTGCGCCCAGCGCGACTGCGCTTCATTTCCCGACTTCGCGCCGCCCGGGCCGCCGAGGGCGGTGCGCTGGTCCTGCTCGAGCTGCCAGATGGCAGCGGCCGCCAGCGCGATCGCCTGCTCGCCGGTGAGCCTGGCGTCGGGCGCGGGCGGCGGGGGCAGCAGCCGGTCGGCCGCACGCGCGAGCAGGCCGGTGTCGTAGTCGCCGGCGCGGAACTCCTCGAGCGCGAGGATGCCCTTGAGGTAGCTGACGTTGGTGGTGATGCCCTTGACCATCGTCTCGCTGAGCGCGCGCGAGAGCCTGGCGATGGCCGCCTCGCGCGTCTCCGCCCAGACCGCGAGCTTGGCGATCATCGGATCGTAGAAGCGCGGCACCTCGGCGCCGCTCTCAAAGCCGCAGTCGTTGCGCACGCCGGGGCCGTCGGCGAGCTTGAGCTCCTCGATGAGGCCCGGGCTGGGCAGGAAGTTCTTCGCCGGATTCTCCGCGTAGAGGCGCGCCTCGACCGCATGGCCGCGCACGTTGCGCAGCACGTCCTCCTGCGTCCACGGCAGCGGCTTGCCGTTGGCGATCTCGATCTGCCAACGGACCAAGTCGACACCGCAGCAGAGCTCGGTGACCGGGTGCTCCACCTGGAGCCGCGTGTTCATCTCGAGGAAGTAGAAGTCGCGCGTGTTGCCGTCGACGAGGAACTCGAAGGTGCCCGCGCCGACGTAGCCGACCGCGAGCGCGCCCTTCACCGCGACCGCGCCCATGGCGGCCCGCATCTTCGCGTCGACGATCGCAGAGGGCGTCTCTTCGATCACTTTCTGGTGGCGCCGCTGCACGCTGCACTCGCGCTCGCCCAGGTAGATGGCGTGGCCGTGCGTGTCGCCGAAGACCTGGATCTCGACGTGGCGCGGCCGCGAGACCGCCTTCTCGAGGTAGACGCGGCCGTCGCCGAAGGCGTTGACCGCCTCGCGCTGCGCGGTGGCGAGCGCGGCGTCGAACTCCTCTGGCTTGCTGACCAGCCGCATGCCCTTGCCGCCGCCGCCCGCCGCGGCCTTGAGCATGATCGGATAGCCGAACCCGAGCGCGAGGCGCTTGGCTTCCGCGATCGCCTCGGGCGTCTCGGCGATCGGCTCCTTCAGGCCCGGCACCACCGGCACGCCCGCGGCGATCATGGTGCGGCGCGCGCGGGTCTTCTCGCCCATCTCGTCCATCGCCTCGGGCGGCGGGCCGATGAAGGTGATGTCGGCCGCCTTGCACGCGCGCGCGAACGCGGCGTTCTCGGAGAGAAAGCCGTAGCCGGGGTGGATCGCGTCGGCGCCGGTCTCCTTCGCGGCCGCCAGCACCGCGTCGATGACCAGATAGCTCTCGCGCGAAGGCGCAGGTCCGACGCGGACCGCTTCGTCGCAGGCGCGCACGTGCAGCGCGGCGCGATCGGCGTCGCTGTAGATCGCCACCGTCGCGATCCCCATCTCCCGGCAGGTGCGCGCGACCCGCACGGCGATCTCTCCGCGGTTCGCGATCAGGACTTTGCGAATGGGCATGCAGCTCTCCTAGCAGGAGAAAGGCGGCTACGCCCAGGCCATCGCGCAGAGCGAGACCGAGAGCGGATCGGCCAGCTGCGAGAGGCCGGGGATGCGCAGGAGCTGCTTCTTGATCGACGGCAGCTCGAGAAACCAGCGCAGCGCCGGCGGCACCAGCGGCTCGACGAACGAGTGGGAGAAGCCGGCCTGGGCGAAGAGCGCGCGCCACTCGGCGGGCGAGTGCAGGTGCACGCCCATGCCGAACAGGAGCGCCTCGCCGCCGTAGATGGTCAGCCGCGCGAGCGGGTGCTCGAGGTTCGGATCGACCAGCACCACGCGGCCGCCGGGCTTCAGCGCGCGGCGCATCTCGCGCAGCGTCGCCAGCGGCTCGGGATAGTGGTGGAAGCTGTTGGTGCAGAGGATTGCGTCGAGAGAGCCGCTCTGCAGCGGCAGCGCCAGCGCGCTGGCGCGCACGACCGGCGCGTGCTGGTTCGCGCCGCGCAGCATCTCGCCGCTGTAGTCGAGGCCGAGCGTGCGCGCGCCGCTCTGGCCCAGCGCGGAGAGCGCGCGGCCGGGGCCGCAGCCGAGATCGAGGATGCGCTCACCCGCCTGCGCCGCCAGCCGCTCGATCGCCGCGTCCTGCTGCGCGCGCAGCACCGGCCCGAGCAGCGGCGTCGATTCGTAGAACGCACCCCAGCGGGCGAAGAAGCTCAGGTGAGGATCCATTCGCTTGGAAAGCCACGAAAGCCAGCCGGCGCGCAAGCGGCAGAGGAAGCGAACTGGCTCCTACATGGTCCGCCTGACGTAATCTCAGAGCCGCTGTGCTGCGCGTGCCCGCACGAAGGGCACCAGGAGACACGATCGATGGCTGCGAAGAAAATCCTGCTGGCTTGCATCTCGTTGGGGGCGCTCGCTTGCAACACCAACCGCGTGCTCAACCTGCCCCCGCTCGACACGTATCTCGACAGCGAGCCGCCCGCGATCTCCTCGTCGGCGAACGCGACGTTCACCTTCCACGGCAGCAGCCGCGCCGTCTCGTTTCAATGCACGCTCGACAACGGGACGGTGGCGGCCTGCACTTCGCCCGCGACCTACTCGGGGCTCGCCAACGGCCAGCACACCTTCGCGGTGGCGGCGGTGGCGGGCGACGGCACGGTCGATCCGACGCCGGCGCAGGACTCCTGGACCATCGACACCGACGTGCCGGACACGCAGATCGACTTCCACCCCGATGCGCTCTCGACCTCGGCGAGCGCGGCGTTCCTCTTTGAAGCGACCATCGTCAACTGCACGTTCAACTGCGCCCTCGACGGCGCCGACGCCGGCCCGTGCACCTCGCCCACGACCTACAGCGGCTTGACCGACGGACCGCACACCTTCTCGGTGGCCGCGACCGATCCGGCCGGCGTGACCGACCCGACGCCCGCCACGTTCAGCTGGAACATCGACACCACGCCGCCCGACACGACCATCGAGAGCGGGCCGGCGTCGACGATCGAGACCAACACGGCGACGTTCACCTTCGTCGCCTCCAAGCCCGACTGCACGTTCACGTGCACGCTCGACGGCACGCAGGCGGCCTGCACCTCGCCGTACACGGTCAGCTCGCTCGCGGCCGGGCAGCACTCGTTCCTGGTCGCGGCCATCGACAGCTTCGGCCTGCAGGACCCGACGCCCGCGCAGGCGTTCTTCACCGTCCAGGCCGCGCAGCTCTTGCAGACGACGCTGACCAGCTCGCCCAGCCCGCTGAGCAACAACAGCAGCGCGTCGTTCGCGTTCACCGCCAACAACCCGAACGCAACGTTCGTCTGCTCGATCGACGGCGCGGCGGCCACCAGCTGCACCTCGCCCGCCACCTACCTCGGCCTCGCCGACGGCGCGCACACCTTCGAAGTGATCGCCTCGGTGGGCGGCGTCGCCGAGCTGACCCCGCCCAGCTATTCGTGGACCATCGACACCATCGCGCCAGTCACGGTGCTGCTCACGCACCCGAATGCGCTGACCAACGTCAACACCGCGACGTTCACCTTCACCACCAACCCGGTCGAATCGCCCGTCTCGTTCAGCTGCCGGCTCGATACCAACGCGGCCACCCTCTGCACCTCGCCGTACACCACCGGGACGCTCGCCGACGGCTCGCACACCTTCACGGTCGCGGCCACCGACGAGGCGGGCAATACCGATCACAATCCGCCCAACTACACCTGGACCGTCGATACGACGCCGCCCGATACGCAGCTGATCATCACGCCGGCGCCGCTCTCGTACTTCAATGACGCCCAGTTCGTGGTGGCCTCGACTGACAGCAGCGGTACGTTCCTCTGCGGTCTCGATACCACCACGCTATCGGCCTGCCCGGTATTGAACAGCGGAGTCCACCTCGGCCAAGCCTATATCTATACCGACCAATATACCGGCGTTGCCGATGGCTCCCATACCTTCTATGCCGCGGCCGTCGATCTGGCCGGCAATATCGACCCGACGCCGGCCAGCTATACTTGGACGGCGCACAACCCGTGGATTATCGCCGCCCAGCTGCCGGCATTCTCGCTGGGCAATTGGACCAGCGTCGACTCCATCGGCTCAAAGATCTATATCGCGGGCGGCAGCGGCAGCCAGTACTCGACCCCGTTCTGGTCATTCGATACCGCTTATGTGCCTGCCGCCGACGCAGGCGTTGGTGCCGGCTTCACGCAGCTCACATCGCTCCCTTTTTGCGACGGCTGCGGCCAGACTTCGCAGCTGACCGCCTCCGGGGGAATCATTTACTCCTTCGGCAGTCCGCAGGAGGTGCAGGACGGCGGCTCGATCTATTTCGTCGGCGATAGCTACAATCCCGCGACCGACGAGTGGGGTTCGCCCAGCTATCCGCTTCTGTCCGACGGTGGAATCGACGATCTCGGCGAGACCGGACAAACGGCCTGGAACGGAGAGATCTATTACGTGGGAGGCCGCACCGATAATGCGGCGGTGAATATCTATACGACGGCGACCAACTCGTGGCGCGCAGGGCCAGAGTTTCCTTACGGCGCCTCATTCAACTTCAGCCTGGTCGCCGACAACAACCGCATCTATGCCTTTGGCAATCAGAACGGGGATGGCGAGCTGCGGCCGGCCGTGCTCGACCCGACCGTGGATGGCGGGACCTGGCAGCTGCTGACGGTCCAACCTGGCATCTATCCCGCGGGCGATGCGCGCCAGACCTCCGAAGCGCTCCTCTACGGCTCGACCATCTATCTCGCGGGTGAGGTCACCAGCAGTTCGAACTACGATCACGATGGATATGTCGGCCTTCTCGCCTACAACCCGACAAACGATACCTGGAATATGGATGCCATCGCTTATCCCGACGCCGGCACGGTGGGTGGCGATATGAGCCCGGTGGTGACCAGCCAGGGGATCTTCCTGGTCGCGAATTCACAGGTGGGCAACAACGTTGAATTGACCATCTGGAAATACGTCCCGGTGCCCTGACGACAGCGTCCGGTTTGAAAAACGAAACGGCGGCATCGGGTCCCACCGATGCCGCCGTTTTCATTTCAGCGAAGAGGCGCGGTGATTAGAGCGGGATATTGCCGTGCTTGCGCTTGGGGGCCTCGACCCGCTTGTTCTTCAGCATCTGCAGCGCGCGGCAGAGCCGCGGCCGCGTCTCCTCGGGGAGGATCACCTCGTCGACATATCCCAGCTCGGCGGCCTTATACGGATTGGCGAAGGTATCGCGATAGTTCTGCGCCAGCTCCTTGCGCGCGCTCTCGGCCGCGCCCGGGCCGCCCTTGCTCTTCTCGGCCAGCTCGTTGCGGAAGACGATGTTCACCGCGCCTTCGGGACCCATCACCGCGATCTCCGCGGTCGGCCAGGCGAGGTTGATATCCGCGCGGATATGCTTCGACGCCATCACGTCATAGGCGCCGCCGTAGGCCTTGCGGGTAATCACCGTCAATTTGGGGACCGTGGCCTCGGCGAACGCATAGAGCAGCTTCGCGCCGTGGGTGATGATACCGCCCCACTCTTGCGAGGTGCCCGGCAGGAAGCCCGGCACGTCGACGAAGGTAATCAGCGGGATATTGAACGCGTCGCAGGTGCGCACGAACCGCGCCGCCTTGCGCGAGGCATCGATGTCCAGCACGCCCGCCAATACTTGCGGTTGATTGGCGACGATGCCGACGCTCTGGCCGCCCAGCCGCGCGAAGCCGATGACGATGTTCTTCGCGTAGTGCTCGGCCACCTCGAAGAAGTGCTTGTCGTCGACGACGGCGCGGATCACTTCCTTGATGTCGTACGGCTTGTTCGGATTGGCCGGGACCAGATCCTTGAGCGCCTCCTCCTTGCGGTCGAGCGGGTCCTGCGTGGGCACGTGCGGCGCGTCGTCGAGGTTGTTCGAGGGCAGATACGAAAGCAGCTCGCGCAGCGTGCGGATGCAGCTCGCTTCATCCTCTGCCGCGAACTGCGCGACGCCCGACTTGGCGTTGTGCGACTGCGCGCCGCCCAGATCTTCCTTCGAGACCTCCTCGTGCGTGACCGTCTTGATCACGTCGGGGCCGGTGATGAACATGTAGCTGGTGCCCTTGGTCATCGCGATGAAGTCGGTGATGGCCGGGCTGTAGACGGCGCCGCCCGCGCAGGGGCCCAGGATCGCCGACAGCTGCGGCACGACGCCCGAGGCCTGCACGTTCCGATAGAAGATCTCGGCATATCCCGCGAGCGAGACGACGCCCTCTTGGATGCGCGCGCCGCCCGAGTCGTTCAAGCCGACGACCGGGCAGCCGGTGGAGACGGCGAGGTCCATCACCTTGCAGATCTTCTCGGCGTAGGCGCCGGAGAGGCTGCCGCCGAAGACGGTGAAGTCCTGCGCGAAGACGAAGATCTGCCGGCCCTCGACGGTGCCGTAGCCGGTGACGACCCCGTCGCCGAGGAACTTCTTCTCGGCCATCCCGAAGTCGTCGCAGCGGTGGGTCTTGAACTTGTCGAGCTCGAGGAACGAGCCGGGATCGAGGAGCAGCTCGATGCGCTCGCGCGCCGTCAGCTTGCCTTCGGCGTGCTGCTTGTCGATGCGCTCCTGGCCGCCGCCGAGCTCGGCCTGCGTGTCGAGGTGGGCCAGCCGCTCGCGGGGCGAGAGATGTTTTGGGCTCATGGGGGCGGCAAGCTACTGCGCGACCGCCGTGGTGGAAAGGGGCCAGGAAAAGGCGAGGTCGAGCGCGCCCGCGAGCGGCGAACGGCCCGCGTCGGTCTGCGCGTTGGGTCGCGCGGCCAGATCGATGGGGCCCGAGTTGGCGAAGAGCGGACCCCAGAGCAGCTTGACGGCGAAGGCGCCGGCGGCCAGCGAGCCGCGCAGCGCATCGAGCGCGTCGAGCCGGGCGAGCGCGCGGGAGAGCGCCTGCGTGTCGAGGTGCGCGGTCATCTCGCGGGCGCCGCCCTCGTCGAGGAAGTGGGCCGGCAGCGGCGCGCAGGGCGCCGAGAGCCAGAGCGCGCCAGGAGCGGGAGACGCGGCCGCCTGCGACTGGAGGCACAGCTGCGGCGCGCCCGCGAGCACCAGCCCGCTCTGCGGCGCGGGCAGCGCGCTCCAGCCGGCCGGGGGCGCCGACGCGAGCGTCGAGGCCTCGGGCGCGGCGGCGCTGGCGAGCACCGCGGGCATCGCCGAGAGCAGCTGCTCGGGCACCGAGAGCGAGCGGGCGCGCAGCGACTCGAGCCGCAGCAGCGCAGGGCCGCGCGCGGAACCGAGGGCGCGCTGCACGAGTGCGTCGATGGCGTCGCGATCGCGGCCGAGCAGATCGCGCGCGACGACCTCGCGGGCGACCAGCGGCGCGAGCGTGCGCAGCGCGGGCCCGGGAGCTGCGCGGGCGCAGAAGAGCGGGGAAGCGCCGCAGGCGCTCTCGGGCGGCGCGGTCCCCTCGAGCATGGCGGCGCTGCCCGCGCTCGCGAGCAGGAGGCCGTGCGCGCTCAGGCCGGCGGCGCTCGCGTCGACCGCGACCAGCGAGCCGAGCACCGGCGCCTGCCCGCGGCTCCAGAAGCGGATCGGCCCCGCGACCGCCACCAGCGCGGCCGCGAGCGTTTCGTCTGCGCCGAGCGGTTGGTTGTCCTGCGCCTTGCGGCCGACATGGGCGAGCTGCGAGACCAGCGCCGCGGCGTTGCGCCCCGACGCGGTGATGAGCCGCAGCGAGCCGGCCACCGGCGCGACCATCCCGGCGCGGACTTGATCGCCGCTGCCCGAAGCGAGCGGCCCGTGCAGCGGCCCCGAGCGGGTCGGACGCGGGCTGCCCAGCTGCGCGAGCCACACTTGCAAGACGTGCTTTGCGCGCGTCTCGTCGGCCACCGGCGCGGTGTAGCCGAGCGCGCGCGGATCGAAGACGATCGCGCGCGGGCCTTCCGGCGCGAGCCCGGCCGCCGCGCTCGCCTCGGCGCCGCCGAGCGGATCGACGCCGAAGTCGCGCGTCAGATCCTGCGAGACCAGCGAGGGCTGCAGCGCCTGCGCGTAGCGCGAGGCCGCCGAGAGCAGCGCGACCAGGCCGCCGCTCGCCGAGGCCCCTTCGAAGAGCAGCGCCGCCGGCGCGCTGGCCGGCACGATCTCTCCCGCCACCGCCGAGGGCGCGAGCGGCGCGGCGTGCGACTTGCCCTTGGCTCCCTTGTGCGCGGCCTGCGCGGGAGCGGCGAGCGTCAGCAGCAGCGCGGCGAAGCCGAGCGGCCAGAGGAACGTCGAGCGACGAGTTCGATGCATGGAGTGATCACCCGGCGGCGTTGGTTCGTCCGCTCAAAACCGCGCAGCGGACGCGTTTATTGCGACCCGGCGCGCGAGCCGTCGCTCACCACCAGCGAGCGCGAGAGTTTGTCGTGCAGCGTCTGGCCGCGCGGGTCGAGCAGCGCGAGCACGAAGCCGAACAGCGCCAGCGCCGCCGAGGGGAGCGCCAGCGCGGCGCGCACCAGCGCCTGCACCGGATCGAGCGGCGAGCCGTCGATGCGCTGCAGCTGCAGGCCGGCCGCGCGCAGGCCCGGCGTGCGCCCGCCGAGCGCCGCGAACAGCCAGGAGTAGCCGACCGCGAGCGCCGCCGAGAGCACCGCCCAGAAGATCGGCAGGCGGTGCGAGAAGAGAAGGCCGTCGGCCCAGCTCTGCCACGACTGGTGCCCAAGCGGCGCGAGCTGGCGCGGGCCCAGCTGCAGCGCGGCCAGCGCGACGAAGATCGCCGAGGTCAGCCCGATGGCGGCGCCGTCGAGCGCCCAGGCCTTGCAGCGGGCCGCGAGCGGCGGGCGCTGCGAGATGCCCGACCGCCACGGCTGGCCGGCCAGCGCAGGCTCGCCCGCGGCGCGCGCGAGCGGCGGCGGTTCGGTGTCGGCGGCGGCGCGGCGGGCCACATCGCGCGGCCGCGGCGGCAGCGAGAGGCGGGCCCGCGAGGAGTCGAACGGCACGTCGGGGTTGCTGTAGAGCAGCGCTTCGTGCGCGAGCGCGTCGAGGCGGCGCGGCGGCGGGGCGATCAAGGCCGGCGCGGCGGGCGAGACGAGCGGGTCTGGCGCGGCGGGCGTGAGCGACGGCCCCTCGGAGAGCAGCGGCGCGATCGGCGCGTCGTCGGCCGCAGCGCCGCGAACTTCGCGCGGCAAAGGAGCCGCGAGAACCTCGGCGCGCGCGGGCGCCGCCGGGGCGCGCGCCTCCACCAGCACCCCGTCGATCTCTTGCGTGAAGACCGGGTCGCGCGTCTCGATGCGCTCGATGGTGATCGCGTTGGCCGCCACGAACGTGCGCGGCGCCTCCGCGAAGGCCGGCTCGGTGTCCGCGCCCAGCCGCGCGATCGGCTGGCCGAAGAGGGGCTCGGTGACCGGCGCGACCATCGCGGTCTCGGGCGGCGCGGCGAGCGGCTCGTCCGCGCCAGGCGCGGCCTCGAGCGATCCCGCGCGCGTCTCTTGCGCGGGGTCATGCGGCGCGGGCAGCTCGGGCGCTTCGGTCGACAGCTCACCGACGCGCTTGCCGAACTGCGGATCGGTCCTGCGCGCGCGCCGCCGGATCTGCGGGAGCACATCGGTGGAAGCGGCGACGACCGGCTGCGCGGCGCCGACGGCGGAGCCGGCCGCGACCGGCTCGAGCGGCGCCATCTCGGGCAGCGCCGGAATCGAAAGCTGCATCGCCAGCTCCGGCAGCGGGGCCAGCGCCGGCAGCGGCGTGGCGGCGAGCGCCGGCAGCGTGAGCGCGAGCAGCGCGTTGCTCGCCATCGGCGGCTCGCTGTGGATGGAGAGCGCGCCCAGGTTGTTCGCGAGCGTCAGCGTGTGCAGCGGCGGATCGGATTCGAAGGAGAGCCCGGTCGGCGCGGCCGCGCGCGGCGTGCCGCGGATCTGCGCGGGCGGCAGCGCGGCGAGCGGGTCTATGCCGTTCTGCGGGTTGAGCGCGAAGCAGCGCAGGCATCGATCGGCGCGAGCGGGCAGCGGCTGCGAACAGCGTACGCATTGCATCGCGCGACACTAAGTCCACGGGGCACGCCGTCAAGAATCGCGCCGGCAAATCCGCGCGCCTTGTCGCCGCCCGCCCCACGCGCTATCACGCGCGCGAAGTCCGCCCACCCGCCAGGAGAGCGACATGTCGACGCGCATCGAGAAGGATACGTTCGGTCCGATCGAAGTTCCCGCGGACAAGCTGTGGGGCGCGCAGACGCAGCGCAGCTTGCAGAACTTCAAGATCTCCACCGAGAAGATGCCGCCCGCGCTGCTGCGCGCGCTCGCGCAGGTCAAGCGGGCCGCGGCGCAGGTCAACAGCGACCTGAAGGTCCTCGATCCGAAGAAGGCCTCCGCGATCATCGCCGCCGCCGACGAAGTGATCGAGGGCAAGCACGACGGCGAGTTTCCCCTCGCCGTCTGGCAGACCGGCTCGGGCACGCAGACCAACATGAACATGAACGAGGTGCTGGCCAACCGCGCCTCCGAGCTGCTCGGCGGCGTGCGCGGCGAAGAGCGCCTCATCCACCCGAACGACGACGTGAACAAGGGCCAGTCGTCCAACGACGTCTACCCGACCGCGATGAGCGTGGCCGCGGTCTGCGCGGTCGAGGCGCAGCTCTTGCCCTCGCTGAAGCTCCTCCGCGACACGCTGGCGAAGAAGAGCGCCGACTTCGCCGACATCGTGAAGATCGGCCGCACGCACCTGCAGGACGCGACGCCGCTCACGCTCGGGCAGGAGTTCTCCGGCTACGTCGCGCAGCTCGACTGGGACAAGCGCCACATCGAGTCGGCGCTGCCGCACCTGCGCGAGCTGGCGCTGGGCGGAACCGCGGTGGGCACCGGCTTGAACGCGCACCCGGAGTTCGCGGTGCGCGTCGCCGCCGAGATCTCCAAGGTCGCGCAGCACGCGTTCGTCACCGCGCCGAACAAGTTCGAGTCGCTCGCGGCGCACGACGCGCTGGTCTTCGCGCACGGCTCGCTCAAGACGCTCGCGGCCTCGCTGATGAAGGTCGCCAACGACGTGCGCTGGCTCGCCTCGGGCCCGCGCTGCGGCATCGGCGAGCTGCGCATCCCGGAGAACGAGCCGGGCTCGTCGATCATGCCGGGCAAGGTGAACCCGACGCAGAGCGAGGCGCTGACGATGCTCTGCGCGCAGGTCTTCGGCAACGACGTCGCGCTCAACATCGGAGGGGCGAGTGGCAACTTCGAGCTCAACGTCTTCAAGCCGCTCATCGCGCACAACTTCCTCATGTCGGTTCGTCTGCTCGCGGACGGGATGGTCTCCTTCGAGGAGCACTGCGCGCGCGGCATCGAGCCGGATCGCGCGCGGCTCGACAAGCTGCTGCACGAGTCGCTGATGCTGGTCACCGCGCTCAACCCGCACATCGGCTACGACAAGGCGGCGAAGATCGCGAAGACGGCGCACAAGGCGGGCACGACGCTCAAGGCTGCGGCGCTCGAGCTCGGCTATGTCACCAGCGAGCAGTTCGACGCGTGGGTGAAGCCGGAAGAGATGACCGGGCCGAAGGCGAAGTAGCGTCGCGCGGTCCGCCGCCGATCACGTGCCGATCTGGATTGGGCCGAGGAGCACCACCGTGTGGTGGGGCTTACGGATTGAGCAGCGTGTGGCTCCACGGCGCGCCCGCGTCCGCGCGGCTGTAGAGCTCGCGCTCGTGCAGCCGGCTCTCCTGGTTGCGCCAGAACTCGATCGCGCGCGGCTCGACGAAATATCCCGACCAGCCCTCGGGCCGCGGCACGTCGCGCCCGGAGAACTTCTCGGTGAGCCTCGCCAGCCGAGCGATCAGCTCGTCGCGCGAGGCGAGCGGCTCGCTCTGCATCGAGGCCCATGCGCCCAGCTGGCTCTGCCGCGGCCGGGTCGCGAAGTAGGCGTCGGCCTCGGCGTCTCCAACCTGGATGGCCGGCCCCTCGACGCGCACCTGCACCTCGAGCGGCTGCCAGTGGAAGAGCAGCGCCACGCGCCGATTGGCCGCGATGGCGCGCCCTTTTCTCGAGGAGAGATTGGTGAAGAAGACGAACCCGCGCGCGTCGAGCGCCTTGAGCAGCACGATGCGCGACGAGGGCTGGCCATCCTGGTCCACCGTCGCCAGCGACATCGCGGTCGGCTCGCTGTGCTGCGCGTTCTGCCGCGCCAGCTCGAGCAGGCCAGCAAAGCGCGCGAGCGGATCCTCTCGGTGCGCGTGGAACACATCGGCGGTGCGCGGATCGAGCGGCTGCGGCGTGCGCCGGCCCGCGTGCGCGAGGTCGTCCTTCTTGGGAGCGGTCATGCCCGGCATCTAACCGCCTCGCGCCTGCGCGGCCAACGCATGCGGCAATCGGCTGCGGCCGCGCCGGCCTCTGTTACAACGGCGCGATGAACCGCCTCCTCGCCGCCCTCGAGCGCCGCTTTGGACGCTACGCGCCCGCGCACATCATCTGGTGGCTCGTCGGCCTCTCCGGCATCGTCTACTTCCTGTGCCTGGCGCGCCCCGAGCTGGGCGAGCTGTTCGTCCTCGACGGCGATGCGCTTCGGCACGGCGAGGTCTGGCGGCTGGTCACCTTTCTCTTCTTGCCCTGGCAAGCCTCGGGCGGAGTGCTCGGCCCGGTCTGGACCATCTTCGCGCTGCTGTTCCTCTACATGATGGGCAACGCGCTCGAGGAGGAGTGGGGCTCGCTGCGCTTCGACGCCTTCTATTTCCTCGCCGTGCTCGGCACCATCGCGACTGCGCTGCTCTTCGGGCCGGTGACGAACCTGTTCATCAACGAGGCGCTGCTGCTCGCGTTCGCCATCGAGTTCCCCGACTACGAGATCAGGCTCTGGTTCATCCTTCCGGTGCGCATGCGCTGGATCGGCCTGCTCGCCGCCGCGCTGATGCTCTGGGAGTTCGTCGCCGGCGAGGCGCCGGAGCGGGCGGCCATCGCCGTTGCGCTCGGCACGCTCCTGCTCTTCTGCGGCGAGACGCTGCGCGCGCGCCTGAGCGGACGCGCCCTCGTCTCCGCGCGCGGCCGGGCGCACAGCCAGTTCCGCGCCGCCGCGGCCCAGCCAGTGCGCGCACGCGTCTGCGCGCTCTGCGGCAAGAGCGACAAGGACGATCCGCGCCTGGAGTTCCGCATCTGCGACTGCCAGGAGAAGTGCGGCGGCAAGGCCACCGAGTACTGCCTCGAGCACGCGAAGGCGCACTGATGCGCAGCGGAACAGATGGGGTCTGGGCTCCCGCGCGCTTTCGCTCTTGGAAGAACCGCATCCGCCCGGACCCGCGGCCGGGCCGCTTGGCGGCCTGGGCGCACGGCCGCGCAGCCGCTCGCTACAGGCCCTTGAGCCGGTAGTTGATCACGCCGCCCGGCAGGCGCCCCTGCACCAGCGCGCCCTCCTTGACCAGCTCGTCGAGCATCGTCGCCGCCTGGTAGCGGTTGACGCCCAGCTCGGTGGCGGTCTGGTCGGCCGTCAGCGACAGGCGCGCGCGCATCAGCCGCACGATCGCGTCCTTCTTCCCGCGCAGCGCCTTGAGCTCGCTCTCCTGGTTCACCGCCGAGCGGCGAACGGCGACCACCACCAGCACGAAGATGACGAAGCCGATGGCGGGGAAGACGACGTCACCGTTGTCTTCGATCCAGCGCCAGAGCGCGAGCGGACCCTCCGGCTCGGCGCTCTTTGGATGCGCCGGCAGCCGCGCGGCCGCGCCCAGCGCGGCCTGGACCTCCGTGAGAAGGCGGCTCCCTGCGCGGGCGAAGGCGTGTCCGATGAAAGTCACAGATGCGGTCTGTAGTTTCCTGCGCGTACCAAGTCAAGCCGACTTCAGGCGGGTGGGCGCCGCGCGATCGGCCCCAGAAACGCGGGCCCGTCCTCGAGCGCGCCGGGCGCCTGCACCTTGCCTTCGCGCCAGAGCACCTGCTCGGCGCGCGTGAGCAGCTCGGTGAAGCCCAGCCGCTTCGCCGCCGAGATGGCGACCCCGTTGCGCTCGTGCGCGAGCTGCGCCGCCGCCGGCGACCGATCCATCTTGTTGAACACGAACAGCTTGGGCGTCTCCTGGAGCGGCAGCGTCGCGAGGATCTTCTCGACCGATTCGATCTGCTGGCCTGCGCGCGGATCGCTCGCGTCGACGACGTGGAGCAAGAGGTCGGCGTCCTCGAGCTCCTCGAGCGTGGCGCGGAAGGCGGTGACCAGATCCTTGGGCAGGTCGCGGATGAAGCCGACCGTGTCGGTCAGCACCACCTCGCGCTGGTGGGGAAAACGCAGCCGCCGCGAGGTCGGATCGAGCGTGGCGAACAGCTTGTCCTCCACCAGCGTGTCCGACTCGGTGAGCGCATTGAGCAGCGTGCTCTTGCCCGCGTTGGTGTAGCCGACGATGGAGATCTGCGGCACGTCTGCGCGGCGGCGCTGGCGGCGGCGCACTTCGCGATCGGTCGAGAGCCGGTCGATCCGCTCCTCGAGCCAGGTGATGCGATCGCGCGCGCGCCGGCGATCCATCTCCAATTTCGTCTCTCCCGGCCCGCGCCCGCCGATGCCGCCCGACAAGCGCGAGAGCGCCTCTCCCGCGCCCACCAGCCGCGGCAGCCGGTACTTCTGCTGCGCCAGCTCGACCTGCAGCTTGCCGTCCGCGCTCTGCGCGCGCCGCGCGAAGATGTCGAGGATGAGCTGCGTGCGGTCGAGGATGCGCAGGTTCGTCACCTCGCCGATGTGGCGCGCTTGCGACGGCTGCAGATCGCGATCGAAGACGAGCAGGTCCGCCGCCAGCGCCATCGAGCGCACCAGGATGTCTTGAAGTTTCCCCTTGCCCACCAGCGTGCGCGGATCGATCTGCGCGCGCCCCTGCAGCACGGTGTCGACCACCTCGACGCCCGCGGTGCGGCAGAGCTCCTTGAGCTCCATCATCGACGCCTCCGCCGCCGCGAGATTCCCGCCGCTGAAGACGCCGCAGAGGATCGCGCGGCCCTCCGACCCGACCGCGCGGGTCGGCGTCGAGCGGGCCATCTCCTGCTCGAGCGCCGAAATGTCGGACTCAAACGAATTGTCGATCGCGTGGATGCTCTCGAACGTCTCCTGCCGCGAGAGGTCCTGCTTGGGCTGGGTCGCGTCGTACGGCACCAGCGTGCCGACATGCACGCGGCCGGGCAGGCCATCCTCGCGCGCAACGATCGCCACCACCGCGTCGAGTCGCAGCAGCACCAGGTCCGTCAGGTCGTCGCGGGTGAGCGGCTCGTCCTTCAAGTGCGTGTGCACCAGCCGCACGCCGCGCAGGCGCGAGGAGCCGGCGCGCGCGCGGCCGATGTCGGGCAGCACCAGCTGGTGCGCATCGCCGACCACCACGTTCTCGATTTCGCCGCGCCGGTTGATCAGCACGCCGATCTGCCGGCCCACCTCGCGCGAGACCTCGGTGAGGTGGCGCGCCAGCTCGGCCGAGCAGAGCTCGCTCTGGTGCACGCGGCGCCGGTAGGTCGCGAGCAGCCGCTTGCTCTGGTTCGCCTTCAGGCCCTCGGTGTTTCCGAACAGATCGTCTTTCATCTGGCGGGCGGCGTATCACGTTTTGCTGGAACCTCTGCTGCGCCGGGCGGAGGGCGGGGCAGAGGCTTCGAAAAGCCCGGTACAAATGTACCGAACGGTACATTCGGTACATTTGTACCGGCCTTTTTCAACGACCTCCCTCGACGAAAGCGGCCGGCGCCGCTACAAGCGCAGCGTGAATTCTCCTCGAGAGCAGCTCGCGCGAAGCAAGAGGCCCGTCATCAAGGTCGGCTCGGCCGTGCTCGCGGGCGAGCTCAAGCCGGGCGCGAGCGCCGCCAACGCCGAGCTGGTCAAGGCGCGCGTCGCGCAGCTGTGCAGCGAAGTGGCCGCGCTGGGCCGCGCTGGGAGCGCTCCGGCGCTGCGTCGCTTCCCCACCGTGGTGACCAGCGGCGCGGTCGCCCTGGGGGTCCAGCGGCTCGGCCTGCCCGGCCGGCCCAAGGAGATGGCGCTCAAGCAGGCCGCGGCCGCCGCCGGGCAGAGCCGCCTGATGCGTCTCTATGATGATGCGTTCGCCGAGCGCGATCTCATCTGCGCGCAGGTGCTGCTCACCCACGCCGACGTCGCGCACCGCGGCCGCTACTTGAACGCCCGCCGCGCGCTGGGCGCGCTGCTCGAGCGCGGCGTGGTGCCGGTGATCAACGAGAACGACACCGTCTCCGTCGAGGAGATCAAGTTCGGCGACAACGACGCGCTGGCGGCGATGGTGGTCGACATCTGCGAGGCGGATCTGCTCGTCATCCTCACCGACGCGGGCGGCGTCTTCACCGCCGATCCGCGCCGCGATCCGAAGGCGACGCGCATCCCGGTCATCGAGAAGATCACGCCCGCGGTCGAGGCGTTGGCGGGCGACGAGAGCTCGAGCGTGGGAACCGGCGGCATGCTCTCCAAGCTGCGGGCGGCGCGCCGCGCGACCGAGGCGGGCGTGCCATGCGCGATCATCTCCGGTGCGCCCGGCGAGCTGACGCGGCTGTTCGCGGGCGAGGACGTGGGCACGCTGGTGCTCGCGCAGGGCGAGCGCAAGCGGCTGCGACAGCGCTGGATGCTCGATCTGAAAGCGCGCGGCGAGCTGCAGGTAGACGCGGGCGCGAAGGCGGCGCTGCTCGAGCACAAGAAGAGCCTCTTGCCGAGCGGCGTGAAGGACGTGACCGGCAACTTCTCGGCGGGCGATCTGATCGAGATCGCCGAGGCGGGCGGCAAGCCGTTCGCGCGCGGGCTCGCCGTCTATGGAGCCGAGGAGCTGCGCAAGATCCGCGGGCTCAAGAGTGAGCAGATCGAACCGGTGCTCGGCTACCGGCTGCTCGACTGCGTGGTGCACCGCGATGACCTGGTGGTGATGGGATGAGCTCGATCGCGAATGAAGAGAGCGCGGCGCAGGGCGGGTCGAAGACGAGCGCCGCCGCGCTGGCGGCGCGCGCGCACGCGCTCGCCGACGCCGCTCGCGAGGCCTCGCGGCAGGTCGCCGCGGCCACCGCGGGGCAACGCACGCGGGCCATCGAGGTGCTGGCCGCGCGCATCGACGAAAGAAAATTTCGCGAGCGGCTGCTCGCCGCCAACGCGCTCGACGTGGCGGCCGCGAAGGCCGCGGGGCAGAGCGCGAGCTGGATCGATCGGCTCGCGCTCGACGAGAAGCGGCTCACCCAGCTCGGCCAGGCGCTGCGCGAAGTGGCGGCGCAGCCCGACCCGGTCGGCGAGGTGACCGAGTCGCGCACGCGGCCGAACGGGCTCTCGGTCGAGAAGATCCGCGCGCCGCTCGGCTCGATCCTGATGATCTACGAGGCGCGGCCGAACGTGACCGCCGACGCCGCCGCGCTCTGCCTGCGCGCCGGCAACGCGGCGCTCCTGCGCGGCGGCAAGGAGGCCTACGAGAGCAACCGCGTGCTCATCGAGGGCGTGCAGGACGCGCTCGCGGCCGCCGATCTGCCGCGCGAGGCGGTGCAGCTGGTCGAGCCGGATCGCGCGCTGCTCGACGTGCTGCTCACGCTCGAGGATCGCATCGACCTGTGCATTCCGCGCGGCGGTCCTTCGCTGATCCGGCTGATCGCGGAGAAGAGCCGCATCCCGGTGATCAAGCACTACCAAGGGGTCTGCCACCTCTACGTCGCGCCCGACGCGGACCTGGCGGTGGCCGGGCTGCTCGCGGTCAACGGCAAGGCGCAGAGGCCGTCGGTGTGCAATGCGCTCGAGGGGCTGCTGGTTGACGCATCGTCGATGGATGCGCAGCTGCCGCATCTTGCGCGCGCTCTCTGGCTGGCCGGCGTCGAGCTGCGCTGCGATGCGAGAGCGCTGCCGCTGGTCGAGCGCGCGCTCGCCGCGCCGCTCTCTCCCGGCGAGGAGACCGAGCTCAATGGCCTGCTCGCCCGCGCCGGCGTCCCCGCGGGCCGCGAGCGCAAGCCCGCGCTGGGCGCGGTCGAGAGCGACTTCGGCTGCGAGTTCTCCGAGCTCAAGCTGCTGGTCGCGGTGGTCGATGGCCTCTCCGGCGCCCTCGATCACATCGCGAAGTTCGGCAGCCGGCACACCGAGGCGATCTGCACGCGCGACGAACAGCTCGCCCGCGAGTTCATCCGCCGCGTCGACGCGAGCTGCGCGGTGGTCAACGCCTCCACGCGCTTCAACGACGGCGGCGAGCTGGGCCTGGGCGCCGAGATCGGCATCAGCACCAGCAAGCTTCACGCATACGGTCCGATGGGCGCGCGCGAACTCACCTGCACCCGCTTCGTGGTACGAGGCGACGGACAGGCGCGCCGCTAGTCGAACCCGCGCGCCCCAAGGACAACCGATGCGCCCGAAGAAAGTTGATGAGATCCTCCTCGCCCAGATGCGCCAGCGCACGCCCGACGACGCGGCGCGCGCCGCCGTCCGCGCCGCCAGCCGCAGCGAGCACACCGAGGCCGCCAAGATCGCCGAGCAGGGCGCGCAGGCCGCGCTCGAGAAGAAGGGCGAAGACGTGCGGATCATCGATCTGCGCGGCCGCGGCAGCTACGCGGACTTCCTCTTGGTCGTCTCCGGCCAGAGCGATCGGCAGCTCGACGCGATCGCCGGCGAGATCGAGAAGACGCTCAAGGGTCTCGGCCAGAAGGTCGTCGGCAGCGAGGGGCACAGCGGCGGCCGCTGGATCCTGATCGACTTCGGCGATCTGGTCGTCCACGTCTTCCACGTCGAGGAGCGCGGACACTACGACCTCGAGGGCCTCTGGGCCGATGCGCCGCAGAAGCGGGTGCATCCCGCGCCGCCCCCGCCTGCGCATCCGGCGCCCGCGGCTGCTGCGACCGCGGCGCAAGCCGGGCCCGACGGCGCCGCGTTGCACGAGGAGCATGAAGAGCACGAGGAGCACGCGGAGACCGGCGAGGACGAGCTCCCCGCGCCGGTGAAGAAGGCGGCCAAGAAGGCGCCCGCCAAGAAGGCTGCGGCCAAGGCTCCCGCGAAGAAGGCCGCGAAGGCGCCTGCCAAGGCGAGCGAGAAGAAGCCGGCCGCCAAGAAGGCCCCGAAGAAGTAGCGATGCGCGTTCGCGTCGTCTCGGTGGGCCGCGATCGCGACTTCACCGCGCAGGGGTCGGCCGAGTACGCCGAGCGGCTCAAGCGCAGCTGCGCGCTCGAGCTGCACGAGCTGCGCGCCGAGAGCGGCCCGCAGGCCGCCGAGCGCGAGGGGCGCTCGATCCTCGAGGTCGCTGGCAAGGGCAAGGAGCCGGTCGAGATCTGGGCGCTCGATCTGCGCGGGCGCGAGCTGACCAGCGAGGAGCTGGCGGCGCGCGTCGGCCGCCTGCGCGACTCGGCGCTCAATCTCTCGCTCTGCATCGGCGGCGACGAGGGGCTCTCCAGCGGCGTGCGCGAGGCGGCTCGCTTCTCTTGGAGCCTGTCGAAATTGACGCTGCCGCATCGGCTCGCGCGGCTGGTGGTCCTCGAGCAGGTCTACCGCGCGTTCGAGATCCTCCGCGGCGCGCCGTACCACAAATAGAGACGGCCAGCGGCGCGCGGGATCGTCGTCAGCCGCGCACGATAAAGCTGGCCTCTGCGTCAGGCGTCGAGCTCCCCTGGCGGAAGAGCTTCAGCCGGTGCTCCCCGTGCTGCGCGGGCACGCGCGTCGAGTAGGGCGCGGCGAGCCGGGTGCGCGGGCCATCGTCGAGCTGCAGCTCGAGCGCGCCGCCGCCGCGGGGCGCGAGCGCGCGCACCGGGATGGTCTGGTCCTCGTCGGGCAGATCGCGATCGCGCAGGAACTCGTCGCCATCGGAGGGGAACTCGAGCGCGGCCTGCGCGGCCCCGGTGGTGGCGCCCTGCAGCGTCGCGACCCCCTCGTGCGCGGCCCAGTCGTAGTAGTGCGGGCCCAGGTCGACGCCGCCCGCGCTGTGCATCGCGCAGACGTGCTTGGGCGCGGTGCCGGGCACGAACTTCTCCTGCGCGGTCGAGGGGCAGTGCGGGCCCGCCAGCTCGCCGGAGAGCGCGCAGATGGTCGCCTCCTCGAGCGGGACCCCTTCGGTGAGCGGCCGCGGTGAATCGATCTCGTCCATCGCGAGCGACATCGCGCGCTGGAAGAGCGGGCCGGCGCCGGTGATGCCGCTGACGTGATGCATCGTCTCGCCGCTCATGTTGCCGACCCAGACCGCGACGGTGCGCTCGCGGGTGAAGCCGGCCGTCCAGTTGTCGGTGTACGCGCGCGAAGTGCCGGTCTTCGCCGCGACGGGGAAGGGGAAGCGCAGCGCATTGTCGAGGCCGAACGAGGGCGCGCGCGCGCCCGGATCGGAGAGGATGTCGGCGATGAGCGCCGCCGCCGCGCGGCCGATGAACCGCTTGCCCGCGCGCGCGGGCGCGAGCGGCAGCGCGCGCCCGTCCGCGCCCAGCGCGCTCCGCACGTATTTGAGCTCGGGCACCGAGACGCCACCGCGGGCGAGCCCGAGGTACGCGCGGGCCAGCTCCTCGAGCGAGACCTCGCCGTCGCCCAGCACCAGCCCGAGCCCGTAGTGATCGGCGTCGAGCGTGAGCGAGTCGAAGCCGGCGCCGCGCAGCACCGAGAGCAGCTCGGGCGCGCCCAGCTTCTCGGCCACCCGCACCGCCGGCACGTTGTACGACGAGGCGAGCGCCACCCGCGCGCGCACCGGCCCGTGCGCGCGGCGATCGTAGTTCTTCGGCACGTAGTCGCCGCCCGGCGTCGAGAAGTGGCTCTCCACGTCGGGGATGAGCGAGGCGGGCGTGAGCAGCCCGCGATCGAGGGCGGCGCCGTATGCGAACGGCTTGAGCGAGGAGCCCGGCTGCCGGTGCGTGCGCACGCCGTCCATCCGGCCGTGCGCCTCCTCGTCGAACCAGTCGGGCGAGCCGACGTAGGCGAGCACCTCGCCGCTCGCGTTGTCGATCACGATCACCGCCGCGGCGGTGGCCCGCTTGCCCTCGAGCTGATCGATCTCGTCGCGCGCGGCCGCCTCCAGCTTGCGCTGGAGCGCGACGTCGAGCGTGGTGCGCACCGCGACCGCCTCGCGCGGCGCGTGCTCGCGCGCGATCTCCTCGACGAAGTGGGGCGCCTCGAAGGCGGCCTGGAACTTCGCCGCCGCCAGATCGAGCGGCGACTCGCGCGCAGAGGCGAGCTGCGCCGCCGAGAGGTACCCGCGCGCGGCCATCGCGGCGAGCACGCGCTGCGCGGCCTCTTCTGCGCGCTGCTGGTGGCGCAGCGGATCGAACGCCGTGGGCCCGCGCGGGATGGCCGCGAGCAGCGCCGCCTGGTGCGCCGTGAGCGCGCGCGCCGGCTCGTCGAAGTAGAGCCGCGCCGCCGCCTCGACGCCGCGCACATCGTTCCCCAGCGGCACGCGCGAGAGGTACTGCTCGAGCACCGCCCGGCGGCCCAGCGTGCGCACCAGCCGCAGCGCGAAGAGCGCCTCGCCCGCTTTGCCCGCGAGCGTGCGCGGCCGCGGCTCGATCATGCGCGCCAGCTGCTGCGCGATGCCCGAGCCGCCCTGCGCCAGCTTGCGCCGCTTCAGATCGACCGCGGCCGCGCGCGCGATGGCGAGCGGGTCGAGGCCCGGGTGCGAAAAGAAGCGCCCGTCCTCGGCGGCGACGAAGGCTTGCCAGACGTGCGCCGGCAGCTCGTCGAGGTGGGCGGGCGCGGCGTGCCCCTCTCCCTCGCGCGCGACCAGCTCGCGCAGGAGCGTCCCGTCGCGCGCCTCGATCCGCAGCGAGCTCGCCGGCGCCAGCTCGAGCCGCGCGCGCGGCAGCGGGATGGCGATCTCGATCGCGATCGCCAGCAGGCCTGCGCCCAGCGCGGCCGCGGCGACTCTGGCGACGAGCCCGAACCGGACCCGCCGCCACGCGCCGCTCTGCCCCGGGTCGCCGCGCGGCTCCACGCTCGCCTCCCGCTACTTCTGCGCGACCGGCTTCTGCGCAACCACGGTGATCGTCCCACCTGCGCTGCGCCCGAACACCTCGGGCGTGTACATCTCCTCGGCCTTGGCCGGCTTGAGCAGGAACGTGCCCGGCGTGGTCGCGCGCGCGACGAACGACTGCACGTTCACCCCCGGCGGCAGCAGGTTCGAGAAGTAGATCACCCGGTCGTCGCGCTTCTCGCTCCAGATGAACGGGCTGTAGAACCAGCCGCTCGCGTCGTCGACTTCACCGTCGTCGCCGCCGGTCGCGCCCTGATCGTCGTAGCCCTCCTCTTCGCCGCCCTCGTTCGCCTCTTGGTGCGGCGCGGTCGGCGCATGCGCGCTGGTGGCGAGCTGCAGGTCGACCGCCTCGAGACCGGCCGGCAGCGGCACCTCGACCGCGACGTAGTGGCGCTCCATCCGCGTCGCGACCCGCACCCGCACGCGCACCAGCTCGCCCGCTTGGAACGTGGTCGCGGCCCTGCCGTCGGCGTCGTACGGCTCGATCCAGCGCTGCACGAAGATGCCCTCGTCGCGCTCGTTCATCGGCATCGTCGCCGGCGCGTACGTCAGCCGCGCGCCGTACTCGAGCAGCCCCTGGCCGTCGACGCTGAAGACGAACGGTGCGCCCGTCTTGCCGCCGCTCTTGGCGGCCGCGACCACCTCGTCGATGGGCACCTCCTTCGTCACCACCGCGAGCGAGCGGCCCTTGAACGGCTGCGACAGGAGCTCCTTGCCGGCGAGCGTGACCTTGGCGGTGAAGTCGGGCGCCGTCTTCTCGCGCACGCGCACCACCTCGGTCAGGCCCATCAGCGCGTAGGCGGCCTCCTGCGTGTTGCGGAAGCCGCCGGTCTTGCGCCGCACCGCCGCGAAGTAGCGCGCGATCTTGCCCACGAACGGATGCCCCGGCTGCACGTCGACCAGCGTCTGCAGGACCATCCCGGTGGTGCGCACGTCGCTGGAGAAGAGCGGCGCATAGGTCTGCGAATCGACCTCGGCGAAGTGCACTTCACCCGGCGTCTCCTGGGCGTGATCGAGGATCTCTTGCAGCAGCGACTGCGCGTTCGCCCGCTTGCCCTTGCCGACCGCGATGGCGTCGGCGAGCAGCGCCTTGCCGAAGAGCGGCAGCTTATCCTTCGCGGCGAACAGCTCGTCGTAGTAGGCGGGCAGCGGCGCGCCCGTTCGCGCGAGCACTTGCAGCGCGAACGCGCGCGTCTCGGGGCCGACGTGCTCGTACGGGCACTCGGACGTGCCGGCCGCCTTCTGCGCGACGAACTTCTTCGCGTTCGCCAGCACCGACGGATCGACCGCGTAACCCAGCTCCTTCGCGCGGTAGAGCGAGAGCGTCGCGTAGATCGACGGCCAGGCCATCGCGCAGCTGTCGGCGGGCCAGTAGCGGAAGCCGCCCGAGGGGGTCTGCAGATCCTCGATCTTGCGCACCGTCGAGGCGACCACCGCGTCGGGATCGGCGGGCGTCGCGCCGTCGTCGCGGCCGGTGATGTACGCCAGCAGCTGGTTGATCTCGTCGGCCTCCGCCGAGGAGCTCACGTTGGCGCCCGGGTCGACGCCGAACACGCGCGAGATCTCGCGGATGGCGAGGAACGGCACCAGCCGCGAGGAGAGCTGCTCGAGGCAGCCGTACGGATACTGAACCAGCTGCTGCATGCCGTCGGCGAGCCCACCCAGCGCGGTCGAGCTCATCGTGACGTGGAGGCCCCCCGCGCCCGGCCGCACGCTCTCGGGGGCGATCAGCCCCTCGACGCTCTTGTTCGCGGTCTCGCCGTAGACCGCGACCGACTCGAGATCCGTCGGCAGCTGCACCGGGATCGACTGCTCGACCCCGTCGGCGAACGGCCCGCCCGCGCCTGGCGCGCCCGCGGCCGAGGCCTTGAAGATCATCTTCGCGACGCCGTTGCCGGTGGCGACCAGCTTGAAGCGCACTTCGCGCGCGACGCCCTCCTCGACGGTGACGGTCTGTTCGGCCGGCTGATCCTTCGCGAGAGCGACGGTGCCCGACAGCTGCGCCGAGACCTTCACTTCACTCTGCGGGGCGCCGAGCCCCTTCGCGTTGACGACCACGCCGGCCTCGAACGCGTCTCCGCTGCGCGCGAAGCGCGGAAGCGCCGGCAGCACCAGGAGCGGCAGCGAGACGCGGACGTGATTCTCGGCCACGCCGAACCGATCGGCGTCGGTCGTCGCCACCGCCATGATCCGGAAGGTCGTGAGGTTGTCGGGCAGCTCGAGCTTCGCCTGCGCGTGCCCCTGCGAATCGGTCTCGACGGTGGTCCAGAGAGCGGTGGTGACGAACTTGTTGCGCGCGCCGCTCGGCCCCTTGCCGCCGCCGCCGCCCGGCTGCACCTCGCCCTTCTCGTTGAACCGCTGCCGGCGGACCAGCGAGAGCAGCGGCTCGCCGAGCGCGACGCCCAGGCTGTGCCGCGGGAACATCTCCACGAGCGGATCGGGCGGGTGGTAGTCGGTCAGCCGCAGCACGCCCTCGTCGACGGCATAGACAGTGATCTCCGCCTGCCGCGGCTGGCCCGCGGAGTCCTTCACCGCGAGGTCGATCGGCACCACCTGCCGCGGCCGCCACTCCTCCTTCGGGACCTGGATCTCGACGCTGAGCCGCTTGATGGCGCGGCCCACCGACAGCTCGATGTTGCCCGCCTTCACCGCGGGCCGCCCCGGGTCGTCGCCCGCCTCGATGCCGCCCTGCTCGACGCGCTGGCGCTGCAGCACCACCCCGACGAACACGTTCGGCACCATCGCCTCGGTGATCGGCACGTCAATGCTGGTCGCGGTCCCCACCAGATGCTGCACACGGCGATCGATCACGCCTTCCCGCTCCGTCGAGATGAGCGCGCTGCACTCCGGGTAGGGCGACTTGATCAGCACGTGCGCGATGTCGCCGACCGCGTACTCGGCCTTGTCCGCGACCAGCTCGACCTTCGGCGAATCGCCGCGCGCCCAGGCGGCGAAGTCGGCGCCGAGCGCGTAGACGCCCACGCTCGAGAGCGCGAGGTGGCCGGCTTCGTCCTTCGCCTCTGCGCGCAGCGTGTAGAAGCCCGCCTTGGCCAGCACGAGCTGGCAGCTCGCGGCCGCGGCGCCCGCGTCGCCGGTCTTCACGTCGCAGCTGCCCGCCGGCTCGTCGACCATCTCCGAGACGCTCTCGTAGACGCCGCCGACCCCCTTCTTGCGGACCGAGTGCCACGCGCGCAGGAGCGCCGTCACGTGCACCGGGACGCCGGAGAGCCGCACCCCGTCTGGCTGCGCTGCGATCGCGCCGATGTTCATCGGCTCGCCCGCCTTGCTGAACAGGCTGCGGTCGGCGATGCCGACGTAGAACTTCGCCGGGTGCACCAGCACCGACGTGCGCCCCGCCACCGTCTGCCGCGAGACGTCCTGCACCTCGGATTCGATGGTGTACGTCGCGGGCCGATCGCCGGGCGCGTCGGGCTTGATCGAATCGATCGCGAGGTTTCCCTGCGCGTCGATGGTGCCGTCCCCCGAGGCGAAGAGGCCGTTGTCGCCGACCGGCGCGCCCTCGTCGTAGCCCCACGTCTGCCGGCCGAAAGAAAACCCGTCGCTGCGCGGCGGCGCGAAGTCGGTGGTGCTCCGGGTGACGCTCCAGGTGGCCTTCGCCCCCTTCATCGCGCCGCCGAACAAGTAGCGGGCCGAGACGATGACGCCGAGCGGATCGCCGGCGAAGATCTCGCTCTTGCCCGCGAGCAGATCGACGCGGAAGGTGGGCGCCCGGTACTCCGCGACGGTGAACGAGCCGCTCCAGGTGCCGCCCCCGGACTGCTCGGCGCGCACGTCGTAGCTGCCGAGGCGGCCATCGGCGGGGACCACCACATCGAGCGAGAACGTGCCGTATCGGCTGAGCGGGATCTGCTTCTGGTTCGCCAGCGACTTGCCATCGGGGTCGGTCATGCTGAAGTTGATCTTCACTCCCGCGGGCGTGGTCAGGCCGCTCGGCGACGCGCCCGCGAAGTGACGCAGCACGCCCTTGACGTGCACGGTGTCGCCGGGCCGGTAGATGCCGCGATCGGTGAAGACCACGCCGACTGCCCTCGGCGAGAGGCCGTCGAACGACGCGGTGGTGCCGTCGCGTGAGAGGTCATCCCAGAGCGTGGTGACCACGCCGGTGTCTCCCTGATCGGTCGCGGCGACAACGAGGCTCGGCTGCTCCCATGAACGAGTCTTGCGCGCATCCATCTTCGCCAGCGGAGGAAGCGTCGCGAGCCCGTGCTCGTCGGCGGTCGCCTGCGCGACCGGCTTGCCGTCGCCTCCGTAGACCACCACCTGTGCTCCCGGCCGGGGAGAAGCGCTCTGCGCCGAGGTGACCCAGACCACCCCGCCGGTCAGTCCGACCTTCGCGTGCGCGATCACATCGGTGACCTGGATCAGCACGCGGCCCGGCTCCTTCTCGGACGTCGTGTTGGGCGACCAGACGCGCACCAGCGCGAGGCCGGTCTTCTTGCCGTCCTTGAACGCCGCGCGGATGTCGATGCCGTGGATGCGTGGCTCGTTCTTCGGGTCGGTGAGCGGAGTCCGCGGCGAAGCGTCGGGCGGGCGCGCCGGGTACCTGCATGCGGGAGCGTCGCACGTCCGCAGCGCCAGCCACTCGGACGGCGTCAGCTGCCAGAGGTCCGCGTTGAGCGCCGGGACGTTGGTGGTCTGCACCGGCAGCAGGCCGTCGCCCGACGCTTCGAGCAGGCCGACATCGCGGCCGACAAACATCGACGGCTCGAGATCGTCCAGCGTGACGGTGCCCTGGAACGCCGCCGCCTTCTGGCCGAACTTGTCGAGCACGCCTGCGTCGAGGGTGATGGTGTAGGTGGTGCCCGGCTTCCATCGCGCCGGGATGCGCACGTCGGTGCGCTGCCCGCCAAGCTCGACGCCGAGGTCGGCATCCTGCTCGTCCCAGTCGAGCGCCACCGCCGGCTCGATATGCAGACGGGAGCGCAGCTCCGAGATCTTGCCGAGCGGGTTGGTGAACGTGATCGACACCGGGCCGTGCGAGCAGCGCTCCGCGCCGTCCCAGCAGCGGACGATCTTCGTCGCCTCCATCGCGCCGTAGGTCGAGCAGGCCTGCTGCCAGCCCGACTTGGCGAGCAGCGGGCCCTGCGCCGCCAGCGCGGCTCCGTCGAGCGCGAGCGCAAATGGCGCGTTCAGCGGGAGCGGCTTGGAGGGTTGCAGCTGGTAGCGCGTGACCTGGCTCTTGAACTTGAGCGCGTCTGACGAGGCCCGTTCGAAGTGGCGCCGCTTCGTTGGATCGGTCTCGGCCGCTTCGTTCGCGCGCTGCTCGTCGGAGACGTTGACCGACTTGAGGATCTGCGCGTCGACGCGCTCGCCGCCGGTTGGCTGGAAGAAGAAGGCGCGCGCGGGGTTGGCGAGGGGCTGGTTGAGCACGACCTGGAACTGCTGTTGCGCCGTCGACCATTTGCAAAGGGACGGCTCGGGCAGGGTGTCGCTCGACTGCTGCTCGATGCGCGGCGTGGTGAAACTGAACGTGTAGGGCTGGGCAAGCTTGCTCCCGTCGAGCGCGGCAAGCCCCGCGGGCACAGTCACCTTGAACTCGGTGCTGTAGGGCAGCTGCGCGTCGGGGACGAACTCGACCGACGTGCTGCCGAGCCAGTGCCACTTGCCCGAAGCCTTCGGCTCGAGGGTGAAGCCTCCCGCCGGGTTGGCCGCGTCGCCTTGATCGAGCGTCGCCAGCGCGACGACTGGGCGGTTGAACGTCACTGTCGCGCGGTTCAGGCCCTGCAGCTCGCCCTTCGGACGCGCGACGATCACCTCGAGGCCGTCGGCCGGTTCTCCAGCGGCCGGCCCGGTGGGCGTCACGTCCGGAGGCGGGGGCGGCGCCTCGAGCTTGCGATCGATGGCCACCGGCTTGTCGCCGGAAGACGTGGAGCTGTCCTGCGAGCGATGACAGGCAACGGCGGCCGCAAGGAGCGGGAGCGCAAACGCAAGGCGCTTCATTGGAGGGACCTCCCAAGCTGGTTCAACGGCGAAATGGAAGTGAGACTACGCAAAGTGCGTGCCTTCATGCGCGGGGCGCAGCACAGAAGGCCCGTTTCGCTCTAGCATGCGCCGATGCAAGCTGCCCAAGCTCGCCTTCTCCTCGTCGCCGCGATGCTCGCCGCGTTCGGCAGCTCCGCCTGCGCGACGATTGTGCGCGGCGCGGAGGCCGATCTCTCCATCGACAACGCGCCCCCAAATCTGCTCGCGTTCGACCGGGCGGGAGAGCCGCTGCCGCTCGAGCGGACCGCCGACGGCACCGCCCACGCGAAGGTCAGCTACAAAACCGATCTCATCTTTTTAAAGAGCGATGGGAAGACCGCCGCAGTGGTCCCCGAGTCGCGGGTCGCAGTCGGCTTCGTCATCTGCGACATCCTGCTCGATCTCTTCCCTCTGCTCATTGATTGGGCCACCTCGAAGTGGACCAACTTCGACGACATCGATGCGCGGCTCGCATTCGCGGCTCCGATCAAGAGCGGCGGCCCCGATCCATGGCTCGTGCACGAAGCCCACTCCGCCGCCCACGCGCCCGCTGCAGAGATCGTGCACGAGTCGGCGGCGCCGCTGGTCCAGCCCGCTCCTTCGCAACCCGCGGCATCGCAGCCGGCGCTCGCCCAGCCGGCCGCCAGCGCCGATCGGCGCGCGGCCATCTTCAGCAGCGGCAAGCTCGCGGTGCTCGACTTCAAGAGCTACACCGACGCGCTCAAGCCGGAGGACGTGCGCTACTTCACCGACGTGGTGCGCGGCCAGGTGCTCAAGGCCGCGCCAGCGCTCCAAGTCATGACGCGCGAGAACCTCCTGGTGCTCTTGCAAGCGACCGGCAAGGACGCGACCGCGTGCGAAGGCGAGTGCGAGGTCGACACCGGCCGCCGCATCGGCGCTGATGCGGTGATCAGCGGCGAGATCCTCAAGGTGGGAAGCCACTTCAAGCTCAGCCTCAAGCTGCACGAGACGCGCGAGGGCCGGCTGCTCTCCACTTCGGTGGCGAGCGGCAAGTCGATCGACGAGCTGGACGAGGGTGCGCAGAAGGCGGCGCTCGATCTGATCGCGCCCGCGCACTAGCGCGCGCTGCTGGTTCTGTTGTCAAAGAGCGAGGCCGGCGGCAGCGGAGGAGCCGGTTGCAGCGATCGGGCCAGCGCGGTTGCGAGAGTGAAGAGCGGAGCCGCGGGTCTCGTTTTGGTCACGGAGGGGTATCGTTTTGAGACCCTCGGTGGTCTCGTTTTGGACCGGCGCAAGAGCCTCTCGAGCACCAGCCCGCTGGCATGCGGCGTGCGATGCCGTCATGCATGCATCCTCTCTGCAACCGCTTTTTGGAACTGCTCTTCCCCGCCCGCTGCGCCGCATGCGATCGGCTGGGCCAGGAGCCGTTCTGCGGCGCGTGCGCGGAATCTCTGGTGTCCGTGCCCGCTGGCTGCCCGCTCTGCGGCGTGCCGCTCGACGAAGCGCTGATGCCCGCTCTCAGGCCGCGCCGTTGCGGTCCCTGCCGCGCACAGGCGCCGCCGTTCCGTTCGGCGCGCGCGCCGTTTCTGCACGGAGGTGCGCTGGCCGAGGCGATCCACGCCTTCAAATACGAGCAGCGCGAAGAGCTGGCGCGGCCGCTGGGCGCGCTCTTTGAAGCAGTCGAGCGGCCCCAAGTGGAGGTGCTCTGTCCGCTGCCGCTCCATCCGGCGAGGCTGCGCAGGCGCGGGTACGATCAAGCCGCGCTGCTGGCGCGCGAGGCCGGCGCCCGGTTCCAGCTGCCCGTCGCGCACCTGCTCGAGCGGGCGCGCGCGACGCCGTCGCAGGTGGGCCGCGACCGCTCCGCGCGGCAGCGCAATGTCCGCGGAGCGTTTCGCGCGCGGGGCTCGGTGCTGGGCCAATCGATCTGCCTGATCGACGACGTACTCACCACCGGGGCGACCGCGGGCGAGGCGGCGCGCGCGCTCTACGCCGCAGGCGCGCGGCGGGTGGAGGTGCGGACCCTGAGCCGTGCCCCCTGAGCGGCGGCCCGTTCGATCTGGAGTACAAACGAGGCCTTTTTCTCCGAGCGGAATGCAGGCGGGCAGTCCGCCGTTGGGACACGAAGGCCTTGGGAGCGAACCAGCGAATGGCTCTTTCAGTCTGGCAACCGTTCCTCGCAGCGCTGCTCCTCGGCGTGCTCCCCTCTTCCTCTGCGCGCGCGCAGGAGATGCGCGCGACCGAGCTGATCCGGCGGCTTGCGGGCGAGCACGATCAGCCCCAGGCGCTGCCCGACTTGATCCGGCTGGCCGAGCTGCGCGAGCAGCTGACCGATCTGCGTCCGCTCGCGGAGGCGCTCGATTCGGGCGCCCAGGATCCGAAGGGCCGAGAGGACGTGCGCGCGCTCGCCCGCCATCTGCGCGCTCAGCTCTGGATCGCGCAGGGCGAGATGGAGCGGGGCCGCGCCGAGATCGATGCGCTCGCGCCCATCCGCGCCTGGTCGGTGATCGGGCCGTTCGACAACGACGGGCGCAGCGGGCTCTCCGCCGTCTACCCGCCCGAGGCCGGCTCGTTCGATCCTTCCGCAAGCGTGAAGGGCAAGGAGCACGCGGTCTCCTGGCGGGTGCTGCCCGACGTCGCGCCGCTCGGCTTCATTGATCTCGACGGCGCGGTCTGGCCGCGGCAGGACGTGACCGTCTATGCGGCGAGCGTGCTGCCGGCGCCGCGCGCGCAGGGGGCGGTGCTGCACTTCGGGACCAGCGGCGCTTGCAAGCTTTGGGTGAATGGCGAGCTGGTCCTCGAGGACAAGAACCAGCACCCGGCGCGCTTCGACCAGCGCACGGTGCCGGTGCGGTTGCGCGCGGGCGAGAACCGCATCCTCTTCAAGATCGCGCACGCGAGCGGGCGGGTCGGCTTCTGGATCCGGCTTGCGGGCGAGCGCGATGAGCCGCTGACTGCGCTGGCGGCGAAGGCGTTCGCACCGCTGCGCCCGATGGCTCCTCTGGTAGATGACGCGCCCGCGGTATCCGCGCGCGGCAAGCCGGTCAAGCTGCCGGCGCCGCTCGATGGACTGGAAGCGCTGCGCGAGAGGGCCGCCCGCGACGAGCACGACGCGCGCGCACAAGAAGATCTGGCGGTGCTGCTCGCCACCCGCCGGCCCGACGACGACACCGAGCAGCTCGCGCTGCACGCGCAGGAGCGCGCGGCCGACGCGGCGCCGGGAGATCCGCAGGTCGAGCTGCGGCTGGCGCGCCTCGAGGAGCACGACGCGAACAAGAAGCGCCAGGCGCTCGAGCGCGGGCTGCAGGACCATCCCGATGACGTCGAGCTGCTGGAGAACCTGGCCGCGTTCCGTTTCGAGAAGGGCGATGGCTGGAAGGCGCTCGAGCTGGCGCGGCACGCGACGCAGATTGCGCCGCACGCCGCGCGCGCGCAGCTGCTCGAGGCGCGCGCGCTCGACGCAGTGGGGCTGGGCATGCAGGCCAACGCCGCGCGCATCGCCATTGCGCAGGAGCACCCGGACGACGTGCGGGCGCTGCGCGCGCTCGTCTCGGCGCTGAGGCGGCTCGGGCGGGTCGAGGAGGCGCAGAGCGCGCTGCGGCGGGTGCTCGCGCTGCGCTTCGACGATGTGGATTCGCGCGCCGAGCTGTGGGGCTTGTGCCTCGATCGCGGCGATCTCGAAGGCGCGCTCGCCCTCCTGCGCACCGGGATCGCCATCGAGCCCGGGCTCGTTTCGCTGCGGGTCCGCCTCGCGGATCTGCTCTCGCAGAACGGCCGCACCGAGGCGGCCGACCAGGCCTACGCCGAGCTGCACGCGCTCTCGCCCGACGATCCCGACGTCGCCGAATCGACCGGACGCCACCAGCTGCGCGCGGGCCGCACCGAGCAGGCGCTGCAGACCTTCGAGCGCGCGCTCGCGCTGCGGCCGCAGAACCCGGCGCTGCGCGAGCTGCTGCGCTCGGTGAAGCCCGAGGAGCGATACGCCGCGCCCTATCTCTACGACGCGGCGGCGCTCGCCCGCGCGGCGCCCTCGGCCGCGGCGGCCGGCGACGACGTCGAGGTGCTCGCCGACCTCACCGTGGTCAAGGTCTACGGCAACGGCCTGTCGACGCGCACGCACCAGCTGGTCCTGCGCGCGCTCACCGAGCGCGGTGTCGAGCAGTCGCGGGTGCAGGCGTTCCAGTTCTCCCCCGAGCGCACGGTGGTGCGCGTCGAGCAGGCGCGCATCTTCCGCCAGGGCCAGGTGATCGAGAGCCGCAGCGAAGGCGAGCGCAACCTGTCCGAGCCCTGGTACGGCCTCTACTACGACGTGCGCGCGAAGGTGATCGCGTTCCCGCAGCTGCAGGCGGGCGACGTGCTCGAGCTGGAGACGCGCCTCGACGACGCGGGCAGCAACTACTTCTCCGACTACTTCGGCGACCTCGCCTGGCTGCAAGGAAACGCGCGCCGGCTCCACTCGGACTACGTGCTCTTGGGCCCGCCGGGCCGCGTCTTCTACTCGGCGGCCGCGCCGCTCGCGAACTTGCAGCGCACGCAGGAGAAGCTGCCCGACGGCGGCACGCGCCTTCGCTACTCGGCGCACGACGTGCCGCGCGTGGCGCCCGAGCCGGGCGCGCCGGGCGCCAGCGAGCTGTACGCCTGGGTCCACGTCTCGACCTACAAGGATTGGGAGAGCGTCGGCCGCTTCTACTGGGGGCTCGTCAAGGATCAGCTGCGCGTCACCGACGAGATCCGCCGCGCAGCCAACGAGGCGGTCGCGGGGATCCCAGAGGGCGACGAGATGGCCCGCATCCGCGCCGTCTACCACTACGTGCTCTCGCACACGCGCTACGTCGCGCTCGAGTTCGGGATCAACTCGTTCCGGCCGTATCCGGTGGAGACGATCCTCAACCGAGCCTTCGGCGACTGCAAAGACAAGGCGTCGCTGATGCACGCGCTGCTCGAGGCGCTCGGCATCGACTCGCGGCTGGTGCTCTTGCGGATGAAGCGGTTGGGCAACCTGGCGGAGGAGCCGGCCTCGCTCGCCATCTTCAACCATGCGATCCTCTATCTGCCGCAGCACGATCTCTTCCTCGACGGCACCGCCGAGTTCCACGGCTCGCAGGAGCTGCCGGGCGACGATCGCGGCGCCGATGTGCTCATCGTCGAGCCGACCGGCACCGCGTCCGACGAGCCGTCGCGCTTCTTCCGCACGCCCGAGGCGACGCCCGCGGACAACACCAGCGAGACCCGCTCGCACGTCGAGCTGCGCGACGACGGGAGCGCGAAGCTGAGCCTGCAGACCGTGAGCGCCGGCTCATCGACGCCGGGCGCGCGGCGCGTGTTCGAATCTCCCATCGAGCGCAAGGCGCACGCCGAGGAGCTGCTGGTCCGCGCGGGATATCCCGGCGCGCGACTCGGGTCGGTGGAAGTCTCCGATCCGCGCTTGGTGGAAAATCCATTCGAGGTCCGCGCGACCGCCGAAGTGCCGGCCTATGCGACGCCCAGCGGGAGCGGCAGCTTCCTCTTCACGCCGTTCGGGCAGCGGGCCGGTTTCGTCGAGACGCTCGCTCCGCTCTCGCAGCGCAAGCTTGCGCTGCAGCTGCCCGAGGCAGAGAGCGCGCGCCAGCTGCTCGCGGTCGAGCTGCCCGCAGGCTGGGCTGCGACGCTGCCGCCCGACGCGCAGGGCGACTCTCCGCAGGGCCGCTGGGAGCTGCACTTCGCCAACGAGGGCGGCACGCTGCGCGCGCAGCTCGATCTGGTGCTGGCCGGCGGCCTGCTGCAGCCGGCCGACTATCCCGCCTACCGGGCGATGCTCGGCAAGCTCGATCAGGCGCTCGCGCGCAAGGTTGAGCTCACTCCCGCGCCGCTGGCGGCCGCGCCGAAGGAGTCGAAGTGAGCGCCGCGCGGAAAAGGTCCACGATGAAGGAAACCGCGCTCGCGCGACGGCTCGCGGTGCTTGCGGGTGCGGCGGCGTTGGTCTCGTGCAGCGCGGGGCAGAGCGCGAAGCGGCCGCCGCCCGAAGAGGGCGCGACGCAGCGGCTGGAGCTGGCGCGCCGCCGCGCGGCGGCGAATCCGCAGGACGCGGCCGCGCAGATCGAAGAGGGTTGGCTCGACTACCTGGTCACCTCCGATCCCGAGGCTGCGCGGAAAAAATTCGACGAGGCGCTCGCGATGAAGCCGCTCGCGCCAGCCGAGGAGCGCGCGCTCGCGCTCCTCGGCGAAGCGGAGATCGACGAGGATCGGCTCCAGTTCGGCGAGGCGGGCCGGGCGTACTTCGAGGCGCTGCAGAGCGCTCCGCAGAGCCCGCTGGCCGAGCTCGCCGCCGATCGACTTCTGGAAGCGGAGGGAGACTCGCGTGCGATCGACGATCAGATCCTCGCGGCGGCAAGGTCGCTCGGCGCAGGGACGCAGGCGCGCGCCGCGCAGTTGATCCGGCAAGCCGCCGCGCACGTCGCGGGCAGCCGCGCGCTCGAATCGCCGGGGAGCCCGGCCGCGGAGAGCGAGGCCTGGGCCGCGGCGGGCGCGGTGCAGCGCTGGCGCGTGGCGGGGCCGTTCGCAGCCGAGAGGCTGCTCGATCTCGAGCGGCCGACCGCGCTCGACACACCTGCGCTCACGCGCGCACCGCAGAGCGGACCCGCGGGGAGCACTGCTGAGCGGTCGCTCGAGTTTCCCGACGGCGACGTCGGCCTCGACCTCGAGCCGGGCGAGGGAGATCTCTTCTATGCCGCCAGCACGCTCGAGGTGGCTCGCGGCGGCGACTACCTGCTGCTCGCCGAGGGCGCTGGCGCGCTCGAGGCGCGGCTTGATGGCTCGGCCGCGATCTCGCGTTCGCCCTGGCCGCGTGAGGAACCGCGGGCGCAGATGCAGCCGGTGCATCTTGCGGCGGGAAGCCACGCGCTGCTGGTGCGCTGGAGCCGCGCCGAGGGAGCGCACTTTCGCATCTCGCTCGCGCGCGCAGACGGCGAACCGACCGACATCGTCTCGCGTGCGCCGGCGCAGCTCGAAGGGCAGCGGCTCGCGTCGCGCTGCGCGCTGGGCACAGCCTGCACGCCGGCGGCTGCGTTCGCCGACACCGGCGGCCTGCGCGGCGAAGCGGAGAGGCGCCTCGCTCGCGATCCGGCCGACCCGCTCGCGGCTTTTCTCCTCGTGCGCGCGACCCTCAAAGAGGACCGTGACGCCGCGCGAGGCTCGATCGATCGGCTGATCGCGGCCACCAACGGCGGTGCGCCAGCGCTGCTCTTGCGCGTGGTGCAGGTGCTCAGCGACGGCGATGTCCCTGAGCGGATCGGGCGCGCGCACGCGCTCGCCGATCTCACTTCGGCGCTCGAGAAGGACCCGCGGATGCTTCGCGCGGCGCTCACGCTGGCGGCGATGCAGCGCGACGCGGAGCGGACGGATGAGGCGGCCGCGGTGCTCGCTCGCGCGGAGCGCAGCGCGCGTGCGCTGGCGGGAAACGGCGCGCCGCTGCCTCCCCGGCTCCTGCTCGCCCGTGCGCGGCTGCTCGACGCGCAGGGCAACACCGCGCTCGCGCGCGCGGCGGCCGACTCGGCGCGCAGCATCGATGGCGGGCGCTGCGATGCGCTCGGGCTCGCGCAAGAGCTGTCGCGGCGGGAGGGGAGCCTCGCCGACCAGAAGGCGCTGACCGATGCGCTCGTCGCCTGCCCCGAGCAGCGCGGCGCGCTCCCGCAGCTGCTGCGCGACCGGGGAGATCTGGCCGGGGCCGAGGCGATCCTGGAGAAGATGGCCGCAATGCGGCCCGCGCAGCCGCAGCGAATCGCGCAGCTCGCCGAGCTGCAGGCGGCGCGGGGCGAGGTGGCGCGCGCGATCGAGACGCTGCGCCGCGCGGTGGCCGTCTCGCCGCGAGCCTCCGATCCGTGGCGGCATATCGCGGCCTGGCTCGATCTCTCGGGCGACGCGAAGGGCGCGCTGGCTGCGCGCGAGGAGGCGCTCGCGCGCCTGCCGGCCGATCTGCAGCTGCGCCGCCAGATCGCGCTCGCCCGCGGCACGCACTTGATGAGCTGGTCCGATCGCGATGGGCTCGAGCTCGCCCGTCGCGCCGCCGCGCTGCCCTCCGATGCCGATGCGAGCGAGCGGCCGGCCGCGCTGCGTCTGCTCGACTACGGCGGCGTCGAGTTCGCCAGCGACGGCACCGCGGTGGAGCGGGTCCACACGCTGGTGCGGCTGCTCGACAAGACCGGCATCGCCCGCTTCGGCGAAGTGCAGATCCCCGGCGACGCCGAGCTGCTCGAGCTGCGCACGATCAAGCCGGACGGCCGCGTGCTCGAGCCGGAGGCGATCCCGGAGAAGGAGACGCACAGCCTGCCCGGGCTCGAGCCGGGCGACGTGGTCGAATACGACTATCTGCGCAGCTACTCCCCGCGCGGGCCCGAGCTGCCCGGCATCTCGCCGGGCGCGTTCTTCTTCGCCGATGAAGAGACGCCGATGGTCGAGAGCACCTATGAGGTCCGCGCGCCAGCGAGCGTGCCGCTCGAGGTCGATGCGCGGAACCTGCCGCCGCAAGCGATCGAACGCGCCCCCGACGGCTCGCTGCGATTCGTGCACACCGATCGCGATATCGCACCGTCGCATCCGGAGCCGAACCAGCCCTCCGAGGAGGAGATCTCGCCCTGGGTGCAGGTCGGGTATGGCGCGCATCCGGATCAGGTGGGCCGCTCGCTCGCCGACTGGGCCATCCTGCGCGCCCGCCCGACGCTGGACACCGACGCGCTGGCCGCGAAGGCGGGCGGTGCGACGCCGCGCGAGAAGGTCGAGCGCATCGTCGCCGCGGTGGCCCAGGAGATCCCCGGGCGCATCAACGGGGCCGACTTCTCCGCGCCGGCGCAACACGTGCTCGCGCTCGGCCGCGGCAACCGGCTGCTGGTGATCAAGGCGGCCCTCGCCTCGGCGGGCGTCCGCGCGCACCTCGCGCTGGTCAAGCCGTTCGGCGCGCTGCCGGAGACGCCGCGATTCCCCCGCGGCGATCTCTACTCGTTCGCCGTGCTGCGGGTCGACGCGCAGGCGGGCCTGCGCGAGCCGATCTGGATCGACGCGACCTGGCGCCGCGGGCCGGTCGATCAGCTCCCGCCGTTCGCGCGGGGACAAGCGGCGCTGCTCTTGCCCGAGCCGGGCGACGAGCCGTCGCGGCCGCTCTTGGCGCGCACTCCCGGCACTCCAAACGAAGGCGACGACGGGCGCACGATGACCTTCGCGCTGAAGATCGGGCCCACTGGCGAGACGGTCGGGCAGGTGCACGACGAGGTGGCCGGCTTCGAGGCGGCCGCGCTGCGCGAAGCGCTCGAGCAGCTCGACGAGCAGTCGCGCCGGCAGGCGGTCGAGCAGATGCTCGCGCGGGCGATCCCGCGGGCGGCGCTCGAATCGCTCACCGTGGCGGGGGAGAGCGCGCAGGGCGGCCCGGCGTCGCTCGACTACACGCTGCACGCCGACCTGGGCCGGCCCGACGGCCCCAGCCTCCGGCTGCCGTCGTCGCTCTCGCCGGCGAACCTCTCGCGCCGCTTCGCCGAGAAGTCCGAGCGCAAGAAGCCGATCCTGCTCCAGCTGTTCGAGCGCTTCTGCGTGCGCGCGGAGCTGAAGCTCCCGCCCGGCCTCGCCGCCCGCTCGCTGCCGGCGCCGATCGATCTGCAGACGCCCTTCGGCCGCTACCGTTGGAGCGCGCAGCAGAAGAGCGGCGCGCTGCTCATCTCCGAGGAGCTCTCGTTGCCGCCGCAGCGGATCTCGCCCGCCAACTACCCGGCGTTCGTCGCGTTCACCCGCGCGGTCGATCAGGCCCAGGGGCGTGATCTGCTGATCGAGCCGCCGTAGACTTTCGTGGACGCTCGCTGGCTAGAAGCCGTTTCCAAACCGCTTCTAGAAGAAGCGCAGCGCCGCTTCGCTGTGCAGGTCGAGGCCGCGCGCGGTCAGGCGCAGGAGCGGCCCGGCCTGTTCGGCGAGGCCCTCGGCGCACAGGCGCGCGATCTGCGCGCCAAAGCGCGCGTGGACCGGCAGCCCCAGATCGCGCTCGAGCGCGCCCAGGTCGAGCCCGTCGGCGAGGCGCAGGCCGGTGAAGATGCGCTCGCGCAGGTGCTCCTCGGCGGTGAGCGTCTCGGCGCTCGCCTCGCCCAGGCCGGTCTGCTCGACCCGCTCCATGTAGCGCTCGGGCGAGCGGTCGTTCTGCCAGCGGCGTCCCACCGTGCGCGACTCGTCGTCGTCCGCGGCGGCGCTGCCCTCGCGCGTGAAGCCGCAGGCGCCGCAGCCGACCGCCGCGTATTCGAGGCCGCGCCAGTAGAGCGAGTTGTGGACCGCCTCGCGCGAGGCCTTGGCGAAATTGGAGATCTCGTAGCGGCGGTAGCCGGCCTTCTCGAGCTCTTCGCGGACCGCCTCGCCCATCGTCGCCTGCAGCTCGTCGTCGGGCAGCTCGAGCTCGCCTCGGCGGAAGGCCTTGGCCATCGGGACCTCCTCGGCGAGGCCGGTGAGGGTGAGCGCGTAGCAGCTCAGGTGCTCGGGGCCCAGCTCGATGGCGGTGCGCGCGTCGCGGGCGGCGCCTTCGGCGCTCTGCTCCTCGGCGCCGTGGATCAGGTCGAGCGAGATGTTGCCGAAGCCCGCCGCCCGCGCGGTCTGGAAGGCGCGGATGGCGTCGCCGCCCGAATGCTTGCGGCCGAGCGAGACCAGCTGCCGCGGCGCGAACGACTGCACGCCGATGGAGATGCGGTTCGCGCCGGCCGCGCGGAAGGCGGAGAAGCGCGATTCGTCGGCGGTGCCGGGGTTCGCCTCCAGCGTGATCTCGGCGTCGCTCTCGACCGGGAAGAGCGCGTGCACCTCGCGCAGCACCTCGGCGAAGAGCGGCGGGTCCCAGAGCGAGGGCGTGCCGCCGCCGAAGTAGACGCTGACCGCCCGGCGCGCGGGGCCGCGCTGGAAGCGGGGCGCCTGCGCGCGCAGCTCGCGCAAGATCGCGTCGGTGTAGCGCCGCTGAGGAATCACCGCCTCGGCGCGCGAAGCGAAGTCGCAGTACGGGCACTTCGAGAGGCAGTACGGGTAGTGGACGTAGATGCCGAACGGCGCTGGCTCCACGCTATCCCCGGCGCTTGCGCGAAGAGGTGCCCGGGCCGGGCCCCGCGGGCGCAGCGCTTTGCGGCAGCGAGGCCGAGCCGCCGAGCGTGCCGGGGATGGGCGTCGAGACCGGCGCGGGCGCCGTCTGCGCCGCCTTGGCGCTGTCGACCGCGCCGTAGCGCGCGACCTCCTGGCTCAAGAACTCGTTCTCACGGCGCAGCTCCTCGAGCTCCACCACCAGCTGTTGCGCCCGCTTCTCGCCGGCGCTCGCCTGCTCGAGCTGCGCGCGCACCTGGCCGGCCTCGGCGCGGATGGCCGAGCGCTCCATGCCGAGCGAATCGATGGTGCCCTGCAGCGCGACGATGCGCTGCTCGACCCGCTGCTTCTCCTCGCGCACGTCTTCGAGCGCCTCGCGGGCGAGCCGCGCGTCGCGGCGCGCGTTCTCCAGCTGCTCTTCCAGCTGGCTCTCGCGATCGCTGGCGGCCTCGGTCTCCTGCGTGTCGTCGGGCAGCTCGTTGCCGCGCAGGCGGGCCTCCGCGTCGAGCGTCGCCTCGCGCTCGCGCGAGTCGGCGAGCGCCTTCTCCAGCAGCGCCACCCGCTCGGCGAGCGGGTTCTTGTCGCGGGCGAGCGCCTGCAGCTGCGCGTCGGCCTCGGCGAGCAGCTGCTTCTCGCGGGTCTGCGCCATCTCGACCAGGCGCGCCTCGCGCGACTGCACCTCCGCGATCATCTTCGTCTCGCGCTCGCGCACCTCGGCCACCAGCTGGGCCTCGCGCGCGCGGGCCTGCTTGCGCTCCTCTTCCACCTCGGCGCGCAGGCGGGTGTCGGCGGCCTGCAGCTCTTGCTGCTCGCGGCGCAGCGTGGCGATGCGCGCGTCGCGCGACTCGAGCTCGCTGCGCATCCCCGCGCCCGCGTCTGAGGAAGCCCGCTGCTCGACGCGCAGCGCGGCCAGCTCGCGCGACGCGGTCTCGCTCTCGCGCAGCGCCGCCTCGCGGTCGCGCTGGGCCTGCTCCAGCTTGCGCATCGCCGACTCGTGGTTGCGCCCGGCCGCGTCCAGGCTGCTCTGCAGCAGGTCGCGCTCCTCGCGCAGCCGCGCCTCGGCCTGGGCGGCCTTCTCCAGAGAGTCGGCGAGCGCGCGATTCTGCAGCTGCGCGTCGTTGGCGCGGGCGGCCTCGCTGCGCGCCTTCTCCTCGCTCGCCTTCGCGGCCGACTCGAGCAGCTCGACGCGCGCGTCGCGGGCGAGCAGCGCCGCCTCGAGCGTCGCCGCCTGCGCGCGGGCCGAGTCGAGATCGACCCGCGCCGCTTCGAGCTGCCGCTTCTGCTCGTCGCGCTCGGCGCGCACCTCGCTCAGCTCGGCCGCGAAGCGCATCGCCTTGGCCTTCGCCTCGTTGAGCTCGGCGGGCGGCGGCGGCAGGCTCTGGCGGCGGATCTCGTCGACCTGCTCGATGCGCCGCGCGGCCGCGCCCAGCTGCTGCTCGGCCGCCGCCAGCGCCTGCACCGACTTGGCGCGCAGCTGCGCGAGCTGCTCCTCGAGCGCGGCGACGTGCTCCTCGCCGAGCCGCGCGCTGTGGCTCCTGGCCGCGTTCACCGCGGGGTCCGAGAGAGGGGCCAGCTCGGAGGTGACCTCGGCGTCCGATGCGGGCAAGGAGACCTGCGCCGCGGAGGCTTCTGGCGCGCGCGCCGCCGACTTGTTGCCCTGCGCCGCGCGGCCGGACTGCGCCTTCTCTGTGCCCTTGATCGCCATGGGCCGCGGACCTTAACAGGCGGGCAGCGCGCGTTCCACGGCGAGACGCGCGCCGTCCGCCATCTGTCCGGCGGCGGCCCGATGCTACTGTGCGCGCCCCATGGCCGGACCCGACTCGTTCCTCTCCGCTCTCCAGCGCGGCATCGTCGTTTTCGACGGCGCGATGGGCACCACCTTGCAGCGCCACGATCTCTCCGCCCAGGACTTCGGCGGACGGCAGGGCTGCAACGAGGCGCTCAACCTCTTCCGCCCCGACGTGGTCGCCGCCGTGCACCGCGGCTACTACGAGGTCGGCTGCGACGTCGTCGAGACGAATACCTTCGGCGCCAACCGGCCCAAGCTCGAGGAGTACGGCCTGGGCGAGCGCACGCTCGAGCTCAACGCCGAGGCGGCCCGCATCGCGCGGCGCGAGGCGATGGCGGCGCAGCACACCGACGGCCGCCCGCGCTACGTGGCCGGCTCTCTGGGGCCGTCGGGCTTCCTGCCCTCGTCGAGCGATCCCGACCTGGGCCGCGTGCGGCCGCAGGCGCTGGTGGAGATCTTCCACGAGCAGAGCTTGGGCCTGCTCGACGGCGGCGTCGACTGCATCCTCGCCGAGACCGCGCAGGACCTGCTCGAGCTGCGCGCGCAGCTGCACGGCGCGCGTTCGGCGATGGCGGAGCGGGGCGTGCGAGTCCCGCTCATCGCGCAGATCACGCTCGATCCGTCGGGGCGCATGCTGCTGGGCACGCAGCCGCTCGCGGCCGCCGCGGTCATCGTCCAGGCGGGCGCCGACGTGATGGGCCTGAACTGCTCGACCGGCCCGCGCGAGATGGTCGACGCGCTGCGCGCGATGAGCGAGCACGCGCCGCTGCCGCTCTCCTGCCAGCCGAACGCGGGAATCCCGGAGAACCGCGAAGGCCAGGCCTTCTATCCGCTCACGCCGAGCGAGCTGGCCGAGGCGCTCGCCCGCTTCGTGCGCGACTTCCGCGTCAGCGTGGTGGGCGGCTGCTGCGGCACCACGCCCGAGCATCTGCGCCAGGTGATCGAAGCGGTGCGCGGGCTGGGGCCGGTGAAGGCGCCGCCGCTGCGCGTGCCGATGCTCTCGAGCGGGCTCGCCGCGACGCCGCTTCATCAAGAGCCGCGGCCGCTCGTCATCGGCGAGCGGGTCAACTCGCAGGGTAGCAAGAAGATGAAGGAGCTCTTGCTCGCCAACGACGACGCGGGCGTGCTCGCGATCGCGCGCGATCAGGTGGAGAGCGGCTCGCACGCGCTCGACATCTGCGTCGCGCTCACCGAGCGCGGCGACGAGCTGGAGACGATGGTCAAGACGGTCCGGCTGCTCTCCGGCCAGATCGAAGCGCCGCTCTGCATCGACACCACCGAGGCCGAGGTGGTCGCCGCGGCGCTGGAGTGGATGCCCGGCATCGGCATCGTCAACAGCGTGCACCTCGAGCGCGGCTGGGAGCGCATCGACAAGATCTTCCCGCTGCTCCAGCGATATGGCGCCGTCACGGTGGCGATGACCATCGACGAGCAGGGGATGGCGCTCACCGCCGCCCGCAAGCTCGAGGTGGCCAGGCGCATCTACGATCGCGCGATATCGGATGGACTGCAGCCGCATCAATTGATGTTCGACGCGCTGACATTCACTCTCGCGACGGGCGAGGAGCAGTATCGAAGGTCGGCGCTCGATACCATCGAAGGTATCGCGGCCATTAAAAAGGAATGCCCGGGCGCATTGACGGTCTTGGGCGTCTCCAACGTCTCTTTCGGCCTCTCCAAGGCCGCGCGGCCGGTGATCAACTCGGTGTTTCTGACTCACTGTCTGCGGGCCGGATTGGACGCGGCGATCATCCACCCCGCGCATATCCTTCCCTGGAGCGAGATATCGGCCGATATCCGCACGCTCGCGGAAGATCTGGTGCTCGCCCGCAGCGAAGACGCGCTGAGCAAGTTGATTCAACACTTCGAGGGCGCCAGCGGCACGCCCGGCTCCGCGCGCGCGGCGAAGGAAGAGATCGTCCACGCCACGCCGGAAGCGCGACTGCACCATATGATCGTCGACCGGCAGCAGAAGGGTCTGGTCGAGGCGATCGACGCCTGCTTGAAGACGCGCAGCGCGGTCGGCGTGATCAACGACGTGCTGCTCGGCGCGATGAAAGAGGTGGGCGATCGCTTCGGCGCGGGCGAGCTGATCCTGCCGTTCGTCCTGCAGAGCGCGGAAGTGATGAAGAAGGCGGTCGCCTATCTCGAGCAGTTCATGGAGAAGAGCGACAGTTACTCGCGCGGCAAGGTCGTATTGGCCACCGTCTTCGGCGATGTGCACGACATCGGCAAGAACCTGGTCAAGACCATCCTCTCCAACAACGGATTCACCGTCTTTGATCTGGGCAAGCAGGTGCCGGTCGACAAGATCGTCGACGCCGCGGTGAAAGAGGGCGCCGATATCATCGGTCTATCGGCGCTCTTGGTATCGACCAGCAAGCAGATGCCTTTGGTGGTGCAGGAGCTCGCCCGGCGCGGATTGAAGATCCCGGTGATTATCGGCGGCGCGGCGATCAATCGGAAGTTCGGCTGGCGCAATGCCTATCTCGAGGGGACCGACCGCTTCTATGAAGGCGGCGTCTACTATGCGCGCGACGCCTTTGAAGGGCTCGAGTTGATTCAGGCGCTCGGCGACGCCAACTCGCGGGCGAAGCTGGAGGAGAAGCTGCACCGCGAAGCGCAGATGCATCGCAATCTCATCGCCGCTGGAAACGACAATGCGCCGCAGACGCTGAGCGCCACCACCGACGTGACCGAGAGCCCGGTCGGCCCGCCGCCGAAAGTGCGCCCGCCCTTCTGGGGCACGCAGGTGGTCGAGCCGGAGGCGCTGGTATTGCGCGATATCTTCGATTGCCTCGATCTGACCGAGCTCTACAAGCTGCAGTGGGGCGTGCGCGCGAAGACGCGCGAGCAGTATCAAAAGATGATCGCCGACGAGTTCGGCGCCAAGCGCCGCGAGCTGCAGGAGGCCTGCATCACCAACGGCTGGCTCATGCCCAAGGTCGTCTATGGATACTTCCCCTGCAGCGCCAAGGGGAACGATCTGATCATCCACGAGCCGAAGGACGCCGATCTGCCGCCGGAGAAGCGGCGCGTGCTTTGGACGTTCAACTTCCCCCGCAAGCTGGAATCGCCGCGCTATTGCCTCGCCGATTACTTCAATGCCGACGACGTGGTCGCTTTCCAGATCGTCACCGTCGGCTCGCGCGCGACCGAACTGTGCGCCGAGTGGGAGCAGGCGGGAGAGTTCTCGCGCAGCTATTTCCTCCACGGGCTCGCGGTCGAGACCGCCGAGGCCTTGGCCGAATATTGGCACCGTCGCGTGCGCAATGAATTGGGCATCGAAGCGGGCCAGGGAAAGCGATACAGCGCAGGATATCCAGCCTGGCCCGAATTGGCCGATCAAGAAGGGGTCTTCAAGCTCCTCGACGGCGCGAGAATCGGCGTTCATCTGACCGAGGCACATCAAATGGTGCCGGAGCAGAGCACCAGCGCGGTGGTGGTGCAGCACCCGGAGGCGTCGTATTACGCCATTCGCAGCGCCACCGCTCGTTTGAGCTGATTACAAGATACTCCACGCCTGGAGGATGGCGCGGGATACCTGCCCGGCCGACTCGATATGAAGGTGGTGGCTGGTATCAGGAATGGTCTGGATATCGAGCGGCGCAGATAGTTTCGCCAGCCGCTCGCGCAGCTCCGCCTCTTCGGGAAGCCAGGTATTTCCGGCGCGGATGAGCAGCGCGGGCGCGCGGATGAGCGGCAATATCTCGCCGAGCATCTCCTCGGTGAACGGCAGCGGCGAATGGGCGCGCAGCCACGGATCCCATTTCCAGGCCAATCGATTCTCTTGCGCCGGATCGGGCGATATCCCCGCCTGCGCGAGCAGCAAGGACGCTTCCGCCTGCAAGAACGGGCTGGTCTTGCGCAGCCGCTCGGCGCCGTGCTCGATCGAATTCACCGCGCGGCGGTTGCGCGGCATCGATTTCAAATCGTCGAGATATTCGACCAATCGGCCGGGAACTTCGCTCGGCTTGACCAGCATCGGCAAGCCGTCGAGCAGGCTGAGATGCGCGACGCGCGCGGGGCGGACGGCGGCATAGAGCAGCGCCACCGAGGCGCCCATCGAATGGCCGACCAGCCGCACCGGCGCGGCCACCGTTCCGTCGGCGGCCGGCAGCGCCAGGCCGAGCGCGTCGAGCGCCGCGTCGAGGTCCGCGATGTATTCGGAGAAATGATAGAAGCCGCCCGCGCCGACCCAATCGGAGTCGCCGTGTCCACGGGCGTCGTAAGAGAAGGTCTGCGCGGGCGCGGATTGCAGCAGCGGCGCCAATCGCGAAAACGAGCTCGAGGTATCGAGCCAGCCGTGCAGGAGCAGGCAAGGAGCGCCATTCGCGGGTCCGCTCGCGTGGGCGCGCAGCCGCAGGCCGCGCAGATTCAGGTCGATGGCAGTGTCGGGCACGCGCCGATCTCAGGCCGATCGGCGGGCGCGGTCAATCATTCGGAACGAGATAAGTGCGTTACACGTGCAAATAGAACGCGCCCTGCTGTTTCCCGTTCTCGATTCTCGGGACTTCGAATTTCCAAAGCTCTCCCATCGCGGTGGAAAATCGAACGGGCGTCCAATTCGCACGCTCTGCGCAAAATCGATTGCGCAGCTCGTCCTCGGAGATCGTAACTCGGTCAACCTCAATCAACCCGTGCGCGGCCAGGAAGGAAGCGATCTCTAGAGAGTCGTCCGAGAGGGGAGATTGCCGGGGATCGGTGGTGAACTCTTCAAACTCATCTGGATAGTCGTTGTCCAAGATTAACCGACCGGAAAGGCGCTCTGGCGTGCGGCCTGTAAACTCGATGGTTGAGCCGAAGAGTTGAAGATAGAGCCGGATCGCCCGCTCATCGAGGATTGGACTGGGCATGATCGTTCGGCCGTTATATTCCGAGATGGCGAGAGTCAAGTCATCCATTCCCCGCTGATCGAGCTGGAGTATAGAGTTTGCCCTCCTATTCCAAGGAGTGATCGATGGCCCCGCTGGTCGGCATCGTGATGGGCAGCAAGAGCGATCTCGAGACGCTGCAGCCCGCGTTGGAGCTGCTCTCCGCGCTCGGCGTCTCGCACGAGGTGCGCATTCTCTCGGTGCACCGCACGCCCGCGCGCGCGCTCGACTACGCGGCCCAAGCCGAGGGCCGCGGCCTGCAGGCGATCATCGCCGCCGCCGGCGGCGCGGCCCACCTCCCGGGAATGATCGCCTCGTCCACCTTGGTGCCCGTCCTCGGGGTGCCGGTCGCCATCACCGCACTCAACGGCGTCGACGCGCTCCTCTCCATCGTGCAGATGCCCAAGGGCGTCCCTGTCGGCACGCTCGCCATCGGCAAGCCCGGCGCCGCCAACGCCGCGCTGCTCGCGATGCAGATCGTCGCGAATGCAGACGCCTCGTTGCGCGAGCGCCTGCGTGCCTGGCGATCCGCCCGCGCCCGAGAAGTCGTCGACTCCGACACCGAGCAGCAAGCGCTCAACCACGAGCGCTCTGAGTAGTTCGCGCGCCGTTTTTCCCCGCTCACGCCGCGGCGCACTAGTCCGGTCCCGCGCGCCACGTCTCCATCACCATGCCGACCAGATCGTGCCGCCAGACGGCGAGGTAGCTCGCGCAGCCAAGCAGCAGCAGCGCCGCCAGCGCGTAGGCCGCGCGGCCCGGCCACGACATCGCGCGAGGACGCGCGCGCAGATAGGCGCCGCTGAGCCAGACAAGCCCGCCGCCGAAGAGGCAGAGCTCGAGGGCGGCCCCGCGCGGGGCCGGGTCCTGCCGCAGCGACGAGAGCGCGAGGATGGCGAGCAGCGGCAGCAGGATGCGCGCCTCGGCAGGCAGCGCGAGCGCGCGGCGCAGCAGGCCCGCCCGCGAGCGGCCCGGCTTTTCGCTCTCGGAATCGATCGAAGGCTCGCTCTGGCGCGCGGCGCGCAGCGTGGCGGCGGCGAGCGCGAGCACCGCCAGCGCGAGCACGGCCGCGCAGCCCCAGCCGACCCACTGCCGCCGCTGCAGCGTGAGGATCTGCGGCCGCGCGATGCGGGCCAGCTCGCGCACCGTCGCGTTGTCCGCCTTCTCCGCGCGCGCATACCAGCCGAGCGACTCGTTGAAGTTGCGCTCCATCGCCGCCGCCTCCGCGAGGCCCAGATAGCTGCGCTGCACCCAGACCGAGCCGGGATGCTCGCGGGCGAGCCGCGAAAACCAGTGCCGCGCCGCCGCCCGATCGCCGAGCGCGAGCCGCGCGCTGCCGATCCAGAACGTCGCCCGATCCTGCTCGAGGAACGGCCCTTGATCGATGAGCTGCGCGACCTGGCCGAGCGTCACGTTGGGCGGCCGCTCGGGATAGGTCCGCAGCAGATAGAGGAACTGCTGCTCTCGCGCGGCCGCGCCGTCGGAAGCAGCCGGAGCAGGCGGAGCCGCGTCGGCGCGCGCGCCCGCGGCAGCGCCCAGGCAGAGCAGCAAAGCCGCGCCCAGCAAGGTCGCGCGCGATCGCTTCAAGAGCCGGCGTCCACTCACTCGTCGCCGCCGCGCCGCCAGGCCTTGCGCTCGGAGCGGGCCTTCTTCTCGCCCAGCCGCCGCTCCTTCGAGCCGCGCGTCGGCCGGGTGGGGCGGCGCTTCTTGCGCGGCGTCTCGCGCACCGCGAGCTTCTCGCGCAGGCGGCCCAGCGCGGCGGAGAGGTTCTGCGTGCGGCTGCGCTGATCCTTGCCCTCGGCGGTGAGGCCGGTCGGCGTGTGCACCAGCCGGATCGCCGTCTCCACCTTGTTGCGGTGCTGCCCTCCGGGACCCCCGGCGCGGTGGACCTGCACGTCGCACTGCGCGAGCAGCGCCTCGTCGGAGAGCGTGTGGAAGCGGGTCAGCAGCGCCGGCCGGGGCGCGGGCGGACGCGGCGGCACCGGCGGCGAAGAAGGCGGAGCGGGCGGCGGAGGCGCGGACGGTTCCATCGGAGGTTTCTTAGCCTATTCCGCCTCGAGAGCGCGCGCGCCCGCTGCCTGCGCGGCTGCGTCGATCTCGCGGGCGAGCTTCAGGTCGCGCCGGGTCACGCCGCCCGCGTCGTGGCTCGAGAGCGTGAAGGTGATCCGGTTGAACTCGATGCGCAGGTCCGGGTGGTGATCGAGCCGCTCGGCGATGTCGGCCACCGCGTTCACCAGCGCCATCGCCTCGGGGAACCCCGCGCACAGCACGCGCCGCGCGAGCGCGCTCTGGCTCTTCGCGCGCACCAGCGCCCAGCCCGGCAGCTCGGCGAGCGCCTCGTGCAGCTCGTGCGCGGCGAGAGGCTGGGGAGCCGGCGGCGGAGTCTTGATCATCGGCGATCCATATCCTGGAAGGCGCCGGGCGGGCGCCAGCAGCGGCCTCGAGCGGGGAGCCGCGGGAATGGAATCGCCGCGCCAGCTGTCGATCGGTGGCCAGCTCTGCCCTCGAGAAACGCCACTTCTTCAAACCCCGTTCGTGCGTCGCGCGGGGACGTTGGATACAAACGCTGCCCGATGTCGAAGCCTCTCCCGACAGATCCCTTCGGCGCGCTCGCTCCCGCGCCTGGCGTCGCCGCGCGCGAAGGAGAGGATCCTGGCGCGCCGCCGCAGCAGCCGGGCTCCGCGTCGGATCGGCTCGCCACGCTCGCGCGCGAGGGACAGGCCGCGCAGGCCGAGCTGCAGGGCTGGCTCGCGAAGGCCCGCGCGCGCGCCCGCTGGCTGCTCGGCGCGCAGGTGGGCGCTGCGCTCGCCGCCGCGCTGGTGGCGGCCCTGCTCGCTTCGGCCGGGGTCGCCGCGCGCTTCGGCCCGCTGCCGGGCCGCGTGCTCCTCGCCGCGCTCGCCGCTGCGTCGCCGGTGGCGCTCGCGCTCGCGCTGCGGCGCGGGCTCTCGGTGCGGGCCGCCTTCGGCCGCGATCGCTCCGCGCTGGGGCGGCTGCTCATCGTCCAGAGCGCGCAGTCCGGCTCGGCGGGCTCCGAGCTGCTCTCCTCGATCGAGCTGCAGGGCGAGCTGCACGGCGCGACGCAGGGCGAACCCGCGGCGCTCCCGGCCGCTCCAGGCGCGGCCGCGCGCACTTCTGCGAACTCGGGTGCGCCCTTCTCCGGCGCGCTGATCTCGCTGCTCCACCAGCGGGCCGCGCGCGCCTCCCGGGCGATCGACCTGCGCGAAGCACTGCCGGCGCGCAGCGTGCGCCCGTCCGCGCTGGGGCTTGTGCTCGCGCTCGCCGCCGGGGCCGGCTTTGCGCTCGCCGCGCCGCAGACGCTCCGGCTGGGGGCCTTGCGCCTCTGGCTGGGCGAGGCGGCGATGCCGCTGCCGGACCCGGAGCCGATCGCAGGCGATCTCTCGATCACCTATCTCTTCCCCGCCTATACGAATCTGCCCGCGCGCGTGGAGGAGGGGACGCCGGGCGACCTGCGCGGCCCCAAGGGCACCGAGGTGAAGCTGAGCGCGCGCGCCGATCGCGATCTGGTGCAGGCGTTCGCGGTCATCGACGGCGCGCCGGTGCGCCTCGACGCGAGCGGCCCCGGCAACCGGATGCTCTCCGGCAGCTTCCCGCTGCGCGCCAACGGCCACTGGCGCTTCCGCTTTGCCGACAAGAAGGGCCGCCCCGTCGCCGAGGGCCCCGATCGCACCATCGAGATCGTCGCCGACCAGCCGCCGCAGGCGACCATCTCCGATCCGCACAAGACCGAGGTCGAGGTCGATCCGCTCGGCCAGCTGCCGCTCTCCTGGTCGGCGCAGGACGACTACGGCCTGGGCAAGGTGGCGCTGGTCTGGCAGCGCGCGGGCGAGCCGGAGCAGCGCATCGAGCTGGCCGCGGGCGACGCCAGCTCGGTCGCGCGCCGGCTCTCGGGGACGTACGCGTGGGACATGGCGAAGCTCGAGCTGCGCGAAGGCGACGCGGTCAGCTTCCGCGTCGAAGCGGTCGATCTCGACGCCATCGACGGGCCGCAGAAGGGCAGCTCGGCGATCCACTCGCTCAAGGTCTTCTCGGAGGCGGAGCACCACAAAGAAGGGCTCGCGCGCGCGCAGGCGCTCTGGGAGCGGCTGGTCGTGCTCACTGCCGATCGCATCGAGGAGCGCGCGCCGGGCGCGCCCGCGCCGCAGCTGGCGTCCAATCCAGACGGCGCGGCGAAGAGCGCATCCAAGAGCGCCCCGAACGACTGGTTCAGCGAGATGCAGAGCCGCGATTCGCGCGCGATGCAGCTGGTGGTCGAGCTGCAGAAGGCGGGCGGCGAGCTGGCCAAGGACAAGCTGGCGCCGCGCGCGCTCGGCCGCGCGCTCAAGTACGTGGCGAGCGGGATCTCGCCGCTGGTGCAGCGCACGATGATCGCGCGCGCGCCGTTCGCCCGGTCGATGCCGGGCAGCGCGGGCGCGCAGAAGCAGCTCGCGCGCGCGCTCGAGGGCGAGGTGCGCGAGGAGGAGAAGGACGTCCTCTATCTGGACGACCTGCTCGACCACGCGCGCATCGACGACGTGCAAGAGCTGCAGCGCGAGCTGAAGAAGAGCCGCGAGGAGCTCAAGCGGCTCGCCGAGAAGCTGCGCTCCGCGCCCGACGAGGCGACCAAGAAGCAGATCCTCGCCGAGGTGCAGCGGCTGCGCGAGCGGGTGACGGAGCTGATGCAGCGCATGGCGGAGATGGCCAAGGGCATCAACGACGAGCACCTCAACCAGGACGCGGCGCAGTCGATCGACAAAGAGAACGACGTGATGGCGCAGCTCTCCGACGTGCAGAAGAAGATGCAGGCGGGCGACGTCGACGCCGCGCTCAGCGAGCTGGCGAAGCTCGATGAGAACCTCGAGAAGCTGGAGAAGAACCTCTCCAAGGAGGCCGAGGAGCACGGCGCGCAGAAGTACGCCGAGGAGGCCAAGGAGCTGAAGGCCGCCGCGCAGAAGCTCAGCGCGCTGCAGTCGCGCGAGGAAGAGCTGGAGAAGCGCACCGGCCGCATGCGCAAGGAGCTGCGCAAGCAGGCGCAGGAGAACTTCGAGAAGAAGGGCGGCAAGCAGCTGGCGCAGAAGCTGGCCGACAAGGTCGCGCAGGCGAAGAAGCAGGTCGCCAAGATCGATCCGCACGTCGCCGACATGCTCGGCCTCGAGGACACGCTCGACGCTGCGCAGGAGCGGGTGGCCGATCTCGAGCGGGCGCTGCAGGCGGGCGACTACCAGGAGGCGCTCGAGCAGTCGGCCAAGGCCGAGCGGGCCGCCGAGACGATGCAGGCGCGGCTCAACGTCGAGGATCAGCTGCGCCAGCTCAACCAGCCGGTGGAGGTGCGCAAGTCGCTCGAGGCCGCGGCCGAGGCAGAAATGCCGCTGCGCGAGGTGACCCAGGCGCTGCGCCAGGCGCTCCCCGACGAGAGCGCGCAGATGTCCGCCGAGCAGAAAGCCGAGCTGCAGTCGCAGGAGGCCGAGCAGAAGCAGATCGCCCAGGGCATGCAGGGCGTGCGGCAGCAGATGAGCGAGGTGGGCAAGAAGGTGCCCATCTTCGGGCCGCAGCACGAGCAGCTGCTGCAAGAGGCGCAGGGCGCGATGGAGCAGGCGGGAGAGAAGCTGGGCGGCAAAGAGCCGCGCGGCGCCGAGGGCTCCGAGGGCGAGGCGCTCGACAAGCTGGGCAAGTTCCAGGACGCGATGAAGCAGCTCGCCAAGGGCGGCGGCAGCGGCGGCGCCGGCATGCCGCTGCCGTGGGGCGAGCCGCAGGGCGAGGGCCAGAACGGCGGCGAGTCGGGCGATGGCGACGAGGAGGGCAACGGCGACGAGCAGAACAAGGAGCACGTCGAGATCCCCGACGCCGAGTCGTCGCGCGGACCGCAGGAGTTCCGCAAGAAGCTGCTCGACGCGATGAAGCAGCCGGCCCCGGCGTCGTTCAAGGACAAGGTCCGCGGCTACTACGAGGAGCTGGTCAAGTGAGCGCGCCTCGGTTGCATCGCGCGTACGCATCGTCGCGCAGCCGCTCTGGGCGCGGCTCTGCGCGATTCGTGCTGTCCGTGCTGACCGCGCTGCTGCTCTGCGCGCCGGCCGCGGCGCATGCCGATCCGCAGACGCACGCGCTGCTCTTGCAGGCGAGCGACGATCTCGACGCCTGGGACATCGACGGCGCGCAGGGGCTCTTGCAGCAGCTCGAGGCGCGCGCGCCCGGCGCGGCCGAGACCGCCTGGCTGCGCGGCCGCGTGCTCTTCGAGAACGGCGACTACGACGCGGCGGCGAAGGCGTTCGAAAGCGCCAAGAGCCTGGGCGCGAGCTTCTCCTCGCTCGAGGAGGATCTGCGCCTCGCCAAGGCCACCGCCGAGGTGGTGCGCGGCGCGCCGGTGGTGGAGAGCGAGCACTTCACGCTGCGCGCGAAGGCGGAGAAGGATCGCCTCCTCGCGCCCTACGCGTTCGACGCGCTGGAGAAGGCCTACGCGGCGCTCACCGCCGACCTGGGCTACCAGCCGGCGCACAAGATCCGCGTCGAGATCTACGACAGCGCCGAGACGCTCGCGAAGGTCTCGCCGCTCACCGTGCAGGACATCAAGGGCTCGGGCACCATCGCGCTCTGCAAATACAACCGGCTGATGGTGACCACCCCGCGCGCGCTGGTGCGCGGCTACCCGTGGCTCGACACCGTCTCGCACGAGTTCGTCCACTTCCTCGTCACGCACAAGGGGCGCAACACCGTGCCCATCTGGCTGCAGGAGGGCCTCGCGAAGTTTCTCGAGACGCGCTGGCGCGGCGAGCCGGGCAAGGCGATCGAGCCGATGCAGGCGCAGCTGCTCCTCGACGCGGCGAAGAAGAACGAGCTGGTGACGTTCGCGGAGATGCATCCGTCGATGGCGAAGCTGCACCCGCAAGAGCGCGCCGCGCTCGCGTTCGCCGAGGTGGAGGCGGCGATGCGCCTGCTCTACCAGCGCGGTGGGCAGCAGGCGCTCAGCGAGCTGGTGGCCGCGATGGCGGCCGGCTTCTCCGACGAGCGCGCGGTGGCGCAGGCCTACGGAAAGTCGTTCGCGCAGTTCGAGGCCGACTGGCGCGCGGAGATCGCGCGGCCGCGCCCCTCGAGCGAGCCGCTCGCGAAGGGCGAGAGGCCGCACTTGAAGCACGAGCTGGTCTTCAAGGACGACCCGAAGGCGCGCGCCAAAGCGGGCGGGCCCGCGGGCGACGACGGGCCCTCGCCGGACGTGAAAGATCCGGCGGCGAAGAAGAGCCTGCGGCTGGGCGAGCTGTTCTTCGCGCGCGGACGGTGGCTCGCCGCCATCGACGAGTACGGCAAGGCGAAGGCGCGCATGCAGGACGTGCACGAGGAGAACGAGACGCTGCTGCGCCGCTATGCGTTCGCGCTGATGCAGGAGAAGCGCGCTCCCGAAGCGGTGGAGTCCTTGCAGCGCGCGGTCAAGATCGATCGCGACGACTCGGGCGCGCAGGTGCTGCTCGCCAACGCGCTGCTGCTCACCGGCCAGCCGCAGCCGGCGCTCGCGGCCTTGCAGGCGGCGGTCGAGATCGATCCCTTCGACATCCGCGTGCACCAGCTCTGGGAAGACGCGGCGGCCAGGCTCCACGACACGGCGGTGCAGGAGCGCGAGCGCGCGGCCGTCGCGGTCCTGTACGGCCGCACCCCTTCGGGGCAGAGTGCGCCGCCTTCTTCTTCGCCGGGCGATGGCGCGGCCAGCAGCCAGCAATCCAAGGACGCAAGATGAGCGAGCAGCAAGAGACGGCGGCGCAGGAGTCCAACGAGAAGGCTTATCCTGGCGCGACCGACGCCGAGCTGGTCGCCGAGCTGGGCGCGGCCAGGAAGCGCATCGCGAAAGAGATCGCCAAGCGGGTGATCGGCCAGGACGCGGTGGTCGATCAGCTGCTCTGCGCGCTCTTCGCGCGCGGCCACTGCCTGTTCGTCGGCGTGCCCGGCCTCGCCAAGACGCTGCTCATCGCGACGCTCGCCGAGTCGCTCAGCCTCTCGTTCAACCGCATCCAGTTCACGCCCGACTTGATGCCGAGCGACATCACCGGCACCGACGTCCTCGAAGAGGATCACACCACCGGCCGCCGGGCTTTTCGCTTCGTGCCCGGGCCGATCTTCGCGAACGTGCTGCTCGCCGACGAGATCAACCGCACGCCGCCGAAGACGCAGGCGGCGCTGCTGCAAGCGATGCAGGAGAAGCGCGTCACCGCGGGCGGCCGCACCTATCCGCTGCCCGAGCCGTTCCTCGTCTTCGCCACGCAGAACCCGATCGAGCAGGAGGGCACCTATCCGCTCCCCGAGGCGCAGCTCGATCGCTTCATGTTCATGGTCGACGTCGGCTACCCCTCGGCGGCGGAGGAGATGGAGATCGTCCGCAGCACCACCTCGGGGATGCGCGAGCCGCTCTCGCACGTGCTCGGGCAGGCGCAGATCCGCGCGCTGCAAGAGCTGGTGCTGCGCGTGCCGGCGGCCGATCACGTGATCGCCCACGCGGTCGAGCTGGTGCGCAAGACGCGGCCAGCGCCGGGCGAGAAACACGCTCAGGACAAGATCGCGCAGTACGTCTCGTGGGGCGCTGGACCGCGCGCCTCGCAAGCGCTGGTGCTGGGCGCCAAGGCGAGAGCGGCGCTCGACGGCCGGCCCGCCGCCACCCTCGACGACGTGCGCGCGCTCGCCGAGGCGGTGCTCCGCCACCGCGTGCTGACCAACTTCCACGCCGAGGCCGAAGGGGTCGACTCGCGCGCGGTCATCGCGCAGGTGCTCGCGAGCACGAAGGCCTGAAGCGAACATGCCGCTCGACCCTGCACTGCTGGCGCGACTGGGGCCTCTCCAAGTCCGCGCGCGCAAGGTGGTCGAGGGCGTGCTCGCCGGCCTGCACCGGAGCCCGCACCACGGCCAGTCGGTCGAGTTCGCCGAGCACAAGGAATACGCGCCTGGCGACGAGATCAAGCACATCGACTGGCGCGCCTACGCCAAGAGCGATCGCTACACGGTGAAGCGGTTCGAGATGGAGTCGAACCTGCGCGCGGTGATCGTCGTCGACGGCTCCGGCTCGATGGGGTTCGGCCGCGGCGCGATGAGCAAGCTCGACTACGCGAAGGTCTGCGCCGGCGCGCTCGCTGTTCTTCTCTCGCGGCAGGGCGATCAGGTGGCGCTGATGGTCGCCGGCAGCCCGGAGCCTCGAGGAGAGAAGCTGCCCGCGGGCGTGCGCAGCTTCCTGCCGTTCGGCTCCTCGTCGGGCCACGCGCAGGAGCTGCTCCGTCAGCTCGACGAGACGCGCGCCGAGGGGCCGACGCTGCTGGGACCCGCGCTCGACTTCGCCGCCGAGAAGGCGGGCCGGCGCGCGCTCTTCATCGTGCTGAGCGACTTCCTGGACGCCGCCGGCGACGAGAAGGAGAGCCTGTCCGCGCTCGCGCGACTGCGCAGCCGCCGCCACGACGTGCTCGCGCTGCAGACGCTCGACCGCGAGGAGCTCGACTTCCCCTTCGACGACCCGACCCGTTTCCTCTCGATGGAGGCCGAAGGGCCCGACGCGCAGATCGACGCGCAGCCACGGCAGATCCGCGACAGCTACTTGGAGGAGCTCGCGCGCTTTCTCGCCAAGGTGAAGAGCGAGCTCGGCCGCGCCGACGTGGAGCAGACGCTCTTTCCCACCGACGCGCCGCCCGACCGCGCGCTCCTGACGCTGCTGCGCCGCCGCGAGAGGAGCGCGTAGGTGGGCGCGCTGACGTTCGCGAACCCGGGCTACCTGTGGGGCGCCCTCGCGGTCTCGCTGCCCATCCTGATCCATCTCTTCTCGCGGCGGCGGCCGCGGCCGCTGCCGTTCGGCGCCATCGAGCTGGTGCTGCGCTCGCAGCGGCAGAAGCGGCGCAACCTGCGCCTGCGCCAGCTGCTCTTGCTCGCGCTGCGCTGCCTGCTCATCCTCGGCATCGCGCTGGCGCTGGCGCGGCCGAGCCTCGCGCCGCGCGCGGGCGTGGCGGCGAGCCCCTCGGGTCCGAAGGCGACCGCGCTGGTGCTCGACGCCTCGCTCTCGATGCGCTACCGGCTGGGCGGCAAGACGCTCTTTGAGCGATCGCGCGCGGAGGCGCTGGCCGCGCTCGATCGCCTCTCGCCCGAGGAGCCGGCCACGGTGGGGCTCTGCGCGGGGCCGAGCGGACTCGCCGACGGCCTTTCGCCGCCGTCGTTCGACCGCGCCGCCGCGCGCCGCCTCTTGCAGAGCGCGCAGCCGAGCGAGGTGGCGTCGGACATGACCAGCTGCCTCGACGCGGCCGCGCGCGCGCTCGCCGAGAGCGTGCTGCCGGGCAAGAGAATATTCGCCTTCACGGATATGAGCGCGCACGCGTTCCGCCTCGACGCGCCGCCGCCGCTGGTGCCGGCGAGCTTGCGGGCGGGCGCTTCCGAAGCGGCCGCGCCCATCCGGCCCGACGTGGTGCTCATCGACGCCGCCGAGGGGGCCGAGCTGCCCAACACCGCGATCCTCTCGGTGAGCGCCGCGCCCGCGCCCCGCCTGGGTCCGCGCGGCTACGAGGTGACCGCGACGATCGGAAACTACGGGGCCGCGCCGCTCGCCAACGTCGAGGTCGAGCTGCGCATCGGGCCGCACGCGCTCGCCAAGGGCTTCCTCGACATCCCCGCGCACGAGACGGCGAAGAAGGTGCTCGGCGCGGTGCTGCCGGCTGGCCTCGCAGTGGGCGAGGTCGCGCTCGCGCATCCGGAGGCGCAGGGCCTCGACGAGGACGACGCGCGCGCCTTCGCCATCCAGGTCCCGCGCGATCTGAAGGCGCTGATCATCGACGGCGCGCCCTCCGCGCTGCGCGATCGCGACGAGGCCTGGTTCATCGAGGCCGCGCTCAACCCCGCGCGCACCGGCGGCCGCATCACCGCTCAAACGATCGACCAGGACGCCGCCGAGGCGAAGCCCCTCGAGGGCGCCGACGTGATCCTGCTGCTCAACCCGACCCCGCCGACGCGGCCGTTCGCCGAGCGGCTGCGCGCGTTCGTGCAGAAGGGCGGCGGCCTCTTCATCGCGCTCGGCACGCACGCCGACCCCGACGCGCTCAACGACGCGCTGGGCGGCCTCTTGCCGCGCGCGCTCCACCTGATCAAGACCGCGCGCGACCCCGACGTGCCCGACTCTCAAGCGGGCCTGCCGCCGGCCGCGCGCCTGGGGACCCTTGACTGGACGCATCCGATCTTCCGCGTCTTCGGGCCCAGCGAGCGCGAGGCGCTCGAGAGCGTGCGCGTCTCCCGCTACGCGCTCCTGCAGGCCGAGGGGCCGCTGCCGGCGCGCGTGCTCGCCTCGTTCGACGACGGCGCGCCCGCGCTCATCGAATCGCAGGTCGGCCAGGGGCGCGTCTTGCTCTTCACCTCGAGCGCGAGCGCGGCGTGGAACGACTGGCCGCTGAGCCCGAGCTTCCTGCCGGTGGTGCAGCAGGCGGTCAGCCACCTCGCTGGCGCGCTGGAGGAGCGCGGCTTGGGGCCTGCGCAAGTGGGTGAGCCGCGCACGTTGCGCGCGCCCGCGGGGAGCCAGCTCGCGCAGGTGCTCGGGCCCGACGGCAAGCCGCTGCCCCTCTCCAAGAATCGCGACCCGCAGGCCGGCGCCGCATCCGCGAGCGCGCTGCGGGCCGCGCCAGGCAAGGCCGCGAGCGATCCGCGGCCGGCGATCCCCGGCTCGGGCGCGAGCGCTGGCGACTCCTTCTCGGTGCCGGTGCCGCTGCCTGGCGTCTACCGGGTGCAGACGCTCGCGGCCGGCAGCAAGGAGATGCGCGACGAGCCGACGCTGACGTTCGCGGCCGGCCTCGATCCGAAGGAGAGCGACCTGCGCCGCGTCGATGAGGCCGAGCTCAAGGCGCTGCTCGGCGGCGCCTCGAGCGCGCAGGTCGCGTCGTCGTCGCGCGAGGCGCAGGGCTCTCGCGGCACGCCGCTGTGGCCCGCGCTGCTCCTGCTCGCGGTGCTCGCGCTGCTCGGCGAAGGCGCGCTGACGCGCCGCTAGAAGCCGGACGGAGATCCACCGACACCCGCGACCCGAGATCGCGCCCTCTTTTCGCGAGCGAAGCGCGGGGCTTTCAGGCCGTCTGCGGTTCGCCCGCGCGCTCGGCCGCGCGCCGCTCTTCTCCCCGGTGCGCGAGCAGGAGAAGCGCCGGCTGCAAGAGACGCGGCAGCACCGCCAGCGCGAGCGCGCCGCCGATGACCACCAGCGCGAGCGGCCGCTGCGTCTCGCTGCCGATGCCGTGCGAGAGCGCCGCCGGGAGCAGCCCGATCAGCGCCACCGACGCGGTCATCAAGACCGGCCGCAGCCGGCGCTCGGCCGCGAGCCGCGCCCCCTCGGCGATCGAGTGGCCCTCGTGCCAGAGCCGCTGCGCCGCGGTCACCACCAGCAGCGCGTCCTGCACCGCGACGCCGAAGATCGAGACGAACCCCATCGCCGCCGAGACCGACAGCGGCGTGCGGCTGATGAGCAGCGCGATCACCCCGCCCACGCAGGCCACCGGAATTCCCGAGAGCACCACCAGCGCATCGCGCCCGTTGCGCACCGCCGAGTAGACGAGGAAGCCGATCAGCAAGAGCGTCAGCGGCACCACCAGCGCGAGCCGCTCCTTCGCCTCGCGCAGCTCGTTGATCTCGCCCGCCCAGTCGAGGTGCGTGTCGTACGGCAGCAGCACCTTGGCGGCGATCTTCTCCTTCGCCTCCTCGATGGTCGAGGCGAGATCGCGCCCGCGCACGGAGAACTTCACCGGCGCATAGCGGCCCGCGTCCTCGCGCCAGATGCGCGCCGGGCCCTCCACCGTCTCGACCTTGGCGATCTGCCCGAGCGGGATCTGCGAGCCGTCCGGCGCGGGCACCAGCACCTCGCGCAGCGAGCGGAGATCCTTGCGGTACTTCTCCTGCCAGCGCACCACCACGTCGAAGTGCATCTCGCCCTGGTAGAACTGGGTCACCGCGAGCCCGCCGATGGCCGCCTGGATCACCGAGGCCACGTCGCCGACGTTGAGCCCATAGCGTTCGCAGAGCGTGCGGTCGGGCGTGATCTTCACGTCGGGCTGCCCGAGCGATTCGTAGAGGCCGAGATCCTCCACGCCGCGCACGGTCTGCAGCACCGCGAGGATCTCGCGCGCCTTCTCTTCGTTGACGCGCAGATCGGGCCCCGCGATCTTCACCGTGTTCTCGCCCTTCACGCCGCTCATCGCCTCTTCGACGTTGTCGGCGATGTACTGCGAGAAGTTGAAGTCGAAGCCGGGGAAGGCGTCTTGGAGCTCCTTGTTGAGCTCGTTGGTGAGCGACTCTTTCGTCACGCCGCGCCGCCACTCGTTGCCTGGCTTGAGCGGCGCGAACAGCTCGATGTTGTAGAAGCCCGACGGATCGGTGCCGTCGTCGGGCCGGCCCAGCTGCGAGACGACGGTGGTGATCTCGGGCCGCGAACGCTCCGTGCAAGGCGCCTTGTCGTCGGCTCCGCCTGGCGGGCAGCCGAGGATGATCCGGCGCATCTGCCCGACGAACTTCGACGACTCGGTGAGCGAGACGCTCATCGGCAGCGTCGCGCGGATCCAGAAGTTGCCCTCCTCGAGCTTGGGCATGAACTCGCCGCCGAGAAACGGCGAGAGCGCGAGCGCGATCACCACCGGGGCGGTCGCGAGCATCACCGCGGACCACGGCCGGCGCAGCGCGAAAGAGAAGAGCGGCTGGTAGAGGTGGCGCAGGAGCAGCATCGCGCCGTGCTCGTCGTCGTGCTCGCCGATGCCGGTGTGGCCGTGCGCGGAGCGCAAGAGCTCGTCGGCCCGCTCCTTGCCGCTGTTGACCGGCCCGAACACGTGCGCGAGCAGGGAGCGGCGCTTCTCGCCGGTCTGCTTGCCCATCAGGTACGACGAGAGCACCGGCGTGAAGGTGATCGCCAGCACGATGGCGCCGCCGATGGAGAACGCGTAGGTTCGCGCGAGCGGCGCGAAGATGACGCCGGCCACGCCGGTCATGGTGAAGAGCGGCAGGAACGCGACCACGATGATCATGGTGGAGAAGATCATCGGCGTGCCGATCTCGCCGATGGCGTCGGTGATGCGCGTGTTGAGCGGCCGCCGCACGTCGGCGAGGTGGCGGTGGATGTTCTCGACGACGATCACCGTCGAGTCGACGATGATCCCGAAGTCGACCGCGCCGAGCGAGATCAGGTTCGCCGGCGTCTGCGTCACCACCATGCCGGTGAACGAGCAGAGCAGCGCCAGCGGGATGTTGATCGCCGCGACCCAGGCCGCGCGCGCATCGCCGAGGAACAGCCAGAGCACCAGGCTCACCAGGAGCATCCCAAGCACCAGGTTCTCGAGCACGGTGTCGGTGGTCAGCTTGGTCAGGTTGCCGCGATCGTAATAGGGCTCGAGCGTCATCCCCTGCGGGAGCAGGTGGAACTTGCGGATCATCTCGACGCGCTGGTGCACGCCCTCGAGCGTGGAGAGCGCGTTGCCGCCGTAGCGCATCAGCACGATGCCCTCGACGACGTCGGGCTCGAGGTCCTTCCCGACGACGCCCAGCCGGGGGGCGGCTGCGTCGGTCACGTCGGCCACGTCGTGCACGCTGACCGGCACGCCCTTGGGAGACGCGACGACGACCTTGTCGATGTCGCTCAAGCTGTTGAAGAGCCCGACGCCGCGCACGTCGTAGGACTGCGGACCCAGCTCCATCCGCTGCCCGCCGACGTTCTGGTTGGCGTTCGAGATGGCCTGGGTCAGTTGCTGCAGCGTGAGGCCGTGGCCGCGCAGCTTGTAAGGATCCACATCGACGTGGAGCTCGCGCGAGAGCCCACCGAACGAGGTGACGTCGATGACGCCGGGCACCTGCTTGAACTGCCGCTCGAGGATGAAGTCCTCGGCCGCCTTCAACTCGGAGAGCGACTTGCCCGGCCCTCTCAGCGTGTAGCGGTAGATCTCGCCGACCGCATTCCAGGGCGAGAGCTGCGGCTGCAGGCCTTGCGGCAGCGTGACGAACTGCAGCCGGTTGATGACCCGCTGCTGCGCGTCCGAGTAGCTCGGGTTCCAGCTGAAGTAGCACTTCACATCCGAGAGCCCGAAGAGCGACTGCGAGCGGATGTGAAGCAGGTCGGGCATGCCGGCGAGCGCGGTCTCGAGCGGCAGCGTGACGTAGCGCTCGACCTCCTCGGCGCTCATGCCGGTCGGCTGGGTGATGATCTCGATCATCGGCGCCACCGGGTTCGGGTAGGCCTCGATGTCGAGCACGGAGAACGAGTGGAACCCGAGCGCGACCAGACCGAGCACGGCGACCAGCACCAGCGCGCGGGCGTTGAGAATGCCGCCGATGAATCGCTGCAAGCCGCTGCGCGGACCCTGGCTCGAGTCGGGGTTCGGCTGGGGAGAATCGGGGCTTGGCGTCAGCGGGGGGAGGGGCACGCTGCGCAGCGACCGCAACTTGCGCGCCAACGCTTCGCCCGACCCGCCGAAGTCGCTCCGCTCCTCGCGGAATCAACCGCGGCGTGCCGCGCCGTGGGCCAGGACTTCGCGGGGCAACTGAAGCGAAGTTTCAGCCCCACTCCAAGAATTTTGGAGCCAGACGGGCGAGAGCGCCGCGCGCGCGCTGGCCGACGGGATGCAAGACCAAGGACTTTCTCCGCTCAAAGCCCCTTCACGTCGATCAGCTCCCACTGCGCGTCCTCGACCAGGCCCACGCCGGCCGCGTAGGTCTCGCTGTACTTGCGCTTCACCTTCTTGCCATCGCGCTCGACGACCGCGAGCACCAGGCAGTCGCCGAACGTGCGCATCGCCGCCTTGCAAGACTTGCCCGCGCTCTTCACCGTGCGCACCAGCGTCAGCGCGCCGCGCTTGTCGCTCCAGCTCTTGCCCTTGCGCGCGGGGGCCGGCAACAGCAGGCGCTCCATCTTGACCGGCTCGGCGGCGCTCTCGCTCTTCGCCTCGACCAGGTAGATGCCGCCGTCGCGCAGCTCGTAGGTCAGGAGCGTGCCGCCCTTGGCGATGCGGCCGGAGATCATCGTGCAGCTCTCGCGCGTGCGCGCGGCGGTGTCGCCGTCCTTGGGGTCGCTCTCGATCACCTCGCAGCTGGCGCCGGCGGACGGGGGCGCCTCGGCATCGCTGCCGCCCGCGGCCCGCGCGGCCGCGCGCTTCTTCGCGTCCTTCTGGTCGGCGCCGCGCTCCTGGTAGACGCGCAGGAGGCCCTGCCGGGTGGCGAACCAGTGCGCAGGGTCCGCGCCCGTGTCGTCGCTCTTCGCTTTGCGCGCGGCGGCGCGCCCGCTGCGTGCTTGCACCGGCGAGGCGATCGAGAGCAGCGCGAGGGCTGGGGCGAGCAGTCTCTTCACGCGCGGCGCTCGGTCGGATCGAGCGCGATCGCCTGGGCCGCGACGGCCGCGGCCGCTGGCAAAGGCGGCGTGCTCACCCCCAGGCTCTCGACGAACGCGCGCGCTTCCGCAGTGCCGCACGCGGCCGCCGCCTGCGATGGATCGATGGACGACGCGCTGCGGGCGAACCTCTGCAGCAGCGCCACGTGCTCGGCCGCCTGCTGCAGCCGCCCGCGCGCGAGCGGACCCGAGCGGGCCGCGCTGGCGATCGCGTCGATCACCTCGTGCTGCAGCTGCAGCGAGTGGCAGACCAGCACCGCGTCGCAGCCCGCGGCCACCGCCAGCGCGGCGCCGTCGAGCACGCCGTACTGCTGCGCGATCGCGGCCATCTCCAGGTCGTCGGAGACGATGCAGCCGCCGAAGCCGATCTCCTTGCGCAGCAGATGCAGGAGCCGCGGCGAGAGCGTCGCCGGCAGCGAGTCGAACCCTTCGAAGACGACGTGCGCGGTCATGATCGACGAGATGCCTGCGCGCGCGGCCGCCATGAACGGCACCAGCTCGACCTCCCAGAGCCGGCCGAGGTCGTGCGCGAGGCGGGGCAGGTCGCGGTGCGAATCCTGCGAGGTGTCGCCGTGCCCGGGGAAGTGCTTGGCGCAGGCGGCGACGCCGTGCTTCTCCAGCGCCGACGCGAGCGCCATCCCCAGCCGCGCGACCTGCCGCTCGTCGGACCCGAAGGCGCGGTCGCCGATGACCGGGTTGTTCGGGTTGGTGTCGACGTCGACCACCGGCGCGAAGTCCTGATCGATGCCGCACGCGGAGAGCTCGCGCGCCATCAGCTTGCCCAGCTCGGCCGCGATCTGGCCGCCGTCGAGCGCGTGGCGCGGGGCGGGCGCCTGCGGCCGGGGCGGCTGCAGCTCGGCCTGCGGCTGGTGGAACTGCGGGCTGGCGCGGTGCACGTCGTGGTGATCGGTGCGGCCGTCGAGCTCGCCGATCCGCCGCATGGTGGGCAGCTGCGTCCAGTGCGGCGGGCGCAGCCGCTGCACGCGCCCGCCCTCTTGATCGATCGAGATCATCAGCGGACCCGGCGCGGCCGCTTTGAGCTGCCGGGAGAGCTCGGCCACCTGCTGCGGATCGCGGACGTTGCGCGAGAAGAGGATGACGCCGCCGATGCCGCGGCGGACCAGCGCGAGCTCTTCCGGCGACGCGACGTGGCCGCGAATGCCGGCGATCACGGTGCGCGCTGCGAGGCGTTCGTAGGTGTCCATGCGGTGTCCCTCACCAGATGAAGAGCGCTGCGTCCAGTGGAACTGTAGCATCGTCGGTTCCCGTGCGAGCGGCCGCCGGCGATGCTACGATCGGCCTCGCGCCAGCCGGTTTTCCCCCCGAGCGCGAACGAGCCATGCCGTTGCCTGTGCACCCATCCCGGCGCGCCCGCGCGCTCCTCCTGCCTGCGCTGATCCTCGCCGGTGCGCCGCTGGTGTTTCGCCGCGAAGCGCGCGCGGGCACGCCAGGCGCGGCCCGGCTGCACTCGGTCGCCGCGGCGTCCCCCAAGCCGGCCGATCGCGAAGCGCTGCAGAGGCAGCTCGACGCGATCCTCGCCGCCCCGCCGCTCGCGGGCGCGCACGTCTCGCTCGAGGTGCGCTCGCTCGCCACCGATGAGGTGATCTACGCGCATCACCCCAACGACCTGCTCAACCCCGCCTCGAACACCAAAGTGGCCACCGCGGCGGCGGCGCTCTTGCGCCTGGGGCCCGAGTACCGCTTCACCACCGACTTCCTCGCCGACCACGCCTACGCGCACGGGCACGCGAAGACGCTCTACGTGAAGGGGCGCGGCGACCCGGCCATCACCACCGAGCGGCTCGAGGCCTTCGCGCGCGACCTCGCCCACCGCGGGCTCATGCAGATCGGCGACCTGGTCCTCGACGACACGCAGTTCGATCGCGAGATCTGGGGCCCGGGCTGGGAGACCGAGACGTCGGACAAGGCCTACGCCGCGCCCGCCGGCGCGCTCTCGATCAACCACAACTCGGTCGGCATCTACGTGCGGCCGGGCGAGAAGGTCGGGCAGAAGGCGCACATCGATCTCGACCCCGACGCGCACGGCTTCTTCGAGATCGTCAACAAGGTGCAGACGGTCAAGGCCTCGCAGCGCAAGCACGTGGTCCCGCACACGGTCGCCATCGGCGACAAGACGCGCGTCACCGTCACCGGTCGCGTGCCGGTGGGCGGCGAGGTGGTCATCCTCTATCGCCGCGTCACCGACCCTTCGCTCTACTTCGGCGACGCGCTCAAGGAGCTGCTCGCGCAGAACGGCATCCACGTCACCGGCGCGGTCAAGCGCGGCACCGTGCCGGCCGACGCGAAGCTGGTCGCCTCGTACGACTCGCCCGCGCTCGCCGAGATGGTCCGCGAGATGAACAAGGTCTCGAGCAACTTCATGGCGGAGATGCTCTTTCGCACGCTGGGCGCGGAGATGCAGGGCGCGCCGGGCACCTGGCCCAAGGGCGTGCTGGCGGTGCAGGACGCGCTCGCCGAGCTGGGCCTGCCGCGCGGGAGCTACCAGCTGAAGAACGGCTCGGGGCTCAACGACACCAACCGCTTCTCGGCGCACCAGCTGACCACGCTCTTGACGTCGCTCTACAACCGCTTCTCGCTGGCGAGCGAGTTCATCACCTCGCTGCCCATCGCCGCGCGCGACGGCTCGCTGCGGCTGCGGATGGACGGCACCGAGGCCGCCGGCCGCCTGCGCGCGAAGACCGGCACGCTCGAGCACACCGTCGCGCTCTCCGGATACTTGCAGACCTACGCGGGCGAGCCGCTCGTCTTCTCGATGCTGGTCAACGACTGGACGGGCAAGAGCGTCAGCGCCGTGCAGCACGGGGTCGACCGGGTCGGCGCGCTGCTCGCGTCGGTGGGCGAGAAGCCGGCCGATCGGCAGGAGAAGCTCGCCGAGGAGTCCGCGTTCGAGCTGCCGCCCGACGAGCAGAAGGCGCGCGTCGCCCTCTACGCCGGCCTCGCGCAGGCGCGCGACAAGAAGAACCTGGTCCAGCTGCGCGGCGCGGTGCGCACCGAGCGCGACCCGCTGGTGCGCCTGCTGGCCGCCGACGCGCTCTTCCGCATCGACGCCGAGAGCGGCACGGGCCCCTTGCTCGAGGCGATGCCGGTGGGCCCGGAGATGCTCCAGCGGCTGCGCGCCGCGCTCCCGGCCGGGTCGACGCTGCTGCCGGTCGTTCCCTCTCTGCTCGATCTGGCGGCCGAGGGCAGCGCCGAGGCCTACGCCCGCCTGCTCGCTCTCGCGCCCGGCGCGCTCGCGACCCCGCCCGACCCGGCGCTGGCTCGCGCGCTCGCCGACGGCCTCGCCGACGTGGCCGACGCCTCGCCCGACGAGGCGCTCCTGGCGCTCAAGCTCGCCCCCGTCGAGCAGGCCCGCGCGGCGGCCCAGCTGATCGGCGCGGGCTTCGCGGCCTCGAACACCGAGATGGACGAGTCGCCCTTCGCCGGGCAGCTGCTCGCCAGCGCCGCGCTGCTCAACAGCGATGCCCCGGAAGAGCGCCGCTGGGTGCAGCTGATCGAGCAGCGGGGGAGCACGGTGCTGGCGCAGCTGCACTGACGAAGGCGCCGCAGGGCACCGGCGCCGGGTCGGCAACGTGGGAAAATCTGCGACGGGGCACTCGCGAGGCTCGCGAGGATCGCAAGGCCGCGCGGGGCGCGGGCGGGCGCGTTTGCGGGGCGTGCGGGGCGCTTGCCGTGTCGGGGGGCTGTGCTAGTTTGCGCGTCCCTTTTACAAGGTGGAACGCATGGCTGGCAGCGGGCTCAACAAAGTGATGCTGATTGGCAACCTGGGCAAGGATCCCGAGGTTCGCTACACGCCCGGCGGCCAGGCGGTCGCCAACTTCACCATCGCCACCAACGAATCGTGGACCGACAAGGCGGGCGCGAAGCAAGAGCGCACCGAGTGGCACCGCATCGTCGTGTGGGGCAAGGTCGCGGAGCTCTGCGGCGAGTACCTGACCAAGGGCCGCCAGGTCTACGTCGACGGCCGCCTGCAGACGCGCGAGTGGAACAACAAGGAAGGCGTCAAGCAGTACACGACCGAGATCGTTGCCAACCAGGTCCTCTTCCTCTCCGGCGGCGAGCGTGGCCCCGGGCAGGGTCGCAAGGGCTCCGGCGAGAACGACTTCGGCCAGCCTCCTCCGGACATGGACGACCAGAGCCGCGGCCCGAGCGGCGGCGGCGGTGGCGGCTCCAAGGGCGGCGGGGACGACGACATTCCGTTCTAGGGAAGTCAAAGCGCGCTCGCGTCTCACGGCGCGAGCAGCGCCAGCCGGATCTCGCTGATCGCCGCCGGGAAGCTGAGCCGGCGGCGGATGGCGACGAGATCCCCATCGCAGTCTGAAGAAGAGGCGCGGATGGCGCTGTAGCGCTCCACCCCCAGCAGCCGGGGGATGTCGAGCGACGCCCCTCGCGAAGCAAGCCCGGCCAGCTCCGACGCGACTTCTGCCGGCGGCAGGTCCAGCTGTGCCGAGAGCTCCGCGACCGTGCTGCCGTGTTGAACCAGCGCAAGCAAGCGGGCGGCGAGCGGGCTCTCTCGAGAAGCGCGCGCGCTCGTGGCATCGCGCGGCGCGCTCTGCTCCTCCATCGCGGCCGTATACGAGGGCGGCGCGGAGAGCCAGGCCGGCATCTCCTCACCCGCGCGAGGCGGGCGAGGTTCACCCGCGCTCGCGTAGGAAGAGGGCGTCAGGTCCGGCTCTCGACGAGCCGCCGAGGGCGCGGCGCTGCTCGCGGGGCCGCGCCGCAGCGGCGGCACCGGCGTGGGCGCGTGCGCCGCGAGATCTGTTCGCTGTCCGCCCGCCGCGCTGGCCGCCCTCGCCGGGCCGGCCTTGCGGATCACCTCGAGGATCTGCTCGCCGTAGCGCTCCCAGCGGGCCGGCCCGGCTCCCTTCACGCCGAGGAACGCCTCGCGCGTGAGCGGCCGCTCGCGGCAGAGCGCGCGCAGCGTCGCGTCGGGAAAGATCACGTAGGGAGGGGTCTGCGCGTTGCGGGCGAGCTCGGTGCGCAGCGTGCGCAGGGCCGCGGCCAGCTCGGGATCGACCGGCTCGCCGCTGTCGTCGTCGGCCACCGCGCGCGCAAGCCCGCGCCCAGAGCGATCGCGCGGCGATTCGCTCGAGCGGCTGCGGGCGGCTGTTGCATCGCGAGAGGTGGGCGCGGGAGCGCGCGGGCCCACGCAGTTGTCGCACGCCGTGCAGCGCGCGGGCGCCTCGGGATCGCCGAAGTAGCGAAGCAGCTCGTGGCGGCGGCAGGCGCTCGAGTCGACCAGGCGCACCATCCGGTCGAGCATGCGCCGCTCGCGCATCACCCGCTTTTCCATCATCGCGAAGTCGATGCCGAGGTCGCCCGCGTCCGGCCCGCTGCTGTTCGCCGCGGTGAACTCGGCGCCGTCACCGCGGCCGAAACTGCGCTCGAGGAGCCCCGCGGTCTCGAGCACGCGCAGCGCTGGCTGCAGCTCTTGCGATGAGAGGCCGGTCGCGCGCGCGAGGCTCTCGATCGAGCCCGAGCGCAGCCGCCGCGCGCCTGCGAGCGCCGCACGCACCACGCCTTCTGAGGCGCGCCCGCCGTCAATGAGCCGACGCTGCAGCATCACGTCCGCGAAGTTGAAGAGCAAGAGCGAGGTGCTGTCCTTCCCGTCGCGGCCAGCGCGGCCGATCTCCTGGTACCAGGCCTCCACCGTGCGCGGCACGTCGAAGTGGGCCACGTAGCGGATGTTCGGCTTGTCGACGCCCATCCCGAACGCGTTGGTCGCGACGATCACGTCGCAGCCGTCTTGGATGAAGCGATCCTGCGCGGCCGAGCGCGCCTCGTCGCTCATGCCCGCGTGGTAGCCGATGGCGTTGAGCCCGCGGCCCTTGAGCGCGACGACGATCTTCTCCACGTTGCGCCGGGTCGCCGCGTAGATGAGGCCGGGCCCGCCCGCGCGGGCGAGCGCGGTCAGCCGCGAGAGCTTGTCGGTGTCACCGCTCGCGCGCACCGATTCGAGAAAGAGGTTCGGCCGATCGAAGCCGGCGACGAAGACGCGCGGGTCCTCGAGGCCCAGCGCCTTGGCGATGTCGGTGCGCACCTCGGCGGTCGCGGTGGCGGTGAGCGCGAGCACGCGCTCGGCCTGGATGGCCCCGCGCGCTTCTTGCAGGCGCGCGTAGTCGGGCCGGAAGTCGTGACCCCACGACGAGATGCAGTGGGCCTCGTCGACCGCGAGCAGCGGGATGCGCTGCTGCGCGATCGCCGAGAGGAACGACGTCGAGCGAAACCGCTCGGGCGCGACGTAGACGATCCGCCACTCGCCGCGGCGCAGCCTCGCCTGGCGCTCCTGCCGCTCGCTCTCGCCGATCGAGCTGTTGATGAACGTCGCAGGGATGCCGCGCGCGTTGAGCTGGTCGACCTGGTCCTTCATCAGCGCGACCAGCGGCGAGACGACCACGGTGGTGCCAGTCAGAAGCAGCGCGGGCAGCTGGTAGCAGAGGCTTTTCCCCCCGCCGGTGGGCAGGATCGCCAGCGTCGGCTGGCCGCTCAGCACCGAGCGGACGATCGCCTCCTGGCCGGGCCGGAACCGGTCGTGGCCGAAGTGGCGCAGGAGCGCGCCATGCAGATCGGCGGCCGCCATCGGGGCTGCGCGCCCCAGAGGCGTGGACGGCGGAAGCGGTTGCATCGCCGGCATCTCTACCTCATCGCGATCCGCAGTTCGATCATCGGCGATCATCGTCGTCTCCTCCGCTCTGGGCGCGAGCGGGCGCGCGCGCGTCGAAATCGTCGGGCTCGTCGTCTTCCCGCGCATCCGGCGCTGGCGCGGGCGGCAACAGGCGACCCTCGCGCAGGCTGTGCATGCCTTCCTCGGCGAGCACCACGTGGTCGGCGACGCGCAGCCCGAGCATCCGCGCCGATTCGTCGAGCTGACGCTGCAGCCGCTGGTCGTCGCTCGAAGGGGTCGGGTCGCCCGAGGGGTGGTTGTGCGCGAAGAGCACCACCGGCGCGCCGTGGATGAGCGCGGGCGCGAGCGCCTCCCGCGGCAGCACCGAGCAGTGGGTGAGCCCGCCCAGGCTGATGCGCACCGCGTGCATCTCCTCGAGGCGCGCGTTGAGCAGGAGCACCCAGAACTCCTCGTGCGCGAGGAACGCGAGCCGCGGGAAGAGCCGCCGGGCCACCGCGCCCGCGTTCCACAAGCGACGCTTCTCGCCCGCCGGCAGCGCCACCGCGCGGCGGCCCAGCTCGAGCGCCGCGAGTACGCGGCAGGCCTGCGCTTCACCGACCCCCGGTGTCTCGACCAGCGAGGCGTAGCCTGCGCGGCGCAGGCGCAAGAGGCCGCCGCGCATCAGCCGCGCCGCCACCTCGCCGACCGGATGCGCGCGGGTGCCGCTGCCGACCAGCACCGAGAGCAGCTCCTCCTCGGAGAGGAGCCCCGCGCCTTCGGACAGGATTCGTTCGCGGCCATGCATGCGGGCGGGAAGAGCAGGGCGCGTGCCAGCTCGCGCACGAGAGAGGCCGCGGAGCGAGCGGCTCAAAATCGACCGGCCTGGGCCCGAAACGAGACCCCGCACGGTCAGCCAACGCCGATCGAGTGTGGATGCTGCGAACCCGGGAAGGATCGATGCCTCGGTCGCTCCGGCGAGTGCGCCTGCGCCGCCCGGCGCTCCTTTGGCTCGGAGCGATCGTGCGAATGTGCGGCGGACCGGTCAGCGCGGCCGTTTCACGTCTCGGAAACCCGATCCGATCGGTCTTGCCGGCCTTCTCACCGCTCGGCTTGCGCATTGGACCGGTCCGAACACCATTCTCAACCGTGAGAACGCTCAATCCATCGGTCCCTGCAGGCTTGTCTCGATCGCTCCCGCTGGTAGAGTCGTTGGCGCACCTCACTCGTGCGCAGCCCTTTCGAGCCGGCCCATGCCCGGCTCAACTTCGGGGCGAAGGGGAGTCCTCTCCTCGGGTGACCAGACGCTCTCGCTGTTCCCGCCCTCTTCGTCGCGGCCGCAGTGCATGGGACTCGCAGCCGCAGCTACGGAGACTGGCGATGACCCACAAGAAAGATCTGAAGAAGCGAGTTCGCGCGCGGCAGGCCGAGACCGGCCAGCGCTACACCGAGGCGCTGCGCGATGTGCGCGGAGAAGGCGAAGCGGCGCCTGCGCCAGTGCCCCTCGCGCCGGTGCGCAAGCGGCCGGACGTCAAGATGATCGAGATGCCCGAAGTGACCCCGCTGGCGGAGAGCTGCGGCCTGCGCTGCCGCGTCTATCTCACGCCCGATCTCTGGAGCGGCCAGGCGCCGGGCACCTCCAGCGACGCGCTGACGCGGCGGGCGCTGGAGCGCCTGCGCGACATCGCCGCCGGCGGCAGCGAGCTGGGCCTCCTCCCCTTCCGCCGCGCGGTCCTCGAGGGCAAAGCGCCTGAGGCCGTGATCGCGCGGGACCAACGCAACCCGCTGGGAAACTTCTTCGAGTTCACCCGGCGCACCAGCCTGGGCCTGCGCGGCCCCAGCCTCGACGGGCGCTACCTCGCCTTCGATCTCGAGCTGCCCGGCGGCGGCAGCCAGACGCTCACCGCGAACCTCATGATGAGCGTCCCGGGCAGCTTCTCCGCGCGCATCTTCGACGCCCCACCCGGCGCCGGCGATCGCGCGGTGCTCATCCTCGCCCGCTGGGATCTCGAGAAGTCCAAGCGCCTCGTCGGCATGCTCGGAAACTAAACGGAGCGCCCCTTCGCTTTTGCTTTGGATCGCCCCCCACCGCCGAGCTCACTCGTCGCTTTTGACCAGTCGTAACCGCGACTCCACTCGTCAGTTTTTGATCGGTCGTAAGCCGCGGGGTGCCGGTGGGGGGAGCCGCGCGCAGTTGCGCAGGCGGAAATGGATGGAACGGGAACGCACGCGTGCGCCGAGCACCTGTCCGAGCACGGCTCCCCCCACCGGACCTCGCGGCGCACTTGTCTGTCCGAGCACGGCTCCCCCCACCGGACCTAAGCGGCGCACTTAGTATCGGGCGCTGAGCGCGAAGAACGCCTTGATCTTGTCGTTCGTCTCGCGCAGCCGCCCCGAGAGCGTCTTCACGAACGTGGTCAGCAGCACATACGCCAGCTCCTTGTGCTCGATCATCAGCGCCTCGAGCGCCGGCTTCTGGATGACGTAGAGCGTGCAGGCCAGGTGCGCCGTCGCGTCGGCCGAGCGGGGCGTGTCGTCGATGAGCGCCATCTCGCCGAAGTAGCTGCCCGGCTCGAGGATGGCGAGCGCCTCCTCGCCGACGCCCGGCACCATCTTCGAGATGCGCACCTTGCCCTGCGCGATGAGGAACATCTCGGTGCCGATCTCGCCCTCGGCGAAGATCCGCTCGTTGGCCTTGAAGGCCTTGCTCGACGCGATCGCGGCCACCTTCTCCAAGTCCGGAGCGGAGAGGTTCGCGAAGAGCGGAATCTTCTTCAGCTGGGTCGGGTCCATGGCGCTCTGGCGGGCAGCGGGGAACGAGGGTGCGATTCTAGCAGATGCCCCGGGCATCCAAGAGACCCGCATTGCGCTACAAGGGCGCATCCACTTTGAGGTGTCTCTATATGGAGAAGCACGCCATCGTCATCGTCGGCTCCGGCCCCGCCGGCTACACCGCGGCCATCTACGCCGCGCGCGCCAACCTGAAGCCGGTGCTCTTCACCGGCATGCAGCCGGGCGGGCAGCTGACGATCACCACCGATGTCGAGAACTACCCGGGCTTTCCCAAGGGCATCCTGGGCCCGGAGATGATGGAGCTCTTCCGCGAGCAGGCGAAGCGGTTCGGCACCGAGATCATCGACGACGTGGTCACTGGTGTCGACCTGTCCAAACGGCCGTTCACCGTCGAGTCGGAGGGGCGCACGATGCTCGCCGAGACGGTGGTCATCTGCACCGGCGCGACCGCGAAGTGGCTCGGCCTGCCCTCGGAGAAGGCGCTCTCCGGCCACGGCGTCTCCGCCTGCGCCACCTGCGACGGCTTCTTCTTCCGCAACAAGGAAGTGCTGGTGGTGGGCGGCGGCGACACCGCGATGGAGGAGGCGAACTACCTCACCAAGATGTGCAGCAAGGTGACGCTCATCCACCGCCGGGAGACGTTCCGGGCGAGCGCGGTGATGATCGCGCGGGCGAAGGCCAATCCCAAGATCGAGTTCGAGCTCGACCAGGAGGTCGTCGAGGTGCTCGGCGAGAAGGCCACGGGCCTCACTGGCGTGCGGACCAAGAACTTGCTCACCGGCGAAGAGAAGGTGATCCCTGCCCAGGGTCTCTTCATCGCCATCGGCCACCAGCCGAACACCGAGCTGTTCAAGGGACAGATCACCATGGACGACGTCGGCTACATCAAGGTGGTGCCCGGCTCGACGCGCACCAACATCGCGGGCGTGTTCGCCGCCGGCGACGCGGCCGATCCCTACTATCGCCAGGCGGTCACCGCGGCGGGCACCGGCTGCATGGCGGCCATCGACGCGGAGCGGTTCCTCGGCGAGCACGGACACGGGTGATCCAATCTTGATGCCTGTCCACACGGCGGCTCGCATAACCGGACGGTTATGCACGCTCGCGCACCTGGCGGCGCCGCGCCGGGCGCGGGGAGGCGCGGTGCGCCTCGCGTCGGCGGCGGTGCTGGCCGCGGCGCTGGCGGCCTCCGCGGCGCGAGGACAGGCCGCTGGGACCGCCGAGCTCTGCGCCCCGCTCGACGAACAGAGCACCGCGCGCGTGCTGCCGCTCGCCCAGGGCGCGCCGCCCGACCCGCAGCCGGCGCTGCGCCTGCCCGACGACGCGCGGCCCACCTCGCAGGCGCTCTCGCTCACCATCGATCCCGCGCAGCCGCGCTTCTCTGGCGTGGCCGCCATCGCGCTCCAGCTCGACCGGCCGCGCAGCACGCTCTGGCTGCACGGCCGCGGCCTGCACGTCACCGAAGCGCACGTCGATCTGCAGGGCGCGCGGCTGCCGGTCACCTACGAGCAGGTCACCGACAACGGCCTGGTGCGGGTGACCTTGCCCTGCCAGGTCTCGGGGCGCGCGCTGCTCTCCATCGCCTGGGACGCGCCGTTCAACGAGCAGCTCTCCGGCCTCTACGTCGCGCGCGAGAAGGGCGTGCCGTATGCGTTCACCCAGTTCGAGGCCATCGACGCGCGCCGCGCCTTTCCCAGCTTCGATGAGCCCGCGTTCAAGATCCCCTGGGACCTCGAGCTGACGGTGCCGGCGAAGGACGTGGCGGTCGCCAACAGCGCGGTCGCCGACGAGCGGCCCGCCGACCACGGGATGCGGAGCGTGCGCTTCAACACCACGCCCGCGCTGCCGACCTACCTGCTCGCCTTCGCGGTGGGGCCGTTCGACGTGGTCTCGATGCCGCCGCTGCCTCCCAACGAGCTGCGCGCCCGTCCGCTCCCGGTGCGGGGCATCGCGCCGCAGGGCCGCGGGCCCGAGCTGCGCTTCGCGCTCGAGGTGTCGGCGGCGCTGCTGCCGCGGCTCGAGGCCTGGTTCGGCATCGGCTACCCCTACGAGAAGCTCGACCACATCGCGGTGCCCGACTTCACCTACGGCGCGATGGAGAACGCGGGCGCGATCACCTATCGAGAGAGCGCGCTGCTCTTCCAGCCGGGCGTCGCCGGACCGCAGGCGGAGGCGGTCATCGCGACCATCATGGCGCACGAGATGGCGCACCAGTGGTTCGGCGACCTGGTCACGCTGCGCTGGTGGACCGACGCGTGGCTCAACGAGTCGTTCGCGACCTGGATGGAGGCGAAGATCGTCGAGGAGTGGCGGCCGGAGCTGCGGGCCGCGCTGGGCCAGCTCGCGAGCGTGCAGGCGGCGATGCGCAGCGACGCGACCGCGACGGCGCGCGCGGTGCGCCGGCCGGTCGAGGACGAGGATTCCATCTGGAACCAGTTCGACGGCCTGACCTACGACAAGGGCGCCGGCCTGCTCTCGATGGTCGAGAGCTGGATCGGCCCCGACGACTTCCGCGCCGGCATCCACGCCTATCTGCAGTCGCACGCCAACAGCGGCGGCTCGAGCGACGACCTCTTCGCCGCCCTGGGCGCGGCGTCCAAGCGCGACGTGGCGGGGCCGCTGCGCACCTTCCTCGAGCAGCCGGGCGTGCCGCGGGTGAAGGCGCGCGTCACCTGCCAGAACAAGAAGGTGCGCGTGCTGCTCGAGCAGTCGCGCGCGCTGCCGGCGGGCGCGGCCGTGAGCGAGGCGGCGCGGGGCGAGCGCTGGCAGATCCCGCTCTGCGTGCGCGCGAGCGTGCTGGGCGAGCTCGTCAACGTCTGCACGCTCCTGCGCGACGAAAAGGGCGAGCTGGAGATACAGCGGACGCACTGCCCGGAGTGGGTGATGCCGAACGCGGGCGGGCTCGGCTACTACCAGTTCGCGCTCGGCCCGTTCGATCTCGAGGCGCTCCTCAAGAACCACGCGCGCCTCTCGGCGGCGGAGCGGATCTCGCTGGCGGCAAATCTGGAGAGCGCCTACGAGCAGAGCGCGATGGGCGCCGCCGACGCGGCCCGCGCGCTCGAGCCGCTCGCGCGCGATCGCGAGCCGGGCGCGAGCCACGCGCTGATGGCGCTGCTCGAAGATGCGCACCAGCGCGCCGCCGACCCCGCGCTGCGGCCCGCGCTGGAGGCCTACGCGCGCCGCGCCTACGCGCCGCTCGCGCAGAAGCTGGGCTGGGCCGAGCAGAAGGGCGAGGACGCCGCCACCCGAGCGCAGCGCAAGGAGGTGCTCGAGTTCCTCGCGCAGACCGCGCGCGATCCGGCGGTGCGCGCCGAGGGCAAGCAGCTGGGCCTCGCCTACGCGCGGCCCGACGGCGACAGCTTCGACTCGAGCGCGGTGGCGCCCGACCTGAGCGAGATCGCGCTCTCCATCGCGGTGCAGGAGAGCGGGCCCGAGCTGCGCAAGAAGCTGCTCGCGCGGCTGGCCGCGAGCGACGTCGCGGCGATCCGGCGCCGCATCGTCGGCGCGCTCGGCTCGCTGCGCGACCCGGCGGCCACGCCCGGCCTGCTCCAGCTCTCGCTCGACGGCAGCCTGCACAAGAATGAGCGGCTCACCCTCCCGCTCTCGCAGCTCGCGCACGTCGAGACGCGCGCGGCGGCGCTGACCTGGCTGAGCGCGCATTGGGATGCGCTGGTGGCGGCCATTCCGGCGGACAGCGGGAGCACGCTGGTGCGCGCCGTCGCGGAGAGCAGCTGCGACAAAGCCTCGCTGGCCGCGGCCGAATCGTTCCTCGCGCCGCGCGCCGGGAAGATCTCCGCGGCCGCGCTCGAGCTGCAGCAAGGGCTCGAGTCGGCGCGGCTCTGCGTCGCGCGCCGCGACGCGCAGGCGAAGAGCTTCAGCGCGCTCTTGGGCAAAGCGCCCGCGCACCGCTGATATCGACGCGATACCCGCGTTCAATTGCCGCACGCTGCAATCGCGCGATTGGAGTTGATTTGATGCGTCTCGCCGCCATTTCAACCAATCCAGCGCGCCGATCGATTGTCCGCCACAGTGGAAACGGAGGGTTCGATATCCATTCCAGGGAAACCGCGCAATAGGCAGCCGATTGATCTCAATCGTTGCTCTACGTCATTCTTCGGTTGTCAAAAGCGATTGAACTGCATATAAGCCGCTTATGCCCAAGACGAACACCACCCACCATCTCGATAGCCTGTTGCACCACCTCGCCGACCTCGTTGCCGAGCGCCTCGGCGGCAAGATCAGCTCCAGCCACGCCCCGGCCGCGAAGGCCGCCAAGGGCCCGGGCCGCGCCCGCCGCAGCACCGCCGGCCGCAAGCTCGATATGAACTGCCGCGTCGAAGGCTGCAAGAACCGCTCGCGCGGCCCTCGCTTCGGCTTCATCTGCGAGGAGCACCTCAAGTCGCTCTCGAAGAAGCAGCAGGAAGCGGCCCGCGAGGCCTGGAACGCGAAGCACAAGAAGAAGTAGTTCAATCTGCAGTCGGCGCGCCGAGCCGGCGCGCCATTGCATGAACCCGCGCGCGATTGCCCGAGCACGCCTCGGCAATCGCGCGCTTCTTTTGGGTTCGCCGCGAGAGCCCGCGAATCCAATCCGGCGGCGCCGATAGAAGGCTCCAATGGAGCTTCTATCGGTCAAACACGAGCGCTGGTTAGACGAAGAAGTCGGGAATCAAATCGGCGCCCGGCACCGATTGATACTTCGATAGATCGGTCACGCCTTCAGACTTGAGCACTTCGTCGTCGATGCAGAAGTTGCCGGTGAACGAGCGGCTGGGCCGGGTGAAGATCGCATAGGCCGCGTCGGCCATGATCTCCGGCTTGCGGCTGCCGTGGACGGTATCGTCGCCGCCGAGCAGGTTCTGCACCGCCGCGGTGGCTATCACCGTGCGCGGCCAGAGCGCGTTGACCGCGATGCCGTCGTCGCGCAGCTCCTCGGCCATTCCCAGCACGCAGAGGCTCATTCCGAACTTTGCGATCGAATAGGCCACGTGCGGCGCGAACCAGCGCGCCTCGAAGTTGAGCGGCGGCGAGTTCATCAGGATGTGCGGATTGCTCGACTTCTTGAGATGCGGAATGCACGCCTGCGAGCAGGCGAAGGTGCCGCGGGTATTCACCGAGTGCATCAGGTCATACCGCTTCATCGAGGTATCGAGCGTCCCGGTCAGGCTGATCGCGCTGGCGTTGTTCACCAGGATATCGATGCCGCCGAAGGTATCGACCGCCTTCTGCACCGCCGCGGCGATCTGGTCCTCGTTGCGGATATCGACGATGCACGGCAACGCCTTGCCGCCCGCCTTTTCGATCTCCTCGGCCGCCGTATAGATGGTGCCGGGCAGCTTCGCGTGCGGCTCGCTGGTCTTGGCGGCAATCACGATGTTCGCGCCGTCGCGCGCGGCGCGCAGCGCGATGGCGAGCCCGATGCCGCGGCTCGCGCCGGAGATGAAGAGCGTCTTTCCCTTGAGGTCGGCCATTGGAATCTCCGTTCGCGTTGCGCGCGGTTTGCGCGCGCGGACATATCGCTCAATTCGCGCGCAAAGCGAAGAGGCGAAACACCGTCGAGCCACGCGTGCGGCTGCTGCTTCGCCTACTTCTTTTTGGAGAGAAATCCCGCCAGCGCCGCCTTCGCCTCGGGCGAAGTGAGCCGCTCGGCGAAGATCTTGGCCTCGGCGCGGATGGTCTCCTTTACCTGCGCGCGGAGCGGATCGCGCAGCAGCTTCTTGCTCGCGAGCAGCGCGCCGAGCGGCTTCGCCGCGAGCGCTTGCGCGCGGGCGAGCGCAACTTCCTGCAGCGATTCGGGCGCAACCAGTTCATTGATCAGGCCCGCGGCCAGCCCGGCCGCGGCGTCGAACGGCTCGCCCGACAGCAGCCAGCGCGAGGCGCGCTGCATGCCCACCAGCGCGGGCAAGAGAAGGCTCGAGCCCGCCTCGGGGACGAGCCCGAGATTCACGAACGGCAGCATGAAGCGCGCGCGCGGCGTCGCGATCGAATCGTCGACGTGCAAGAGCAGCGTGGTGCCGATGCCGACGGCGGCTCCATCGATGGCCGCGACGATCGGCTTTGCGTAGTCGGCGAGGATGAAGAGCAGCTCGATCACCGGCGTCGATTCATGGACCGGCGGCGAATGCAGGAAATCGCCGATGTCATTCCCCGAGGTGAATACGCCCTCGGCGCCGGTGAGGAGGACAACGCGCACATTGTCGTCGGATGCCGCACTTTTGAGCGCGGCATTGAGGGCGATGTACATTGAATTGGTGAGCGCATTCTTCTTGTCCGGCCGGTGGAACGCGAGAACCCGCACCGCACCTTCGCTGCGCACTTGGATGGATCCGTCGGACACGAAGCGCTCCTGGGAAAAGTCGATCGCAGAGTTCAACCAGCGCCGCCACGCTGCCACAGAAGCGTGGGCCCGGAGATGAATCTGTCGCAACCCATCCATCTCCCTCCTCTCGATGCGCGCCACCTCCGCAAGCAGTCGGCGCGCGAGCTGCTCTTCACCAGCGTGCTGTTCGCAGCCCTCGCGCTCGGCGTGCTCTGCTCGGCGCTGGTGCAATCGCCCATCGCCGCCGCGCTGCTCGCGACCGCGCTGGGCCTGCTCTCGGTGCAGCTGGTGCTGGTGCTGCACGACTGCATGCACGCGTCGGTCTTTCCCTGGCCGTGGCTGCACACGCTGATCGGCCGGCTGATCGGCGCCTATTTCTTCAGCCCGTTCTCTTTCCTGCGCAGCTCGCACCTCGATCACCACCGCGCCGCCGGACTGGTCGAGGGAGACCCCGAGGTGCTCGACTTCACCGAGGAGCACGCGCGCCGCTCGCCCGCGCGGGGCGCGCTCGCGCGCATCGCCCGCTCGCCGTTCGCGGCGCTGCTCTTTGCCCCGCTGGTGCAAGCGACCCACCTCGCCGAGTGGCTGGTGCGCCGCTTCCAGCCGGCACGCGAAGATATGTTGCATGCCAACGATCGCGCGGGCGTGCGCCCGGGGCTCTTGCGCGGGCTGCTCCTCGACCTCCTCTGCATGGCGGCGATCTGGATCCCCATCGGTCTGTGGGCCGACGCGCGCGGCGCGCTCCTGCGCGTGCTGGCCATCGCGCTCGTCGCGCCGTTCTTCATCGGCCTCTCGCTCACCACGCTGGCGACCTTGCCGCTGCACACGCTGACGGCGGGCTTTTCGCTGGAGGCGCTCACGCCGCGCGCCCGCTCGTTCTATGTGGCGCGGACCATCGACTCCAATCCGTTGGTGCGCGCGCTCTTCTTCAACTTGAGCTACCACCTCGAGCACCATCTCTATCCGGGCGTGAGCCGCTGGGAGCTGGGCGAGATGGCGCGCGAGCTGCGCCCGACGCTCGAGCGCGAAGCGGCGCGCGCGGGCCTGCCGCTGCTCATCCACCCGGGATATGCGCGCTGGTATCTCGAGCATTCGACGCGCGAGGAGCGGTTCAATCCCGCGCTCGATTTCGAGTCGTTCAATCGGGTCAACCGCCGCTTTCGCGGCGTGGTGCTCCGCGGGGAATCGGGGGCGGACATATTGCCGCGCGCAATTGCCTCGACCGCCCGCTCGATGACACCGTTGCCCGATGCCGGCTGATTGGAAACCGACGCCCGCCGATACCCCCTTTCTCCGGATCGGCGGCGAGCCGGTGGTGCGCGCGGTGACGGGCCACTTCTACGATGCGATGGAGTCGAGCGAGCCTGCGCTCGCGGCGCTGCACGCGCGCGATGAATCCGGCCGCATCACCGCCGAAGTGCGCGATCGATTCGCGCTCTTCTTCATCGGCTGGCTGGGCGGACCGCAAGACTATATGGCGCTGCACGGCCACCCGCGATTGCGCATGCGCCACGCGCACGTCGCGGTGGACATCGGAATGCGCGACGCCTGGATGCGCTGCATGGTTCGCGCGCTCGAGGAGGCGAACGTCCCGGACGACGTGCGCGGCTTCCTCATCGAGCGGCTCGCCGGCGTCGCCGATTTCCTGCGCAACGTCGACGAGCGATAGGCTGGCCGCCGGAGCAAACTCGCCCGACATGCAATCACGCCGTCCAATCCTGTTCACCCTGGGCATCGCGGCCGCGCTCTCGTCTTCTCTCGCGAGCTGCGCGGGCGTGCGCCCGGCCGCGCCGCGCGCGATCCGCGGCGCGAGCCACGTCTCGTTTCCCTCGCGCGACGCAGCGCTGACTGGCGGCGCGCCCACGCAGCTCGACGGCTGGCTCCTGCGCCCCGAAGGCCCGGGTCCATTTCCCGCCGTCCTCGCGCTGCACGGCTGCGCCGGACTCTACGGATCGAACGGCGAGCTGACTCCGCGCCACCGCGATTGGGCCGAGCGCTGGGTATCGCAGGGATATGCGGTCTTGTTCGCCGATAGTTTCACCCCGCGCGGCGCCGACGAGATCTGCAGCCGCGATCAGCGCAGCATCCGCACTGGATATGAACGGAATCGAGACGTCTATGGCGCGCTCGAATACCTTGAATCATTGCCCTTCATTCGCGCCGATCGCATCGCGCTGGTCGGTTGGTCGAACGGCGCGATGACCGTGCTCGCGGCCGTCGCGGCGCAGACGCAGGCGCGGCCCGCCGCGCTGCCGTACCTGCCCGCGGTGGCCATTGCATTCTATCCGGGCTGCAAGCCGTCGCTCGAGCGGCGCGAATGGATGCCGCCGGCGGTGCCGCTGCATATCCTCATCGGCGAACGCGACGATTGGACCCCCGCGAGCGAATGCATCGAGCTGGCCGCCCAGGCGCGCAGCGCGGGCGCGCCGTTTGATTTGATCGTCTATCCCGGCGCATTCCACGACTTCGATGATCCGGCGATGAAGCTGCATGTCCGCCACCACGTCTCGACCACCGCGTCGGGCACCGCCACCATAGGCACCGACCCGGCGGCGCGCGCCGATTCGCTCGATCGGGTGGCCGCAATTCTTCGCAAAGCATTGCAATGAGACCCGTCAAAGCGCGGATAAGAACGCGCTGGCGCTCGCGATCCGCTCTGCTAACGTCCCGGCCGTGCCGCCGAGCGTATTGATCATTGGAGAATCGATAGGACCCTTGCGCGACTATGCGCTGGTCCTCGCTCCCGAGTTCGCCGCGGCCCGCGAGCATCTTGCGAAAGAGCGATTCGACGCAGTGGTGGTGCGCTATCGCCAGCCGGGCGGCGATTCGCTGGAGCTGCTGCGCGACTGCATGCGCGCGCAGCCGGACGCGCGCCGCATCCTGCTCGCCGACTATGCCGATCTGCCGGAGATCGCCGGCGCGCGCGCGCGGGGACTGGTCTCGCGCGTGGTGCCGCAGGGCGCTGTGCCCGACAAGCTGGCGCAGGCGCTCGACGAGGCGATCGCCGGCGACGACGACGCCTCCCGCTCGCGCAGCGCGCTGCACGGCGCGGGCTGGGAGAAGCTCGAGGAGTTGATCCGCGCGACCGCGATGCGGCTGGCGCAGGTGCGCGGCGTGGTGGTCCGGCCGCTCGCGCCCGACCCGCGCGCGATGCAGCTGCAGTTCGTGCTGCGCGGGCAGAAGCGCATCGAGGCGCTGCGGGCCGATCTCGTGCGCGGCTGGGGCTGGCCGCTCAAGGCGCGCGACGCCGCGGTCGATCGCAAGCTGCGCAAGCACCCGGTGCTCGCCCGCTTCGGCGAGCTCTCGCCGCAGAGCGAGGTCTACGCGCTCGAGCTGCCCGGCGAGAGCCTGCACGCCTATCTGGTGCTGCTGCCGTGGACGCGCGAGCCGCGCATCACCGCGGTGCTCGGCCTCCTCTCCGAGCGGCCGCGCCTCGACGAGTGGGCGCTGCTCGCCGACGCGCACCGGCAGGCGATCGCCGAACTGAGCGAGTTCGCCATGCCCGACGATCCGCAGGCGAGCGCGCTCGAGCCCGAGGCGCGGCAGGGCACCGCGCTGGCCGTCGCCGAGTACGACTGGATCGTCACCTCGACCTACGCGGGCCCCGAGCGACGCCGCCGGCCGACCAGCGTCTTCAACCGCTTCATCCTCTTCGGCCGCCGCACGCAGGCACCCGAGCGGCTCACCCGCGCGTCCGATCAGCGGGTCGATCGCCCGGACTCCCGCCTCTGGCGCTGGTTTGCGCTCTACGGTTTCTTCGCGCTCATCGACACCGTGCTAACCTGGGTCTGCGCGCGCCAGGGCTTGGTGCGCGAGGCGAATCCGATCTTGCGGCCGCTGGTGCTCGACCACGCGGCCGCTTATCTGCTGGTGAAGAACGGGCTCGCGCTGCTCGCGTTCCTCGCGGTCGCGCGCTTTCAGCTCTTCCGCTACGGGACCTGGTTCCTCCGCGCGGTGGTCGCGGGCTGGGCGCTGCTCGATCTGTATTGGCTGCTGCTGCTCTGGCAGCTCCAGTAGCCGCGCGCGGCCGCGTCCGGCGCGGCTTGCACTCCTGATCAGGTGGGAGGGTCGGGAGGTTGCCCGAGTGTCTGGCCCGCGCTCGCGCAGCAGAGTCACAGCCTGGAAACTGTCTCTATCATTGCAACGACAAGGTTGAATCCGATGAACTCGGTCGCTCTCCGATCCTCTTCGCTCGCTCTCCGTTTTGCGCCGATGCCGCTGGCGACCGCGCTGCTCCTGCTCGCCAGCGCCTGCGGCAGCGGCAACAACGCGACGCTCTGCTATGTCGCGACCGACTGCGGCACCGGCCAGACCTGCAGCGACGGCGTCTGCGTCGCGGGCAACGGCGACACCGCGGCGCTGGGCGCGGCGTGCACCCACTCTTCGGACTGCACTTCGCCGCTGACTTGCGTCCCCTCGAGCGTGGGCTTCTCCGCCGGCTACTGCACGGCCGCCTGCGACAACAGCAGCTGCCCGAGCGGCTCGGTCTGCGCCGATTTGACCAGCACCAGCCTGGGCGGCGAGGCCTGCTTGCTCAGCTGCACCACGGACAGCCAGTGCCGCAGCGGCTACGTCTGCTGCGCGGCGCTCGGCGGCGGGTGCGCGCCGACCGCGTTCTGCACGGAAAACGGCGGCGGCTCCGGCGGGGGCAGCGCCGGTGGCTCGGCCGGTGGCTTCGGCGGCGGCAGCGCGGGCGGCTCGGCCGGCGGCTTCGGCGGCGGCAGCGCGGGCGGCTCGGCCGGCGGCTTCGGCGGCGGCAGCGCGGGCGGC
>Ga0302196_10000008_pt1 | contig 202066 bp, 155 predicted proteins | sample II_Bog_N1_3_FD_198794 | JGI IMG/M metagenome (GOLD analysis project Ga0302196, IMG submission 198794) | Peat permafrost microbial communities from Stordalen Mire near Abisko, Sweden - II_Bog_N1_3 | ecosystem: Environmental > Terrestrial > Soil > Wetlands > Peat | place: Sweden: Abisko... | reverse complement strand
GCAGCGCGGGCGGCTCGGCCGGCGGCTTCGGCGGCGGCAGCGCGGGCGGCTCGGCGGGCGGTTCGGGCGGCGGCAGCGCGGGCGGCTCGGGCGGCGGCAGCGCGGGCGGTTCGGGCGGCGGCAGCGGCGGTGGCTCTGGCACCTGCACGGACACCTGGACGAACTATGCGCAGTCGGCCTTCGCCACCGAGTGCGTCAGCTGCCACTCGCACAACCACAGCGCGTTCAGCAGCTACTCCAGCGTGGTGAGCGACATCTCGTCGATCAAGTCGAAGATCAACAGCGGCAGCATGCCGGAGGGCGGCTGGTCCACGGCGAGCGACCAGACGCGCATCCTCGCCTGGATCGCCTGCGGCGAACCGCAGTAGAGCGCGGCGGCGCGCAGCCGCAGGTTCCGCCGATTGGCCAGCGCGAAACCTCGGCAGCTCTGCGCAAGCGGCATGCCCCTGAGCGCGCGCGGTTTCTGGAGGGCCTCGATGCCGCCCTGCGCCTGCGCGTCGGTGACCGTCTTGCGCGTCTTCTCCACGTCGGCGCGGACCCTCGGCATCGGCATCGCGCTTCTTCGTCTCGCGGCGGAACTCGTCCGCGCCACCACTTTCTCCGCCGTCTTCGCGTAGACGTCGCTGGCCGACTTCAAGCTGGCCGGCTGCTGCTGCAGCTTCTCCGCGATGTCCGGAGCGAGCGCGAACGCAGAGGAGGAGAGGGCATCGAGACGAGCAGGGCCGCGGCCGCCGCGAGCTTCATGGCTTGCATCTGCTGGTATGAGTCGAGTGGAAAACAGCAGGCCGCGATCCGGGGTGCGGCAAGAAGCGCCGGCAGCCGAGGCGCACGGGACAGGAGACGGGATGAGCGGGCCGCGCGCGGAGCTGACGCATCTGCTGGGCGCGGAAACGCCGGCGCTCCAGCTGCGCGACGGCGCGCTGCTCGCGTGCGTGATCGCGCCGGCCGAAGGCTCGCTGGCGGCGCGGCTGACGGCGGCGATGGAGCTCTTGCGCGCAGCCTCTTCGCGCGAGCGGGTCCGCGCGATCGGGCTCGACCGCGGCTTTCGCCTCGAGGAGCTGACCGCGGCCGCGCTGCAGCTCGAAGTGGGCGACGACGCGGAGCTGGCCGAGCGCTTTCTCCGCCGCCGCATCCCGCGCGAAGCGTCGCTCGCGATCGTGCGCGGCCCAGGTCCGCTGCGGCTCGCCGCCTCGATCGAAGGGCGCATCGGCGGCGCGCCGGCGCGCACGCGCTACGCCGCGGATCCCGACGGCCGCCTGCGCGTCGAGGCCTTCGAGCTGCACGTCACCGAGCACTGCAACCTGCGCTGCGCCAACTGCTGCAACCTGTCGCCGCTGGTGGCGGAGAAGTTCCTCTCCGTCGAGGAGACGCGCGCGCTCTGCGAGCGGATGTCGCGCGTGCTCTGCGCCGACGTCTTCAAGATCATGGGCGGCGAGCCGCTCCTGCACCCGGACATCGCGGGCGTGCTGCGCGCGGTGCGCTCGACTTCCATCGGCGATCGGGTGCGGCTGTTCACCAACGGGCTGTTGCTGCCGGCGATGAAGGAGGAGTTCTGGGAGGCGCTCGACGAGCTGACCATCTCCGACTACTCGAGCGCCAAGCTCAAGCCAGGCCTGCTCGAGAGCGTGCACGATCGCTCGCTGCGGCACGGGTTCGTGCTCAACATCAAACCGGTCAACGAGTTCACCCAGGTGCTCTCGCCGCAGTTCCAGCGCGACGATGCGCAGGTGAAGAAGACGTTCGAGCGCTGCTGGCTGCGCCACCGCTGTCTGATCGTGCGCGGCGGCCGCTTCTACATGTGCACGCGCGCCGCCTATGCCGCGGACTTTCTCGCGCGCGCCGATCACGAGCCGGTCCCCGACGGGCGGGTGCTCGATCGCTCGGGCGACGGCGTCGCGCTCGAGACGGCCGGGAGCGTGGCTCTGACCGCCCCCGAGCTGATCGCGCGGCTGACCGAGTACCTGAACCGCAGCGAGCCGCTCGCGGCGTGCCGCTTCTGCTTCGGCAGCGACGGCGCGGTCGAGCGCCACTACCAGCTCGGGCGCAAGGAGGTGCAGGGCGGCGTGCTCTCTCGCGCGCTCAGCCAGGCGCTGCGCGGAGCGGGCGAGGCGAACGGTGCCTGAGCTGCACGAGCCTCGCGCCGGCATCGAGCGGGCGCCTGCGTTGGCGACCCGCGACTGGCAAGGCGCGCAGAGCTGCTTCGTGCGCAGGCGCGACGGCGCGCGTGCAGACTCGCTGCGCCCGCTCGTCGAGCGGCCGACGCGGTTCGATCGCGAGGGCGTGCGGGCCGCGTGGGGCTTGGGCGCGCGCGATTCGGGCGCGCCGCCGTCGGTGCTCGCGGGCATCCACCACGCGCCGCGCGCAAGTCTCCCGCTCGCGTCGCGCGCGCTGGGCGAGAGCTTCCTTTCTGCGCTCGAAGAAGAGAGCGGCCGCCTGCGCGCGGTGCGTGGTTTCGCGGCGCTCGCCCTCGGCGGCGGGCTCGACGCGGCGCTGGTGCTGGCAGGCCTGCGCGCCGTCGATGCGCCGCTGCCGGCGCTCCTGACGCTCGAGACCGGCCTCGACGGATACGACGAGGTGGAGCGCGCGCAAGCGATCGCGCGCCACTTCGGAAAGCCGCTCGAGATCGTCCGGGCCGCGCCAGGCGCGCTCGCGGCGCTGCTGCCGCGCGCGGTCTCGCTCGCCGAGACGCCGCTCCATGGCCTGCATCCGGTCGGCCGGCTCGCGCTCGCGCAAGCGGCGCAAGCGCGCGGCTGCGCCGTGCTCTTCACTGGCGACGGCGCCGACGCAGCCTGCCGCGGCGCGCCCGATCTCGACTACGTCCCGATCGTCGCGTCGCTCACGCGCGGCGCGGGGCTGCGGCTCGCCTCGCCCTTCTTCGACGCGCAGGTGATCGCGGCCGCGCGCGATCCCGCTGAGGGAAAAGAGAAGCTGCGCGCGCTCGCGACCGCGCTGGGCCTGCCTGCGTGGATTACCGATGCGCCCAAGCGGGCGCGCGCGATGCCCCCGATCGATCGCGCGCTCTTCGCGCGCTGGGAAGACCGGGCGCAGCTCGAGCGGCTGGCGCTGCAGCTGGGCGAGCCGCTCCGGCTCGACAGCGAGCGCGCGGCGCTGTCGTGGATCACGCTGGGTCTCCTCGCGCGCGCGCTCGAGGAGGTCTGAGGTGTGCGGCATCGCGGGCATCGTCCGATTCGATCAGCCGGCGAGCGCGTTCGCTGCGCGCCTGGGGCCGATGCGCGCGCGCCTGCGCCACCGCGGGCCCGACGGTGAAGGGGAGCTGGTCTGCTCGCACGCCGCGCTCGCGCACACGCGGCTGGCGATGCTCGACCTGGGCGGCGGCGCGCAGCCGCTGCGAAGCCCGGATGGCCGCTTCGCGCTGACCTACAACGGCGAGCTCTACAACGACCTGGCGCTTCGCCGCCGCCTCGACTTTCCTTTCCGCACGCGCTGCGACGCGGAGACGTTGCTCGCGGCGTGGGCCGCCTGGGGCGAGCGCGCGCTGCTCGAGCTCGACGGGATGTTCGCCTTCTTCCTCTGGGACGAGGCGCTGCAGACCGGCTTCGCCGCGCGCGACCGCCTCGGCGTCAAGCCGCTCGCCTACGCGCACGACGGCCGCGAGCTGCGCTTCGCCTCGGAAGCGCGCGCGCTGCTGACCGACCGCACCGCGCGCGCCGACGACGAGGCGATCGTCGAGTACCTGGTCGCGCCCGCGTTCAGCGGCGTCTCGCGCTCGCCGTTCGCGGGCGTGAGCTACCTGCAGCCGGGCGAGCTCCTGCGCATCGACGCGCGCGGGCTGCGGACGCGCCGCTACTGGAGCTGGAGCCCTTCGCAGAGCACCGCGGCGAGCACCACGGCGCTCGAGAGCGCGAGCGATGCGCAGCAGGCCGTGCCGCTGCGCGAGGCCTTTCTCGAGGGCGTCCAGCAGACGCTGCGCGCCGATGTGCCGCTCGGCCTCTTCTTGAGCGGCGGGCTCGACTCGACCGCGATCGCGGCGGCCGCGGCGGCGAGCGGCGTGCTGCTGCCCGCGTTCACCATCACCTACGAAGGCCAGCCGGACTGGCGCGACTCTGCGCTGGTGCTCGACGACGACACGCCGCACGCGCGCGCCGCCGCGGCTGCGCTGGGCCTGCCCTTTCACGAGGTGCCGCAACCGCGCGCGGCGCTCGCGGACGAGCTGCGGGCGCTCGCCGCGGCCAACGACGCGCTGCCGGCGTGGGAGCAGGAGCTCTCGCAGCGCGCGCTCTCGCGGGCCGCGGCGCGCCTGGTCAAGGGGGTGCTGGTCGGCGACGCGGCCGACGAGACCCACTACGGCTACCACTTCCTCCTCGACGAGCAGGCGACCTCGGGCCCGCGCGCGATCTTCGCGCGGCTGGGCAGCGTGCCGATCGCGCGCGCTGTCGATGCCGATCCGGTCGCGCGCCTCGACGGCGAATACCGCGCGCTCGCCGCCGATGCGGGCAGCCGCTATGGAGATCCCCTCGAGCGCGTCGCTGCCACCACGCAGCTGATCGTGCGGCGCTGGCTGCCGCGGCTCTTGCACAACGGCGACATCCACACCATGCGCTTCGGGCTGGAGGCCCGCGTGCCATTCGCGTCGAACGCGCTGCTCGAGCAGGCCCAGCGCGCGTCTCCCGCGCGGGCGCTGCGCGGCGGCGTGGAGAAGGCGCTCCTGCGCGACGCGCTCCTGGGCTGGATGCCGGAGCCCGCGCGCAGGCGGCGCAAGTCGGCGCTGCCCAAGGACCAGGGCGCGCAGGCGGTCTACCAGGCCGAGCTGCAGCGGCTCGAGCTGCACCCGCTGGTGCGCCGCCTGGTCGATCTCAACGCGCTCGCGCCGCTGCTGCGCGCGCCGCTCCTGCGCGAGGCGGAGCGCGCGCAGCTCTTCCGCGTGCTCTCTTTGCACCAATGGGCCGTCGCCCACGAGGTCGTTTGAGTGCCAACGAATTCGAGATCTCGCCGCGCGCTCGTCCTCACACTGCCGGAGAAGGGCCACTACCATCCGATGCTCGGCCCGGCGCGCGCGCTGGAGCAGCGCGGGTTCGAGGTCTTCTTCAGCGCGCCCGCCGACATCGAGGCCGAGCTGCGCGAATGCGGCGCTTCGCGCGTGCTGACGCCATCGGGCGCGCCGCCGCCGTCGCAAGATCTCCGCGGGGCCGCGCTGGATGCGATCTTGCGCGATCCGGCACGATTGCGCGGGTGGATCGGCGCGCTCCTGGTCGACGCGACGCCCGCGCTGATCGAGCCGATGCGCGCGGTGATCCGCGAGGTGCGGCCCGACGTGGTCGCGGTCGATACCCTGTTCGACGCGGGCGCGCTCGCCGCCGACCTGGAGGGCGTGCCCTGGGTCGGCTGGGCCACCTCGCTCAACCCGGTCGTCCCCGATTCGCTCGACAGCGAGCTGTTGCGCACCACCCGCGCGCTGGCGCCGCTGCGGCGAGCGCACTTCAGCGCGCGCGGCTTCAGCGCCTCATTTCGTTGCGCCGACGTACTCTCGCCGCGCGGCACCGCGGTCTTCAGCACCGAGGCGCTGGTCGGCGCTCCGCCGCCGCACCTGAATCCGATCGAGCTGGTCGGTCCGTCGCGGAGAGCGCTCGTCCGCGCCCAGAGCGGCCGCGCGCTCGATCTGTCTTTCGCCGGCGGGCGCCCGCTGCTCTACGCGTCGTTCGGCAGCCAGGCCTGGCACCAGCCGCGGCGGTTCGATCTGCTGATCGCGGCAGCCGAGCGGCTCGACGCGGCGCTCCTGCTCGCGACGGGCGAGCTGGTCGAGGACTACGCGGCGCGCGCGCTGCCGTCGCGTATCCTCTGTGTGGCCTTCGCCGATCAGCTCGCGGCGCTCGCGTCGGCGCGGGTCGCAGTCACGCACGGCGGCGCCAACTCGGTGATGGAGTCGCTCGACGCGGGCGTGCCGCTGCTGGTCTCGCCGCTCTGCAACGACCAGCCGCACAACCTGATGTTCGTCGCGCAGGCGCGTGCGGGGCGCGGCCTCGATCTCGATTCGGCATCGCTCGACGAGACGGTCGCGTGCCTGCGCGCGCTGCTCGCCGACGGGCCCGAGCGCGCCGGCGCGCAGCGGATCGCGGCCTCGTACCGCGCGCGCGACGGCAACGCGGGCGCGGCGGCGCTCGCCGAGCGGCACGCCCGATGACCCCCCCGGCGATCGAGTCGATCCCCCTCACTGTCGTCGCGCGCAACGAGGAGCGGGCCATCGGCGCCTGCCTCGACTCGCTGCTGAGGTCGGCGCGCGCGGCCGAGAAGCTCCTGCCGCTGCGCTTCGAGCTCCTCCTCGTGCTCGACGAGTGCACCGACGGCACGCGCGCGCTCGCCGAGGCGCGCGCGGTGCGCTGCGTGGAGAGCCGCGGCGGCAAGGTGGAGGGCCAGCGGCGCGGCGTGCGCCCGGGCGCGCCGTTCCACATCTTCGCCGACGCGGACATCCTCCTCGACGAAGAGGCGCTCGCGGGGCTCTGCCGCGAGATGCTCGACGACCCGCGGCTGCTCGTCGCTTTCCCGCGCCTCGCCCCGCTGCCGCCGCGGCGCCGCACGCCGCTCGCGCGGGCGCTGCACGTCTACAATCTGCGCCGCGGCTTCTCCTCGCAGCGCAGCTGGTTCAACGGCCGGCTCTTCGCGCTGCGCGGCGTCGAGCTTCCCTCGCGCGAAGAGCTGGCCGGGCGCGCGCGCGGGGCGCACCTGTCTCGTTTCCACGACAGCGGCGCGCAGCTGCTCGCCGAGGACATCCTGCTCAGCCGCCGTGCGCAGATGCTGGGCGGGCCGGCTGCGCTGCGCGAGTCGTCGAGCGGCGTGGTCCGCTACCGCGCGCCCGAGACGCTGCGCGGGATGTACCGCCACTACCGCCGGCTGCGCCGCGAGCTGCACCGCACCGACGCGCTCTTTCCCGAGACGCGCGCGATCCACGCGCAGACCGGCTCGCGCAGAGCCGATCTCCTGGCCGCCGCGCCGCTCGCCGAGAAGCTCGCTTGGGTCCTCTTTCAGCTCGCGCTGCTCGGCTGCCGGGGCATGCTCGCGCTCGAGAAGATCTGGATCGATCGCGGCCGCGCGCCGCTGCCCGACCCCTGGCCGGCGATCGAGGAGACGAAAGAGCTGTGAAGCGCCTGCGCCCGCCCGACATCCGCCCGCTCGAGATCTGGGACGCGAAGGTCGCGGGCCGGCCGCTCTTCGAGTGGCAATCGAGCGACGAGTTTCCCTCGGCGCTCGAGGTGCTGGTGGACCAGCTGCGGCGCGAGCATCGATTCGCCCGCGTGCATCTGCTCGGCGGCGGCGCGCTCGCGCCGGGTCTGGCCCAGCGGCTCTCGGCGAGCGTCGCGGCCGATCCGGTCTTCTCGGCCGCGCGCGCCGGTGGTGCGCTCTACGGCGCCTGCGCCGACGTGGGCCAGACCGCGATCAAGGTTGTGGCGGCGGGCGCGGCGATGCTCTGCGCGCGCGATCACGAGCAGGCACCGTTGCACGGCGCGCGCGAGTCGACGCTCGCGTTCCTCGCCCGATCGCTCGCGCCGCTGCGCTCGAGCCGCTCCTATCTGCTCGCGCTCCCCTGCGCGCTGGGCGACGGGCCCGCGCTCTCGGAGTGCACGTACGCGTGGCAGCCGGGAGATCTGCCTGGGCTGCTGCGCGCGGCCCGCCTCGATCCCGCCGGCGCCTGGCTGGTCAACGACGCGGAGCTGGCGGCGCTCTCGTGGGCGCACGACCCGCGCGCAGCGCCGGAGCGGACGCTGGTGCTGACGATCGGGTTCGGCGTCGGTGCGGCGCTGTGGCGATGACGGCGCTCTTCGTCTCTGCGCACCTCGACGACGCCGCGCTCTCCTGCGCGGCAAGCCTGCTGCGTGCGCGGGCGCGCGGCGAGCGGGTCATCGTCGCCACCGTCTTCACCGAGGGGAAGGGCTCGCGCGCGCGGCGGCAGGAAGATCGCCGCGCGCTGGAGGCGTTTGGCATCGAAGCGATCCACCTCGGCGCGCTCGACGCGCCCGAGCGGCTCGGCGTCGCGCCCTCCTTTTCGTCGCTGTTGCTCGAGCCGCGCGTCGATCGCGCGCTGGTGGCGCGCATCGCGGCCCGGTTGCACCGGCTCATCGCCGAGCTGCGGCCGCGCGCGGTGCATCTGCCGCTCGGCATCGGCGGCCACATCGATCACCGCACGGTCTTCGCCTGCCGCCGCGCGCTGCGCGCGAGAGCGGCGCCCGGGTTCGCGCTGCGCTTCTATGAAGACCGGCCTTACGCGTTCGTGCCTGCGCTGCGCGCGCTGCGGCTGCTCGAGCTTCGCGGCGGCGCGGGCGCTCCCAGGCTGGCCGAGCGGCTCGGCGCGCAGCTGGCGCGCGTGCCCTTGCTCGACTCCTTCGCGAGTGAAGAGGAGCGCGCATCCTGCCTGCGCGCGCTCGAGAAACGCCTCTCGTCCGCGCGCGCGCCGTCGCTCGCGCTGCGCAGCGCGATCCTCCGGGCCGCGCCCGCGCAGTCGGCCGCGGTGGTCTCGCTCATCGAATCGTATCGCTCGCAGCAGCAGCCGCTCTTCGGAGACCAGGGCGTGCAGGCGAGCCTGCGCCGATATGCCTGCGATGCGCAGGGCCGGATCTATGAGCGGTGGTGGAGCGAGCGGCGCTGAGCCGGGTGATTCAGGGGTCGCGGTGGCCGTAGATGAGCAGCCGCACGCCGTCGCTGCCGGTGTGCTCGCGCAGGAGGGACGCGCCCATCCGTTCGGCGACCCGGATCGAAGGCGCATTGTCGGGGTGGATCACGCTGATCACGCCCCGCGCGCCCATCGTGTCATGGGCATATTGAAGAACGCGGCTCGCCGCCTCGAGCGCATATCCCTGGCCCCACGCGGAGGGATGCAGCGCGTAGCCGACCTCCATTCCCTGCGAGCCTTCCCAGTGCGGCAATCCCGCGTGCCCCAGCAGTCGCCCGGTGGATTTCTCCTCGAGGACCCACATGCCGTGGCCGCGGACGATCCAGTGACCGAACGTGGCGCAGAAGGCGCGAAACGCGAGCGGGCGGGTATTGGCTGGCGCGATATATCGCATCACCTCTTCATCGCCCGTCAGCCCGGCATAGAAATCGAAATCCTCCGGCCGATAGGCGCGCAGGATCAGCCGCGCCGTCTCGAGCCGCGGGATATCGAGCTGCAATGCCAAGGTATCCATATCGAGATCGTCAGTAGCTCAGCGCGCCCTGCGCGCGCACCGCGGTCATCGCCGCCAGATTCACCACGTCCTGCACGCTGGCACCTTGCTGGAGAACATTGACCGGCTTGTTCATTCCCATCAGCACCGGCCCGATCACTTCCGCGCCGCCCAGCCGCCAGAGCAGCTTGTAGCCGATGTTGCCGCTGTTCAGGTCGGGGAAGACGAGCACGTTGGCGTCGCCGGTCAATCGCGCAAAAGGGAACTCCTGCGCGCGCACGCTCTCGACCACCGCCGCGTCGACCTGCATCTCGCCCTCGATCTCCAGCTCGGGCCGGCGGGCGCGGACGATCTCCACCGCGCGCCGCACCTTGCCGGGCGAGCCGCCGCGGTCGGTGCCGAAGTTCGAATAGGAGAGGCAGGCGATGCGCGGGGTCAATTCAAACGCCTGCGCCAATTCGGCGGTGGATATCGCGATATCGGCCAACTCCTCGGCGGTGGGGTCGGCATTGACGGTGCAATCGGCGAGCAATTTGATGCTATCGCGGAAGGCGAGGATATAGGTGCCGCTCGCGCGCCGCTCGCCCTGGGTGCGGATGATCTCCAAGGCCGGCCGGATCGCTTCCGGATACGTGCGGGTCACGCCGGTGACGATTCCGTCGACCGAGCCGTCGGCGAGCATCAGCGCGGCGAAGGTATTGCGCTGTCGCACGCGATAGAGCGCCTCGGTAAATGAAACGCCCGAGCGCTGGCGCAATCGATAGAACTCCTGCGCATAGTCGGCGAACTTGTCGGTATCGAGCGGATCGACGATCTCCAGATCGGCAATGGCGGACAAGCGGGCTTCTTTCGCCAGCTCGAGGATCTCATTGCGCTTGCCGAGCAGCACCGGCCGGCAGATGCGGTCGTCCATCAAGGCTTGCGCCGCGCGGAGGATGCGCGGGTGGTTGCCCTCGGGGAAGGCGATGCGCGTCTGCAGTTTGCGAGCGCGCGATACCACCACGCGCATCACTTCATAGGTGCGCCCCTGGCGGCGGCGCAGCTCGTCGATATAGCTCTCTTGATCGAGCTGGATGCGCGCGACGCCGCCGTCCATCGCCGCCTGCGCGACGGCGGGCGCGACCGCGAGCAGCACGCGCGGATCGAATGGCTTGGGGATGATGTAATCGCGGCCGAAGACGAACTGCTGACCGCCGTAGGCAGAGCTGACGCTCTCCGGCACGTCCTCGCGGGCGAGCAGCGCCAGCGCGTGAGAGGCGGCCATCTTCATCTCCTCGGTGATGGCGCGGGCGCGCACGTCGAGCGCGCCGCGGAAGATGCCGGGGAAGCCGAGCACGTTGTTGACCTGGTTCGGATAGTCGCTGCGCCCGGTGGCGACGATCGCGTCGGGGCGGGTGGCGTGGATCTCCTCGGGCGTGATCTCCGGCACCGGGTTCGCCAGCGCGAAGACGATCGGATTCTTCGCCATCGCCGAGATGTGCTCGGGGCGGATGGCGCCGGCCACCGAGAGGCCGACGATCACATCGGCGCCGCGCGCGACCTCCGCGAGCGAGCGCGGGCCGTCCGGCTGCGCGAACGCGCCCTTCCATTCATCCATCTCTTCCGCGCGCCCGCGATAGACGAGGCCATGCTTGTCGCAGAGCGAGATGTTCTCGCGCGGCACGCCCAGCCGCACATATTGCTCAGCGCACGCCACCGCCGCCGCTCCCGCGCCGACGAACACCACGCGGACGTCATTGGCCAGTTTGTCGACGATAGAGAGCGCATTGATCAGCGCGGCGCCGGTGATGATGGCGGTGCCGTGCTGGTCGTCGTGAAAGACGGGAATGCCCATCTCCGCGCGCAGCCGCCGCTCGATGACGAAGCATTCGGGGCTCTTGATATCCTCGAGATTGATTCCGCCGAACGTGGGCTCGAGCACGCGCACCGCGTTGCAGAACGCGTCGATATCCTGGGTATCGACCTCGAGATCGAACACGTCGATATCGGCGAACTTCTTGAAGAGGACCCCTTTGCCCTCCATCACCGGCTTGCCGGCGAGCGCGCCGATATTGCCCAGTCCGAGCACCGCGGTGCCATTGGAGATGACGCCGACCAGGTTTCCCCGCGCTGTGTATTTGAACGAGAGCGACGGGTCGCGGGCGATATCGAGGCAGGGCTCGGCGACGCCGGGCGAATAGGCCAGCGAGAGCTCGCGCGCGGTGCCGACCGGCTTGGTGGGCACCACTTCGATCTTTCCCGGCCGGCCGCTCGAGTGGAAATCGAGCGCCTCTTCCCGCGAGATGCTGCCGCTCTTGCTATCGAACGTCGTCGCCATGCGCGAACCCTCCTCGGGTTGGCTTTCACCGCATCGTTTCCCATCGAAACCAGGGATGGGCGGCGCACCATATCCCGACCCCCATTTGCGAATTGCGGAACTGGAAATGCTACAAGCGGCCTCCCCGATTTGGAGGTCTGAATGAAGCCGTTCGCGCGGAGCGCCCCCCTGGCCGTTTGGTTGGCCCTCGCTGGCTGTGCCGCCGGCAACACCGCGGTCGCGCCGGAGGCCGCGCACGAGCGCAGCGCGCAGGGCGGCGCGAACGAAGTGGCGCAGGGGCCGGCGTGGGCGCCGGGCAGCGGCGCCGAGGAGGCGCTGACCGCGCTGTGGGCGACCAAGCCGTTCGAGCTCGAGGCGGCGCAGCTGGCGAAGGCCTCCGGCGGCATTTCGCCGCGCTGGGCGGAGACGGAGACGCTGCTCGAGGAGCGCTCTGTCCAGTACGACGCGCAGGGCCGCTCGGTGGAGACCTCGCACCTGGTCTATCGAATCTTGCGCTCGAGCCCCGAGCACGACTCGGTCGCGGTCGGCTGGCCCTCGTGGCACGAGGATCGGCCGGAGATCAAAGCGCGCGTCATCTCCGCCGACGGGCGGGAGAACTGGCTCGATCCGAAGACCATCATCGAGGGCTCGCTCGAGAGCGACTCGGTGCACATCACCGACGGCAAGAAGCTGCAGGCCGCGCTCCCCGGCGTCGGCGTCGGCGCGGTGGTCGAGGTGCAGATCGTCCACCGCGATCGCACGCCCGCGTTCGCCGCTGGCGACTCGGCGCGCTGGTCGGTCTGGCAGCGCGCCCCCTTGCGCCGCACGCGGCTGACGCTCATCTACCCGGACTCGCTGCCGCTGAAGATCAAGACGTTCGGCATCGGCCCGCTGCACCCGGTCGACGTGCCCGGCCAGCACCAGCTGACGCTCGACATGGCGCCGCCCAAGTTCAACCCGTTCGAGCTCGAGCCGCTCGAGGCGGTGCGCAGCTGGCCGCGCGTCGAGTGGTCCACCGCGAAGTCGTGGGCGTCGATCGCGACCAGCTACCTCGAGTGGGTCAACGAGGTGCGCAAGGCGGACTTCGACGCCAAGGATCTGGTGAAGAGCGCCGGCGCGCTCCAGACGCGCACGGAGAAGATCCAGGCCGCGCTCAACTGGGTGCGCGGCAAGGCCCGCTACACCGCGCTGCAGCTGGGCGAGGGCGCGCTCAAGCCGACGCCGCCGCCGGAGGTGCTCAAGCGCGGCTACGGCGACTGCAAGGATCTGGCGGTCGCGCTCATCGCCACGCTGAGCAAGCTCGGCATCGCCGCTTCCCCGGTGCTGATCCAGACCGAAGAGATGCAGCCGCTGCCGGAGATCCCGGGCGTGGGCGCGTTCGATCACATGATCGTCTACGTGCCGGCGACCAAGACCGACGCGGCGCTCTGGATCGACGCGACCGCCGAGGACTATCCGGTCGGCACGCTGCCGGTCACGCTGCTCGACAAGTCGGCGCTGATCATCGACCCGGCCACCACCGCGCTGACGCCGACGCCCGCGCGCGCGGCGACCACCGCGCGCACCGACGAGCTGTGGACCATCACGCTGGCGGACTTCGGCGACGCGAAGGCCCGCTTCGAGATCACCGGCAGCGGCTCGACCGAGGGACATCTGCGCGGCCTCTTCCAGGAGGCCGACCAGAAGCAGCTCGAGGAGTTCGCGCGCAAGGTCGCGCCCACGCTGTTCAAGAAGGCGGGCAAGCTCGAGGTGCAGGTGAAGAACGGCAAGCCGGGGCAGGGGGCCTGCGGCCTCACCGCGACCACCGACGATGTCGAGGGCATGGACACCGGCGAGAGCAGCGCGGTGGTCGGTCTGCAGAACGTGCCGATCCCCACCTGGGTCGACGACGATCTGATCGGCGAGGATCCGACCGAGCAGCCCTCGGACGCGGCGGGCAAGAAGAAGCGCGAGGAGAACTCGATCGAGCAGACCGGCCTGACGCCCGAGCAGCTCGAGCGGCGGCCGGTGCGCCTGCTCTCGCAGCAGACGGTGACGCGCACGTTCGTGATCGTCCCGCCGCGCGGCTTCGTCGCGGCGACGCTGCCGAAGGACCGCACGCTGCAGATGGGGCCGTCGCACTGGAGCGAGACGTACCGCCAGCGGCCCGACGGCTCGCTCGAGGCGGCCTTCCGCTTCGAGACCGGCGCGGTCGACTTCAACGCCGAGCAACTGGCGGCGTTCCGCAAGTCCTACTGGGACATGATGCGCGAGCCGGTCATCAAGATCTCGTTCGAGCTCGAGCCGATCAAGAAGCTCGAGGACGGCAAGCCGGCCGAGGCGATGGCGCTCTTCCACAAGCTGCTCGAGAGCTCGCCCAAGGACGGCGTGCTGCGCGCGCGCTACGCGAAGATCCTGCTCAACCTGGGGCTCGGCGAGAAGGCGCGCAAGGAGATCGAGCGCGCGGGCAAGGACGCGCCGGGCAACGCGTTCGTGCTGATGGTCGAGGGCGCGGTCGCGCGCGCCGACGTCAATGGCCGCAACTACGTCGCGCCGTTCGATCGCAAGAAGGCGATCGAGACGCTGCGCGCGGCCATCGCGGCGGCGCCCGACCACAGCTGGCCGCGCCTCTCGCTCGCCGAGACGCTCGAGCGCAACGCGCAGGGCGAGGAGCAGAACGCGCGCAGCAAGGAGCTCGACGAGGCGGCCGCGCTCTACGCGCAGCTCATCGAGGAGGGCCGCTCCGACTCCGCGCGCGGCAAGCTGCTCGACATCCTCTTGCGCACGCACCAGTACGAGGCGGTGCTGGCGTGGAAGAGCAAGCACGGCGAGTCGAACACCGACGTCTACGGGCGCGTCGCCGACATCGTGTTGCACGGGTCCGACGCGGTGGTGCAGGAGCTGCGCAACAACCGAGGCAACGGCGACGCGGGCGCGAAGATGGTGATCGAGACGCTCGGCATCCTCGGCGCGCTGCGCGAGTACAAGGCGCTCGACGCGCTCTGCGCGGCCATTGAACCCGAGCTGCCCAACGGCGCGGGCGCGCAGCTGAAGGCGGCCTTCGGCGGCATCGTGCCGTCGGCGGTGGCGAAGAACTTCAAGACGCCGGAGCTGGCGAGCAAGAGCTTGCTCTCGCAGCTCGCCAACGCGGAGACGCTCAGTGGCGCGGCCGCCTCGTTCGCCGCGGTCGCGTCCAAGCACGGCAAGATGGAGCTGACCGGCCTGCCGCGCTCGCTCGGCGGCCTGGGCGGCTGGCTCACCTCGGCGCCCGGCTTCGGCTCCGACGTGATCCTCGCGCGCGGCAACTGCGTGAGCGACGGCAGCGACGCGGTCGGCTTCCGCGTGCGCTGCACGGTCGATCTCGGCAAGCCGCTCAACGTCTACTTCTGGTGGGTCCGCGAGGGCTCTGCGCTCAAGCTCGAGTCGCTCGGCGATCCGGGCACGCTCGCCGACAGCGCGTGGCTCGCCGCCAAGGCGGGCCGCGCCGAGGACGCGGCCACCTGGCTCGCCTGGTGGAGCGAGCGGGTCGACGAGCTGCAGATCCCGCTGCGCGCCGCGCTGCTCGAGCTGTTCAAGGGCTCGATGCAGGACCCGCACTCGCCGCAGTGGGCCCGCTTCGTCGCCGCGCAGACGGTGCTGCTCGAGGATTCGCAGAAGGCGCCCGCCGAGGCGATCGAGGCCTTCGACCTGGGCCGCCAGCAGCTGGCGGGCCGCCTGCGCCGCATCGCCGACGAGACCGAGGCGAACTGGCTCGCCAACCGCCGCGACTACACGCGCGCGATCACCATCTTGAAGCCGCTCGCCGAGTCGGAGCGCGAGGAGTCGATGCTGCAGCGGCTCGCGCTGATCCTCGCCCGCGCCAGGCGCTTCCCCGAGGCGCACGCGCTGGTCGACGCGGCGCTCAAGCGCTCGCCCAACGACAAGGAGTGGCTCTCGGTGCTCGCGTCGATCGACGGCTACGAGGGCAACTACACCGCGGCGATCGCGGTGCTCGAGCCGCTGGCGGCGAAGATCGACGACCTCTCGGTGGTCAACAACCTCGCCTGGGCGCGCATCATGGCCGGGCAGATCGACGACAAGGCGGAGAAGAACAGCCTGCACATCCTCCAGAACGAGAACGCCGACGCGGCCGAGCTGCACAGCGCCGCGGTGGTGCTGGTGGCGCGCGGCAAGGTCGCCATGGGCGCCGAGCTGTTCGAGCGGCTCCTTGGCCGGACCAGCAGCGAGCCGTGGAAGGATTCGCAGTGGCAGCTGCGCGCGCAGATCCTCCAGTCGCTCGGCTTCTCCGCCGACGCGAAGGAGGCTTGGTCGCACGTGACGGACGAGGACGTCGACTTCGTCCGCCTGCGCGCGCGCGCGCTGCAGGAGATGGCGAACACGCCGTAGCGAAAAAAGATCCCGATCGCGAGCGTCTCTCGCGATCGGGATCCTGGCGTGCAGCCAGCGAGGCGCGGCCCCGAAGGCCAGCCGCGCGCGGACTACTTCTTCGACCTCTTCGCGTCTTTCTTCGCGCCCTTCTTCAACTCCTTGGCGGCGCCCTTCTTGGCGTCCTTCTTCTCTGCCTGGCCCGCCTTCTTCGCCGCCTTGGCCGCGCCCTTCTTCGGCGCCTGCCAGATCCCGATGGTCGCGCCGGTCGGGTCGGTGAAGATGCCGAGCGCGCCCATCTCCTCCATGTCCATGAACGGCACGATCACCTTGGCGCCGTGCTTCTGTGCCTTGGCCATCGTCTTCTCCACCTCGGCCACCTCGACGTAGGGCAGCCACATCGAGGGCGCCTCGGGCGCCATCTTGAGCGCGATGCCGCCGATGCCGCTCTTGCCGTCGCTGAGCATCGTGTAGGTCATGCCCTCGCCCATGTCCTCGTCGTGCATCTGCCAGGAGTCGAAGATCTTCTTGTAGAACTTCTTCGCCGCAGAGACGTCGCCGGTGTTGAGCTCGATGTGGACGAACTGGTTCGACATGGTTTTGCGCTCCTCGAGAAACGGGGGGCGCGCACAGTGCCAGCTCGCGCGGCCTCGCGGGGAATCAATGAACCGTGCGCGCGCTTGCGCCGGTGTGTTGCGAGCATTGCGATCGCGCGAGAAGGCCGGGCGAAAGCTTGCTCCGCCGAGCGGAACGGGTGTGTAGGAGCATAGGTCGATCGACCGCTATCTCGGCGGCGCCTGCCCTCCTCATGCTCGAAACAATCGGGGGTTGGAGAGAGATGAAGCCCCACCGCATCGTTGCCGTCACGCCGTTCGAAGCGCCGGATGCCCGGCTCGCCGCTGCGCTGGGGCGCGCCGGGGCGTTGGCGGTCCTCGATCTCGGGCGCGATCGCGAAGCGGCGAAGCACGCGCTGGTGGCGCTCGAACGCGAGTCGCCGCGCGGCGAGTTCGGCGTGCGCGTGGTGGCGGCGCCGGTGGTCGAGCCGTCCGCGCTGCCTGCGCGCATCGGGGTGGTCATCGTCGGTGCGGCGACCGAGATCGCCCGCTTCCGCCCGCGGCGGGTCTTCGTCGAGTGCGCCACCGTCGCGCACGCGCGGGCCGCGGCGGCCCTGGGCGCGGACGCGATCATCGCGGTCGGCAACGAGAGCGCGGGCCCGGCCGGCGACGAGACCGGATACGTCCTGCTGCAGCGGCTCGTCTCGGCCGCGCTCGGCCTGCCCATCTACTTGCGCGGCGGTGTCGGCCTGCACACCGCGGCTTCGGCGATCGCGGGCGGCGCGGCCGGCGTGGTGCTCGATTCGCAGCTCGCGCTGCTCGCGGAGTCGTCGGCCTCGCCCGCGGTGCGCCAGCAGCTCGCCGCGATGGACGGCAGCGAGACGCAGCTGGTCGACGGGCGCCGCCAGCTCCTCCGCCACGGAGCCGCGGCCGGCGGCGCGCCGGCGCTCATCGTCGGCCAGGACGGCGCCTTCGCGCGCGCGCTCGCCGATCGGTTCCGCACCTCTGCGAACCTGGTCTCCGGCCTCGAGCAGGCGATCGATTCGCACCTGCGCCAGGCGAGCGCGCTCTCGCCGCTCGCGCCCCACTCGCGCTGGGCGAAGCAGCACCAGCTGCGCTTTCCCATCGCGCAGGGGCCGATGACGCGCGTCTCCGATCGCGCGGCGTTTGCCTGCGCGGTCGCCGACGGCGGCGGGCTCCCCTTCCTCGCGCTCTCGCTGATGCGCGCGAAGGAAGCGCGCCCGCTCCTCGAGGAGACGCGCGCGCGCCTGGGCTCGAAGAGCTGGGGCGTGGGCGTGCTCGGCTTCGTGCCGCCCGAGCTGCGCGAGGAGCAGCTGGCGCTGCTGCGCGAGTTCAAGCCGCCGGTGGTGCTCATCGCCGGCGGGCGGCCCGCGCACGCGCGCCCGCTCGAAGAGGCCGGCATCCAGACCTACCTGCACGTGCCCTCGCCGGGCCTGCTCGACATCTTCATCAAGGAGGGCGCGCGCCGCTTCGTCCTCGAGGGGCGCGAGTGCGGCGGCCACGTCGGGCCGCGCTCGAGCTTCGTGCTCTGGGAGAGCGCGATCGAGCGGCTGGTGAACGATCCGCACGCGGGCGAGATGAGCCTGCTCTTCGCCGGCGGCATCCACGACGCGCGCTCGGCCGCGATGGTGGCGGCCGCCAGCGCGCCGCTCGCCGGACGGGGCGCGCGCATCGGCGTGCTGATGGGCACCGCCTATCTCTTCACGAACGAGGCGGTCAGCTCGGGCGCGATCCAGCCCGGCTTCCAGGCCGAGGCGCTCGCCTGCGAAGAGACGGTGCTGCTCGACACCGGCCCCGGCCACTCGACCCGCTGCGCGGAGACCGACTACGTGCGCGCCTTCCGCGCCGAGCGCGAGCGGCTCTCCGCCGAGGGAAAAGATCCGCGCGAGATGTGGGAAGCGCTGGAGAAGCTGAACCTGGGCCGCCTGCGCACGGCGGCCAAGGGCATCGTGCGCGACGGCGAGAAGCTGGGCGAGATCGGCGACGCCGAGCAGCGCAAGAGCGGCATGTACATGATGGGCCAGGTGGCGGCGCTGCGCGATCGCGTGCTGTCGATCGAAGAGCTGCACCAGGACGTGAGCGAAGGCGGGGCGCGCGCGCTCTGCGCCGCGCGAGACGCGATCGCGCCGGCCGCGGCGATGGGCGCGGGCAACCAGCGCGCGCCGCGCGTGGCCATCGTCGGCATGGCGTCGATCTTCCCCGGCGCGCCCGATCTCGAGAGCTTCTGGCGCAACATCGTCACCGGCCAGGACGCGATCACCGAGGTCCCGAAGGAGCGCTGGAACCCGGCCGCCTACTACGACCCGGCCGGCACCGGCGACAAGACGCCGTCGAAGTGGGGCGGCTTCCTCGACGAGGTCGCGTTCGACCCCGCCTCGTTCGGAATCCCGCCGCGCTCGCTCGCGGCCATCGAGCCGGTGCAGCTGCTCGCGCTGGAGGTCTCGCGCCGTGCGCTCGGCGACGCCGGCTACCTCGAGCGGGAGTTCGAGCGCGAGCGCACCAGCGTGATCTTCGGCGCCGAGGCCGGCACCGATCTCTCCGCCGCCTACGGCTTTCGCGCCAGCTTCCGCACGCTGCTGGGCGAGATGCCGCAGGAGCTCGACGAGACGCTGCCGAAGCTCACCGAAGACTCCTTCGCGGGCATCCTCACCAACGTCATCGCCGGCCGCATCGCCAACCGGCTCGACTTGGGCGGCGTCAACTACACCGTCGATGCGGCCTGCGCCTCGAGCCTCGCGGCGGTCGATCTCGCTTGCAAAGAGCTGGCGGCGGGCGAGACCGACATGGTCGTCTGCGGCGGCGCCGATCTGCACAACGGCATCGCCGACTACTTGATGTTCGCGAGCGTGCACGCGCTCTCGCCGACGGGCCGCTGCCGCACCTTCGACGCCACCGCCGACGGCATCGCGCTCGGCGAAGGCGTCGCCGCGCTGGTCTTGAAGCGCCTCGAAGACGCGGAGCGCGACGGCGATCGGATCTACGCGGTCATCGAATCGGTGGGCGGCTCTTCCGACGGCAAGAGCCTGGGGCTGACCGCGCCGCGCAAGGAGGGCCAGACGCGCGCGCTCGAGCGGGCCTACCGCCGCGCCGCCGTCTCGCCCGCCGACGTCGAGCTGGTCGAGGCGCACGGCACCGGCACGGTGGTCGGCGATCGCACCGAGCTCGCCACGCTCACCGAGATCTTCGGCGGCGCGGGCGCGCTGCCCGGCCAGGTCACGCTCGGCTCGGTGAAGTCGAACATCGGGCACACCAAGTGCGCGGCGGGGCTCGCTGGGATCATCAAGGCAGCGCTCTCGATCCACCGGCGCGTGCTCCCGCCCACGCTCCACGTCCAGCGGCCGAACCCGGGCTGGGACGCGGAGACGAGCCCGTTCGTGTTCCGCGAGCGAGCGTCGCCGTGGAGCAGCAGCAAGCGGCGCGCGGGCGTGAGCGCGTTTGGATTTGGCGGCACCAACTTCCACGCGGTGCTCGCGGAGCACGCGGGCGACGCGGTCCCCGAGAGCGGCCTGCACGACTGGCCCTGCGAGCTGTTCCTGCTGCGCGGCAAGACGCGCGCCGAGGCCGACGCGCTGGCCGCGCAGCTCGAGTCGATCGCGCAGAGCGGCGCCGCGTGGCGACTGCGCGACCTCGCGCTGAGCTGCGAGCGGGCCAACACCGGAGCTGTCCGCGTGGCCTTCGTCGCCAAGAGCTTGCGCGAGCTGGGCGAGCGGGCGCGCCGCGCGCAGGGGCTCGCGCGTTCGGGCGAGGGCGTCTTCGTCGACGACGCGGGCGCGGTGGCGGGCGGCAAGATCGCCGTGCTCTTCCCCGGCCAGGGCAGCCAGAAGCCGGGCATGCTCGACGAGCTGTTCGTCGCCTTCCCCTGGTTGCAGTCGGCGCTGGGCGCCGCGGGCGGCGAGCCGTTGGCGAAGACGATCTTCCCGGGCGCCGCGTTCGCGCCCGAGATCCGCGCCGCGCAAAAAGCGTCGATCACCGACACGCGCGTCGCGCAGCCCGCGCTGGGCGTGGCCGATCTCGCCGCGCTCCGCTTGCTGGAGGCGTGCGGCGTGCGCGGCGAGCTGCTCGCGGGCCACAGCTACGGCGAGCTGGTCGCGCTCTGCGCGGCCGGCACGTTCGACGAAGCGACGCTGCTCTCCATTTCGCGCGCTCGCGCGCAGTCGATCCTCGACGCCGCCGCGGGCGCGCCGGGGACGATGGCCGCGGTCAAGGGCGGCCGCGCCGAGGTCGAGCGCGCGCTCGCCGGCGCGCCCGGCACCGAGGGCGTGGTGCTCGCCAACCACAACGCGCCCGATCAGATCGTCATCGCCGGGCCCGACGCAGCGGTCGACGCGGCGGTCGCGCGGCTCGCCGACCAGAAGATCGCCGCCAGGCGCATCCCGGTGGCCTGCGCGTTCCACAGCCCGGTGGTCGCGGCCGGCGCGGAGACGTTCCTGCGCCGCCTGGAATCGGTGGTGTTCAACACACCCGATCGCCCGGTCTTCGCCAACAGCACCGCCGCGCCGTACCCGAGCGAGCCGGCCGCGATCCGCCAGCAGCTCGCCCGCCAGCTGGCAGAGCCGGTCCGCTTCGCCGAGGAACTCGAGGCGATGTACACCGCGGGCGCGCGCATCTTCATCGAGGCCGGCCCCGGCCAGGTGCTCAGCGATCTGGCGCGGCGCAACCTGGGCGCGCGGCCGTTCCTCTCGGTCGCGGTCGACGCGGGCGAGGGCCCGCTCTCGTCGTTCCTGCAGGCGCTCGCGCGGCTCGCCACCGCCGGCGTGCCGCTCGAGCTGGGGCCGCTCTACGCCGGGCGCAGCGCGGCCGCGCTCGATCTCGCGCAGGCGCCGCACGGCCCGCCTGCCACCGCCTGGATGATCAACGGCCAGACCGCGCGGCCGCTGCGCGGGTCGCTGCCCGACTTCGCGATGAAGCTCCTGCCCGAGCCGCTGCGCCTCACCGCGGGCGCGGGCGATCAGGTCCCCACCGCGCCGCTCGTCGACGATCGGCAGACCGCGGTGCTCGACTACCTGCGCAACATGCGCGAGCTGGTGGCGAGCCAGAAGGAAGTGATGCTGCGGATGCTCGGCACAGCGCCAGAGCCGGGCGCGATCGACACCACCGCCACCGTCAGCGAATCGTTGGCATGGCAATCATCTCCACCCGCCCCGCGCCAGGAGCGGGCGAGCGCAGCGCTGGCCGCCGCCCCCGCGCCCACCGCGAGCGCCGACGCGCGCCCGCCGCTGGAGATCCTCACCGCCATCGTCAGCGAGCGGACCGGCTACCCGGCCGACGTGCTCGATCCCGATCTCGACCTCGAGGCGGAGCTGGGCGTCGATTCGATCAAGCGGATCGAGATCCTCGGCCTGCTCTCCGAGCGGCTCGGCCTGGGCATGAAGGGCGGCAGCTCCGATCTGATCGAGGAGCTCAGCCAGGTGAAGACGCTGCGGGGCATCGCGCGCTGGATCGAAGCGCGCGCGGCCGGCCAGGCGCCCGCGCTCGCGAGCGAGGCGGCGAGCAGCGCGCAGGCCCCGCAGCTGTCGGCCGCGCCCTCGGCCGAGCGCGCGCAGCTCGCGGAGGATCTCTCGGCGGTGCGCCGCTTCGTGCTGCGCCGCGAGCCGCTCCCGCCCGCGGTCTCCAACGGATTCCACCTCGAGCAGCGGCGCTTCCTCATCACTGACGACGGGCTCGGCGTGGCGACGCACCTGTCCGCGCTGCTCGGGCAGCTGGGCGCGCACGCGGAGGTGGTGAAGACGCGGCCGGCCACGCTGGAGACGCCGGCGGCGATCGACGGCGTGATCCACCTCGGGCTGCTGGCGGCCCAGGCGTCGTCAGAGGCCGGTTCGCCTGCGCCGTCGACGGGCGAGGATCCGCGCGCGGCGCTCTATGAGCTCGCCCGCGCCGCCGCGCTCGGCGGCGCGCAGTGGCTGCTTGCGGTCACCGGCCAGTCGGGCGCGATCGGCAAGGTGCCCGCGCACGGCGGCGTCGCCGCGCTGCTCAAGTCGGTGGCGCGCGAGTGGCCGCAGCTGCGCTGCCGCGCGATCGATCTCGATCCCTCGCGCCCGCCCGAGCTGCTCGCGGGCCTGGTGCTTGGCGAGCTGCTCGCCCACGGCGAGTCGGTGCAGGTCATCCACGACGAAGAAGGCCGCGCCACCCGCCGCGCGGTCGAGGCCGAGCTGGAGGGCGCGCAGCAGGCGCCGTTCAACCGCGGCGATGTGGTGCTGATCACCGGCGGCGGGCGCGGCATCACCGCCGGCGCGGCGGTCGCGATCGCAGAGCGATACGGCTGCACCGTCGAGCTGGTGGGCCGCTCGCCGCTGCCCGCGGCCGAGGACGCCGAGCTCGCGGCCTGCGCCGACGCGCCCGCGCTGCGCCGCCTGTTCCTCTCGAGACTTCCCGACGCCGCGCCCGCGAAGGTGGAAGCGGCGGTGCAGCGCGCGCTCGCCGATCGGCAGATCCGCGCGACTCTCTCCGCCATCGCCAAGACGGGTGTCGCGCACCGCTACCACGCGCTCGACGTGCGCGACGCGGCCGCGTTCGGCGCGCTCATCGACGACCTCTACGCGCGCCACGGCCGCCTCGACGTGGTCATCCACGGCGCTGGCGTCATCGAGGACAAGCTGCTCAAGCACAAGACGCGCGAGTCGTTCGATCGCGTCTTTGAAACCAAGGTCGCTGGCGCGGCGGTGCTCGCCCGCAAGCTGCGCCCGGGCTGCCGCGTCGTCTTCTTCTCCTCGATCGCCGGCGTGTTCGGCAACCGAGGCCAGCTCGACTACGCGGCGGCGAACGAAGCGCTCGACCACCTTGCGCACCACCTCGCCGCCGGCGGCCGCCGCGCCGTCTCGGTGGCGTGGGGACCGTGGGCCGGCACCGGGATGGTCTCGCCCGAGCTGGAGCGCGAGTACGCGCGGCGCGGCGTCGGGCTCATCCCGCCAGCGGCCGGCTTCGAGCGGCTCTTCGACGAGCTCGCCCGCGGCCGCGACGCGAACGTCATCCTCATGTGCTCGACGCCCGAGAGGCTCGAGGGGTGAGCGCGGAAGACGACGTCGCGATCGTCGGGATGGCGTGCCTCTTTCCGGGCGCGCCGGACCTGGCGCAGTTCGCCGCCAACCTGGCGGCGGGCGTCGACGCGATCGGCGAGGTGCCGGCCAATCGTTGGGATCCCGTCTTTTATGACCCGGCCTCGCACGCGACCGATCGCTTCTATTGCAAGCGCGGCGGCTTCGTCGACGAGAACGCCTGGTTCGACGCCATCGCGCACGGCGTGATGCCGGTGGCCGCGGCGGCGGGCGAGCCGGATCAGCTGCTCGCGCTCGAGGTGGCCCACCGCGCGTTCCTCGACGCGGGGCTGGAGAACCGCGACTTCGATCGGCGTCGCGCGGGCGTCTTCCTGGGGCGCGGCAGCTATCCCGGCGCGGGCCGCGCGCGGCTCGACCAGCACGTGCGCGGCGCCGAGCAGTTGATCCGTGCGCTGCGCCGCCTCGCGCCTTCGCTCGACGAGCGCGCGCTCGCCGCGGTGAAAAAAGATTTCCAGGCGCAGCTCGCCGCGGCGGGCCCCGACGCCGCCATCGGCCTGGTGCCGAACCTCGCCGCCTCGCGCATCGCGCACCGGCTCGATCTGCAAGGGCCGGCGTGGACCGTCGACGCGGCCTGCGCGAGCGCGCTGGTGGCGGCCGAGCAGGCGGTCTTCGCGCTGCGCTCACAGCGGCTCGACCTGGTCCTCTGCGGCGGCGTGCACTTCTGCCAGGACGAGGCGTTCTGGAGCGTCTTCACGCAGCTGGGCGCGCTCAGCCGCGCGCAGTCGATCCGCCCGTTCAGCGCCAGCGCCGACGGCCTGCTCATCGGCGAGGGCGCGGGCATCGTCGCGCTGATGCGCCGCGAGGACGCCGACAAGATGGGCTTGCGCAGCTACGCGCTCATCCGCGGCGTGGGCAGCTCGTCCGACGGCCGCGGCGCGAGCTTGATGAGCCCCGCCGTCGAGGGCCAGGTCGCCGCGCTCACCGAGGCCTGGCGCGACGCCGGGCTCGACCCGGCCACGGTCGGCCTCATCGAGGCGCACGGCACCGCCACGCCCACCGGAGACGCGGCGGAGCTCTCGACGTTGCGGCGCGTGTTCGGCGAGGCGCGCGGCGTCGAGCGGGCGGCGCTCGGCTCGGTGAAGTCGATGATCGGGCACACCATGCCCGCGGCGGGCGCGGCGGGTCTCATCAAGGCGGCGCTCTCGCTGCACCAGCAGACGCTCTTTCCCTCGCTGCACGCGCAAGAGCCGCACCCTGCGCTGGCGGCGACACGCTTTCGCATCCCCTCGAAGTCCGAGCCGTGGATCGGCGCGAGCCCGCGCCGCGCGGGCGTCAGCGCGTTCGGCTTCGGCGGCATCAACGCGCACGTCGTCCTCGAGGAGACCGCCTCGCACGCCTCGACGCGCGTGCACGCGGCCGCGCGCTCGAGCGGCGCCTCGCAGCACCTGCTCCTGCTCGCCGCCAAAGACTCCGCCTCGCTCATCCGCGAGCTCGATCATCGCCCCCACGGCCCGCTCGGCCGCGCCGGCGAAGGGCCGCTGCGAATCGCCATCGTCGATCCGACGCCTGAGCGAATCGCCAAGGCGCGCCAGGTGATCGAGCGCGGCAAGGCCTGGCGCGGCCGCGAGGGGATCTTCTTCGGCGGCGGCAGCGATCTCGCGAAGAGCGGCATCGCGTTCCTCTACCCGGGCGTCGACACCGCGCAGAAGTCGCGCCTCGGCGAGGTCGCCGCGCACTTCGGCCAGAAGGTCTCCCCCGAGGCGCTCAGCGACAGCATCGAGCACCAGGGCATCGCGCTGGTCGAAGCGGGCCGCGTGCTCACGCACGCGCTCAGCGAGCTGGGCGTCGAGCCCGCGCTCGCGCTCGGCCACTCGGTCGGCGAGTGGACCGGCATGATCGCCACCGGGATGCTGCGCGAGGAGCAGTTCGCGCCGTTCCTCGAGCGGGCGCGCAGCGAGACGCTCGAGGTGCCCGGCGTCGCCTTCGCCGCGGTGGGCGCGAGCGCGCAGCGGGCCGAGGCGCTGCTCGAGGGCCTCGCGCACGTCGCGGTCTCGCACGACAACTGCCCGCACCAGGTGATCCTCTGCGGCGTCGACGCGGCGGTCGATGAGGCCCTTCGCCGCGCGCGCGCGGTGGGCCTGCTCGGGCAGAAGCTGCCGTTCCGCTCCGGGTTCCACTCGCCGCTCTTCGCGCCGTACCTGGGTGTGCACCAGGAGAGCTTCGCCAAGCTCGAGCTGCACCCGCCCCGTTTTCCGCTCTGGTCGGCGACCAGCTGCGCGCCGTATCCCCTCGAGCCCGAGGCGATCCGCGCGCTCGCGCTGCGCCACCTGGTCGAGCCGGTCCGCTTCCGCACGCTGGTGCGCAACGTCTACGACGCGGGCGCGCGCGTCTTCGTGCAGCTCGGCCCGGGCAGTGCGCTCGGCTTCGTCGAGGACACGCTGCGCGGCGAGCCGCACGCGGTGGTCTCCGCGGCCGCGGCTGATCGCGGCGGACTCGAGCAGCTCTGGCGCGTCGCCGCGCTGCTGTTCGCCGAGGGGAAAGACGTGCGCGCCGAGCTGCTCTTGCCGGTCGAAGAGCGGCGCATGCGCGCGCGCAGCGGGCCGCTCAAGCTCTCGCTCGGCGTGCCGCTGGTGGCGCTGCACGAGCTCGCGCCCGAGCTCTCCGCGAGCATGCAGACCGCGCCGGGCGCGGCCGCGCGCGATCGGACTTTGGCTGCACCGGCCTCGTCTGGCCCGTCCGTGCCGCCGCCTGCTGCGTCCGTCCCGCCGCCGCGCAGCGCCGCGTCTTCGCCGGAGGCTCCGGCCGGGCCGCTCGCCGCCGCCTTCCACGGGCTGCTCGCCGACGTGCAGACCGCCTCGTCCGACGTGCTCTCGCGCCTCTCGCTGCCGCCGCCCCCGCGCGCGACGATGCCGCCTCCGCCGCGCGCCACCGCGCCTCCGCCGGTGCGCGCAGCCGCTCCCAGCGCGGGCGAGCGCGCCGCTGACCCTGCCGAGCCGATCCGCGTGGCGCGCCGACTCTCGGTCGAGACGCACCCGTGGCTGCTCGATCACACCTTCTTCCGCCAGCCGCCCGGCTGGACCGTCGCCTCCGATCGCCACCCGGTGGTGCCGATGACGACGACCATCCAGATGATGATGGACGAGGCGCAGCGCCTCGCGCCGGGCAAGCTCGCCATCGCCGTCGAGCAGGTGAGCGCCTATCGCTGGCTCGCCATCGGCGCGCCGACCGACGTCAACTTCGAGCTGACCTGGCGCGGCCCGGAGCGTGTCCACGTGGCCGCGGTCGGGTTCGCCGAAGCGACGATCGTGCTCGCCGATCGCTACCCGAGCGCCCCTCCCGCGCCCGCCTTTCGCGGCGGCGGAGAGCCTTCGCGCATCGGCGCCGGCGAGATGTACGCGCAGCGCTGGATGTTCCACGGCCCGCTCTTCCAGGGCGTCCGCGCGATCGGCCCGCTGCGCGACGACGGGCTCTCCGGCGAGATCGAGACGGGCGCATCTCCCGGCGCGCTCCTCGACAACGCGGGCCAGCTCTACGGTTTCTGGGTGATGCAGAAGGCGACGCAGGATCGGCTGGCGATGCCCACCGGCGTCTCGCGCCTGCGCTTCTTCGGGCCGCACCCGGCGCCGGGCGCGCGCGCGCAGTGCGAAGTGATCATCCGTTCGTTCGACGCGCGCCGGGTGGTCGCCGACCTCTCGCTGGTGGTGGAGGGCCGCCTCTGGTGCGCGATCGAAGGCTGGGAAGATCGCCGCTTCGACTCCGACGATCGCTTGTGGAACGTGCTCATCTGGCCAGAGAAGTCGCTGCTCGCCGAGCCGATCGCCGCTGCCGCAGGCGACGCTCCCGGCCGCGCCCAGAGCGGCCCGCTGCTCTTTCGCGACACCTACCGCGCCGCGCCCACGCGCGAGCAGCTCTTCCGCCGCTACCTGGGCGCGCCCGAGCGGGCCGAGTACGAAGCGCTCTCGCCGCGCAGCCAGCGCTCGTGGCTCAACGGCCGCATCGCCGCCAAGGACGCGGTCCGCGCGCTGCTGCGCACGGAGGGTGTCGCGACGATGTTCCCCGTCGAGATCCGCATCTCCAACGGACCCGGCGGCGAGCCGCGCGCGACCGCGCCCGGCGGCCGCGACGTGCGAATTTCGCTCGCGCACAAGGGCGAGCACGCCGTCGCGATGGCTTCTTTCGATCGGCCGGTCGGCGTCGATCTCGAGACGGTCGCGCCCCGTCCGTCCGGTTTTGAGCAGACCGCGTTCACCCCCGCGGAGCTCTCGCTCATCGGCCCGGGCGACGATCGCGACGAGTGGCTCGCGCGGCTCTGGACCGCCAAGGAAGCGGCCGGCAAGCGCGCCGGCACCGGGCTCGCCGGCGATCCAAAGAGGTGGCCGGTCACCGATCGCGCGGGCGAGCGGCTGCTTTGCGCCGGTCAACAAGTTGAGACCCGCCGCTTCTCAGGCATCGTGGTCGCATGGACGTTGGGATGAGCCAGAACCAGCCGGACGCAGTCGACGAAAGCGCGGTGCTCGCGCGCCTCGCGCAGCTGCTGCGCGAAGTGATCGGAGAAGAGTGGGCGCAAGACGTGGAGATCGGCCGCGGGACCTCGTTCAACGAGGATCTCGAGCTGGAGAGCATCGAGTTCGTCGCGCTGGCGGAGAAGCTGCAGCTCGAGTTCGGCGCGCGCGTCGACTTCGCCGGCTGGCTCGCCAACCAGGAGCTCGAGCAGATCATCCGATTGCGCGTGGGCGAGGTCGTGGATTTCATCTGCCGATGCCTCTCGTCGAGCGACAAGGCGTAAGCCTGCACGTGCAGCTGCTCGGCAGCGGGCCGCCGCTGGCGATGCTGCACGGCCTGCTGGTGGGCAGCATGGCCACTTGGTGGTTCGGCGCCGCGCCCAAGCTGGCGAGCGCGCACCGCGTGCTCCTCTCCGACTTGCGCGGCCACGGCCTCTCTTCGTTCGCGCCCTCGGGCTACGATCTCGATTCTCTCTCCGAGGATCTCGGCGCGCTTCTGCCGCTGGCGGGCGATGGTCCGGCGACGCTGGTCGGCCACTCGTGGGGCGCGCTGGTGGCGCTCACGTTCGCGCTCGCGCACCCCGAGCGCGTCGCGCGGCTGGTGCTGGTCGAGGCGCCGCTGCCGCCTTCGCGCCTCGCCGAGCTCGACGCGTTTCTCGCAGCGCCTGCCGACGCGCAGCTCGCCTCGCTCCCGCAGACGCTGCGCGCCACCGTCGAGGGAACCTCGCGCCGCGGCAAGAAGGCGCTCGCGCAGCTTGCGCGCCTCATCGGCGAGACCACGCTGGTGGCCGACTTGCGCGCGCAGCCGGACTTCGACGACGCGCGCGTGGCGCAGCTCGCCTGCCCGGTGCTGCTGGTCTACGGCGATCGCTCGAGCTGCCTGAAGGCGGGCGAGCGGCTCGCGCGCACGCTGCCGCGCGCGGAGCTGGTCACCCTCGCTGGCGGACATTTTCTTCCTGCCGAGTCGGGCCCCGCGCTCGCTGCGCTGCTCGAGGAGCGCCTGTGTCCGAGGTGACAGTCCGCGGCGCGCGCTTCCACGTCCAGCGGCTCGGCGCGCCCGGCGCGACTGCGGTGCCGGTCGTGTTCCTTCACGGCCTGGTGATGGACAACCTCTCCAGCTGGTACTTCACCGTCGCGCACGCCGCCTCGCGCACGCGAGAGGCGATCCTCTACGATCTGCGCGGCCACGGGCTCTCCGAGCGCACGCCCGCGGGCTACGGGCTCGCGGCGCAGGTGGACGATCTCGCCGCGCTGCTGGATGCGCTCGAGCTGCGCGGCCCGGTGGCGCTGGTCGGCAACAGCTTCGGCGGGCTGCTCGCGCTCGCGTTCGCCGCCGCGCACCCCGAGCGCACCGCGGGCCTCGCGCTCGTCGACGGGCACCTCGGCGACGACGGCTTCGCCGCGCAGATGTCGGCCACGCTGCGCCTGGAGGGCGAGGCGCGCGACGAGAAGATCGCCAGCTCGTTCGCCAACTGGCTGGGGCGCCACAGCGAGCGCAAGCGCAACCGGCTCGCCGAGCACGCGCGCGCGCTGGTCCACGACACCGCGCTCGTCGCCGAGCTCGGCGCCACCGATGCGTTGAGTGCCAACGATCTCGCCCGCGTGCGCGCGCCCATCCTCGCGCTCTACGGCGAGGCGAGCGACCTGCGCGAACGCGGCGTGGCCGCGCTGGGCGCGCTCGTCAACGCGCGCGTCGAGATCCTCGCCGGCTGCACCCACTCGATCCTCTGGGAGGCGACCGAGCAGGTGCGCGCGCGTGTGCTCTCATTTCTCGAGAGCCTGCCTCCAGATCGCGAAGCGCGCGTGGCCGCTCCTGGCGCGGACGAGCGCGCGCCGTGAGCCGCTTCCTCTTCGTCGTCCCGCCGCTCACCGGGCACGTCAACCCGACCATCGCGGTCGGCCGCGAGCTGTCGCGCCGCGGCCACGAAGTCGCTTGGGCGGGCCACGGCGACATCGTCGGGCCGCTGCTCCCGCCGGGCAGCCAGCTCTTCTCGCTGGGCGACGCCGGCGCGAGCGACTTCTTCCGGCCCGCGCTGGAGAAGTCGCAGCGCGTGCGCGGCCTGGAGAGCCTGCAGTTCCTCTGGGAGACCCTCCTGGTGCCGCTCGCGCGCGCGATGCGGCCGCGGATCGCGCAGCTCATCGCCAGCTACCGGCCCGACGCGCTCATCGTCGATCAGCAGGCGCTCGGCGGCGCGCTCGCGGCCCGCGCAGCCGGCCTGCCCTGGGCGAGCTTCTCGACCACCTCGGCGGGCGTCACCGATCCGCTCGCGCCGTTGCCCAAAGTGCAGGCCTGGGTCGACGGGCAGCTGGCGATGCTCGAGAAAGAGGCGGGCCTCTTGCCCGCGCCAGGCACGGCCGCGAATGATGTCATGGGTACACCAACGATCCGCCCGCCGCCCGATCTCTCCCCGCATTGCGCGATCGTCTTCTCCACGGATGCCTTGGTGGGCCCGCTCGATCGCTTCCCGCCGCACTTCCACTTCGTCGGCCCGTCGATCGCCGATCGCCCCGACGCGACGCCGTTCCCCTGGGAGCAGCTCTCGCCCGATCTCCCGCGCGTGCTGGTCTCGCTCGGCACCATCAGCCCCGAGCGCGGCGGCGACTTCTACGCCGTCTGCGTCGAGGCGCTCGGCGGCGGGCCGTGGCAGATCGTGCTGGTCGCGCCCGCCGGCCGGGTGCCCGCGCCGCCGGCCAACTTTCTCGTGCGGCCGCGCGTGCCGCAGCTCGCGCTCCTGCCTCACTGCCGCGCGGTCATCTGCCACGCGGGCCACAACACCACGGTGGAGGCGCTCGCGCACGGCCTGCCCTTGGTGGTCGCGCCCATCCGCGACGATCAACCGGTGATCGCCGAGCAGGTGGTGCGCGCGGGCGCGGGCGTGCGGGTGAAGTTCGGGCGGCTCACGCCGGCTGCGCTGCGCGAAGCGCTCGAGCACGTGCTCGGCGAGCCCTCGTTCGCGCAGGCCGCGGGCCGCGTGCGCGATTCGTTCGCGGCGGCGGGCGGCGCGAGCGCGGCTGCCGATCATCTCGAGCGGCTGGTCCCGTCGCGCCCGGAGCCTGCGTGAGCCCGAATGCGCTGGCATCGAAGAGCGGCGCGGCCGCGCCCAGCGCGGTCCAGAGCGATCTCGCGCCCACCGCGCTCTACACCGCAGGCGTCTGGGCCTGGGCGCGCGTGCCCGGCGCCGAGCTGTTCGACCACCAGGACTCGCGCAACGTCTTCGGCGTGGTGAACTTCGCGATGGCCATCGCGCGCCTCTTCCAATGGGGCCGTCCGAGCCTCGCCCATTCGTTGGCGCAGCGGCACGCGATGATCGATGCACTGGTGCAGCAATCGCTGGATGAGCAGAGGCAAACGCACGCAAACGCGCAGCTGCTCGAACTCGCCTGCGGCTTCTCTGCGCGCGCGGCCCGGTTCTCGGCCGATCCGCGAACTCGCTGCAGCGAGCTCGATCGCCCGGCCGTGATCGCGCGCAAGCGGGCGCTGCTCGACCGCAGCGAAGCGGGGCGCGCGGTGCTCGCGCGCGAGAACCTCCAGCTCGTCGAGGGCGATCTCGCCGAGCTCTCCGCGGACGCGCTCGCCGCGCTCGTGCCCGATCCCGCTGCGCCTCTCTGCATCGTCGCCGAAGGGCTCTTCATGTATCTCGACGCCGGCGCGCAGCGAGCGCTCTGGGCGCGGCTCCGCGCGCTGCTGGGTCCCGGCGGCGGCCAGCTCATCTTCGATCTGGTGCCCGCGCGCGAGCAGCCGAGCCCCGGTCTTCTCGGCCGCGCGCTCGCCTGGTTGATGCGCAAATCTACCCGCGGCGGCGACTTCGTCCGCGATGAGCGCACGCGCGACGAGATCGCCGCCGAGCTGCGCGCCAGCGGCTTTCGCGACGTTCGGCTCTTCGAGCCGGCCACCGCGCCCGCGGAGTGGAAGCTGCCCCACCTCGATCGCCGCACGCAGCAGCTGGTCTTTTGTGCTCGAGTGCCCACGCCATGACCGCACCTCAAAAGCGCCGCGCTCCGCGGCACGCGTTTCTCGTCCGCGATGCGCAGCCGATCCCGCCGCTGGGCGCGCCCGCGTCGGAGAGCTGGTTCACCAGCGGCCCGCTCTTCGAGGTGATGCGCGCGCTCTTCTCCTCGTGCGGCCTCTCCGTCGAGCGGGTCGAGACGCTCGACGAGGCGGTGGCGCGCGCGGCGAAGTGCGACGGCGGCGCGCTCATCAGCTACGACTCGGTGGCCTGCTCCCGCTCGGTGGTGCGCGCGATGCTCGAAGCTTCGCGCACCGACGCGCGGCCCGCCTTTGCGGCCGCGCTGCCGCAGGCGCTCGCGACCCAGGCGCTCGCGCACATCCAGGGCCTGGCCGCGCTCGAGCTCGAGGGAAAGCCGGCCTTCACCGCGCCGCTCTGGATCGTCCGCGACGGCGCGACCGCGCTGGGCGCGCCCGCGCGCTTGCTGCCGTTCAAGGAGCTGGCGTGGAAGCTGCCCACGCCGCCGGGAATGCTCGGCCGCGCCGAGGAGCCGTTCGGCGCCACCGATACGTACCTGGTGCGCGTCGATCACTGGGCGCACGTGCTGCGGTTGAACCTCGCGGCGCTGGTCGCCACCTGGTTCGAGCGCTGGCAGACACCGGGCGGCAAGCTCTGGTTCCTCGTGCGCGCGCTGCTCGGCTTCCCCTGGCGCAACGGCCGGCTCGCCGGAAGCCTGCGCCGGGTCCACCGCAAGGCGAAGGTGCACCACACCGCGCACGTCGAGCTCTCGGTCGTCGAAGAGGGCGCGGAGATCGGCGCGAACGCGGTGGTGAAGAACTCGTACGTCGGCCGCGGGGCGCGCATCGACGACGGCGCGCTGGTCAACGCGTGCGTGCTGGGCGCGGGCGCGAGCGTCGCCTCCTGCTCGTCGATCTTCAGCTGCGTGCTCTACCCGGGGGCGTTCGCGGCGCAGCAGAAGATGCAGTTCTCCGTCTTGGGCCCCAGCTCGGTCGCGTTCACCGGCTCCTACTTCTACGACTTGAACTTCGACAAGAACGTGCGCGTCGCGCACCGCGGAAAGATCGTCGACGCGGGCAGCCGCTTCCTCTCGGTCTGCCTGGGGCCGTGGGCGCGCGTCGCCGGCGGCGTCTGGGTCTCGAGCGGCCGGGAGATCCCCGCGCACGCGCTGGTGGTGCAGCCGCCAGGCCTCGTCGCGCAGCGGATCGACGCGCAGCTCGCGGGTGCGCGGATGACCACCGTGCGCGACGGCGCGCTCGTCGAGCTGGGCCCGATGCCGCCGCCGGGCCCGCTCCACGAAACGAAACCGTAATCGCTCCCTGCGCTCGCACAGTCATTCTTCCGATGCTCCACGCGCGCGTCTCGTGGGAGCGATCGAACTTTCGACCCCGAGGTTCCCATGCGCACGCCGCTGACCCTGCGACACCTGCCGATCTGCTTCGCCGCTACCTTCGTCGTCTCGGTCGCGCTGCTGGCCGCGCCCGGCTGCTCCTCGGGCAGCGACAACAACGTCTCGTCGACGTGCGGAAACGGCACGCGCGACACCGGCGAGCAGTGCGACGACGGCAACAAGACCGGCCTCGACGGCTGCAGCTCGACCTGCATGTTCGAGCAGGTGCAGCGGATGAACAGCTTCGTCGTGCAGTACGGCACCGACAACGTCTGCGCCAACAACGCGTTCGGCGGCGCGATCGGCAGCCTGGTGCAGACGCCGCTGGAGACGGAGCTCTCCAAGGCCGTCGCGAGCGGCTCGCTCTCCATCCTCATGGAGGAGCTGGGCACCGCCGACTTGAGCGGCGCCGACCAAACCTCGGTGCAGTTCGGGTTCCTCAACGCGACGCCGGTCGACGCCGACGGCGGCAGCTACAACGGCGCGAGCGATCTCGACTGGTGGTACACGCCGAGCCCGAGCTCGCTGAGCAACGGCGTGCCCACCTCGCAGATGACCGGCTCGATCTCCGGCGGCGTGCTCACGCTGGGGCCGGCGCCGCTGGCGTTCCAGCTCGGCAGCGGCTCGCCGGTGGCGATGTCGAACCTGGTCATCCAGGCAGCGGTCGGCCCGGTCTCGACGCCGACCGAGTCGACCAACGGCTCGACGCCCGGTCACCTCGCCTCGGAGAACCTCGACCCGACGCTGCAGTCCTTCAGCAGCCTGGGCGCGAACTCGCCCGGCACGTTCTGCGGCAACGTCTCGGCCGCGTCGCTGCAGAGCACCGCGCTCCCCAGCGTCGTCTCGCAGTACTGCAGCGGCTACACCGCGACGAACACGCTGCTCGATCTGCTCGTCAGCGGCTGCTCCTACGTGGGCGTGACCGCGGTGGCGCCCACGCAGCCGGACCAGGTCGACTCGAGCAAGCCGCAGGCGGGCGCGGGCGGGCCGTACAGCTTCACTGCCGACAGCAACACCCACGTCGTCAACGGCTGCACCGACAAGAACGGCGCGACCGCGACGCTCTCGACCTGCGTCGCGGCGGCGGCCTACTCGGCCTACTTCCAGTTCTCCACCGACCGCGTGATGTTCCACTAGAGCGCGCCGCGGAGTGCCGGTGGGGGCGGCCGGGCTCGGACAGGTCCTCGCTCTGACGCAGAAAGTGGATCAAGAGGACGTCGGAGGAGACGACTGCGGAACTCGCGCGGCCGCCCCCACCGGCACTCCGCGGCTTTTGACCGATCAAAAGCTACGCGCGAAGGCGTGGGCCGAGGGGTGATCGATCGCTAGGCCACAGCGCCGCGGCCGATCGAGGCGCCGCCGCTGGCGACCACGCCGGCAGCGCGGCCGAGGCCCGCGGCGACCGAGGTGAACGCGTCGCCCTCGCGCAGCCTCGCCTCGCCGAAGCGGTCGGCGAACAGCTTCCGCACGCTGGGGATCTTCGAGGTGCCGCCGGTGAGGAACACGGCGTCGGGCTGCAGCTGGCCCGCGCGCGCCAGGCAGCGATCGACCGCGCCCATCAACTCGGTGCGCAGCGGCTCGGTCCAGCGCTCGAACTCGCGCCGCGTGACCTTGGCGTCGATGTCGATGTCGGCCTCGTGGAAGGCGAGGGTGGCGCTGTCGCTCTCGCTCAAACAGCGCTTGGCCGCCTCGACCGCGCGATAGAGGTGGAACGGCAGATTCTCCTCGGCGAGCGTGACCAGGTTCTGCAGCTCGCGCGGCCGGTCGCTGCTCTTGACGGCGTTGCGCAGGAAATCGAGGTTCGACTTCTCGCGCAGCATCGACAGCTCGTTCCAGGAGAGCAGCTTGCGCGTCATCCAGGTGGGCACCTCGACGCGCTTGAGCAGGCTCGCGAAGGTCGAGCCGGCGCCGAACATCGAGAGCAGCCGGTGCTCGACGATGGCCGCGTCGAAGCGGTCGCCGCCGACGTAGACGCCGCTCGAGGCGACGACGTCCGCGCGCCGGTCGAGCGAGTCGCGGCGCGAGGGGCCGAGGCGCATCAGCGTGAAGTCGCTGGTGCCCGCGCCGAAGTCGCCGACCAGCACGATCTCGTCGCGCGCGAGCGACTCTTCGTAGCGCAGCGCTGCCGCGATCGGCTCGATGACGAAGACCGGCGCGGGGAACCCGGCCAGCTCCGCCGCTTGCGCGAGCCGCGCCTGCGCGAGCGCGTCGCGCTCCGGCTCGGGCGAGAAGACCGCCGGCCGGCCGAACACCACCGCGCCAAGCGCGGCCTGCGTCTCGCGCTCCACCGACTCGCGGATGCGCTGGAGCAGGAGCGCAATCAGCCCCTCGAGCTTCCACGCCTTGCGGCGGATCTCGGTGTGCGTGAACGAGGTCGAGGGCAAGAACGTCTTGATCGACTGCAAAAAGCGCCCCTCGAAGTCGCTCAGGTAGCTCGCGATCGCTTGCGCGCCCGCCAGCACTTCGGCGCTGCCCTCGGGGAAGAAGAGCACGCTGCGCAACAGCCGCGCGTCTTCGGCGTGCGCGTCGATGGGCAAGACCCGCGCGGGGGAAGCCCCTTCGCCGGGGATCGCCGCCGCGCTGTTGCTGGTGCCGAAGTCGATCCCGACGTTCACCGTGCTCACGGGCACCTCGCTGGGGAGCCCTCCTGTAAATCATTTTCGCGGCGCGTCTGGCACAACGAAATCTCGAGGCGCGCGGTATAAGCGCGCGCATGCAGCCTTGCGCGATCCTCCTCGTCTCCGCTCCCGATCAGCCCGGCCTGGTCGCCCGCCTCGCCGGCTTCTTCTACGAGCTCGGCCTCAACATCCTCGACGCGAGCAACCACACCGACCCGCTCGCCGAGGGCGGCTCGCGCTTCTTCATGCGCATCGTGGTCGATCTGGTCGGGCTCTCGTCGCCGCGCGCCACCGAGCGGCTGGGCGGCTCGGCCACGCGCAGCGCGCTCGAGACCCGCTTCGCCGCGCTCGCCGACGCGCTCCACGGCCGCTGGTCGATCTCCTACAGCGACGTTCTCCCGCGGGTGGCGATCCTGGTCACCAAGGAGCCGTCGTGCCTCTACGATCTGATCCTGCGCCAGCGCAGCGGCGAGCTGCCCTGCGAGCTGCCGCTGGTCATCTCGAACCACGCGACGCTCGAGTCGGCCGCGCAGGGCTTCCGCATCCCGTTCTTCACGCTGCCGGTCACGCCCGACACGAAGAAGGCGCAGGAGCAGCAGATCCTCGCGCTGCTCAAGACGCACCAGATCGATCTGGTCGTGCTCGCCCGTTACATGCAGGTGCTCTCGAGCGACTTCCTCGCCGCCGCGCCGCCGGTGATCAACATCCACCACGGCTTCTTGCCCGCGTTCCAGGGAGCGAAGCCGTACCACCAGGCCCACGCGCGCGGCGTGAAGATGATCGGCGCCACCGCCCACTACGCGACCGCCGATCTCGATCAGGGCCCGATCATCGAGCAGGACGTGGCGCGCGTGACCCACGCGGCCGATCCGGAAGAGCTGGTGCGCGTGGGGCGCGATGTGGAGCGCGTGGTGCTGGCGCGGGCGGTGCGCGCGCACCTCGAGCGGCGCATCCTCGTCGAGGGGCGGCGCACCATCGTGTTGTAGAGCGCGCCGCAGCTTGGTGACCGATCAAGAGCGGTGATGGAGCTCGAGCGAATCGGCCTGCTCGAGAGAATCGCCGCTCGGCTCGCCCGCCGCCTGCCGGCCCCTCGTGCTCGCGCGATAGGCCACGTCGCGCGCGCGCATGATCTCGCCGAGCGGCCGCATCTCCACCAGCGCATGCCACGGATCGAACGAGAGCTTCTCGATGGTTTCCTGCAGCCGGGCTCCGTCTGGGCTCGATAGATCTTGCTGCGGCAGGAGCAGCTCGGCGACGCAGACGAAGGGGGCGTTCGCGTCGGTCCACTCGACGGTCGGGTCCTCGATGGGCGTGGTCCTCTCGTCGCGATAGAGCTGCACCAAGAGCTGGTAGCGCAGCGGCCCTCGTTGCAGCCGCGCGATCAGATCGTCGCCGAGAAAGTCGGGCGAGGGTGAGTCTGCGGACGGCGCCGGTGGATCGATCGGCTGGAGCGATAGCTTGGCAGCATATTCGCCAAAGCGAATGGGCGCCGCCGTCCAGAACTGCAGCGCCGCCATCGATTGAGTCTTGCGGCTCGCGCTCGCCGCGAGCTTCTTCAGCAGCCGCACCGCGCCGGCGAATCCGAAGCGCGCGAACGTGCGCGGCAAGAGCGTCAGCGGCCGCTGCGCGCCGGTGACGAAGAAGATGAAGTCATCGGCGGTGCGGAACGGAATGGTCGGCGTGTCGATGAAGAGCAGGTCCTGCGTGCGCGCGCTCTCCATCCCCGGGATGACCTTCTTGCCGTCGACGCCGAGCAGCTTGAGCGCAAAGCCGCGCACGTCGCTGCGGTGATCGCTCTGCCGCCGGCCGGCGCCGTTGGAGAAGCGCGCGCAGGCCTCGAACGTGCGCGCGGTCGCGAACGGCCCCACGCGAAACTCCGCGGGGAGATCATCGCGGACGATCAACTGCGCGCGCACGCCCACGTTCTGCTTGTGGTGGAGCGCGCGGTGCACGCGACCTTGGCGCGCGGCCTGCGACTGGAGCTCGCCCAGCTGCGCGGCATATCGCTCGAACCGCTCGCCCTCGTCGGGCGCGACAATCTCTTTCCAATCGGTAGACGGCGCAGCGGGCATCGGGGCTCCGGGGTGAGCGCTCACGAATGCATATCCGGGTCCGCGCGACGATGTCCGTTATCTTGCCGTATGGCTTCCAGCCCGATCCGCGTCTGTTTCGTCTGCTTGGGAAACATCTGCCGCTCGCCCACCGCAGAGGGCGTGATGCGCAAGCTCGTCCGCGAGAAGAACCTCGAGCGGCACATCGAGGTCGAGAGCGCCGGCACCGCCGGCTGGCACGCCGGGTCGCCGCCCGATCGCCGCTCGCACGCGGCGGCCGCGCGCCGGGGCATCGCGCTGGAGAGCGTCGCGCAGCAGTTCACCGCCGGGTCGTTCGCGCGCTTCTCGCTGGTGCTCGCGGCCGACGCGCAGAACCGGCGAGATCTGGAATCGATCGCGCCCGACGCGGAGGCGCGCGCGAAGATCCGCCTGCTGCGCGACTTCGATTCGCGCGCCGAGCGCGGCGCCAGCGTGCCCGATCCGTACTACGGCGGCCCGAACGGATTCGAAGAGGTGCTCGACATCTGCGAGGCGGCCTGCCGCGGCCTGCTCGAGCAGCTCGAGCGCCAGCTGGACGGCACCGTCGATCCCTGACGCGTTCGCGCGACCGCGCCCAGGGCGGCCCGGCGCCGCGCGCCCCAGATATGTGGCATGCCAACTATCGCAGCGATCGATCCGCCTGGAGCCGCAGCTCGAGCTGCCGATCGGGCGCCCAGCGGCCGCGCGTCGCCGCGTCGGAATAGAGCGCGTAGAGCGGGAGGAAGCGGCGGATGTAGTCGTCGATCTGCTCGCGCGTCAGCGCGCTCTTGCCCGCCCGCGCGGCCGCCTCCTCCGCTTCGATGCGCCAGCGCACGATGTCCTCGAGCTCGTCCGCGCGCAGGAAGATCATCGCATCGAGCTGCGCGTGCCACGCCTCGTACGCGCGCAGCCGCTCGTTCACCTCGCGCAAGGCCGGCTGGGCGGCGAGCTCGTCGCGCTCCGCCGCGACCGGCTGAAACCCGAGCATCCAGCCCTCGACCAGCACCAGCTCGAGCGGACCCTGCACGCGCGCCCAGCGCGACGGCGCCAGCCGATCGCCGCGGCCCGCGTGCAGCGACTTGTCGTAGACCGGCACGCGCACCTCTGCGCCGGCGGGCGCGCCCGGACCCAGCGCGCGCAGCGCGGCGAGCGTCGCGCGCCCCAGCTCGACATCGTGCGTGCCCGGTGCGCCGCGGTGCTCGAGATACCGGTTGCCCGGGTGCGCCGCCGCCAGCCGCAGCTGCTCCTCGCGGCGCAGATAGAAATCGTCGATCGACACCGACGCCGCGCGCACGCCCCGCTCGCCCAGCCGCGCCAGCAGCCGGCGCGCCAGCGTCGTCTTGCCGGCTCCCTGCGGCGCGCTCAGACCCACCGCGAGCGGCCGGCGCCCCGGCAGCGCCAGCCGCGGCTCGAGCCACCCGAGCACCGCTGACAACGTCTGCTCGATGCGCCGCTGCCGGCTGGTCTCTGCGTCGTCCAGCTCCACCCGCGGGCTCCATTCGCCGATCAACCAACCCTACACAAACCGCGACCCCGAGCCGTGGCCAGGATCCTGGCCGCGCGAGGCCAGGATCCTGGCCTTTTCATCCAAATGCAGATTGGGCCGCCAAAGACAGATTTTAAGCAGATCACGCTCTGCATCAAACGCCGGTTTCGCAGCTTGCAGTGGCTCGAATCCTGGCCTCGGCGCGGACGGCCCCCTCGGAGAGAGAAAGGCACCGATCGTGCACCGAGGAGCGCGGCTCACCCAGACGAGGGGCGAGCAGGTTCGGAGCAAGTTCGATGCGGTTGCTGCTCTCCCAGGTGGGCTCGCGCCTCTGCGGCGTACCTCTGGAGCACATCGATGAAATCATGCGGCCCCTGGCGATCGTACCGCTGGCGGGCGCGCCGTCGTTTGTCCTGGGCGCCGCGGTCATCCGCGGGCGGCCGGTGCCGGTGCTCGACGCGCAGTCGCTGCTCGGCTTGCCTCGCTCCCCGCCGTCGCGCTTCATCACGCTCAAGGCCGGCCAGCGCACCGTGGCGCTCGCGGTCAGCGCGATCCTCGGCGTGCGCTCGGTCGCGCCCGAAGCGTTGGGCGACTTGCCGCCGCTGCTGCAGCCGGGCGGCGAGCTGCTCGCCGCGATCGGCTCGCTCGACGATCAGCTCTTGCTCGTGCTGCGCACGAGCTTCCTCGTGCCGGACTCGCTCTGGGCTGCGCTCGAGAGCGCCGCTTGATGGACGCGCTCACCTCGGCGGAGCTGGAGCGCTTCCGCGCCGCCATCGTGCGGCAGCTCGGCCTCTGGTTCGACGAGGGCAAGTCGGGCTTCCTGCTCGAGGTGCTGCACCGCCGCCTCGAGGCGGGCCGCGCCGTGGCCGAGGCCTACTTGCAGAAGCTCGAGACGCCGGCCGACCGCGAGGAGCTGCGCGAGCTGGCCCGCGAGCTCACGATCGGCGAGACGTACTTCTTCCGCAACTACGATCAGTTTCGCGCATTCGCCGAGGTCGCGCTCCCGGCGGCGCTCGCGCGCGGCGGACGGCCTTCGCTGCTCTCGGCCGGCTGCGCGTCGGGCGAAGAGCCCTACTCGCTGGCGATGCTGGTGCGCGAGAACCCGGCCACCGCGAACCTCGCGCCGCTCATCCGCGCCATCGACGTGAACCCGGCCGCGCTCGAGCGGGCCGCGCGCGCGCGCTACTCGACCTGGTCGCTGCGCGAGACGGCGCCCGAGCGCCAGGAGCGCTGGTTTCTCCCCGACGGGCGCGATCTGCTGCTCGAGCCGGGCATCCGCGCGGCGGTCCAGTTCGACGAGAAGAACCTCACGCACGACGACGCCGATCTCTGGCGGGCGGGCGCGTACGACGTCGTCTTCTGCCGCAACGTGCTGATGTACTTCAGCGCCGAACAGGCCAGCCGCGCGGTGGCCCGCATCGCGCGCGCGCTGCGGCCGGGCGGGCATCTCTTCCTCGGCCACGCGGAGACGCTGCGCGGGCTGTCGAACGAGTTCCACCTCTGCCACACGCACGAGACGTTCTACTACCAGCGCAAGGGCGGCACCGAGCGGCGTGCGCCCGAGCTCTTCGACGCGGCGAGCACGCTCCCGCCCTTGCTGGGCGCGGCCGCGAGCGGTCCATCGTGGGCGAGCGGCTGGCTCGACGCGGTCCAGCGCTCGTCCGATCGAATCCGGCTGCTCGCGGACCAGCCGGGAGAGAATCGCGAGAGCGCGGGGGCGCCGCCGGCCGCCGCGCCGATCCGCAAAGCTGCCGACCTGGGCATCGCGCTCGAGCTGCTGCGCGAGGAGCGCTACGCCGAGGCGCTCGAGCTGCTGCAGGCCTTGCCGCGCGAGGTGGCGCGCGACGCCGACGTGCTGCTGCTGCGCGCCGCGCTGCTGACCCACTGCGGCCAGCTCGAGCGCGCCGAAGAGACCTGCCGCGAGCTGCTGGAGATCGACGAGCTGAGCGCCGGCTCGCACTACCTGCTCGCGCTCTGCCGCGAAGGCGCGGGCGATCGCGACGGCGCGCTCTCGCACGACCAGGTCGCGAGCTATCTCGACCCGGCCTTCGTGATGCCGCGGCTGCACCTGGGCCTCATCGCGCGGCGCGCGGGCGATCGCGCGACGGCGCGCAAAGAGCTGGGCCAGGCGCTCGCGCTGCTGCCGCGCGAGGACGCGTCGCGGCTCTTGCTCTTCGGCGGCGGTTTCAGCCGCGACGCGCTCATCGCGCTCTGCCGCGCCGAGCTGAATCGATTCGAGGGGGCACCGTGACCGAAGCGATGGATCTATCCACGGCCGAGAGCGGCCTGCGCGCGGCGATGCTGCGCCGCGATTTCGACGCGGCCTTCGCGGCGCCGCACGCGTCGCTCTTTCGCGAGACCGAGGAGCTGCTCGCGGTGCGCGTCGGGCCCGATCTCTACGCCATGCGGGTCGCGGAGCTCGCAGGGCTGCACGCGGATCGCAAGATCACGCCGCTGCCCAACCAGACGCGCGAGCAGCTCGGCATCGTCGCGGTGCGCGGCGTGTTGGCGCCGGTGCTCGATCTGCGCTCACTGCTCGGCTACCCGAGCGGCCCCGCGCCGCGCTGGCTCGTCTTCACCCGCGGCGCCGAGCCGGTCGGGCTCGCCTTCGATCGCTTCGAGTCGCACCTGCGCGTCACGCGCGTGCAGGGGCTGCCGCTCTTTCGCGCGGGCGAGCACGCGCGCCCGCATGTGCTGGGCGCGGTCCCGCTGCCCACCGGGCCGCTGCCGCTCATCCAGATCGATTCGATTCTCGCCGCCGTCGTGCGGCCGAAGGAGCGGTGAACCATGGCGGGTGATTGGACGTTTGGCCGGAAGGTCGCAGCGGGATTCACCGCCTCGGGTTTCGCGCTGCTGGTGGTCGCGCTGGTCGGCTACCAGAGCACTCACCACCTCATCGCCAACGACGAGCTGGTCGATCACACGCACCAGGTCCGCCGCGATCTCGCCGATCTCGTCTCGCTGATGAAGGACGCGGAGACCGGCCAGCGCGGCTTCGTCATCACCGGCGACGAGGCGTTCCTCGCGCCGTACCAGGCCGCTCTCCCCGAGGTCGACAAGGTCTTCGCCGAGATCCGCGCGCTGGTCTCCGACAATCCGAACCAGCTGCGCCGGCTCGATCAGGCGCGGCCGCTCATCGACAGCAAGCTGGGCGAGCTCAAGCACACCATCGAGCTGCGCCGCGGAGAAGGCTTCGAGGCGACCGAGAAAGTGGTGGCGGGCGGCGCCGGCAAGAAGTTCATGGATGAGCTGCGCGTGATCATCGGCGAGATGGACGACGAGGAGCGCGGGCTGCTGGCGCGGCGCCGCGACGAGGCGAACCAGAGCGCGCAGCTCGCCAAGGCGGTGATGCTCTGGGGCTCGCTGCTCGGCATCGCCGCCGTGGCGCTGATCGGCTTCGTCATCACCCGCTCGCTCTCCTCGCAGATCGGGACCGCGGTGAACCACGTGCAGAGCTCGTCGGCCGAGCTGCAGACGGCGGCGAACCAGCAGGCCACCGGCGCCAAGGAGCAGGCGGCGGCGATGAACGAGATCGGCACCACCATCAGCGAGCTGCTCGCGACCTCGCGGCAGATCGCCGAGAGCGCGCAGCGGGTGGCGCAGATCGCCGAGCGCGCGGTCTCGGCGGCGCGCACCGGGGACGCCACGGTCGAGAAGGGCAACGACTCGGTGCAGGCGATCCGCCGCCACGTCGAGACGATCGTGACGCACATGCTCGAGCTGGGGCGCAAGTCGCAGCAGATCGGCTCGGTGCTCGAGATCGTCTCCGAGCTGGCCGAGCAGACCAACATCCTCGCCATCAACGCGACCATCGAGGCCGCGGGCGCGGGCGAGGCGGGCAAGCGTTTTGCCGTGGTGGCCGACGAGATTCGCAAGCTCGCCGATCGCGTCGCCGAGTCGACCAAGGAGATCCGCGGGCTGATCGACGACGTGCGCTCGGCGGTGAACACCACGGTGATGACCACCGAGACCGGCTCGAAGGCAGCGGAGAGCGGCGCGCGGCAGTTCGCCGACGTTGCGGGCGCGTTCAAGCAGATCGTCGGGCTGGTCGCGACCACCACCGAGGCGGCCAAGGAGATCGAGCTTTCGACCAAGCAGCAGGCGACGGCGGTCGAGCAGGTGAACCTGGCCATCACCAACGTCGCGCAGACCACCCGCGAGACCGAAGCGAGCTCGAGCCAGACGCAGCAGACCGCCGCGCAGCTGGCCGGCCTCTCGCACGAGCTGCTCCGCCTGGTGCAGCCGCAGGCGAACGCGTAGCGACATGGCGAAGGACCCCTACCGCTACTTCCGCATCGAGGCGCGCGAGCTCGTCGACGGGCTGGTCCGCGGCGTCCTCGAGATGGAGAAGGGCGCGTCGGGGCGCGAGCCGGTCGCGAGGCTGCTGCGGCTCGCGCACACGCTCAAGGGCGCGGCGCGGGTGGTCAAGCAGCCGTCGATCGCGGAGCTGGCGCACGCGCTCGAGGGGCAGCTTGAGCCGCACCGCGAGGGGCAGCCGATCGCGCGGCCGGGCATCGACGCGCTCCTGCGGCTGCTCGACGGCGTGGCGGCGGCGCTGCAGCAGCTCGAGGTGGAGAATCCGGCGCAGGCCGCGAGCGCTCCCCACGCTGGAGCGGCCGCCTCTCTGCCTGGCCAGTCGCCTGCGCCAGAGCGCGCGGGCGGCCCGACTGAGACCGCTCGGAACGCCGCAAACCCGCTCCAGGAGAGGCCCGCAGCGATCGAGGCCGCGCCGCAGAAAGCTGCGCACCAGCTGCCGGAGAGGCTCGAACCGCTGCAGACCGTGCGCGTCGAGCTGGGCGAGATGGACGCGCTGCTGCAGGGCGTGTCGGAGGCGGGCGTGCAGCTCTCGTCGCTGCGCGCGCGCGTCGCGCGGTTGGGCGAGAAGACGCAGCAGAGCCTGGGCACCGCCGTCGAGCACGTCGAGCGCGAGCTCTTGCAAGTGCGCGATGCGGCCGACCGGCTGCGGCTGTTGCCGATCGGCACGCTCTTCGGCCCGCTCGATCGGGCGGTGCGCGATGCGGCCCGCTCGCTCGATCGCGACGTCTCGCTGCGCACCGTGGCCGACGAGAGCCGCCTCGAAGCGCAGGTGCTCTCCAAGCTGGGCGAGGCGCTCTTGCACATCGTGCGCAACGCAGTGGCGCACGGGATCGAACCGGCTGACGAGCGGCGCGCCCGCCACAAGAGCGCGGCGGGAGAGATCGAGATCGCCGCATCGCGCCGCGGGGGACATCTACGGGTGACGTGCCGCGACGACGGGCGCGGCATCGACGTGGCGGCCGTCCGCGCCGCCGCGGTGTCGCGCGGGCTGGTGCCTCCGGACGACGCGCGCGCGCTCGATCTCGACTCGGCGGTAGAGCTGCTGCTGCGCGGCGGGCTCTCGACCACGCAGGTGGCCGACGCAACCTCGGGCCGCGGCGTCGGCCTCGATGTGGTGCGCACCGTGATGAGCGAGCTGCGGGGAAAGGTGGCGGTTCGCAGCCGGCCGGGCGCGGGGACCGAGGTCGAGCTGAGCGTGCCGCTGTCGCTCTCGTCGGTGACCGCGCTGCAGGTCGAGGCGGGCGGGCTCGCCGTCTCGATTCCGCTCTCCTCGGTGCCGCGCGTGCTGCGCATCCCCGGGCTGGCGCCGGGCGCGGTCGCGCGCTCCGAGCTGCGCGCGTCGATCGAGCACGAGGGGGCCTCGGTGCCGCTGCTGCCGCTCTGGCAGGCGCTGCGCCGCGCCGCGCCTGGCCGCGGCGCGCTGGTGGTGCTGGTCCGCCACGAGCAGCAGCTCACCGCGGTGCAGGTCGATCGGCTGCTCGGCTCGGCCGACGTGGTGGTCCGCCCGCTGCCAGCGATGCAGTCCGATCCGCTCGTCTCTGGCGCGTCGCTCGACGCCGACGGCAACCCCTGTCTGCTGCTCTCGCCCGCCGGGCTCACCGCCGCCGCGCGCGCCGACTGGCCAGCCAACGCTGCGCCTGCGCAGCCCGCGCGCCAGCCGATCCTGGTCATCGACGATTCGCTCACCACCCGCATGCTCGAGCAGAGCATCCTCGAGTCGGCCGGCTACGAAGTGGAGCTGGCCACCTCCGCCGAGGAGGGCCTCGAGAAGGCGCGCGTGCGCCGCTACGGGCTCTTCCTCGTCGACGTGGAGATGCCCGGCATCGACGGCTTCGAGTTCGTCGCGCGCACCCGCGCCGATCCGATGCTGCGCGAGACGCCGGCGATGCTGGTCACCTCGCGCGGTTCGCCCGAGGACAAGCGGCGCGGCGCCGAGGCGGGCGCGCACGCCTACTTCCTCAAGGGCGAGTTCGATCAGAGCCGCCTCCTGCAGAGCATTCGCGAGCTGCTCGGGTGACCCGAATGCCCAAGACCCGCGTCCTCGTCGCAGAAGATTCACTCACGGTGCGGCGGCGCCTCGTCGAGGTGCTCAGCGCCGATCCGGATCTCGAGGTGGTCGGCGAGGCGGAGGACGGCAAGCGCGCGATCGCGCTCTGCCTGCAGCTGCGGCCCGACGTCATCACCATGGACATGATGATGCCGGTGATGAGCGGCCTCGGTGCGACCGAGTACCTCATGGCCCACTGCCCGACGCCGATCGTGATCGTCTCGGCGTCGACCAACCGCGGCGAGCTGTTTCGCACGTACGACGCGCTGGCGGCGGGCGCGGTCGACGTGGTGGAGAAGCCGCGCGGCGACGAGACCGACGCGGCTTGGGAGCGCGCGTTCGCCTCGACGGTGAAGCTGGTCGCGCGCATCAAGGTGATCACGCACCTGCGCGGGCGGCTGCCGCAGCTGGCGCCGGCCGATCTGTTGCATGGCAACGATCTCCGCTCGCCCGCGGCGCAGGCCGGACCGGGCGGGGCCGTGGCGAGGCGCCTGGTGGCGGTGGGCGCGTCGACCGGCGGGCCGGGAGCGATCGTCGAGTTGCTGCGCGGGCTCTCGCCGCAGTTCCCGCTGCCGATCCTCCTCGTGCTGCACATCGGCGCGGCGTTCGGCGCGGCGCTGGCGGAGTGGCTCGACGGGCTCTCGCCGCTGCGGGTCTCGCTCGCGCGCGACGGCGAGCCGCTGCCAGCGGTGGGCGACGCGCGGGTGATCGTCGCGCCGCCCGAGCGCCACCTGCGCCTCGTCGATGGCCGGCTGCGGCTGGGCAGCGACGCCGAGCGGCATTCGTGCCGCCCCTCGGTCGACGTGCTCTTCGATTCGCTCTCCGAGCGCGCGCCGGAGACGGTCGCTTGCCTGCTCACCGGAATGGGCCGCGACGGCGCCGATGGCCTGCTCGGCCTGCGCCGCCGCGGCGCGCTGACCATCGCGCAGGACGAGCAGAGCTCGGTGGTGTTCGGCATGCCGCGCGAAGCGATCCTGCTCGGCGCCGCCGATCAGATCCTGCCGATCGATCGCATCGCGCCCGCCCTCATCCACGCCGCGCGCCGCCCGGTGCTGGGAGGCCAGCGATGAGCCGGTCCATCCTCGTGGTCGATGACAGCCTGACCGTGCGGATGGACCTGCGCGAGGCGCTGGAGACCGCCGGCTTCTCCGTGCTGCTCGCCGATTCGCTCGCCGCCGCGCGCCGCACGCTCGCGACCCAGGAGGTGGCGCTGCTCATCCTCGATGTGCTGCTGCCCGACGGCGACGGCGTCGAGCTGCTCACCGAGATCCGCCGCTCGGCCGCGCTGGGCGCGGTGCCGGTGATCCTGCTCTCCTCCGAGGCCGAGGTGCAGGCGCGCCTGCGCGGGCTCTCCACCGGCGCCAACGCGTACCTCGCCAAGCCCTACGAGACGAGCGAGCTGGTGCAGCGGGCGCGCGAGCTGTTCTTGCGCAGCAACCTCGCGCTCACTGCGGCCGCGCCGCGCCGCGTGCTGCTCATCGACGACAGCGAGACGTTCCGCGAGGCGCTCGCCTCGACGCTGCGCGAGGCTGGCTACCAGACCTTCTCGGCCGCCTCTGGCGAGGAGGGCCTCTTGCACGCGGCCGCGCTGCGCCCGAGCGCGGTGATCGTCGACGGGCAGATGCCCGGCATCGACGGCGCGACGGTGGTGCACCGGCTGCGGATGGACCCGGCGCTGCGGCGCACGCCGTGCCTGCTCCTGACCGGCTCGGAGAGCGCGGTCGACGAGCTGCACGCGCTCGACGCGGGCGCCGACGCCTACGTGCGCAAGAGTGGCGACACCGCGATCATCCTCGCGCGCCTGTCGGCGGTGCTGCGCCAGAGCGCGGCGGTGGCCGACGCGCCGGCCGCGCGCCGCCCGCCGCGCGTGCTCGCGGTCGATGACAGCGAGACGCTCCTGCAGCAGCTCAACCAGGAGCTCTCGGAAGAAGGCTATGCGGTGCAGCTCGCCCGCTCGGGCGAGGCGGCGCTGGAGGCGCTCGCGGCCGACGAGCGCGGCGAGATCGACTGCATCCTCCTCGACCTGCGCATGCCGGGCCTCTCCGGCGAAGAGACCTGCCGCCGCATCAAGAGCTCGCCCGCCTGGCGCGACATCCCGCTGATCATGCTGACCGCCCTCGACGAGCGGGACGCGATGATCGGCGGGATCAACGCGGGCGCCGACGATTACATCGTCAAGTCGCCCAGCCTCGAGGTGCTCAAGGCCCGCCTGCGCGCGCAGCTGCGCCGCCGGCAGTTCGAAGAGGAGCACCGGCACATCCGCGAGGAGCTGCTGCAGAAAGAGATGGAGATGAAGGACGCGCTGGCGGCGCGCGAGCTGGCGGAGACGCGCGCGCGGCTGCTCGGCGATCTCGAGCTGAAGAACCAGGAGCTGGCGCGCGCCCACGGCGAGATGGAGCGCGCCAAGATGCAGGCCGAGCGCGAGAGCCAGTTCAAGTCGAAGTTCCTCGCCAACATGTCGCACGAGCTGCGCACACCGCTCAACGCGATCATCGGCTTCTCCGAGCTGTTGCAAGAGCAGAGCTCCGGCCCGCTCAATTCGCGCCAGGGCGACTACGTCAAGCACGTGCTCTCGAGCGGCCAGCACCTGCTCGCGCTCATCAACGACATCCTCGACATCTCGAAGATCGAGGCGGGCAAGCTCGACCTGCGGCGCGAGTGGATGTCCCTGCTCGTGCCCATCGACGCCGCGGTGGGCGTGGTCGCGCCGCTGGCGGAGAAGCGCGGCGTGAAGCTGGAGACGGCGCTCTCGAACGACCTGCCAGACCTGCTCATCGACTCGGTGCGGATCAAGCAGATCCTCTACAACCTGCTCTCGAACGGCATCAAGTTCACGCCGGCCGGCGGCACGGTGCGGCTCTCGGCGAGCGCGGGCGGCTCGGTGGTGCTGCTCACCGTCGAGGACAGCGGCATCGGCATCTCCGAAGAGGATCTGCCCAAGCTGTTCCGCGAGTTCGAGCAGCTCGAGCCGGGGCTCGCCGGCAAGCAGGAAGGCACGGGCCTGGGGCTCGCGCTCACCAAGCGGCTGGTCGAGCTGCACGGCGGATCGATCCGCGCGCGCAGCGAGCCCGGGCGCGGCACCGCGTTCACGGTCTCGCTGCCGGCGCTGCGCGCGGTGCAGCAGGCGGCGATGCCGGCGAGCGACGCCGGCCCGGCGGAGCAGCGCATCCTCGTGGTCGAAGACGACCCGCACGCGGCCGAGCTGATCGGCGGGCACCTCCGCAGCGCGGGCTTCGCGGTCGCGTTCGCGCAGGACCCGGACGAAGCGGTGCGGCTTGCCGCCGAGCTCAAGCCGGTGGCGATCACGCTCGACGTGGTCATGCCGCGCGTCGACGGCTGGGCGGTGCTCTCGCGCCTGAAGAACACCGGCGCCACCGCCTCGATCCCGGTGGTGATCATCTCCATCGTCGACGAGCAGAGCCGCGGGCTGGTGCTCGGCGCCAACGACTACCTGGTGAAACCCGTCTCGCGCGGCGCGCTGCTGGCGTCTCTCGAGGCGGTCGGTGTGCGGCCGTTGCCCGGGGGCGCGGCCGTTGGGAGGGCGACATGAAGAGCGCGCGGATATTGGTTGTCGAAGACAACTTTCTCAGCCGGCTGCTGTTGGGCGACATCCTCGCCTTGCGCGGCCACCGCATGGTGGAGGCGACCAGCGGCGCGGAGGCCCGCTCGCACCTCGACGGGGCGCGGCCCGACCTGGTGCTGCTCGGCCTCGGCGTGCCTGGCGGCGGCGAGGGGCTGCTGCGGGAGATCCGCGCCAACCCGCGGCTGCGCGAACTGCCGGTGGTCGCGGTCACCGCCCGCGCGCTGGCGGGCGAGCGCGAGCGGCTCCTGTCCAGCGGCTTCGACGGCTGCTTGACCAAGCCGATCGAGGTCCACTCGTTCGGCTTCGCGGTCGAGTCGTTCCTCTGGAGGGCCGCATGAAATCGAGCGGGCACATCCTGGTGGTCGACGACAACCTGCACAACCGCGAGTTTGTCGCCGGGCATCTGGTCAACGCGGGCTATTCGATCACGCTCGCGGAGAGCGGCGAAGAGGGGCTGCGGCAGTTCAATTTCCGCTCGCCCGACCTGGTGCTGCTCGACGTGATGATGCCGGGGATGGACGGCTTCGAGACCTGCAAGCGCATCCGCGAGTCGCCGGGCGGCAGCGACGCGTCGGTGGTGTTTGCCACCGCGCTCACCGACCTGGGCTCGCACCAGCGCGCGATGGCCTCGGGCGCCGACGACTTTCTCACCAAGCCGATCAACCGGACCGAGCTGCTCTTGCGCGTGCGCTCGCTGCTCTGGATCAAGCGGCTCAAGAACGAGCTGCGCGAAGGGTACGAGCTGATCCGCTCGCAGCGCGACGCGCTGATCACCGCGCAGCGGCAGCGCGAGGCGCTCTCCTCGCTGGTGGTGCACGATCTGAAGAATCCGCTCACCGCCATCCTCGCCAACGCGCACTGGCTCAGCGAGAGCTGCGCGAACGAGGAGTCGGTGGCGGCGGCGCAGATCGTCCGGGCCGCGAGCAACATGCACCGGATGGTGCTCAACCTCCTCGACATCAGCCGCAGCGAAGACGGCGCGCTGGTGCCGCGCATCGCCAAGGTGGCGCTCCACGAGCTGGCCAACGAGCTGCGCGAGGGCCAGGCGCTGCGCGACGATCGGCAGACGCTGGAGATCGAGAGCGCGCAGCTCACCATCGACGGCGACGCGGAGCTGCTGCGCCGGATGATCGAGAACCTCCTCGACAACGCGAAGAAGTATTCGCCCGCCGGCACCACCATCCGCCTCGGCATCGAGCCGGTCGACACCGCGTGGGTGGAGATTCGCGTCACCGATCAGGGCGCGGGGATCCCGCCGGAGATGCGCGACCGGATCTTCGAGAAGTACGCGCGGCTGGAGCGCGAGTCGGCCGAATACGCCGAGTCGAGCCGCGGGCTGGGCCTGACCTTCTGCCGCCTCGCCGCCGAGGTGCACGGCGGGCGGATCTGGGTCGACGACAACCCGCAGGGCGGCTGCGCGTTTCACGTGCGAATCCCCATCTCGCACCAGCTGCGCGCGAGCTGACTCTCCAAGACGCCGTGAAAACTTGACCGGTGGGGGGAAGCTCGGCACGCTCGAAGGATCATGTCGATCGACTCGCAGCCGGGCGACGGGCCCCCCGCATTCGACGACGACGACAGCGAGACCACCGGCGTCACCAGCGCGGTCGTGCTGCCGCCTGAGATGCAGCGCGATGCGAAGGTCGCCTACCTGGTGGTGCTGGCCGGCTCGAACGTCGGCGAGATGCACAAGATCGAGACGGCCGAGACGGTGATCGGCCGCGCCGAGGGCACCGCCATCCGGCTGCTCGACAACGGCGTCTCGCGGCGCCACGCGCGCATCATCGAGCTCAACGGCCAGGTGCTCATCGAAGACATGCAGAGCGCGAACGGCACGCTGGTCAACGGCGAGATGATCCAGACGCGCGTGCTCAACGACGGCGACAAGATCCGCCTCGGCTCGACGACAATGTTGAAGTTCACCTACCAGGACAAGCTCGACGAGAGCTTCCAGCAGCAGATGTACGACGCGGCGCTGCGCGACGGACTCACCGGCGTGTTCAACAAGAAGTACTTCACCGACCGGCTCGACACCGAGTTCGCCTACGCCCAGCGCCACAAGACGATGCTCTCGCTGGTGATGTTCGACGTCGATCACTTCAAGAAGGTGAACGACACCTACGGCCATCTCGCCGGCGACGAGGTGCTGGTGCAGCTCGCGCGCACCGCGCAGAAGCTGATCCGCACCGAGGACGTGATCACCCGCTACGGCGGCGAGGAGTTCGCCATCATCTGCCGCGGGATCCCGCTCATCAACACCGGGGTGCTCGCCGAGCGCGTGCGCGCGGGCATCGAGCAGGCGAAGATCAAGTTTCGCGACGAGCGGCTGCCGATCACCATCAGCGTCGGGGTCTCGGCGCTCAATGAATCGCCGGCGACCACCCCGGCCGAGCTGGTCGCCGCGGCCGACGAGGCGCTCTACGAAGCGAAGAACGGCGGGCGCAACCGCGTCTGCTTGAAGAAGGCTTGAGAGGTCTTCTTGCGGCGCCGCGGATGAGCGAGATGGATCCGCCGGCCGAGGCCGGCGAAGGCGCTGCGAACGCGCCCGACTGGTATCGCGGCAGCCGCAACCGGCTCAACGAGCACGACCTCTGGCGCTTCGCGGGCGAGACGCTCTTCGACAAGATCGCGCGCGCGGTCTGCCGCGCCAGCTGCCTGCCGCGCAAGGAGCTCTACGAATCGTGGGAGGTGGCGCGGCGCGCGCGGCGGCGCATGCGCGGCGGGCGCGTGGTCGATCTCGCCTGCGGCCACGGCCTGACCGCGCAGCTGATGCTGCTCATCGACGACAGCTCGCCCGCGGCGCTGGCGGTCGATCGCCGCCTGCCGAAGAGCGCGCGGCGGCTGCACGACGAGCTGGTGCGCGCCTGGCCGCGCCTCGCCGGCCGGGTCGAGTTTCACGAAGGCAAGCTGCAGGAGGCGCCGCTGTCGGCGAGCGATCGCGTCGTCTCGGTGCACGCCTGCGGCGCGCTCACCGACCGCGTGCTCGAGGCCGCGCTGGGGGCGCGCGCGAGCGTCGCGGTGCTGCCCTGCTGCCACGACAAGAAGCGCAGCGACCTGGGCGCGCTCGAGGGCTGGCTCGACGAGGCGCTCGCCATCGACGCCACCCGCGCTCTTCGCTTGCGGGGAGCCGGGTACGCCGTCTACACGCAGAAGATTCCCGAATCGATCACGCCGAAGAATCGACTTCTCCTCGGCGTCGCGCCGTCCCCCTGAGGTCCGCGGTATCCATGCAGCTCACCATCCCCGACGGCGATTTCTCCGGCTACATCTTCGACTGCGACGGCACGCTGATCGACTCGATGCCCGCGCACTTTCGCGCCTGGGACCGCGCGCTGCGCGAGCTGGGCAGCGGGGCTCCGCTCCCCGAGGATCTCTTCTACTCGCTGGGAGGCGTGCCCACGCGCAGGGTCGCGCAGCTGCTGCTCGCTCACTTCTCGCTCGCCGCCGATCCGCTCGAGCTGTTCCACCGCAAGGAGGCGATCTTCGTCTCGATGCTCGGCGAGGTGGCGCTGCTCGAGCCGGTGGTCGCGTTCGCGCGCGCGGTCGCCAAGAGCCACCCGGTCAGCGTCGCCTCGGGCGGTCCGCGCGAGGTGGTGCTGCGCTCGCTCGAGCTGTGCGGGCTGCTCCCGCTCTTCCCGGTGATCATCACCGCCGACGACGTCGAGCACGGCAAGCCCGCGCCCGACATGTTCCTCCTCGCCGCCGAGCGGATGCGGGTGGAGCCTGCGCGCTGCCTCGTCTTCGAGGACGCCGAGCCGGGAATCCAGGCGGCGGCCGCGGCGGGGATGCAGTGCGTGCGCGTCCCCAGCAGGATAACCAAACGGTTATGAACAAGCTGCCCCCTCCGCCGCCCGCGGACAGCGTGGAGACGCGAGCCCCCGCGCCCGCGCAGGGAACGTGCGCGCCCGGATTCCAGGCGGTCGCCGAGCAGTTCGCGGCCCAGCTGCGCGAGGGCGCGGAGATCGGCGCGGCCTTCTGCGTCTACCGCGGCGGCGAGAAAGTGGTCGACCTGTGGGGCGGCCTCGCGGACGTGCGCGCGCAGCGGCCGTGGCGCGCGGACACCCGCGCGGTCGTCTTCTCGGTGACCAAAGGCCTCGCCGCGATGGCGCTCAACCTGCTCGCCGATCGCGGGCAGCTCGAGTGGGATGCGCCGGTCGCCGCGCGCTGGCCTGGCTTCGCGCAGGCGGGCAAGGAGTGGATGACCGCGCGCACGCTCTTCAACCACCAGGGCGGTCTCGCGGGTCTCGATGTTCCGTTCACGCTCGCGGACTGCGTCGACCCCGCGCGCGCGGCCGCGCTCACCGAGGCGCTCGAGAAGCAGGCGCCCGACTGGCCGCCCGGCGAGCGGCAGGGCTACCACGCGATCACGTTTGGGATGTACGCGCGCGAGCTGTTCGAGCGGATCGCGGGCGAGCCGATGGGAGCGTTCCTGCAGCGCGAGCTGTTCGAGCCGCTCGGCGCCGAGGTCTCGGTCGGCACGCCCGAGCGCCACGACGGCGAGATCGCGCAGATCTACCCGCCCGCCACCGCCGCGCGCATCGCGCACATGCTGGGCGCGGCTTTGCGCGGCGGCAGCACTGAGTCGCGCGTCGCGCGAGATGCGCTCTCGCGCCGCTCGATGGTCCGCCGCGCCTTCGCCAACCCCAGCATGGGCAAGCGCGGGCTGCTCGCCTACAACGAGCCGCCGGTGCGGCGCGCGGGGCTGCTCTGGGCCTCGGCCACCGCGAGCGCGCGGGGGCTCGCGCGCGCCTATCTGCCGTTCGCGCTGGGCGGCTCCGTCGACGGCCGCCGCTACCTGCGCCCCGGCTCGCTCGAGCCGCTCTACCGCCGGCAGGGATGGTCCGAGCGCGACCTGGTCTTGCAGAAGCCGCTCGGCTGGTCGCAGGGGTTCCTCAAAGAGGAGCCGCAGATCTTCTCGCCGGTGCGCGAGTCGTTCGGCCACGCCGGCATGGGCGGCGCGCTCGGCTGGTGCGACCCGGTGAACCGGCTCTCGTTCGGCTACGTGCTCAACCGGCTCGACTGGCGCGTCCGCTCGCCGCGCACGCTCGCGCTCTGCCGCGCGCTCTATGCCTGCGAGGCGCTGCGCGGCAGCCAGCGCTAGGCAGACGCGAGCCGGCGCGCGGCCATGGTCGCGATCGCCATGATGCTGTGTTGCGGGTTCACCCCCGTGTTCGAGGGAAACACCGACGCGTCCATCACATAGAGGTTCGGCGTGTGATGGACTTGCAGGTTGCCGTCGACCACGCTGTGCTGGGTGTCGCTGCCCGCGCGGCAGGTGCCGAACAGGTGCGTCGCGATGATGCCGTAGCCGGTGCCGTCGAGCGGCGCCGAGTCGAACACCGAGAGCTGATCGGCCTGGATCGAATCGGGCAGGCCGTGCACGCCGGGGAGCACCTCGGTGGCGCCAGCGAGGAAGTGCATCTCGGCCAGCCGCTTGAGGCCCTGGCGCAGCCGCACGAAGTCGGCCTCGATCATGTTGTAGCGGATCAGATCGCCGCCGAGCAGGCGCGAGGGGCGCACCGAGCCGACGCCGTCGGCCTTGATCGCCGCCGACCAGATCGCCATGTGCGGCATGCGCTCGAGCATCTTCTGGTAGCTCGCGCCGAAGCCGGGCAGGCGAGAGGCGGCCACTTCGGGCGGCACGTTGATGCTCTCGAACTTGATGCCGAGCGTGTCGCGCAGGCCGTACGCTTCGTAGCCTTGCGCGGCGCCGGTCCAGGTGTTGACCGGGTCTTTGTAGAGGCCGACCAGCGACGTTCCAGGGTGGGCCATGAAGTGGTTGCCGAGCGCGTCGTTGTCGCGCCCGATGCCGTTGCGGCGCAGCAAGTTTGGCGACTGGATCACGGAGGCCGCGACGATCACCGCTCGCCGTGCGCGCGCGGTGAAGCTCATGCCGGCGCGCGGGCCGTTGCCGCGCGCCGTGCCGCGCACGCCGACCGCCTTGCCATTCTCGCGCAAGATCACGTCCGCGCGCGCGTGGCTGAAGACCTGCGCGCCCAGCTCGGCGGCGCGGCGAAGGTAGTTGATGGCGGTGCTCTGCTTGGCGTTGTTGTGGCAGCCGTGCAGGCAGCGGCCCGAGCCTTTGCACTCGCGCTCGTTGCGGTGGATCGCGCGGTGCTCGATGCCGGCCGCGGCCGCGCCCAGAGCCATCTTCCGGTCCGAGCCATTGACGTTCGCCGCCTCGACCTCGCGAACAAACATGTCGCGCTCGAGCTGGGCATAGGCATCGTCGAGCTCGTTGGCGCGAAAGCCGTCGGCCAGCCCATGCTCCTTCTGCCACTGCGCGAGCACCTTCTCCGGCAGCCGCCAGATGATCGCCGAGTTCACGAAGGTGGTGCCGCCGACCACGCAGGCCTGGATGATCGGCATCGCCGCCTTGCCGATGGCCGCCTGGTGCCCGCCGTTGCGCATCATCTTGTTGAGCGAGTCGAAGGCCTTGAAGCCGAGCATCGCCGCCTCGATGTACGGGCCCTCTTCGAGCACCAGCACCGAGAGGCCCGCGTCGGTCAGGGTGCGCGCCGCCGCGCCGCCGCCCGCGCCGCTGCCGATGACGACCACGTCCACTTCGACGTCGAGCGGCTCCTGGCTCGCGTCGTGGAAGGCGCCCTTCACGTTCCGCTCCGGCCGAGCAGCACCGGAGCCGCCGCGGGCGCCCGCCCGAAATCGTAGGCGCCGAGATAGGTCATCGTCTCGGCGTTCGCCATCCCGGCGGTGCAGGCATTCATCTTGAGGATCATCGCGATCTCGCGGAGCCAATAATTTTTCGAGCGCGCGAATCGATCGAGCAGCTTGTGCTTCTCATCAAGGCCAAGCTTCGCGAACGTGCCGAACCGGCCTAGCAAAAAAAACGGCGCGTACCAGACGAGGGCGATGCCCAGCCGGGTCAGGATCGCGGACCACCAGGGCGTGAGCGAGAACTGGCGGGCCATCTCGGCGCCGAGATCGCACGAGTCGCAGGTGCCGCCGAGGGTGCCGCGGGGGAGGATCGCGCGGCCGATGATGTCGGCCCGCTGCTGCTCGAAGCGAAAGAATTTCATCGGTGCTGCCTCTCGAAACCGGCCGCGGACCCATCCGGCGGGCGCCGCGGAATCCCGCGCGCGAATCGAGCGAGATCGCTCAGCAGTAGCCGATCCGACAGGCAATTGAAAAGTCGACGATCGAGAGCCGCGGCCCGCCGCGGTGCGTCGAGTCGGCTCTCTGCTTGAGGAAAAACCAACGCGGCCAGCACTGTTTCGAGCATGTGGGGCCGATGGCCGCGGCGCAATGACGCTACCCTCCGGGCGGCGGAGGCGGCGGCGCGGGCAGCTGCTGTTCGGGCGAGGGCGGGGCCTCCGGCGGACCCGCGTGCAGCACGACCCAATGGCCGGGCACCAGCCGCCAGCGGCCGTTTGGATCTTCCACCCAGTGGGTGGGGCGCCAGCGATAGCCCGGGTGGTTGCGAACCCAGCTTCCCTCGACCCACTGCCACTGCCCATCGACGAGCGTCCAGTACCCCGGCTGCCACGTGTACCCTTCGTGCGGAGGCGGGGTGTAGACGACCACCGGCGCGGGCGGCCGCTCTTCGCTGACGATGGCGCTGGTCACGACGGCGGTCAGCAGCATCGCGCCGAACAGGCCGCCGCCGCGGAAGCAGCCCGAGGTGCCGAGGGCGAGGACGAGCGCGGCTGCGAGCGGACGGCCGGCGCGGCGCAGAAACTGGAACATGGTGTTCTCCTTTCGAGCGCGCGAGAGTCGCGCAAAGCGCGGCGGCGCTCGCAGGACAAGAGACGCGCGTGCGCAGACAAAATTCACGCCGAGCGCACCGTTCTTGCGGCTGTCGCGCGGCGGACGGAAGATCAGTTCAAGCGAAATCCACCACGCGCCCGGCGGCGCCAGGCGCCGAGGAAGAAGATCAGCGCGGCGCCGTCGATGAGCCCCGCGTTGCTGGTGGTGCAGCCGCAGCCGCTGCCGGCCAGCTGCTCGGTGCCGCCGTCCGCCAAGCCCGCGTCGGCGAGCCCCGCATCGCGGCCTGCGTCGGCGCCGCCGTCCGGAGCCTGCGCGGAGCCAGCGTCTGCCCCGCCCGCGTCGCCATCGCCAGCGTCGCCATCGCCAGCGTCGGACGTTCCAGCGTCATCGGGGCCCGCGTCGCTGTCGTCGGGCCCCGCGTCGCTGACGCAGTTGGGGTCGGGCGTCACGAACGTGAAGCTATCGAGTTGAGCGCCATTGACGTCCTTCACCACCATGGAGGCGGCGCCGCTCGCTGCCACTGTAACCACCATATAGGAGAGCGTCTGCAGTCCGACCACGACGCCGGCCGCGCTGTCGTCGGGCGCATACATCGGCGCGCCGCCGCCTCCGAGGACCAGGTAATCAATGCAGCCTTCGTGTCCGCGCTGGTAATAGTGATCGTGCCCGGCGAATGAAGCGAGTGCGCCATACTTCAATACCGAGGGAATCAGCTTGAGGACCACGTCCTGCAATCCACCGTGGCCGCTCGAACTGGTGGTGTGGCTATAAGGCCCCTGGTGGATGGCGAGAAAGCTGGTCTGCCCCGCCGCCTGCGCGGCCTGCAGGTCGGCGTCGAACCACTGCGCCTGCGCGTCGGTCACGCCCGGATTGAGCCCGCCCAGGCCCAGCGTGGTCGGCGAGCCCTCGAAGGAGTCGCCCATCGCGATATGCACTTTGCCCCAATCGATCGACGAATAGTACGGGTGCGAAGAGCCATCGAATCGGGCCGGGTCGAACATTGAATCATAAAAGGTGGTGTCGATCGTCTCGTGATTGCCGAGCACCACGAAGAGCGGATGGTTGGCGAGCAGCGCGCGCTCGACGGCGAAGAACTCGGTATATCCTTTGTCGTCTCCGGATACCGCGGTGATATTGAGCGCCATATCGCCGGTGTGCACGAGAAACTCTGCATCTGGTTCATTGGCGATGATCGCGTCGACCACCGCCTGGTGATCGGCGCGGGTGTCGGTGCCACCGAGCGCGACGTCGTTTCGGGTGTCGCCATAGACGACGAATGTCACTGCGTCTGGAGTGGCGGGCGCGCTGGTGAATGCGCCCGCGGCGATGGTGCCGCCCTTGGCGTCCCAGGGCATATCGAGCGTGAAGGTATAGGCCGTCGAGGCGCTCAATCCGGTGATATGCACGCGGTGCGTTCGATCACAGTTGCTATCGGTGAACTGTGCGCCCGTGTTGAGCGTGAGAGTCGGAGTGTCCGTGTTGTGATCGCCGAGGAGCGGCGTGTCTTCTTCGAGGGTGCACTCGGTGCCAGTTCCCTCGTGATGGGCCGTGTACCAGGTGACCCACGCGTCGCTGGCGGTAACTCCGGTGATGATCGGGCCGCCCTGCACATAGGGATAGTTGGTCGCCAGCGCCTGCAATGGAAAGAGCGCGATCAGGACCGCAGCGAGCGAAAGCTGGCGCATGCATATGCCTCTTTGATTCGAGAGAGACGCGAAGCCAACCTATAGAGAATCAAGAATCGCTGGCAAATGATTGGCGATGGAAGCCGCCGATCGTCGTGCAACACCCGTTCACCGGCGTGCGAGTCGCACCCATGAGGCGAGTTGGAGCGCGAAGAGCACGAGCAGCGCCGCGCCGCACGCGAGGAGTCCAGCGGTGAGCCCCGCGGGCCAGAACTCCAACTCGAGCTGGTGCACGCCGGGAGGGACGCGCACCCCGAGCGCGACCAGGTCGACGCGCGCGACGGGTACGGGCGCGCCGTCGAGGCGCGCGCGCCAGCCGGGATCGAAGTGGTCTCCCACCACCAGGATGCCGCCGCTCGAATCGACGCGGACGCGCGCGCGGTCGGGCCGCTCCGCGTCGAGCTGCGCGGCCGAGGCGGGCTGCGCGCCGCTCGGAGGCAGCCCGTCAGCGAACTCCCGATCGCCAGCAGCGAGCAGCGCGGTGCGGCCCGGATCGAAGCCGGGCCTGCGCAGCGCCGCGATGGCGTCGCTGCGCGGCTCGGCGAGGGCGCCATAGAGCGCCGCGCCGCCGGTTACGAAGGCGGGCGGCAACGTCGCGCGCTCGCGAAGCCAGCTGCCTTGCGAGGCGCGTACGAACCCGAGCTGCGCGGCCATCGCCGGCTCGAGCGAAGCGGTGTGCAGCAGGGTGAAGCGGCCGTGGAGCACGGCGAGCACGTCGTCGGGATCGGCGCGCAGCGCCCCCTCGAAGTCGAGGTCGGGATCGGAGAAGTAGCCGCCCACGCCCTCGATCTGCGAGAGCTGCTCGAGCTGCGGCTCGAGGCCCAGACGCAGATCTCTCACCGCCTCCTCGGGCGTGCGGCCGTGCGTATAGGCGCCGCCCGACTCGGCGATGAGCCGCCACCGGCCCGGGCTCGGACCCGCGCGAGCGAGCAGCTCGTCGGCGAGCGGCAGCGGGGCCTGCAGCAGCTCGAGCGGCGCGGTGAGCAGCAGGCCGGCGCTGCCGTCGAGCACGGCGGCGGCGCAGAGCGCGGAAGCGAGCGCAAGCGCCGTGTGCGCGCGCGCGCCGGCCGCGCGGGCGAGCGCGAGCGCGCCGAGCAGCAGCCAGAGCGCGCCGGAGACGAGCAGGCCGCTGCGCAACGCGGCGAGAAAGTGCGCCGCCGCTTCGGCCGGGCGAGGCCCGCTCGCGGAGAGCAGCGGCTGACGGAGGGCGTCGAGCGGGAAGAGCAGACAGGCGCTGCCGAGCGCGAGCGAGGTGGCCGCGAGCGCAAGCGCGCGCCTTTTCGTCGACGAGGCCCCGAGCGTGAACTCCGCGCCCAGCGCGGCCGCGAGCGCGATCAGCAGCGTCGCCGGCGCGACCAGCTTCTCGCTGTAGCGAAAGAAGCGCAGGCCCGGCACGAGCGCGGCGAAGAGCGGGCCGAACCCGAGCCGCTCCCCGGTGGCGCCGAGGAGAAACAGCAGCGCGCCCGCGAGCAAGAAGCGGCCGCGCCGCCCCGCGAAGAGCGCGCAGAGCGCGAGCAGCACGCCGGGCGCGCCCAGCGCGATCGAGGCAGCGAACGACGAGCCGCCGGACGAGAAGTATTCGCTGAACCAGGGCGAAAGAGACGGCGGAGAGCCGCGCTCGAGGTCGTCGAACGCGCGCGCAATGGCGAGGCCGGCGAGCCGCGCCGGGTGCAGCGAGAAGATGCGCCGCTGCTGCGCAGAGATCCCCTCGGCGCGCTCGCTTCCGCGCAGCCGCGCGAGCGCCGGCAGCGCGGCCGGACCGCTGAGCGCAAGCGCGAGCAAGCCCCAGACCGCGGCGAGCCCCAGCGCTCGGGAAAGCGCGCGCCCCCGGGAGGCGCCCGCCGGCGAGGCTGCGCTGGGAGCGAGCGCGCGGGCACCGGCCCAGACCCCGCCGAGGAGGCCGGCGAAGAGCATCGACTCCGGCTCGCCGGCGAGGGCGCAGAGCGCGAGCAGCGCGCAGGCCGCGGCGAGTCTCGCCGGGCTCGGCCGCTCGAGCAGGCGGAGAAAGGCCCAGAGCGCGAGCGGCACGGTGGCCGCGCCCAGCGCGTAGGGCAGGTTGGTCGCCGCCACCGAGACGAGATAGCCCGAGCCGCCGTAGAGAAAGCAGGCGGCGAGCGAAGCGCTGCGGCCCGCGCCCAGCTTGCGCGAGAGCAGATACGCGCCCAGCCCGGCGAACGGCAGCGCGAGCAGGTGGTTGAGCTTGAAGGCGAGCTCGAACGGCGCGAGCAGGTAGAGCAGCGTGAACGGGTGCAAGAGGCCCGGCGTCACCTGCGCGAGCAGCGAGGTTCCCGCTTCCGTCCAGGGGTCCCAGAGCGGGAGGCGGCCTTGGTGCAGCTCGGCGGCGATGAACTGCTTGACCGGGTAGTAGAGGCGGCCGGTGTCCCGATAGAAAAGCTGCCGCGCCGGATCGAGCGCGGGCGCCACCAGCGCGGTGAAGAACGCGATCGCGGCGAGGAGCGCGAGCAGCGCGGGCGCCCGATCTGCGCGCGGCGCAGTGGCCACCTAGCCGACCACGGTGCGATCGCGGCCATCCTGCTTCGCCGCGTAGAGCGCGGTGTCGGCGCGGGCGACCCAGGCGGCGCTGCTCTCGCCGATGCGGAGCTCGGCGATGCCGATCGAGGCGGTCAGCTGGAACGTGTCGCTCTGGTAGACGATGCGATGGGCGCGCAGCACCTCGAGGAAGCGGGCGGCGATCCGCTGCGCTTCGTCGCTGCGCGAGTCGCGCAGCACCACCGCGAACTCTTCGCCGCCGTAGCGGGCCACGCAGTCGCCGCGCCGGGGAAAGCTGCGGGTGAGCACGTTCGCCGCCGCGCGCAGGGCCGCGTCTCCTCCGGGGTGCCCGTAGCGATCGTTGATCGCCTTGAAGTGATCGAGATCGATCATCAAGAGCGACGAAGGGAGCTTGAACTGATCGGCGAGGCCGACCGCCTTGGCCAGCTCGGCGTCGAAGCCGCGCCGGTTGACGAGGCCGGTGAGCGGGTCTTCCTCGGCGAGCTGCTCGGCGGTCTGCAGCCGCTCGCTCATCGCCGCCATCCGCGCGCTCATCTCCGTCTCCTGCTCGGCCTGGCGCGCGCGGTGGGAATCGAGCACCGCCGAGACCGCGTCGGCGGCGTGCTCGGCGGCCCTCTTCAGCGCGTGCAGGTCGTTGCTCCCGGCGGCGGCGCGCAGCTGCTCGAGCTGCTGCGCGAGCCGGCCGTCGAGCACGCGCTCCTCGGCGATCGCCTCGCGCACGCGCGAGACGAGGCCGTGCACGGTCGAGCGGTAATCGGAGAGCGCCTGGCGGACGTAGTCGGCCTCCTCTCCGCGCAGCGCGGCGATGAAGGTGCGCACCCCCGCCCAATCGCGGCGCGCGAGCGGTCCGCGCGGCTCGTCGCCCTCGGCCGCGCCCGGCCGCGCCACGCCCAGCAGCAGATGCGAGGCCCACGCCTCCAGCTCGCGCGCGGTCTGCGCCGCCTCGCGCGTGGGCAGGTTGAACGCGTGCCGCGCCCAGACGCGGAGGAAGCTGGCCACCGCATCGACGCCGCGATCCGACTCTTCGGGATTCATCACCGCTCCATTCAACTCGACAGTCGCTTGACCATGATCACATGCGGCAGGCCGACTTCGACGAACGGCTCGCCGACCGCGCGGTAGCCGAGCCGCGCATAGAAGCCGGACACTCCGGCGCGAGCGTGCAGCGAGACGTCGAGGATGCCCCGCCCGCGCAGGTCGTCTTCGAGCGCGCGCACCAGCCGCGCGCCCAGGCCCTGCTTCTGGTGCGCCGGATCGACCGCCATCGCGCGCAGCCGCCCGCTCTGGAAATCGAAGAGCACGCAGCCCGCGAGGCTCTCGGGCGTCCCCGGCTGCCAGGCGACGTAGTGCAGCGCGCGCTCTTCGCCCGCGAAGCCGACCTGCGCGCGGCCCATCCCCAGCGGCGCGCGCAGCACCCGGTAGCGCAGCTCGCGCTCGAGCGGGTAGCGCGGGTCGGTCGCGGGATCGATGCGTTCGATCAGCATGCGCGCGAAGGTCGCACAGATCGCCCCGCGGGGAGAACCGGTCGATTTGACAGGGAGCGAATCCCCTTCTAAATTACCAGTCGGTTATTTAACCAGGTGGTAATCCATGCGCCCCGACAAGCTGAACACGATCTTCGCCGCTCTCTCCGACCCGACCCGCCGGGGCATCCTCGCGCGCCTGGCCACCGGCGCGGCGAGCGTCTCCGAGCTGGCCCGCCCCTTCGAGATGAGCCAGCCGGCCATCTCCAAGCATCTTCAAGTCCTCGAGAAGGCCGGGCTGATCAGCCGCGGACGAGAGGCGCAGTGGCGGCCCTGCCAGCTCGAGGCCGCCGGCCTGGAGGGCGCGTCGGACTGGCTCGATGGCTACCGCCGCTTCTGGAACGGCAGCGAGAAGCCGGCGGCGCGCGAGCCGGCGAAGAAGAAGGAGAAGGGCCATGGCCGCAGGAAGAAGTGACGGATGCTGGCTGCGGGCGGCGGTCGCCCGCTGATGCCGCGCCGCAAGCAGCCCGACCCGGCAGACCCGGCGGCGCCGTTGCCGCGGCTCAAGCCGATGTTGAAGAAGGCGCGGGCGCAGAGCGGGCTCACCCAGGAGGAGCTGGCGCGGCTCGCAGGTCTCTCGCGCCAGTCGCTCAACCAGATCGAAAACGGCAGCGCGGTCCCCTCGACGGCGATCGCGCTGCAGCTGGCGCGGGCGCTCGGTTGCCGGGTCGAGGAGCTGTTCGCGCTGCAGGACGCGGGCGAGCTGCGCGCGACGCTGGCGCAGCCGCTCGCCGACGCAAAGGGCACGCCGTCGGCGCGGGTGGTGGTCGCGCGGCTGGGCGGCCGCTGGATCGCGCACGCGCTCAACCCGATGCAGCGCCCGCGCGATCTGGGGCTCTCGGCCGACGCGCTGCTGCTCGGCGCGCGCAGCGAGATCGCGCCGCCTGCCAAGGCCGGAGCGGTGCGGCTCAAGCCGCTCGGCGAGCTGTCGCGCCTGGCGGACAACCTGCTGCTCGCCGGCTGCGATCCGGCGCTGGGGATCCTCGCCGAGCGCGCGCAAGGCCGGAACAGCTCGCGCAGCGTCTGGCTCGAGGCGGCGAGCGGAGCCGCGCTGGGAGCGCTCGCGCGCGCCGAGGTCCACCTCGCGGGCGCGCACCTCTTCGACGAAGAGAGCGGCGAGTACAACGTGCCCTTCGTGCGCCGCGCCTTCGCCGGCCGGCCGATGGTGGTGATCACGCTGGCCCAGATCGAAGAGGGGCTCGCCCTCGCGCCGGGCAATCCGCTGCGCATCCAGCAGGTGGCGCACCTCGGCCGGCGCGGCGTGCGCATCGTCAACCGCGAGCCGGGCGCGGGCGCGCGCAGGCTGCTCGATCGGCAGCTCGCCGCGGCGGGCATCGCGCCCGCGTCGCTGCAGGGATACTCGCGGATCGCCTCCGGGCACCTCGAGGCGGCGCAGGCGGTGGCGCTGGGGGCCGCCGACGCGGCGATGGTCACCTGCAGCGCCGCGCTCGCGTTCGGCCTGACCTTCCTCCCGCTCGCCAGCGAGCGGTTCGACCTGGCGCTGCCCAAGGAGTCGCTCTCCGATTCGCGCGTCGCGCGGCTGCTCGAGACGCTCGCCTCGGCGGGCTACCGGCAGGAGCTGGGCAGCATCGGCGGCTACGAGACGCGCCGCTGCGGGACCATCGCCGCCGAGCTGTAAGGCGGGCCTCGCGCGGGCTCGTTCCGGCCGCTGCCCGCCGCGCGGCCGTGGCAAGGCCGGCAAGGGCGCGCTCTCCAACGTCCATCCGCAGGAGCTGCTCGCGCGAAATTCGCGGTAGCGTCGCCGCGCATGCTCCCGCTCCTCTCCCACGCGCAGGCGCGCCGGCTCTTTCTCGGCGCCTCGGCGATGCTCGAGGACCCGGCGCGGCGGGCCACCCCCGCGTCGCTGCTCGCGCTCATCGAGCGGCTCGGGTTCGTGCAGGTCGACTCGATCCACGTGCTCGAGCGGGCGCACCACCTCACGCTCCGCTCGCGCCTCGACGGCTACACGCACGAGATGCTGCGCCAGCTCCTCGAGGAGCAGCGGCGGCTCTTCGAGCACTGGACGCACGACGCGTCGATCGTGCCGGTGCGCTGGTTCGCTCACTGGAAGCTGCGCTTTCTCCGCGATCGCGAGCGCATGCGCTCCAACCGCTGGTGGCAGCACCACCTCGGCGACGGGGGCGAGCAGGTGGTCGCGGCGGTGCGCGCGCGCATCGCCCAAGAAGGTCCGCTGCGCTCCGCGGATTTCGAGCACGCGGGCAAGCGCGAAAGCTGGTGGGGCTGGAAGCCGCAGAAGGCGGCGCTCGACTTTCTCTGGCGCAGCGGCGAGCTGATGGTGCCGCGGCGCGAGCGCTTCCAGAAGCTCTACGACCTGACCGAGCGGGTCCATCCGAGGGAGCACGCGGCTCCGGCGCCCTCGAGCGGAGAGCACCTCGACTGGGCTTGCCGCACCGCCGCCGAGCGGCTCGCGCTCTTCACGCCGCGCGAGCTTTCGCAATTCTGGAACGCGATCGATCTCGCGGCGGCCCGCGCCTGGTGCGGCCGGGAAGCGAAGGCGGGGGCGCTCGAGGAGGTGCGCGTCGAGAGCGCCGACGGCAGCATCGCCAAGGCATTCGCGCTGGCCGGCTGGCGCGCGCGGCTCGCATCGCTCCCCGACGCGCCGGCGCGCACGCGGCTGCTCTGCCCGTTCGACCCGATCCTCCGCGACCGCGAGCGCGCGCGCCGCCGCTTTGGATTCGACTATCGGCTCGAGGTGTTCATCCCCGAGCGGCAGCGGACGCACGGCTACTTCGTGCTGCCGATCCTCGAGGGCGAGCAGCTGATCGGCCGGCTCGATCCCAAGCTGCACCGCGCGGCCGGCGTGCTGGAGATCCGCGGCCTCTGGTGGGAGCCCGGCGTGCGGCCGACGAAGGCGCGGCTGCGCGGGCTGCGCGACGAGCTGGAGCGGCTCGCGCGCTTCGTCGGTGCGCGCGCGATCGAAATGCCTAAGGCGAATTCGCCGTCAGGCGCAGCGGCACTTCGAGCTCGAGCGGCTCGCCCGAGCCGGGCAGGCGCCACGTCGAAGCGGCCCGCGAGAAGCAGTCCTCGGTCTCGTCGGGGAGGATGAGGCCCTTGGCGGAGAAGCGCTCGACGCCGCCGTCGGCGCGGATGTCGAGCACCAGCACGATGGTGCCCGCCGCGCGCTCGTCGCGCTTGAGCCACCGCTCGTAGCAGCCGCGCAGCTCGCCCATCTTCTGGCGGATCGACGCGGCCACGATGCTGGGATCGACGGTCTCTTGCGGCGCGGTCGCGCGCACGATGGACGGGCGCGGCGCGGGCGCGGACGGCGCGCTGAGCAGAGCGGGGCCTGCGCTCACGCCGCTCGAGGTCAGCTCGACGAAACCGATCTGCGCCGGCTGCCCGGGCAAGATCGCCGAGACGCGGTGGCGGCCCGGGGGCAACAGTCCGCTCCAGGGCGCGGCGGCGAAGCCGAGCCCGTCCACGTCGACGCGCGCGCCGGCCGGCAGCCCGTCGAAGCGCAAGAGCGCGAGCGGCTGGTCGGACGGTTCAGCGGCGCGCCACTCGCTCGAGGCCAGGAGCGCGCGCTCAGCCGCCAGCACGGCGGGCGAGGGCGCAGCGTCGGCGCGGCTCGGCTCGATCGAGTCGCCGTGCGGAACTTGCAGCCGGCCCGGCCCGCGCACCTCGGTGTGCTGCGCGGGATCGACCGCGTCGCGCACCGCCACCAGGCCGTGCTGCACTTCGACCAGCACGTCGTCCTGCTCGCGCGCGACCGCGAACGCCGTGCCGACCACCTCGACTTCGCGCGGCCCCGCCGAGACGACGAAGCGCGCGTCGCCGACCAGCGGCCGCACCGCGCAGGCGATCCGGCCCGACTCGATCGACAGATGCGTGCGCCCTTCACGCAGCGAATCGATCGCAAGCTCGCTGCGCGGCTCGAGCACAAAGCCAGTTCCTGGAGCCAGCGCGATGGAGGCCTGCCCGTCGTCCGCGCGCAGCTGCGCCTTCTCGCCGAGCGGCTGGCCCGGCGCCAGCGCCTGCCAGGGCGACTGCGCGTCCTCGCGGAACCAGACCTCGCCCTGCACCAGCGTCGCCTGCGCGCGCAGCAGCGGCCGCGCGTCGGCCTGCGCCAGCGCGGGCGCGTCGTTGGTGTGCTCCCGCAACTGCGGAGCGCGCAGCGCGAGCAGGCCCGCCACCAGCGCGGCCGCCAGCGCGAAGCCCGCGGGCACGAGCCAGCGCGCCGCGAACAGCTCGCGCCAGGCCGCGCGCTGCAGCTCGCCCGCCGCGCTTCCCACCGGTCCGGCGAACAGCTTCGATTCGATGCGGCGGAACGTCAGCTCGTCGAGCTCAGCGGGGGGGATCGCGCGGAGCAGATCCTTGCGCGCCTTCGCGCGGGCCACCGCGGCCTGGCAGCGCGCGCAGCGGCCCAAGTGCGGCGCAGACGCTCCGGAGAAGGCGATGCGCTCGATCTCGTCCTGCGGAAGATGCCGGGTGGGGTCGCTCATGGCGCGACCTCCTTGCTCTCGAAGAGCTCGGCGAGCGCGGGGTCCTCGCTCGCCAGCTTCTCGAATTCGCGCCGCGCGTAGAAGAGCCGCGTGCGCACGGTGAGGATGTTGCTGTCCAACATCTTGGCGATCTGCGCGGCGTCCAGGCCGCGGATGTCGTGGAGCACCAGCACCGCGCGCTTCTTGGGGGCGAGCTGGTCGAGCAGCGCCTCGGCGCGGCTCCAGCGCTCCTTGGCGAGCAGCTCGCGGGAGGGATCAGCGCTGGGATCGACCACGTCGGCCTCCTCTTCGTTTCCCGCGACCTGCAGCGCCTGGCCCGGCCGCGACATCTTGCGCCGGTGCTTCATCGCCACGTTGAACGCCAATCGGTAGAGCCAGGTGGTGAAGGCGCTGCGGCCTTCGAATCGGTGCACGGAGCGGAACAGCTCGACGAACACTTCCTGCACGACGTCGGCGAGGTCGGAGCGCGGGACCACCTGCGAGAGCTGCGCTGCGACCTGACGGTGATGCTTGGTGTAGAGCTCGCGGAACGCGGCGCGCTCGCCGCGGCGACAGCGCTCGACCACGTCCAGCGCGGGCGGCGTCGTCATCGGTTCGAGCGCATCAGGCATCAAGGAAAGGGCCGCCAATCCTGCTCCGCGGTGGTGTCGCGCGGGCCGGCGAGCGAAGTCAATCGCCACCGGCCCGCGCGAGGGGGAACTCATTGCACGTTGAAGCTGGCGATCGCGGTGCCGCCGCCGTCGAAGGCGAGCGTGGCCGTGCCGGTCAGCTGGCCGCCGACGCTGGTGAACGTCACCGTGCCGGAGCTGGCCGAGAGCTGCGCGTAGAGGAGCAGGTTGGGCGTCGCCTGCACCGAGGTCGTCAGCTGCGCGCTCAGCTCGCCGGCGGCGGTGCCGATGTTGAACGTGCCGGCCGCGGCGGGGCAGCTCTTCAGATCGATGACCAGCTGGCCCTGGCTCGGGTCGCTGCCGACGAGGACGAGGCCCAGATCTCCCGCGTCGTCCACCGCGGTGATGAAGGCCTCTGCGCTGGCGAGTCCGCCGGCCGCGGCGGGAAAGGCGGAGCAGCTGTCGAGCGCGCCCAGGGTCCACGAGGCGCTGCCGGTTCCAGGCAGGGTGCTGTTGCAAGCGGTCGAGGGGGGGCTCGAGGGAACGCAGGTGTTGGCCTGGCAGGCCTCGCCCTGCGGGCAGTCCTGATCGGTGCTGCACTGCACGCCCGCGTCGGCGTTGCCCACGCAGCAGCCGCTGCTGCCGCAGGTGCCGCCATCCTGGCCGCAGTCGGCGTCGGCGCGGCAGGCGATCGCGCAGGTGGGCGCCGTCGAGGTGGCGCAGACTCCGTTGCTGCAGACTTCGCCCTGGGCGCACTGCGCGTCGGCGGTGCAGGTCGCGGTGAGCAGCTGGAAGGCGCCGCTGAGCGAGCCGGTGATGCGGCTGCCGACCGCGGCGCCGGCCGCGCGCAGCGAGACGGTGCCGCTCAGGACCTGCGCCACTTCGCTGCCGTCGGCGACGTTGAAGAGGCTGACCAGCACGTGCGTGTTGTCGATGGTGAGCGCGCCGGCCGCGAAGGTCGCGTCGTCGATCGCGAGCACCAGGCCGACACCGCTCTGCGCGGTGAAGTTGCCGATGACCACTTCGTGCCAGAGCGTGCTGCCATCGGAGCCGGAGGAGGCGGCGCTCTGCGGCCCGCCGGTGAGCACGCCGTTGGCGGTGGTGACCGAGTAGCTGCCGGTGCCGGCGGGGTTGCCGGCCCAGGTGCTCGAGTCGACCACCGGCGCGTCGAACTGCGCGGTGCCGGCGTCGGCGTCGCCGTCGGCCGCGCGGGCGCCGAAGGTGACGCTGTACCCGAGCGCGGCGGTCGGCGCGGTGGGCTGCGTCTTGGTCTGCGCGGGACCGGCGCAAGCGACCGCGGTGAGCACGACCGCGGTGGCCAGCGAGAGCCGAGTGGGGATGGAGCGAAGGAGTGCGTTCATGGTGGGGGAGACTCCGGGAGCAGCGAGAGGTTCGCTTGCTTTGTGTCGGGAGCTCCGCCGGCCATTCACGCGGGCCGCGAAAAATCGCGCCGATGCCGATCTGGCGCGAACGCTGCGCCGCCGGATGGCGGATTGTCGCCGCGGCCGCATTCGAGACGAATTGTTGCATGCACAAGTATTTTCGCCTGCTCGCCGCGGCCGCCCTGCTGCTCGCCTCGACCGCTGCGCCGGCCCGCCCGATCGCGCGCGGCCACGACCTGCGCGGCCCGGGCGCGCCTCGAGCGGCGGTCCAGACCAGCGGTCTCATCTATTACGGCGGGCCGGTCATCTCGAACCCCAAGGTCTATGTGGTCTGGTGGGGCGACCCGGCCAACCTGAACCCCGACATCACCGGCGGCACCACCAGCATCGCTTCGTTCTTCGAGGGCGTGCTCGACTCCCCGTTCATCGACGCGTGGGCGCAGTACGACACCAACATCGCCGCGCAGGCCGGCTCGGACGTGGGAGACGCAGGCACCAACCAGCTCATCGGCCGCGGCAACTACGCGGGCACGTACACGCTGTCGAGCATCCCCGCGGGCAACGTCACCGACGCCCAGATCCAGACGGCGCTCGAGGCCGCGATCACCGCGGGCACGCTGCCGCCCACCGACGCGAACACCATCTACGCCATCTACTTTCCAGCCTCGGTCACCATCAACCTCGACGCGGCGTCGCCCAGCTGCTCCACCTTCGGCGGATACCACGATCAAAGCGCGACGCTGGGGGCGATCTATCTCGCCATCCCCGACTGCGGCTACGCGTTCCTCGACTACTGCTCCGTGAGCAGCCACGAGCTGGCCGAGGCGACCACCGACGTCATCCCCACGCCCGGCTCGAACCCCGACTATCCGCAGGCCTGGAACGACTCGCAGGGAAATGAAGCGGGCGATCTCTGCGAGACGACGGGCGGGCTCGTCTCCACGCCGCTCGGCTCGTTCGGAGTGCAGGGGATCTGGGACCAGCGCAGCAAGAGCTGCCAGATCACGGCGCACGCGGCGCAGGACTTCAGCGTCGCGTTCAGCCCGCACGCCTGGAACCTCGCGATTGGCGGCAGCGCCACGCTGTCGGTGCAGACCGCGCTGGTGGCGGGCGCGGCGCAGACGCTCGCGCTCGCGGTGCAGGCGCCCGCGGGCATCACCGCGTCGCTCGCCGCGAGCACCCTCCAGAGCGGCGCCTCCACCACGCTGACGCTCTCCGCGAGCAGCGCGGTGCAGGCGGCGCAGGTGATCGTCACCGCCACCGCGGGCAGCGGCGCCACCGCGCTGGTCCACACCGCGTCTCTGCTGGTGGACGCGGCCGCCGTTACCAGCGATTTCTCGCTTTTGCTCACGCCCCCCGAGCAGCAGATCACCGCCGGCTCGACCGCGACCTATATGGTGCAGACGGTCGCCGACGGCGGCAGCGTGCCACCGATCTCGCTGAGCGTGATCGGGCTCGGCAGCACCATCGGCGCGACGCTCGCGCCTGCGCAGGTCGATGCCGGCACGAGCAGCACGCTCACGCTCAAGACGCCCCGCACGCTGCTCGGCTCCTATCCGTTCCAGATCGTCGCCCGCGCCGACCTCACCCACACCATCAGCGGCACGCTCACCGTGACCGCCCCGACAGACGGTGGTTCGCCCGCGGACGGCGGCGCGGGCGATGGTGGCGCGAGCGACGGCGGGCACAGCAACACGAGCTCCTCGAGCGGCGGCTGCAGCAGCGCGCCCATCGAGACCCTCGGTCTCTCTCTGCTGGCCGCGCTCTGGCTCGCCAGCCGCACGCGCCGCCCGCAGGCGCGCTAGCTCCGCCGCTCTCGCTGCGAGGGCGCGTCGCTCGTGGTTGGAGTGTCGGCGATCCGCAGCATCTCCTTCGTCTAGGCCGCCAGCGCCGCGAAGAAGTCGAGCGCGGCGCGCTGCAGCTGATCGATGCCCGGCGTCTCGAGCGGGAAGTGGCTCGCCCCCTCGAGGACGATCATCTTCTTCTCGCCGCCGAGCCGATCGAAGAAGCGCTGGCTGTGCACGATGTCGGTCATCCGATCCTCGCCGGGGTGCGCGAGCAGGATCGGGCAGACGCGAAACGCCTCCGGCTCGATGGCCGGCTCGGCCTCGAGGAAGGTGCGGAGGAATCGCGCTGGCATCCACGTCCCGCCGCCGAGCCGGTCGCCGCTGCAGAGCGCGGAGAGCGCCGGATTGTTGGAGATGCGATCCATCTTGGTGATCTGTCCCATCGGGAGCGGCAGCGGGTCGAGCAGCGGCGAGAGGTTCCGCATCGCCCAGACCCCCGCGCCGCCGAGCAGCCGGTTCTTCGCGAACCCCGCGCGCACCGCCGGCTCGCGCGTGTCGGCGAAGGTGGTGGCCATGATCCCCGCCACGCTGCCGCCCGCGCGCGCCGTCTGTGCGGCCGCCTGGTAGGCGAGCAGCCCGCCCAGGCTGACGCCGAAGATCGCAATCGGCCGCCCATCGCGCTTCTTCTCGGCGGCGACGAGATCGCAGACGCAATCGATCCAGAGCTGATATCGCAGCGAGCCCCAGGGCGCGCGCGTCAATCCATATCCGGGCAGATCGGGCGCGACGGTCTCATATCCATGCTTCTTCGCGAGCACCGATACCGGCGCCATGACCCGGCCATACGCACCTGCGCCGTGGAGGACGATGACCTTGAGTTTCGCCTCGGGCGAGGCCATCCGGTCGAGGTGCACATCGAGGCCGCGCCAGCTCCACCACTCCTCGGCGGGCATATCGTCCGGTGTGCAGCGCATATTCTCGGGATAGAAGGCTTGATATCGCTTCCATTCGGAGAGTTCGGCATAGCTGCGCGCGGTGTGGTTCATGAGCGAGGTGTCGCAGATCGCGCACCGCGGGCCAATGACGGCGCACGACAAAGTCGTGACCCGGCGCGACGCGCAGGCCACCGGCAGCCGCGCGTCGGGAGAGGTTATGAGATGTGCTCTAGCCCGCCGCGAGCGTGCGCGAGCGGCTCTCGAGCGGCGTCAGGCCGGTCCAGCGCTTGAACGCGCGAAAAAACGCGCTCGGCTCGGAGAAGCCGAGCAGGAACGATATTTCCGAGATGGTCAGAGACTTATCCTCGAGATATCGCCCCGCGAGCTCGCGGCTCACCTCGTCGCGCAGCGTCTGGAACGCGGTGCCCTCTTCCTTGAGCCGCCGCTGCAGGCTGCGCGGGCTGAGCGCGAGCTTGCGCGCGATATCCTCGATGCTGGCGAGATCGTTGCGCAGCCCCTCGACCAGCAGGCTGCGGACCTGCGCGGTCAGCTCGCCTTGATTGGCGATCGGCCGCAGGCTGTTGGCATATCGGGTCAAGAGCGCGGACAGGTTCGCGTCCGCTGTCGCCAGCGGTGAGCCGAGGGCAGCGAGCGGAAACGTGAGCTGGTTGAGCGGCCGCCCGAAGCGGACCGGCGCATCGAACCAGGCGACATAAGCGCTGACGTCGGGCGGCGCGCGGTGCGTGAAATCGACCGCGATCGGGCGCAGCGGCTGCACGCTCAAGCGGCGCGCCTCCGCCGCGAGGATGGCGAAGCAGAGCTCGTGCATCGGATTGGCGGACGGGGCCTTCTCTTCCAAGACGCGCACATGGAGCTGCCCGCGCTCCTCGATCAGCCCGACCGATACCGCGCTGTTGAGCAGAGAGAGATATCGAGTCCACTGCTTGAGCGCGAGGCCGACGGTCGGCGCGCTCCGGCAGATGTATTCGACGGTGCCGAATGCGCCCGCGGGCGTGGCCGCGGCGATCCGCAGAGCGATCTGCGGATCGCCGCTGAGCGCCACCAGTCCATTCCAGGCATTTGCGAGCTGCGCAGGGGATATCCGGCCTTCACTGTCCGCGAGCTGCGCGGGAGCAATGCCCGCGCTGGCGCAGAGCGACTCAAGCGCACCGGCGGGCGCCGCCGCGAGCGCGCCGAAGACCGGGCGGACAAGCAGCACGCTGACGGAGCCAGGATCGCGAGGCATGCCCGCATTCTTCACAGCGGCCTGGCGGCGTCAAACGGCCGCGCGAAACTATCGAAGGATAATCCAGACTGCGAGCCAGGCGAGCCCGCCGCCAGCGGCGAATATCGAGGACGATATCGCCGCGCGATCGATCCCCTGCCGCCGCAAGAGCGGAATCGCGATGGAGAGGAGGTCGCCCGCGTCCATTGCGGCATTGAACAGGATCATGAAGCCGAGCGTCTCGAGGTGGGCGAGCGAATAGAAGATGAGCACGCCCAATCCGATGTCGCGCACGCCAAAGAAGCGGGCCATCAGCCGCGTGGTCGGGTTGTCGTGCGCGGCGGGAAATCCGAGCCGCACCGCCATCGAGGTCGCGCCGGCCATCGGCACCATGCCGATGAGCACGCGGCCGATCGCCATTGCCATCATGATCATTCGCATCGTGCCGGACATGGAATCCTCGCGGGCAAATACCGTCTGGCGCCTTGTGCCACGCGGCTGCGCGCGATCCTATGACCCGCGGCGACAATCGATTGACCGGGCGCGACGGCCTCGCGCCATTGAATGAGGGCTCAGCGGCCGCTCTTGATGCGCAGGAGGCCGATCAGCGTCATCTTCAACAGCAGCGCGCCGTGGCGGAAGCGGCTGATGTTGGTCGTGCCATAAGTGCGCGCGAGATATCGGATAGGAACGTCGATGATTCCCAGGGAGAAGACGGCAGCGGGGAAGAGCAGCTCGAAGTCGCCGAAAGGATCGAAGTCGCCGAAGTCGGCGCGCCAGCGGGCGATGCGCTGGTAATCATCGCGGCGCAGCAGCTTGGTGCCGCACAGCGAGTCGCCGATGCGGCTGTCGAGCACGGTGCTGAGCGCCTTGGCGAAGAAGACGTTGCCCAGCCGGTTGAGGAAGCGCATCGCGTCCCCCTCCATTGGATAGACGAGGCGCGAGCCGTTGATGAAATCGGCGAGGCCCTCGCAATAGGCATCATAGAAGCGGGTGAGCAGCTCGGGCGGCATGGTGAGGTCCGCGTCGAGAATGGTGACCAGCTCGCCAGTCGCATGCGCGAACCCCAGGCGGACGGCGTCGTTCTTTCCGGTGCCGGTCTGGCGATAGGCCTGCAGTGTGAATCGATCGGCATAGAGCGGGAGCAGCCGCTGTATCTCCTCCCAGGTGCCGTCGGAAGAGTGGCCCTCGACGAAGATCACCTCGAGCGGCGCGCCGAAGTCGGGCATGCGGCGCAGCGCGCTCTCGAGATTGCCGCGTTCGTTGCGGGCCGGAATGACCACGGTCAGCGAAGGGCGCGCCGATTCCCGGAGGATCGGCCGAAGAGAAATCACCTGGGTCACCGCGAGGTGACGCAACAGCGGTATCCACGGCATTCCCCGGTTGATCAAGCTGCCGAGTCCGAGCAGCCGATAAGGGAAGTATCCAACCGGCCGGGCGCGGACCAGCTCATATCCCGACAGCGCGGCGATGTTGCGAAAGTCGGTGGCGGTCAGAAAGGTGCTGGGCTGCTCGCCTTTGCGAAGGCCGAGCGCGTTGGCCAATCGATACAGAAAAGAGAGGTATGGATTGTAAGCCACGACCAATACCCGTGAAGAGCGGGCGAGCTTGGGCTTGAGCGCGCTGAGCACGCCTTGGATATCGTAGTGGTGATTGAAGGTTCCGCTGATGAGCACGGCCAGCTTGAGCGCCTTTGGCGCGCTCGACCAGTCGGGCATCGCGGCCATATCCCGGGCGGTCTCCCGCGCAGGACAGTCGAGGCGCTCGAGCAGATCGCCCGGATCGGTCGGGAGCGGCTCGAGCTGGATCACCCGATCGCAATAGCGGGTGATCGTCGAGAGCTCGCGGGCGATCAGGTCTTTGACATAGCTCTGCCAGCCGGAGCGCCGCGCCGCTGGAGCGGGCAAAGAAGACGTCGGTTCATTCATGGGCGCGCCAGGAATCATGCGGGGAAAGGCGCGTCAACGGGGCGCGGGCGCGCCGTCGTCCAGTTGGTCCGAGACGATCGGATCGGCCGCGCCCGATGTCCAGGGCAGCGCAGGCCACCAGCGCCGCAGCGCGGGCGGATGCTCCGGCTCGATGCTCTCGCCCGGGCGCGGGACCGCGATGGCGACGCCGCTCTGCGCGGCCGCCGCGATGGCGCGCTCGGCCGGCTCGGTCCAGCCGTGCGCCGCCAGGGCGAACAGCCCCCAATGAACAGGAATGAAGAGCCTGCCGCGGACCCACTGGTGCGCCCGCACCGCCTGCTCGGGGCCCATATGCCAGTCGGGCCAGGCGGCCGCATATTGGCCAACTTCAATCATCGTTACATCGAAGGGGCCGAGCCGATCACCGATGGTGCGCAGCGCGGGGAAGAGGCCGCTGTCGCCCGAATAGTAGGCCCGGTGCGCGGGACCTATCAGCGCATATCCCGCCCAGAGCGTGGAGTCCTGGTCGAGCAGCGAGCGGCCCGAGGCGTGGCGCGCGGGGACGCAGTGGATCTGCAGCGGCCCGACCCTCGCGGTCTCCCACCAGTCCATTTCAACGATGTGGCTGCGCGGAACTCCCCAGCGGGCGAGGTGCGCGCCGACGCCGAGCGGAACCACGAAGGTGGTGTTCCAATCCTTCATGGCCCGCAGGGTATCCATATCGAGATGATCATAATGATCGTGCGATATCAGCACGGCGTCGATCGCGGGCAGCTCTGCAAACGGCAGCGGCGGCGGATACCAGCGCTTGGGTCCGAGCCAGGGGATGGGCGAGGCCCGCTCGCTCCACATCGGATCGACCAACACGCGCGCGCCGTCGATCTCGATGAGCGACGTCGAGTGGCCGAGCCACGTCACGCGCAGGCCTGACGCGGGCGGCGAATCAAAGCGGTGGCGATCGACCGGCTCGAACGGCACGGGCGAGCGAGGGGTCACCTCGGCGCTCGGGTGGAGCATCGTCGCGAGCGTTCCGCCGATCGAATTGATGAGCGGCTGCGGGTTTTCGAAGCGGTGCCCGCGATGCTCGGGCGAGCGCTGGAGCCGCTCCAGCTCCGCGCCGCGCTCCTGCCCGCCGAAGGCCGCGCGGTGGTCGAGCAGCACGGCGGCGACGGCGAGGAGCGCGGCGAGCGCGGCCAGGCCCAGCGCGCGCCAGACAAGCCGTAGGGCGCCGCTCTCCATTCGAGGCAGCTCTACGCCTTCGAGGCGTCGAGCGCGGCGGTGACGATGCCGTGCACGGCGTCGAGCTTGCGCGCGCGGGCGGCCAGCTCCTTGCGCTCCTGCGCGGGCAGCGAAGCGTTGCGCGCGCGAACCGCGAGCACGGCCGCGCGCACCTCGGGCTCGAGATCGATCTGCTCCAGCTCCGCCTTCTGCCCGCGCGCGAAGGCCTCGGCCACCTCGAGCTCGTGCGGGTCGAGCATCCGCACGCGCAGGAGCGACTGGTGCAGCTCGGTGTCGTTCACGCGCGCGGCGTCGAGGGCGAGCAAGGTCCAGGTGGTGCGATCGAGCTGCGCCAGCTCGAGCTGCGAGCAGCTGCGGCCGAGCTGCAGCGCCGCCGCGGCGTCGGTCGCGACCGCGCGGATGAGCTTCGCCCGCGCGTCCTTCGCGTCCGCGGGGAGCGCGAGCCCGGCCCGCGCGCGCTCGGCGGCCAGCGACCCCGGGCTGTCGCTCTCGATCCCGGCGATGAGCGCCTCGCCCTGCTCGTGGCCGCTCAGCTGCGCGGCGCGCACGAGCATGTCGTCGCGCTCTCCTTCCGGCCCGTCGCTGATCATCTGCTGCGCGAGCGCGATCGCCTGCGCCCGCTTGCCGCGCGCCGCCAGCGCCCAGACCTGCAGCTCGGCCGCCTCGCCCGCGAGCGGCGCGGAGACCTTCTCCAGCCGCTCCCAGGCCTCGCTCGCGCCTGCCCAGTTCTCGCTCTGCTCGCGCGCGAAGACGACCGACTTGAGCAGATACGGATCGCGGGGGAAGCGCTGCAGCAGCGCCTCGAGCTGCGCGTGCGCGGCCGGGCCGCTCTGCAGGCGAATCGCCAGATACTGCGCGCTCGCGTCGTCGGGGTGCGCGGCCGCGCGCGCCTTGTACTCCTCGAGCACCGCCGCGGCGTGGCCCGCGCGCGCCGACGCGTCCTGGTAGAGCCGGGCCGCCTCGATGTCTCCCTCGTGTGCGTCGCGCCCCTTCTTGGCGAGCGCGCTCGCGCCCTCGGCGTCGCCGGCGAGCAGCGCGGTCTGCACCGCGCTCATCGTCGCGTCGGCCGACCACTTGTCGAGCGCGGCCAGCGGCGCGAGCAGCCGCGCGGCCTCCGCGTACTGCGCCTTCTTCTCCATCGCGCCCACGCAGATGCGCGTGTACTGACCTTCCTTGATGTCGGTGCGCGGATAGTCGACCTGCACGCGCACCGCGCGCTTTTCGTGCTCGCCCAAGCTGATCTCGTGCTCGGGCTCCTTGAGGACGAAGGCCACCGGGTCGACATCGACGATGGGCACCCCGCAGTAGAGGTCGAGCAGCTTCGAGGAGTCGCTCTCGGGCAGCGGCTTCTCCTCGTAATAGATCTCCGCGCGGTAGAGCGGCATCGCGCCGGCGATGTTCCAGGCGAAGAGATCGCGGCGCGACGGCACCTGCACGTCGCGCTCGTCGAGCACCACCTCGCCCGCCTGCGCGCGCAGGTGAGTCATTCCCGACGGCACTTCGATCGACGCGTCGCCGCGCGCCGGCACGTCGACATGCAGCGCGCCGATGGTCGCCTGCACCGGGACATCGAAGCCGTTCACCACCCGCATCTGCTGGTGGCGCGCGGCGTGGAACGCCAGCAGCGCGGCGCAGGCGAGGCCGGTCGCGACGCCGACCCCGGCGAGCTTGCGATAGAGCACGCTGCCCAGCCCCGGCGGCACGCGCGCGAAGATGTTCCAGGTGCTGCGAACGCCGCCCGACGCCTTGCGCACGACGTACGCGCCGAAGGGAAAGACGGGGATGAAGAAGAGGAACACCAGCGCGTGCATCGCGATGTACGTGCCGTCCGGCTGCTCGTCGGACTTGCCGACGAAGCCGGTGCCGAAGCCGTTCACCGTGTGCAGCGAGGGCGACTTGACGATCGGCTTGGCGAAGGCGCGCCGGTTGGCGAGCACCGACTCGAGCGCGCTGCGCTGCGTGGGCAGGCGGCCGAACAGCTTCGCCATCTGCAGCGCGCGGTAGACGCGGAAGAGATCGCCGCTCTCGACCGCCGCGGCGACGGCGGGGTCCTGCGCGAGCGGCTCGAGCTCGGGGATGCGGGCGAAGAGTCCGGACGGGTCTTGCGGCACGGGAGGCTCCAGCGTTGAGAGAGGACCGCGACAAACCACGGCGCGCGTACCCGCGATGTGACGGACCGCACGCGCAGCGCCGCCGCCCAACGCCTAGCAGCCGCGATCCCGTTTGGGAATCGGTGGCCCGGCCCCCGCGCGCGGTTCGCCCCGGCTCAGCCCGAGCTCCGCTACCCGATGTCGATGTCCGACAGCGGCGGGGTGGTGGGCGTCTGCACCAACATCGCCTCGGGCGACAGCGCCTCGGTGCTCTGGCACGGATTCGAACAATCGTTCTAAAAATAGAACGATCGTTCTAAAGTGTGCGGCCGCCCGCAAGGGGGCCGCGCACTTCTGCCCCGGGGCCCGGGCCTCGCCGCCGCAGCAGCGCGAGCAGCTCCTTGCCCTCGCGCGCAGGGGCCGAGGCCCGCGCAGGCGGCGCGATTGATTCAAGCGTGAACGCGGAGCCGAAGCGCGGCTCGATCTCTCCGGGCGCGATGGCGAACGGCGGTCCCCCTTCGCGGCCGTCGGTGGGGAAGACGAGAAAGAGCAGCACACCGCCCGGCCGCACCAGGCGCGCGGCCGCGCGTGCGTAGTCATCGCGGCGCGAGGGCTCGATGGCGCAGTAGCAGGTGTTCTCCCACCAGAGATCGAACGGGGCGGGGCGCGCGGCCTGCCCCGCGAGCGCGCGCTCAGGCAGCCCGGCGAGGTCGAAGAGATCGATCGGCTCGAATCGGGCGCGTGCTTGCAAACCCGCGCGGGCCGCGGCCTCGCGGCTGTCGTGGATGGCCGAGGGCGCGAAGTCGATGCCGAGCGCGTCCCAGCCGCGGCGGGCCAGCTCGAGCACGTCGTGGCCGCGGCCGCAGCCGGGCACGACGGCGCGGCCCGGCGCGAGCGAGTGCGCGCCAAGAAAGTCGCAGAGCGCCGCGGTGGGGCCGCGAAGATCGAATCGGGTCTGGCCCGACTGGTAGACCGACTCCCAGAAGTTTGCGTCCATCGCCCGGTCTTACCGCGCGCCGCAGATCGGCGGCGCCGGGAGCGAAGGCTGGCGCACCCGCAGCAGCTGGCAGGCGCGCGCGCTGAGCGAGGCGAGCGAGACCCCGTGCTCGAGGATCGCCCGCGCGCCCGGCCGCGCGGAGAGCGTGCGATCGCGCGCGAGAAAGAAGGCGACGCTGCCGTCGGGGTCGGGCAGCGCGAGCATCTCCGGCCCGAAGAGCGCGCGCAGCTCGCCGCTCTTGGCGTCGAGGGCGAACGTCCCTTGGCTGCCGGTGGCGAGCCACACCAGCGCGCCGTCGGGCGAGGCGAGCGCGTCCTGCACCGGCTTGTCGCTCAGCTCCACCGCGTGCGCCGCGCCGGGCGCGAGCGCGTAGAGCGCGGTGCTGGTGGCCAGATAGAGCGTGCCCCGCGGCCCGACCGCCAGCTCGCTCGAGGCCTGCACCGCGGTGGTGAGCGGGTAGGCGCCGCGCACCACTTGCAGCGTGCGGCCGGTGGCGGCGTCGACCTGTCGCAGCTCGCCGGTGTCCACCAACGAGAGCCAGGCGGTGTCGCCGCGCGGGTCGAACGCGAGCGTGCCGTAGAGCGGGATCTGCCAGAGCGGCTGCGCCCGATCGAGGGCGCGCCGCTGCAGGCCCCCGCCGGACTCGGCGAAGACCAGGCTCTGCCCGTCGGGCGAGAACGCAAGCGCGCCGAGGCCGCGCGCGTAAGACCGGGCGCGCAGCCGCGGGCCGCTGCCGTCGAACACGGTGAGCTGCGCGTCTCCGAGCGCCGCGACGAACTCGCCCCGCGGCGCGAGCGCGAGCTGCGTCGCGGGCGCCTCGAGCTCGAGCGTGCGATCCGGCCGCCGCATGCCGAGCGGGAGCACGTGCGTGTGGCCCGCTTCGTCGGCGACCAGCAGCGTGCGGCCGTCGGGCGTAAACGAGACGTCGGTGCTCTCCGCGTCGAGCGGCACGCGCAGCAGCATCTGGCCGCTCTCGCGATCGTAGAGGCACAGCCGCGCGCCCCGCTGCACCGCCGCCAGCGTGCGGCTGTCCGGCGCGAAGGCGACCGCGACGAACTGTTCGCGCACGCTGTCGACCGCGACGGGCGCGCGCGCGCCGCTCAGATCGATGAGCGACGAGGCGTCCTGGCTCAGCACCGCGAGCGTCTTTCCGTCGGGCGCGACCTCGGCGACGGTGCCCGCGTGCGCCGCGATCCGGCCGAGCTCGAGCCCGCTGCGCGCGTCGAGCCGCAGCAGCGTCCCATCGCGCAGCGCCAGGACCAGCTCCGCGCCGCCCCGCGCGTACTCGAACATCTCCACCGGCGCGCCGAGCGTCTGCTCGAAGAGCGGCGCCAGCGTCTGCGCGTCCCACGCGAGCAGAGTCAGCCGATCGAACGAGCGGGCCGCCAGCGAGCGGCCGTCGGGCGCGAAGGTCGGGCTGTAGGCGTGCGTCGACCCGCTCGCCTTCGACAGCAGCGTGGTCCGCCCCGAGGGAAAATCGACCACCGTGGGGGTCTGCCCCTGGGTGACCGCGAGCCGGTCCGCGCGCGGCGCCCAGCTCGCGCAGTTCGAATCCGGCAGCCGCAGCAGCACGCGCCCGCTGGCGAGCTCGAGCACCTCCAGGGTGCTGTGCATCGAAGCGTCGACGCTGGTGCGCGCCAGCTTGTCTCCATCGGGCGAGACGGCGATGCAGCTGACGCGGCCGCTCTGCAGCAGACGCTCCTCGGGAGACGTGGCGAGGTTCCAGACGAACAGGCGCGCGTCGTTGGCCGCGGCGGACGCGGCGGCGAAGTGGCTGCCATCGGCGCTCACGGCGGTCGCGCCGATCTCCGCGGGCGCGAGCAAGAGCGGCCAGGGCGCCGCCGCGCGCACGGCCTGCGCGAGACCGGTGTACGCGCTCTCCAGCGGCAGCTCGCCCGCCTCCAGCGCGGGTGCGGCCCCTTCCAGCCCTGCGCGCACCGCTTCCAGCTCGCGGCCCGGCACGCTCGCGAGCACCAGCGCCAGCGCCGACTGCTCCCGCTCGGCCGCGCGGCGCGCCTGCTTCGTCGCGTGCACCGCGTAGGCAAGCGCGAGCACCAGGCCGAGCGCGAGCGCGGCAAAGCCCGCCGCCGTCCTGCGCAGCGAGCGTGCCGACGCGCGATCGCGCTCGGCCTCGCGCTGCGCGGCCTCCTCGCGCCGCGCCACCGCCAGCCCGGCGAGCAGGAACGCGCTCTCGTCGGCCGAGAGACCCTGGCGCCCCTGCGCCCAGCGCAGCGCCTCCTCGAGGACCGCGCCGCGCAGCACCGCGTCGTCGCTCCGCTGCGCGGAGAGCCAGCGCGCGAGCGGCTGCGCGAGCATCCGCTCCGACTCGAGCGCGTGCACCCACTGCGCGTCGAAGACCTCGGCGAAGATCTGGTTGCGCACCACCAGCTCGGCCCGCTCGCCGCGCACCACCCGCGAGGCGGTGCCGGTCAGCCGCAGCTCGAGCTGCAGCGCGTCCTCGCGCTCGGCGGGGATCGACTCGCCCGCGCGCAGCCGGCCATAGAGCGAGAGCAGCTCGAGCGAGCGCGGGCTCGCCAGCAGCCGCCGCTCCGCGTACGAGAGGTTCGGATCCTCGGCGCGCCCCTGCAGGAGGAACAGCTCGCGCACCAGCGGCTCCAGGCCCGCCAGCGCATCGAAGCCGGGCCGCTGCGCGTGGCGCTCCTGCAGCTCCTGGCAGATCCGCATCGTCATGTACGGATGGCCCGACGTCCACGCCATCACCCGCGAGAGCAGCTCCTCGGGATCGCGCGCGAGCGCGCCCAGCGCGGGCAGGAGCGCGCGCGCCTCCTCGCGGGTGAAGTCGTGCAGCGCGATCTGCCTGCCCACGTTGAAGGGAGTGCGCGCGGCGTCGTGCATCAGATCGCCGGGCGTCGCCACGCCGAGCAGGCAGAAGGTCAGCCGCCGGTAGGCCGGCTCCTCCGAGCGCAGGTTCACCGCGTCGCGCAGCGAGCCGAAGAAATCGTCGCTGGAGAACGGGAGCGAGAGCACGGTGTCGATCTCGTCGATGAAGATGACGAGCGGCGCCTCCGAGGCGGGCAGCACGCGGTCGCGCAGGAAGAGCACCCAGCGGCGCAGCGGCGTCGCGTCGCGGTGCCGCTCCCAGAAGTCGGCGGGATCTCCCTCGAGCCGCAGCCGCGACCAGAGCTCCTGCACCACGCCGTAGTACCAGCCGGAGAGCGACGACTCGGCGCCGCCGATGCGGGTGAGGTCGATGGTGGCGACACGCACGCCGTGCGCGCGCAGCTTGCGGGCGGTGCGCACGCGCAGGCTCGACTTGCCGATCTGCCGCGGCGCGAGCAGGAAGCAGGGCTCGCCCGCTTCGAGCGCGCCGAGCAGCTCGGCGTCGGCGGCGCGCTCGATGTAGAGCGCGTCGTCGAGCAGCGTTCCCGCCGGCTGCAGGCGCGGGCTCTCGCTGGCCGGCTCGCTCACGCGATGCTTCCGCGGATCCGCATCGAGACCCCGCTCATGCGCGCCCTGCGCCGACCAGCTTCGAATAGAGCGAGTAGCGCAGCGCGTACTGGCCGCTCGGGTCGCGCACGATCAGGCCCGCCGACTCGAGCCGGCGCGCGTCCTGCGCGGCGAGCGGCGTGCGTCCCCCGCGCGCGACCGCGTCTAGCGCGGCCCCCAGCTCCGGCTGCCGCTCGAGGCGCGCGCGCAGCTGATCGAGGTAGTCGCCGAGGATCGCCTCCAGCGCGCTCTCGTCGCGGAGGATCTCCTCGAGCGCGCGCCCCTGCGTCGCGGCCGCGTAGAAGAGCATGCGCGCCAGATACGGATGGCCGCCGACCCGCGCCTGGAGCGCCTCGCAGGTGCGCGCCTCGAGCGAGAGCCCGTGCAGCGCGGCGATCTGCGCGAGCTCGTCGCCGGAGAGATCGCGCAGCCGCACCGGCTCGGAGAGGTTGAACGGCGACTGGCTGGGATCGCTGATGAGCAGCGCCGGGCTGGTCGAGATCACCAGCGCCAGCCGCAGCGCGGGCCACGCCTCCTCTGAGGCGCCGTTCTCGGCCCAGGCGCGCAAGAGCCCGAACAGCTCGTTCTGGAACGGCCGGCCCCAGACCGCGTCGGCGCGATCGATGGCGAGCACCAGCTTGCGCCCCGCGGCCTCGAGCGGCGGGAGCAGCTCGCGCTCGAGCAGCCAGTTGAGGTTCGCCTTCGGGTTTCCCGTCCGCGCCCAGCGCGACTCCGGCAGCTCCGCCGCCGCGCCGAAGCCGCGCACCAGATGCCGCCCCAGCTCGCGCAGGAAGGAGTCGAGGCTCTCCCACGCGGGCGCGTCGAAGAGATCGAGGTTGACCAGCACCACCTGCGCGCCGCTCGCCCGCGATTCGGCGAGCAGCTTGCGCAAGAGCCAGGTCTTGCCGAACCGCTCCGGCGCGTGGATCACCAGCGGCATCCCCGGCAGCTGCAGGCGCGCGCGCGCGGCGCTCTCCTCGCGGCGCGGCACCGACCAGGCGGGATCGTAGGCGGCGCGCGGCGGTTGCAGCGACTCGGGCGAGACGGGAGAAGCGCGCGCAGCGGCTGCCGCGGGCAGGCTCGCGGCCGCCAGCGACGCGCGATCGCCCGCCCGTCGCCTCGGCGTCGGCGCGCCCGGCTCCAGCGCGGGCTCGAGCGGCACTTCAAATCGATAGCCGCGCTTGACCAACGTGTGCAAAAAGCGCGGCTTCTTCGGATCCTCGTCGAGCACCACCCGCAGCTTGCGCACCAGCTGCGTCAGCGCGTCCTCGTTGACGAAGATGCCCGGCCAGAGCTTCTCGAGCAGCTGCTCCTTGGTGAGCAGCTGGCCGCGCTGCTCGAGGAAGAAGAGCAGCGCATCGTGCACGCGCGGCTGCAGGACGATCTGCTCGTCGCCGCGCAAGAGGCGCGCCTCGTCGGAGTCGTAGAGAAACTCTGCGAAGCGGAAGCGGGGCACGGCGCGGAAGATACACAATCCGCCGCGCGCTGCCCTCCGGGTTTCCTGCGGCCCGCTCGAGCTCCGCCGCGGTGGTCGCGTTCGTCCCCCGCCAGTCACTGCAGAGGTGGCTGCCCGCGGTGGGCGTTTTTTCCTCCAACGACAAAGAGGCCGCATGCCTGCTCCCGATCCGGTACCAGCGAACGGGCGGCGCATCTTGGTGGTCGACGACAACCAGGACGCCGCCGAGCTCGCCTCCGAGCTGCTCCGCTCGCTCGGACACGATGTGCGCACGGCCTTCGAGAGCGCCGGTGCGCTGGCGCTCGTCGACGCGTTCCTGCCGGAGATCGCCATCCTCGATCTCGGGCTCCCGGCGATGGATGGCTACGAGCTGGCGGCCGCGATCCGCGCGCGCTGCCCCGAGTCGCCGCCGCGGCTGATCGCGCTCTCGGGCCACGGCCAGCCGCGCGACTTTGCGCGCAGCCAGCAGGCGGGCTTTCTGCGCCACCTGGTCAAGCCGGTCGAGATCGAGGAGCTGATCGAGAGCGTGCGCGAGCTCGCGCGCTAGAGCGCCGCGCGGCTGGCCTGATCGCCGATGACCTGCGGGGGGCGCAGGCGATCGCTCAGCGCGCGGCGCACCAGCGTCACCACGTCCTTGAGGTTCACCGGCTTGAGCAGGAAGCCGTCGGCTCCCATCGCGGAGAGGCGCTTCCACTCCTCGGGGCCGCCCGAAGCGGTGACCACGATGATCGGCATCTTCCCGGTGGCTGCGCTCGCGCGCAGGCGCGCGGTCAGCTCCATGCCGTCGACGTTGGGCATGCGCAGGTCGAGGATGGCCACGCTGGGCGCGCGCCGCGCGACCGCTGCCAGCGCGGCCGCGCCGTCGCCCACGCACTCGATCTGCGCGTAGGGAAACTCCACCTCGAGCATCAGCGCCATCGCGTCGCGGAAGTCGCCGTTGTCCTCGGCGACGAGGATGCGCACCGGCTCGAGCGAGCGATCGCGCGCGCCCACCAGATCGCGGCGGAACGCTTCGGCCGACGGCGTGCGCTCGGCCGGGTCCTTCGCCAGCGCGCGCAAGAGCGCCTGGTCGAACGATGAGGGCAGCTCGGGCCGCCGCGCCGAGGGCGGCTCGACCGGCTGGGTGATGTGCTTCATCAAGAGCGCGCGCAGCGAGGGCGCCTCGAACGGCTGCTTGCCGGTGAGCAGCTCGTAGGCGACGCAGCCGAGCGAGTAGACGTCGGGCCGGTTGGCGAGCTCGGCGGGCAGCTCGCTCTGCAGCGCGATCTCCGGCGCCATGTACGCGGGCGTGCCGACGATGCCCGACGAGGCCGCCGGCGCGTGCAGGAGGTTGGCGAGGCCGAGATCGGCGACGCGCACGCGCTGCTTCTGATCGAGCAAGAGGTTCGAGGGCTTGATGTCGCGGTGGACGATGCCGGCGCTGTGGATCGCCGTCACGCCCTGGCACGCCTCCTCGAGGAAGCGCAGCGAGAGCTCGGCGGCGAGCACCTGGCCCGCCTGCCGCGCGAGCAGCCGATCGAGGCCCTCGCCCTCGACGTACTCCATCACGAAGTAGGGCGCCCCCTCGTGTTCGCCGAAGGCGTGGATCTGCAGCACGTTGGGGTGGCTGACCCGCGCCATCGCCCGCGCCTCGTCGAGGAAGCGCGCGCGCAGGTCGGCGCTGTCGAGGAACTTGGGCGAGACGAGCTTGATGGCGACGTGGCGCTCGAGCACTTCGTCGCGCGCGAGCACCACCGCGCCCATCGTGCCTTCGCCGAGCGGGGAGACCACGCGGTAGACGCCGCCGATGATGGTTCCGGGAACGGGCCCCTTCGGCTCCATGCGCGGGATGTACCACGGATCGCGAAAGCGGCCGCCCGCGCGCGCGAGCAAGCGGGGCCTGCTCCAGAACCGCCTGGCGCTCTTTGGGTGTAAGACTGCGCATGTCCTCCGCCGCCTCGACGAAAGAGCCGACCGAGCTGTTCGCGGGGCCGGGCGAGAGCGCCGCGCTGATGCGCCAGATCGACTGGGCCGCGACGCCGCTGGGGCCCACCGGCCGCTGGCCACAGAGCCTGCGCACCCTCGTGCCGATCCTGCTCGCCTCGCGCTTCGCGATGCGCGTGCTCTGGGGCCCGGAGTTCATCCTCCTCTACAACGACGGCTACCGGCCCATCCTCGGCGCGGACAAGCACCCGCTGGCGATGGCGAGCCGCACCGCCGAGAGCTTCAGCGAGGTGTGGCACATCGTCGGGCCGCTCTTCCACCGCGTCTACGCGGGCGAGGCGATCGCGCTCGAGGACACGCTCTTGCCGCTGCGGCGCAACGGCTATCTCGAGGAGTGCTTCTTTACGCTCAGCTACAGCCCGATCCTCGACGACGAAGGAAAGGTCGGCGGCCTGCTCGGCGTGGTGCACGAGACGACCGAGCACGTGGTGGCGCAGCGGCGGCTCGCCACGCTGCGCGAGCTGGCCGCGGGCGCGGTGCTCCTCGGCTCGCCCGACGCGGTCTGCGCGCGCGCCGCCTCGGTGCTCGCGCGCAACGCGGCCGACGTGCCGTTCGCGCTGCTCTACCTGCTCGACGCCGGGGGAAAGCAGCTGCGCCTCGCTGCGCGCGCGGGCCTGAATGCGCAGCCGGTGGCGCCGCTCTTCGCCGAGCTGGGCGCCGCGGCGGGCGCGGCCTGGCCGTTCGCCGCCGCGGCCGGGCAGGCCGGACCGCTCTTGGTCGATGACGTGCGCGCGCGCTTCGGCGAGGTCGTCTGCGGCGCCTGCCCCGAGCCGATCGAGAGCGCGCTCGTCATCGCATTGCGCAAGGCCGACACCGGCGCGCTCTACGGATTCTTCGTCGCCGGTGTCAGCCCGCGCCGCGCGCTCGGCGACAGCTACCGCGCGTTCTTCGAGCTGGTCTGCGAGCAGATCGGCGGCTCGGTCTGCGAGGCGCTCGACCGGCGCGATCGCGAGCGGCTGGTCGCGCGCGAGCGGGCGGCCGACGCGCGCCTGCGCCTGCTCTTCAACGAAGCGCCTGCGTCGATCGCCGTGCTGCGCGGGCCCGAGCTCATCTTCGAGCTGGCGAACCCGCTCTACTGCCAGCTGGTCGGCCGCGACAACCTGCTCGGCCGCCGCGCGCGCGAGGCGCTCCCCGAGCTGGGCGAGCAGGGGATCTGGGATCTCTTCGACGCCGTCTACGCCTCGGGCACGCCGTTTCTCGGGCGAGAGTTTCCCGCGCGCCTCGATCGCAACGCCGACGGCAACCTGATGCTCGGCTACTTCAACTTCATCGTGCAGCCGACGCGCGACGAGGACGGGGAGATCGAAGGCGTGATGTGCTTCGCCATCGAGATCACCGAGCAGGTGCTGGCGCGCCAGGCCGCCGAGGCGGGCCGCGCCGAGCGCAGCCGCTTGCTCGCCAGCGAGCAGGCCGCGCGCGCCGAGGCCGAGCGGAGCAACCAGGCGAAGGACGAGTTCCTCGCCATCGTCAGCCACGAGCTGCGCAACCCGCTCTCGGCGATGCTCGGCTGGACGCGCCTGTTGCGCAGCGGAAAGCTCGACGCGCAGAAGCAGGAGCGCGCGCTCGAGACCATCGAGCGCAACGCGGTGGACCAGTCGCAGCTCATCGAAGATCTGCTCGACGTCTCGCGGATCATCTCCGGCACGCTGCGGCTCGAGGTGCGGCGGGTCAGCCTGGTGGACATCGTGCGCGCCGCGCTCGACTCGGCGCGGGCGGCCGCGGGCGCCAAGAGCGTCCGTCTCGAGGCGGTGCTCGACGCGCAAGCGCCCTCGCTGATGGGCGACGCCGCCCGCCTGCGGCAGATCGTCTGGAACCTGCTCTCCAACGCCACCAAGTTCACGCCCACGGGCGGCCGCATCCAGGTGGTGCTCAAACGGATCGAGTCGGCGGTGGAGCTCACGGTGACCGACAGCGGCGCGGGCATCGGGCCTGCGTTCCTGCCGCACGTCTTCGATCGCTTCCGCCAGGCCGACCCGAGCAGCACGCGCGCGCACGGCGGGCTCGGCCTCGGTCTTTCCATCGCGAAGAGCCTGGCCGAGCTGCACGGAGGCGTGCTCCGCGCGCACAGCGAGGGCGAGGGAATGGGCTCGACGTTCGTGGTGCGCCTGCCGGTCGCGCCGCCGCGCGAGCCGCGTCCGCCCTCGGTGCCGCCCCTCCAGCGCGAGCCCGGAGCGGCCACGTGGAGCTGCCCGCCGGAGATCGCCGGCCTCAAGGTCCTGGTGCTCGACGACGAACCCGACGCGCGCGAGATGGTCGCGGAGGTGCTCGAGCAGTGCGGCGCGCGCGTGGCCCGCGCTGGCTCGGTGCGCGCGGCGATGATCTCGTTCGACGCCGATCGTCCCGACGTGATCCTCAGCGACATCGGCATGCCCGGCGAAGACGGCTTCGCCTTCATCGAGCAGCTGCGCAAGCGTCCACCCGAGGAGGGCGGCGTGACTCCGGTGGCGACGCTCACCGCCTACGCGGGCGGAGACGATCGCCGCCGCGCGCTCCTGGCTGGCTTCAACATGCACGTGCAGAAGCCGGTCGAGCCGGCCGATCTGGTCGCGGTGGTGGCGAGCCTCGGGCGGCTCGCGCGCGCTCTACGCTAGAAGTGGTTTCAAAAACGCTTGGGTTTCGAAACCGCTTCTACGGCCGGATCTCCTGGTCGACCGGGATCTGCTCGATCAGCTCTTCGCGCAGCTCGCGCGGCGTCAGGTGCACGTAGTCCTTGCTCACCTCGGCGACGATCTTCGCCTGCAGCCCGCGGCTCAGGTTCTCGCGCAGCTCGCCGAGCAGCTTGGGTTCCGCCACCAGCACCAGCCGCGCGAAGGCGCCTTCGTCGAGCCCGCGCTCGAGCACGTGCGAGAGCAGATGCGCGAAGCGCCGCTCCGCCGTCTCCTTCTTCGCGTTCAGATTTTCGCCGTGCCCATGCAGCGCCCCTTTGTGCTCGGACGCCTTCTTGCCGAAGTCGCGCGTCGCATCGAGCACCTCGTGCGCGTCGCCCGCCACCTTCTCGACCAGCGACCAGTGCTCGATGGGCTTGTTGAACTTGAAGATGCGCGCACCGCTCGCATCGCCGACGACGACCCAGGTGCTGATGGATTGGCTCATGGTGTGGCTCCTTCTTTCGTTTGAAAAAAAGTGGCAGCTACAGCGGCGCCGAGATGAGGACCTTGAGCGCGCGCTCTTTCGCGGCATTTCCAAAAACAGCGTAGGCGTCGGCGATCTTTCCCAGCTCGAAGCGGTGGGTGATCAGCTTCTCCGGGCGCAGCGTCTTGGCGACCACCGTCTTGAGCAGCATCGGCGTCGCCGCCGCGTCGACCAGCCGCGTGGTCAGCGTGAGGTTCTGCGACCAGAGCCGCTCCATCTGCAGCTCGACGCTCTTGCCGTGCACGCCGACGTTCGCGAGGTGGCCGCCCGGCGCGACGATCCCTTGGCAGATGTCGAAGGTGGCGCGCGTGCCGACGCACTCGATGGCCACGTCGACGCCGCGCTTCTGCGTCATCGCCAGGATCGCCTCGACCGCCTTGCCGTCGGTGCTGTTGACCGTCTGGGTGGCGCCGAACTCCTTCGAGACGCGCAGGCGGTTCTCGTCGAGGTCGACGAGGATGATCTCCGAGGGGGAATAGAACTTCGCGGTCATCAGAGCGGCGAGGCCGATGGGGCCCGCGCCGACGATGGCGACGGTGTCGCCCGGCTTCACCGCGCCGTTGAGCACGCCGCACTCAAAGCCGGTGGGCAGGATGTCGCTGAGCATCAGCAGCGCTTCGTCGAGCGTTCCTTTCGGCGCCGCGTAGAGGCTGTTGTCCGCGTGCGGAACGCGCACGTACTCGGCCTGCGTTCCATCGATGAGGTAGCCGAGGATCCAGCCGCCGTCGTCGCAGTGCGAATACATCCCGCGCTTGCAGTTGGCGCAGCGGCCGCACGAGGTGATGCAGGAGACGATCACCTTGTCGCCGACCTTGAAGCCGGTGACGCCGCTGCCGATCTCCTCGACGATCCCGACCGCTTCGTGGCCGAGGATGCGGCCGTTGGTGACGGCGGGCAGGTCTCCTTTGAGGATGTGCAGATCGGTGCCGCAGATGGTGGTCTGCGTGACCTTGATGATCGCGTCGGTCGCCTTCTGCAGAGCGGGGCGGGCGGCTTCTTCCCAAGAGGGTTTTCCGGCGCCGCGATAGACGAGGGCTTTCATAAGCGATCTCCAAACGAGTGAGACGTGAATGGCAGTGAGGCGCGAAGGAGCGGATGCGGGCGCGGGATCTCGCTGCGAAACAACTCGAGGAGAGAGGCTGCGTCGGGCGGTGAACCCTCCAGGGTGAGGACCGATGGCCAGGGGCGCGGCCACGGTGCGTGGATAATCAATGCAAACAAATCGCGTTCAGCGATCGCTGCGCGGTTGCAATGCAATGACGGTGCCCCGAGCGGCGCACGCGCAGCGCCGCCCGGTTGAGAGGGGCGCGCGCAGCTCCGCTCGATTTGCGCGCAATCCCTGCGCGGCGCCGCCGCAAGCCTCGCGGGCGCGCTGCGACCTGCGCTGGCATCGAATCTGCTCTCTCGATCAGCGGATCGCGGCGCCGATCGCTTCCGGTGCGGAGGACGTCATGAAGAAGATTCTCGTCGGGGTGGATGGATCGGAGCTGTCCAACGGCGCGGTGCGCTTCGCCGCCGCTCTCGCGAAGCAGACAGGCGCCGAGCTCCAGCTTGCCACCGCGCTGGTGCCGCCCATCTTCTATGGAGCGGACGCGACCGCAGAGACGGTCGAGCTGCAGGACGCGAGCGCGCACGCGCTGGCGAAGAAGGCGCTCGATGAATCGGAGGGCCAGCTCGACCCCCACGCGCCTCGTCCGGCGCGATTTCTCCTCGACGGACCGGCCGCCGACGCGCTCGCGACGCTGGCCGCGTCCAACCAGGTCGACCTGGTCGTCGTGGGCCACCGCGGCCGCAACGCGATCGCTCGGGTCATGCTCGGCAGCGTCGCCGATCGGCTGGTGCAGATCTCGACCAGGCCCGTGCTGGTGTTCCGCTAGAGCGCGCGGGGCTTCACTTTCCCGCGTTCTCGGCGGCGTACTCCTTGAGCCGGTACTGGATCTTGCGCGGGCTGATCTGCAGCACCTCGGCCGCCTTCGCAGTCGAGCCGCCGGAGATCTCCAGCGTGCGCAGGATCGCCTCGCGCTCGATCGCGTGCAGCGTCGCGCCGGGGATGAGGCCGCCGCCTTCGCGGAGGCTGGTCGAGCGCGGGCCGCTCAGCGACGGCGGCAGATCGTCTGACGTCAGATCATTTCCCTTGGTGAGCACCACCGCGCGCTCGATCGCGTTCTCCAGCTCGCGCACGTTGCCGGGCCAGTCGTGGGCGAGCAGCGCGTTGATGAATCCCGGCGCCACGCCGCGCACGGGCTTGCCGTAGGCCTTCGCCGAGCGCTCGATGAAGTGCGAGACGAGCGCGGGGATGTCGCCCTTGCGGCGGCGCAGCGGCGGCAGCGTCACCGCCACCACGTTGAGCCGATAGAAGAGATCTTCGCGGAAGCGGCCCGCCTTCACCTCGGCGCCGAGGTCGCGGTTGGTGGCGGCGATGAGCCGCACGTCGACCTGGATGGTCTGCGTGCCGCCGACCCGCTCCAGCTCGCGCTCTTGCAGCACGCGCAGCAGCTTCACCTGCGTCGCCGCCGAGATCTCGCCGATCTCGTCGAGGAAGAGCGTGCCGCCGTCGGCCAGCTCGAAGCGGCCCTCGCGGCGCAGCGCCGCGCCGGTGAACGAGCCCTTCTCGTGGCCAAACAGCTCGCTCTCCAGCAGCGACTCGGAGAGCGCGGCGCAGCTCACCTTGATGAACGGCTTGTCGCGCCGCTCGCTGCTCTCGTGCAGCGCCTGCGCGATCAGCTCCTTGCCGGTGCCGGATTCCCCGAGCACCAGCACGGTGGCGCGCGTGGGCGCGACCTGCCGGATCAGGTGGTAGACCGACTGCAGCTCGGCGCTCTCGCCGACCATCCCCTCGAGGCGAAAACGCTCGCGGACCCGCTCGCGCAGGCCCTGGGCCTCGCGCTGCAGCCGCCGCTTCTCGAGCGCCTTGCCGACGTAGACCAGCACCGAGTCCACATCGAGCGGCTTCACCAGGTAGTTCTCCGCGCCCGCCTTCATCGCGCGCACCGCCGCCTCGATGCTCCCGAACGCGGTCATCATCAAGAAGAGCGCGTCGGGGCTCTCCGCGCGCGCCCGCTCGAGCAGCGTGATGCCGTCCATCTTCGGCATGCGCACGTCGGCCAGCACCAGCGCGGGCGAGACCTCGTGGATGAGCGCCAGCGCCTGCTCGCCGTCGGCGGCCTCGGTGATCTCGTAGCCCTCTTCGCTGAGGATGGTCCGCAGCGCCCCTCGGGCATTGGCCTCGTCATCGACGACGAGGATCCGCTCTTTCGACATGGCATCTCCGGGAGACAAGATCGGCTTCTCGCGACAGCGCAGCTCCTGCGCGCCGCGTCCGGCTCGCGCAGTTCTTGCGCGGGCCGGGCATGCGTTCAGTGGTCGACTTCGGCGCTGGGCCGCGCGAGGCAAGGTGCGTGCGCGGTCTGGGCTTCGCTCCCGCGCAGGTGGGGGGCGACCCAGCGCGCGATCAGCCGCGAGATCTGGTGCGGCGCGCAGGCCGATTCGCTCTCGGTGCAGGCGCCGTCGATGGCGACCATCTCCGCCTGGCCACCCAGCCGCGCGAGCGCTGCGCGGTTGCGCTGCACCAGCGCGGCGTCGCGCGCGTCGACCACCAGCAGCACCGGCCGCGCGCAGCAGTCGAGCGCGGCGCCGGCGAGCTGCGGCTGCGCTGCGCGCGCGACCACCGCGACGTAATCGTTGGGCCGCGAGGTCGCCTCGATGAGCGCCGCCGCCCCTGCGCCGCCCTCGCCCACCAGCGCGACGGGAAGGCTGCGCAGCGCGGGGATGCGCGCCAGCCAGCTGCGCGCATCGGCCACCCGGTGCGCGAGCCGCATCGCATCGAGCCGCAGCCGCACCGCGCTGTCGCGGTCGGCCTGCTCGTCCGAGGTGATCACGTCGACCATCAGCGTCGCCGCGCCCGCCTCGCGCAGCGCCCGCGCCAGCTCCAGCTCGCAGCGCTTGTGCCGGCCCGCGCCCGTCTCGTTGGCGATCAGCACCACCCCGATCGGGTCGAGCACCATCCCGAGGCTGCCGGAGAAGCTCCCCTGCGCAGAGGGAATGTCGACGGGCTTCTCTTCGCGGTAGCTGGGCAGCTCCTCGCGTGCGTCGGACAGGGTCTCCATGGGCGGCTCCTCGCGCTTCCGGTGCACTTCCCCCAAGGGGGTTGCACCGCGCGTGCCGACAGGGGTCTAGAGGGGCGCGACATCCGGCCGCGCGCAGAAACTGCGCCGGCGCGCCCGGCAGCCGATGGATCCTGCGACGGCGCTACCGCTCTGCCAGCCACCAGCGCTTCTTCTGCTTCCCGCTCTCGCGCAGCCCGAACTCGCCGACCGCCGTGTCGCGGATCGACTTCGCCGCCGCCTCGATGTCGTCGGTGATCACCAGCCGCTGCCAGTCGGCCGCGTCGATCGCGCCGCCGACCGCGAGGGTGTCGCGCATGTAATCGAAGAGCGGCCGCCAGTAGTCGACGCCGATGAAGACCATCGGGAAGTTGCGCAGCTTGCCGGTCTGCGAGAGCACCAGCGTCTCGAAGACCTCGTCGAGCGTGCCGAAGCCGCCGGGCATGGCGACGAACGCATACGAGTATTTGACCAGCATCAGCTTGCGCACGAAGAAGTAGCGAAACTCGATCCACTTATCGACGTAGGCGTTCGGCTTCTGCTCGTGCGGCAGCTCGATGTTGCAGCCGATCGATCGCGCGCCCACTTCGCGCGCGCCACGGTTGGCGGCCTCCATGATTCCCGGGCCGCCGCCGGTCATCACCGTGAAGCCGGCTCTCCCGAGAGCGGCCCCCATCTGGCGCGCCTGCTCGTAGGCCGCGTGCCCCTCGCCGAAGCGGGCCGAGCCGAACACGGTCACGCAAGGCCCGATGAAGTGGAGCCCGCGGAACCCCTTGATGCACTCAAAGAAGATGCGCAGCGCGCGGCGCAGCTCGTAGCCTCGGGTGTGCGGCCCCTCGAGGAAGTGCAGCTCCTCTTTTCCGCGCGTGGCTTTGCCCCACTCGCGGCCGCCCTCGTTTTCCTTCGCGCCGGCGCCGGTCGTCGATTGTGCCATTGCGCTGTTGTACTCCTCTCCCGCGGGCTATCGTCCGCCGATGAATCACTCCGACAACTCGCAGCGCGCCCGGCTCCGCCGCGTCGCCGAGCAGCAGATGGCCGAGCACACGCTGCTCGCCCGGTTCTCCGACGCCGCGCTCGCCGAGCTGAATGGAATCAACCACCCCGCCGACGAGGCGGGCGTGCGCGATCAGCGCGAGCTGCTCTGGTGCTCGATCGACAACGACGACTCGCGCGATCTCGATCAGCTCTCGGTGTCGCTGCCCGCGGACGAGCCGGGCGCGGTGACGATCCTCGTCGCCATCGCCGACGTCGACGCGGTGGTGAAGAAGGGCTCGGCGCTCGACCATCACGCGAGCGCGAACACCACCTCGGTCTACACCGCGGCGGAGATCTTCCCGATGCTGCCGGAGAAGCTCTCGACCGATCTCACCTCGCTCAACGAGGGGCAGGATCGGCTGGCGATCGTCATCGAATACGTGGTGCGCGCCGACGGCTCGCTGGGCCGCTCGGACCTCTATCGCGCGAAGGTGAACAACAAGGCCAAGCTCGCCTACAACAGCGTCGCGGCCTGGCTGATGGGCACCGGGCCGGCGCCCGCGCCGCTCGCGGCGGTGCCGGGGATGGACGAGCAGCTGCGCACGCAGGATCGCGCCGCGCAAGCGCTGCGCGCGGTGCGCCACCAGAAGGGCGCGCTCACGCTCGAGACGCTGGAGGCGCGCGCGACCTTCCACGGCGACGCGCTCACCGGCATGCAGGTCGACGAGGGCAACCGCGCCAAGGAGCTGATCGAGGACTTCATGGTCGCCGCCAACGGCGTGGCCGCGCGCTTCCTCGCGCAGAAGAAGTTCCCCTCCATCCGGCGCATCTTGAAGTCGCCCGAGCGGTGGGCGCGCATCGTCCAGCTCGCCGCCGACGCGAAGGGGCACCTGCCGGGCGAGCCCGACGCGGGCGCGCTCGAGCTGTTCCTCCGCGAGCGGCAGAAGGCCGATCCCGGCGGCTTTCCCGATCTCTCGCTCTCGGTGATCAAGCTGCTCGGCCGCGGCGAGTACGCGCTCGAGCTGCCCGGGCAGGAGGTCGCCGGACACTTCGGCCTTGCCGTGAAGGACTACACGCACTCGACCGCGCCCAACCGGCGCTTCCCCGACGTGCTCTCGCAGCGGCTGGTGAAGGCGGCGCTGGCGGGGAAATCGACGCCCTACTCGAACGCCGAGCTCTCGTCGCTCGCGCAGCACTGCACCGACCAGGAAGACAACGCGACCAAGGTGGAGCGGCAGGTGCGCAAGGCGGCGGCGGCGATGCTGCTCGAGACGCAGATCGGGCGGAAGTTCGACGCCATCGTCACCGGCGCGTCGGCGAAGGGGACCTGGGTGCGCATCGTCGATCCGCCCGCCGAGGGAAAAGTGGTGCGCGGCTTCACCGGCCTCGACGTGGGCGATCGCGTGCGCGTCGAGCTGGTGCACACCGACGCCGAGCGCGGCTTCATCGACTTCGTCCGCGAAGGCGCGGAGCACAGCGCGCGCGGGAACGGCTCCTAGCGGGCGGGCAGTCCACCTCGGCGAAGCGGGGCGTCCAGCGGAGCGATCGTGCTCGCACCCTGGGCGAACCGCAGGCGTTGCCGGCTCGGCCCGCCCAAGTTCCAAGCCATCGGAGGAGAAAACGCACGCAGAAGCGCGCCGCCGGATGGTTCGACGTGAAGCTCACCCCGCAAGCGCCCGCCGAGGGCGTGGGAGATCCCAGCGTGGGGCGATGCAAATCGTGATCGCGGAGGGAAAGCACTCGTACCAGTTCGACTACGAGCTCGCGTGAGCGCGCGGCCTTGACTGGCGCGGGCGAGACGCTGCCGCGCGAGGTCGGCGCGTACCAGCTGCGCCGGCGCACCGGCGCGGTTACACCTGCGCGATGAAGCTCAGCGTTCTCGACCAGGCCCCCATCTCCGAGGGCGGCACCGCCTCGCAGGCGCTGCAGAACAGCCTCGACCTCGCCCGCACAGCCGACGCGCTCGGCTACCTGCGCTACTGGGTCGCCGAGCACCACGGCACGCCTGCGCTCGCCTGCAACGCGCCCGAAGCGCTCATCGGCCCGATCGCGGCGGCGACCAGGCACCTGCGCGTCGGCAGCGGCGGCGTGATGCTCCCGCACTACAGCCCGTTCAAAGTGGCCGAGACCTTCGCGATGCTCGCGGGGCTCTACCCCGGCCGCATCGATCTCGGCCTCGGCCGCGCCTCGGGCACCGACCCGCGCACTTCGCTCGCGCTGCAGCGCGACCGCGCCCGGCGCCAGCCGGACGACTTTCCCCAGCAGCTGGTCGAGCTGCTCGCCTACTTCCAAAGCGCGATCCCCGACGACCATCCGTTCGCGCGGCAAGCGGCGCTCTTCGCCGCGCTGGAGAAGCCGGAGCCGTGGCTGCTCGGCAGCTCGGCGCAGAGCGCGATCTGGGCCGCCGAGCTGGGCCTGCCCTACGCGTTCGCCGACTTCATCAACTCCGACGGCGCGCCGCTGGCGGCGATGTACCGCGAGCGATTCGCTCCCGCGCACGGGAAGCCGCGTGGAATCGTCGCCGCCTGGGCGCTCTGCGCCGAGAGCGACGCCGAGGCCGAGCGCCTCGCGAAGAGCAGCCAGATGCTCTTCCAGCTTTTCCTGAGCGGCACGCTCATCGCGGTGCCCACCGTCGAGCGGGCCGAAGCGTTCCTCGCCAGCAACCCCAGCCCGTTCTCGCAGACCCGCCGCGCCATCGTCGGCGGCCCGGCCAAGGTGCGCGCGGGTCTGGAAGCGGTCGCGCGCGAATACGGCGCCGACGAAGTGATGGTGGTGACGATCTGCCACGACCACGCCGCGCGCCGCCGCTCGTACGAGCTGATCGCGCGCGCGTTCGCTTAAAGCGGCCTCCGCATTCGCGTGCGGTTCCTCTTGCTGCCGGCGATGGCGACCGCGCTGCACGTGGTCCCGCTCACGCCCGCGTCGACCGCGGCGTGGCGCCGGGCGAGGCAGCGCAGCTCAAGTCTCGGTAGCGGTGGCGTCGCGCTCGCGCAGCCAGGCCGCGAGCGTCTTCGGCGTGATGCCGAGGGCCGCCGCCGTCTGCCCGCGGTGGCCGCCGAACTGCTCGAGCGCCCAGGCGGCGTATCGCTGCGCGACCTCGTCGGCGGGGATCACCTTGCCGCGCATCAGGCTCTCCAGCATCGACTCGGGCGCGCGCACCGAGAGCGGCAGATCGGCCAGCTCGACGGAGGCCTGGGTGCTGAGGAGCACCACCCGCTCGATCGCATGCTGCAGCTCGCGCACGTTGCCGGGCCAGCTGTGCTCGAGCAGCCGGGCCATCGCCGGCGCAGAGATCGATTCGACCGGCGACTGCGTGTGCCGCCCGCGCGCGGCGGCGAGGAACCGCGCGGTCAGCTCAGGGATGTCTTCGCTGCGCTGCCGCAGCGCGGGGATCTCGATGGACACCACGTCCAGGCGAAAAAGAAGATCCTCGCGGAAGGTGCCTTCTCGCGCTCGCTCGCGGAGGTTGCGGTGGGTGGCGGCGACGATGCGCAGATCGATCTTGCGCTCGCGGCTCGCGCCCACCGGCCGGAGCGTCCCGCTCTCGAGCACGTGCAGCATCTTCGCCTGCAGCGCCAGCGGCATCTCGCCGATCTCGTCGAGCAGCAGCGTGCCCCCGTCGGCCTCTTCGAAGAGCCCGCGCCGGTCCGTGGTGGCGCCGGTGAAGGCGCCGCGCACGTGGCCGAACAGCTCGCTCTCGAGGAGGTTCTCCGGCAGCGAGGCGCAGTTCACCGCCACGAACGGGCCGCTCGCGCGCGGGCTCGCCGCGTGCAGCGCGCGCGCAAACAGGCTCTTGCCGGTGCCCGTCTCGCCGAGCAGCAGCACCGGCACATCGCTGGGCGCGACGCGCCCGAGCAGCTCCAGCGCGGCCCGCAGCGCGCGGCTCTTGCCGGCGATGCCCTCGGGAGAAAAGCGCGCGCGCAGGTTGCTCTTGAGCGCGCGGCGCACCCGCGCCTCGTCGAGCGAGCGCTCGATGAACACCACCAGCTCATCCAGCTTGAACGGCTTGGTCAGGTAGTGGCTGGCGCCCTGGCGGATCGATTCGATCGCCGACTCGATCGCGCCGAACGCCGTCATCACGATCACCGGCCGCTCCGGCGCCAGCTTGCGCGAGGCGGCGAGCAGCTGCAGCCCGTCGAGCCCCGGCATGCGCAGGTCGGTGACGAGCAGATCGATCTGTTCCTCCTCGAGCGTGCGCAGCGCCTGCGTCGACGAGCTCTGCGCGATCGCGTCGAAGCCGCGGTCGGTCAGTCCGTCGCCGAGCATCTCCGCCATCTCGCGCTTGTCGTCGACCAGGAGGATGCGCGGGCGTCTCTCAGTCATGGGCGTCTCCGATCGAAAGCGGGAGGATCAAGCTGGCCCGCGTCCCGCGCGGGGTTGCGGGCGTCAGCACCAGCGAGCCGCGGTGGCTCTTGGCGATCTCGCTGACCACCGCGAGGCCGAGGCCGGTGCCCTTGCCCGCGGGCTTGGTGGTGAAGAACGGCTCGGTCACGCGCGCGGCGTCGGCGGGCAAGATGCCGCTGCCGTTGTCGAGGACGCACAGCTCGATCGAGGCCTGCGTGCGCTGCGCCCGCAGCTCGACGCGGCCGCCGCCTCGCGCGCACGCGTCGCAGGCGTTGAGCAGCAGGTTCACCAGCGCGTGCTCGAGCAGGCGCGGCTCGCCGGCGACGGGCGGGAGCGGCTCCTCGACGTGCGCGACCAGCTGCACGCCCGCCTCGCCGAAGCGGTGCTCGACCAGCTCCAGCGCGGAGGCCACGACCTGGCGGATCTCGAGCTGCTGCAGCGCCGGCGTGCCCCCGCGGGCGAGATCGAGGAAGCCGCGCACCACGTCGTTGATGTTCTGCGCCTGCCCGAGGATCGCGCGCGCCGAGCGCTCGAGCTTCTCGTCTCCGCGGGCGCGCTCGAGCAGCTGCTCGGCGCGGCCGGTGATCACGCTGAGCGGCGTGCAGATCTCGTGCGCCACGCCGGAGGCCATGGTGAGCATGGTCGCGGCCTTGTCGAGCCGCTCGAGCCGCTCGTCGCGCTGCCGTCCCAGCTCGGCGAGCGCGAGCTCTTGCTGCAGGCGCAGCTCGCGTCGCTGGATGCGCAGCGCCACACCGCCGAAGGCGAGCACCAGCGCGGCCGCGAGCAGCACCGAGAGCAAGAGGCGCCAGCTCGCGCGGCGCTGCCGGTCGCGCTCGCGATACGCGGTGGCGATCAGCGCGACTCCGTAGTGGCCGCCGGCGCCATCGTCCGCGCGGGCCAGGCCGGCGATGGCGAGCCGCTCCGGGAGGCCCAAGGCCAGCGCCTGCGGACGCTCCACGCGCAGTGAGCGAGCCCCTTGCTCGAGCGCGGACAGCAGCTGCGGTGCGCTCAGCGACTGGCCGCGCGCATCGACCCACGCGCCGCTGCCGGGAGCGGCGAGCAGCAAGCGCGAGCTGCCCGGCTCCTCGACGCGCGTAAGCCCGGCGAGCAGCGCGGGCGCCGCGAGCGAACCCTCGCTGCGCGCTCGCGCCAGCGCGAGGCGTGTCTCCAGCGCCGCCGCGACGCTGGAGGCGAGCGTCTCCTGCGCGCGCGCAAAGTCATCGATCGAGCGGGTCGACTCCCGATTCGAATCCCAATCGGCGATGCTGCCCACCGCGGCGACGGAGACCAGCATGGCCACGAGCAGCGCACGCGCCCGCCCGCCGTTCGCAGGTCTCGTCAGCGGCTCAGGCGTGCCCACCAGGATCACCTCCGTCGCTACAGCAAACCGCGGACCGCATCGCTCCTGCGCCGCGCGGCCCGCGCCGCGCCGATCCCGATGAGAAATTTCTACCGACCGATCGGTAGAAATGACCGACGCCGGTCGAGCCCCCGGCGCGCACTGCCGCGCCAACGCAGTTCGCGCGCACTGGTACGGCCGGTGCAGCGCAGCCTGAACATATGCGCATTTCATTCTGGGCCGCTTGCGCCCTCGCCGCCGGGCTGGCCGCGCCCTCGCGCGCGCAGGAGCGGACGGAGCCCGCCACCGGGCGCTCCAGCGCGCCCGCGGCGATGACGCTCGAGCAGGCGCTCGCGTACGCGGCGGTGCACCAGCCCTCGCTGCAGGCAGCGCGCGCGCGCCTCGAAGCGGCGAAGAGCGCGCGAGGCGAAGCGAGCGGTCTCTGGCTTCCCAAGCTGGGGGCCACCGCGCAGGCGCTGGAGGCGACGGCAAACAACTCGAGCGCCTCCTACTTCTCGACCGGCGCGCTCGACATTCCCCGCATCGGCGGGACGCGCGCGGCCCCGCCGGCGAGCTGGACACCGGAGGCCTCGACGTTCGCGGGCGTCGGCGCGCGGCAGGAGCTGTTCGACTTCGGCCGCATCCGCGCGCTCTCGGTCATCTACGACGCGCAGGCGCAAGCCGAGGCCGCGCGCGCCGACGCGAGCCGGCTCGATGTCGCCGCGCTGGTGGAGGAGTCGTTCTATGGCGTGCGCGCCGCCGCGGCGGTGCTCGAGGCCGCGCGGGCGGCGCAGCAGCGCGTCTCGCTCCACCGCGATCAAGCGGCGGCCGGCGTGCGCAGCGGCTTGCGCAGTCCGATCGAGCTGACCCGCGCTGAAGCCGAGCTGGCTCGCATGCAGCTCGGCACGCTGCGCGCCGAAGGCGGGCTGGCGGTCGCGCGCGCGATCTTCGCGGCCGCGGTGGGCGCGCCTTCGCGCACGCTCGATGCGCTCGCGGGCGAGCCGCCGCCCACGGCCGCGCCCGATCTCTCCAACCTCGACGCCTTCGCCGAGCGGGACCCCGCTGTGCGCGCAGCCCACGCGCAGCTCCTCGAGCAGCAGGGCATCACGCGGCAGGCCCGCAGCGAGCTGATGCCCGAGCTGTTCGTCAGCGGTGGGATCAACGCGCGCGCGGGCGGCGCGCAGCCGAGCAGCGGTGCCGCACCGGCCGGCGGCGGCGCTCTCCCGAGCATTCCCAACTGGGACGTCGGCATCGTGCTGAGCTGGCCCATCTTCGATGCCACCTCGCTCGCGCGCGCCTCCGCGTCGAAGGCGCGCGAGGCCGAGCGGGCCGCCGAGGAGTCGCAGGCGCGCCTGCAGTTCAGCGCGCAGGTGCAGCAGAGCGCCGAGATGCTCGACGTCTCGACGCTCGCGCTCCCGGCGCTGCGGCGCGCGGTCGAGGCCGCGGCCGCCAACTACGCGCAGGCCGACGCGCGCTTCGGCGCCGGCCTGGGCAGCAGCGTCGAGCTGGCGGACGCGGAAGCGCTGCGCCTGCAGGCCGACATCGAGCTCGCCGTCGGCCAGTTCGATCAAGCGCGGGCGCGCTCGCGCCTCGCCCGCGCGCTCGCGGAGGGTCTGTGATCGCTCGCAACATCGCCGTCGGTGTCGCCGCGCTGCTCGCGCTCGGCGGCTTTCTCCTCTGGCGCGCCGAATCGCGGGTGGACCACGTGGCGCTCTCCTCGCAGGCGCAGCCGGTCAGCGTCGTCGAGGCACAGAGCGCGCTCTATCGCCCGATGCGCACCTACGTGGGCCGGCTCGATCCGTGGATCGCCGCGAACGTCGGCCCGCAGTTCATCGCCGCCTACGTCGACACCGTGCTGGTGCGGCCCGGCGCGGTGGTGAAGGCGGGTCAAGTGCTCGCGACCCTCGATTGCCGCAACGCCAACGCCAGCTCCCGCGCGGTCGAGATGCAGGCGCGCGCGCTCGACGCAGAGCAGCGCCAGCTCTCGCGCGAGTCGGGCCGCGTCTCCAGCATGCTCGACGGCGGATTCGTCTCGGCCAACGAGGCAGAGGCGAAGAGCGCGCAGAGCGCTGCCAAGCAGGCCGAGCTGCTCGCGGAGAAGGCGCGCCTCGTCGGCACGTCGCTCGAGGTCAACGATTGCATCCTGCGCGCTCCATTCGCGGGCGAGGTGGCGACCCGTTCGATCGATCCCGGCGGCTTCGTGCGGCCAGGGAACACGATCGTCTCGGTGATCGACCGCTCCACCGTCCGGATGAGCGCCGATGTACCCGAGAACGACTTCGACAACGTCGCGCCGGGAAAGGCGGCCACCCTCCGCATCTTCGCCACGGGCCAGGAGCTCGCCGCCGCGATCACGCGGCGCGCGCCCGGCGCGGACGCGAGCACGCGCACCATCCACATCGAGGTCGACCTTCCCGACCCGAAGAAGCAGATCCCGGTCGGCACCACCGCCGAGCTGCAGGTCGAGCTGGGCAAGCCGGTCTCCGCGACGGCGCTGCCGCTCTCGGCGGCGACGCTGCGCGATACCCAGGCGTCGATCTTCCGCGTCGAGGCCGGCGTCGCGCGTGCGCAGCGCTTGCGTGTTCTCGGCGAGCAGGAGGGCAAGCTCTACGTCGCGCCCGCCGACGTCCCTGCCGGCACGCGCATCGTCACCGAAGGGCGGACCCTGCTCCAGGACGGCGACCGCGTGGAGGCCCGGCTCGAGAGCGCGCCGGCCGCGCTGGACGCGGGCGCGCGCACTTCGGAGATCGCGCCGACGCCGGCGGGGGAGGCGCGGTGACCGGCCTCTCGCTGCGCAACCCGATCGCGGTGCTGATGCTCTGCATCGGCGTCAGCGTCTTCGCCGGCGTGGTCGCGCCGCGGATGAGCGTCGATACCTTCCCGGAGCTGACGCCGCCGGTGCTGATCATCGGCACGCTCTGCCCGGGGCTCAGTCCGCGCGACGTGGAGAAGACCGTCTCCTGGCGCCTCGAGAAGTACGTGAGCGCCACCCCGGGCGTCGAGCACGTCGAGAGCCTGTCGCGCAACAACTTCAGCGTCATCTACGTCTGGCTCAAGTGGGGCACCGACCTGAACGCCGCGCAGACGCTGGTGCAATCGCAGGCCGGGTTCGCGATGGCCGCGGTGCCCAAGTCGCTCGGAGTATTGCCGCCCTTTGTTCTTCAATACGACCCGTCGAATGCGCCGGTGCTGCAAGTGGTGGTCAGCGGCGAGGGATATACCGGCCCGCAGCTCTACGATTACGCGTTCAATCAAGTGGAGCCGCTGCTCGAGGGGATCTCCGGCGTCGCCAGCGCGGCGCCCGATGGCGGGCGGATGCGCCAGATCAACGTCGTGGTCGACCCGGCCAAGGCGCAGGCCCGCTCAGTCACGGCGAGCGACGTTGCGCTCGCGGTCTCGAAGACCAACGCGCTCTTGCCGTCGGGCGAGTTCCTCGCGCCCCGCTTCGACGCGAATGTCTATACCAACGCCATCCCCAAGCGGGTCCGCGACATCGGCGACGCGCCGGTGAAGGTGGAGGGCAACAAGGCGGTGCTCATTCGCGACGTGGCCCGCGTCGAAGACAGCGGCACGCCGCTCACGCAATCGGTTTCGGTCAATGGCCGCGAAGCGGTCTATTTGAATGTATTGCGCGTGCCGGGCGGCAATACCCTGGAGATTGTCGACGCGGTGAAGAAGACCGTCGCGTCACTGCACGACCTGCCCGCGGGTATCAAGGTCGAGTCGTATTTCGATCAATCGACCTTTGTTCGCACGACCTATCACGGGCTCAAGAAGGAGATCGTCCAGGCGCTCATCCTCATCGGCATCGTCATCCTCCTCTTCCTGCAGAGCGTTCGCGGAACGTTGATTGTCTCGGTCGCGATCCCGCTCTCGTTCGCGATCACGCTGATCGTCCTCTATGCGAGCGGCCAGACGCTCAATGCCTTCACGCTGGGAGGGCTGACGCTGGCGATGGGCCGGCTGGTCGACGACGCGGTGGTGGTGCTCGAGTCGATCCACCGGCACCAGCGCATGGGCCTTTCGCCCAAAGAGGCGGCGCTGCGCGGCGCGAACTCGGTGGCGTTGCCGGTGCTCGCCTCGACCTTGACCACCATGGCGGTGCTGTTGCCGGTGCTGCTCCTGGCTGGCCTCGCGCGCAAGCTGTTCGCGCCGCTCGCGCTCACGGTGGCGGTGGCGATGATCGCTTCCTACTTCGTCAGCATGTCGGTGACGCCGGTCGCCTGCCGGTACTTCCTCGGCCACACCGCGCCGGGCCCGCTCGCCCGCCGCGTCGAAGGCGCTATTGATCGAATCGCGGCGGGATATGCATCGCTGTTGCGCCGGGTATTGCCTGCGCGCGCCGCGATTCTGCTCGCGGCGGCCGCGCTGGTGCTCGCGAGCGGCTGGGCCGCGTCCCGCCTGCCCAGCACGTTCTTCCCCGAGATCGACGAGTCGATGGACCAGATCTACGTGCGCTTCTCGCCGGGCCTCTCGCTGACGCAGGCGGCGAGCAAGCTCAACGCGATGGGCGAGGCGCTCGGGCGGGAGCTGCCCGCCAACACGATCAAGATGATCATCGCCAACGTGGGGATGCCGCAGAACGCGCGCGCGCTGCTGGTCAGTCCGAACCTCGGACCCGACACAGGCTTTCTCCGCGTTGCCTTTGCCGACGCCGACGAGCGCAAGCTCTCGCAGGCGCAGCTCGCCATCGAAGCACGCCAGATCCTCGCCCGCGACTTTCCCGGCGTGGAGACATTGCAAGCGCCTGGCGGCTTGGTCGCCAGCGTCTTTGCCAATGGATATGCGGCGCCGCTGGTGATCGAGGTGCAGGGCGAGAATCTCGACGAGCTGCAGTCGCAAGCCCGCGCCATCGCCGAGGTCGCTCATACCATCCCGGGCATTCGCGATATCCGCACCTCGTTGCAGCTCGATTATCCAGAGCTGCATATCGATACCGATCGAGAAAAGGCAGGCCTGGTCGGGGTCGACTTGAAAGACGCAGCCGAGACCACGCTGCAGGCGACGCTCGGCAATATCAACGCGCCCGGCACCTGGATCGATTCGAACAATGGCCAGTCCTACTATGTGGTGACTTCCTTCGACGGGGCGCACGTCACCGATCCGCGCGAGCTGGCCGCGCTGCCGGTGCGGATGCAGGCGGACGGCCGCGCGGTTCTGCTCGGGACCTACGCCAACATCCGCCGCGATACCGGCCCGCTCGCCGTCGAGAGAAACCACCTGGAGCGGGCGGCGCACGTGCTGATGCAGACGGAGAATCGCGACCTGGGCTCCGCCGCGAACGCGCTGGAGACCGCGCTGCACCAGGACGCGCGCACCCGCGCCATCCCCTGGCGGTTCGCCGGACAGATCGAGCTGATGCGCACCACCTTCGCAGGCCTCGGCCTCGCGCTCGGGCTGGCGGTGATGGTGGTGTTCATGATCATGGCGTCGCAGTTCAAGTCGCTGCGCCTGCCGTTCGTCATGCTCTTCACCATCCCCGTCGCGCTGGTGGGCATCGTGATGGCGCTGATGGCCGAGGGGCAGGGCTTCTCCATTACCGCGCTGATGGGAATCTTGATGGTGATTGGCATCGCGGTATCGAACGGGATCCTGCTCGTCGACGATGCCAACCAGCGCTTGCGCGAAGGGACCGACAAGCTCGAGTCGATCATCGCCGCCGCCCGCTCCCGGTTTGTTCCCATCGCGATGACGAGCATCGCCACGGTGATCGGGCTGGTCCCGACCGCGCTGGGCCTCGAGCACGGCTCCGAGGCGAACCAGCCGCTGGCGCTGGCGGTGGTGGGGGGGCTCACCTCGTCGACGCTGCTCTCGCTCTTCCTGGTTCCGGTGATGTTCCTGATCTTCGCTGCGCCGCATGCGTCCGGGGGCGCGCACGAAGTGGAGCCCGAGCCGGGGGCCCCGGCATAGCGGCTGGCTATCCTTCAGCGATGGCCGCGGCCGGCTCGGGCGCGAGCGGATGCGCGAGCATGTGCGCCTCGCGCCAGCGGCCGAATCGGTAGTAGCCGACGGAGAACGTCAGCGAGAAGAGCGAGCTGACCGGGAAGCTCCACCAGATCGCGTCGGCGCCGAACCGGCCGAGGAAGTGGTGCGCGAACGGAATGCGCACGCCCCACATGCTGATGAACAGGAACAGGAGCGGCGGCAGCACCGCGCCGGTCGCGCGCACCACGCCCGAGAGCACGAACGTCACGCCGAAGACCGCGAACGAGCCGATGACGATGGCGTTGATGTGCTCGCCGATGTCGATGGCCGCGCCGTCCTTGAGAAAGAGCGCGAGCGCGGGCCGGTGGAGCAGCAGCACCAGGAGGATGAGCGTGCCGGAGAGGAGAAAATTGAAGGCGACCCCGTTGAGCGCGACGCTGTTGACCCGGCCCCACTTGCGCGCGCCGATGTTCTGCGCCGCCATCGAGGAGACCGCCTGGCCCACCGCGAAGGCGGGCATCTGGATGTAGCTCCAGAGCTGGAAGCAGGCGCCATAGGCCGCGGTCGTCCTCGAGCCGAACGGATTCACCATGCTGATCATCGCGATCATGCTCGAAGAGACGACGATCATCTGCAGGCCCATCGGGATGCCCTTGGCGATCAGCGAGCGGAGGATGGTCGGATCGACGCGCAGGTAGTGCAGCTCGTGGCGCTGGATGCGGAGGAAATGCTGGCTGCGATAGAGATGGAACAGCAGCGCAGAGAGGCTCACCGCCTGCGCGATCAGCGTCGCCGTCGCCGAGCCGGCGATGCCCATTCGTGGAACCGGGCCCCAACCAAAGATGAAGAGCGGATTGAGCGCGATATCCAGGCCCACCGAGAGGACGAGAAAGTAGAACGGCGTCTTGGAGTCTCCGGCGCCGCGCAAGGCCATCGCGATGAAGCTGTAGAGATAGAGAAAAGGAATGCCGAGAAAGATGATGCGCAGATAGGCGGTCGCGAACGGGATGGCGTCGGCCGGCGTCTGCATCCAAGCGAGCAGCCGAGGCGAGATGATGAAGCCGAGCGCCGCCACCAGCATCGAGAGCATGCAGAAGAAGGTCGCGCTGGTGCCGATGACCCGCTTGGCCTGCTCGAGGTTCTTCGCGCCCATGCTCTGGCCCACCAGGATGGTGGTGGCGAGGCTCATCCCGAACATCACGCCGATGAGCAGGAACAGGATGGCATTGGCGTTGGACGAGGCGGCGAGCGCGGCGTCGCCAAGATAGTTGCCGATCCAGCCGGCATTGACCGAGCCGTTGAGCGACTGCAGCGCGTTGCCGGCGAGCAGAGGCAGCGAGAAGAAGAAGAGCGTCCGGAAGATCGCGCCCTCGGTCAGCGCCGGGCGTGGGGGCGGTTGCGCGGTCATATCGTGCGCTCGGTATACACGGCGATGCGCGCGGGCGGGCAGCGCAATCGGCGGGCCCATCGCGGAGCCGGGCGACGCTCGTCAGGGGACGAGAAACCCGGTGCGCAGCGCCTGCATCAGCGAGTTCTGCGCGCGGCCGCCGGACGCGTCGGCAGGCAGCCAACCTTCTTGAATCGTCCAGACGATGATGCCGCCATATCCGTGGCTCTTGGAGAAGGTACCTCTGGCGATGATCGATGTCTCGTCGTCATACGAGATGTATTGAGTCGACGCGCCGCAACCGGGGTCCGAGACGGCGGGCGAGAGGCTCAAATAAGGGACCTGCGCGGTGGCGTCGCGCAGCCGCTCGCCCGCGGTGGACTTGTCGTAGGTGCCACCGGCCGCGAAGAACTTGCTGAGGGGATAGCTGTTATCACCGCCGACAATCACCTGGCTGGTGCCATTGGTCGCCTGCCGGGGCGCGGTGATACCGCCGGTATAGCAGATGGCATAGAAGGCCATTCCCATTCCCATCTTCGCCTTGGGAATGCCCGCCGCGACATATCGCTGCAGGCTGTCGTCGATGGCAATGGGCGTATTGGCCGACTCGCCGCTGAGCGGGCTGACGAACCACGAATACCAGCCGCTGCCCGCATAAGCGGTATCGGGATAGTAGCTCTGCAGATTGAATCGATCGAGCGAGACGGCCAGCGTGACGAAGTGGCTATCGACGGTCTGGTAGTTCGGATTGATCATCGCGCCAGGATAGGTGAGCAGCATCCCTGGCCGGGCCGCGCGCAGGGCCTGCGCCAGCGAGACCAGGTTGTCGAGGTCGATGCTGTCTTCCCAATCGATATCAATGCCGTCATATCCGAGCAGATCCATCTCGGCGAGCAGCAGGCTGACGAACGACGAGAGCAGCGCCGGCGTCGAGACGGCCGCGGCGATATACGGCCCATTTCCCGCGCCGCCGAGCATCAACAGCGCCCGCACGCCGTGCGCATGGGCCGCCGCTGCCAGCATCATCGCGTCTGTCGTGCCGGTGCCGTTGGAATCATCGAACGAAGTATTGAGCGTGCCGTTGCTGTTGACCGTGAGCGCCGCGAAGGCGATGTGGGTCAAGGCGCTCCAATCGATGCTGGAGATTGGATAGGCGTTGATGGAATAGCCGGCGTAGTAGCCCATCACCCACTGGCCGGTGCTCCCGGCATCGGCGCCGGCCGCGAGCCCACCATCGCTTCCGGCGTCTTCTCCGCCGCTGCCCGCATCGAGCGCGGCGCCCGCGTCGGATGGTCCCGCGTCAAATCCTGCGTCCGCTGCGCCCGCGCCAGCGTCCGCGCCGCTTGCGTCGAACCCCCCGTCCGCCGCGCCTGCGTCGAAACCCGCGTCCGCCGCGCCTGCGTCGAAACCCGCGTCCGCCGCGCCTGCGACGGAGCCCGCGTCTTGTGCACCACTGCCCGCGCCGGCAGGGGAGCCGGCGTCGCCCGGGCCGGCATCGGAGGAGGCCGGTCCGCCATCGAGGACGCGCAGGCCCGCGTCGGAGGAGGCCGCGGCCGCGCACTCCTCGCTCGCGCAGACCACCGTCCCCCCCGCGCAGGCGGCGAGCTGCAGGCCGACGAGCGCGCAGAGGAGCGGGGCAAGGCGAACGAGCGACAGACGGATCGACGGGGGCTGCTTCACGGCTTCACCTCAACCCGCACATCGTTACGCGAACTGCCCGCGGCAAGCCAACACTGCAACCTGCGCGCTGAGCCTTGCCCAGCGCGGTCGAGAGCGATCTTTTAGCCGCGCGTGAGCCGCTGCACCAGCGCCACCAGCTCGTCGGGCCCGGCCGGCTTGGTGAGGATCGCGTCGAAGAGCTCGCCCTGCTGCTTGACCACCGCGGGCGAGTAGCCGGTCATCGCGATGAGGCGCACGCGCGCTCCCCCGGGCATCGCGCGCAGGCGGCGCGCCGCCTCGTAGCCGTCGATGCCGCTCTTCAAGCTGATGTCCACGATCACCGCGGCTGGCATCGTCTCCGCGGCGGCGGCGAGCGCGTCGGCGGCGGTGGAGTACTCATCGACGGCGAACTCGTTCATGCGCAGGAACTCGGCGTAGGCCTCGCGCGAGTCCTCCTCGTCGTCGATGAGCAAGATGCGGTCGGCGTGCGCGCCCATGGGCGGGGGACCGTGCCACAGCCGCCCGGCTGAGGCCAGAGAACGCGGCGGGAGATCGGTCCGACTCGAGAGCGCGGCAGCCGGCGTGAACGGCCTCATCGAAGCGCGGTGGTCTGCGCGCGCCACTGCGGCGAGGCCCAGCGCGCGAAGGCGCGCACGCCCTCGACGTGATCCGACTGCGCGAGCACCCGCAGCGTATCGACCGAGAGCTCCTGGAAGCTGCGCTGCAGCTTGCCGTTCACCATCGCCTGCCGTACCACCAACATCGATTTCCCCTGCGGCGTGAAGCCAGCGCACTCGACCGAGCCGACGCCCGGCTCGGTGGCGGCGGGCACCAGCACCGAGCGGACCCAAGCCTGGGACGCGCTCTTGCCACGGCCCTGACCCACCTGGTGGAAGACCCACAGCTCGCTCCAGGAGGCGAGCGGCTGCACCACCAGCGCGGCCGCGCGGCCCGCGGGCGCGGCGTCGAACGAGGCGAAACGCGGGATGGCGCTGCTGGGGATCGACACCAGCGCAGCCGCGTCGGGACGGGTCCGGCCTTCCGCGAACAGCTCGACGCCGCCGCGGCCGAGCGCGGGCGCGCGGCGCAGACGGAACCCCGGCGCGTGGGCTTCCGCGGCCGCGAGCGCGCCGGTCTGCTCTCCTGGCGGTGCCCCGGCGGCTGCGAGCTCGCCGGCGGCCGGCCAGCGCGCGGCAGCGACCCGCACCTCCACTTCGTCGAATTGCGCTTGATCGTCCTCGGCGAGCCGCGCGCGATCGGCGAGCGCCAGCTCGCGCTGCGCCGAGCGGGCCGCCTCGACCTGGTCGGCGCCCTCGCGCAGGAACGCAAGCTGCGACCAGATCTCCGCGCGGCGCAGGCGCAGCTTCACGCCCGGCTCCGGCGCGGCCTCGGCGGGCTCCACGCTCGCGGCGATGCCCGCGCGCCACTCGTTCCACTCCAGCTGGCGCGCGGGCGACGCGCTCGAATCTCCGCAGCGCGGCTGCGTGAGCCAGAGCGCGGCGCGGGCCCGCTCGGTCGCATCGCCGCGCGCCAGCGTGCGCGCCTCGGCGGCGCCGTCGCTGCAGTAGACGACGTGCCCGTCGCGCTCGAGCGCCACCAGCTTCACCCCGTGCGCGGCGACCACGTCGAGGGCGAGCGCGAGCGACGGGTCGGGGACCGCCCGCGTTTGAGATGCGCGGCGCGCCAGCCGATCGGTCATGGCGGCGAGCGCGTCGTCGAGCGGGTCGCCCGCGCTGTCCGGTCCGCCCGGCGACGGCGTGCCTGCGTCGGCCCCTGGCGCCGCCGCGCCGATCGAGCGGGCGAGCGAGGCGTAGGCGATCCCCAGCTCCTCGCTGCCCGGCTGATCTCGCAGGAAGAGCGCGATGGCGGTGAGCTCTGGCAGCGCCGCCGGGCCGCGCGGGTAGCGGCGCACCTGCGCCGGCCGCACGAATCCGGGCCGCTCGCGCCGGTGGTCGTAGACGCGCAGATAGCCGGGCACCGCGCCGCGCACCTCGAGCAGATCGCCGCGCCAGAGCTGGGCCTGCGTCGGGGCCGCCGCCCGCGCGGAGGCCCGCAGCGGCACCGGTGCGTCGACGACGATGGCGATCTCGTCGGGCCCGCCTTCGTCCGCTGCCCGCGCGGCCGCCGCCGCGAGCGCCGAGAGCAGCAGCGCGGCGAGCCCCATCGCGCGCGCGCTCATCGCCCCTCCGCGCGAGCGACCGGCCCTTCGGACTCCTCGCCGTCGGAGTTGGCGGCCTTCGCACCGTCGCCGCTGGCTGCCTTGGCTGCCGCCGCGCCGCCGAGCAGGTTCGCCGCGAAGAAGCCGCCCATCGAAGGAGGCGCGACCACGACTTGAAGGTGCTCGCCCATCTTCTCGGCGAACGCCTTCTGCACCAGCAGCGGGTTGCGCGTGAGCACCGCCGCGTCGCGCTCGTACTGCGCGCTCTCCACCTTGCCGGTCACCTCGATCTTGTACGCGTCCGCCTCGGCGAGCTGCTTGCGCGCCGCCGCCTCCGCGCCCGCCTCGATGAGCCGCGCCTCCGCGCTCGACTGCGCGTCGCGCTTCTTCTCCACGCCGCGCGCCTCCGCCTCGAGCCGCCGCTGCTCGATCTCCTTCTGCTTGAACGGCAGCACATGCTTCATCGCCTCCGCGTGTGAGCGGGCCGCGATCATCTCCTCGGCCGCCGCCGCCTCCGCGGTCGTCTCGCGGCGCGCCTTCTCCGCCTTCGCCTCGAGCAGGCTCTGCTCGATCTCCGACTGCTTGAGCGCGAGCGTCTCCTTGGTGCGATCGACCGCGAGCTCATCGGTGAGCAGCCCTTGCAGCCCCTTGCGATACTCGTCGGGCAGATCGATCGACCCGAGCGAGAGCGACTTGAGCTGGATGCCCTCGGGCGCGAGCCGCGCGCGCACCTCGTCTAGCGCGGCCATCTCCAGCTCGAGCCGCTTGCCGGCGAAGATCTCGCGCACGGTGCTCTTGGCGAGCGAGCGGCGCAGCACCTCGTCGACCTCCGGCTCGATCAGGTCGGCGCCCACGTTCTCCGGCAGCCGCCGCGCCGAGGCGAGGATGCGGTCTGGGTCGAGCGCCCAGCGCGCGGTCACCCGCATGCCGATGGGCAGCCCTTCGATCGACTGGAACGGCTCGGGCGAGGTGGCGCTGGCCGCCTTGTCGAGGCGCGAGACCTGGTCGCGCAGCGAGAAGCGGCGCAGGTCGTGGATGAACGGGATGCAGACCACCGCGCCCTCGCGGAAGAGGCGCAGGTCGCCGGAGAGCCGGCTGATGCGCAGCGCGACCTCGCCCGGCATCACCGTGCGGACCGGCGGTTTGAAGACGAGGCTGCCGGCGATGGCCGCGGCGAGCAGCAGCGCGCGGCTCCAGGGCGAGGCGAGCGCGGCGTGCATCGCCAGCGCGGCGACGGTGGCGCGGGCCCGGAGAGCGGCCGCGAACGAGCGGGTGGAGGAGCTGACTTGGGTGATCATTCGACGCAACACGGGGACTCCGAGGAGAGAGAGGCGGTCGGGGGACGCAGGCCGGTTCTTCACGCCTCGTGCCAAGCGCGGAACTTGCGAGCGCTGGTGCGAAGGCGGGCGTCGAGAGCCGCGCGGCCGCGGCCGCCCGAGAGAGCGTGGAACCGCCGTGGAACAAGCTATGAATCGAAGACTGCAATTGGTAGAGTCGTTCCCCATGCACCCCTGGCTGCAGCGGCTGCGCCACGACCTGCTCAAGCGGGCGGTCTGGCCGGCGCGCGATCTCGCCGAGCTGCTCGAGAGCGGCCGGCCGGCCTCGCCGCGCGATCTCCAGGCGCTGCGCGACGGGCTCTTCGGGCTGCGCGCCGACGACGGATCGGCCTGCGATGCCCGCGCGCTGTTCGCGCGGCTGCGGGAGAGCGCGCCCGCCGAGCTGCCGGCGGCGGGGCTCGAACGCTTCGCCGCCGGCCTCGACGAGGCGATGGGCGCGGTCTCGGCAGATTCGCTCCCGGCGGCGCTGGGCGCGGTCCTGCGCCTCGAGGCGCTCTTCGAAGCGCTCTTCGCGACGAGAGGCCCGTGACCATGCCGCGCCTCTTCGTCATCGACGATCGCGACCAGACCATCGACATGCTGCAGCGACGCCTGCCGCAGTTCGAGACGGTCACCCGCTGCGGCAAGAACATCCCCTGCCAGGTCTGCGAGGAGCGCGAGCGGGGCTGCACGCTGCGCTGCGCGCACGACTGGCAAGAGGCAGAGAGCGCGCTGGCCGCGCAGGGAGCGCTGCCCGATCTGGTCGTGCTCGACCTGCACTTCGCGCTGCCGGAGGAGCGGCTGCTGCCGGCCGACAAGTCCGCGCTCGGCTCCGGCAAGGCGCGCGCGCAGGCGGTCGAGCAGCTGCGCCGCCGCCAGGGGCTCTATATTTTGGAGAGTCTCCGCGCCCGCTTTCCCGCGCTGCCGGTGGTGCTGCTCACCACCACCGCGGAGGAGCCAGGCCGCGCCGACGCGCGCGACCCCCTCGTCTACCTCTGCGAGAACGAGGTGGTCGACAGCCGCACGCTCGCCGCCGAGATCACCCGCGCGCTCGCGCTGCACCACCGCGCGCAGGACGGCGAGGTCTTCTGGGGCAAGAGCCGCAAGATGGCCGAGCTGCGCCGCCAGATGCGACTGCTGGTCCGCTCGCCCTTGCCGGTGCTCATCGAGGGCGAGACCGGCTGCGGCAAGAGCTTCCTCGCCGAGCACGTGCTGCACGCGCGCGCGGGCGCGAAGGGGCCGCTGGTGGTGACCGACCTCTCGACCGTCCCGGCGGCGCTCCTGCCCGCGCACCTCTTCGGCGCCCGGCGCGGCGCGTACACCGGCGCCACCGACGACCACGCCGGCGTCTTCGAGCAGGCGCACCACGGGACGCTCTTTCTCGACGAGATCGGCAACCTCGATCTCGAGCTGCAGCGGCAGCTCTTGCTGGTGCTCGAGAGCGGCACGGTCACCCGGCTGGGAGACGCCCGGCCGCGCCCCGCGCAGCCGCGGCTGGTCGCGGCCACGAACCAGGACCTCGCCGCGCTGGTCGCGCAGGGGCGCTTTCGCCAGGACCTCTACATGCGGCTGAACCCGGCGATGCGGCTGCACGTGCCGCCGCTGCGCGAGAGGCGCGAGGACCTGCCCGAGCTGCTGCGCTTCGCGCTGCTCGAAGCGCTGCGCAGCGAGGGGCTGCGGCCGCTGGTGCGCCAGTACCTCGCGCGCTGCCCGACGCCGGACGACTTTGTCGAGGAGCACAACCTGATCGCGTTCGGGCGGCCGTCGCTGAAGGTCGCGCCGCGCGACGCGTTCGCCGTCTTCCTCTCTCGCGATTCGTTGCAGCGGCTCGAGCAGCACGCCTGGCCGGGCAACCACCGCGAGCTGCGGCTGCTGTCGATCAACGCGCTTGTCTTCGCGCTCTCGCAGGCGCTCGACGCGACCGACCCCGACGCCGCGCAGCCGCGCGGGGAGCGGCCGCGCGCGGATCTCGCCTCGCCTTCGCCGCGGGCGCCGGCGATCCTGCAGCTGGCCGATTCGCTCATCGCACAGCTCACCGCGCCCCGGCGCGCGGCTGGCGCGCGGCTCAAAGCGCGTGCGAGCGCAGGCGGCGGACGCACGGTGGAGGTGCAGCTGGGCGCGCAGGAGTCGTTCGCCGAGGTCTCCGCCGAGGTGGAGCGGCAGTACCTGCGCGCGCTCTTCGACGCGCACGAGGGCGATCTCGCCGCGGTGGGCGAGGAGCTGCTCGGCGCGGGCGCGACCGCGCGCAAGGTGCACTTGCGGATGAACCAGCTCGGCATCCGCGTGCGCGATCTGCGCGGAGAGAGCTAGCCGTGCGGGGCTTGTCGATCGTGCTCGCGGCCGCGCTGGTGGCGGCCGCGCCGCCGTCTGCCCGCGCGAGCCCGGCCGCCGATCGGGCGGTTCGCCTGCTCTCCGCGGGCAAGCCGGCCGAGGCCGCGGCGCTGCTGGAGTCGGAGCTTTCGCGCGCGCCGTCGAGCGCGGCCATCGCCACCGATCTCGGCATCGCGTACCAGCGGCTGGGCCGCAGGGACGATGCCGAGCAGCTGTTCCGCCGCGCGGTGCAGCTCGATCCCGCGCGCTGGTACGCCTACGCCAACCTGGCGGCGCTGAAGAGCGCGCGGCCGCTCTCGCGCGAGGAGGAGGAGGGCCTGGTGCGGCTGCTCGAGGCCGGGCTTTCACGGCAGCCGAAGAGCACGCCGAACGGGCGCAACGGGCGCGCGGGGATCCTCCTCGCACTGGCGGGCGTCGAAGAAGCGGCCGGCGGCCACGCGGCGGCGCGCGCGCGCATCGACGCGGCCCGCGGGCTCTTGCTGTCGGCGGCGCTGGCCCGCCGCGCGCAGTCGCTCTCGCAAGCGATCGACGCGGCGGAGGCAGACCGGGCGCGGGCGAGCGCCATCGACGCCTGGCCAGAGCCGGTCGTCGAGACGGAGCTCCTGCGGGCGCTCGAGCAGGCCGAGCGCGAGCTGGGGCGCGATCCATCGACGGCGCTCGCCGAGTCGCGGCGCCTCTCCGTGCTGCACCCGGGCTGGCGCGCGCCGCGCTGGCTGGCCGCGCGCGCGCTCATCGCGCAAGGGCGCCTCGACGACGGCGCGGCCGCGCTGGAGGCGCTGCTCCGGCTCGATCCTCTGCACGCCTCGGCGTGGCGCCTGCTCGGCGAGACGCTCGCCCAGCACGGCGGTCCCTTCGAAGCGCAGCGGGCCGACGAGGCGTTGCAGCGCGCGCTCGCGCTCGAGCCCGCGTGGAGCGAGCTGTGGGAGATGCGTGCGCGACTGCTGCTGCGGTTGGGCCGCCCGCAGGAGGCGCTGCGCGCGCTGGCCAACGTGCAGCGCGAGCTGGCTGCGCGCGGCGAGCCGCTGCCCAAGCCGCTCGCGGCGCTGATGGACGCGGCGCGCGCGCAGCAGGAGAGCGCGCCCGAGGAGCGGCCCGCCGCCGCGGAGCCGACGCCCGCGGCGCGCCAGCTCTTGCGCGAAGCGAGGGAGCGTGAAGGGTCGGGAGACCGCGCGGCCGCGCTGGGCCTGCTCGATCGCGCGCTCGCGGACTCTCCCACGCTGGTGGAGGCAGCGGCTCTGCGCTGGGCGCTCGGCGGGCCTGTGCCCGAGGAGACCGTGCGCGCGCTCGGCGCCGACAGCGCCGCGCTGGTGCGGCTCGCCCTGGCGGTGCAGAGCGCGGCGCTCGACGAGACGCTGCGCGCGGCGGAGAGCCCGGAGCCGACGGAGGCGCGCGACGCCGGCGCGCTGCTCGACGCAGGAGTCGAGGCGCGGCAGGCGAGGGACGGTGCGGCGGCGGCGTGGCTTGCGCGCCCCTGGCTCGAGCGCGCGGCCGGGCTGGGGAACGCCGAGGCGCGCCTCCTGCGCGCGCGGCTGCGCGCCGACGAGGGAAGTGGCGCCGGCGCGCTCGAAGATCTGGCCGCGGCGGTCGCGGCGGGCGCGGCGCTCGAGCACCCCGACGAGGTGCAGGCGTTGCGCGCGCGTCTGGTCCCGGCGCAGGAGGAGAGTTCGGAGGCCCGGCTCGCCCGCGCGCAGCTCGCCCAGGGGCAGCCGGCCGAGGCGCTCGCGTCGCTGGGCGGCGCCTGCCTGGGACCGTCTGCGCCCGCCGACGCCCGGCGCCTGGTCGCGCTCGGTGTCGCGCACGATCTGCTCGGCGAGCTCGGCCTCGCGCTCGGCTGCTACCAAGAAGCGCTCGCGCGCGCGCCCGACGACCGCGAAGCGCTGGTGCGCTTCTCTCGCGCGGCAGCGCGCGCGCCGGTCGAGACACTCACCGGGTCGGCGCCGACCGCTCTGCTCCTCGAGCGCGCCGCGCGCGCGCAGGTGCCCGCCGCGCAGTTCGCGCGGGCCCGCGTGCTCGCCGCCGCTGGTCTCACCGACGATGCGCTCGCGTCGGTGGACGCGTTTCTCTCCGCGCCGTCCGCGCCCGGCTTCGTCGAGCCGGGCCTCGCCGAGGCGCGCGCGCTGCAGCGGCAGCTCGCCGCGGCGCACACTTCGCGCACCACCTCGCACCGCCTCCGCCTCGCCGGCGCGCTCGCTCTGCTCGCGCTGGCCGCGGTCGCGCTCTTCCTCACGCTCTTGCGCGGCCTGACGCTGGAGAAGGCGCTCCTGCGCGATCCGTCGCTCTATCCCGCGGTGGCGCGCGCGGTGGCGGAGGTGCGCCACGACGCGCTCAAGCATCGCGCCAGCGCGCTGGCGATGCTGGGGACCGCGCCCAGAGCGGAGATCGCGCGCGCGCTGTCGGGCGAGCGCGCGGCCTCGCAGCAAGTCGCCGATGCCTACGCGAGCGTGGTGAAGGCGAGCCGCCTGCCGCTGCGTCCGCTCTGGCGCGAGCCGGCGTTCGGCGCGCTCTGGCGCGATCTTCGCCTGGCGGAGGCGCAGCTCGACAAGCCGGAAGGACCGGGCGACGCGCGCATCCGCGCGGTGGCCTCGCGCGTGCGCGCGCGCGGGGAGCGGCTGGGCGCGCTCTTGCGGCTGGGCCCGCGCACGGTGCTCGACGGCCGCACGCTGACCGACTGGATCCGCGGCGTCGAGGCGGAGCTGCGCGCGAGCGGCGCGCCCTTCACCGCGCCGGCGCTCGAGCTGCAAGGTCTCGAGGTGCTCTTCCCCGTCTCGGCCGACGCGCTCTACGCGCTCTTCGCCAATCTGCTCCGCAACGCGCAGGCGGCCGCTGCGCGCGCTGCCTCGTCCTCGGGCGCGCCGCATCTGCTGGTGCGCGTGCGCGAAGGGCAGGATGCCGCCGGCCGCGCCGTGGCCGAGCTGCACGTCGCCGACTCTTCGCCGCAGCCGCTCACGCTCGAGATGATCGCCGCGCGCGAGAGCGGCCGCGGCCTGTCGCTGGTCCGCGATCTGGTCCGCGAGTGGCAAGGCCACCTCCGCATCGCCGCCGAAGAGGCGCCGCTCTGCAAGTCCGTCGTCCTCTGTTTCCCCCGGGAGGGCGCATGAGCCCGATGGAGCTGCCGCGCGCGCTGATCGTCGAAGACGGCGACGAGTATTTCGAGCGGTTCACCCGCCTGCTCGGCGCGCGCTTTCAGTTCGAGCGGGCCAGCTCGTTCGGCGAGCTGCTCGCTCGGCTCGAGCGGCGCAGCGGCGCGCCGCCCGCGGCGCTCGTCTTCGATCTCGACTTCTCCCGCACGCCGGCTGCGCAGATCGTCGACGTGCATGGCGCGCGCGCGCCCGCGGAGCTGGTCGCGCAGCTCGCGCCGGTGCAGGGCCTGGTGATGCTGCGCGCGCTGCGCATCCGCGGCGGCAAGACGCCCGCGCTGCTCTGCGCGGACCTCGACGACGTAGCGCGCGCGCAGCGGCTGCGCGAGGAGCTCGCGCCGCTCGAGATCTCGCCGAGCAGCGAGAGCTTGAGCGAGGTCGCCGCGCGGCTCGAGCGCCTCTGCCAAGGCGCCATCGATAAGACCTGACGCGCCCATGACGACCGGTCATATTGCGCGCATGAAAGCCATGGCGCAGCGCTCCTGGTCGTCGGGTCAGCCGCTCGAGCTGACCGAGCTCCCCGATCCCACCCCGACGGCCGGCGAGGTGCGCGTGCGCGTCGCCGCCATCGGCGTGAACCCGGTCGATTGGAAGATGCGCGAGGGCGGTCCGCTGCGGCTGGCTGCGCGCGTCCTCGGGCCGCCGCTGCCGTTCGTGCCCGGCATCGACTTCGCGGGCACCATCGACCTCGTCGGCGCCGATGTTCGCGGATTGAAGATCGGCGATCGCGTCGTCGGCGGCACCGACTTCTCGCGCAAGCAGCGCGGCTCGTACGCGCAGCTGGCCACCGCGAGGCCCGACCAGCTCTGCACGCTCCCCGACAACGTCTCCTTCGAGGTGGCCGGCGCGCTGCCGGTCGCGGGCGTCACCGCCTGGATGTCGCTGATGGAGCTGGGCAAGCTGCCCGCGAACGCGGCGGGCGCGGCGGTGCTCGTCCTCGGCGCCTCGGGCGGCGTCGGCCAGTTCGCCGTGCAGATCGCCAAGATGCACGGTGCGCGCGTCGTCGGCGTCTGCTCCGCGCGCAACGTCGAGCTGGTGCGCGGCCTCGGCGCCGACGAGGTGATCGACTACTCGAAGGGCGACGCGCTCGCGCAGGCGAAGGCGTTCGGGCCGTATCAGGTGGTGGTCGACAGCGTCGGCGGCTATCCCGCGCCGCGGTGCCGCGCGCTGCTCTTGCGCGGCGGGCGCCACATCCTGGTCGCCGGCCAGGGCGCGAAGTCGTTCTTGCAGACGCTGTTGCCGCCGTTCTCCAGCAAGCTGATCCTCGGCCGCTCGACGACGGCGCGGCTGCGCGCGCTGGTCGACGCGGTGGCGTCCGGCCAGGTGAAGGTCGCCATCGCCGAGCGGCTCCCGCTCGCCGACGCGGAGAAGGCGCACGCGCTCAGCCAGGGCGGCCGTGTCACCGGAAAGATCGTCCTCCTTCCTTGAAGTGGCGATCGCGGTGGCCGCACGCGCTGGTCTCGGACTCCTCTCTTCCCACGCAAGGAGAGGGACATGGACAAGACATTCGAAGAGCGGATGCGCCGGGCGCTGCTGGCCCGCCGCGCGAAGATCGCCGGCAACGATCGCGACCTCGGCGCCGACGAGCAGGCGCTGCTCGACGACGACAAGACCGACCTCGTCGATCACGCGCAGGGCGCGGCCGCGAGCGAAGTGGTGCTCAATCTCGACGACAAAGATCGGCAGCAGCTCGGCGAGATCGACGCGGCGCTCGAGCGGCTCGCCGAGGGGCAGTACGGCGTCTGCGCCGAGTGCGAAGAGGAGATCCCGCGCGGCCGCCTCGAGGTGCTGCCGGAGGCGCGCGCCTGCGCGGCCTGCGCCGAGGGGCCGGCGCGCCAGGTCCAGCCGGCGCCGTAGCGGCCGCTGGGAAGGCGCGTCGGCATCGCGCGCGTGGACTACTCTGCGCGGCGAACCTCTGCTCGAGATCGCCGATGCCCGAAAAATCCTCTGCAAGCGGCGCGCGCGCGTATAACCATATGGTTATGCACCGCACGGCCGCGCTCGCGCTCGCTCTCGCCTCGCTCGCCGGGGGCGGCTGCGCCTCCCGCTACGGCTATGCGTTCCATCTCACCGATCCCGGCGCGCTGCCCGGCACGCAGGCGGGCTCCGCGGGCGCGCTCGAGCGGCTCGAGGGCCACGACGTCGACGCGGAGCTGCAGGTCGATCTGCGCGGCGCGCAGGCGATCGTGCTCTCGCTGCGCAACAAGACCGAGCAGGTGGTGCAGGTGCGCTGGGCCGACGTGCTGCTGGTGGCGCCCGGCGGAGCGACCCGCGCGCCGCGGCCCGATGTGGATCTCGGCTGGATCAACCCTGGCGAGACGCAGACGGCGCGGCTCATCCCCTTCGCGCTCCCCGAGCGCGGCGGCGCAGCGCTCGCCTACGAGGGCAAGGTGTTCGAGCTGCAAGTCCCGATGCTGGTGCGGCGAGAGCTGGTGGTCGCGCGCTACCACCTCGCCGCGCACGTAGAGGAGCTCAAGTGAGGCGCGCGCAGACGACGGTGCGCGCGGGCGCTCTGGCGCTGCTCGCGCTCGCCTGCGCGAGCTGCGCGGCCGGCTTCCGCATGCCGATGACCGCGGCCGATCTGGCCCGCTATGACAGCGGGCCCGCGCTGGTGGCGTACCTGGGCCAGCCCGACGCGAGCCCGGCCGTCTGCGATCTGCGCGCGCTCACCCCGCATCCCTCGTCGTTCAACGCGCAGATCCGGGAGCAGCTGGTCGACGCGTTTGTCGAGGGAAAGGTCCCGCCCGCGCTCTGGCGGCGCTGCATCGACGCGCTCGCCAAGGGGCTCGAGCCAGCCGACGCGGCGCTGCTCTTCGATCGCGTGCTGCGCGCCTACGCGAACCTGCTCGAGGACGACGACCTCGCGGGCGAGGTGCTCAAGACCGATCGGTTGAACACCCTCCATCGCCTCTACCTCGAGCGGCCGGCCGGGCTCGACGCGCGGCCCCAGGTGCGCGAGGCGCTGGTGGCGGAGATCGCCAAGGCGCTCGCCCGGGGCAAGCTGGCGCCGCTGGCGCAGAGCTTCTCCCGCGAGCTGCTCGAGACGCTCGAGGTGGAGCAAGGCCGCTGGCAGGGCGCGCCGGTCGACCTGGCGCGGATGGACGCGCTCGCGCAGGCGGGCAACGAGATGACGCTCTCGCGCTTCGCCGAGCGGCTGCCCAGCGCTCCGCTGCGCAGCGAGGCGCAGCGCCGACTGGTGCGCATCCACATCGCGCTCTCGCCGTTCGAAGAGGTGCGCGCCGCTGCTGGCCCGGTCGAGCAAAAGGTGATGAGCGAGGGGCACAACCGCATCGATCTGCGCGCGCATCCGGTCGTCCGCGCCTGGTTTGATCCGGAGAAGATGCCGGTGCGCGGCGTGATGGTGCAGCAGGACATCTGGCAGCACGCGGCCACGCTGCTCGCCTGCTCGACGACCGGGCCTGGCGTCTCGGTGCTGCCGGCCGTCTCCTTCCGCGGCAGCCTGCTTGCCGACGTGCAAGGCGTCTCGCGCTCCGTCTCGCTCTGCGAGCGCGCGCGCGAGCTCGATCCGACGCCGTGCATCTCCATCGCCGATGTCTCGCTCGACAACCCGCTCGCGTATCTCGACCAGGGCGGCGAGTTCCACTTCAACGACAAGGTGGCAATGAGCGACGTGGTGCCGATGGCGAGCCGCAGCTTCTTCCTCCTGCCGGTCAGCATCGGCGGCAAGCCGGCGGCGCTGCTGCAGTGGGGGCTCACCTTCCATCGGCCGGACGATCTGATCTTCTACGGCGGCGGCGCGGGCGGGCGCGGGCCGGAGCTGAATGTGCAGGTCGATCTGCGCAACCCGCGCCGCTACATCTTCGCGGCCGACGGCGGCCGCGAGCCGTTCACCTCGGTGGTCGATGCCGAAGACATCCTGCAGTACCGCGTGGGCAGCAGCGGCGCTTCGGGCTCTACCGGTTCGGCAGGCTCGACGGGCTCCCCCGGCGCGAGCGGCAACGAGTGCCAGAACGGCAGCGACGGCGGACCGGGCGGACCGGGTGGCCCCGGCGGCTCGGGCGGCGACGGCGGCAACGTGCTGGTCGGCTACCAGTGCGGCCCGGACGCCGCCCCCTCGTGCGACTCGGCGCGGCCGCTGCTCAACCAGATCTTCGTCAGCTACGGCGGGCCGGGCGGCGCGGGCGGTCCGGGCGGTTCGGGCGGCGCCGGTGGCGCAGGCGGCGCGGGCCGCTCACCGACCACGCACATCGACAGCAACGGCAACACCGTCACCGACGATCCCGGCTGCAGCCCCGGCATGAGCGGCAACCCCGGCGCGACCGGCGCATCGGGACCGCAAGGCGCGCCCGGCCGCGCCGGCCGCGTGCGGCTCGAGCGGCGCTGATCGATCGCGCTCGCCCGCTCTGGGCGCGGCCGCGGATGCTCTAGAGCCGCAGCAAGATCTCCGCTGCCATCGACTCGATCCGCGCGCTCCCCGAGGAGAGGCCGGCCTCGTCCACGCAGCGAGGCATGCCGTAGACGACGCAGCTGCTCGCGGATTCGGTGAGCAGGTGCCCGCCGGCGGCGTGGATGGCGCGCGAGCCTCGTGTTCCGTCGTCGCCCATGCCGGTGAGCACCACGCCGAGCGCGCCAGCCCCGGCCGCGTGCGCCGCGCTCTCGAAGAGCACGTCGACGGCGGGCCGGTGCGGCGTGTCGCTCGGCAGCGGATCGAGCGCGGCGCGCAGCCCGCCTTCGTGGCGGACGATGCGCAAGTGGACGCCCGCGCGCGCGACCAGGACGCGTCCCGGCTCCAGCTCCATGCCGGGCGCGGCCTCGAGCACCTCCAGCGCCGACTCGCCGTTGAGCCGCTCGGCGAACGACCGCGTGTAGCCCACCGGCAGGTGCAGCACGAGCGCGATCGGGATGGGGAAGCTCGCGGGCAGCGCGTGGATCAGCCGGGTGAGCGCTTGCGGTCCGCCAGTGGACGCGCCGATCACCAGCAGCGACTTGCTCCGCGCGAGCAGCGGCTCGAGCGGCCGCGGCGCGGGAGGCAGCTCGCCGAGCGGCCGCGGCGAGCTGGCCTGCGCGGCGGTGGTGACGGCGGCGATCAGCTCGGCGGAGAGATCGTAGAGGCGATCGGTGGCGAGCGCGGTGGGCTTCTTGACGATGCCGAGCGCGCCCGCGTGCAGCGCGGCGATGCCGAGCGCGCTCGCCTCGCCCGCCATGCTCACCACCACCACCCGCGGCGCCCCCAGCGCAGGCAGCGCCGCGAGCAGGCCGAGGCCGTCGAGGTTGGGCATCAGCAGATCGAGCGTGAGCACGTCTGGCTTGAGCTCGGCGATCTTCTCCAGCGCCTCCAGCCCGTCGCGCGCGATGCCGACCACGTCCATGCCGGCTGCGGAGAGCACCTCGCGCACCACCTTGCGCGCGAAGGCGGAGTCGTCGACGACCAGCACCCGGATCGCGCTCACGCGGGGCGCCGGTAGAAGAAGGCGCCGCTGTGCCCTTCGCAGCAAAGCGCGGTGCGGCCGCGCAGCGGCGCTCGCGTCACGCGGTCCCTACCCGGGCGCCCGGGCCGCGCCCTTCGACCAGCGCAGCGGTGATGCTCACGATCGCCTCCGTGTGCTGCGCGTTCGCATCGCGGATCTTCGCGATCTGCGCGGCGATCTCAGACACGTCTCCCGCGGTGGTGGCCACCGTCTGGGTGCTCTTGGCCACCGCGTCGACCAGCGCCTTGGCGCGCAGGCGCATGTCCGCCGAGGCGAGCCCGAGCTCCTCGCTCGCGGCCGCCTGCTCCACCGCGGCCCGCGCGATCGCGGAGACGCCCGAGGCCTGCCGCTGCGCGGTCGCCGCCACCGTCGCCAGCACCGCGTCCTGCTCGGCCGTCGCGCGCGCGGTCTGCTTGGCGAGCCGCCGCACCTCCTCGGCCTCCTTGGCGAGATCCGCCGTCGCGTTGGTCTGCTCGGCGGTCGCGTGCGTCACCGCGCCGGCCAGCTGCGCGAGCTGCCCCGCCGCGCCCTCGAGCTGCCTGGCCGCGCGCGCCTGCTCGCCCACCGCGCGCGCCACCTGCGCCGAGCCTTTGCGCGTGTCGTCCATCGCGCGCGCCACCTCGGTCGCGCCCTTCGACTGCTCGGTGAGCCCGCCGAGGATGCGCTGCACCGCGAGCGCGCTCTCGACCGCCACTGCCACCACCTGCGTCACCGCGCGCCCCTGCTCGGCCATCGCGCTGCTGGTCTGCTGCGTGATGCCGCGCATCTGCACCGCCGCCTTGGCCAGCTCGGCCGCCGCGGTCGCCTGCTCCTGCATCGCGCGCGAGACCTGCTCGGCGCTCGACTTGAGCTGCGCGTTGTTGCGCACCAGATCGCGCAGCGCCACCGCGGTCTCGGCCGTCGAGTCGCTGGTCCGCTTGGCCATCTTGCGCATCTCCGCGCCCGAGCGCGCGAGCGCCTGCGCCGCCTGCGCCTGCTCCGACGACGCGATGGTGATGCCGCGTGTCTGCTCGCTCACCTGCGCGGTGCCCTGCACCAGCGTGCGCACGGCGGTGAGCTGCTCGCTGTTGGCGCGCGTCACCTCGCGCACCGAGGTGCCCAGCTGCTCGACGCCAGTGAGAATGCTGATGAGCGCGCTGTCGGCCTCCGCCGCGAGCGTATTGCTCTCCTCGGCGACCTTCACGCCTTCGGACGACGCGGCGGCGGCCTCGCGGGTGGTGGTCTGCAGCCCGCGGATCACCTTCGCGATGTCGGCGCTCGCCAGCGCGGCCCGATCGGCGAGCGCGCGAATCTCCTCGGCGACCACCGCGAAGCCGCGCCCGTGCTCGCCCGCGCGCGCCGCCTCGATGCTGGCGTTGAGCGAGAGCAGGTTGGTGCGATCGGCGATGAGGTTGATGGTCTGGACGAAGTCGCCGATCTCCTCGGCGCGCTTGCCCATCTCCTTCATCACCGAGGCCGACTCGATCATCGACTTGCGGATGCGCGCGAGCCCGCCGATCGACTTGGCGACGCTCTGGCCGCCCTCGCGCGCGGTGGCGGTCACCTTGTCGGCGGTCGAGCGCGCGCCTTCGCTCATCTGCGCGATCCGCTGCGAGGCCGCGTCGAGCTGCTGCGCGGCGGCGGCGCTGCTGCTCGCGAGCCCGGCGATCCGCTCGGCGGCCTGCGCGGTGCTCTGCGCGCTGCGGGCGAGCTCCTCGATGGTGGCCACGTTCTGCTCGACGGTGGCCGCGTTCTTCTCCGCGGTGGCCGAGACCTCCTCGACCGACGCGGCGATCTGCGTGGCCGCCGTCGCGTTGCCCGCCGCCGACGACTCGAGCGACTTGGCGTGCTCGGCGACCGCGCGGATCGAGCGGGCCATCTCCTCGGTGGCCGACGAGGTCTCCTCGACCGACGCGGCCATCTCGCCCGCGTCGGTCGCCACCTCGGTGAGCGCCTTGCCCAGCCCGGCGATCGAAGTGGAGGTGCTCTCCGCGCGCGTCGCCACGCCCTGCGCGTCGACGGCGAGGCGGGTCAGGCCCTTCGACATCTGTTCGATGGTGGCCGCCACCGCCTCGGTGGTCGAGGCCGCGGTCTCGCCCGACTGGACCATCTGCGCGACGTTGGCCGAGTTCTCCGTCGCGGTGGCGAGCAGCTCCTCGCTTGCCGACGCGACATCCTCCGCGTTGGCGGCGACCCCCTTCACCGAGCGGGCCAGCTCCTCGACCGTCTGCGCGATCGCGTCGACCGAGCCGGCGAGGCCCTCGGTGTCCTTGCGCACCGACGCGATCGAGCGGGTCACTTCCTGCATCGAGACCGCGGTGGTCTCCGCGCTCTCTTGCAGCGCCTTGGCGGTGTCGGCCACGCCGCGCTGCGAGCGGCCGAGCTCGTGCGTCGCCTGCGCCGCCTCCTCGACGCTCGCGGCGATCGCCCGGGTGCTCGCCCGCAGCTCCTCCATCGCGGTCGCCTGCTCGAGGCCCGCGGCGGCCACCCGCGCCGCGCTCTGCTCGATCGAGAGCGCCTGCGCCGCGGTGTCGCGCAGCGTGCGCGACGTCTCTTCCGCCCGCGTCTGCGCCTGCTCAAAACCATTCGACTGATTTGCCGTCGCCATCGTCACTCCTCGCCAATCAACTGGGCCAAATCGAGCATCATCAAGAGCCGCGTTCCCACCTGCGCGACCGCCTTCACCAGGCCGTTCGCTTCCTGCAGGACGATCTGCGGCGGGGGCTTCTTCTGCGCTTCGTCGATCGTCAGGACCTCGCGCGAGGAGTCGACCAGGAGCGCGATGGCGCGCTCGCCGTGCATCGTCACCACCACCCGGCTGTCGAGCGTGGGCTCGATGGGAGGCAGGCCGAAGCGCGCGCGCACGTCGAGCACCGGCACCACCCGGCCGCGCACTTGGATGATGCCGCTCACCCACGGGCGCGCGCCCGGCACCGGCGTCGCGCCGGTGAACGACTCCATCTGCAAGACATCGCGGGCCGGCAGCGCGTACTCCGCCTTGCCGATGCGAAAGACGACGTGGAGCGCGTTCATGCCACTGCCTCCGTTCCCGCTCCGACGGCGGCCGCGGCCACCGCCACCAGGTCGAGCACCAGCGTGGGCCTGCCGTCGCCGAGGTCGGTCGCGCCGCTCACGCCGGGCACGCGCACCAGCACGTCCTCGAGCGGGCGCACCACCACCTCCTGCTGGCCGAGCATGCGGTGCACCGCGATGCCGGTCGCCTCTCCTGCGCGGCGCACGATCATCGCGCGCGTCGCGGGCGCCTGGTGCTCGAGGTGGAAGAGGTGCGCCAGCTGCAAGAGCGGCAGCGCCTCGCCGCGCCGCTGCATCATCGAGGTGTGCGCGCGCGCGCCCGGCGGCACGGAGAGCTTCGCCGGATCGACCTCGACGATCTCCTCCACCGCCGCGACCGGCGTGACGAAGCGCGCGCCCGCGCACTCGAAGGTGAACGCGTCGACGATGGTGATGCTGAGCGGCACGCGCATGGTGAACTTGGTGCCCGCGCCCGCCCGGGTCGCCAGCATGAGCTCGCCGCCGAGCTGGCCCACCGTCACGCCGCGCACGATGTCCATGCCCATGCCGCGGCCGCTGGTGGTGCTCGCTTCATCGCGCGTGGAGAGGCCGGGCAGGCAGAGCAGATCGAGCAGCGCCGCGTCGGTGGCGGGCGCCGTTCGGCCCGCGCGGCGCGCGACGCCGTCGCGATCGACGCCGCGCCCGTCGTCCTCGACCGACAGCTCGAGCTGGTTGCCGCCGCGGTTGAAGCAGACGATGCGCAGCCGACCCTCCTCCGGCTTTCCCGCTGCCCGGCGCTCGCGCGGCGACTCGATCGCGTGATCGATCGCGTTGCGCACCAGGTGGACGATGGCGGGGAAGAGCCGGTCGGCGACCGCCTTGTCGACCTCGGCGGTGCCGCAATCCATCTCCAGCCGCACCAGCTTGCCGGTCGAGCGGGCCAGGCCGCGCACCAGCAGCGGCACCCGCTCGAGCACTTCGGCGACACGGACCATCCGCACGCGCAGCACCGACGCGCGCAGGTCGCGCAGCTGGCGCGCGTTCTCCGCCAGGATCTGCGAGAGCTGCCGCACGTCGACGCCGCGCGCGGCCAGGTCGCCGACCGCGCGCGCGAGGCGGAAGCGGGTGACGATCAGCGCGGAGAGCTTCTCCATCGTGTCGTCGAGGCGCGCGACCTCGACGCGGACCGGGCCGCGCCGCTGCCCGCCGTCCAGCTCGCTGCCGTCGCCCTCGTCGAGCGGCGAGAGCTCGACGGGCGGACCTGCCGAGGCGAGCACGCGCACCTCGAGATCGCTGCCGGGGGCCAGCGCCGCCACCTCGGCGGAGCCGCTGTTCGCCAGCAACAGCATCACGAAGGAGAGGCCGCCGGGCGCGCTGGGCGTGGCCGGGAGCGCGCGCGGCAGCACTTTGACGATCTCGACGCTGCCCTTGAGGCGGTCGCGGACCGAGGTGATGGTGACACCCGCCTCGGCCTTCGCGGGGGTGGGCGTGAACTCCGCGCGCAGCGCGCTGCGGCCCGCGGTCAGCCCCTGCATCAGCTGCTCGCGATCCATCGGCGCGAGCTTGGCGAGCAGCTCCGGTTCGAGGTCGAGCGCGAGATGTGCGGCGGCGCGGGTGCTCCGCTCCTGCTCGACGCTCTCCATTTCCTGCAGCAGCGGCGCGGGCGCCTCGTCGACCGGCTTGCCTTCGCGCATCGCGCGGACGCGCAGCTCGATCGCGCGCAGGCCTTGGAGGAGCGCATCGATCGCCGCGGGGGGGAGCGCGGAGCCTTGATCCGCGCGGCGCAGCAGCGTCTCCATCCGGTGCGCGATGGCGACGATCGGCTCGACCTCGACCATCGAAGAGAGCCCCTTGATGGTGTGCAGCGCGCGATACGCGTCGCGCACCGAGCGCGGGCTGGAGCCGCCCGCCTTCGCCGCCGCCTCCGCTGCCAGCAGGCTGGTGTTGGCGAGGCCGAGCAGCTCATCGGCTTCCGCGAGAAATCCCGAGATGAACTCGCTGAGGTCGACCTTGGGCGTCACCAAAGGCCGCTCAAGAGCTGGCAGCCGCGGCCGCGAGCAGCCCTTGCACTTCGGAGAGGATCTCCTCGGGATCGAACGGCTTGACCACAAAGCTCGACGCGCCCGCCGCCCGCGTGCGCGCGCGCGACGAATCGTCGCCTTGGGTGGTGACGATGATGATCGGAAGCCGCCGCAGGTGGTCCTGCCCGCGGATGAACTCGACCACCTCGATGCCGCCGATGTCGGGCATGTTCAGGTCGAGCAACACCAGATCGAACGGACGCAGCGAGAGCTGCTCGATCGCCTCCAGCCCGCTGCCCGCGTGGGTGAACGCGAGCCTGGCGTCGGCGCGCAAGCAGGCGACGATCCTCTCGCGCATGACTTTGCTGTCATCGACCACCAGAAGCTGGGGCATGATCACCTGGGCGGGAATCGCTGGCGGTACCTAGGGGCGGGTTCCCGCAAGAGATCAAGTTTCGCGAAGAGGGCGTGCGCGTTAGACCTGCGCCGGCTCGCACTGCTCACACCGTCATTTGACGCGTGAGTCACCAGGTGGCTACGGGGTCCGCATGCAGCGCGATGATCAAGTGAACGGCCGGCGGCCGCGCCGCGCGTGGATCATCGACGACAGCAAGACCGAAGCGGAGATGGCCCGCCGCGCGCTCTGCGACGGCTACGAGGTCGAGCTCTTCCACGACAGCTCGGCGGCGCTCGAGCAGCTGACCACCCGCCCCGCGCCCGACGTGCTCATCCTCGACTGGGTGATGCCCGGCCTCTCTGGCATCGACGTCTGCGAGTTCGTCCGCAAGCGGCCAGAGACGCACGAGCTGCCGGTGCTGCTGCTGACCACCAACCAGCAGACCGCGCAGGTGGTCGAGGGGCTGGAGGCCGGCGCCAACGACTACCTCGCCAAGCCCTACGCGCCGGCCGAGCTGCGCGCGCGGGTGGCGGCGCTCCTGCGCTCGCGCGATCTGCTCGAGCGGGCGGAGCACGCCGAGGGGCTGCTGCGCCAGGTGCTCTCACAGCTGCCCGACGCGGTGATCACGGTGGATGCGGCCGGCAGCATCGTCTTCGCCAACACGCAGTTCGAGCTGCTCTTCCGGCTCGCGCCCGGCTCGTTGCCCGGCCGCAAGATCCAGGAGCTCGTGCCCTCGCTCGAGCCGCAGCGGCTCGAGTCGCCGGCGGCGCGGCAGTCGACGCTGGGCGACTTCGAGATCGGCGAGCGCATCTACTCGCCGCGCGTGAGCATCCCGCCCAACGACGACGAAGGGAACACCACCTTCACGCTGCGCGACGTGACCGACGTGCGGCTGCGCGAGGCGCGCCGGGTCGACTTCTATTCGATGGTCGCGCACGACCTGCGCTCGCCGCTCTCCGCGCTGCAGATGCGCGCGCAGATGATGCTCAAGGGGTTGCGCGGCGAGGTCTCGCCCGAGGTGAAGGCCGAGCTCGAGAAGATGATCGCGCGCGTGCGCGACCTGGTGCAGATCGTCAACGACTTCCTCGACATCTCGCAGATGGAGTCGGCCCGCTTCCAGATCGAGCGCGGCGACGTCGACCTGGGCCACCTGCTCGCGGCGGTGCACGACGAGTACCGGCCGGTCGCCGCCTCGCGCGGGCTCGAGCTGGTCTTCAGCGGCGCGCCCGACGTGTTCGTCAGCGGGGACGCGCGCCGGCTCACGCAGGTGGCGACGAACCTGATCTCCAACGCGCTCAAGTTCACGCCCGCGGGCGGCCGCGTCACCGTCGATGCCCGCATCGAGGGCCCGGACGTGGAGATCTCCGTGGCGGACAACGGGCGCGGCATTCCGCTCGAGGCGCAGAGCCGGCTCTTCACCAAGTACGAGCGGGTCGGCGGCGCGGCGGTCGCGCGCATCGAGGGCACCGGGCTCGGGCTCGCCATCGTCAAGGAGATCGTCGAGGCGCACGGCGGCACCGTCGGGGTCCACTCGCAGGAGAGCGGCGGCAGCACGTTCTGGTTCCGGCTGCCCCGCGTCGCCACGCCGGGCTGAGCGGCCCCGCCGCGCAGGCTGTTCGCGCACGGCCCTCTGCGCCGCGGCGCACCTCCGGTCACACTCCGAAGGGGAACGTCTCCGGCACGCCCGGGCTGGTGCTCGTCGGCTGCGGCGAGACCGCGCGCGTCTCGTCGAACCAGATGTACTCGTCGAACTGCTCCGGCAGCCGCGCCTGGAAATAGTGGCTCTGCAGCTCGCGCTCCGGGCGGTAGACGACGCCGATCGCCCGCTCCAGGCGCGGCCCGGAGAGCTCCTCGCGCAGCGCCTCGCGGCGCGGATGGCGCAGCGGCAACAGCAGCGCGGCGAAGCCGGTGTCGTGGAAGAGCCGCTCGTAGCTCTCTGGCCGCGAGGGGCGCACCTGCATCGTCCTCGGCGGCGAGTCCCAGTCGTCGGCGGCGGTGACCTCGCCGCGGTCGGTGCCGAAGCCGGCGATGAACAGCTCGTCGGGGAACGCCTGACGGCAGAGCTGCCCGACGTTGTGCTCGCCCTGGGCGGCCATCTCCGTCGCGGAGGCGTCGCCCACGTGCGAGTTGTGCTCCCAGACGACGATCTTGCCGGCCTTGTCGCCGTGGCCGCGCAGCTGCTGGAGCGTGTCGAACATGTGCTGGTCGCGCAGGTTCCACGACTCGCGCGCGCGGCCGTACATGGCGCGGTAGTAGCGCTCGGCGTTGGCGACCAGCCGCGCGTTCTGGACCGCGTCGAAGAACTGCTCGCCGTCGCGCTCGATCAGCTCGACCCTCCGCGCGAGCAGCTCGCGCAGCATCGAGACCACGTCCTCTTCGCAGCTGCGGTAGCTGCGCCGCAGCGCCGCGCGGCCGTAGGCCTCGGGGTTCGTCTGCCACGGCGTCAGGCAGCCGTAGCGGGCGCGAGCCAGCCGGGCCGCCTCGGCGTCGCGCGGCTCGAGGTAGTCGATCACCGCCGCGGCGGAAGCGGACAGGCTGTAGAGGTCGAGGCCGTGCACGCGGATCTGCTCGTCACCGTTGCGCGCCTCGCGGTTGTACTCGCGCAGCCACTCGAGCAGCTCGGCGAACTCGGCGTTGCGCCACATCCAGGTCGGGAAGCGATGGAACGCGCGGGCCGCCTCCGAAGCGGGCGCGTGGTGCCGGACGTAGCGATCGACCCGCGCGGCGTCGGGCCAGTCGGCCTCGATCGCGAGCCGGCGGAAGCCGCGCCGCAAGATCAGCTCGCGCGTGATTCGCGCGCGCATCCGGTAGAACTCCGAAGTTCCGTGGGTCGCCTCGCCGAGCAGCACCACGCGCGCTTCGCCGATGCGCTCGAGCAGCGGCCCCAGCTGCGCGGACTCGATGCCATCGAGCGGCTCCGCTTCCTCGGCGATGAGCCGCGAGAGGGCCCCGGGGGAGCCGCGCGGGGACCTGTGCGCGCGGCCGTTCACCTCGATCGGCCATCCCGCCGCGCCGATGAGCGGAACGAACTGCACCTCGCCCAGCTGTTCGGTCCGCGTCTCGCTCTCGCTCGTGCGGGTCACGCGCACCAGCTTCTGCACCCGCTCCTCGCTGCCCACCGGCATCACCAGCCGGCCGCCGACCTTCAGCTGCGCGAGCAGCGGCGGGGGCACCGAGGGGCCGCCCGCGGCAATGACGATCGCGTCGTAGGGCGCCCGCTCCGGCCAGCCGAGCGTGCCGTCGCCGCAGCGGACCGCGACGTTGGTAAACCCCTCCTGCGCGAGCCGCGCCTGCGCGCTGCGCGCGAGCGACGCATGCCGCTCGATGGTGTCGACCTGCGCGGCCAGCTTGGAGAGCACCGCCGCCGCGTAGCCCGAGCCGGTGCCGATCTCGAGCACGCGATCGCCGGGCAGGAGCTCGAGCGCCTGCGCCATCCAGGCCACCACGTAGGGCTGCGAGATGGTCTGGCCCTCCTCGATGGGCAAAGGCGTGTCCGCGTAGGCGAACTCGGCCTGCTCCTCAGGGACGAAGGCCTGGCGCGGCACGCCGCGCATCGCCGCCAGCACGCGCACGTCGCGGATTCCGCGCGCGGCCAGCTGCCGGGAGACCATCGATTCGCGCTGGCTGTCGTAGTTCATGACCACCACTACAAGCATCGCGCGTGCCGGGCGCGGCGCGCGCTGCCCGCAACTTTTGCAGCGGCCGGAGCGCGCGCTCCCTCCCAAGCAGGACAGGCCTGTCGCGATCGGCCCCGCCGGCGCTGTCCGCGCTCGCTCCGCTGGCGCAAGATCCGCACGCGGCGCCGAGATTGCATTGAACAGAGCCTATGCGTACCGCCCTTGCTCTCCTCCTCGCCGCCGGTGCGGTCTTCCGCGTGGTGGCAAACGAGCACGGCGTCGAGGTGTCGCAGCGGCTCGATACCCACCTGATTGAATTTCGTGCCGACGGAAATATCGACGCTCCGCCCGAGCGCGTGCGCGCGCTGATGCTCGACTACGGGCGGGCGCAGGCGCTCTCCAAGGAGGTCGCCGAGTGCCGCGTGCTCCGGCGCGGCGATCATTTCATCGATGTCTACCAACGCCTCTCGCTGCCCGTGGTCGACGATCGCGACTACACCCTGCACGTCACCTGGGGCGAGGAGGGCGACGTGCTCTGGCTGCGCTTCGACGCCGCCAACGAGCTGGGGCCCGCGCCCAGAGCGGGCGTGGTGCGCGTGCCGCTCCACCACGGCAGCTGGCGGTTTGCGCCGGGCCCGAACGGCAGCACGCAGGCCCACTATGAGATCCGCATGGATCTGGGCGGCTCGCTGCCCGCATTCATGGCGCGCAAAGGCGCGGGCGATAGCATCCCAGCATTCTTTGAAGGACTGCGGCGCGAGCTGCGGCAACCAGGGCGCGAGTAGCTGCCGCATAGAGGAGCACGGATGATGAACCAGGCCTATGCAACGTTGATATGCAACGGCGACAGCTATCTCGCGGGCGTGGAGACGCTCGGCCGCTCCCTCGAGGACACCGGCAGCGGCATTCCCCGCGTGGTGATGGTGACTTCCGACGTCACCTCCGATGCGCGCAAGATCCTGGCGGCGCAGGGCTGGCTCATCCGGGAGGTGACGGAGGTCCCCTGTCCGGACAATGGCAACGATCTCATCTTCGAGCGATACCGCCGCAGCTTCACCAAGCTGCGCGCGTTCGATCTCGCCGAATACGACAAGGTCGTCTTCCTCGACGCCGATACGGTGGTGGTTTCGAACGTCGACGATCTATTCCAGCGTCCGGCCTTCGCCGCCGCGCCCGACTTCTTCATGCCCGATCGATTCAATTCCGGCGTGATGGTGCTCGAGCCTTCGCGGGAGCTGTTTCAAGCGATCGTCGGCTCGATCGGCAACTTGGACAACTACGACGGCGGCGACCAGGGGCTGCTCAACGCCCATTTCTCCGGCTGGTGGACTTCGTCCGCCGAGCACCGCCTCGGGCCCGCCTACAACATGCATCACTTCGTCTATCAATTCATGACCTCGCACGAAGGGCTGCGAAAGAGCTTCATCGACGAGATCAAGATCATCCATTACACGCTGCAAAAGCCGTGGAAGCAGTTCACCGTCTCGGGCGCCGCCGCCCTCTGGTGGAAGAAGTATTACGAGGTGCATCCCGAGGCGCAGAGCGCCTGGAGCGACCGGGTGCACGCGATGCAGGACAGCACCTTCGACCGGGCCGTCAGCCTGCTGGGAGGCAGCACGTGACCGAGGCGCTTCCCTGGTGGAAGCGGACGACCGTCTATCAGATCTATCCGCGCTCCTTTGCCGACTCGAATGGCGACGGCATCGGCGATATCCCCGGGATCATCGACCGGCTTGATTACCTGCAATGGCTCGGCGTCGAGACGCTGTGGATATCTCCGTTCTATCGCAGCCCGCAGCTCGATTTCGGCTACGACATCAGCGGCCATTTCGAGATCGCCCCGGAATATGGCTCGCTCGAGGACGTGCGGCGGCTCATCCGCGAGGTGCACGAGCGGAAGATGAAGATCGTGCTCGATATGGTGCTCAATCATACTTCCGCGGAGCACCCGTGGTTTCTCGACTCGAAGAGCTCGCGCACCAGCGCGCACCGCGATTACTACCTCTGGCGCGACGGGCGCAAACCGGGCGGCCGCGCGCCCCCGAACAACTGGCGCTCGATGCTGGGCGGCTCGGGCTGGCATTACGACGCCAATACCGGCCAATGGTATTGGGCGACCTTCCTCCCCTTCCAGCCCGATCTGAACTGGCGCAACCCCGCGGTGAAGGCGTCGCTGCTCGACGTGGTCCGCCACTGGCTGGGCGAGGGCGCCGACGGCCTGCGGCTCGACCTCTTCAATGCGCTCTATAAGGACCAGGCGTTCACCAACAATCCGTTTTCGATGCGGCCGGTCCCCTCGGAGAGCAATCCCGACGGCTTCTTCCAGCGCGCGCTGCACACGCAGAATCATCCCGATACGCTGGCCTTCGCCCAGGAGCTGCGCTCGGTGGTGGACGAGTTCCACAGCCCGCCGCGCTTTCTCGTCGGCGAGGTGTTCGGCAAGACCGAGCTGCTGCGCCGCTACTGCGGCAAGGGAGGCGAGGGATTGAATCTCGTCTTTCTATTCAAGAGCCTCACCACCCATTTCAGCGCGCGAGGATTCCGCGAGCTGATCGCGGAGATGGAAGCGGCGTTCCCCGAGCCGCTGATGCCGACCTATGTATTCAGCAACCACGATCGTCCTCGGGCGCTGCTGCGGCTGGGCGGCGACGCGAAGAAGGCGCGGCTGCTCGCGGCCTTTCAGCTCACCGTTCGCGGCGTCCCCTTTATTTATTATGGCGACGAGCTCGGCCTGCCGCACCCGCCCTCGGTTCCGCTCGGCGACGCGCTCGATCCCATCGCGGCGCGATATCGGCATGTCCCCGGCTTCATCGTTCCTTTTCTCCGCCGCCACGGGATCCTCCTCAACCGCGACGAGGCGCGCAGCCCGATGCCCTGGAGCGGCGCGGAGCACGGCGGATTCTCTGCGCCCGCTTCCACCGCGAGCTGGCTGCCGCTGCACCCGCACGCGAAGACGGTCAACGTCGCCGCGCAGAAGGACGATTGCAATTCGGTCTTGGCGACCTATCGCCGCCTGCTCTGGCTGCGGCGGCAGAGCCCGGCGCTCTCGAGCGGCACGCTGCGAATCTTGGATACCCCGCGCGAAGCGCGCCACGTCCTCGCGTTCCAGCGCGAAGGCGGGGGCGAGCTCGCGCGCGTCTTTCTCAATTTCTCCTCGCGCGAGCAGCCGCTCGCGAGCTGGCTCCCCGCCGACCCGCGCACGCGGGAAGCCGTCTGCCTGCACTCGAGCCTGGGCGACACTGAGCCGGCCCTGCGTTCCGGCCGCGCCTTGAGGCCCTGGGAAGCGATCATCCTGCTCTCGCGCCCGCAGTAGAAGTCGCAGCGGCCGGGCCCGCGCGCCCCGCGAGCCGCCGGTGGAACCCAAGTCTGCTTCGCGCGACAGTGCGGCTGGCGCGGCCCACGCGGGCGCGCATGCTCGAGGAGCGCCGATGTCGCAGACCGCACCCAGCGAGGGTTTGCCGATCGCGGCGCGGCTCGCGAAGGCCGGCCCGGCGCTGCGCGGAACGCTGTCTGCGCTCGGGGCGGCGCTGGCGTTTGGCGCGACCCTCCCGCTGATCGCGCGGGCCGCGGCGGGCGCTTCGGCGCTCAGCACGGCGTCGCTCCTCTATGCGGGCGCGGCGCTGGTGGCGGCGTTCGGCTCGCTCGGGCGCAGCGAGCAGATGCGGCTGCGCCCGCAGCATCTGCCGCGGCTCTTCGCCGTCGCGCTCTGCGGCGCCGCGATCGGCCCGGCCGCGCTGGTGGCGGGTCTGCAGCGCGTCGGCGGTGCGACCGGCTCTCTGCTGCTCAACTTCGAGGCGCTCTTCACCGTGCTGCTCGCGGCGCGGCTGTTCCACGAGCCGATCGGCCGCCGCGTCGCCGCGGCGCTCTCGCTGATGACGGCCGCGGGGCTCTGGCTCGCGCTGGGCGCGGGCGGGACGCGCAGCTGGAGCCTCGCCGGTGCGGCGCTGGTGCTGCTCGCCACGTTCGCGTGGGCGCTCGACAACGCGCTCAGCCGGCCCCTCTCCGAGGTGCGCCCGCTGGCGGTGGTGGCGGCCAAGAGCACGCTGGGCGCGGCGATGACCTGCGCGCTCGCGCTCGTCTCGCACTCTCCTGGGCCGGCGCCGCGGCCCGCGATGGCGCTGCTCGCGTGCGGTGCGCTGGGGTACGGCGCGAGCCTCGCGCTCTATCTGCGCGCGCAGCGAAGCATCGGGGCGGCGCGGACCGCGTCGATCTTCGCCATCGCGCCGTTCTGGGGCGCGGCGCTCGCGCTCGCCTCGAGCGGCGCGGCGCCCTCCGCGGCGCAGCTGGGGGCGGCGCTTCTCTTTGCGCTCGGCGTCTGGCTGCACGCCTCCGAGCACCATTCGCATGCGCACGCGCACGAGCCGCTCGAGCACGAGCATCCGCATCGCCACGACGACGGGCACCACGCGCACGAGCACGCGCAAGGCGTGGCCGGCGAGCACAGCCACTGGCACGCGCACGGCGCGCTCTCGCACGAGCACGAGCACGCGCCCGATCTGCACCACCTGCACCACCGCTGAGATCAGCGCGCCGCGATCCGCTGGAAGAGCCAGGCGAGGCCGGCCAGCCCGATCAGCCAGGAGAGCGCGACCGCGCAGACGCGATAGAGGCGCGGCGAGCGGCCGAGCGCGCGCAGCGCGGGCACGCAGCAGAGCAGGATGGCCAGCTGCCCCAGCTCGACGCCGAGGTTGAACGAGACGAGGCTGGTGGCGAGGCCCGCGCGAGGCAGGTCCATCTCGCGCAGCGCGGAGGCGAATCCAAATCCGTGGATGAGCCCGAAGGCGAACGCGAGCGCCCAGCGGTGGCGCAGCGCCTGGTCTCCGCGATCGCGCGAGGCCGCGCCGCGCAAGGCCGAGAGGTTCTCCGCCGCGACCAGCACGATCGACAGCGCGATGAGCGGCTCGATGATCCGCGCGGGCGGAGCCCAGAGGCCCAGCGCGGCCAGGGCGAGCGTGAGCGAATGGGCGAGCGTGAAGGCGGAGACGATTCCGATCAGCGCGCGCAGCGTGCCGCCGAGCAGCAGCAGGCCGAGGATGAACGCGAGGTGATCGGCCCCGGTGAAGATGTGCTCGACGCCGAGGCGGAGGAAGCGCAGCGCGGTCGCGGCCGCGCTCGGCCGCTGCGCCTGCGCGGTGAAGCTCGCCGCGCCCGCTTGCGAGACCCGCTCGAGCGGAGCCTCGCCGTCGCCGAACGAGATGCGCGAAAGCTCGGTGTGGCCGGCGGGGAGCGCGGCGAGGAAGTCCAGCTGCACCTCGAGCTGACTGACCGGCCGCGCGCAGCGGAACATGCCGCGGATCTCCACGCCGTCCTGCTCCTCGGCGGCGACGCTGCGCCCGGGCGAGAGAGCGCAAGGCTCGCCGGCCGCGCGCAGCGAGATCTGCTCCAGCGTCGCGCGCGCCAGGTCGGGCTCGCCTGCGAGATCGGCGGCGGCGAAGCGCAGCCGCACCGAGACTGAATCGCCGCGCACGTCGTAGTCGGCGTAGGAGAGCCGCAGCGGGTGGGCGCTCGCGCGCGCCGCGAGCAGAAGGAGCGCGAGGCCGAGCAGCTCGCGCAGGCGGATCGCGCGCATGGAGCTAGCGGCCCGCGAGCAGCTTGCGCGCCTCGGCGGCGCCGCTGCGGTCGAACTGCGGGTTGAGTGCGAGCGCGCGCTCGAGATAGCCGCGGCCGCTGGCGTCGCCGAGCGCGAGCCGGATGGCGCCCGCGTGGAACCACAGCCGCGCGTCGCGCGTGCCCAGCGCCAGCGCCTCCTCGCTCGCCGCCAGCGCTTCGTTCAGGCGCGCGGGGCTCTTGCGGTAGAGCGCCCAGGCGAGCGCGTCGTGGGTGTCGATGTCGGCGCGCTGCTTGCGCGCGGCTTGCGCCAGGTCGAGCGCTTCGTCGGGCCGCAGATTCTTGGTCGCGAGAAAGAGCGCGAGCATCTGCGGATCGAGGGCGCGGCCGCGCTCCTCGATCTGCATCCAGATCCGCTGCGCGCCAGCGGCGTCGCCGGCCAGCTCGCGCGCGTCGCCGAGCAGCCATCCCGTCTCGACCTGCGGGCTGATCTGCCAGGCGCGCTCGAGCAGGCTGGACGCGGCCGCGCCGTCGCCGCGACCGATCGCAAGCCGCGCCTCGCCGACCAGCGCGGGCGGAAAATCAGGCAGCGTCTTGAGCGCGCTCTCGAAGGCGCTCTGCGCCGAGGCGAGGTCGCCTTCGTGCCAGGCGAAGTTCCCCGACTGCGTCCACGCCCACGCGGTGGCCTCCAGCTCCTCGCCCGGGCGGGCCGCGCCGAGCGCGCGCTGCACGCTCGACCGGGCGCCCGCGATGTCGCCGAGCAGCCACTCGAGATACGCGGCGCGCGTGTGCGCGGCGATCATCTGCGGGCGCAGCGCCAGCATCTTCTCCGCCGCCGAGATCGCCTGCGGCGTGCGCCCCATCTCGACCAGCACGTCGGAGAGCGTCCCCCACGCCGACGCGTCGTCGGGAAAGCGAGCGAGCAGCGCGGAGAGCTTCTCTCTCGCCTCGTCGAGATGGACCGCGCCCATCAGCGCGACCGCCTGCAGCTCGAGCGCGGCGCGGTTGTCCGGTTCGAAGCTGAGCACCACCTCCGCGCAGGCGGCCGCGTTTGTGTAATGGGCGGGCGCTGCGGCGTCGCGCGCCTCAACGATCCAGGCCTGCCCGAGCGAGAGCCAGATCGGCGCGCGGTCTGCGCTGCGCTGCAGGAGCGCCTGCAGCTCCTCGATCGACTTGTCGATCGGCAGGCCCGCGCCGGGGTCGGAGAGCGCGAGCAAGCGCGCGCGGCCGGCCGGCGTGTCGCTCAGCGACGGCTTGCGCGCGCAGGCGGCGAGCAGCAGCAGTGTGGCGACGGCCAGGCGCATGCACCATCTGTCGCGCGAATCGGGCCCGGGCGCGAACAATCGTGCGCCCGGGGGCGCGCCGCGCGCAGCGATCAGCGGTTGGCCGCCGCGAAATCGAACAGCGGCTGCGCGGAGTCGCTGGTCCCGGAGTGCGCGGGCAGCATCGCCTTCACCTCGAGGTGGCTCGCGCGGATCTCGTCGGCGAGGCGGCGCAGCGACGCGCGGTTCTCGCTCTGGCTGTCGCTCATCGCATAGGGCGCGCCGCGCAGCTTGCCGTGGCTGTCGAGGCCCGCCGAGTCGCCGAGGAAGAGCAGCCCGTCGACGAGGAACGCGGAGCTGCCGGCGGTGTGGCCAGGCAGCATGAACATCCAGACCTTCTTTTCGCCGGCGGTCAGCTCCTGGTTGGACGGGACGGCCACCAGCTGTGCGATGTGGGAATCGTGCGGGCCGAAGAAATGGGTGAGCGGCCCGTGCGAGCCGTCGCGGCCCTGCGCCAGCGCGGCGTCGCCCACGCCGATATAGACGTGCGCGGCGGGGAATAGATGGGCCGCCCCGGTGTGATCGGGGTGGCCGTGCGTGAGGAAGATGTCGCGCACCGCATCGGCCGTCAGGTGGCGCCGGGCCAGCTCCGCGAGGATCACCTTGCCGTCGGGATCGTTGCCCGCGTCGATGAGCGCGATGCGACCACCGCCCTCGTCGATCACGCCGATGCCGACGATTCCATCCTTGATCCAGCTGTCGCTGCCGAACTCGCGCGGCTGCAGCGAACTCATGCCGATGAAGGCGGAGGCGATCAAGGAGGCGGGGATCGCCAGCAGCGCGACGACGACGAGAACGGCGATCAGCAGACGGCGCTTCCAGGGGCTCTTCAAGGGAATGCCTCGAGTCGGAGGGTGCCGGGCAGCTTACTGCGCAAAGCCGGGCAGCCGCTTGACCACGCGCCCGCGCGAGACGACCAGCGCGATCTGCGCGGTGGCATGGATATCCGCGAGCGGATCTCCGTCGACGAGGAGGAGGTCGGCGACCTTGCCTGGCTCGATGGTTCCATAGTCCGCGTTCGCGTCGAGGAAGCGGGCCGCCCGCGCGGTGGCGCCGAGCAGCACCTCGGAGTTCTCCAGGCCGGCCTCGTGCAGCGCGACCAGCTCTTCGTGGATGCTGGCGGGCACCGAGCCGTCCGAGCCGTTCGCGTCGGTGCCGACCAGGATGGTCACGCCCGCGTCGTGGAGCGCCTTCACGTTGGCGCGCCGTCCGGCGTGGTTGGCGTGCAGCCGCGCCATCCACGCGCCCAGCTCGGGCGGGATCTCGTGGATGTGCTTGGGCGCATCGATCAGGCTCTGCACCAGCCCCGGCGACTCGGTCTGCCGCAGCAGCGCCGAGGGCGCGATGGTCCCGTCGGTGAGGCCGTCGAAAGCATCGAAGGTCGAGAGCGTCGGCGCCACCGTGTGGATGTGCGCGGCGATCTCCGCGACCTGCGCCGGGTCGAGCTTGTCGAGCTGCACGTCGTGCCAGAGCGCGTCCACGCCGGTGCGCGCGCAGAGCAGCGCGTCGCTCGCCGAGTCGACGTGCGCGACCACCTTCTGGTGGTGCTGGTGCGCCTCGTCGACGATGGCCGCGAGCTCCGCGGCGTCGAGGCGCGGCGCGGTGTCGGGCAGCTCGGTGACGGCCACCTTCGCGAACGCGGTGCCCTTGGAGATGTTGTCCCGCACCGCCGCGCGCCCCTCCTCGGGAGTCGTTATCTGCGCGGTGAATTGATTGGTCGCCATCGTCGATATGGGGAAGGGCAGCAGCTTCTTCACCATATCGGCGGGATATCCATCCTTCTGCGAGATGATGCGGCCGGCATAGAACATCCGCGGCCCGGGGATCTTGCCGCTCTCTACATCGCGCGAGAGATCGCGCAGCTTGTCCGGATCGCCGCCCGCGACATCGATGGTGGTGACGCCGACATACAGGTGCGCCTGCAGATTGCGCGGCTCGTCGGGCAATTCCATTCGATAGAACGGCGCGCCGCTGCCGGTCGGGTGCGTGTGCACGTCGATGAGGCCCGGCAAGAGAGTCTTTCCCGCGCCCTCGACGACGCGCACGCCGTCCGCGGCCGCGAGCGGCTGCGTGGGCCCCAGCGACGCGATGCGCCCGTCGCGGACCCAGACATCCTGGTGCGCCAGCGATTCATTGGAGGTCGCCGCAAAAACTGAAACATCGTGAAAGAGGATCGCCCCGGCGGGCTCATATGCGACCAGCTCGCGCGACGGCGGAATATGGATGCAAGCGGCCGTGAGCAGAGAGGCAGCGGCCGCGATCAGGCGCCAGGACTGGGCGGGAGGCATTCTGTCGAAGAGTTTCATTGGTGGCGAACTGTGGGGCAGATGGCGCCGAAAGCCAATGACCGTTCGCGACATCGCAATGACAGCGCGCGACGCGACCGAGGCCCGGCCGCGAATAGTGATTGAGGCATACACGCGACTGTTGTTAAGCACGCCTTGCCTCTTCCACATCTGAGCCACTCGGAGATCCGATGATCCTCAATGCAAAGGCACCCCTATATCTTGGTCTCGTCGGTCTGCTCGCGGCGTGCTCCTCCGCGCAGCCGTCCCAGATCGTGTTTACCGCGCAGCCGTCGTCGGTCGCCGCGGGCGCGACCTTCTCGCCGACGGTGCAGGTGAGCGTGGAGGCGGTGACGGGGACGGTGATTGATTCGACCGCGCCGATCTCGCTCACGCTGACGGGCGGAACGCCCGGCGCGGTGCTCGCCGGAACGGTCGCCGCCAACGCGGTTGACGGCGTCGCGACCTTCCCCGGCCTCTCAATCAACCTCGCCGGCAGCGGATATCAACTGCTGGCGACCAGCGGCACCTGGACGGCCACCTCAGCCCCGTTCACGGTGACGGCCGGGCTCCCCTCGGCGCTGGTGTTCACCGTGCAGCCGGCTGCGGCCGACAGCGGCGAAGCGCTCTCTCCCGCCGTGCAAGTGTCGATGCTCGATGGCGATGGAAACGTCATTCCCAGCGCGGCCGGCGCGGTCTCGATCGCCATCGCCAACAGCGCGGCTCCCGGCGCGGTGCTCTCGGGAACACTCACCGTCAACGCGGTGGCCGGCGTCGCCAGCTTCTCCGATCTGAGCATCAATAAAGCGGGCTCGGGATATACGCTCATCGCCAGCGCCAATGGATATCCGAGCGCGACCAGCCATTCCTTCGATATCTCCGCGAGCCAGGCCTCCTCGTCGACCGCGCTGCTCACCGCCGGCCCCGATCAGGTCACCGCCGACGGCGTCTCCACCACCAACATCACCGCCACCGCGCGCGACGGGCAGGGCAACCCCATCGCCGGCGCCGCCGTCACGCTGGCCGTCTCCGGCTCGGGCAATACCCTGAGCCTCTCCAGCGGGAGCACCGACGCGAACGGCGTCCTGCTCGCCACGCTCGCCAGCACCACCGCCGGGACGAAGACCATCACCGCCAACATCGGCGGCATCACCAAGACCGCGACCATCACCTTCGTCGCCGGCGCCGCTTCGGCGGATACCAGCACCTTCACCATTGATCACTCCACGCTGGCGGGCGACGGGGTGAGCACCGCCACGCTCACGCTCACCGCTCTCGATGCACAGAACAATCCCGTCGTGGGGCAGAGCGTCTCGCTCTCTGCGTCCGGCAGCTCGAACACGCTGACGCCGGCGAGCGGCGTGACCAACGCGAGCGGTGTCTTCACTTCGAAGCTCAGCTCGACCGCGCTGCAGACCGAGACCCTCACGGCGGTCTTCGGCGGGGTGAGCGAGTCGGTCAGCGTGACCATCGTGCTCGGCGTCGCTTCGGCGCTCACCTCCACCATCGCGCTCCACCCGAGCAGCGTGGTGGCCGATGGCACCAGCACCGCCACCGTGGTGGTGACCACGCGCGACCCCGGCGGCCAGCTCCTCTCCGGGCAGCAGGTGCAGCTGAGCAGCAGCGGCACGAACACGCTGTTCGGCGCGAGCCAGGGCACCACGGGCGACAATGGCACCTTCACCACCACCGTCTCCTCCTCGACGGTGCAGACGGAGAAGATCAGCGCGTTCGTGGGCGGCGTCACCTTCTCGAGCGGCACGCTCTCGTTCATCTCCGGCAGCCCCGACGCGAACCACTCGACCTTCACCGCCGCGCCCCCCTCGATCACCGCCGACGGCAGCTCGACGATCTCGCTGACGGTCACCGCCATCGACGCGGGGAACAACCCGATCCCCTCTCTCGCCGTCGCGCTCTCGGTGAAGGGCGCCAGCCAGCGCATCCACTTCTCGAACGACAGCGGCACGACCGCCGCCGACGGCACCTTCACCGCCACGGTCACCTCGACGGTCGCGCAGACGGTGACGCTGCAGGCGGTCTTCGGCGGCTTGACCGAGCTGGTGACCGTCACCTTCCAGGCCGGCCTCGCCAACGGCCTGGTCTTCGCGCAGCAGCCGACCGACAGCACCGGCGGCGCGCAGATCACGCCGTCGGTCCAGGTCGCGGTGGTCGACGCGAACAACAACGTGGTGACCACCTCCACCGCGGCGATCACGCTCGCGCTCGGCGCCAATCCCGGCTCGGGTTCGCTGCTCGGCACGCTGACCGAGAACGCGGTCAACGGCGTCGCCACCTTTTCCGACCCGCTCGCGGTCAACACGATCGGCAGCGGCTACACGCTGGTCGCCAGCGCCGATGGCCTCGGCAGCGCCACCAGCAATACGTTCGACATCACCGAGGGCGGCCCTGCTTCTCTCGCCTTCACCCAGCAGCCGGCCAACACCGCCGCGGGGGCGACGCTCGCGCCCGTCGTCATCTCCCTCGAGGACCTGGGCGGCAATGTCCGGACCGATGACTCGAGCAGCACCGTCACGGTCTTCATCGCCACCAATCCCAGCGGCGGCACGCTCTCGGGAACGCTCACCCAGACAGCGATCAACGGCCTCGTCACCTTCCCGGATCTGAGCATCGATCTGGCCGGCAGCGGATATGTGCTAGGCGCCGTCTCCGACGCGAGCTCGGACTATGCGCCGCAGCAGAGCAGCCCGTTCAACATCACCGGCGCGAACGTCTACAGCGCCGTCTTCACCACGCAGCCGCAGAGCGGCTCGGCCGACAACCTGCTCGGGACCATCGTGGTGACGCTGGAAGACCAGAGCGGCGCGGCCATCACCAGCGACTCGACCACCAGCGTGTCACTCGGCTTCGGGAGCAATCCAGGCAAAGGCCATTTGTCGGGCAATACCAACGTCACCGCGGTCAATGGAGTCGCCACCTTCACCGGGATCGGCATCGACAAGGCGGGCACGGGATATACGCTGACCGCCACTGCGACTGGATATCTGACGGGGACCAGCAATTCGTTCAATATCAGCGCCGGCCAGCCGTCTATGGCGCGGTTTGACACGGAGCCCAGCGCAGGCGCGGCCGGGCTCGCGCTCAAGCCTTCGACGGTGGTGCTGCTCGACGCGAACGGAAACCTCATCAACGACAGCCAAACCGATGTGACGGTCGCGCTCAATGGGCAGGAGAAGTGCGGCAATCTCTCTGGCACGCTCACCCGGACGGCGGTGAGCGGCACGGCCACCTTCGACGACCTGGTGATCAGCAAGCCGGCGCTGGGATATACGCTGTCTCTCTCTGTTGGCGGCGGATATACCGGCCAATCGAGCGAGGCATTCAATGTCTATGGCGCGATGACCACCGTGGCGGGCCAGGGGACGGCCGCGTTCAGCGACGGCACCGGCGGCGCGGGCGGGACGGCGAAGTTCAATGCGCCGTCGGGCATCGCCCGGGATGGCAGCGGCAACCTGATAGTCGCGGACACGGCGAACAATCGCATTCGCAGCATCGATTCATCCGGCAATGTCACCACCATCGCCGGCGATGGAACCTCGGATTACAACGACGGCGCGGCGCTGCAGGCCGAGTTTGGCAACATCGTCGGGTTGGCGATCGGCAGCGACGGGCAGATCTACATCGCCGACCCTGGCAATGGCACCGTGCGAGTGATCAGCGCGGATCGCACCACGGTCAGCTCGCTGGTCCCGGCCGGCACGTTCTCTTCCGGCCCCGCCAGCGTTGCCATCGATAGCAACCTGAATGTCTTCGTGACCGTCGGAAACGCAATCGAGGAGATCGACAGCAGCGGCAATGTGACCCTGGTCGCCGGCGATGTCGCAACCGCTGCTTATATCGATGGATCGCGCGGCCCCACCGGGACGGCGCGCTTCAATGGCCCGACGGGAATCGCCGTCGATCAGAGCGGCAATCTCTATGTCGCCGATACCAACAACAATGCCATTCGGAAGATCTTCATCAGCTCGGGCGAGGTGATTACCTTCGCCGGCGGCAGCGCAGGCATTGGCGATGGATTTGGCACCGCGGCGACGTTCAGCGCGCCCCAGGCGATCACCGTCGACGGCCAGGGCACGCTCTCACTGATCGATGTCTCTTCGTGCTCCATTCGCCAGATCGACGCGTTCGGCAATACCGCGACGCTGGTCGGCGCGCCGGGCTGCGGATATGCCGACGGCGCAATCGAGCCGGCGTCGGCCGCGGCGTTCTACCCGGTCAGCCCTTCGGGAATCGCGGTCGATGCGGAAGGCAATCTCTATATCGGCGACAGCGGCAACAACCGCATTCGCAAGGTGCTCCCGAATGCCTCGGTGGTCAGCGTCTGCGGCGGCGGGAGCGGCGTGGCCGGCCCCACCATCGTCCAGGCCTCGCCGGCGGACGGGAGCGACTTCACGTCGATACCGGCGGCCATCACCGTGAAGTTCTCGAAGCAGCCGACGCTCGGCGCCGATGTCTTCTCCCTCGCCGGAAATTGCGACGTGCAGCCGACCATCGCGTCGATCTCGGGCTCGGGCCTGCTGCGGACGATCGCGCTCTCCAGCGGCAGCTGCTCGGTGGGCGAGCAGCTCGTCCTCCTGATCGACCTGGCAAACCTGATCGACACGTTGGGCAATCCCGGCCTTGGCTATGCCGCGGTGACGCTCGTCGATCGGGTGCCCACCTATCTCGTCTTTGAAGGCAGCGGCACCAACGACGGCTCGTTCGGCGGCCCCTCGGCCGCGGACCAGCTCTGCCAGGCGGCGGCGAGCCAGCGCGCCCTCTCCAGCGCCCTCACGTTCAAGGCGATGGTCGTCGACGGGGTGAACCGCATCGCCTGCTCCTCGGCCAACTGCGGCACGTCGGGCGCGGCGGAAGGTGTCGATTGGGTGCTGCAGCCCGCGGCGCAATATGTCCGGCCCGACGGCACCCCGGTCGCCGCCACCGACACCAACGGGCTGCTCACGTTCCCGCTGACCAACAGCATCGGCGCGTCGGCCGGATCGGTCTGGACGGGATTGAGCAGCGATTGGACCACGAGCGCGAACAACTGCTCGGGCTGGACCACCAACAACTCCGGCGTCTCCGGCGCGCAGGGCAGCGCCGGCGCCAGCGACTCCACGGCCATCAGCGCTTCGCCCGCCACCTGCGACACCAGCGTGAGCTTCTACTGCGTGCAGCAGCCCTGACGTTCGCGCCATCGCCTGAATGAAGCGAGCCCGCGCGGGACGGGCAATCCAATGGCGCTGCGGTTCGGACAGGCTCGATCGGCGATGACGCTGCTGCGCTGGCTCGGCCCTTGGGCCGCAGCGCAGCGCGCGCCGCGCGTCTCGTTGCGCCGCGAGCCCGGCGCGGTCGAGCTGCTCATCTATGGCGAGCCGCTGCGCGGAGAATCGCGCGCGGGCGTCTATGTGGTGACGCCCGGGATCCACCACCAAGGACCCGACGATCCGCGGCTCGACCGCTTCTGCCGCGTGCTGGCGGCGGCCGGCTTCGTCGTGGTCGCGCCGCGGCTGCCCGACTTTCTCGATCTGCGCGTCGCCGAGGGGACTTCGCGCCAGCTCGCGCCGGCGTTCGAGCGGGCCGAAGCGCTCTCTCTCGCGCACCGGCTGGGCCGCGTCTCGCTCTTCTCCATCTCGTTCGGCTCGATGCCCGCGCTCGAGCTGGCCGCGCACCCCGACTATCGCGAGCGGGTCGGCCGGCTCGTCCTCTTCGGCGGCTTTTGCGACTTCGAGCCGACCATCCGGCACGCGGTCTTCGGCGCGCAGCGCGACCCGCTCAACTCGCCGGTGATCTTCGCGAACCTCCTCTGGCGGCTGGGGCCCGAGGCGGAGCCGGGGCTCGATCGCGCGGCGGTGCTGGCGGCGTGGCGCGCGATGGTCGAAGAGACCTGGGGCCGCATGGAGCTCAAGCTCGAGGGCAGGCGCGACCCGATCGCGCACGCCATCGCAGCCAGGCTGGGCGCGCGCGAGCGCATGCTCTTTCTCGCCGGCTGCGGCCTCGATGATTCGGCGCGCGGCTGGTTCGAGGCGGCGCTCTCGCAGGTGCTCGGCCAGCTGGCGTTCACCGATCCGCGCCCGCACCTCTCGCGGCTGCGCGCGCCTGTCACGCTGGTGCACGGCCGCGACGACGACGTGATCCCGGTGGTCGAGGCGGAGAAGCTCTCGGCCGCGCTGGGCGCGCACCCGCACCAGCTGCTGCTCACCGGCTTCTACGGCCACACCGGCAGCGCGCTCCCCAGCCCGCGCTCGCTGCTCGGGGAGGCGCGCACGATGCTGTCGATTTTGCGCGCGCTCAGCGAGGCCGCCGCGCCGTAACGGGAATCGTGTGCGCCGCGTGAATGCGCGGGGCCCGCTCCGGCACCAAGGACGTGAAGCCCTGGTTTCGGAGGCGCACATGCGCGCAGATTCGTCGCGGCGTCGCACGGCCCCGCTCGTCCATGCCCTGCTGCTCGCGGCCGCGCTGGGCGCGGGTTTCCGCGCGCGCGCCGAGCCGCCGCCGGCCGAGGAGAAGCTCTCGCCCGACGACCGGGCGAACCGCGTCGAGCACGCGCTCGATCAGATGCACCAGCAGACGGCCGCGATGGAGAAGATCGGCGTGCGCGCGCGCGCCGAGAAGGACATCGTGCGGCTCAACTGCGTCAACGCGCGCATCAACCAGGCCAAGGGGCTGGTGCGCGTCTGCGAGCAGAGCGCGGTCGACCTGCGCGAGGCGAATGCGCGCAGCGACGCGGACACCTCGGAGAAGCTGTTCATCAAGACCAACATCGCGGCGAAGAAGGTGACGCAGCTGCGCCAGGAGGCCGAGCAGTGCGTCGGCCAGCTCGCCTACTACACGGATGACAAGACGCACGTCGATGTCGAGGTGCCGCCCGGCCTGCCCTCGAGCGATCCGACGTGGGTGGCGCTGCCGACGCCCGTCGACAACCGGCCCGCGCCCGCGAGCGGGTTCTGAGGCCCAGGCGCGCGCTCGCTCGGGGGAGCGCGCTGCTGCTGGCGGCCGCGCTCCTGGCCGCGGCGCGCGCGCAGGCCGACGGACCGGGCCTCGCGCTGGGCGAGAGCGAGCGGCTGCACCTCTTCTTCGAGAGCGAGCTGCGCTACGACAGCCTCGCCGGCCAGGGCGGCATCGGCCAGACCGGCACGCCCGTCTACAACCCGGGCGACTTCATCCTCCACGTGCGGCCGGGCGCGCGCTTCCTCGAAACGGGAACGATCGTTTCGTTCACGGGCAGCGCCAACATCGACTACGTCGACTACACCGGCTGGCTCGCGCCGACGCACGACCTCTCGTATCTGGGGGTCGCGGTGCAGGGAGTGCTCGACGTGGCCAAGAGCGGCCCGTACTCGCTGAGCGCGACCGAGAGCTTCACGCGCAGCGACCACACCAGCAACCCTTCGCTCGGCATCGGCAGCATCACCGACGCCAACGACCTCGGCGCGCGCTTCTCGACGCGGCCGGGCGGCGGCGCCGTCGAGGCGGGCCTCGCCTACAACTTTGGCCTCGAGGCCTACGAGCTGCACGCCGACGGGAACTTGAGCTCGTGCAGCGACCCGGGCTGCACCGGCACCGACTTCTCCGCGTTCAACTCGACGACGCACCGGTTCGCGGCCGACGCGCGCTGGCGCTTCTTTCCCAAGACGGCGCTGCTGTTCGACGCGGCCTTCGAGCTGCGCAACTACAGCGACGCCTCGGCCAACGTGCGCACGCGCCCGCTGCTGCTCGAGACGGGCATCGCCGGCCTCATCACCGAGAAGATCCGCGCCGCGGTGAAGATTGGATACGCCAACAGCTTCGCGCAAGAGGGCGATGCCTTCAGCGGCCCGACCGCGCAGCTCGAGGCGGGCTGGGACCCAAGCGAGACCTTCTCGGCCACGCTGGGCGCGGCCCGCGCGCTGCAGCCGGTCTCCGGCACGTACGGCTGGTACGACGACTGGCGCGCCTACGCGTCGGCCAAGGTGCAGCTGTTCGGCCGGCTGCAGCTCGCCGCCGACGGCAGCTTCGACGACATCCTCTTCGGCAACTCCGCCCGCGCGGACACGCAGCTGCAGTTCGACGGCTCGGCTTCGATGGAGCTCGCCCGCTACGTGCGCCTGACCGCGGGCTGCGTGCTCACCCGCCGCGACTCGAGCCTCGGCGGGGTCTTCAGCTACCAGCGCGCCGAGATCTACCTGCGCGCCGGCTTCACCTACTGACGCGCGTACCAGCTCGCGACCTTCGGGTGCGCCTTCACCGCCGCGAACAGCCGCAGCAGGCGCGGGAAGGCCTGGAACACGTCGGCCGGCACGTGATCGATCGCGCCCTTCAAGTAGGGCGTGAGCGCAACGAACAGCTTCAGATCGAAGACGTGCAGCGACGCGCCCGACGCGAACGGCCCGTCGGAGAGCTGCGCGAGCGCGCGCTCGAGGTTGCCGGCCCACTCCTGCAAGTAGCCCTGCGCCGCCTCCTCGCGCGCCTTCTTCTTCTCGGCCGCGTCGGCGATGCGCGAGATGGGGCCCATCTTGTGGCGCATGTCCTCGACCGCCTCCATCAGCGCCTCTTCATAGGCCGCCGCCCACGGCTCGCTCGGGTGCAGCCCGTGCTCGCGGCCGACGAGCGTGAGGATCGCGTTGCTCTGGCCCAGCGGCGCGCGCCCCTCGACGGTGAGCACCGGCAGCGCGCCGAACGGAGTGCTCGCCCTCTTCGCGTCGAACTGCGCGCGCGTGAGCCGCTCGTCGGTGAACTCGACGCCGGCGACGTGGAGCGCGAGGCGGCACTCTTCGCCGCGGCTGGCAGGGAAATCAAAGTAGGTCAGCGTGGTCTTGGGCATGCGCCCCAGATGCCGGCCGGCCCACAATGATTCATGCACAGCGCACGGCCGCCGCCGCGCTTCAAGGAACGGGCAGTCCGGTCGGCATCGTCACCGTGTCGGCGATGAGCGAGATCTGCCCGGTGCGGCAGAGCAGACGGCCCTGGATGACCGCGCCGCTCAGCACCGAGTTGGAAGCGCCCGCCAGCACGTTGCCCGCGAAGATGGTGTTCGCGCCGATCGTCGAGGAGGCGAAGATGGCCCAGTAGACGTTGTCCGCGTTGGCGCCGTTGAGGAGCAGCACCTGCGCGCTGTTGTTCACCGTCAGCGACGAGCCGACCTGGAAGATCCAGACCGCGTTGGCGTCGCCCTGCGCGTCGAGCACCAGCGTGCCGCCCACCGCGATGCTCATGGTCGAGCCCGAGGTGTAGACGCCCGGCGGCAGCGTGAGGCCGGAGAGATCGTCGACGAGCGTTCCCGCGGGCCGCCCGGCCGCGTCGTTGTAGGCGTCGGTGAGATCGGCCTTCGCCTGCGCCGCCACGCCGCCGGGGTCGTCGGCGTAGAGCGTGCCGCGGATGACCGGATCGAGCGCGGAGCAGGGCGAGCCGTCGCCCAGGCAGGTGCCGGTCGGGCTGAGGCCGACGTTTCCGTCGAGCACCGTGACGCCGCCCGAGTTGGTGTTGGTGAGCCCCGCGCCGGCGACCGCGACGAACGAGCTGAGCGAGCCCAGGTTCACCGCGTTCTGGCAGAGCGTGCTGCCGGTGGTGAAGCTCCAGACCTTGTCGCTCGCCAGCGCGTTGCCGTTCTCGTCCTGCGCGCCGGTGGTCACAGTGGCGGTGTAGAGCGTGCTGATCGAGAGAGGCTGCGCGGGGGTGAAGCTCGCCGTCTGCGACGCCGCGTCGTAGGCGACCGCGCCGGTCACCGGCGCGTTGCCCGCGCTGAGCGTGAAGCTGAGCGCGCCCAGCGTGTTCGCGTTCATCGGCTCGTTGAAGGTCGCCGAGACCTGCACGTTGGGGCAGACGCCGCTCGCTCCGTCGGCCGGGTTGACCTGGGTGATGCGCGGCGGCGTGGTGTCGACGGTGGTGAAGCTCCAGACGTAGTCGCTCGCGAGCGCGTCGCCGAGCAGGTTCTTCACGCCCGACGAGCCTCCGGAGATGGTCGCCGTGTAGAGCGTGTGCGAGGCGAGCGGGTTCGCCGGCGTGAACGTCACCGAGAGCGCCGCCGGGCCGGCGCAGCCGATCGCGCCGGTCACCGAGGCCGCGCCCTGCTTGAGCTGGAACGTGCTCGCGGTGACGCTGTTGCAGTCGATCGGCTCGCTGAAAGCGGCGCTGAGAACCTGGCGGGTCGGCACGCCGATGGCGCTGTTCTGCGGCTCCACGAGCAGCACCAGCGGCGCGAGGATCGGGCCCGCGTCGCTCCCGCCGTCGACGCCCGCGCCGCTCCCGCCGTCGACGCCCGCGTCGCTCCCGCCGTCGACGCCCGCGTCGCTCCCGCCGTCGGTGCCCGCGCCGCTGCGCTCGCCCGCGGTGGTGAAGCTCCAGCTGTAGGTCGCCGCGATCGGCGTCTCATTCGCCGCGCTCTTTGCGCTGGTGGAGAAGGTCGCGGTGTAGATGGTGCCGGGCTCGAGGTCCTGCGCCGGCTGGAAGGTCGCGATGCGGCCCGAGTAGCCGACCGTGCCGGCGACCGCGCCCGCCTCCATCCGCAGCGTGAAGGTCGCTTCGTTGATCGTCGCCGGATCCATCGCCTCGCTGAACGTCGCGCTCAGCGTGCGGCCGACATCGACGTTGCCCGCGCCCGCCAGCGGCGTGGTCGAGACGATCTCCGGCGTCGACGCGTTGGGAAAATCGACCAGCTGCTGCCCGCAGCCGAGCACCGACGCGACGAGCAGGACCCGCAGGCGCTTGTCCAGGGACTTCATTTCGCGCTCCCCTCATTGGCGATGAAATGCACGACGAACTCCACGCGGCGGTTCGCCTCGCGGCCCGCTTGCGTCGCGTTCGATTCGATCGGCATCGACGAGCTGAAGCCCTTGGCGACCAGCCGGTCGCGGGCGACGCCGCGCTTGACCAGGTACTCGACCACCGAGTGCGCGCGGCGCACCGAGAGCGCCTCGTTGTGCTTGTCGCTTCCCTCGGCCGACGCGTGCCCTTCGACGGCGACGCGCAGCTGCGGGTTGTCCAGCAGCGCCTGCGCCACTTCATTGAGCGTGGGGAACGAGTAGCTCTCGATGGTGGCTTGATCGAAGGCGAAGCGGATCTTCTCCTTGAGCTCGAGCCGGTCCGGCTTGGCGATGAGCGTCTGGTAGATGGGGCAGCCGTTGTTCGACTTGGGGCCCGCCATGTCAGGGCACTGATCGACGCTGTCCGGCACGCCGTCGCCGTCCCGATCGGGAGGAGGAGGCGGCGGCGGAGGAGGAGGCGGCGGCGCCGGGCACTCGGGCGCCGCGACCGGCGCGGGCAGCGGCGGCGGCGCGCAGGCCGGGCACGGCTCGACCTTCTCCGGCCGCACCAGCCGCGTGCCGATCTCGAGGCTGAGCCCGACGATCATCGTGCGCGCGTCGCGGTCGTCCATCCCCGCGTGATCGATCTGGATGATCTGCAGGTAGCGGACGAACGGGCCCAGCCAGAAAGCGCGCGCGTCGTCGAGCGGGAACGACACGCCCACCGCGGCCGCCAGCGCGGCGCGATCGAGCCCGCCGGTGCGCACGTATAGAACGTCGCCATCGGCCCACGGCCGCGCGCCGAAGAACCACTGCTGCGGGTGCGGGTTGGCGTTGAGGAACTCCTCCGGCTCGCGCGGCCGCTGCACGCGCAGACCCAGGCTGGGCGCCCACGCGGTGCCCGCGTCGCTCTGCGGGTAGCCGCTCTTCGCCGGCAGGCCGAGGAAGGTCACGCCGCCGGTGAGGCTGACGAAGCTTCCTTCGAACCCGATGATCCCTTTCAGCGAGGCCGCGCCGCCCACGTCGAAGCGCTGCGTCTGCGGCGCGGTGAGAGGAACGGCCACGCCCGGCTCGAACTTGGCGTCGAGGTCGAGCGCGCGCGCCGCGAGCGGGCTGGCGAGCAACGCGGAGAGAAGGAGGAGCCGGGGCAGACGAGGGAGTGACGTTCTTGCGGAGGGCATGGATCGCTTTCCATCGGCGAGCCGAGTCGCCCCCGACGCCGGAGGTGGACCAGATGCGCCTGCTGGTGGACGGGCACCGGGCCGCGCAGGCCACGGCGAGGGCCTCGCGGTGCGCCTCGCCCGCTCTGAGCGCGCTCCGCAGCGCGGCCGCGCTTTGTCTGCCCGCGCTGGAATTTAAGGATCCTCGCCGCTGCGCCGATAGACCTCCTGAGCAATCCGGGGTGGCACGCAGCTGGCGAGGTCGCACATGGAACGCACGCACACCCCGGCGGAACAGATGCAGAGCGAGCTCGAGCGGCTGCGCGCGGAGAACCAGAGCTTGCGCAGCTCGCTGGAGCGGATGGAGGGGCTCGCCTACCGCGACCCGCTCACCGGCCTGCGCAACCGGCGCTACTTCGAGGAGCGCCTCCACGAAGAGCTCGCCCGCCTGCGCCGCAGCGGCGCCGAAGCGCTCTCGGTGATCGTGCTCGACCTCGACGGCTTCAAGAGCATCAACGACGCGCGCGGCCACGCCGCGGGCGACCAGGCGCTGGTCTGGGTCGCCGAGTTTCTCCGCGCGCACGTGCGCATCACCGACGCCTGCTGCCGCATCGGCGGCGACGAGTTCGTGCTGCTGCTCCCCGACACGGGCGTCGAGGGGTGCGCCACGCTGCTCTCGCACCTCTGCGCGCGGCTCGAGGAGCGGCTCGAGCTGGGCGACGCGCCGGTCGGCTTCTCGATCGGCTCGGCCACCTCGCGCCGCTCGGAGACGCCGGCCGATCTGCTCGCCCGCGCCGACGCCGCGATGTACGACGACAAGCGCGCGCGCCGCTCGGTGGTGCCGCTGCGCCGGCTCGCCTCGTTTGCCGCCTGAGGTGCGCGCGGTGGGCCGCGTGCGACGCCGCGCTCAGGGCGCCGCGGGCGGCGAGACCGGCGGCCCGATGAATCGCCCCGTCGTGGTGCGGGTGCGGCCCGAAGCGGGATCGCTCAGCGTCACCTCGACATCGAAGGGCCCGTGAAATGCGGCGCGTTCGATGCTGACAAAGATGGGCGTGCGCAAGCTCTCCAGCGAGCCGAGGTGGATCCGCGGCTGCGGCAGAACCACGGTGGCGCCCTCGGGCGCGCGCACCGAGAGCTCGAAGTCGGCCGCCTCGACGTGCTTGTTCACCACGTGCAGCTCGAACTGATCGCGCACGGTGCTCCCCGCCAGCACATAAGGCGTGCCGCCCGCGCGAAAGAGATTCGCTTCGAACGGTGAGCGCAGCGCGGTGACGTCGAGAAAGACCGCCAGCAGCGCGGCTGCGCTCAAGCCCGCATAGACAAACAGGCGCGGTCGAATCACCTGCTTCTTGCCGCCTTCGAAGCCGACCAGCGAGTCGTATCGGATGAGGCCGCGTGGCCGCTCGAGGTTTGTCATCACCTCGTCGCAAGCGTCGATGCACTGCGCGCAGCCGATGCACTCGAGCTGCGGTCCGCGGCGGATATCGATGGCGGTCGGGCAGACGCGCACGCAGTAGCCGCAGTCCACGCAATCGCCGCGCGCCGCGCCTTCGGCCGGCAATACCTTGAGCTTCTTGCCCCGCGGCTCACCGCGCTTCGAGTCATATCCAATGATGAGCGATTGCTTGTCGAGGAGCACCGATTGCAGCCGGCCATACGGGCAGAGGATCACGCAGAACTGCTCGCGGAACCAGGCGAAGTTGAACCACATCAATGCAGTCAGGCCCATGGCCCAGCCGAAGAGGACCGCGTGGCCGGCGGGGCCGTGCAGCACGATCTGGCCGAGCTGCGGCACCGGGACGAAGAAGGCGAGCGCCCAGTGCGCGAGCGCGAGCGACACCAAGAGATAGATCGCCTGCTTGCTTGCCTTGAGCGCGACTTTGCGCGGGCCCCAGGGGCCGGCGTCGAGGCGCTGGCGCGCGACCGCATTGCCTTCAATCAGCCGTTCAATGGGCCGATATATACCCTCGAGAAAGACCGTCTGCGGGCAGCCCCAGCCGCACCAGACGCGGCCCGCCCAGCTGGTGAGAAAAACGAGGCCGAAGGCAAAGGCGGCGAGCAGGAACACCACCAGCCAGACATCCTGCGCATTGAAGGCCTGGCCGGCCAGATAGAAGCGGCGCGCGTCGATATCGAGGTGCACCGCCGGGTGCTCGCCGTTCTTGATGAACGGCAACGCGAGATAATGAAGTATCAGCACCGCATAGACGATGCGACGCCAGCGCAAGAAGCGCCCGTGCACGTCGGCAGGCTGGACCTTGATGCGCCCGCCGCCGACGTTGAGGAACTCGGGCCGGTCGCTATTTCCCTGCAATGAAGCGTTCACCCTGGGGCTCCTTCCCCGGGAGGTTGAGGCCCTGGCGCGTCATGACGAAAGCGGCCGCGGCGCGCACGCGTTCGGGCCCGAGCACGGGCAGCCACGCCGGCATGCCCTTGTCGAGCACGCCGCCGGAGATCGTCTTGTAGATATCGGTCGGCTTGCCGCCGTGGATCCAGAACGCGTCGGTCAGGTTCGGGCCGATCTTTCCCTCGCCGTTGGCGCCGTGGCAGACGGCGCAGTTCTGCGCGAAGACCTTGGCGCCCGAGTCGGTGGTCTGCGGATCCTTCGAGAGAGAGACCAGCAGATCGTCCGTGATCGGCTTGGTGGCTGCCGCGCGCCGCGCCGACTCCGCTTGATCGGCCAGATACTCCGCGACCAGGCTCGGCCCGGTCCGCGCGACCTGATAATGAATCCAATAAGCATATCCAAAGGCAATGCAGACCCAGAAGGTAATCAGCCACCACCGGGGGAGCGGATTGTCATATTCGCGGATGCCGTCGTAATCGTGCCCGGTATCCACGTCCATTGGGTTGCCGTGCGGCTGCTCGCTCATATCAAGGCTCCTGCGAATGCGAAGTGTGCGGGGTGTCGTTGAGCGGCAGCGCGGCGTCGTGATCCCACGCCGCGCGCCGCCGTCCGTTCGAGACCCAGGCGATCACCGCCACAAAAAATCCGACGAAGAAAAATGCCGAGGCGAGCGGATAAACCAGATACGAGCTGGCTCGATAGAAGGTCTCGTACATCTCACGGCTCCAAGCCGACCGGCTTCGCGCCGCCAGCGGGCACGATCGGGTGGAGCGTGGGCGGGTCGACCAGCGCGGCGCCGTTCTGCGGGCCGCGGCCCATCCGCTGCAGATAGGCAATGAGCGCGACCAGCTCGCGGTCCCACTGGATGTTCACGCCCTGGGTCGCCAGATCCGCGGTGATCTGCTCCGCCTGCTTGCGATAGGTGTCCTTGGCGTTGTCGATATCCGCGTTGCTATAGGGCACGCCGAGCTTCTGCATGATGCCCAGCTTGCGCGGTGTGGTGTTGGTATCGACCTTCCACTCCGAGACCCAGGCGAACGACGGCATATTGCTGCCCGGGCTGGTGGCGCGCGGGTCGATCATATGTGTGTAGTGCCATAGGTTCGGATACTTGCCGCCGACCCGCGCCAGATCCGGTCCCGTGCGCTTGCTGCCCCACTGGAAGGGATGGTCGTAGATGAACTCTTCCGGCCGCGAATAGGCGCCATATCGCATCGTCTCCGCCTGCATCGGGCGGATCATCTGCGAGTGGCACAGATAGCAACCTTCGCGAACGTAGATATCGCGCCCTTCCAACTCGAGCGGTGAATAGGGCTGCTGCGGCGTGCCGGTCCAGGGAACGGAAGCGGGGACGAAGATGGTGGGAATGATCTGGATGATTCCACCCACCAGGATGGCGAAGAGCAGCATCACCGTGAAGAAGAGCGGTTTGCCCTCGATGATGGTGTGCCAGGCCGGCGAGGTGACATCGCGCTTGCGGCTCTTGAACCACAGCCACGCCAGCTCGCCGAGGATGACCAGCGCGACCAGCACCTTCACGCCCGTCATCAGAGAGGCGCCGCCCAGCAGCAGGGAGATGGCGAACGCGGTGAGCAGCATGAGGAAGCCGGGCCGGGTGATCAGCCAGCCGGCGCTGGCGAGCTTCACTTCGGGAGCGGGCTCATCGACGACCATCGCCTCGCCATCGACCGCCTTGCCCGAGCGCGCCGTCTTGTAGAGGTTCCAGGTCATGACCAAAAAGCCAGTCAGGTAGAGCAGGCCGCCGCCCAATCGGATCATATAGAGCGGCCGGATGGCGATGACCGTCTCGATGAACGACGGATAGAGCAGGGCGCCATCCGGCGTGAGCGCGCGCCACATCAATCCCTGGGTAATGCCGGCGATCCACATCGCGACGATGTAGAGAATGATACCGACGGTGGCGATCCAGAAATGGATGTCCGCTGCCTTCTTCGAATAGAGCTTGGTTCCAAACAGCCGGGGGACCATCCAATAGAACGTGCCCGCCGCCATGAATCCATTCCAGCCGAGCGCGCCGACGTGAGCGTGGCCGATGATCCAATCGGTGTAATGGGCGAGGCCGTTGACGCTCTTGATCGAGAGCAGCGGGCCCTCGAAGGTGGCCATGCCATAGAAGGTCAATGCGGCGACGAAGAACTTGATCACCGGATCGGTGCGGAGCTTGTCCCAGGCTCCTCGCAGCGTGAGCAGGCCGTTGATCAAGCCGCCCCAGCTGGGGGCCCAGAGGGCGATGGAGAAGACCATGCCGAGCGACTGCGCCCACTCGGGCAGCGCGGTATAGAGCAGATGGTGCGGGCCGGCCCAGATATACATGAATACCAGGGCCCAGAAGTGCACGATGGAGAGGCGATATGAATAGACCGGCCGCTCCGCCGCCTTCGGCATGAAGTAATACATGAGGCCAAGGATGGGCGTGGTCAGGAAGAAGGCCACCGCGTTGTGGCCGTACCACCATTGCACCAGCGCATCCTGCACGCCCGCGTAGGCCGAATAGCTCTTGGTCAGGGAGAGCGGGATTTCGAATGAATTGATGATGTGCAGGACGGCGATGGTGATGATGGTCGAGATATAGAACCAGAGCGCGACATACAGGTTGCGCTCGCGGCGCTTGGCCAGCGTCCAGAAGAAGTTCACCGCGAAGACCACCCAGACGATGGCGATGGCGAGATCGATCGGCCACTCCAGCTCGGCATATTCTTTGGAGGTGGTGATGCCGAGCGGCAGCGTGATCGCCGCGGCGACGATGATCAGCTGCCAGCCCCAGAAGTGGATCTTGCTGAGCAGGTCGCTCGCCATGCGCGTCTTGCAGAGGCGCTGGGTTGAGTAATAGACGCCGGCGAACATGCTGTTGCCGACGAACGCGAAGATGACCGCGTTGGTGTGCAGCGGGCGGATTCTCGAGAAGACGAGATAGGGAATGCCCAGGTTCGCCTGCCACCAGACCAGCTGGGTGGCAGCCAGGGCGCCCACCAGCATGCCGACGATCCCGAAGATGACGGATGCGGCGATGAAGAGGCGGACGGTGCCGTCGTCGTACACGATGCGTCGCTGTTCCACGTCACGGACTCACTTTCTGGTCGGGCTGGGATGCGGGGACGCCAGCGCGCAGGGCGCGCGTGTCGTCGTCGAGCGGGAGGAGGGAGAGGCGGTCGGCGTGCTCGTGGTCGGCGAGCAGCACGCTGTAGATGAGCGCGACCACGGCGCCGAGCACGAGCATCAGGCTGACGAAGACTTGCAGGCCGAGGACGTTCATCCGCGCGCCTCCTGCAGCGCGGGGGCGCGGACGGCGCGGCGGACCGGTGCGTCGGGCCGCGCGCTGGCGACGGCGTTGGCCGCGTAGAGCAGGATCGAGATGGAGCTGGCCGGCATGGCGATGGCGGCGCCCAGCGGCGTCATCAGGCCGGCGAGCGACACGGCGATGGCGAGCGCGTTGTAGGTGAAGGCGAGCGCGAGGATCCGCTGCGAGACGCGGCGCGCGGTGCGGGCGCTGGCGAACAGCTCGAGCAGCGCGGAGAGATCGTCGCCGAGCAGGAGGAAGTCGGCCTTGCCCGGCATCACCGGCCGGTCGAGCGCGGGCGTGCCGGCGCAGAGCGCGGCGTCGAAGGCGAGGCTGTCGTTGACGCCGTCGCCGACGAAGAGCGCGCCGCCGTCGCTGATCTCCGAGACGAAGCGGGCCTTGTCCTGCGGGGTCGCTTCGCCGCGCACGCGCGCGGGCGCAAGGCCGAGCTGCGCGGCGAACGCCTCGACGCGCGGCTTCGCATCGCCGGAGACGAGCCAGACGGGCAGCCCGAGCTTCTCGAGATCGGCGAGAGCGCGCGCGGTGCCGGTGCGCGCGCCTTCGCGCGTGCGCAGCCGGGCGAGCACGACGCCATCCTGCGCGAGCACCGTCTCGCCGGAGGAGCGATCGACGAGGCTGCCGGCCGCGCCGGGTGCGGCCCAGCTCGCGGAGCCGAGCCGCCACGTCGAGTCGCCGCGGGCGAGCGCGAGGCCTGCGCCGGCCAGCTCATGGACCGCCGCGCCCTCCTGCGAGCGCGCGCCCAAGCCGGCCAGCACCGGCGCCAGGCAGCGGCTCACCGGGTGGTTGCTGCGGATCGCCATCTCGTAGGCGGCGTCGCGCTGCTCGGGCGTGAGCGCGATGAGCGGCGCGCGATCGAGCAGCTCCAGCTTGCCCAGCGTGAGCGTGCCGGTCTTGTCGAAGATCACCGCGCGCACGCGGGCGAGGCGATCGAAGAGATCGGCGCTGCGCACCAGCACGCCGCGGCGGCGCAGCGAGGCGAGCGTCAGCTCGTCGGCGAGCGGGATGGCGAGGCCGATCGCGCAGGGGCAGGTGACGACCAGCACCGCGGCGGCGATGTCAAGCGCGCGCGCCGCGCCCGCGTGCAACCAGAAGAGGAATCCGGCTGCGGCGAGCGTGAGCACCGCGCCGACGTAGTAGCGGGCGAGCTTCTCGAAGAAGCGCGTGTGCGGATCGCCGCCCTCTTTGCGCGCGCCCGCGGTGAGCAGCGCGGGCAGCGAGGAATCGGAGAAGGGCTGCGCCGCGCGCAGCTCGGCCGCGCCAGGCCCGGCGTTGAACGCGCCCGCCGGCACCGGCTGGCCCTGCGCGAGCTCGCGCGCGTGGGCCTCGCCAGTGATCCAGTCGAGCGAGAAGCTGCCGCGCGCGCTGGTGAGCGTGCAGTCGACCGGGACCAGATCGCCCGGCGCGACCAGCAGCGCGTCCTCAGCGCGCACGCGCGGCGCAGCGATGATCGAGATCGCGCCGCCCTCCTCGCGGCGGCGCACCAGCAGCCCGTCGGCGCCCGCGTCCTGGAGAAGGAACTGGCGGTTGCGATCGAGCACGCGCCGCTGCAGCCAGCGGCCGACCAGCATCAGCGTGACGAAGGTGCAGAGCGTGTCGAGGTACGCGTGCGCGCCGCGGCCCTGCAGCGTCTGCGCGACCGACGCGCCGTAGACGAGCAGGATCCCGAGCGCGATCGGGAGGTCGAGGTGCGCGACGCCGCGCCGCAGGCCGAGCAGCGCGCTCTTGAAGAAAGGCCAGCCGCCGACGAGCACCACCGCCGACGCGAGCGCGAGCGAGAGCTGCTGGAAGAGCTGGAAGGTGCTCCCGTCCCGCGCGGAGAGGCCGAAGTAGAACGAGAACGAGAAGAGCATCACGTTCATCGTCGCGGCGGTGCAGATGCCGAGGCGAAGCAACAGCTCGCCCGAGGCGGCGATGGCGTGCTTGCGATTCGGGCCGCACAGGTAGCCGAACTGCTCCACCTCGCGGACGAACGCGCGCACGTCGAGTTCGCCGCGGCGCCAGGAGAGCCGGGCCTTGCCCAGCGCGGGGTTGAGCGTGAAGGCGACGCCGCCTTCGCGCCGGTGGAACAGCTCGCCGATGAGCCACACGCAGGCGGCGCACTGGATGCCCTGCACGTCGAGGGTCAAGGTGCAGAACGGCTCCCGGCCGCTCTCCGCCTCGGCGAGCGCGACATCGAGCCACGCCTCGCTGCGCGTGCGCGGCAGCGCGGAGACCGGCAGCACCGAGCCGCGCGCGAGATCGTAGTAGCGGGTGAGCTGGCCATCGACGAGCAGCGCGTGCACCGCCGCGCAGCCCGAGCAGCAGAAGCGCGCGTCGGCGGCCAGGCTCTCGGGGATCGGACTGCCGCAATGAAGGCAGCCGGAGGTGGCGTCGCGTCCGGTCACGGCGCAGGCCTTCTTGCACCCGGCATGCCGGTTGCTCTGCAGCGAGCGCATGGAAGCGCTCGATCAGCTCGGAGATCTGGGGCCCGCGCAGGCGGCGCTCGCGGCGTTCGTGGTCGGGCTCGCGAGCAGCGTGCACTGCTTCTTGATGTGCGGCCCGCTCGCGTGCGCCGCCGGCTCGTCTCAAGAAATGCGCGGCCGCACCATCGCGGCCTACCAGCTCGCGCGCATCGCTGCGTACACGCTCGCGGGCGCGCTGCTCGGCGCGCTCGGCGAAGGCGCGGGCGCCCTCTTCTCCGTGCGCCTCGCCCCGATCGCGCCGTGGCTGCTGGTGGTGGCGCTCCTGGCCAGCGCCTTCGAGGTGGGAAGGCGCATTCCGGCCATTCCTGTCCTGACGAAAATTATGCGTAGAGCGGCATTCGCAGCGCAGATTTTTTCCCCGGTTCCTCGCGCGCTCGCAATTGGTGCGCTGACGCCGCTCCTGCCGTGCGGATTGCTCTACGCAGTTTTCGCGGCGGCGGCTGCGTCGGGCTCGATCGGCCGAGGTGCACTAATGATGAGTGCGTTCTCGCTCGGCGCAATTCCAGCGCTGCTCGTTGCGCAGCTCCAGCTTCGCGTTCTGCTCGGCCGCGGTGGCCTGCTCGCGCTGTCTTTGCGCCGAGGGCTGCCCGCGCTCGCGGCCGCGGTGGTGGCCTACCGCGCGCTCTTCATCCACGCAGGTCATTCATGCCACTGAAGCCGAGCCCGCCAGCCGATCGCGGCGCTGGTCCCGCATTTGCTCTGGCTCTCGCCGCGGCGCAGCCAGCCTCAGCGGAGCCTTGCCGGATGAAGAGCCCACATTCGATCCCGCCGTACTTGCCGAAGCGCGCAGCTCGCTTCTGCGCGCTCGCGCTCGTCGCGGGCGCGCTCGCCTCGCGCGCGCAGACGCCTGCGGCAAACGCGCCCGCTGCCGTCGCGCCTCCCGCGGTCGCTGCCGTCGCGCCTCCCGCGACCGCTGCCGTCGCGCCTCCCGCGGTCGCGCCCGCGCCTGCTGCCGCGGGCCCCGGCGGCGCAGCGCCAGAGAGCACGCCCGCTGGCCAGCTCTTCGGCGCGCGCTGCACCAGCTGCCACACCATCGGCGACGGCCCGCGCATCGGACCCGACCTGCTCGGTGTCGCCGAGCGGCGCAAGCCGGACTGGATCACCACCTTCCTCCACGGCCCAGGCAAGCTGATCGACTCGGGCGACCCGACCGCCGTCGAGCTGTTCAAGCGCTTCAACGTGCGCATGCCCGATCAGAACCTCAGCGACGGCGAGATCGCCGGCCTCATCTCTTTCTTCCAGGCGTGCGCGGTGAAGGGCTCGTGCCACCCGAGCAGCGGTCCGAAGCTGGGGCTCGACGCGACGGCAGAAGAGATCGAACAGGGCCGCGCGCTCTTCACCGGCGCGCAGCGCTTCTCCGCTGGCGGGCCCGCGTGCGCGGAGTGCCACGGTGCGCGCGGCGCGCAGCTGGTCAGCGGCGGCACGCTCGGCGGCGATCTGACGTTCGCGTGGGCGCGCCTCCACGAAGCGGGCTTGAGCGAGGCGATCGGCCGCGCGCCCATCGAGCAGACCGTCTACGCGGGCCACGCGCTCACCGACGCGGAGAAGTTCGCGCTGCGCGGCTACTTCGCCGACCTCGCCCGCAACGGCGCGCGCCCGCAGCGGCGCGACGACTTCTTCCAGCTCGGCCTCTTGCTCGCCGCCGCCAGCCTCGGCGCGATCGGCATCGCTTGGGCCACGCTCACGAAGGGCGGTGCCCGGTGACGCTCGGAGATGTCTTCTTCTTCGTCGTCCTGCCCTACGCGGCGGTCGGCCAGCTCATCCCGGCGACGCTCTACCGCGCGCGCAAGATGGGCTCGCTGCAGGAGCCGCTCGCGGGCCCGCTGCTGACGGGCGAGCGGCGCGCGTTCGCCTCGTCGGCCGCCTGGATCGGCGCGATGGCGATGGCGCTTTTGCACCTCTTGCCGCTCTTCGCGCCGCCGCTCTGGCGCGCGCTGATCGCATCGCAGATGCGGCTCCTGATCGTCGAGCTGCTCGGCCTCGCGGGAGGCGTCTCGTTCCTGGCCGGCACCGCGCTCTTGCTCTGGCGGCGCAACCGCGCGGCGGCGAGCCCGCTCACCGCGAGCCTCGAACTCGCTGCGCTGGCGGCGATCGTGCTGAGCGCGGGCGCGGGCGTCGTCACCGCGCTCACCTCGCGCTGGGGCGCCGCCTGGTATTCGCGCGCGCTGGTCCCGTATCTCTTCTCGCTCCTCAAGCTCGCGCCCGACGTGACGGCGATCTCGGCTCTCGGCTTCTGGCCGCGGCTGCACGTCGCCTGCGGGTTCGTCGCGCTCGCGCTCGCGCCGTTCACCACGCTGCCGGGCCAGCTGCGCGCGGCCCTGCATCTTGCGCCCGCGCCGCGCGCTCCCGCCGAGGTCGCGCCGTGATCAAGACTTGCCTTCTCGCGCTCGCCTGCGCGTCGCTCGCCGCCTGCGACAACGGCTTTCTCACGCAGCAGGGCTACGAGCCGGCGCAGCCGATCGCCTTCTCGCACGCGCTGCACGCGGGCGAGATGAAGATGAACTGCCAGTACTGCCACTTCGGCGCCGCGCAGAGCCGGCACGCTGGCGTGCCGCCCGCGAACGTCTGCATGGGCTGCCACAAGAACGTGAAGACCGGCTCGCCGGAGATCATCAAGCTCACCCAAGCGGTCGCCGAGAACCGGCCGATCGAGTGGACGCGCGTGCACCGGCTGCCCGACTTCGTCTGGTTCAGCCACCAGAACCACGTCGCCGCCAAGGTCGCCTGCCAGACCTGCCACGGGCCGGTCGAGACGATGGCGCGCGTGCAGCAAGTGAACACGATGACGATGGGCTGGTGCCTCGAGTGCCACCGCAGCATCGCGGCCGATCCGGCGAACGCCGGCAAGCTCAATCCACCCACCGACTGCTCCGCCTGCCACCGCTGAACGGCGAGGAAACGACGCATGCCGCACGATGAGAAGAAGCCGTGGCAGAGCCTGGCCGCGCTGCGAGGAGATCCCGCGGAGCTGGCGCGGGCCGAGCGCGAGTTCGCCGAAGAGCTTCCGGTGGGGCCCGGCGCGATCGCGAGCGGGCACGCGCACGGCGCGCTGGTGCAGCTGCGCTCGGGCGGCGACGTCTCGCGGCGCGGCTTCTTCGGACTGATGGGCCTGTCGGCCGCGGCGGTCGGCATCGCCGCCTGCCAGCGTGCGCCGGTGGCGAAGGTGGTGCCGTATCTCTCCGAGCCCGACGGGATCGTGCCGGGTGTGTCGAACTGGTACGCGTCGGCGTGCGCGGGCTGCGACGCGCAGTGCGGCGTGCTGCTCAAGTCGCGCGACGGCCGGCCGATCAAGGTCGAGGGAAATCCGGAGCACCCGCTCTCGCAGGGCGGCGTCTGCGCGGTGGGGCAGGCGTCGATCGTCTCGCTCTACGACGCGTCCCGCGCGCGCGCGCCGTTGGAGCGCGGCCAGCCGATCGGCTGGGACGCGCTCGACGCGAAGGTGCTCGCGGGCCTGGAAGACGCGCGCAGCAAGGGCAAGGCGATCCGCGTGGTCGCGCCGCTGCGCACCGGGCCGACGTTCGAGAGCACGCTCGCGCAGTTCCTCGCCGCCTGGCCAGGCGCGCGCGTCGCCCGCTTCGAGCCGAGCGGCGAGCTGACCGCGCTCGCCGATGCGCACCAGGCGGCGTTCGGCGCCCGCGCGGTCCCCAGCATCCACCTCGATCGCGCGCGCACGCTCGCGTCGTTCGCCTGCGACTTCTTAGGCAGCTGGGTCGCGCCAGTGGCCTTCGCGCGGCAGTACGCGAAGGGCCGCGCGCTCCCGCTCATCGAGCGCGAAGGTGGAAAGCTCGGCCAGGCCGAGGGCGCGCCGCCCGACTTCGCGCGGCGCCACTGGCAGCTCGAGCCCGCGCTCTCGCTCACCGGCGCGAGCGCCGACCGCCGCCATCCGCTCGCGCCCAGCGAGCTGGTCCCCGCGCTCGGCGGCCTGGTGCGCCGGCTCGCGCTGCGCTCGATGCACCCCGATCGCGCCGCCATCGCCAACGCGCTCCCGCGCGCGTCCGAGCCGCGCGAGCTGGCCGCACCGCTCGACGCGCTCGCCGCCGAGCTCTCGGCCTCGGGCGCGCAGGCCCTGGTGCTCTGCGGCGCGAGCGACCTCACCGCGCAGGCGCTCTGCGTCGCGGCGAACCAGCTGCTCGGCGCGTACGGCACGACGATCGACATCGCCAGCGGCGCCTCGCTGCCCGCCGCCGATCTGCCGCTCGCGCAGCTCTTCACCGAGCTGGAGGCGGGCCAGGTCGGCGCCGTGATCTTCCTCGGCACCAACCCGGTCTACGCGCACCCCGACGGCGAGAAATTGGCCGAGCTGCTCGCCCGCGCGCCGCTCTCCATCTCCACCGCCGATCGCCTCGACGAGACCGCGCGCGACGTCGCCCTGCTCGCGCCCGATCACGCGCCGGCCGAGTCGTGGGGCGACAGCGAAGCGCGCCGCGGCCTGACCACGCTGCGCCAGCCCGCGCTGATGCCGCTCTTCGAGACCCGCGCGGCGGTCGAGTCGCTCAGCGCCTGGAGCGCGGGCAAGAAGCACACGCAGCACGAGCTGCTCTGTGCGCGCGCCGAGGCCGAGCTGTACCCGCGCGCGCTGCACAAGGAGCCGCGCTTCGATCTCTTCTGGACCCGCGCGCTGCACGACGGATTCGTCGAGACCGAGGAAACGCCGCTGCCGGCGAGCTTCTCGGTGGCGCAGCTGGGTTCGCTCTTCGCGTTGCCGCTCGCCACGCCCAGCGACACCGAGCTGTGGCTGCACTCGTCGGTGGCGCTGCGCGACGGCCGCTGGTCGAACAACGCCTGGCTGCAAGAGCTGCCCGACCCGCTCACCAAGACCGTCTGGGACAACGCGGCCTGCATCGCGCCCGCGCGCGCGACCGCGCTGGGCCTGGACGACGGTGATCTGATCACCGTCACTGCCAACGGCCGCTCGATCACGCTGCCGGTGCTGGTGCAGCCGGGCACGCACCCGGCCACCCTCGCGATCGCCATCGGCTACGGCCGCACCGCCGCCGGCAACATCGGCAACGGCGTCGGCGTGAACGCGTTCCCGCTGCTCTCCGGCCGCGGCCCCGCGCGCAACTTCATCGAGGCGCGGCTGGTCAAGAGCGGCGGACAGAAGCCGCTCGCCCGCTCGCAGACGCAGGCCTCGCTCGAGGGGCGACCGCACATCCGCACCGCTACGCTCGCGGCCTGGAGCGCGGACCCGGGCGCGTCGAACCCCGAGGAGGAGAAGCTCGACTCGCTCTGGAGCGGGCACGAATACCCCGGGCACCGCTGGGGCATGGCGATCGATCTCGGCTCGTGCACCGGCTGCAGCGCCTGCGTGATCAGCTGCCAGGCGGAGAACAACATCCCCGCGGTCGGCCGCGACGAGGTCTCGCGCGGACGCGAGATGCACTGGCTGCGGCTCGATCGCTACTTCGCCGGCGAGCCCGATTCTCCCGAGGTGCTGCACCAGCCGATGCTCTGCCAGCACTGCACCAACGCCCCCTGCGAGACGGTCTGTCCGGTGCTCGCTACCGTGCACTCGAGCGAGGGCCTGAACCAGCAGGTCTACAACCGCTGCGTCGGCACCCGGTACTGCGCGAACAACTGCCCGCCCAAGGTGCGCCGCTTCAACTGGTTCGAGTACCGCCACGACGATCCGGTGGAGCGGCTCGCGCTCAACCCCGACGTGGTCGTGCGCAGCCGCGGCGTGATGGAGAAGTGCTCGATGTGCGTGCAGCGCATCCAGGAAGGCAAAGCGCTCGCCAGGCGCGACGGACGCCCGCTCGCCGACGGCGAGATCCAGACCGCTTGCCAGCAGAGCTGCCCGTCGCAGGCGATCACCTTCGGCGACCTGAACGATCCGAACAGCCGCGTGGCCAAGCTGACCCGCGACGCCCGCGCCTACCGGCTCTTGCACGAGCTGAACATCGGGCCGGTCATCTCGTACCTCACGCGCATCAAGAACACGGGAGCTTGACGATGAGCGGCCACACCTACTCAGCCCTTCGACATCCGCTCGTCGACCCGCCGCGCTCGCTCTCGCAGATCACCGACGAGATCGCGGCTCCCATGGAGCGCGCGCCGAGCGCGTCGTTCTGGGCCGCGCTGGGCGCGGCCGTGGCGCTGCTCGCGTTGGGCGCGGGGATGGTCACGTACGAAGTCGCCACCGGCATCGGAACCTGGGGTCTGAACAAGACGGTCGGCTGGGCCTTCGACATCACCAACTTCGTCTTCTGGGTCGGCATCGGCCACGCCGGCACGCTGATCTCGGCGATCCTCTTTCTCTTCCGCCAGAAGTGGCGCACCAGCATCAACCGCTCCGCCGAGGCGATGACGCTCTTCGCGGTGATGTGCGCGGCGCTCTTCCCGCTCATCCACATGGGCCGGCCGTGGCTCGCGTTCTGGGTCTTCCCGTACCCGAACTCGCGCGGCTCGCTCTGGGTGAACTTCCGCTCGCCGCTGCTCTGGGACGTCTTCGCCATCAGCACCTACTTCACCATCTCGCTCGTGTTCTGGTTCATCGGCCTCATCCCTGATCTCGCGACGCTGCGCGACCGCGCCGCCGAGGGCTCGTTGCGCCGGAAGATCTTTGCGCTGCTGGCGATGGGCTGGAACGGCTCGGGCCGCACCTGGCACCGCTACGAGACGGTCTATCTGCTGCTCGCCGGCCTCGCGACGCCGCTGGTGCTCAGCGTCCACACCATCGTCTCGATGGACTTCGCGACCTCGCTGTTGCCCGGCTGGCACGCGACGATCTTCCCTCCCTACTTCGTCGCCGGGGCCGTCTTCAGCGGCTTCGCGATGGTGCTCACGCTGATGATCATCGCGCGCAAGGTCTTGGGCCTCGAGCACATGATCACCGTGCGGCACCTGGAGAACATGACCAAGGTGATCATCGTGACCGGCGGCATCGTCGGCCTCGCCTACGGCACCGAGTTCTTCACCGCCTGGTACTCGGGGAATCCGTACGAGCGGTTCACCTTCATCAACCGCGCGTTCGGCCCTTACGCCTGGGCCTACTGGACGATGATCTCTTGCAACGTCCTCTCGCCGCAGCTCTTCTGGTTCCGGAAGATCCGCACCTCGCCGTGGGCGATCTTCGTGGTGACGATCTTCATCAACATCGGGATGTGGTTCGAGCGGTTCGTCATCGTGGTCACCTCTCTCCACCGCGACTTCCTGCCCTCGAGCTGGTCGATGTACCGGCCCACCGTGGTCGAGGTGGGCACGCTGATCGGCTCGTTCGGCCTCTTCTTCACGCTCTTCCTCCTCTTCACCCGCGTGCTGCCGATGATCTCGATCGGCGAGGTGAAGAGCGTGCTCACCTTCGCGCGCCAGCCCGCGGGCTCCGCCTCGCACGCGGTGCCCGCCGCGGCTGCTCCCGTCCTGGAAGAAGGTGCCGCATGAGCCCGGTGTCGCAGCGCCGCTTTGCCGCGCAGTTCGCCAGCGAGGAGCCGCTGCTCGCGGCCACCCGCGAAGCGCGCGAGCGCGGCTTCTCCATCGACGATGTCTTCACGCCCTACGCGGTGCACGGGCTCGACGAAGCGATGGGCCTCGCTCCCTCGCGCCTGCCCTGGGTCTGCTTCGGCGCGGGCCTGACCGGCCTCGTCTCGATGCTCTCCTTCGAGATCTGGACCTCGGCCGTCTCCTGGCGGCTCAACGTCGGCGGCAAGCCGTTCGATTCGCTCCCCGCGTTCATCCCGGTCGCCTTCGAGTTCACCGTGCTCTGCGCCGGCCTCGGCTCGGTGGCGGCGCTGCTGTTGCGCACCAAGCTCTGGCCCGGCCGCGCGCCAGCGGTGCTGCCCGGCACCACCAACGACAAGTTCACGCTGGTGGTCCACGCGCGCGCCGAGAGCGACGAGACGCTGCGCGCGCTCTTCGAGCACCACGGCGCGCTCGCCTGCGGGCCGCTGCAGCCCGACGCTCCCGCGCCCGCCGCGCCGCCCGCGATTGCGACGGTGGCGCCATGAGCCGCTCGCTTCGCTTCGCCTCGCTCGCGCTGCTCGTGGCGTGCGGCGGCTGCACCGGCTGCGGCACCGACGACCCGCTCGAGCCGGGCCGCGAATACACCAAGGACATGATCGGCTCGGTGCCTTACGACGCGTTCGCGCCGAACCCGGTGATGCGCGATGGCAAGACGCTGCAGGCGCCGGTGCCCGGCACGGTCTCGCGCTCGTTCGAGCCGTTCGACTATGCGGCCACGCCCGAGGACGCGGCGCGCGCAGGGCGCGAGCTGGTGAGCCCGCTGGCGATGACGCCGGAGAACCTCGCGCGCGGCGATCAGGTGTTCCACACCGTCTGCTACGTCTGCCACGGCGACGCCGGACGCGGCGATGGACCGGTGGTGCCGCGCTTTCCGCAGCCGCCCTCGCTGGTCGCTGGCCACGCGCGCGGCCTGCCCGACGGGCAGATCTTCCACATCATCACGCGCGGGCAGGGCTTGATGCCCTCGCACGCTGCGCAGGTGCAGCCCGCCGATCGCTGGCGGGTCATCCAGTACATCCGCTCGCTGCAGGCGAGCGCAGGGGCCGCTCCATGATCGCGAAGACCCAGAGCGCAGCCGCGCCTTCGCTGCTCACCTCTCGCTGGACGAGGCCGCTCGCGCTCCTCGCGGTCGCCGGCCTCGGCGTGGGGGCCGCGAGCCTCGCCGTCGCGCCCGCGCGCGCTCTCTCCGCGCTGCTCGCGGGCGCCATGCTCGCGCTCGCCGCGTCGCTCGGCGGGCTGGCGTGGCTGGCGCTCTTCCAGGTGAGCAACGCCGGCTTCTTCGTCGTCTTCAAGCGCGTGCTCGAGGCCCTCGCGGCCGCGCTGCCGATGGGCGCGGTGATGCTGCTCGCGCTCCTGCCCGGCGCGCCGATCCTCTACGGCTGGGCCCACGCCGCCGCCGCGACCGATCCGATCGTGCAGAACCGGCACGGCTTCCAGACGCTGACGGCGTTCTCGCTGCGGATGGGGCTCTTCCTCGTGCTGTGGCTCGGGTTCTCGTATGCGCTGCGCCGGGAATCTCGCGCGCAGGATCTCGACGGCGACGTTTCGCACACGCGCCGCGCGGTCGCCATCTCCGCCGTCTTCCTGCTGCTCGGCGGTTACAGCATCAGCCTCGCCTCGGTGGACTGGCTGATGAGCGCCGACCCGCACTGGGCCAGCACCATCTACGGCTTCTACTCGATCGGCGGCGTGCTGCTCACCGGCGCGCTGGCGACGCTCATCACCGTGCTCGCGCTGCGCCGCGCCGGCCGCCTGCCCGAGCTGAACGAGAGCCACTTGCACGACCTGGGCAAGCTGCTCTTCGCCTTCTGCACCTTCTGGGCATACCTCTGGTTCTCGCAGTTCCTCCTCATCTGGTACGCGAACCTCCCCGAGGAGACCGCCTGGATCCTCACCCGCACGCGCAACGGCTGGGCGCCCTGGTTCTACGGGAACGTGCTCATCAACTGGGCGCTGCCGTTCGTGCTGCTGTTGCCCCGCGGCGCCAAGCGCGACCCGGCTTATCTCGCGCGCGTGGCCGCGCTGGTGCTGGTCGGGCGCTTCGTCGATCTCTGGCTGCAGGTCGCGCCGGCGAACCAGCCGCACGCGCCCGCGCTGCCGTGGATCGAGGCCGCCGTGTTCGTCGGCACCGTGTCGCTGTTCGCGCTCGTCGTCGCGCGCGCGCTGGGCAAGGAGCCGCTGATCGCCCGGCACGATCCGTACCTCGAAGAGGCGCTGCACCACCGCACATAAGTCCGGAGCTCGCGCAAAGCGTTCGCCGTGCGCGCTGCTTCTGCGCGCGCGGCTCGAGCGGCGGCCCTTCCGGCTTCACCAACCGCAGGCTCCCGAGGGGAGCGATGCGTGTGCGGCGCTGTGTTCGCGGGGCACGAACGATGCTTTGAGATGGTTGCAGACCAGGGGGCTCGACGGGTGCTCCATGCGGCCCAATGGCGACCAGCGAGGCGACGACCTGGTGGCGCCGGGGCCGCGGATCGCGCGCGCTCCACGCTTCGCTGTCTACGCGGGCGTCGGATGCCTGCTCGCGCTCGGCGCCCCGCTCGGGTGGCTGGCGCTGCGGTGGCTCGGCGGCGCGTCGATCCGCAGCGAGCTCGCGGCGCACGCCGGGCTCTACGGATATCTCCTGCTCGGGTCGGCCATCGCCTTCACGCTCTTCGGCGCGCTGCTCGGCCGCGTTGATGATCGCCTGGTCGAGAGCAACCGCCGGCTCGCGCAGCTGAGCTGGACCGACGCGCTCACCGGGCTCGCCAACCTGCGGCGCTTCCGCAGCCGCCTCGCGCACGAGCTCGCCCGCACCCAGCGCTCCGGGCATGCGCTCTCGCTGATCTTGATCGATCTCGACGGCTTCAAGGCCATCAACGATCAGCACGGCCACGCCGCCGGCGACGCGGTGCTCATCCACGCCGCGCGCACGCTCGCCGCCTCGATGCGCCAGATCGACGAGGTCTGCCGGATCGGCGGCGACGAGTTCGCGGTCATCTGCCCCGACACACCGATCGAAGGCGCGCGCACGCTGGCCGAGCGCGCGCGGGCGGCGCTGGAGGGCGATCCCTTCTCGCGCGAGCTGCGCGTGACCGGCTCGTTCGGACTCGCCGAAGGAGCCAACGACGCCGAGACGCTCTACGCGCACGCCGACGCCGCGCTCTACACGGCGAAGATGTCGGGCCGCAACCGCGTCTGCGGCTCCCAGGAGCCGCGAGGCGGCGGCGCGGCGCGCGCGGCGGAGGCAGCGCGCACCTAGCGCACAAGTTAGCGCCGCGGCCGATGGGCGGCGGACGCTGGCTCGGCGCGCAACTCCGCGCCCAGCGCGGCCGCCAGCGATTCGAACTCCGCGCGCGCGACATAGGCCTGCGCCGCGATGCGGACGAGCCGCTGCTTCGGTGAGGGCCAGCCGAAGACGGGGACCTCGATGCGATGCCGCTCGAGCAGCCGCGCCGAGAGCGGGTCCCAGAGCGCGCCGCCAGGGTGGGGCTGCTCGTGCGCGGGGCGATCGGGCAGCGGCACCGACGCGAGTGCGCCGATCATCTCCGCGGGCGCGGGCCGCGCGACGCCGAGCGATTCGCAGAGCAGCCGCTGCCCCTCGAGCGCGAGGGCCCGATTGCGCTGCTGCAGCTCGGCGAGGCCGCCGGGAAAGAGCGCGCCGAGCACCTCGATCGCGCGCGGGATGCAGAGCCACGGCGTCGGATCCATCGTGCCGGCCTGATCCCAGAGCAGGCGGAAGCGCGAGCGATCGGTGCGCGGAGAGTTGAGCCCGTGGCCCATCGCCCACGGCAGGATCGCCGGCAGCTCGCTGCCCGCGAGATCGCGCAAACCCGCGCTGGCCGCGGCCGCGCGCTGTTTGTCCCGCCGCACGTGGAGGAACGCGGAGCCCTTCGGCGTGCAGAGCCACTTGTGGCAGTTGCCGGTGTAGTAAGCGGCGCCCAGCGCATCGAGCGCGAGCGGGAGCATGCCGGGCGCGTGCGCGCCGTCGACCAGCACATCGACGCCGCGCGCCTGCAGCGCCTGGACGATCTCGCCGAGGGGAAACACGAGCCCGGTGGCCGAAGTGACGTGATCGATCAGCGCGAGCTTCGTGCGCGGCGTCGCGGCCGCGAGGATCGCCTCCGTCACCTGCGCGCTCGACTCGAGGGGAAACGGCACGCGCGCGACCACCACCCGCGCGCCCTGCGCGGTCGCGAGCAGCAGGCTGTTGCGGCACGAGTTGTAGGCGTGGTCGGTGGTGAGCAGCTCGTCGCCCGGCCCCAGCGCGCCCGACGCGGTGAGCGAACGGACCACGCAGGAGACGCCGGTGCTCGCGTTCGGGACGAAGCCGAGATCGTCCGCGTCCGCTCCCAGCAAGGCCGCGAGCGATCGACGCGATTCGTCGAGCAGCCTTTCGAGGTCGCGGAAGAACTGCAACGGCTGGCGCTCGAGCCGCGCCCGCAGCGCGCTCTGCTCGTCGAGCACCTCGCGCGGGCAGGCGCCGAACGAGCCGTGGTTCAGGAAGAGGACGCCGGGGTCGAGCGTCCAGCGCGAGCGGAGCGCCCGCGCCTCGTCGTCGGTCGAAAAGGTCAGAGGCGAGGACATGCGCCACTCGTCGCGCGAAGAGCGCGGCGGCGCAAGCGCGCGACCCGCACAGCGAGGCGCGCGCCAGGCGGGTACACGCAAGAGCTCGTGCACCAGCCGCGCATCGAGCGCATGCGCGGCGAGCGCGCGCCCTTCTTCTGCGCGGGCGAGCCGGCCGCCGACTCGACGCTGAGCGCGCCGGCGCCGCAGTGCGGGCAGTGGTGCATCCGCAGCATCGTCCGGCGCGGCAGCTGCGCGACGGCCGCGCGAGCGCAAGCTTGCAAGTGCGCCGCGATCTCGTGGCGCAGCGCCTCGGCGCTGGCGGCGGCCACCCGCGCGAGCCCCTCGTCGCCGAGCGGCGGCAGCACCGCGAGGATCTTGGTGCGCGGGCAGCGACGGCACGGCGCGCAGTGCGCCGCTTTCTCGAGCAGCGGGAGGTTGCCGAGCAGCCCGCCCGCGCCCAGGAGCCTTACGCGTCTGCGCGCCCTGCTGCATAGTCAGCGCATGGGACATCGCTTGCTCGCACTCCCGGCCGCGCTGCGGCCCGCTGCGCTCTTGCCGCTCTTCGCCGCGCTCTTGCTCGCCGCCGGCTCGTCCGGCTGCGGCAGCTCGGACGGATGCCAGACAGCGAGCTGCTCGGCGCCCAGCACGAAGACGTTCCAGATCTGCAGCAGCGCCGACACCACGGTGGTCGCCGAGAACTACGGAAGCTCGAGCTGCGAGTTCGACACCGAGCACCAGTCGAGCACCGGCAGCGTCGCCTGCGCGCAGGCGGTGGGCGCGTGGTGCCAGGGCGCCAGCGGCGGCGGCGCGGGCGGCGGCTCGGCGGCTGGCGCAGGGGGCGGCTCGGCCGGCGGCGCTGGCGGCGGCGCGAGCTGCCCGACGCAGGGCCAGAGCTGCACGCCAGCCAACCTCTGCGATCTCGGCGCGATCGCTTGCGACGAGCAGGGCGCGCCGGCCTGCGCCGATTCGCAGCAGCCGAACCTCGCCGAGAACGGCGTCGCCTGCGCGAGCGGGAGCGTCTGCCACGACGGAGCTTGCTTGGGCTGCAGCCAAGGGGCGCCGTGCGCGCCCACCGCCAATCCGTGCAACGCCGGCACGCTCGACTGCTCGAGCGGCCTGCCCGTCTGCCGGGACAGCGGCAGCCCCAACCCGGGCGCGAATGGCCAGTCCTGCGACGGCGGCGTCTGCGCGAATGGCACCTGCTCCGCGTGCACCTCGGGCGCGAGCTGCTCGCCGCCCGCCAATCCTTGCGATTTGGGAACGCTCAGCTGCGGCGCGAGCGGCGCGACCTGCGTCGACACCAACACCGTCGACAGCGCCCAGGAGGGCCAGAGCTGCGGCGCGGGGCGCGTCTGCCAGGGCGGGGTCTGCATCGACACCGGCTCTTCGGCGAACGGCTGGCCGCTGGTGCCCGACCAGGGCGGCGATCCGGTGATATCGACTCCGCACTTGGTATTGATTACCTATACCAACGATACCAACCAGACCGCGCTCGATGGCTATGGGACCTGGATCGCCGGCGGCGGATATATCGAGAAGGTCGCCGGCGAATATGGGGTCAACAATGGCTCGGTCGAGTTCGTCCAGCTCGATCCGGCGGCGCACCCGGCGCCGACCGGCACCAGCACCAACCAGAATGCGTTCCCCGATTACCTGACGAGTCTCTTCACCGCGCAGGTATTGCCAGCTTATGCCTATGACAATATCTACGCGCTGGTGATTCCCTCGAGCTGGTCGGATACCACCAGCTTCTGCCAGACCGCGGGCGGATATCATACTTATTATATCGATGGTCAGAACCACCCGGTCGTCTATGCGGTGGTGCCCAACTGCCTGGGGACCAACTACACCGCCCAGCAGCAGTTGACGCAGATCGAGGTCGCGCTCTCGCACGAGATCATCGAGGCGAGCACCGATCCATTGGTCGATGCCTATCAAATCCAGAGCATGAGCACGCCCTGGTTCTATCTCGGCGGGGAGGTCGGCGACCTCTGCGCGAGCAATGAGACGTACTATCAAAGCGGCAATTACTCCGCGCAGCTCATCTGGTCGAACAAGGCGGTGGCGGCGGGCCAGGTTCCCTGCCAGCCCTGGTCGGCGGCCAGCCCGTATTTCTCGCTGGTGGGCCCGACCACGATGGCGAGCGGCGCGCCCGGCTCGTCGGTCAATATCTCGATCACCGGCTGGGCTTCGGCCCCCAGCATCCAGCCCATCTATCTCTATGCCCAGGACGGCGATTACTACGTCGATTTCGCCAGCACGCCGACGCTGAGCGCGCAGCAAGTGCTCCCCTCGCAGAGCGTGACCGTCACGCTGCACATTCCTTCGACGGCGCAGCCGGGGCAGCACGGCGCGGCGTGGATTCTCGCGGAGGACTCGCTCACCGGCGTCTACCAGGGCTCGACGATGGTGGCGGTGACGGTGCAGTAGCGCGCGCCGCGCCTGGCGCTGCGCTTATTGCAGCAGGCCCGCAGCCACCGCGAGGCGGGTGAGCGCGACCGCGTCGTGGACCGCGAGCTTCTCCATGATGTGGATGCGGTGCGAGTTGACGGTGTGGATGGAGATGCTGAGCCGGTCGGCGATCTCCTTGTTGGTGTGGCCCTGCGCCACTTCGACCAGCACCTCTCGCTCGCGCGCGGTCAGCTTGGAGAGCAGGTCGGGCGCGAGCGCAGGGAAGGGGCCTGCGCCGCCGGCCACCACCACGCGGATCGCCTCCGCCAGCGCGGAGACGCCCGAGCCCTTGACCACGTAGCCCTCGGCGCCCGCCTCTCGCGCGCGGCGCACGTGCTCCGAGGAGACGTGCATGGTGAGGATCACCACGTGCACGCCGCGCGCGCGGGCGGCGCGGCAGACGTCGATGCCGAGCACTTCGGGGATGGCAAGGTCGAGCACCATCACGTCGGGGCTCTTCTGCTCGAGGAGCGCGAGCGCCTCGGTGCCGGTCGCCGCCTCGCCCACCACCTCGATGGGACGGCCGCGGCCTCCCTGGCTGAGCAGCAGGCTGACCCCCTCGCGGAGGATCTGGTGATCGTCGACGACCACGGCGCGGATCGGAGCGGTCATGGGTTCCCCACTTGCAGCGGCAGCAGCGCGCGGAAGGTGGTGCCTTTGCCGGGCGCGCTCTCCACGGAGAAGTGGCCCGCGAGCCGCGAGGCCCGCTCGCGCGCGCCGACCAGGCCGAGCCCCATTCCCGACGCGGGCGAGAAGCCGCGGCCGTCGTCGTGGACCTCGAGCGCGAGCATCGCGCCCTGCCGCGCCAGCGTCAGCCGGAAGCTTTTTGCCTCGGCGTGGCTGACGAGGTTCGAGAGCGCCTCCTGCGCGAGCCGGAAGCAGGTGAGCTCCAGCTCCGGGTCGAGCGGCGGCAGCTCTTCGATCTGCACCGTCGCCGCGAGCCCGGTGCGCTCGGCGTCGCGGGCGAGCGCGCCCACCGCGGCGCCCAGGCCGAGGTCGACCAAGGACGGCGGGCGCAGGCCCAGCGCGATGTGGCGGAGCTCGTCGAGCGCGCCGTCGATGAGCCGCGCGGTGTCGGCCGCTTCCGGCGATGGACCCAGGCGCGCGTTCAGCCGCACCAGCGCGACTGCGGCGGTGCCCAGCGTCTGCCCGAGCCCGTCGTGCAGATCGCGCGAGAGGCGCAGCCGCTCCTCTTCCGCGGCGCGCACCGAGCGGCGCGCGAAGAGCAGCACCAGATCCTCCTCGCGAAAGAGCCGCAGCGGGAAGAAGTAGAGCGCAAGCCCCAGCACCAGGCCGAGGCCGCCGAAGACGCCGAGCAAGAGCAGGTCGCGCTCGATCCACTCCGGCTCGCCGATGGCGACGCGGACCGCGCCCAGCCTGCTCGCGCCGGCCGCGAGCGGCGCGCCGGTCCACACCAGCGGCCAGTTCGCCTCGCGGCTGTTGAGCGCCGCGATCTCGCCACCGCGCGCGTCGAGCACCTCCACGCGGACGATGTCCTCGGTGCCCCGCTCCTGCAGCGCGGCGGCGATGACCTGCAAGACGGCGCGCGCGTCGTCCTCGGCGAGCGCGCTCTTGCCGGCCTCCTGCGCGGCGATCTGCTGCGCGAGATCGCTCGCGTACGCCTGCCCGCGGTGCGCGAGATCGTGCCGCTCGAGGAGAAAGTCGGCGAGCGGCGCGGAGAGCGCCACGCAGAGCGCGGTGCCGGCAGCGAGGGGCAACATCCCGCGGCGAAACCGGGCCGAAACCAGCCCCGCCATCTGGACGCTGCTCTGCCCGGGCAGCTCGAGGGTCGCGGTGGAAGTCTCGCCCGGCACGCGGCTCTTTTAGCACGCGCCCTCTCGATTTTGCCGGTGGGTGAGGTAGATGTTTGCGCCATGAGTGATGCGCTCGAAGTCGGAAAGACCTTCCCCGCGTTCTCGCTTCCCAACCAGGACGGCCGCGCGGTGCAGCTCGGCGATTTCGCCGGCCAGTGGCTGGTGATCTTCGTCTACCCGAAGGACGACACACCCGGCTGCACCGTCGAGAGCCGCGGCTTCAGCGCGGCGCTGCCGGAGTTCGAGCAGGCGGGCGCGCGCGTGGTCGGCCTGAGCGCGGACGGCGTCGATTCGCACCGCGCCTTCTGCGACAAGTTCAGCCTGGCGATGCCGCTGCTCGCCGACGTGCGCGGCGAGCTGCTGACCGCGGCGGGCGTGGGCCAGAGCGACTACCAAGGCACCGCGTATTGGAACCGGGTGACGTTCCTCGTCGACCCGCGCGGCGTGCTGCGCAAGATCTACCGCGACGTGAAGCCGGCTGGACACGAGCGGGCAGTCCTCACCGATCTGCTCGCGCTCAAGGCCGAGGGGCGCTCGTGAGCCGAAAGGCGCTCATCGCCACTGCGGCCCTGCTCTGCGCGGCGCTGGCCATCGGCGGCGCCGCGATGCTGCTTGGCCGCAAGAGGCTTTGGATCGCGACCATCCTGCCGCTCACCGGACCCAACGCGGCGGCGGGCCGCGGGATGCGCAACGCGATCCGGCTCGCCATCGACGAGACGAACCGGCGCGGCGGCGTGCAGGGCCACCCGATCGCGCTCGCCGAGTTCGACGACGCGTCCGACGACAAGCGTGCGGTCGAGGCGGGGAGCAAGCTGGTGGCGGACCAGCGCATCCTCGGCGCCATCGTCCACTACGATCACGACTGCTCGACGGTGACCAAGGAGATGCTCGGCGTCGCGCACGTCCCCAACATCCTCGGCGGCATCGCCACCCGCGAGCTGCCCGAGACGGTGAGCGACTTCGAGTTCCGCATGCTGCCCACCGCCAACGCGCAGATGAAGAGCGCGCTCGACTACGCCTGGGACGTGGTCGGCGCGCGCAAGTTCCTCTACGCCCACGACCGCAGCACCGTCGGCCGCGAGGCGATCTACCAGTTCCGCGCGGCCTTCGACCTCAAGTTCGAGAAGCTGGTGCTGGGCGGCGACTTCGGCGTGGTCGCTGGCAATCCCGACTTCGGGCCCACCGTCGCCAAGGCTGTCGCCGACAAGCCTGACTACATCCTCTACGGCGGCGAGCCCCGAGACGGCGCGAAGCTGCTGGTCGAGCTGCGCGCGGCCGGCGTCACCGCGGCCTTCCAGATGCAGAGCCACGAGCTCTCGCAGGAGTTCATCGACGCCGCGAAGGACAAGGCCGAGGGCGCGGTGCAGATCTTCACCGCGCTGCCGCTCGACGCGACGCCCGAAGGCAAGGCGTTCCTCGCCGACTACGAGAAGGCTTTCCACGAGCCGCCGGTTGCCTACGGCATCTTCGCGTACGCCGAAGCGCAGTCGCTGCTGCAGGCGATGGAGAAGTCGTTCCTCACCCGGCCGTCGATCCGCGGCGCGCTCGCGAACGAAGAGTTCGACACGGCGCTGGGCCCCATCCGCTTCAACTACTTCGGGTCGACCTGGCAGCGCGCGGTCGTCTACCAAGTCATCCACGGGCGCTGGACGCCGATCGAGATGACCGACGTGAAGGGCAAGCTGCAGCCGCTCGCGCACTAGAAGCAGCTTCGAAACCGCTGCTCGCGGCTACGGAGGCTGCGCGCGGCCGGTCTCCGCGAGCAGCAGCTGGCCCTGCTCGGTGTTGAGCACCTTGTTGAGCAGATCCGATTCGAACGCGCCGTCGAGCTGCGCGACCATGCCCGGGTCGAGGATGCGATCGCGGCTCTTGTGCTCGACCGCCTGCACCCAGAGGAAGCGCCGGCCGTCCTCGTGTGTGCGCCACAGCTCGCGGATGCGCTCGGCCTGGCCCGGGTCGGGGTGCGTCGTCTCGAGAATGCGGTTGAGCGCCCACGCACGGTAGTCGCGCGCGGGGTCCATCGAGACCGGATCCTCCGAGTAGACGAGCAGGCGCGCGGGGCGGTACGGCATCACGCGCTTCACCTTCGGCGGCTTCTGCAGGGCGACGAGCAGGGCAGGCGGGATGGTGCCCGCGTCGGTGGCGGCCTCGGCGGCCGCGGCCGCGAGCGCCGCGCGTCCCTCCGGCGCGCCGACGGCAACCTCTTCGGCCGCGGGAGCAGGCCCGGGCTCCGGCGGCATTTCGTCGCGCGGCCGGAGAAAGAAGAACGCGATCGCGAGCGCGCACAGGCCCAGCGCGGCCGCCAGCATCCATTTCGTCTTCGCGCGCATCGTCGAGACCGCCTGAAATCCGTGAGGGAGAAGCGAGTATGATAGCGCGCCATGAGCGGGAGCAACGACACCTTCCTCCGCCGCGCCGGGCAGCTGGCAGGCCAGCTCGCCGAGCGCGCGACGCCCGACGCCGCCGACTGGCTGCGCGCGCAGCTCGCCGCTGGCGCAGCGGGCCGCAACGCATTTCTCACCGCCTTCTCCTCGGCGGGCCGGCGGCTGGGCACCGCCGCGGTGGACCTCGATGGATCGGCTGCGGGCCTCACCGCGAGCGAGTCGTTCGCGCTCTCCGGCCGCGGGCTCGACGAGCTGGGCCGCATCGCGCTCCTGGTCGCCGAGCTGGGCCGCATCCCCGGCGAGCAGCCGGGCCGCGCCGCGCTGGTGCGCGAGCTGTTCGATCACGGCAGCGTGCGCGAGAAGCAGGCGGTGCTGCGCGCGCTCGCGCTGCTGGCGAACCTGCCCGCGCCCGCCGCCGAAGTGGGCTGGCTCGAAGAGCTCATCGCCATCGGCGTCGACGCCTGCCGCAGCAGCGTGCAGGGCGTCTTCGACGCGATCGCCTGCGAGAACCTCTTCCCCGCCGAGCGGTTCTCCGAGGCCGAGTTCAACCAGCTCGTGCTCAAGGCGCTCTTCATCGCCACGCCCTGCGCGCGCATCGCTGGCCTCGATCGCCGCATCGGGCCCGAGCTCATCCGCATGGTGCAGGGCTACGCGAGCGAGCGCCGCGCCGCCGGCCGCGCGGTCCCCGCCGACATCGAGTTGATCACCGGACCTGCCAGGAGCGCCCAGTGAAGCTGTTCGATCCGCACATCCACATGTCCGCCCGCACCACCGACGACTACCAGGCGATGGCCGCGGCGGGCGTCGCCGCGATCATCGAGCCGGCCTTCTGGATGGGCCAGCCGCGCACGCACGTCGGCACGCATGAAGATTATTTTCTCTCGCTGCTCGGCTGGGAGCGCTTCCGCGCCAGCCAGTTCGGCATCCGCCACCTCTGCACGCTCGCGCTCAATCCCAAAGAGGCGAACAACGCGCAGACCGCGCGGGGCGTGCTCGAGCTGCTCCCGCGCTACCTCGAGAAGGACGGCGTGGTCGCGGTCGGCGAGATCGGCTTCGACGACATGACGCCCGCCGAGGACCGCATCTTCGCCGAGCAGCTGGTGCTGGCGAAGGAGCACGGCCTGCCCGCGCTCATCCACACTCCGCACCGCGACAAGAAGCGCGGCACCGAGCGCAGCATCGCGCTCATCCGCGAGACGGGCTTTCCCGAGCACATGGCGCTCATCGATCACAACAACGAGATCACGCTGCCGCTCGTGCTCGCAAGCGGCTGCTGGGCGGCCCACTCGATCTATCCGGGCACCAAGATGGACGAGGCGCGCATGCTCGCGCTGGTGAAGGAGCACGGCACCGATCGCATCCTCATCAACAGCGCCGCCGACTGGGGCATCTCCGATCCGCTGAAAGTTCCGAAGACGGCCGCGCTGATGCGCGAGAGCGGCATCGACGAGGCAAGTTTGGAGAAGCTGTTCTGGACCAACCCGGTCGACTTCTTCGCGCAGAGCGGGCGCATCGATCGCGCCGAGTTTGGCCTGCCGGCGAAGGTCGATCAGCGAGAGATGTTCCAGGGCAACTCGGTGCTGCGCGGGCAGACGCCGGTCGTGCGGTAGCCGCGCCGCCTCCCGTTTGACAGCCTCGCTCGCTCGAAGGAAGCATCCGCGCGTGAACCTCCGGCGCGGTTTCTCCTGCCTCGTTGCTCTCTGCGCCGCCGCGATCTCTCCGGCGTGCAAAAGAGCGGCGCGCGCGCCCGAGCAGGCGGGGCGCGGTCCGGCGGCGACGCGCGCGCACCTGGTCGAGAGCTACCCGACGACGATCGATCGCAGCGCCTATGCCGGCTCGGCCGCGTGCGCTGGCTGCCACGCGAGCGAGCATGCGGCCTGGCTCGCCTCGCCGCACGGCCGCTCGGTGCTCGAGGCCTCGCCCGCGACGGTGCTCGGCGACTTCCAGTCCAAACCGCTCGCGGTCGAGGGCGGCGAGATCGCTTTTCTGCGCGAGGGCGATCGCTACTTCATGGAGATCCGCAACGCGCGCGGGGCCGCGCGGCACGCGGTCGATCTGGTGATCGGTTCTGGCCGCCAGCACCAGGACTACCTGACCCGCGACGTCGACCCGGCCACCGGCGCCACCACGCTGCACCTGCTGCCGGCGATCTGGACCACGCCGCGCGGGCCTTGGATCAGCTCGTCGCTCTACCAGCCGGGCTCGATCGATCCGCGCTCGCCGAGCGGCTGGCAGCGGCGCAGCCTGGTCGAGCTCGGCTGCTTCAACTGCCATGTCAGCCAGGGTGGCTATCGCCTGGGCGGAAGCGAGCCGGAGGTGGTCTGGAACGAGACGCGCGTGAACTGCGAGGCGTGCCACGGCCCCGCCGCGGAGCACGTGGCGAAGAAGAGCGCGGGGCAGGCGGGCGGGGCGCTGCGCGACCTGACGAACCTCGGGCCTGTCGAGGAGGCGCGGCTGTGCGGCGTCTGCCACGGCGATCGCTCGGGCCATCGCGCCGGCACCGACGCGGCCGGCTGGCCCTGGTTCGCGGCGGCGACGCTGCGCCACACCGGCCTGCGCGTCGACGGCACGCAGACGCAGACCATCTACCAGTACAGCGGGCACGAGCTGAGCGAGTGCTACCGCGGCGGCGGACTGCGCTGCGTGAGCTGCCACGCGCCGCATTCGGCGAAGCCGCGCGCGCTCGACGGCGAGTCGGCGGAGGGAAAAGATTCCGACCGCCAGTGCACCGCCTGCCACCGCAACTACCTCGACGAGAAGCTCGCGCGCGCGCACGCGCACCACGAGAGGGCGCTGCGCTGCATCGACTGCCACATGTCCGAGAGCTGGATCCGCGACACGCCCGAGCGGCGCCAGCGAACCAGCGATCACACCATCTCGATCCCGCGGCCGGAGGAGAGCCTGGAGTTCCACACGCCCGACGCGTGCACCACCTGCCACGAGCAGCGCGACGCAGCGTGGGCGCTGGAGAAGCTGCGCGGCTGGGGCTCGACGCGCGCGCTCGGCGTGCGGCCGTGGGTGCGCGCCGTGGCGCTCGGCCGCGCGCGCGCGCCCGAGGCGGCCGAGGCGCTCGCGGCGGTGCTTGCCGATCCGAAGAGCGGCCCGTACCTCGACGCGTCCGCGCTCGATCTGCTCGAGGGACTGTCCCCCGCGCCGCAGCTCGCGCCCGCGCTGGAGCGCTGGACGCACGACGCAGACCCGTGGGTTCGCGCGCTCGGCTTTCGCGCGCTGATCCGCCACGACCCCGAGCACGCGCGCGCGGTCTGGGCGCGCGGCCTCGCCGATCCCCACGCGATCGTCCGTCTCGGCGTGATGCCGCTGGGGCCGCTCGACGGGCTGACGCCGGCGATCCTCGAGCAGGATCTGCGCGACGAGCTCGACTGGAGCCAGCGCCCGCAAGTGCGCGAGCTGCTCAACCTGTCGCGCGCGTTCTCCTCCCTTGGCGAGACGACGCGCGCGCTCGACGTGCTGGGGATGGCCGAGCAGGCCGGCACGCTGAATGAGGTCGAAGAGGCGCACGTGGAGTCGCTGCGCGCCACGCTGCGCGCGGGCGGGAGCGGCGGCGCGCCGGGAGCGCCGCGGTGAGGCGATCGCTCCGGACCGCTCTGGGGGCGGCTTTGCTGCTCAGCGGCTCCGCCTGCCGCGCGCCGCAGTGGGAGCGCGAGTCCCCGCTCCGGCCGCTGCCCTCGCCGCCGCCCGGCGTGCAGGCCGACTACGCGCAGCTGCCGTTCCACGTCACGCCAGAGAAGGTGCGGCTCGGGCGCTGGCTCTTCTTCGACCAGCGGCTCTCCGCGGGCGGCGGCCTCGCCTGCGCCGGCTGCCACGCGCCCGCCGACGCGTTCTCGCAGCGCACCGCGGTCTCCACCGGCATCGCCGGCCAGCGCGGCGCGCGCAAGGCCCCCTCGCTCGTCAACGTGGCCTGGCCGATCTTCGACAACTACTTTCGCGACGGGCGCGCCGGCTCGCTCATCGAGCAGGCCGCGGGCCCCATCGAGAATCCGATCGAGATGGGCAGCACGGTTTCGCGCAGCAGCGCGGCCATCGCCGCCATTCCTGGCTACGTGCGCGCGTTTCGCGAAGCGTTCGGCGACGGCCGCGTCGACTTCCCGCGCATCGCCGAGGCGCTCTCGTCCTACGAAGCGACGCGCATGTCGGGCGGCTCGGCCTTCGATCGCTTCGACGCAGGCGACACCACGGCGCTCACCCCCGCGCAGCAGCGCGGCCGCGCGCTCTTCTACGGGAAGGCCGCCTGCACGCAGTGCCACGTCGGCTGGAACTTCAGCGACGCGCGCTTCCACAACCTGGGCGTCGGCTGGCGCGGCTCTCCCTCGAGCGGCGACGAGGCGAAAGGCTTTCTCGACCCGGGCCGCGCGCAGGTCAGCGGCCTGCGCGGCGAGACCGGCGCGTTCAAGACGCCGACGCTGCGCGATGTCTCGCGCCACCCGCCGTACATGCACGACGGCTCGCTCCCCACGCTGCGCGAGGTGGTGCTGCTCTACAACCGCGGCGGCAACGCGAACCCGTGGCTGAGCCCGCAGATGCATCCGCTGGCCTTGAGCGACGCGGAGGTCGACGCGCTGGTCGCGTTCCTCGAATCGCTCGACGGCCAGGGCTACGCCGATCAAGCGCCGGCGCACTTTCCCGAGTGAGCGGCCCGGCCGACTCGCTAGCGTGAAGGGCCGGCGTCGTTCGGCGCGTCCGCGGCGAAGTCCAGCTCGAGCTGCGCCGCGCCGCCCGCGGGGATCTCCACCTCGGCCCGCATCGTTCCGTAGACCTCGTGCCAGAGCTCGACGGTGCGGTGGCCCGCGGGCACATCGCGGATCTCGAATGCCCCGTCGGGGCCGGTCGCGGCAAACCAAGGGTGCTCGCTGACGTAGGCGTGCGCGATCATCCATGGGTGGACGTCGCACTTCACCTCGAGCAGCGCGGGCGGGCCCGGCACCTCGCGGCCCACCGGCCCGCTGCCGATCTTCTGCGCGCGGTTGAGCAGCGTCTGCGTGTCGCGGAAGACGTGCACGTTGTGCAGCGTCCCGTCCTGGTTCTTCACCTCCAGCCGCTGGCCCGCGACGAGGCCGAGCAGCCGCGGCAGGTAGGTGCACTCGTGCTGCTCGAAGAGCGCGGGCGGCCGGGCCGCGCCAGGCGCGGCCGGGAGCGATCCGGTGAGGTGCACCAGCACATCGCGCAGGCCGCCTTGCGGCCCGACCACGATCGACTCGTCGACGTGCCCGCTCTGCGCGCAGAACGGATCGGAGTGGCGATCGATGGCTCTGGGCGCGGGCGGCGCGCCGCGCAGCTTGACGTGGCCGCGCAGCGTTCCGGTGGGAATCGCCGCGTCCGGCGCAGCCGCCGCGCGATCGGCGGGACCCGGCCTGCACGCCGCGGTGCCCAGGAGCAGCGCGAGCGCCGCGCGCGCGAAGGCAGGGCGCCGCACCGCTACTCCCAGACGAGCGGCAGCGCGTTCACCGTGCGCGGCATGCCGAGGAAGGCGAGCTCGTGGCCCTCCTTCAGCGCGTAGTCCGGGATGCGCCGGTGCAGCTGCTCAAGCGCCACGCGCAGCTCCATGCGCGCCAGCTGGATGCCGAGGCAGCGGTGGAAGCCGCTGCCGAACGAGAGGTGCGGATTGGGCCGCCGCTCGAGGTCGAGCGCGAGCGGGTTCTCGAACGTCTCCGGGTCGAGGTTCGCCGACGCCCAGGAGAGAAAGAAGGTGGTGCCGGCCGGGATGGTCTCGCCGCCGATGGCGAGATCCTCGCTCGCGGTGCGGAAGCCGCGCTGCACCGGCGACTCGAAGCGCAGCAGCTCGTCGATGGCCGACCCCCACAGCGCGGGCTCTTTGCACAGCCGCGCGCGCAGGGCCGGCTCGCGCGCCAGCCGCGCGATCGCGCAGGCGAGCGACGCGACCACCGTGTCGAGCCCGGCCAGCACCATCAAGTAGCCGATGTCGAGGATCTGCTCGCGCGAGAGCTTCTCGCCGTCGACCTCGGCCGCGAGCAGCCAGCCGAGCAGATCGTCCGACGGCTGCGCCGCCGCGCGCCGCGCATCGACCGCCTCGCCGAGGTACGCGTAGCAGCGCGCGCTCGCCGCGCGGATCGCGGCCATCCGCTCTGGGAGCGGCATCCCCGGCGGCAGGTGCCCGAGGATGATGTTCTTGAACTCGATGAACTGCGCGAGATCCCTCTCCGGCAGCCCCATCAGCTTCATGAAGACCTGCGACGGCAGCGGCTGACAGAACGCGGTCGCGAGGTCCGCCTGCTTGTCGGCGATGAAGCCGTCGATGAGCTGGTCGGCGAGCGCGCGCACCATCGGCTCGAGCTGCGCCATCCGCTTCGCCGAGAAGAGCGGGTCGAGCAGCCGCCGGTACCTGGTGTGCTCGGGTCCGTCGAGATCGAGCGGGATGAGCGGCCGCGCGCCGCCCATGGTGGGGCCGTGCGCGCCGGGCCCCTTCACGTCGGGCCGCCGCGCGACCGCGACGATGTCCTGCATGCGCATCAGCGTGAGCGTCCCGTCGGGCCCGCGGTGCACCGGGCACTGCTTCGCCATCTCCGCGTAGGCCGGCTGCGGGTCGGGCCGGGTCAGCGCTTGGACTTCCTCAGGACTGAACGGGGTCGCGGTGTAGACGTTCGCCATGGACGCGCCCTATAGCACGCAGCGCACGCTCAAGCCCGGCGCGCTCGCGGCCGCGCCGGGCGCGAGCGGTGGACAGTTGGTTGCGCGCCCCGGCACTCTGCGTGGCGAATCGCAAACGCGAGAGGAGAAGGTCGCTGCACCGTTCCGCACGCCACCGGTTCATCGCCGCCGCGATCGGCTTCGCGTCGCTCTGCGCGAGCGGCTGCGGGCGCGGCGGCGCCGACGTCCCCACCGACGCGGTCGAGGTGCGGGTGCGCGCGCAGGACACCGCCTGGAGCGCGTACTACGTGCTGCGCAGCGACGCCGGCGTGCGCGAGGTCTCCACCGGCCGCGAGGTCCATCTCCCGCGCGGCGCCGAGGTCGATCTGATCCTCGAGAGCCGCGACTACATCTGCCTCTTCGCCATGCCCGAGCAGCACCTGCGCGACTTCGCGGCGCCCGGCGTCGGCGGCAAGTTTCACTTCCGCGCCGAGCAAGCGGGAGGCTATGAATTCCGCGGCGACGAGCTGTGCGGCCTGCCGCACACCGAGAAGACGCGCGGCCGGTTCGTCATCGAAGAGCCAGCGCGATTCCAAGACTGGGTCCACCAGCGAGAGAAGGCATCGAGATGAAGCTGAACACGCGAATGATCGTCGGGCTGGTGGTGGTGCTCGCGCTGGTGGCGGGCGCGCTGTTCGTGCTCGGCCGCGGCGCGCCGGTCGCTCCCTCTCCGAACCCCGCGGCGAGCGCGCCCGCGCCGGCAGCGAAGCTCCTGCTCCCGGTGCTCGCGACGCTGCCCGAGTTCATGCTGGAGAACGAGCGCGGCCAGCCGGAGGGGCTCGACGATCTGCGCGGCAAGATCTGGATCGCCGACTTCATCTTCACCCGCTGCGCCGGCACTTGCCCGCTCATCACTTCGCGAATGGCCGCGCTCGGCAAGGAGCTCTCGAAGAGCCCGGCGACGAGCGCGATCCAGCTGGTCTCGATCAGCGTCGATCCCGAGTTCGACACCGCGCCCGTGCTGGCCAAGTACGCGAGCATGAACGGCGCCGACGCCAGGCAGTGGAGCTTCCTCACCGGCACGCGCAGCTCGGTGCGCGACCTCGTCACGCAGGGCTTCAAGCTGCCGGTCGGCGATGGCACCGACCCGTCGACGCCGGTCTTCCACAGCCAGGACTTCGTGCTGGTCGACCGCCTCGGCCGCGTGCGCGGCGTCTACGATGCGCTCGCCGAAGAGGGGCGCGCGTCGCTCGCGGGCGATCTCGCCAGGCTGTTCGCCGAGCCGCAGCCGCAGGACCTGTTCGTGCCCGCGGATCTCGAGCACCCCGCGTGGCTGCCCGGCCGCCAGGCCGCGCAGCTCGCGCAGGCCAGCGCCATCACTGCGCCGCACGACTTCAAGTTCACCGACGAGATCGGAACCAGCGGCATCGAGTTCCACCACACCTCGAGCGTCGACGTCGGCAAGTACTACCGCGCCATCCACTACGATCACGGCACCGCCATCGCGGTCGCGGACGTTGACGGCGACGGCCTGCCCGACCTCTTCTTCGTCAACCAGATCGGCAAGAGCGCGCTCTACAAGAACCTCGGCCACGGCAAGTTCCAGGACATCACCGAGTCGTCGGGCCTCGCCATCGGCGATCGCACCTGCGTCGGCGCGTCGTTCGCGGACATCGACAACGACGGCGATCCGGACCTCTTCGTCACCTGCGTGCGCGACGGCAACTTGCTCTTCGAGAACGACGGCCACGGCCACTTCAAGAACATCACGCAGCAGGCGGGCGTCGAGGGGACGCACGGCCACTCGTCGGGCGCGGTCTTCTTCGACTTCGACGGCGACGGCCTGCTCGATCTCTTCGTCACCAACGTCGGTCAGTACACCACCGAGAAGAAGCGCGAGGGCAGCCCCTACGAGGGCGTGCTCGACGCGTTCGCGGGCCACCTGCACCCGGAGCGCTCGGAGCGCTCGATCCTCTACAAGAACCTCGGCGGCAACAAGTTCCAGGACGTCACCGAGAGCTCCGGTCTCAAACACACGGCCTGGTCGGGCGAAGCGGTCGCGTTCGACTACGACGGCGACGGCAAGACCGACCTCTACGTGCTCTCGATGCAGGGCCACGACGAGCTGTGGCGCAACCTGGGCGGCGGCAAGTTCGAGCTGACCGGCCGCAAGGTCTTCCCGGCGACGCCCTGGGGCGCGATGGGCGCGAAGGTGTTCGACTGGAACGGGGACGGCAAGCTCGACCTCTTCGTCACCGACATGCACACCGACATGTCCGGCGAGCTGCAGCCGGGCGACGAGAAGAAGAAGCACGATCCGGCGACGATGTTCCCGCAGCGCTTCCTGATGACCGACGGCAACCACGTGCTCGGCAACGCGCTCTTCACCAACGAGGGCGGCGGCAAGTTCGTCGAGCAGTCGGACGCCGCCAACGTCGAGAACGGCTGGCCCTGGGGCCCGAGCGCGGCCGACCTGAACGCCGACGGCTGGCCCGATCTCTTCATCGCCTCCGGCATGAACTATCCGTTCCGCTATCTGGGCAACTCGGTGATGCTCAACGAGGGCGGCAAGCGGTTCGCGGACGCGGAGTACATCGTCGGCGTCGAGCCGCGCGCGCGCCTCGCGACGCCGTGGATCGAGCTCGACTGCGACGGCGCTGACGCGCAGCACGACCTCTGCCGCGGCGAGCCCGGCCCGGTGATGATCGGCGATCCGGAGCGGCCGCACACGCCGCGCCATGGCCACGTCACCGCCTGGGCCTCGCGCGCGAGCCGCTCGTCGGCCATCTTCGATGTCGACGGCGACGGCGACCTCGACATCGTCACCAACAACTACAACGACGCTCCGCAGCTCTTCATCAGCGACCTCGCGCAGCGCCACGTGGTCCACTCGCTGAGCATCACGCTCACCGGCACCCGCTCGAACCGCGACGGCCTCGGCGCGATCGTCACCGTGCAGGCGGGCAAGCACACGCAGGTGCAGCTCAACGACGGCAAGTCGGGCTACCTCGCGCAGAGCACGCTGCCGCTCTACTTCGGCCTCGGCGACGCGGCGAGCGCCGACCTCGTCAAGGTGCGCTGGCCGACCGGCAAGGAGCAGATCGTGCGCGGCCCGTTCAAGCCGGGCGCGCCGCTGCACATCACCGAGAAGTAGAGCTGCTGCAGCTTCGCCATGCACTTCGCGATCGCCACCGACGCCCTCTCGCACGCAGCGCCCAGCTCCGCCGTGGGCGCGGGCGCCGAGCACCTGGTCTTCCAGGTGATCCTGCAGCTCATCGCGATCCTGCTCGTCACGCGCGTGGTGGTCTTCTTCGCGCGCTGGACCGGGCAGACGCCGGTGTCGGGCGAGATCCTCGCGGGGCTCCTGCTTGGCCCCAGCTGCCTGGCGCGCGCATTCCCCGCGCTGATGCACAAGATCTTCGACCCGGCCGCCTCGCCCGCGTTCGTCGCGATCGCGCAGATCGGCCTGGTGCTCCTGATGTTCCAGGTCGGCCTGGAGTTCGAGTTCAGCGCGCGGCTGCGCGAGAACCGCAAGGCGGTCGCGCTGGTCAGCCTCTTCTGCCTCGCCGCGCCGTTCGGGCTCGGCTACCTGAGCGCGCCCTGGTTCCACGCGCAGCTGCCCGAGACGACGTTGCCGCCGCTCTTCGGCTTCCAGCTCTTCTTCGCCATCGCGATGTCAATCACCGCCATCCCCATCCTCGGCCGCATCTTCATGGAGCTCGGCCTCTCGCACTCGCGCACCGCCGCGCTCACCGTCGGCGCCGCCGCGATCGACGACGTGATCGGCTGGCTCCTCTTGGGCGGCATCTCGCTGGTGGTGCGCCAGCAGTTCACCTGGAGCTGGCTGGGCGGCCGCGTGCTGCTGCTCGGCCTCTACGGCGCGTGCGTCGCGCTGATCGCGCGCCCGCTCTTGCAGCGCTGGCTCCAGCGGCACCTCGAGCGGCACGGCGAGCTGCGCGAGAGCGCCATCGCGCTGCTGCTGATCGTCCTCTTCGTCTCCGCGGCCATCACCAGCTCGCTCGGCGTCTTCGCCATCATCGGCGGCTTCTGCATCGGGCTGGCGCTGCACGACAACCGCCGGCTCGTCGCCGAGTGGAAGCGGCGCGCCTCGCCGCTGGTGAACACGCTCTTCCTTCCCGTCTTCTTCGCCTTCACCGGCCTGCGCACCGACATCGGCTCGCTCGACAACGCGCACGAGTGGTGGCTCTGCCTGCTCGTCTGCGCGCTCGCGTTCGCGACCAAGTTCGGCGGCGCCTTCCTCGGCGCGAAGCTCGCGGGCGAGCCTTTGCGCAGCTCGCTCACCATCGCCGTCTGCATGAACACGCGCGCGCTGATGGAGCTGATCGCCATCAACGTCGGCTACGAGCTGGGCGTGCTCCCGCGCAGCATGTTCACCAAGCTGGTGGTGATGGCGATCGCGAGCACGTTCATCGCCACGCCGCTCATCCGCCGGCTGATGCGCGGCGAGCAGCGGCCGCTCCCCAGCGGGCTCGCGGCGGCCGCGCCCTAGAAGCCGTTTCAAAGTCCCTTGGGTTTCGAAAACCGCTTCTAGAGAGCAAGCGGTCGAGCACGCCGCCGGGCGGCTACTTCGGGTCGACGCAGCCGTTGACCAGGCCGAGCAGGCACGCGATCGCGCGCTGCTCGTCGCGCGGCCCGCCGGTGCCGGTGCGGTACATCATCCCCAGCGAGCGGCAGGCGTTCGCGTCGCCCTGGCGGCAGCCGTTCTCCATCAGCGTGCGCTGCGAGTTGGGCCCGCTCTGCGTGAGCGCCTGGATGCGCATGCACGCGTCCGTCCAGCCTTGATCGCAAGCCCACTCCCACGCCTGCAGCGTGGTGCGCTGCTCGGGCAGGCCGCGGTTGTCGATCAGGTGATCGTACTCCTCGGGCGCGGGCGGCTCGTGGTGGAAGCCCATCGCGATGCCGCTCTGCAGCTGCTCGGCGTTGGCGCAGCCGGAGCGCGTGCCCAGCGAGCAGGCGCGCGCAAACTTCGCCTTCGCCTCCTCGAGGTTCGTCTCGATGATCGCGCGGGCGCCGGGAGGCGGCGGGCTGAGCGCGACGCCGTACTCGTTGCAGGCCCACCCCGCGCCGCGCTCGCAGAGATCGCTCTCGACCGTGGCCGCGTTGCGGCAGGCGTTGCGCTTGTTCTCCGCGCAGGCCTTGAGCCAGAAGGGCAATCGATTTCCCGGGTGCGAGTCGCCGACCGCGTGGGTGGCGAACATCAGCGCGAAGGCGACCGTCCAGATCCCAGCCCAGGCCAGGTTGCGCGCGAGGCCGGTGACGGTCGGCGCGATCTTCGCCACGTCGAATCGCGTTGCGCGCGGCCCCGACGCAAATCGATCGATCGCCTGCACTCCCAGGTTCAAGAACGGGACGAAGAGCAGCTTGTCGTAGAAGAGCGGCAGCTGGAGGAGGTCGAGCAGGCCGTAGACCACGAACACGCTCAGGCCGTAGAGGAAGCCATAGATGACGCGGCCCGTTTCACTCTTGGGCGCCGTCGACGGGTCGGTGAAGAGCAGCAGCATCCCCAGGAACGCCGCGGCCGGGATCTGCGCGAAGAAGTAGTAGCTGCCGGTGAACCGGAAATAGATCTCGCCGAGCACGAACGCGGTGAACACCGCGGGCATCGACATGCTGGCGACGCCGAAGAGCAGCTGGCCGGGCAGCGCGACCAGGAAGAGGAACTCGTAGATGTGCCCGGGCTCCGAGAGGGCGTTCGCGATCTCGTGGCCCCAGGTGTGATCGGTGGTGCCGCTCAGGAGGAGCCCGAGCGAGATGATCGCGAGCGGGAACGACGACGGGTTGAAGATGTGCGCGAGGTAGCCGTCCTTCTTCCAGCGCACCAGCCGCTTGGCGCCGAAGCCGATCGCGACCATCACGAACTGCCAGTAGAACCAGTCGGGCTTGAACCACATGAAGAGGTTCATGCTGAGGATGATCGGGAACGGCCCGAAGCCGAGCTCGTACTCGTCGCCCGTCGACCAGGCGAGCAGCATGTCGAACGCGTAGGCGAAGACGATCTGCGCGGCGATGAGCGGCGCGGACTTGCCGACCTGCGGCCAGTGCATGCCCCAGTAGATGTAGATGGCGCCCTGCACCAGCGGCTGCAACCAGTGCGGGCGGCGGATGACGATCTTCGCGCTGAGCGCGCGCCCCTTCTGCAGCGCCGTCGCCCACAGGCCGAGGCTCCAGGCGGCGAGCGCGCCGGAGGCGATGAGGAACGACCAGAGCTGGCGCGGGCTCTCGCGCACCGCGGGCAGCGCGGTGAATGCGGCGAGCAGCAGCGCGAACGTGAGCGGCAGCGCCAGCACCTGGGTGGAGGCTTTCTTCGTCGCGCTTGTGCGCGATTCCATCGATTCCATGACCCTCACCTGCGCCGATCCTGGCTCGCGCGCAAGCCGGGTGTTGGTTGCCAGACCCGCGTCCGCGCTTCTGTTGACGCTCCAAAACTACGCAGTATACGGTTCGCGCATGCAGCAGGAAATACGGCAGGAATTCAGCGTCCGGTACGCGTTTCCAGTCCTCTTCACCCGCGGCGCCTTCGACCCTGCCAACCCGACGTTGCGCGACGTGCTGCGGCGCGCTGGCGAGAAGAAGCAGCGGGTTCTCGTCGCGATCGACTCCAACGTGGCGCGCGCCACGCCCGACCTGCCGGCGATGCTGCGCGCGTACTCGGCCGCGCACCCGTCGCTGCTCGAGTGGGCGGCCGAGCCGTTCCTGGTGCGCGGCGGAGAGATCTGCAAGACCGATCCGGTGGAGGTGGCGCAGCTGCAAGAGCTGGTCGCGCGCCACCGGATCGATCGCCAGTCGTTCATCCTCGCCATCGGCGGCGGCGCGATGCTCGATGCGGTCGGCTACGCGGCGGCGACCGCCCACCGCGGCGTGCGCCTCATCCGCATGCCGACCACCGTGCTCGGGCAAAACGACGCAGGCATCGGCGTGAAGAACAGCGTCAACGCGTTCGGCCGGAAAAACTTTCTCGGGACGTTCGCGCCGCCCTTCGCGGTGATCAACGACGCGGCCTTCCTCGGCACGCTCGATGCGCGCGACCTGCGCTCGGGCATGGCCGAGGCGGTCAAGATCGCGGCGATCAAGGACGCGCCGTTCCTCGCCTGGATGCACCGCGAGCGGCGCGCGCTCGGCGCGTTCGCGCCGGCGGCGATGGACGAGATGATCCTGCGCTGCGCCCAGCGCCACATCGAGCACGTCGGCTCGTCCGATCCGTTCGAGACCGGCTCGGCGCGCCCGCTCGACTTCGGCCACTGGGCCGCGCACTGCTTGGAGGAGATGACCAGCCGCGAGATGGCGGGCGCTCTTCCCGGCAGCGAGCTGCGCCACGGCGAGGCGGTCGCGATCGGCTGCGCGCTCGACTCGCTCTACGCCCACGCGAAGAAGCTCATCACCGACGCGGAGCTGGCCGTGCTCCTCGACACGCTCGAGGCGATGGGCTTCGCGCTCTACGACCCGGCGCTCGCGCGGATGAACATCGAGGAGGCGCTCGCCTCCTTCCGCGAGCACCTGGGCGGCGAGATGTGCATCACCGTCCCCGACGGGCTGGGCAAGAAGCGCGAGCTGCACGACATCGATCTCGCGCTGATGCGCCGCTGCATCGAGCAGCTCGGCGCGCGCGCAAATCCGACAGGCCGCGCGAGCGCGACCGGTTAGGATCGCAGCGCCCGATGCTCACCTACTGCACGAACATCCACCCCGGCGTCAGCTGGCCCGAGGTCCAGGCCGGCATCGCCGCCAACGTCCCGCGCATCCGCGACGCGCTGCTCGGCGCCTCCGCCGCGGAGCCGTTTCCCCTCGGCGTCTGGCTCTCCGGCCGCGCCGCGCGCGAGATCACCGAGAGCGGCTCGAGCGCGTTCCTCGACTGGTGCCGCGAGCACCGCTGCCAGATCCAGTCGATCAACGGCTTCCCCTACGGCCAGTTCCACGGCCAGCAAGTCAAGGAGCGCGCCTACCTGCCCGACTGGCGCGACCCGGAGCGGCGCATCTACTCCGAGCAGCTCGCGGAGATCCTCGCCAGCTGGCTGCCCGCGGGCGAGACCGGCGTCATCTCCACCGTGCCGCTCGGCTTCAAGGAGCGCAGCGACTGGAGCCTCGCGCGGCGCAACGTCGAGCAGGCGCTCGAGCGCATCGACAGCATCGCGCAGCGGACCGGCAAGCAGATCGTGCTCGCGCTCGAGGCCGAACCGGGCTGCATGCTGGAGACGACGAGCGAGGTGATCGAGTTCTTCGATTCGCTCCACCTCGCGCCGCACCTCGCGCGCCACCTCGGCGTCTGCTTCGACTGCTGCCACCACGCGGTCGAGTTCGAGTCGCCAGCGGCGTCGCTGCGGCGGCTCTCGGCGGCGGGCGTGCGCGTCGCGCAGGCCCACGTGACGTGCGCCGTGCGCGTGCCGGGCGGCGAGCTCGCCCGCCTGGAAAAATTCTCCGAGCCGGTCTACCTGCACCAGACAGTGGGCCGCCGCACCGACGGCACGCTGGTGCGCTTCGACGATCTCCCGCAGGCGCTCGCCGCGAAGATCGACGGCGCCGGCATCGACGAGTGGCGCGTCCACTTCCACGTCCCGGTCTTCGCCGAGCAGCTGGGCGACGTCCGCACCACGCAGCCCGAGCTCTCCGAGATGCTCTCGGCGCTGCCGCGCGAGACGCCGCTGGTGGTCGAGACGTACACGTTCGGCGTGCTCCCGCCCGCGCTGCAGGCGCCCACGGTGACCGACTCGATCATCCGCGAGCTGCAGTGGGTGAGGGCGCAGCGATGAAGCGCACGGTGGTGATCGACGTGGTGGGCCTGACCCGCTCGCTGCTCGGCGAGCACACGCCGCGCCTCGCCGCGTTCGCGAAAGCGCAGAGCGCGAACATCGAGGCGATCACGCCCGCGGTGACCTGCTCTGCGCAGTCGACCTTCCTCACCGGCAAGCTGCCGCGCGAGCACGGCGTGGTCGCCAACGGCTGGTACTACCGCGACGTCGACGAGGTCGCGCTCTGGAAGCAGTCCAACGCGCTGGTGCAGGGCGAGAAGATCTGGCAGCAGGGCCGCCGCCGCGACGCCGCGTTCACCTGCGCGAACTCGTTCTGGTGGTTCAACATGAACACCGACGTGGACTGGTCGGTGACGCCGCGCCCGCTCTATCTCTCCGACGGCCTCAAGCTGCCCGACTGCTACTCGAACCCGCCCGAGCTGCGCGAGCGGTTCAACCGCGAGCTCGGACAATTTCCGCTCTTCAAATTTTGGGGCCCGGCCACCTCGATCGACTGCAGCGACTGGATCGCGCGCGGCGCGATGGCGCTCGAGGAGAGCTACGCGCCGACGCTGCAGCTCATCTACCTGCCGCACCTCGACTACGTGCTGCAGAAGGTCGGACCGCGCGGCGACATCGCCCAGGACCTGCGCGAGATCGACGCGCTCTGCGGCAAGCTGCTCGACTTCTTCCAGGCGCGCGGCGTGCGGGTGGTGATGCTGAGCGAGTACGGCATCACGCAGGTGAGCGGCGCGATCCACCCGAACCGCATCTTGCGCGACGCGGGGCTGCTCGCGGTGAAGACGGACCTGGGCCGCGAGTACCTCGACACCGGCCGCTGCCGCGCCTTCGCCGTCGCCGATCACCAGCTGGCGCACGTCTATGTGAAGAGCCCGGCCGACGTGCCGGCGGTGAAGAAGCTGCTCGAGGGCGTGCCTGGCATCGGCCAGGTGCTCGATGAAGAGGGCAAGCGCGGCTTGGGCCTCGACCATCCGCGCTCGGGCGAGCTGGTCCTCGTCTCGCCCGCCGATCGTTGGTACACCTACTATTTCTGGAACGACGACGCGCGCGCGCCCGACTACGCGCGCACCGTGGCCATCCACGCCAAGCCGGGCTACGACCCGTGCGAGCTGTTCCTCGATCCGCTTCTCGCGTTCCCCAAGCTGCGGGTCGCCAAGAGCCTCGCCAAGAAGCTGCTCGGCTTCCGCTACCTGATGGACGTGATCCCGCTCGACGCGTCCTTGGTGAAGGGCTCGCACGGCCGCGTCACCGACGCGCCCGACGACGGCCCGCTCTTCATCACCAGCGAGCCCAAGCTGCTCCCGGCGAATCAGCTCGCCTCGACCGACATCTGCTCGCTGCTGCTCGATCACGTCTTTTGCGACTAGCGCCGCCAGGATCCTCTTGCCGAACGCAGCCCGACAGCCCGGAACCGTGCGCAGCTACCTCGAGCTGTGCCGCGCCAGCAACCTGCCCACGGTCTGGACCAATGTGCTCGCCGCTTCGCTGCTGGGGGTGCCGTGGGCCTTTGCGCCGGGCATGCCGCCGCGACCGTTCTGGGCTCGTGCCGCGTGGGCCGCGCTCTCGCTCTCGCTGACCTACCTCGGCGGGATGGCGCTCAACGACGTTCTCGATGTCGAGGAAGATCGCATCAAGAAGCCGCAGCGGCCGATCCCGTCGGGCCGCATCTCGCGCCGCGGGGCCGCGCTCTTCGCCGCCGCGCTCTTCGCCAGCGGGCTCGCCATCCTGTTCGCCCTGCGCAGCCCGCCCGCGCTGGGCGCGGGTCTGCTGCTCGTCGCGGTGATCTACCTCTACGACCGGCTGCACAGCCAGAGCTGGCTCACCGTGCTGCTGATGGCTTCGTGCCGCTTCCTCGTCTTCATCGTCGCCGCATTTATAACCGTTGGGATATGTAACCATCTGGTTATATTATGCGCGAGCGTGCAGTTCCTCTACATCGTCGGGCTGACCGCGTTGGCGCGCTGGGAGAAGGCCGCTCCGCGCAGCTTCCGCATCCCGCCCATCCCCTGGCTGCTCGCTGGCATCTCGCTGGTCGATGGCGCGATGATGGCCGTCTTCGTCCACCCGCTCTGTTTTTTCGCGGGCGCCGCCGGGGCTGCGGCAACCCGCCTTTTGCAAACCCAGGTCCGAGGCGACTAGATCGGCGTCTCTTTTGCGAACGGAACCGTCATGACGATGAGCTACCAGTTCATGGAAGTGTCGCTCGCCTCCCGCAACGTGCAGGCGCAGGAGGAGTTCTGGATCAAGATGTTCGACGCCAAGGTCGTCTTCCGCGGGAAGATGGCCGGCCAGCCGTTCACCCGCCTGGTCGCCTGCGGCATCACCCTCATCTTCCGAGAGGACCCGGAGATGCCGCTGCCGCCCGGCCTCGGCGAAGAGCGGCAGTTCCGCCAGCACCTCGGCCTGCGCGTCGCCAACATGGACGAGGCGATCGCCGAGCTGGAGGCGAAAGGCGCGAAGTTCGCGATGACGCCCAAGCTGGTGCGCCAGTACCAGAAGACCAAGCAGGACTCGGGGCGCAACTACCTCGAGACCGACTACATCGCGCCGCCGCTGACGCGCGCGCGCATCGACGCGGGCGAGTTCAACCACGAGGTCGCGCTCTTCGTCGGGCCCGACAATCTCTGGATCGAGCTCAACGAGGTCCGCGAGCCGGCCGACACGCAGTGGTACCCGCCGATGCCTCCGCGGTAGCCAGCGTTATTGAATCTGATTCAACAGCACGCAGCCGACGTTGAGGAGCCACCGCATGCATCGCCACCTGCCTGAGACCGCCTTCATCAAAGTCGACATCATGTTCGACGGAATTCGCTACACCCAGGCGCTGGGCGACGCGGCCGCAACCTCGGCGCCGAACTTCTATCCGTACCGCTTCGCGCCCGGCGAGCCCGATCCGACCGGCACCGGCAAGGCGGCCATCCCGTACCTCTTCACGCTCGAAGACGGCACGCTCATCCGCATCAAGGGCAACTTCAAATCGCCCTGGCACATCGAGCCGGGCGAGGGCGGCCACGGCCACGTGCTGTACCGCGACGACAAGCCGATGCGCTCGATCGACTTCGTCAAGAAGCCGCGCTGGCTCGACCGGGTCACCCAGGACGGCATGTCGATGGGCAAGACCGGGGCCGAGGCGCTCGGCGACATGCTGGTCATCAACGTCGCGCCCGGCTGCCAGTACTTCACGCAGAAGGACGAGAGCGGCAACTCGATGCGCTGCACCTTCTGCGGCTACGGCCGGCCCGACGAGCGGATGGTCTCGCTCGGCCAGAAGATCGACCGCACCGCGCTGGAGCCGTTCACGCTCACGCGCATGCAGGAGACCATCGCGGCCGCGCTGGATACGGAAAAGATCCGCCACGTCTACCTCGTCGGCGGCTCGCTCACCGACTGGCGGCAGGAGGGCGAGCGCTTCCTCGAGATGGCGCGCGCCGCCCGCAAGGTGGTCGGCCACCGCGCGCACCTCTCGCTCGGCTCGGGCGCGATCCCCACCGACCTGCTGCAGACCTTCAAAGACGAAGATCTCGTCGACGGCGCCTGCTTCAACCTCGAGGTCTGGGGCAAGGAGCTCTTCGCCTCGGTCTGCCCCGGCAAGCAGCGCTACGTCGGCTGGGAGAAGTGGCTCGAGAGCCTCTATGCCGCCGGCAAGCTGTTCGGCCGCGGCAACGTCTACTCCGCGATGGTCTGCGGCGTGGAGCTCGAGCCCGAGCACGGCGGCATGACCCTCGAGCAGGGCATCGCCAACGCGCTCGCCGGCGCGCGCGAGCTGATCTCCCACGACGTCATCCCGATCTGGTCGATGTACTGGCCGATCTGGGGCATGACGCATCCCGAGCGGCTGCCCGCGCTGCGCGAGTATTACGAGCGGCTCAACGCCGACTACGGGAAGCTGCGGCAGGAGCTGGGCGTGAAGATCAGCGATCAGTTCCAGTGCCGCGGCTGCGCGTATATGCAACTTGAAGTCGACCTCGACCGCACCTGGTAGGCCCGCGGGGCGACGGGCCGGCGCATCGCTGCGTCGCTCGTCGGCGCCGTACCCAACAAGTACGGCTGCCTCCACATTTCTTGCGCTGCTTGTCCCTCGACCCGCGGGCGACGCGATCGGCGCACAGCGGTGATGCGCACGATCGGTGGAAGCGCGCGGCGCTCTAGTCCTTGCGTCCGAGCACGAGCACCTCGGGCCACGGCGGCGCCATCGGCTGCGTCTCGGTCTTGGTGAAGCCGGCCTCGCGCATCCAGCCGGCGATCTCCTCGGCCGAGTGCACCGTCCCGTAGGTCGCGGTCAGCGCCATGTTGAGGCCGAACAGCATCGAGAAGGCGGGGCCCGTCTTCTCCGCGTTCGCCATCACATCGTGGACGATCACCAAGCCGCCCGGCTCGAGCGCCTCGAACGACTTGCGCAGGATCGCCCGGCACGCGTCGGCGGTCTCGCGGTGGAACATGCCGGAGCAGAGCACCACGTCGTTGCCGCCGGGGTAGCTTGCCTGGTGGTAATTGCCCTCGATCGCCTGCACGCGATCTGCGACGCCGAACCCCTCGATGATGGTCTTCGCGATCGCCACCACCGCCGGCAGGTCCATCGACTTCGAGGTCAGCCCGGCGTTGCGCTTCACCAGCAGGCACGAGTAGGTGGCCGGACCGCCACCCACGTCGAGCAGCTTCTTGCGGCCCGCCAGGTCGAGCTGAGTCGCCAGCGACTGCCCCATCCCGAGCGCGCGGTTGTGCATGCCCAGCACGAAGTGGCGCGTCTTCTCCGGATCGTCACCGAGGATGGCGTCGTGCGCCAGCGCCGGCTTGCCCGAGCGCAGCGTCTGCTCGAGCCGGCCCCAGACCGGGTACAGGTCATCGCTGTACTTGAGCGCATTGCCCAGATAGGCCGGCCGCCCCTCGACCAGGAACGCATTGGAGAGCGGGCTGTTCGCATACCCGTTCGCCCGCTTCTCGAGATAGCCGAGCGAGACCAGCGTATTGAGGAAATTGTCCAGCGGGTAGGCCGAGAGCGAGAGCTTCTCGGCGAGCGCCGCCACGGTCGCCTCGCCGCCGCCAATGGCGGTGAACAGGCCGATCCGGTTCGCCGTCAAGAGAACGCTGGAGGCCCAATATCCGGTAGCCATCTGGAGGATCGGGGCAGGGCTGATCGGGTTGCCGGCAGGTGCGCTCATGGCTGGCGAACTACTACAAAACCGAGGGCGGCGCGAGCGGGCCCGCCGCTCTTCTCGCCGGCTGAACAGGTAGTTAGGTAGGTAAAAGTGAGCATTGCGAGATCTGGATCTTCCTCGCATCGCGCCCCCACGCTATGATAAGAATCGAACGTGCATAAGTTTCTCCGCATTGCGCTATCGGTCACCCTGCTGACGTGCGCGTTCGCGTGCAAGCGCGAGTCGCCCACGTCTCCCGCCACGGCGGAGCAGTGCCAACCCGGCTGCGCGCGCCTCGTGAAGCTCAAGATGGCCGAGGGGCAAAAGGGCCGCGACGTCAACGTCCACGAGGCGGGCGAGCGCGTCGAACGCTCCGAGGACGTCGCCGCGCGCGACATCAAAGAGCTCCGCGCCGAGCTGGCCGCGGGCGGGCCAATCTGGGACGAGGCGGCCGCCAAGAAGCTACCGCCCAAGCAGCGCGAGCTCGCCTACGCCCAGCACGAGTACGACGCCAAGCAGCTCAAGCAGATGCGCGAGCTGGGCATCAAGCAGTCCGAGGCGGGGCTCGCGGAAGCGAAGCAGGCCTTCGAAAAGGTGAAAGCGGACGCAGCGGAGTGGCAAAAGAAGACCTTCGCTGAGCTGAACGGAGCCTGTATGGAGGGCTGCCTCAAGAAGACCGCCGGTTATGCGGCCTGCTTGACGAAAGTCCAAGCCATTGAGGACGCGGAGATTTGCTCGCGTCCGCAGTAGTCGTCGCAGATTTTTTGGGGGAACCCGGGGGCGTTCTGGCACGCCAATCTTTTTGGGGCAAGCAAGCCCCCGGGTACACGAGTCGGCAGCAATTTTCAGGAGACTGTAAATGAACGCTCGCACTAGCAAGATCGTCCTCGCAAGCCTCGCGGCCTCAGCCGCGATGCTGGCGTCGTCTTCCGCGCAGGCCACGGCCATGCAGGCGATCACGGTTCCGTGGGTGCCGACGAACACGAACCTTCCGCACCTGACGTATTCAGGCAAGGCGGTCACGCTCAAGGGAATCGCGCGCGGCGGCACGCCGACGCAATACATGTGGGACTACGGCGACGGCTCGACGCCGATGTCGTGGACCAACGTGCCGGGCAGCGGCAACTACAACCTTGGCGTTACCCACACGTATACCGGCAACGTCGGCCAGCTCTATATCGCCACGCTGTCGGTGACCGACGGCACCAACGTCGCCACGGCGATCTATCC